>Ga0070689_100000004_pt1 | contig 497771 bp, 410 predicted proteins | sample KBSS23HmetaG_FD_64669 | JGI IMG/M metagenome (GOLD analysis project Ga0070689, IMG submission 64669) | Switchgrass rhizosphere microbial communities from Kellogg Biological Station, Michigan, USA - KBS S2-3H metaG | ecosystem: Host-associated > Plants > Roots > Rhizosphere ...
GGCACCGGGGGCGTCAGCTCATCGGGCGGCGCGGGGGGTGCGGTCGCCGTCTGCCAGGTCAACACCACGCAGTGCTCGACGAACGGCCTTCAGACGTGCGGCACCAACGGACAATGGGGACTGGCGATGCCCTGCGGGCAAGACCAGGCGTGTACCGGTGCGGTCGGGTCCGCGAAGTGTACGTGCACGTCGAGCTGCATGCTGGGGGTCACGTCGTGCGCGTCCTCGACCAGCTTGGGAAGTTGCGTGGCGGGCACCAACAGTTGCAATCATGTTCAAAGTACCACCGCCTGCGGTGGTGGCCTGGTCTGCGAAAGGATCGCTCCGCCCAGCTGCGCCGACCCCAGGTGGGCCGAATGGCCGGTCCCCGCGACCACATCGCCAGCCGGCTACATCGACAATGGCGACGGCACCGTCACCGACAGCACCACGGGGCTGATGTGGGAAAAGACCACCGCGCCAACGGACATGACACAGCCAGCGGCAGTCACATATTGCGCGACGATGGCCACGACTGGCGGACACAGCGACTGGCGCCTGCCCTCGAAAATCGAGCTGGTGTCGATTGTGGACTACGGACGGTCGAAGCCAAGCATCAATCCCATCTTCATCGGGCCCCCCGCAACGTCCTACTGGTCGTCAACACCCCTCGCCGGGAGTACGTCCTCCGCCTGGTACGTCTACTTCGAATTCGGCGGTGCGAGCGACAACGAATTGACCGCCATGTTGAATGTGCGATGTGTGCGCTGAGGGCGCGGGAGACCTGCGGCAACGTCAAGCGGCGCCAGCGGTCGTATCTTTTTGAACCACCTGCTTCCGAACAACCGAAAAACAAGGAGTCACCATGAAGAGTTCCGCTGCCCGTCTGTCCGGCGCAGCCGTACTTAGCTTCCTGCTCGCGCCCACGCCGGTGCCCGCGGCCGCGCCTGCCGGGCGGTACACCGCCTCGGGAGGCGTGGTCAAGGACAACAAGACGGGCTTGTACTGGCAGCAGACAGCCGCTCCGATGACGTACACTCTTGCCAGCGCTATGACCTATTGCTCGGGTAACGCCGCGGCGTTGCCGGGCACCGGCTGGCGCCTTCCCGCAGTCAAGGAGCTTGCGACATTGATCGACGATTCAGTCGCGTCACCTGGTCCGACTATCGATGCGAGCGCGTTCCCGGCGACACCTGCAAGCGTTTTCTGGTCCTCCACGCCTGCCACACCGCCGCCCTTCACCTGGGGCGTCAACTTCCTCAGCGGCGAGGTGAGCGCGGTCGACGGCATGCTCAATGTTCGTTGTGTGCGCTGAGGACGGGATATTTCGAAAGCCACGTCCTACTCCTTGTACGAACCGTACGGCAGCCCGAACTTGTTCAGGTGCCGCGTGGGCACCTCGGGCTCGAGCTCGATGGTCACCGCCGCGCCGTTGGCCGGCACGTTGACCTCCAGGCGCGCGGCGCGCAGTCCCGGGCCCCACGCGACCAATCGGCGGCGCCCCACCGGGACCTTGTCCAAGCGAAACGTTCCGTCCTCGGACACGCGCACGTAGACCCGATTGGGGACCACCAGGATTTGCGCCCGCATCTGCGCGTGGATGTTGCACGAAAGCTCGACCACGCCGGGCGTCTTCAACGTGACGCTGGGGGGCGTCTCATCCGCGCGATAGGTGCCGAGATCAAAAGGCTCCGGCGTCGAGGAAAACACGTTGTGGAAGAAGGTATCGCGGTTGGGGAACGTCGCGCGCGTGCCGACCAGGGCCACGCTGAACGCCGGCTCGAAGGTCTTGTGGGTCTGGACCACCACGATCTCGGCCTTGCGTCCCGCGTTGGAGCGGAAGCCGTCCAGGTACACGTAGACATCGCGCAGCGGCCCCTTCGCCGAGACGCGTCCCGTGACGCTCGCCAGCGCCAGCGGTGTCGCCGGCATCGCCGGCTTGACCTCGGCGGACCCTGCAGCGGCCGCACGCTCGGAGGCCTCGGCGTCCGCCTGCGGGCCAGGCACTTCCGACGCGGCGCCGGTCGTCTTTTCCAGCAGGCGGCGCAACGTCTCGAAGTGTTCGCGTTCACTGCGTTGCAGTTCGGACACCAGCGCGCGCAGGTCCTTCAGCTGCCGATCCAGCTTGGCGATCGCGTCGGCGTCGCCTCGGGTCGCATGAGCGGGTTCGGCCGCCCAGACCCGCGCTCCTCCGACAAAGCCGCAACCCAGGGTCAGGCCCAGCGCCCAGCGCGCGGTGGGCGAGGTCAACAGACGGGCCAGCAACGAAGGGTGACTCATCGACGCTCTCCTCAAAAGATCCACACGAACGAGCTGGTGAAGACGTCGTTGTCGATGGCGGGCACGCCGCCGTACTCGCCGTTGTGCAGGTACTCGACCTTCAGCAGCACGCGCGCGCTGAAGACCACCCGCGCCCCGCCCGTCGCGCGCCACGACTTCGTGATGTACAGCCGATCGCCGCCCTCCGGCGCGTCGGCATTGCCCAGCCACACCCGAGCATCCCGAAACTCGCCCCGGCCCAGCAGGCCCAGCCACGGCGTCACCATCAGGTCAGCCTCGAGGTACGCGCCCTGCTTCAGGTGCAGGCCGAACGGGCGGTGCTTCTCGTCGTACATCCGATCGGTCTCGCCCTTGCCTCGCCCGGTCAGCCACTGCGCCTTCACCTCCAGACGGCCCATGCGCGCCAGGAAATCCAGGCCCGCGAACCACAGGGAATTCCGGCTGTCGAGCGCCCGGTCCTGCGATCCGTAAGATCCCGACGCCCCCAGCTCCACCTCGACGTCACCGCGCAGGCGCCCCGCGATGCGACCGCTGCCGGTCTTGCCGTCGTTGCTGTCCAGCTCATCGGCGAAGTGGAAGGGCTCGACCACCGACGAGCCGTTGGTGAACGCCGCCGCCACCACCAGTTGCAGCGTATCGCCCAGCTTGTGAATCACCTTCACCCCCAGCGGGGTCCCGGTCGTGTAGCGGGCCAGCAGCGACGGCGTGATGCCGAAGCGCTGCGCGGCCTTGCGCTCGCGATACTCGATGCCCACCACCGACTCCATCTTTCCCGCGTAAATCGACGTCTTCTGGGACGTGGTCGGTTGCCACTCCACCTGCGCCAGATCCACCTCGATCCCGTCCCCGCGGGAAAACTGAGAACCCGAACGCGGGACCAGGTTGGCGCTGAGGGTGCCGACCAGGCCGTCACCCAGCCCCGCCGTCCCGGTCAGGTTCACCTCGTTGATGACGAAACCTGCGGCGCCGTTCGAATCGATGCTGTCGGAGCGCGCCGGTCCTGGAGCGTTGCCCAGATCGGCCGGCTCACCGCGCGCGTTGACCGCTGTGCTGTAGATGTCGCCAAGGAAGACCCACGCATAGCGAGTGGCGTCCGCCGGAAACGCGTGGACGGGGCCCTCGTCCTGGATCCAGCCCACGCCGGTCCCGCGCGGCACGAAGAAGCCGAAGTCGACCGCACCGCTCCAGTGCAACGAGAAAGGCGAGGGCGCCCCCGCGCGCGGCGACGACGGCCCCCCGGGCTCGGCCGCCACCAATGGCCCCGGCTCGGGAACGCCCAGATCGTCGGGATCCAGGTCCAGCACGGTCGGCGGCGCCGCGGCCGAATCCGGCTCAGGCTCCAGCGTGTTGTCTGGCCCCGGCGTCTCCGGCGGCGCAGCGATCGCCACCGAGCCCGTCAGCGCGCAGGCGGCGAACGACAACAATCGGGTCGCGCGCCTGACCGTCGACGCAAAGCCCGACTTCACGGAAGCGCCCCCGGCAGTTCGGGCGCCGCAGAGATCGGGTCTGGCCAGGGTGGACTGGTCAGCGTCTTCAGAAACTCCACCAGATCAGCCTCTTCGTCGTCGGTCAGGCCCAGAGGCTTGATCAGCACCGGGTGAGCGCCCGGCGCCTGAGGATCGCCACCCCGGTTGTAGTGATGGACCACCTCGGCCAGCGTGGCATAGCGCCCGTTGTGCATGTAGGGCGCCGTCACGGCGACATTGCGAAGGCTGGCGGTCTTCCACTGCCATTTCAGCGGGCGCGGAATGGGTGTCGACAGGCCACTGTCGTCGGTGACGGCCCCGAAATATTCGGTCAGGCGCTCTTTCAAGAAATCGATGACGGTCGGATCCGTGGGATCGTCGCTGGCGGCTGAATTGCGTCGCAACGGAAACGCACGCAGCAGTTCCAGCCCGGTCAAGGCGCCCCAGGGCAGGCAACTGCTGTCCGCCCGCGCGGGGGTGGCACAGTCACAGGCGACGCTGCCGGCGGGACAATCCGCGGTGGTCAACTCCAGCGGTCCGGTGGTGGCCACCGCCACGTTGTAAAAGAAGCGGTTCGAGAACAGCGGGGTGTTGTGGCAGTTGAAACACGAGCCCTTGGTGACAAACAGACGCGCCCCCCGCTTGGCGGCGGCGTTGATGCTGTTCGAATCCTTCCCCTCGTGCATGAAGAGGTCGAAAGGCGCGTCGCCGGCGGCCAGCGTCTGTTCGAACGCGGCGATGGCCTTGCCGAAGTTCACGAACGCCGTCGTCACGGAGGCCTGATCGGCGGGCGTCATGCAAGCCCAGGGGGTCGTCCCGGGGTCCAGGCAGACGGTCTGCGCCGACGGTGCGCCCGCGCGGGGAAATCGGGGCCAGCACGCGCCCGCGATCGGGAGGCAACCGGCGGCGCAAACGCCCGGGGTCGGGGTCGAGCACTGGCCCGCGCCCGGACCGATGGCGACGATGCTCGCGTCCAGTGCCGCGATGACCGCGGGATCCTCACCGAACACGGGCGCGCCGAACACCGCCTGATACTGGTCGCGGTAATACCGCCACAGATTCCAGGCGACCTCCAGACGGCTCTCGTTCTGCACGACGCCAACCTCGGTGACCACCAAGGCCTGCGCCCACAGCGAATCGAAGCGGCCGTTCCAGTGCAACAGGGGAAAGAACCCGACGTTCGACAGCGCGGGCGCGTTGGCGCCGATCGAGCCCGCCCCGATCGAGATCGGGGCGGCCAGCGGATCGCTCGCGGCCCGACCCAGATCGTGGCAGCTCACGCACGCCAGCCCCGTGGGCTGTCCGACGGCCACGCGCGCGTGCGCGTTGTCCACGCGTCCGAGCAGATCGGCACCGGTGGACACGCCCGAAAACCGCGGGTCGAAGAAGAACTGCTTGCCCAGGGCGGCCCCCGGTGCCAACGTGCCATCGACCGCCACCGGATATCCCTCGCGCGGAAAGGTGGCACTGGCGACGCCCAGCAACCCATTCGAGCGATCTCGCGGCGGTGCGCCAATACCGCGCAGGATGGGGGGATCGGCGTCGTTCCAGGACGTCAACGTGGAGAGCCTCTGCCACTCTTCCGGCGCGAACTCCGGGGCGTCGAAGGCGCTGCAGCTCGAGAACGCGACGATCGCGACGACGCCCGCGAGCGTCGCCCGCGCGGGCTTCACGATGTCCATCCGGTCACCGCCCAGATCCACAACGTCGGCGACCACGCCGTCACCGCCGCCAGCCGCCGATGGCGCTTGTCGAGCTGCACGGCATTGGCCTCGTGGCCGACCAGCAGGTTGAGCTCGGGCAAGGTGTTCTCGGGAACCGAGACGTCCAGGACTCTGCGACCATCCGACAGCAACAACACAGCATTGGCCCGCGTGCCCAGCTCGGTCAAGAAAGCGCGATTCAGCGGGCTGACCAGCAGCAACCGTCCCCCCTTCACGCCCTGGATAGGAGCCACCGCCGCCAGGATCGGTCCGCCGCCCGTTCCCGGGATCAGGGCCGCGCGGCCCGGCGCCTCGATCCCGGCCGAAACCGCCTTGACCAGCGCCTGCGGCGCGCCGGCCGTCGCCGGCAGGTGCCAGGTCACCTTGACCTCGTCGTCGATCAGCACCGCCACGCCGAACGCACGAAAGTCGGCCCACCACACTTCGTTGGCCAGCAGATCCTGAAAGGTGGCTTCATCAACGCGCCCGATCAGGGCGTTGGCGACGGGCGGGACCTGCGCCGCGCGGCCCGCCGTGTCCGCCAGATGATTCGTCTCCTCATCGACCAGCCGGCGAACCTGGGTCGCCAGCCGGGCGCCGATGATCGCCGGCTCGCCCTCGGCGGGCATCCACACGGGCTCCGGCCCCGTCTCCACGTTTTTCCCGATCCCGACCGCCACCGCGATGGCCACCGCCAGACCCGCGGCCAGGCCCAGCCACCGGCGCGTCGCTGACGACGGTGCCGGCTGCAACGACGTCGTCGCCGCTTGAGCGACCCCGGCCCCCGCGTCCGCAACCGTCGGACGCGAGGTCGCGGAGACATTCACCGAAGCGGTCCCCTGGGTGGTGTGCGACAACGGCACAGTCGACAGGCTCGTGCGCGCCGGCCCGAAGACGGCATCGCGCAGCGCCTCGGCGAACTCGGTCACCCTGCGGTAGCGGTCTTCCGGATTCTTGGCCAGCGCCTTGCGCACAACCCCATCCACGGCCGCGCCGGCCCGGGGCGCCAACGACTCGGGTTCGTCGTGAATGACGCGATAGATGATGGCCGCGACGGTCTCGGCGAAGAAGATCCGCTGCCCCGTCAGCAGCTCGTGGGCGATCGCGCCCAGCGCAAACTCGTCGGTGCGTCCGTCCAGATCGTCGCTGCCGCCGCGAGCCTGCTCGGGCGCCATGTAGAACGGGGTGCCGACCAGCATCGACTCCTGCGTCAGCGTCGAAGCGGTCAACACCTTCGAGATGCCAAAGTCCAGCACCTTCACGAAGGGTTCCTTGCGCCCGGGCACCGGTACCAGCTGGATGTTCTCCGGCTTCAAATCGCGATGGACGATGCCACGCTCGTGCGCGGCCTCCAGCGCGGAGGCCACCTGCTCCACGATGATGGCCACGTCGGCGACCGCCATCGGTCCGTGCTCCTCCAGGTGCTGCCGCAGGTTCACTCCTTCCAGCAGCTCCATGACGAAGTAGGCCGAGCCGTTCGGCGTGCGATTGAAGTCCACCACCTGCACGATGTGTGGATGCCGCAGTGACGACGTCACCTCGGCCTCGCGCCGGAACCGATCGAAGAGCGAGGGATTGTTGGCCGTGATCTCCTGGCGCAGCACCTTCACCGCGTAACGCCCGGTCAAGCGCAGGTGGCGGGCCTCGTAGATATCGCCCATGCCGCCTTCGAACAGCAGCCCGAGGATCTCGTAGGTGTCGTTGAGGTTGCTGCCCTTTGTCAGGCCGCCCGCGGTGGCGCGCTCGGCCAGCAACGTCTCGCCGGTCCCCTCCCCCGTCATGGCCAACGACGCCCGTGCCGGCGAGCGCTTTCCCGGCAGCGGGGGCAACCGGCTGTTGCGCGCCTCATGGCGACAGAAGATAACACGACCCGCACGTGCGCCGCTCGACGCCCGCGCGTCGCACACCACCAACCACCTCAGTTCGCGCGCGTGATGATCGGGATGGAGGCAGGCGGAAACTCAGATGTCGGTGATCGCTTCGCGGTCCGCTGCGCCCGACGTCTTGGTGGTCGGGTTGGCTTTGTCGCGCTCGCCGCGCCGGCTCGCTTTCTCGCGGTGCCCGGTCGCCGAATTTCGCGCGGGTCGATCGTCGACAGCGGCAGGTTTCGGATTCTCGGGCGCTTCCACGATTCGATCGCGGGTCCCGTCGACCTGGATCGTCCGCGCCACCTCTCCCGGCGCGCGCAGCACGATCTTGTGAGATTCGGGACCGCGCGGCAGCCGGAGCGGCAAGGCCGTCGATTTACCGTCGACCAGCACCGTCGTGTCGGCGGTGACCCCCAGAACATCGATCTGCACGGTATCGTCCTGGGCCTGCGGCGGCGGCTCAGGCGGCTTCGGGGGTGTCTCCCCCGGGGGCGCGACGGGCGGCGCCACGGGTTCGGCGGTCCTGACCGGCGGTCGGCTGATGGGCGCGGACAATACGGCTGCCCCCGCATCCGGCGCGCTGCGCCTGTTCATCATGAACACGCCCACACCGATCAGCGCCGCCGCGGCCACGCCGATGGACACCCACCGCCCGGAACGACTCGGCGGCCGGGGCACAGCCTTCAGTTCGGACGCGGTCGACCCCAGCGTGGTGGGCTGGGTGGGATCGCGCACCACATCGCGCAGCGACGGAGAGTGCCCGCCGCTCCGTGCCCGGGCACCCGACGCCGAGCCCGTACGCACGCCACCGCTCGCAACATCGTCCAGCGGCGCCGCGGCCCCCGAGGCCCTCCGCGGGCGCGGCCCCAGCGGCGTGGTCTCACCGCCCGAGGGAGCGACCACGTAGGCCTGCGAATCGTCGGCGATCGCGGGCGGACGCTCGACCGGAAGCCGCGGCCGCAGCGCCCCGTCGAGGCTGGTGCCGGTCGCCTGCGCCACCGACCGCAGCGCCGCCACGACCTCCTCCATCTTCTGAAACCGCTCGGTCGCGCTCTTGGCGAGCATGCGCAGAATCAAATCGTTCAGCCCGGCCGGAATTCCCGGCGCGCGCTGGCTGGGTGGCTCAGGCGCCTCGGAGACATGCGCGATGATGAGATCCCCCATCCCGTCGCGAACAAAGGGCGGCGTACCGACCAGCGCTTCGTAGAAGATGCATCCCAGCGAGTAGATGTCCGAGCGGGAATCGACTCTCCCGGCGCCGCGGCACTGCTCGGGTGACATGTACGACGGCGTTCCCAGCATCACGCCGGTGCTGGTCTTGCTGGGGCCGCCGTCCTGCTGCGACAGCTTGGCGATGCCGAAGTCCAGCACCTTCACCGTCACGTGAGATTCGGTCGGCGACGGCAGGTGCAGGTAGACGTTGTCGGGCTTCAGATCGCGGTGGACGATCCCCGAAGCGTGCGCCGCCCCGACCGCCCCGGCCATCGCCACCGCGACGCCGAAGAAGAACGAAAGATCACCTTGAAGCGGCCCGGTTCGGTGCAGGTATTCGCCGAAGCTCTCGCCGTCGAGATACTCCATGACGATGTACGCTTGCTCCTCGTACAGGTCGCAATCGAAGATCTCGACGATCCCCGGATGCCGGATCAGCGAAGCCGCCCGGGCTTCGTTGAAGAAGCGCTCGACCACGCCCTGGTTCGAAGACAGCTCGGGCACCAAGACCTTGATGGCCGCCCGCCGGGACACCCGGCGGTGCTGCCCCAAGTACACCTCGCCCATCCCTCCCCGCCCCAGCAGGCGCAACACCGTATAACCACCGATTTGCTGCCCTGGGCTGATCATAGAGGGTTAGACCAGAAGTATCCGGGCAAGGCGTGGGGGCCGTCAAGGGCGCGTGGGGAGGGTTGGAAACGGCCAACCAGGCCCCTGCGGGCGGGCGACTCGACGCTGCCTTTTCTGTGACTGCGGTCGCGGCGTGTGTTTTGTTCGGAGGTCATGCTGGTCCCGATGCCCACGTCCCCAGACCTTCGATTACATGTTGTTTGCCCGACGCTGCTGCTCGCGCTTGGGCTGCTGGCCGGCTGCGCGGGGAGCGCGGTGGCGCCACCGCCGGAGCACCCTCCGGCGCTTCCCCCGTTCGTGCCATTCACGCCGGGGCGGGCCGATCCGACGCGGAAAGCCAAGCTGGACGCCGTCGCGCCGGCGCTGGACACCCTGTTCGCTGGCAAGATGAAAGAAAGCGGCGCGACCGGCCTGGCGGTGGGGATCATTCTCGACGGGGAGCTCGCGTACCAGCGTGGGTTCGGCGTGCGCGATCTGGCCAGCCGCGCCCCCGTCGACGGTGACACCGTGTTTCGCATCGCCTCGATGACCAAGAGCTTCACGGCGCTGTCGGTGTTGAAGCTTCGTGACGAGGGACGCGTGCAGCTGGATGTCCCGGCTGACCGCTACTGGCCCATGCTCGGCGCCCTGAGACCGCCGACGCAGGACGCGCCGCCCATCTCCCTGCGCCTCTTGCTCACCAATGCATCCGGACTCGCCTACGACGACCTCTGGGGGACCGTCACGTTCGGCCGGAACGACGACGGCCTGGCGGAGTTGCTCCAGCGCGGCCTCCAGTTCTCCACCGCGCCCGGAACGCGTTATGCCTACTCGAACCTCGGCTGGGCGTTGTTGGGCAAGGTCGTCGAGCGCGTGTCGGGAAGGAGCTATCGCACCTACGTCACCGAGGACATCTTGCGGCCGCTGGGAATGACCGCTTCCGTGTGGGATGCGACCGATGTGCCGCCCGCGCGTCTAGCCATCGGATACCGCCGCAGCGACGACGGCCGTTACATCGAGGAACCCCGTGCCCCCGACGGCGTGTTCGCGGCGGGCGGCGGGCTCTACACGTCGCTGCACGACTACGCGCGCTATGCCGCCTTCCAGCTCGCCGCGTACCCACCCCGCGACGATCCCGAGATGGGCCCGGTCCGGCGCAGCACGCTGCGCGAGATGCACGCCGGGCAGCGATGGGTGCGTGGCGACAAGGACGCGCCCGTCGTGCGCAACACCGACGACGGGCTGGTCCTGGGCGCGGCCAGCTACGGCTTTGGCTGGCTCAGCGTCGCGAGTTGTACGGAGGACCCCCGGGTCCAGCACGGCGGCTTCGAGCCGGGCTACTTCGGGTGGGTGGTGCTGAACCCGCAAGCGCGGGTCGGCTTCGTGGCCCTCTCGACCTCGGGGCCGGTCGGCATCGCCTCGCGCTTTGCCGTGTTTCAAGTTCTGCGCGACGCCGGGCTGCTGGTCGCGCCCGCGACGCGGCCCCACCGCGCGATGGAGGAGGCTGCCGCCGCGATGCCCGTCCTCCTCGAGCGATGGGAGCCGGCTTTGTACGAACGCACGTTCGATCCCGACAGCGCCCGCTACTCGTGGAACGCGGGGGTGCGCGAGCAGTTCGAACGCCTGGGGCGTGAACACGGCCGGTGCCGTCCGGCCCGACCGCTCGACCTGTACGGCCCGCTGCACGGCGACCTCCGCCTTACCTGCGAGCGCGGCGCGATCACGTTCGACCTGTTCCTGTCGCCCGCCACGCCGCCGCGGCTACAACACGCCGGCATCAAGGAAGAGTTTCCGGCGGACGGGGTTGCGCAGGCGGCAGCGAAGGCGATCGCCGAGGCGATTCGCGCGCCCGAAGGTGGAGACAGCGCCCGACGCGCCGATGACTGGAGCGTCTTGCCCCTCGCCCCCACCATGAATGCGGCGCGCACGGGAAGGACGCTGCAGCGCTTCGGCCTTTCCCACGGCGCGTGCACGGTCGAGCGGGGCTGGCTCGAAGTGAGCCACGAGGTCTTCAAGGTCGAGCGCACCGCGCGCGCGGCGTTGAAATGCAAAGGCGGTCCGCTGGAGATCGCGTTCTCCACTGACAGCGAGAGTGGGCGGATCACCAGCGTCGAGATCCACCCGCCGCAAGACCCGGGCGCTGCCTGCTGGCCGTAGGGTGGCGCCAGGGTCGTCTTGACCCGCAGAGCGCTGACGCCAGCCACACCTTGCCCGGGTGCTAACCTGCCCGCCATGACGGCGCGAACGGCAGCAGAGGTCCTGGCAGACGTGCGGATCGATGATCATCAGCTCCAGGGATTCGTGCCGTGGCGGGATGGCATCGAATGGCGGCTGTCTGCCTTGCACTGGTCGCGGGCCGGACTCGCGGCTTTCGTGCGCAACGAGGTGCCGTTCGTCGTCAACAACTCGGGCCGGCTCTCCGAGGATGCCGCGGCGCTGCTGTATCAGGCTTGCCTGACGTCGGCGCGCCCCGAGGGCCGGATCCTCGTGGTCGAGGTCGGTGCTGGATTGGGTCTGTTCGCCCGCTACCTCCTCGACGCGTTCAAGGCGATCTGTGAAAAAGAACGCCGCCCGTTCTATGAGCGCCTGCTGCTGGTGGTCACCGACAGCTCCCGGATCACCGTGGAGCAGTGGCGAGACGCGGGCTTGTTCGACGCGCACCGCGAGCACGTGGTGCTGGCCACTTGCGACGCGTGCGACCCGACGTCGATCCGTCCGCTCGATCCTGACGGGACCCCGCCCTTCGATCTTGCCGATCTGAAAGCGGTGTTCTGCAACTACATCCTCGACGTGCTGCCGGCGGCGATCGCCCGACGGGTGGGCGACAGGTTCGAAGAACTCTACGTCCGCACCGTCCTGACCAACGACCGCGACTTGTTGGCCCAGCAGACCACGCTGACGCACCAACAAATCTGCGCCCTGGCGGCCTCCGAGAAGGATGACGATCGCGCGCAGCTTCTGCCGCTCCTGGGGTTGTTCGACATGGAGACCGACTTCCGCGAGGTAGCCGCCGAAGCCCGCCCCGGCGTCGAGGAGGCCTTCGCGCTCGATCCGACCGCCGAGCGTCTGCTGGTGAACTTTGGTGCGCTGCAGGCTGTGCGCGCCTGGACCGCGCGTCTTGGCGACGGCGGGTTCCTGTTGCTCAACGACTATGGTGGAAGCGGTGGCATCGGCCAGGACGCGGCCGAACCGGCTTTGGTGCCACAGCGCTTCGGGGCCACCATGGCGTTCGGCCTGTCGTTCAGCCAGATCGAACGCGCGCTCCGGACGCACGGGCGGCGGGTCGACGCCGGCGAGGGCGACGAACGCCGAGCGGTTCACACGCGCCTGGTGACGAAGGGGCCTTTGCCCGAGCTTCAGGCCGCCTTTCGCGGCCGGTTCAGTTTCGAGGCCGACCAGCACGCCGAGTTGCCGATGGAAGACGCGCGCACTCACACCACCGCGGGCCGAAAGGATGAAGCCCTGGGCAGCTACCGGCTGGCGCTGGACCGCAACCCGCGCGACTGGCAGCTCATCGGCGAGATCGCCGAACTGGTCGGCTTGGAGCTACAAGACTATCCCGCGGGCGCCGAGCTGGCGCGCAGCGCCCTGGCGCTCAATCCCTGGTTCAGTCCGTGGTTGTTCAACGTGCTGGGCGACTGCCTGTTTTGCCAGGGCCAGTTCGCCGATGCGCACCGCGCCTACCTGGATGCGGCCCGCGTGGATCCCAACGATCCGCGCGCCAACCTGAGCCTGGCCCACACGCTGGCTCGGTCCGGTGAACTCTCCGAGGCACTTTCCGCCGTCTCGCGAGGATTGGTGAACGACACCAAGGGGCACTTCAGGCTGCGATTGGTGGACAAGCAAGCGCAGATTCTGGATGCGCTGACCGCGCGGACGGCGGGAGATCGGGAGCGGATGCAGCAGCGGCTGGACCGGCTGCGCTGAGCCTGCTTTCATGCCTGCCACTGGCCCAGGTCAGCTGATAGCGGGGGCACCTTTGGCGGCCAGCTGTTTGCACTTCTGGCTGTTCACCCCGAACCCATCGGCCTTCTCCTGGAGCTTGGCTGCGGGTGGATTGGATGCTTGGTAGCAGCGGGCGCGGGCTGCTCACAAGCAGCCGGCGCGGCAACCAGCTTGGCGCCGTCAGAAAGGCGACAATCGCGCTCCTAGTGGTCGCCCCGGGATGCACCATCATGGGCGACGTTGAAGTAAGGCTGCTGCTTGAGGTTCTTCGCCAGCGCAACATCAAGTGCACGATTGCGACGTCCGCGGGCGTGTTGCTACCTCCTACGGCCTTGGACATTTCAGGCCGCGCAAGGCCCACGGGGCTGAGTCGACCAGGTATTGCCAGGCCGACTTAGGGATTGGTCGCTTTCCGTTCAACGGCGAGTCTGCTCGCCGCCAGCCAACCCTTCCTTCGTGAGTCTGATCGCGATACGATCGGGCCGTGCCTGTCACCGTTGGAGTGAACAATATGAGCGTCGTACATGCCGGAAGCAACGGCATCTCGATCGCGTTTCCGGACGTGTGCAAGACGCCGGCACCGCCCGCGCCCTTCGTGCCGATCCCTTACCCGAACATCGCGAAGTCCAGCGACACCTCGCAGGGGGCGAAGAAGACGACCTGCGACGGGAACCCGGTGTGCGTGAAGGACTCGAACTTCATGATGAGCACGGGCGATGAGGCCGGAACCTTGTTGGGCATCGCTTCGAGCAAGATCAAGGGTAAGGCGGAATTCGTGAACTTCTCGTTCGACGTCCAGATCGAGGGCAAGAACGTTCCGCGCGCGATGGACATGATGCTTCACAACGACAAGAACACGCCGCCCGTGCCGGTCATCCAGGGACCGATCATCGCCATGGGACCGGGCGCCGACCCGGTGTGTCTGGTCTGCGACAAGCACCTTTAGAAGACTCATCGCTGGCGCTCGCATTCTGCTGTCCGCGCGACCGTCTCGATCGCCAACCCTCGGAATCACTCCCGTCCATGGCCTCTGGTACTATCCCGGCGTGGCCAAACCGCCGATCTCCAGTCCGCCGGATCTGGACATGCATAGGGCGCCCGTCACGGCGGTGCTCGTGGAGGCAATCGGCGCCGCAACCGCGCTGGGGGGCCACGTGTGCGCGGCTGCGGCAGCGCGTGCGCAGATAAGTCGGCCCGGTCCCGTCCTCGATCTGGTCGTGCCTGACGCCGAGGACGGCGAACCCATCCCCCTGACGGCGTTTCCAGTGGTGGCCCTGGCCACCGGCTTCGAGGGCGTGGGTCGACTGGTACGCCTGAGCGTCGACGCGCTCGAGGACCTCGCCGCCACCCAGCGTGAGGACGTGAACTGGAAGCGCGCCGCCCTCTTCATCGCGACCACCGGCCCCCTGATGGACGACGAACCGCCCGAGTCCACATCGAACGACGATGAAGTGGCGTTCGAGGATCCGCCCGCATCCATCGAGGCCTGGGCCGACGCGCTGGCCGAGGCGATCGTCGCCGAGGCCGGCGTGGCCACCGCCGGGTGGCGAGCGATTTACACGGACGGACGCACGGGTACGCTACGGGCCCTCCGGAGCGCCATGGACGCCATCCAGGCCGGGACGATCGATCAAGCCGTTATTCTCGCGGTCGACTCGGCCGTCGATGAGGAGAGGATGCTCCGCTGGATGGATCAACGTCGACTGAAGACCTCCGAGGACCCTGCGGGGTTCATCGCGGGGGAAGCGGCGGTCGCGGTCGTGCTTTCGTCCCCGAGGGGCGCCCGCGGCCCGCGCACGCTTCTGACTGCCCCCACCGTGGCGCACGAAGCAGAGCAAGCCCAGCAGCGGCCCATCGGACAAGCGCTGGCCCAGGTGCTCGAAGCCGCAGCAACCCACGCCCCCTCCGGCATCGGCTGCTTGATTTCGGACATGAACGGTGAGGACGCGGCGGCCCTTGACTACGGCGCCGCTCTCGCGCGCACGCCAGCCGACTCCCCGCTGCGCACTTGCCGTCACGTCATGCCGGCCGTGAGCTTCGGCGAAACGGGCGCGGCCAGTCCACTGCTCGGCTTGCTATTGGCGCGCCAAGCACAGCGGCGTGGCTACGGCGGCAGGGGCGACGCGGTCGTGTCGGTCAGCGCGGACAACGGCATTCGGGCTGCCTTCAACCTGAGATACCTCTCGTAAGGAGCGAGAAGAATGGGCGACGACTTCGACGAAGCCAAGCATCTCAAGAAGCCACGCAAGCGCCTCATCAAACTGGCCAAGGATAGGAAGTACCCGACGACGTGCCAGGAGGGCATGGCCAAGCCCACGCTGCAATCGAAGAAGCGGTGGCAGGCCCACCATGTTCTGTCGATCACGTGCATGACCGACCCGAAGCGCAGGGCCGGCTATCCGGCGGGCGCCGACGTCCGGAAGTACATCGATGATTGCCTGTCCGCCACGAACTGGGACATCAACGCGGAGCCAAATCTCCTCGGCATGCCCCTCAACTTTCACCATCGTACCACCGAGGGCATCCAGCCCTATCCTTCGCATCAATGCGACCACAACACGGCGGACGGCTACACCAAAGAAGTGTCGGACTGGATGCAGGAAAAGGTCTGGAGCACGCTGCAAGCCAAGAAGCAGATCCACAAGGTGGACGTGAAAATGATCGAGACCGAGCTCGGAAACACCAGCAAGCACTTCCGAGGGTTGTTGATGAACGATCACCCGTCACGCGACCTTGGAACGCACGAGTCATGGAAGCAACGTTTCCAGCGGCTGGACTCGTGGTTCGAACCGTTCTCAATGGCTACGGTTCCCCTCCCTCGCAAGCCCGGCAGGTCGCCCAAAAACCTCGCGGACGTGTTTGCACGCATCAAATAGTGAAGGAGAACGATGACCCAGCAGCAGCCACCGCCGTTGATTTGGAGGCACAATCCCGGGAGCAAGTACTGCGTCACTCTGGTCCTGGAGGGCGTGGAGAGGCCCTGGGAGATCTCGAAGGGCGTGCCTCGTGCGCACGACTTTGCGCCCGGGGCTCAGTTCAGGATGGATAAGCAATTCAAGAAACAGGTCGCCCTTTCCGACAACATCGCCAACTCCGAAGGCATGGCCGTCATTTCCGCGCCGCTGAGAAAGTTCTTGGAGGAACAAGAGTTGACGCAGGTCGAGTATCTGGACGTCGCCTTGGTGGACCACAAGGGCAAGGCCGTGAAGGAGAAGTACTTCATCCTCCACCCGACTGTGGTCGTGGATTGCATCGACACCCAGAACTCCAACGTGACCTGGAATGCCATCGATCCTGACATGATCTCCTCGATCGGGAACCTGGTGTTCAAACCCAACTCGATCGACCCCGGACTGGCCATCTTCCGCCCCAAGCACAAAGAACGGAGGCTGTTCGTGCGTCGGGACCTGGCCGACGCGATCAAGGCCAAGGCCTTCACGGGGGTCATGTTTATCGAACCGTCCAAGTTCAAGGGGTGATGGCGGATGTCACTGGCACAACGCCATGAAGTGATCTTCGAGACACTGAAGGATCACCTGTGCGTCATCGGCGGGAAATACCCCGCCGCCGAGGTGGGACTGGTCTACGAAGACATCGAAGACTGCTTTCACGCGCTGGCGTGCTGTCACTTGCTGCGCAAGGCCGACAAGCGCAAGTTTCAGAACAACCTGATCTGGGCGGCCCTGGCCCGACGTCACTTCTTGCTCCGTTGCCAGCAGGAGAAGAATGACGCTGACTTCCGACGGGCCCGCAGTCGGAGCGACGCCATCTTCTGCGCGCTGGCTGCAGGCGATCGGGAATTGGCCATCGAGATCGGAGGACGATCTCCTGACGCGGCAGTGAGGGAAGGCGAATATCCGGATGACTTCGCCTACCACGTTCTGATTTTTCGACTGGCCGCCTCGGCCGACGACGACCTGGTGACGGCGGCGTACGAAGCCTACAAAGCTGAAGCGACGGACGGTGGCGAACGCCTAGCGGTGTGCGAGGCGCTCTGCGTCCGAGATGCCAGCGCGTTCGACGAGGCGTTCGCCCACCTGGTGGACCACCATACGACCCAGATGAACGAGGAGCGCCCCGCCCGCCCCGATCAACCGACCTTCGAGCCGAAGTCCCTGGTCTTCGTCGAGGGATTGGCCTTGCTGCGACTCGCTGAATGGAGGACGATTGAGCGCCTGCGGCGGGAGTACCCACCCCAATGTCCCTCGATCGCGATCGTCAAGCCGGCCGCGGCGCGGCCCGACGATATCTTCCTCGAACTCTGACCGGCATCGGTGGCCGACGTCGGCGCTACTAGAACGAACACGACCCCGTGGTCGAACAAGTCGGAACGGCAACTTTCTGCGACGAGGACGTCTGACAAGCCGCGCTGTTCGTGTCGACCATGAAGGATGTGTCGTCGCTGCACGTGATCGTTATCAAGTTGGGCGTGGCCATCTGCGCGGTGCCGTAGGCGACAGCGTTTCCGTTTGCCATCTTCCACGTGTAGTCGATGGTCGATGAATTGATACGAGTGGTCGCGTCGACGGAGTAGCACTGCCCGGCCGCGCTCTTCACGGTCGTCGTACTCGTGGTCATGACCGTGTTCGTATTGGTCACGGTGCGCGCTCGCGTCCCGTCCGTCCAGCACATGTAAAGCGTGGGCGGCGTGGCCGAGAAGACCTCGCTCATACAAGAGCCTTGTGCCGCACAGGTGCGTGACAGATCCGTGATGCATTTGGGGAAGCAAACACTGCTCGTTCCCCCGGTGCCGCTTCCCCCGGTGCCGCTTCCTCCGGTGCCGCTTCCCCCGGTGCCTGGTCCGCCGCTACCACCCGAGCCGCCAACGGCACCGCCAGACCCTTGAGGATTTCCTCCCAAACCCCCGCCCGGCCCCCCTCCAGCCCCGCCCCCCGACGCTCCCCCTTGACCGCTCGTTCCCCCGTGAGCTGCAACTCCGCCCATTCCCGCGCCAGCATGGCCGGCACTGCCCGCAGCCCCAGAGCCACCTCCCCCTTTGGCGCCTCCGGCAACAGATCCGCCCATGCCTCTTCCCGCCTGACCGCCCCCTCCGGGCGACCCGCCCGCCGCCGCCTGACCGCCGGCACCGGCCGCGCCGCCGCCGTGGCCCCCAGTTCCCGGCGACGGCATACCAGCCACCCCGCCGGCCCCCAGCGCACCGCCGTGACCCACGCCTCCGCCGCCCCCCGAAAGGCCCGTTCCCTTGCCCCCCGCACCGCCAGAGGATGACATCCCCCCGCCCGAGCAGGCGATCAGGAATAACGCGAACGTTCCAATCGAGATCGTTCGAAGGCACGAGCCAATCTTCATGTGCACCCCATCACCGAAAGGTTCAGAGCTTCTGGCACCACTGAACATGTTCGGTGGCGCTCCTCGTCCATCAACTACTTTACGGCGTGGCGTTGACCGTAAAAGTACCTGTGGTCACTCCCGACGCAGAGCACGTGACCACCACGGGAGTGTTCATCGTGACTCCGGACGCCACCTTGACATTCACCGTCTTACCCGCGTTCCAGTTGTTCCCGGGCCCACCCATCAGGTGGAACGTGGTGGTCAAACCGAACGATGATGCACCAGTCGCCAGACTCACCGGCGCCGAGGCCGCCGTACACGTCACCTGGATATTTGCGCTGGAGCCAGGATCCTGCCCAAACCCGACCGCGACCGTGTCCGTCGTGTTCGTTTGTATATTCTTGGAGTAGCCGGGCACCATTCCGTCGAAGGTGAAGGTCGGTGCGTCGTCGGTGATCGGAATCGTCAGACTCCGGACCGCAGCAAACCCCGAAGACGACAGATTGATGACTCCCTGCTCCGCAGCGGCGTCCGGATCATTATCCGCCTTGAACGAAACCATCTTCGGAGTCGAGTAATCCGACGTCGAGAACGAGACAGACGACAGCGACGAATTGAGGATCGACGGCGATGTCGCGATGTCGACCACCGTGTTCGAGAGCGGCTGGTACTTCAAATTGACACAGATCACCAGCGGAGCGTTGACGCCTTCCTGAAGCGTCCCAATCGGGTTCATCGGATCATCCACGTACACTGGACCCAAGGGATTCATCGCGCAATCGCTGAGCTTCCGGACTTCGATGCCCTGCGTGTCGTCGTCGATCTCGGTGATGCTCAAGAACTGCGGAGGCACCGCCAACGCCGGTGGTCCCTGGAGCTGAATCGAGAAAGGATCCGAGAGGAGGTCTTTGTCCTTGAACCCGACGATGGTGACCGTCTTCGTCGGTCCCGAAGAGGCAGCGGTCGAGGTCCACTCGTTAGGGAGGAACCTAACCGTTGTCATCAACGCTGGCGCACTCGGAAGCGTCGCCGGTGGTCCAACCGGTGGCATCGCGGTCGGATCCGTGAAATACACCGAGATAGCTTCGGACGCGGACGTCAAAACACCCACGACCACATCGGTCATGACCGCCGGCTGAGCACCAAGCGTAACGGTGAACGTGGTCCTGTCGCTTCCAGGAACCAGCACGCCCATCTGAAATGGGCTTTCGTGAATGGTCATGGCGGGTTGGTTCACGATCTTGATGCTCTGAGCGTCATTGTCAGTGGTCGTAACCGTGAACGACTGCGGCGCGGGGGAGGTCGGCGTGGTTGTGCCCGCTACGGTTATCAACACGGACTCGCTTTGGGCATTCGCATCAGGTTGCGCAAGCAGCCTGAACTTGCAGAGGTCACTCATCGCCGAAAGCTGACAGGTCCCGGACCCCGTACCGCCCGAAACATACGTCGTCATAACCGTGGAGTTCATCGATGACATCGCGGTCACGCTGACCGGATTCGTCGGCGTCACGGTGAGGCCCACAGTAAACGTGTACGGCGTCGTAGTGTCCTCCTCCGGGATCGCTGCGGAGGGAGCCACGGAATTGACAACCAGATTCAAGACGTCGGTGTCCGTGATGTTGACCGTCTCGTTCACCGTCGCTCCGGACGGCATTGCTGCCCCCGCAACAGTGACGGCGTTAGACGCCATGTCATTGTCGGGAAGAGACGTTACGTTCACGTATTTGTTACTCGCATAATCCGTCCCGTCAAAAGACAGCATCGTCGCGCCGAGGGTCAGCCGGGAGGTATCCATGCTTGTCAGGCTAACCATCTCGGTTCCCGTCGGCCGGTATGCCAAGCGTACGCCAATCTGTGCACTGGTACGCTCGAGGATCGCCAGCGGACTCGGTGTTATTACGATACCTTGAATGTCGCCGTTCATTTCGTGAACAGCGACCGTTTTCGTCACGGCCACGCCAGCCCCAGCGGCTATGCCCGCGCCACTACCATCGATGGTGATGATCGAATCGTAGTTGGCCATGTCATCGTCGTTCAGAGAGGTAACGGTCACCGTCTGAGGCATCGCCGACGTGAATGTCAACGTGGATGGAACGGAGAAGTGTAATGGATCATTCGCATAGAGACTGATTGTCACTGGGACGACGGGATTCAGGTTCAGCCCGACTGTGAAAGTGCCGGTACCACCCTCCGCGATCTTCGGCTGCAAGTCGCTGGTTGATATCACCAGCGCTTGAGTGTCCGTATCGTCCACAGCGACGGGCACGGTTCGCACAAAGGGGACCCCGTCAACGACGGCAGAAATCGTGATGGTCGCAGACTCGTCTCGACCGTCATCGTCAGCCACCGGCGTCACTTGCACCGTGCATCCAGTCAAGTACGCCGTGCTGGTGGGCCCACCGGCAATCATGCAAGGCGCGGGTGATGCCACCTTGTTTGGATCGCTGGACATGAAATTGACGGTGACGGCAGCCTGGGGCTGGACGTTGAGCTTCACCGTGAGCGGCGCCATAGACGTTCCGGGAGTCGGGAGAGAGTGCTCCGTTACGTTCAGCGTCGCAGGGTTACCGGAGAGATCCAGATTCTGCACATCGACATCTAGAATCGTCACGTCCAGCTTAGCGTCGGGCAGCCCCGACGACTGCGCCGTAAAGGTTACTCTATCGTCCAACATGTCGCCGTCGTGCTCCGCCGTCAGCGTCACAGTTTTCGGCGTCGCGAAGTCGGACGGCACGAAGGTCACGCTGGCAGGTGAAAAGCCCAGCTTCGCGGGGTTGCTGGAAACGAACGCGATGGTGACGACGTCACTCGGCCGGTAGGCGAGTCGAACGCCGACCGGGCTCGTTGACTTCGCTCCCGCCCCGGCGCGAGTCTCCTGCAATACTAGTGAGGTTCCGCCGCCGGCTGGGATCAACATCAACGACTGCGTATCGTTGTCAGTGATTTTCACGGGCACGTTGACGTTCATCGAGGTGCCTGACCCAAGGAGGGTGACGGTAACGTTGTCCTCGACGAGATCGTCGTCTTCCTCCGCTTGAATCGTGACGGTCTTCGGCACCATGAAGTCGGTCGCGTCGAAATTCAGGATCGGGGGAGAGACCTTCAGCTTGTTCGTGTTCTGCGAGAAGACATTCACGGCCGTGGCACCGTTCGGCTTCAGGGCCAATGCAACGGTGAACGTCGCCATACCACCCTCGGTGGCAAAGACGCTGGTCGGCAATACCTTCACCGACTGACTGTCTTGATCATCGACGGCGACCGTGACATCGCGGGACGTGACACCCGGGGAACTCAGGGTCACGCTGACATTTTCGTCAACTCCGTCATCATCGTTGACTGCGGCGACCGTGACCGTCTGTGGCGTCGAGAAGTTGGCGGCCGTGAACGCAAGGTTTGCGGGGGTGACGGTGACCTTGTTGGTCTTCGCAGACACCACGCTGACGGTCAAATCGGCGGCTGGAGCGCGCGTCAAGGAAACCTTGAAGGTCCCCGGCTCGCCGCCGGGCTCGATCAGACTCACGCTGGAAGGCGAGATGTCCAGGTTGACGGCGTCGTCGTCGAATATCTCCACCGGGACGGGGACATCCTTGATGTTGCCCGTAGCACTCGCCTTGATGGTCACATTTTCGGCCATCGCATCTTCATCTTGCTGAGCGATGAGCGAAACGCTCTGAGGAACCGAGTAGTTGGCTGCGGTGAACGTCAAAGAAGCAGGGCTGACTGTCAGCTTCGTTGTCGCTGAGGAGGTCAGCGTTACGACGACTGCGCTTGCCGGCTTCTTCCAGAGCCGGAAGCTGACGAGCTCCGTTCTTCCTTCGGTCATGGACAAGCGGTCCGGGGTCGCAATGAGGAGCTGGTTGTCTGGGTCGTCCACATTGACCGTGACCGTCGTCCCGCCCGTCTCCGCCGAGAAGACGGTCAGCGTTGTCGAGTTCGGAACCGTGTCGTCGTCGATCGGTGCCACCACATGGACCACCTGCGGTGACGTTGTGAGTTCGGGGAATGTCACGGTGTCTGGAATCGCCGTCGCCACGTTGGAGTTGGCCGAAACGATCGATACCGTGATGGGCTTCGAATACGCCTTATCGAGGGCGATGGACAGCATCCCGGTCTCCGAGGACCCTTCCATCAGCGCAATGACTGGGGGCCCCACCACCAGCCTCACCTCCGTTTTGGGCGGCTCCCCTACCAAGCCGCCAGCACCGCCGGTCGGTTGATTTCCGACGCTGCCACCTGCCCCTCCCTTTCCGGAGACTCCGCCGAGGCCGGACTGCCCGCCTTTTCCACTCGAGCCTCCTCCACCTCCGCAGGCAGCGGAAAGGGCACCAATGAAGACGCTCGCAAACAACAACCAGCCCGTCGCACAGTTCGACCTCTTCACGGTGACCTCCTACGGAGCGATAAGAAAAATGAGGCTACGCCGGTGCGATCGATATCCTGGACGGAGAAAATTCGCAAGGCCTTACCGGCACCCGCTAGGGGCACCAATTTGACCGTCCGTTGTCCGTCGCGATACAAGCATGGGCACATGCAAACCAGACGGCCCGACGAGCCAAGGTCCTGGAAAAGGGCGGCTTTGTTGGTCGCCCTGCAAGCCGCATTGGCAACCGCGGCACTGGTTGGCTCGGCGCACGCCGAAGATCCCAAGGCCGAAGCGCGCAATAAGCTGGTCGAGGGCGGCGAGCTGCTCCGCCGCGGCGATTACACCGACGCATTGACCAAATTCAAGGAAGCCTACGCGTTGGTTCCCAGTCCGAAGATCTTCTACAACTTCGCGTTGGCGTACCAGAACCTGGGGCGCACCACCGAGGCCATCGAGGCCTTCGAGAAGTTCTTGGATGAAGCTACCGACGCGGCGCCGGATACGCGCGCCAACGCCGAACGCTACAAGAGCGAGCTGGTGCCCAAGATCGCCAGCGTGGTGGTCCAGTGCGACAACGAGGGCGCCGAGATCTCCGTCGACGGGCGGCCCTATGGAAGCACGCCGCGTAAGAATCCCATCCGGTTGGATCCCGGCCTGCACTCGCTGATCGTCGAGAAGGCACCCCTGCCGGCGTTCACGCAGAAGCTGGATGTTCGCGCCGGTCAGCGGATGGTGGTGGACGCGAAGCTGGGAACCCCGGCCGTGCCGGTCGTGGCGATGCCGGCGGCCCCGGCGCCCACGACGCCCCTGCCGACGCTTCCCATCGAACCCACCCAACCTCCGATGTCCACCAAGCTGAAGGCGTCGATTGGGCTGGGCGCCGCGGCGGTGCTGGGCCTTGCCTTCGGCATCTACGAACAGATGGCGGCCAGCGGGAAATACGGCGACTTCAACAGTTACGTGGCTCCGCCGCCCAATCCCCTGGGAAAGTGCGATGCCGACGCTCGGGTCTCGCCCGCGCACGGCGGCGGAGACTGCGCCAGCTTGCTGAGTGCCGGCGACTCTGCTTCGTTGCGTGCGAAGATTGGCTTCATTGCGGGAGGTGTCCTGGCGGCGTCGTCCGTGACATTGTTCATTCTCGCCCGCCGCGAGACCGCCGAGCCGACCGCCACGGCGTCCCTCGGTTGTCTGCCGACCGGTCCAGGAGTCGCTTGTGCCTTCACTTTCTAGATTGAACGTCGCGCTGTGGGCCGGTTTGACGGCGACCATTGCCATTGGTTGCACGGAGCCGCAATCCGGGCTGCTGACCAAGACCTGGTGTCAACCCACCGCCCCTTCGACGATCATGCTCGACGACCTGGAGGACGGCGACGCCGTCCCCTGCGCCACGGCGGCCGCTCACTGGTCCGTCGCCGGCGATAGCACGCTGATTCCGCCTCCGGGCCCGGACGCCAAGCCGGTCGAACTTCTGCCGGGAGATCCGGCCTGGTCCCGTCCGGTGCCGAGCTTCCGCGCTCAGTACCTTCATGGCTCGCTGGCTCCTGGCGGATCGGGCAGCCTGATCCTTCCGCTGGCGGACCCGGATCTCACGCCCTATCTGGAGATCGATTTCTGGGCCCACTCCGACTCTCCAACTTTGAACATCCAGGTGGCCATCGTCTCTAATGGCGAAATTTTCGGAACCGAGGCCACGATCACCCAGGCCTGGGGTGCGGGCGGAAGCATCAACAACGTCCCCCTCGTCGGCGGCGTTCTTGCGCGGGCCGACGGCACCGCGGCAACCGATGCCGACCTCTCGGCGGCCACGGCCATCGCTTTTCAGTACCAGGCGCCCGGCGGCACGGCCGATTTCGGCTTCTGGATCGACGACGTTCAATTGAAGCGCAAACCCTAGGCGCAGAAGTTTCGCCTCTCGTCATTCCGGAAATAAACGCCACTCCGCAATGAACCGCTTGGAGAACCCACGCCTCTGCTCCCACATGCACCGTGAGATCCCCGTCTCCGTCGGGGAATTCGCTTGACTCCCCTGGCGCCCCCGTTACGATTTCGAGTCTATTTTCGCAACAATTCTTTCCGACGGAGGGCTGCCTAATGGCTGAGAAAGTGGCGAAGCTGAGTGTGTCTCGGGAGAAGGACTTCATGTACTACGTCAAGGACGGCGCAGTATGGAAGGTCAAGCGGAAGCAGCCTGGCGTTCAGAAGGGTAAGCCGGAGAAGGTCGTCGACGGCAACTTCGAGATGGACACGGATTTCATTTACTTCGTCGATCGCGACGGTGACGTCTCGCGGGCGAAACGCGCGGTAGGCGGCCAGAAGCGGAAGAAGAAGCCCGCCGCCAAGCGGACCGCAGCCAAGAAGAAAGTTGCGAAGAAGGTGGCCAAGCCCGCCAAGGGCGCCAAGAAGGCCGCAGCCAAGGGCGCCAAAAAGGCCGCCAAGCCAATGGCCAAGGCCAAGGCCAAACCAGCCAAGAAGAAGGGTCGGCGCTAGCGGCAGCGCCCCTCGGGCTTCGCTACCCTCCGTCGATATGGGGGCGTTCCGGATCTCCCGGACGCCCCCTTTTCGTTGGCACTACTTCTTTCGTTTTCGGCTCGAACCGCCGGGCTTGGTGGCGGGCTTTTTCGCGGGCTTTTCGGCCTCGGCGGGCGGCAGCGCGGGCGCATCGCCGGCGCCTCCGGCCAGCGCGGGCGTCAGACGCGGCACGTAGGCGTACTGGTAAAGGATGTAGATCAGCCCCGCCAAGGTGATCGCCGACATCAGCGTGTACTGCTCCGCCAGCCAGGTCGGCATCAGGTGATTCAGGCGCGACCAGAACGCGCCGTGGGACGGCAGATACTGCGTCGGCGCCATGTCGGCAAAGCCCGTTCCAGCGGTGACCAGCAGCAGCGCCATGCCGGCCTCTTGCCGCTTCGACCACAGCAGGGCCATCACGATCAGGAAGGAATAGTAGTAACAGGTCAACTCGGGAACCGCCGCGATCATGATCGCGGACAGTGCCGCCGCCTCCCAGGGTGTCACCCCTCGCACGGCCATGTACAGCAAGGCCGCGAAGCCCAGCACACCGACGATGAACAGCCACTTGCGGTCGTGGTACGCGCGCAGCCGGGCGTCTTTCCAGTCTTTCCACGGATCCTCGAGGCGGTCGGTTCGCAGCGCGTAGCTGGTCTCGGATTCCTTGTAGGTGAGCACCGTTCGCCAACCCATGTAGTTGGTGAGAGCGGTCGCGGTGTGCTTCTCCGAGTTCTTCTTGAAGGCCAGATAGGCGTCGGCGCCGCCCGCCACCTTGGCGCTGATCGGCACCAACGTGACCACTGCCAACACGCCCCCCAGGATGACGTTGATGTGCGCGCGATCCACCTTGCGGAACATCCCCGGCAGCCGCGCGGGCGGAAGGCGTTTCGTCCACGGCTGTCCCTTGGTCTGGGCCAGCAACTGCTGGATCACCGCGAACACCGACCCCAGCAGCAAAAACCCGGGAAAAACGCGCAGCAGCCCCGAATACGCCATCAAGAACCCGCCCCAGAAAGGCTTGTTCTTCTTCACCAGGCACACGCCGGCCACCATGTGGAACAGCCAGTCCCAGCGCAGATAGGCGCCCCCGGTCCAGTAGAAGCGTGACGGGAAGTTGGTCGCGAACACCGCCAGCGCCACGCATAACGTTTGCCAGCCGAAGGCCCACCAGATCATCGCCGCCAATCCGAAAATGAACACCGGATCGATCAGGGTGATCGCCCACATCTGATTGATGGTGGCTGGGCCCATGTTGGCGATGGTGGTGCCCAGGATGTTCCAGACCGGCGTGGCGTTGTAGCCGTGATCGGTCTGCGCCTCCTCCCACCGCTTCACGCCTTGCCTGACGCGGAAGAATTCGATGTCCTTCTTGAACATCGCCCAGCGCTCGGGGGTGAAGTGGCTCTTGCAGTTCTCGGGGTGCGCCAGGATCTCGGTGGTGCTGCCCAGCACGTTGGTGCGCAGGTTCATGATCTTGCGCAGCTCGACCCGGCGCCGCAGCGACGGATCCTCGGCGTCGGCCAGCGACGAGCATTCGTACAGGCGATCGTAGGACAGCTCTTTGAAGTACTTCGTGCCGACGTAGTAGTGGTACACGTCCCAGTAGTGGATGTAGTTCCCGAAGTGGAACTTGCCGAAGTTGAAGTAGGCGAAGAACGACAGGACGCCGACGATCACCAGCAGCCGATCGCGCACCGACTTGACCAGCAAGCTCAAGGACCAGGTGCCAAAGCCGACCGTCATCAGCAGGTAGGGCGAAACCTGCTTGGGGGGCTCGCCCGGCAAGAAGCGTGGCCCCGCCATGAAGAAGAAGCTCATGTGCGCCAGCAGCGAAGCGACCATGATCGCCGTCTCGGCCCACGGGGGCAGCGGCGTTTCCTTGCCGGCCTTGGCCACGCGCCAGCCCCAGTACAGCAACAGGAAGGCGGCCAGGGCCAGGCACATCTCGAAGCGCGCGCTGGGCTTGTCGTCCCACCACTCGAACTTGTACCAGGGGGCCGCGTTGACCGCGGCCTGGGGCGCGTCGACCACCTTCATCGATGGCGGGAACGGATACGGCGGCTGGCAGTACGCCGAGAACTCGGAGATCGAATAGAAGCCGTCGCCGGTGCCCTCGCCCGCGCGCAGAAACCGCACCGTGACCGGCGGGAACTGCATCGAGCGGCCCCGCAGGCCGTGCCCGCGATCGGACGCGTTGTCGATCTCGACCAGCAGCTTGTAGCTGCCGGGCGTGCCGTCCAGCGAGCCCATGATCTTGTACGTGTCGTTCGCGTCCGCCTGCAGGTACACACCGGCGACCGGGGTTGGTTGCCCCAGGTCGTAGGTCAAAGAACCCGCGGCGGTGTCGAAGGTGACCCCGACGGGGGCGTCCCACTGCGTGCCCTCGGCGCCGATCGCTCCGTCGGTCACCAGGGCCGCGTCACCTTTCAGGTCCTGCCACTGCGCCGGTCGCTTGCCCGCCAGCAGGTTCTGGGTGTCACAGGTCTGCGCGTGCGCCCGACCCGACAAGATCCCGGTCGCCAGCACGAAAATACCCAACAAACGAGCCACTTCTGGTCGAGCCATTTGCGGCGGAGACTACCAGTTACTGTGCCGAGAATGAATGGGGACGCGATTCGGGTATTCTCCCGGATTCCTTGTCTACTTGGTCGGCGCCCCGCGCCCTAACGGCTCACGAGTGGCCCGCGTTACGCGCGGCGGTCAATCGGATTTTTCGCACCGCTGAGGGTGATCTAACGCACGATCTTCCGCTGCTCTTCGATGCGACGAACACCGCCAACCTGCGGGTCATCGTGAACGACGGCGGGGCCATCGCGGCCCATGCGGCCTTCCTGCAACGCCCGGCGATGATCCTGGGACGCCGGACCACGGTGGGGTTCATCGGAGCGGTGTTCACCGAACCCGCGGCGCGCGGCCAGCGCCTGGCGACCAAGGTCTTGGCCGACGCCCTGGCGGGCGCGCGGGCCGGCGCCGATCTGGTGCTGGCGTCGGGCGATCGGGACCTCTATCGCCGGCAGGGCTTTGAACCCGTGCCGCCTCTGGCGCGGTTTTGCTTGCCGTCGGTCGCCAGCGCCGCCACGGCACCCAATCTGCTGACGGCGCGCGCGCTGGTCGACGGCGACCTCCCGGCGGTGGCCGCCCTCCACGACGCGGAGCCCGTCCACTTCGTGCGGTCCACCGACGACTGGCGCAAGCTGATCGGCGCGGGGCGGCTGGTGGATGCCCCCGCGACGTTCACGGTGATCCTGCGGGGCGAGCGTGTGGTGGCATTCGTGGCCGCCCAGCAAGCGCGGCCCCGCCCCGACGGCACGTTGCGACCGCGACGGATCCTGGAGGTAGCAGGGGATCGCAGCGCCATCGTCGCGTTGGCCCCGCTGCTGGCCGACGAGCTGCTGGTGCCTCATTACGACGCCGCCACCATCGATCAGGCCGTCGCGCTGGGATGGGTCCGCACGGCGCGCCAGTTCCCCATCACCGCTGAACCGCTGACCGCGTTGGCGCGCGTCGTCCCCTGGTACGGATTGAATTACCTATGAAACCGCAGGTCCCATGAGCCCCACGATCGCGATTCTCGTCACCGTGGCCGTCGTCGTGGCCAACGGCTTCTTCGTCGCCGCCGAATTCGCGCTGGTGAAGATGCGGCCCAGCCGCATCGAGCAACTGGCCAAGGAAGGAGGCCGCAAGGCCCGGCTGGTCGCGCGGATGACCAAGCGGATCAACGACTACCTGTCCGCCAGTCAGCTGGGCATCACCGTCGCGTCGCTGATGCTGGGATGGCTGGGCGAGCCCGCCTTCGCGAAGCTGCTGTTGCCGCTGTTCCACGACCGCTGGGGCTGGCACCCCGCCACCGTCCACACGGTGGCCGCCAGCATCAGCCTGGCGATCATCACCTTCCTGCACACGGTCATCGGCGAGCTTGCCCCCAAGGCGCTGGCGATTCGCCTGACCGAGCCGGTCGCGCTGTGGTCGGCGGTGCCGTTTCGCGTGTTCTATCTGGTGACCACCCCACTGACCTGGGCCCTGCGCACCAGCGCCGCGCTGGTCTTGCGCGCCATGCGCCTGCCGCCCGCGTCGGAGGCCGAGATGGTGCATTCGTCGGACGAGCTGCGGCTGGTCCTGCAACACGTCGAGCTGGATCCGGGCGCCCGTCGCCTGATCGACCGCGTGTTCGACTACACCCACCGCATCGCGCGCCACGTGATGATCCTGCGCCGCGACGTGGTGGTCCTGATCGCGGGCCGCCCCTTCGATGAGAACCTGCGCGTCGCGCTGGCCAATCAGTACACACGCTACCCGCTGGTTCACCCCGACACCGATCGCGTCGTGGGTTACGTGCACATGAAGGACATCGTGGCGGCGCTGGCATCGGGCAAACGGCCCGAGTTCATGCGGGAACTGGCGCGCGAGCCCATCTACGCCTCGGAAGAGACGCGCCTGGAATGGCTGCGGCGCGAGTTCCAGAAGCGGCGTGTCCACATCGCCATCATCCTGGGCCCCGGGCATGAATTCGCCGGGATCGTGACCCTGGAGGATCTGCTGGAGGAGTTCGTCGGCGAGATTCAAGACGAGCAAGATCAGGAGGAGGTGCCACCGCTGACGCGCAATTCGGACGGCTCGTTCGAGGCCGACGGCCGCCTGACCCTGGACGTCGCGCGCCGCGAGCTGGGCCTGGACCTGCCGCCGCTGCCGCCGGACGTCGAGACGCTGGGCGGCTACATCTTGACCCAGCTGGCGGAGGTCCCGGTCCCCGGCGACACGGTCACCGCCGCCGGTTACCACTTCCGCATCCTGGAAGTGCGCGACCGCCGCGTCCGCCGCCTGCGCGGCGAGCCGCTGCCGGCGCCGCCCGTCGATCCCGAGGAGGCTGACGAGGACGGGTAGTTGTGCCCAGGGACAGAATCGAACTGTCCACACATGGATTTTCAGTCCATTGCTCTACCGACTGAGCTACCTGGGCGTCGGAGGCGCGTACAATGCCAACCGCGCCCGACAAGGTCAAGCTATTCTCCGCCTCGCCGCCGAGCGCTCTCACCGGTACGAAAGCCACCACCATGACGACGACGACCACAGCGCCCACCCTGCCCCCCTTCGAGTTCCAGGAGATTCTGCCCAGCACGCACCCCCACGACGACACGCCCTATCGGCTGCTGACGCGCGAGGGGGTGTCCACCTTCGAAGCCCTCGGGAAGACGTTTGTGTCGATCGAGCCGGCGGCCCTGACGCGGCTGGCCCGCGAGGCGATGCGCGACATCGCGCACCTGCTGCGGCCCGGGCACCTGGGGCAGCTGGCCAAGATCCTGAAAGATCCCGAGGCGTCTTCCAACGACAAGTTCGTCGCGCTCGAGCTGTTGAAGAACGCCAACATCGCCGCCGGCGGCGTGTTGCCTGGCTGTCAGGACACCGGCACCGCGATCATCATGGGGAAGAAGGGCCAGCTGGTCTTCACCGGGGGCGGCGACGAAGCCGCCCTGGCCCGCGGCGTGTTCGAGACCTACGCCACGTCGAACCTGCGCTACTCGCAGCTGGCGCCTCTCGACATGTACCGCGAGGTCAACACCGGCACCAACCTGCCGGCGCAGATCGAGCTCTACGCGACCGACGGTGACGCGTACAAGTTTCTGTTCATGGCCAAAGGCGGTGGCTCCGCCAACAAGAGCTACCTCTATCAAGAGACCAAGGCGGTGCTGAACCCCCGGAGCCTGCTGGCGTTTCTGGACGCGAAGATGCGCACGCTGGGCACCGCCGCCTGCCCGCCCTATCACCTGGCGGTGGTGGTGGGCGGCACGTCCGCCGAATACACGCTGAAAGTGGCCAAGCTGGCCTCGGCCCGTTATCTGGACGATCTGCCGACGGAAGGAAACCAGCTGGGGCGCGCGTTCCGCGACCGCGCGCTGGAGGCCGAGGTGCTGGCCGTGGCACAGAAGACCGGCATCGGGGCCCAGTTCGGCGGCAAGTATTTCTGCCATGACGTGCGGGTGATCCGCCTGCCCCGCCACGGGGCGTCCTGCCCGATTGGCCTGGCGGTGTCGTGTTCGGCGGATCGACAGGTGCTGGGGAAGATCACCCGCGAGGGCGTCTTTCTGGAACAGCTCGAAACCGATCCGGCGAAGTACCTGCCGGACGTGGCCGACGACCAGCTGGGCGGCGGTGTCGTTTCGATCGACCTGCGCCAACCGATGTCCGAGATTCGCGCCACGCTGTCGCGGTATCCGATCCGCACCCGGCTGGCGCTGACGGGTCCGATGGTGGTGGCGCGCGACATCGCGCACGCCAAGATCAAGGACCTGCTGGATCGAGGCGAGCCCATGCCGGCGTGGCTGCGCGATTACATGGTCTACTACGCGGGCCCCGCCAAGACGCCCGCGGGCTACGCGTCGGGGTCGTTCGGTCCGACCACCGCCGGACGCATGGATTCCTACGTCGATCTGTTCCAGTCGCGCGGCGGCAGCATGGTGATGCTGGCCAAGGGCAACCGGTCGCCCGCCGTGACCGCCGCGTGCAAGGCCCACGGGGGGTTCTACCTGGGCTCGATCGGCGGACCGGCCGCGCGCCTGGCCAAGGACTGCATCACCAAGGTCGAGGTGCTGGAGTATCCCGAGCTGGGCATGGAAGCGGTGTGGAAGATCGAGGTGGTGAACTTCCCGGCCTTCATCGTCGTCGACGACAAGGGCAACGATTTCTTCGCGGGCATCATGGGCGCCGATGACAGCAAGCCCAAGTTGCCGGTGGCGCCATGACCGCAGGCGCGAAGATCACGGTCTGGCAATACCCGAAGTGCAGCACGTGCCGGAACGCGCTGAAGTGGCTGACCGCGAAGGACGTCGCCTTCCAGTCGATCGATCTGGTGGCCACTCCCCCGTCGGCGTCGAAGCTGCGCGACCTCTGGAAGCGCTCGGGGCTTCCGCTGGCGAAGTTCTTCAACACCTCGGGCGAAAGCTATCGCGCCGGTGGCTTCAAGGAGAAGCTGAAGACCATGTCCGACGCCGAGGCGCTGGCGGCGCTGGCGGCGGACGGCAAGCTGATCAAACGCCCGCTCGTCGACGCGGGGAAGACCGTGTTGGTGGGCTTCGACCAAGCGTCGTACGAAGGAGCGTACCGGACGCAGCTCTGACCCGACGCGACGCGCCCGATGGACGAATTCCACCGTCCGACCTAAAATGTGGCGGCAACAACTGGCGGACGCGGGCGGCTGAAGCCGGAACGTCCCCCCCAGGCAGGTCACGATGGCTCGACAAGGCTCCCTCTCCCCAGGTTCCCCTCGCCTGCTTTTCTGCCTGGCAGCAGGGATGCTGGCGGTCGCCTGCTCGGTCGACCGCCGCGGCCTGGGGGGCGGGTCGGCCGGCGGGGTCGACGGAGTAATGGCGGCCGATGCGGCCGGCGGGGGAGCCGCGGGAACCAACGGCGGCGGTACCGACCAGCCGCCGGTGGCGACCGGCGGTGTCACCGCCGGCGACGGAGGCGGGGCCGGTGGCGAAGGCGGGGCCGGTGGCGAAGGAGAAGGAGGAGCGACAGACACGGGAGGCGCACCGGGGGGAAATGGCGCGGGCGGTTCCGACAATCCCAGCGGTGGGCAGGCCGGCCAGGCAGAGGGAGGTCAGGGCGGTGGCGATCAGGGCGCAGGCGGTCAGGGCGGTGGTGCCGCTGGCGCCACGGGTGAAGGGACAGGGGGCCAGGCCGGCGATGGCGGCGCCGGGATGGCCGGGGCTTCTGGTGGCGGTACCGCGGCTGGCGGCCGCGGCGGGGCGGGTGGCGCCGGACCGGGCGGCACCGCGGGGGGCGCCGGCGGAGCGCCGCCTTGTGGCCCAGCGACCTGCGCCAACGGCTGCTGCGCCGGCAATGTCTGCGTGACCAACCGGACCGCCGACTTCTGCGGCGACGATGGCGGAGCGTGCGCGAAATGTTCCAAGTGCTTTCGCTGCGGCGCGCGCAACAGCTGCGAGGTCATCCCCCGATCCCCGTGGAATCTGGTCTGCGCGTCTGCGACGATCGCTGCCACCAAGGGGGACGGCACCTCCTGGGATGGGCGAACGTCGAACACTGCCCCCGATCCGATCTGTCAGCTGAAGGTAGGCACCACCACCGTCTCGACGTCGATCAAGAGGGACACCTTCACGCCCAGCTGGAACGAATCGATCACGCCGGAGACGCCCCTGCTGACGGCGAGCCGCCTGATGTCCCAGGCGATGCCGTGGTCGATCGACCTTTCCGACTTTGACGTGACGAGAGGCTACGAGTTCATCTGCCAGGTGAGCCCGCAATTCGGCGCGGAGGCCTTCACGGCGGGCACGGTCACGCTGAAGGCGCCCCAGTGCCCCAGCCTGACGATTACGCTCAGCTGCGGGCTCTGAGGTAACGAAAACGCGAAAACCCGACCGACGGTGACCTGTCGATCGGGTTGGCTGAGCGAAGAGAAAGGCTGCCGTTTTACAGGCGGCCGAGCGTCCCGCCCCACACGGCGGCGGAACCCAGCTCCTGCTCGATGCGCAACAGCCGGTTGTACTTCGCGACGCGCTCGGAGCGCGCCAGGGATCCGGTCTTGATCTGTCCCGAGCGCATCCCCACCGCGAGATCCGCGATGAACGTGTCCTCGGTCTCGCCCGAGCGGTGCGAGATGATGGTGGTCCAGCCATTCCGGTGCGCCATTTCGACCGAGTCAATCGTCTCGGTCAGCGAGCCGATCTGATTGACCTTCACCAGCACGCTGTTGCTGGCGCCCTTCTCGATGCCTTCCTTGATGCGCTCGGTGTTGGTCACGAAGAGATCGTCGCCGACCAGCTGCACGCGATCGCCCAGCGCCTTGGTCAAGGCCACCCAGCCATCCCAGTCGTTCTCGGCCATACCGTCCTCGATCGAGACGATCGGATACTGCTCGCACAGCTTCTGATAGAAGGCGACCATTCCCTTGCCGTCCAGCTCCTTGCCCTCGCCGGCCAGCTTGTACGTCTTGGATGACTTGTCCCACAGCTCGCTGGAAGCCACGTCCAGCGCCAGCGCGACGTCCTTACCCGGCTTGTAGCCGGCCTTCTCGATGGCGTCGACCACGATCGCCAACGCGGCCTCGGCGCCGGGCAGGTCGGGCGCGAAGCCGCCCTCGTCGCCGACGGCGGTGGCTGCCTTGCGATCATGAAGGATCTTCTTCAGGGTGTGGAACACCTCGGCGCCAGCGCGCAGCGCCTCGGCAAACGTGGGCAGTCCCTTGGGGACGATCATGAACTCCTGGAAGTCGAGCGAGTTGTCGGCGTGCGCGCCACCATTGATGATGTTCATCAAGGGCACCGGCAGCACGCGGGCGCCCGGTCCACCCAGGTACTTGTAAAGCGGCAGGTCCAGTTGCATCGCCGCGGCGCGGGCCGCCGCCAGCGAAACGCCCAGGATCGCGTTGGCGCCGGCCTTGGCCTTGTTCGGCGTGCCGTCCGCGGCCAGCATCGCGCCGTCCAGCCCTGCCTGATCGAAAACATCGCGGCCGGTGACCACCGGTCCCAGGATCGAAGCCACGTTCTCGCACGCCTTGCGGACGCCCTTGCCCAGATAGCGCTTCTTGTCGCCGTCGCGCAGCTCCAGCGCTTCGTGCTCGCCGGTCGACGCGCCCGAAGGCACGGCGGCGCTGGCCATCACGCCGGTCTCCAACGTCACCTCGACTTCAACCGTGGGATTGCCGCGGGAATCGAGAATTTCGCGCGCCAAAACGCTTTCAATCATGATCGTGCTCATGCGGCGCTTCATAGCGCGTTGGTCGTGACGGGTGCAAGCGGGATCAGGCCGCGCGAAAGGCCCGCGCCAAACTTTGAACGGCGCGACACACGCGCGAAACAAACGATGCGGACGACCCTTCGCGTGCGGGCGCGGGCTGCTAGGATGCCGACCCCGTGAAGATTCGTGATCTGTTCGCCCAGAAGAAGCCGCTCTACTCGTTCGAGTTCTTTCCGCCCAAGACCGACGTGGGAATGGCGAATCTCGAACGCACGATCCGGGAGCTGTCCGACCTGCACCCGGCGTACGTCTCGGTGACCTACGGCGCCGGCGGCTCGACCCGCGAGCGGACCGTCGACCTGGTCACCCGCATCCAGACGGAAATGGGGATCTGCGCGATGGCGCACTTCACGTGCGTGGGGGCCAGCCGGGACGAGCTGGGCGCCGTCGCCGATCGCATGGTGGCCGGCGGCGTCGAGAACGTGATCGCGCTGCGCGGCGATCCACCGGCCGGCGCCGAGCACTTCCAGATCGCGCCCGACGGGCTGGCCCACGGCAACGAGCTGGTCGCCTTCCTGCGCGAGCGGTTCGGGCAGCGCATCTCGCTGGCGGGCGCCTGCTATCCCGAGGGCCACCCCGAGTGCCGGGATCTGGCGCTCGACCTCCAGAATCTGGGCGCCAAGGTCAGGGCCGGGGTCGACTTCCTGATCACCCAGTTGTTCTTCGACAACGATCACTACTATCGCTTCGTCGAGCGCGCGCGAACCGCCGGCATCACCGTGCCGATCGTCCCGGGCATCATGCCGATCGGCAACGTCGCACAGATCGAACGCTTCACCAAGCTGTGCGGCGCGACCATCCCGGCGGCGCTGCACGCCGAGCTGGATCGCTGCCGCAATGATCCGGCGGCGGTGGCTGCCCTGGGCGTCGCCCAGGCCACCGCTCAGTGCGTGGATCTGCTGCGCGCGGGCGCGCCCGGAATCCACTTCTACACGCTGAACCAGTCGCCGGCGACGCGAGTGATCCTGACCGCGCTGAAGGCGGCCCGGCTGGCCTGACCGCCCCCCGGGGCCCCCGCCCGCGCTTCCGCTACGGAATCATCTGGACACGGTAGAGGTTCGACCGGCCCCAGCCCAGACCGACCGAGGCACCGAAGAACGGAACGTACTTGCTGCCCGTGCCGGGAACGCCAAGCAGGTAATCCTCGGTGACTGTGTAGAACGGCAGCGTCGCCTCGCCTTCCAGGAAGATGCGGATGCTGCTGGCGCGCAACAACTCGTAACCGATGACGCCCTCACCCTGGAGGCCGCTGCCGCTGTAAGCGTTGGTGTCGTTCGCGATCGCGGTAGCGCCCCAGCTGAGGCCGCCGCCGAAATACAACGAGCCGTTGGAGAGCGGGTTGGCGAAATAGATCCCCATCAGCTTGACCCACGAGCCGGTGACGCCCGCCGACCCACTGCCATTGACGTTGTCTCGGCGACTCGACACCATGAAATTCAAGAACGACAGGTCGATGCCGACGTTGTCCAGTTCGTAGCGGTAACCGAAGCCGAACTGCGGTCCGCCGTTGAAGAAGGGTCCCGTCGCCGCCCCGTATCCCAGGCGCAGGTACCAGAGCGAGTCAGCCTCGACGCGCCGGGGTGTCTGCTGCGCGGACGTCACGTTGGTGCGATCGACGACGGTGCTGGTGGCCGACATCGGCTGGCCCGTCAGCAGCGAACGCACCATCTGGCTGTAGACCGAGGGCAACTCTTCGATGGCCCGGGCCGTCGACGATCGGTACCCCTGTTGGGCCTGCATGTAGACCGTCACGCTGGTGCCCAGGCGCAGGTGGTACACGAAGTAGGTGTTCACGCAGTTCTGGTTGGCGACATCCTGCCCTTGATCGCGCAGGGTCTGCTGGAGCATGGCCACGGTCGCGCTGCGCTCCTGCTCGGTCAGGTTGTCCCGGGTCTGGTCGAGCGAGACACAGACGGCGGCATGGGCGGCACCGGCGGAGGCAACGGACAGCGCTAAGGCAGACAAGATCAAGAGGGGCTTTTTCATGGGCGCCGATGGTAGCAAAGGATGCGCCACGCTTCGCAACCGTAACTGCCAGCGCCCGCGCGGGTCTGTCTTGCCCGCGTTTTTCCGCGCAAAAAACCGGGCGAGATGCAAATCCTTCGAGCTGCATCCCGGCAGGGACCCCTGTGGCCCAGCCCGAGCGCGCGCGACTATCGTGTCCAGATCCCGACAGCCGCCGCGCCCGGTGTCGAAGGAACACCACAGTGGATCGGATGTGGGTGAGGTCTACAAGAGTGCGAGCAAGAGTGCGAACAAGAGTGGGAAAACGTGACCAGGCGGAAGATTCGACGCAGTGACCAAAAGACGCGCAAGGCCGCTGATTTCCCGGGCCTTCTTTTGATTCGGCTCTGATAGACTGCCACCCCGCTGGAGGCCCTTTTGCAGCAGCTCCGCAGAACCGTCCGCATCACGGCCATCACGACGTGTCTTGGCGTCGTCGCCTTGGCTCACGACGCCCACGCCGGCCCCGCCGAGGTCGTGGCCGCCACCACACCCGAGGCGACCGCCAACACCCGCCTGCCGCCCTGGATGCAGAAGATGGCGGGCTCGACCGCCGAGCTGGGCAGCTACATCGGTAGCGGGTCGTTCTACAGCGGGGGGTATTCCGACCCGTACGTGTCAGCGTCGCTTTACCTGCGTCCCACCTACGATCTGGGAACGCGGTTCAAGCTGGCCCTCACCGCCCGCCTCTACGGCGAGGAGGAGTTCACGCTGCCGGCGGCGCCGACCGGGCGGCGCTGGAACGTCTATGACACCTGGCTAACCTTGGGCGCCAAGGACCTGCACACCTTCGACACCAGCCAGTTGGTCCTGGGCGGGATCGTCCGGCTGATCCTTCCCACCTCCTACGAAAGCTGGCACGCCCATCTGATCGTGGGCGTCTCGGTGGGCCCTACGTTGACCCGCAAGTTCGAATTCGGCAGCGACCCGCTGCCCGAGCGTCGCTTCACGCTGTTGCTGACCGCGATCGAACAGTTCAGTACCTACTTTCGCGGGAGCCAAACCGTTGGCAACAACGACACCAGCGGTTGTCACGGCCCCCGCGGTCTCAGTCCAGGGGCCGTGTCGATCGGTCCCGACGGCCCCGCGGTCTCAGCCGCCGATCGCTGCGGCGGCCCGCTGGGCACCTCCTTCGGCCTCCGGCACGCCATCATCGCGACCCTGTCGCGCGGGAAATGGGACCTGGGCATCACGTTGCTTGTGGACAACGCGTTCAAGTACCGCATCCCCCCCGACGCGTACACCTCGATGAATGCCGTGGATCGCGGGCAAGCGGATTCGACCTGGGGCATCGTGTCGCTCAGCTATTCACTCACCAATCATTTCGCCGCCAACGTGGGCGTGTCCAGCTTCCAGCCGGCGCTGGACCTGCAAAACCACCTTCGCTTCCCTTTCTTCGACCTGTCGGGGGGGGCGAACGCCAACAATTTTACCCAGGCTTTCGTGAGCCTGACCGGAACGCTTTAGGAGGATCGCAATGAACGGGACCCTGAAACACACTTGGAAGTGGACCGCTGCTTGCCTGGTCCTGGCCGCCGGATGCGCCGGATCGGGGCGCGGCGACGTGGATCGTACCCAGCCCGACAAGCTGGACAAGAGCCTGCTGGTCAACGCCGACGGCACCCGCAAGGTCTTCTACTACCGGGCCACCATCACGGACGTGCCGCCCACCAACGGCTGGGCGTTCGAAGGCATGCAGAGCCAGATGGACAAGATCTACTTCGAGATCACGGAAGATCAGCTGATCGGCTATCGCGCGTACGACTACGCGCCCGGTTCGGAAAATCCCTTCACCGGCGGCACCAACAACACCGACGCACCGGTGGTCTCGTTCAAGATCAAGTCGCACTTCGACGTGAAGCGCGACTACAACGCCGCGACGGGCGAGCAGACCAACGTCATCACCGAGAACACCACCGATCGTTTCTGGAACGAACGCCAGTACATGCGGGTCGACTGGACCACCGACAAGCTGAGCAACCCGTTCCTGGACGTCACGCTGATGCTGCCCACCACGGGCAGCACCGCCATCAGCGAAACCGACATCACCAACCCCGGCCACCCCATCTACACCGCGGACTACATCGACGCGACCGTGCAGGTGCAGGCGGTGCCGGACTACGCGGCCTGCGCCAAGCTGTTTTCGGTCTGGGACGACGTGGGACCCTGGGGATGCGGCGCGGCCAACCTGAAGGTGCGCCAGTCCCTGGTGGCCGTGAAGCCGTCCGAGTACGAACCGCTGGATTATCCCGATCGCGATCCCTTGCTGGACATGAACGGGAAGCCGATCTCGTACTTCTGGACCGCGGATGGAGCGAAGCCGTGCGACAGCGCCAACCTGGCCAACGGTGGCGGCTCGTACAGCGGCGCCGACTGCACCGTGGCGGGCGTGGACAAATTCGCGAAGTTCGGATTCTTTCGCACCGTGCGCCAGAACTACGACGCCAAGCTGGGCGCGACCGACGCCGGCCGCAAGTACCTGGCCAACCGCTGGAACATCTGGGACAAGACCATCCAGCGGGGCACCGACGGCCAGCCGATCTTGGACGCCACCACCGGCGTGGTGTCGCGCATCCCCGACGAACAGCGCCTGACCCGTCAGATTGCGTATTACACGAACGTCGAGTTCCCGGATGACGATCCGATGCTGTGGAACACCGCCCAGGAGGTCGTGGCCGACTGGAACAACGCCATGAAGCGCACGGTCGCCGGCGTTCGCGCCACCGCGTCGACCACGATCGTTCCCGAGGCCGACATCATCGCGGCGGCGGCCGCCGTTCCCGACATCTTCGTGCTGAAGCGCAACTCCTGCAACGTCGACAACGTCACCGCGTACGTGGCGGCCCATCCGGACATCGCACGTCGGGTGGAAGACGCGACCAGCCTGGACACGTCGAAGATCACCAAGTCCAACCTGGTGTCGACGTGTTCGGCGCTGGAAGCGCTGACCCAGGGACTGGGCGACGCCGATCCGGCCAAGTTCACCTGGCAGCGCAACGGCGACCTGCGCTATTCGTTCATCTACTGGGTCGACCGGCCCCAGGGCTCGATGTCGGCGCCGCTGGGCTACGGGCCGTCGTCGGCTGATCCCGAGACCGGCGAGATCGTCAACGCGGCAGCCTACCTTTACGGGGCGTCGCTGAACACGTACACGCAGTTCGCGGTCGACAGCATCGACCTCACCAACGACAAGCTGTCCATCAACGATCTGCTATCGGGGAAGCGCGTCTCGGACATCATCCGCGAGACGGCCAAGGATCGGCAGGCGCGCGACGCGTTCGTGCTGACCCCCGAGGCGATTGCCCGCGCCCACACCCTGGCCACGGCCGGCACGGCCCCGGCGACGACGACGGCGGCGGGCAAGACCTTCGGCCCGAGCAGCGTGCCCCGGCTGGCGAAGTTCGATTCAGTGGCGCAGGACCTGAAATTGAACAAGCTGCGCGGCACGCCCCTGGAAGCTCAGTTGATGACCGAGGACATCCTGGCGGCCTTCGTCCCCAACTACGTCCCGGGCCGCACCAAACTGGCTGACATCAGTCCCGCCGACTTGGCCAAGGCCTCGCCAGCGACCTGGATGAGCCCCAGCCGACGGCAAGCGTCGCGCGATCGGCTGCAGAAACTGGCGACCAACGGTTGCTTGCTGACGGCCGACTTCGCCGATGAAGCGATCCTGGGCACCGCGCTGAGGTTCGCCGATCTCTCAGGCCAGGCCCTGTACAACGCCGTGCGGGCCGCCATCTTCCGGGGCCTCACCGACCACGAGATGGGCCACACCCTGGGCCTGCGCCACAACTTTGCGGGGTCGGCGGATGCGCTGAACTACGGCAAGGAGTACTGGAACATTCGCAGCACCGTCCCCAAGGCCGAGTGGTCGGCGAAGAACCTGGACGAGCACACGTACTCGACCGTCATGGACTACGGCTCGCGGTTCAACAGCGACGTGAATGGTCTTGGCCGTTATGATCACGCCGCGATTCGCTTCGGCTACGGCAAGCTGATGGACGTGATGCCCAACGCCACCGACGCCGGTGGCCAGCTCAACTACGACATCTTCACGGGTGACTACAACAAGATCCCCCAGATGGTCGGCGGCGTCGAGTTCGTGGACGAGACCTCGATCATGCGCTACTCGGTCGCGGCGGCGGCGCTGCGGACGGGGTACCAGAACCTGGCCATGAACGGCGGCTCTTTCGGCATCTATCCCGAGCGGCCCTACAAGTTCTGCAGCGACGAATTCGAGGGCAACCTGGACTGCAAGGTCTGGGACCGGGGCGCCAGCCAGCAGGAGATCATCAACAACACCATCGATCTCTACAAGAACTACTACGTCTTCAATGCCTTCCAGCGCGGCCGCCTGGGCTGGAGCATCGACGCGTACATGAACCGCCTGTCGGATCGCTACTTCAATCGGTACCGCGAAGCGTTCCAGTTCTACTACTACTTCAGCAACGCCTTCGACGGGACCTACCTGGCGAACGATCTGCTGGCGGCGTCGATGCTTTCGCTGAACGCGCTGGGCGAGGTGCTGCAGACGCCCGAGCCCGGGCCCCACTGCGCCACCGACGAGAGCCCGAACGTGTTGACGGTCTCCAGCGGCGTGGGCGATGAGACCTGCCACAACGACGCCCCCAAGCCGAACATCTCGATCCCGGACGGCAAACCGTACTACCTGACCTTCAGCGACGACTATTACTACCGCATCACCAGCGCGGGATCGCTGTACGAGAAGCTGGCCGCGCTGATGGCGATCACCGATACGGCGTCCGGCTTCTTCCGTATCGATCAGCAAGCGGTGCAGGATCTGTATTCGATCGGGTATTACCGGGTCTTCAAGGACCAGCTGCTGAACCTGCTGTCGGGGGTCATCCGCGGCGATCCCTCCACGTACGGCGGCTATGCACCGAATGGCGTCTACACACCGACCCCGGTGGTCGATCCCGCCATCTATGGCAAGGTGACCTACGCGACGCCGGCGTATCTATTGCCGACCGCCAAGCGCGTCGACACGCCGAACACCAAGACCATCGAGTACTACACCTTGCTGTTCGGCATGGCCCAGCTGGATTCGACCTGGGACCAGGCGCTGGACTTCTCGAACTTCATCAACATCACGCTCAAGGGTTCGAGCGACGACGCGACCTACGCCCCGGGGACACCGGTGGTGGAGTTCACCCACCCGCTTTCACACTTGGTGTATCGAGCGGCCGTGGTTGATCCGGCTCGTCCGGGCGTGGGCGTGTCGCTGCTGCAAGACCTGAACACCATGGTTGGCGTCGCGGGGACAGCCGGCAGCCTGCCCACCAAGTACGGCATGATCAGCGGGGCCCCACTGCCGGACTGGTACACCGCCCGCGCCAACTTGGACGCTGCCACCGCGGCGGGCAACCAGAAAGCGTACGCACGGGCGCTGGATATCTTCACCTACGTCGACTCGCTGGTCAGTCAGCGGGTCGACCTGATGGGAGATATCCGTACGTTCCGCCACGCGTTCGCGAACTGAGGGACTGCCGACGGAGACCCTGCGAACTTCAGGGTCCTGAACGCACAGCGCGGCTGTCAGTCGATCTCGAAGGGCAGCCGCGCTTCCACACCCTCGCCGGGACCAAACAGGTAAGGCGCAAGCAGCTTCAAGACCGGACGCAGCGCCGGTCCCACCGTCGGCGGCAACATCTCGTCGCCGGTCAGCGGGTCCACGAGGCCCAGCGACTCGGACACTCCGGCCAGCTGGCGGAGGAGCGACGAATTGGGGCGGGGGAGCACCAGCAACTCGGGTCCCTCGGGATCGTTGGCGCGGGAAGCGAGACCGGCCAGCTGACTGGCGCGATCGATGGCGGCGGCGATCCCGCCCAGCTCGTCGACCAGCCCGACCGCCTTGGCCTGCGCGCCCGTGAACACGCGCCCACGGCCGAGCTCGTCGACGCGTGCGACGGTCAGGCCGTTCCGGTGCCGGCCGCGCGCCACGACGTCCAGGAACAGATCGTAGAGGTGGCGCAGCTTCTTCTCGGTCTGCACGCGCTCCTCGGCGGTCCACCGACGAAATGGCGACAGCGCGTCGGCGTGCGCACCGCGCCGGTACACCTCAGTCTTCACCGACAGCGCGTCGGCCAGACCGGTGACGTCCAGCTTGAAACCGAAGATGCCGATCGAGCCGGTCGTGGTCGAGGGGTCGGCGAAGATGACGTCGGCCGGCGCCGCGATGTAGTAGCCGCCCGAGGCGGCGACGTCGCCCATCGACACCACCACCGGCTTCCCCTGCGCGCGCACCCGCGACACCGCGCGCGCCACCACATCCGACGAATACGCCGAGCCACCCGGGCTGTTCACCCGCAGCACCACGGCCCGGACGCTGGAATCGCGCCCGCTTTCCTCCAGAGCGGCCACCAGGCTGTCGGAGCCCGCCACCCCGCCCAGGCCGAAGGGAAACTGCTTGCTGCCTCCGTCGACGAGCGTGCCCTCGACCAGGATCACGGCCAGACGCGGTCCCGGCCAGCGAGACGGTCGAATCCGAGACGCATCCGGCGCGGGTACGATGGGGATGCCCGGCCTCCCCAGCGCACTGCGCACGTCGTCCTCGAGCTCGTGATCGTCCCGTACGGCGTCGACCAGGTTCGCGCCACGCGCTTCCTCCGGCGTGAAGGCGCCCTGTTCCACCAAGGTTGCGGCGCGCCCCGGCAGGCGGCGCCCGGCCTCCACCGCCGCCAGCATGCGCGCATAGACGTCGTCCAGCAGTTCATTGCGATTGCGCTTCACCGGCTCGGACTGGCCGGTCATCACGAACGGCTCCATGGCGCCTTTGAACTCGGCGATGCGGACCAGATCCAGGTTCACGCCCAGGCGCTCCATCGCGCCCTTGTAGAAGGTGACCGATTGGGCCAGGCCGGCAAAAGTCACCAGACCCGCCGGATGGACCACCACCCGATCGCAGGCACTGGCCAGGTAGTAGTCGCGCGTCGACGGATACGCGACATAGGCGATCACCTTCTTGCCGCGTGCGCGCAGCTCGGCCACCAGCTCGCGCAGCTCTTCGATGCGGCCCACGCCCAGGCCCAGATCTTCAATCCGCAGCACCACGCCCGCGATCCCGGGATCACGCGCCAGGGCCCGCAGCCGCAGCACGGAGGACAGGAAAGTTCGCTCTGACTCCAGATGATCGAGGTCCAGTCGAACGACCTTGGTCGCTGACAATGACGGCAGGTTGCGGTCGACCATGTGGTGAATCACCAGCGCACCACCCCACCCGTCCCCGGGCGCGGCATCGGGAACGAACGCTTTGCGCCCCGCCATCGTCAAGCTGGCGTGATCGAAGGTGGCCGTGAAGCCCAGCGTGGCGCGGGTATCGGTGCCGTTCTCGGCGACACCCGCGCCGCCCCGGCGCGGCGCCAGCTCGACGTCGGAGAACACCCGCCACGCCCCTCCCAGCCGCAAACCGGCGCGAAGGCGCGCGCCCACGCGCGACCAGCTATCGCCCCCCCGGTGCAACGCCGCCACGGCGAGCTCCAGGCGGTCGGTGCCCAGCGGCCGCACGGTCAGCTCACCCAGCCACCGACGGGGAAGCGGCTCGGCGGCGTTCGACAGCCGCGGCCGTCCCACGTCCTCGACCACAGCGCCCAGCGCCAGAACGCCAAACAGCCGCGCGCTGGCTCCCAGGTCGAACGTGTCGGTACCCGCCACGTCGCCCCCGAAGAGGTGCGCCCAGGTCGCGCCCACGCCGAAGTTACGACCGCCCAGGCCCAGCCCCAGCTGAAACTTCGACGTGCCGGAAATGCGCCAGCCGTTGCCCGCCGACATGTGTTGCAGGCCCGCGCCCAGGCCAAGGCCCCCGGCCAGCGGGGTCGCCAGCATCAGCGCTTCGCCCCGCCCGGGGAGCGCGACGCGGCCGTTCCACAGATCGGCGATGGCGACGACATCGGCGTGCTTCAACAAGCCGAGCTGCCCCGGATTCAGCTCGACCGCGGTGGCGTCGGCCTGGCCGCTGCGGGAAGCGTCGGGGACGAACACGCCCCGGGTGGGGCGAAATCCAACGTCGGGCAAATCCGCCAGCGTCTGGGCGCCCGCCGGCGAAGACAGGGACCACGAAGCTAGAGAAAACGAAGCCAGAGACAACGAAGCCAGCGCCAGCGAAACGGCTTGCTGCCGGACCTTCCATCCCAGACGACGCGTGCGAACGATTCCGGTTGCCTGCAAGAGTGCCATCCTTCCGACCAGAGAGGCGCGGAGTATAGTCGGAGCGCATGGGCAATTGGGACAGGCCTCCGGGCGGCACACCCATCGCTGAATTCTTCGAAACCTGGTTGCCGGCTGCCTATCAGGCGACGGCCCGCCACGCACCTGCCAACGCGCCGTCGGTGCGCGCGATGATCTCGGGCGCGGGAGGCGGCGCGTGGGATCTGGAGGCCGAGGACGATCAGCTGAGCGTGACCGCGGCGGGCCGAGAAGAACCGGATGTGCTGGTCCGCCAGAGCAGCGTGGACTTTCGCGCCGCCTTCGACGGCGATGCCGATCTGCCCGTATTGATTCCCCCGGGCTGGACGGCGCTGGACCTGCTGTTTCTCGACGCGCGGGAGGCGGAATCCTTGAAGAGCGTGAAGGGGCGCATCTTGCTGGAGCTGATCGGGAGGCGCGCGCGCCGCTGGTCACTGGATGTCGGCTTTGGCAAGGCGGGGGTCACGGCGGGTCGGCCCCGCACCACCATCCGCGTCGACGCCGCGACCTTCGAGGGCCTGCAGACGGGCGCGATTCCTCCCTTGCAGCCGCTGCTGGACGGACGCCTGGCGCTGGAGGGTGACCGCACCCTGGCGATGCAGCTCCTGCTGCTACTCGGTGGTCGGCTCGCCCGCCGCTGAATCGGTCGGGGTCGGCGCGTCGCGGTCGGCGGCCTGAAGCTGTCGACGGGCGCGCATCAAGTGCCGGCGCAAGCGGGCGTCGCGCGGCGCCTCGGCGATGGCGCGCTGGTACTCGGCAATCGCACCCTCCACGTCGCCCTGGACGAACAAGGCATCGGCCAGCAGCGCGTGCGCGCCACGGCTGCTGGCTGCCTCTGGGTCAATCGCCAGAGCTTCGCGCGCGCGCTTGTTGACCAGGCCCCAGTGATACCCGCCCATGGCCTTGGTTCCCGAGGCGACCAGCGCGTCCATCATCAGCGGTTTGACGGCGGGATCCCGGCTGGTCAGGGCCGGGCGCAACAACGCAATCGCCTCGTCCGGCGCGCCGGACGCCAGCGCTTCCCGCGCGCGTCCCACCGGTGAGGCCGGAACAATTTCGGGCGCGCCCGGTCGGCTGCCTGCCATGGCCGTCGCGGAGACGGCGGACGAAACGGCGGGACCAGCGGCCGGCGGTGACGACGAAGGCCGACCCGAGGGAGCGGCCGCCGCTGCCGGCGGTGGCACCACCCCTGCCGATGCCGCCGGTCGGGCCGACGCACCCGTGGGAGCCTGGGAAACAGCCGCCCCGCGCGCGGACGGGGCGGCGGACAAGGGGGTCCCGCGCGGGACAGCCGCGGCCGGCGGAGGCGCCGCGCGTGTCCGGGAAGCCGGCGCCCGGGCGGGGCCCGGCGGCGACTTCAATGCCACCGGAACCGGATTGGGGCGCATGCCTAGCCGCAAGATCATCTGGTGCAGCGCCTCGGGCTGCCCGCGTTGAAAGAACCAGGCCCCCAGAGCCACCACGCCCACCGCAGCGAGCAGCGCGGACGCCTTGCTGCTCGTTCCGCGCGCCACGGGAAGCGGCGCAGGAGCGTCGACCACCACCGCCCGAAGCGCCGACGTCCGTGGCGTCAACCGAGGCGCGCCGGGCGGAGGCGAACCCGCCGCGCCGATAGCCGTGAACGTCATCGGCGACTTCGACGTGGGTCGCACATTGCCGGTCGGCTTCGGATCGGTCGCGATCGGCGGTTCCGCGGCCGGCTCCACCTCTCGGACGGCGTCCAGCTCTTCCGGGCGCAGGCGCGACGCGGTGATGGGCGCCTTGCTGGCGCCGTTGCTGCCCGTGAGGCTTGCGGGCGTGTCGACCTGGGGCGCAGAGAACTCGCGCAGACCCAGCAGTTCAGTGACGGCCTGCGCTCGCCCGGACAGGAGCTTGGTCAACTCGTACTCGAGGGCCGCCATCGCCTGCGGGCGCCGGTCCGGATCGGGCGCCATGGCCGCCGCAACGATCGCGTCCAGCCCCGGCGGCACGTCGGGCCGTTGTTCCCGCAACGAAGAGAACGGCCGCATCTTTTGCTCCAGCATCGTTTCGCCGGTCGCGGAGCGAAACGGCGGCGTCCCCAGCAACATCTCGTAAATCAGCGCGCCCAGCGAGTAGACGTCCGAGCGGGCGTCGGCGGGGCGGCCCAGCACCTGTTCCGGCGCCATGTACTCGGGCGTCCCCATCGTCATGCCCGGATTCGTCAGGCGCGACGCCTCGGGCGACAGGTTGCGCGCGATGCCGAAGTCCAACACTTTCACGAAGTCGGCGTGCCCGTCGCGCGCCACCAGAAAAATGTTCTCGGGTTTGAGGTCGCGGTGAATGATGCCGGCCTGGTGGGCGGCGCGCAGGGCCCGGCAGATCTGAACCGCGATGCGCATCGCGCGCGCAGGCTCGAGCTGAGTCTCGTGAGCCAGCACGTCCGCCAGATCCATTCCCTCCAGATGCTCCATCACGAAGTAGGCGCAGCCATCCTCGGTGGTGCCGAAGTCGGTGACGTCGATGATGTGCGGGTGCCCCACCCGCGACGCCGCGCGCGCCTCGCGCCGGAAGCGCTCGACCAGCTGGCGATCGCGCGAGAACTGGCGGCGGAGAATCTTCACGGCGACGCTCTTGCCGATGTCGACGTGCTCGGCGGCGTACACGGTGCCCATGCCGCCCTCGCCGATCCGCCTGCGGATCCGATAGCGACTGTCGATCACGCGACCCACGAAGGTATGTCCGGCGCCCTCGGCCGGCACCGGCTTGTTCCGGCGCCACACCTTGGTCTCCACGCCTGTAGGGGGTTCCTGAGCGGGCAGGTCCCGGCCGTTCGACCCGGCACGGGCCCGCAGGGCAGAGGCGTGCAGGCTGTCGGGCGCGGGCTCTGCGACGCGCGACACCACCGTGTCGTCGGTCAGGACGCTCGACGCAGGCTCGCCCTCCCCCGCGGCGGGCGGCGATGGCGCGGGGGCCGCCGTTGCTCCCTCCGCATCACCGACCGGCGCGGACACTTCGGAGGAGACCACGTCCGTCGGCGGCTCGGACGACAGCATCGCCGCCAGCATGCGCTCGCGATCGGCGACCTCCTCGGCCCGCACGTCCGCGTAGATGCCGTGCAGAAACTCGGCGACGCGCTCGGCATCGGCGCGTGGCGCCACGCGCGTCATCACGTCCGCCAGCGCGCGGCGCAGGTCTTCGGCCGTCTGAAATCGATGGGCCCGATCGGGCGCCAGCGCCTTCAGCACCACCGCGTCCAGCTCGGGAACGATCCACGGCGCTTGCGACGACGGCGGCGCGGTCTTGGGGTTCCTGACCAGCGACAACGCCGTCACGGGATCCAGCCCCCCCAGCTGCAGAAACGGTTGCCCGGTCAGCAATTCCCACAGCACGATACCCAGGCTGTAGATGTCGGTACGGGCGTCGGCCACCTCGCCCCGCGCTTGTTCCGGCGCCAGGTACGACGCGCGCCCGAAAACCACGCCGGGGGCCGTGTGCTCCTGCTTCAGCGCGCTGCGCGCCAGCCCGAAGTCGGTCAGCTTCACCTCGCCGTAGTAGCTGAGCAAGATGTTGGGCGGCGCCACATCGCGATGCACCAGCTTCAGGTTCCCGTACGAATGCACGTAGCCCAGCGCACGGGCCGTCTCGCGGACGACGTGCAGGGCCACGTCGAGGGGGATGCGGGTCCGCGTGCGCACGCAGCGGTTCCACACCTCGCGCAGGTCCTTGCCCTCGACCAGCTCCATGGCGATGAACAGCTCTCCTCCGATGTCGCCGGCGTCGAAGGTGGGCACCAGGTTCCCGTGCGACAGGCGCAGCACGACCTTGGCCTCGTCGAGAAATCGATTGGCCTTCGCGCGATCGGCCTTCTCGGTGATGATCTTCTTGATCACGCACAGCTTGCGCAGGCTGCCGGCTTGATCCGAAGCCGCCAGGTAGATCTCGCCCATACCGCCGCGAGCCAGCGACTTCAGCAGCACGTACTTTCCGAAGGGTCGGGGGAGGCGATCCGACATGGACAGGGTCCGAATCCTAACACCCACCCGGCGGCGAGGCTGGCGTGGGAACCCGGTCTTTCAGCGCGGTCAGACCTTTTTTTGAGCCTATTCGCCGATGTCGATGTCGACCTGCCGGGCCTCGGCGCGCAGTCGGGCAAGGCGCCGGGGATCGATCGGATGCAACGCCGTGCGCGGCAGCGCCGCGCGCAGGGCCGCCAGCGCTTGCTCGCGGACGGGCGCGGTGGCGGTGGCGTCGAAGGCGCGCGCTTGTCGGGCGACCGGATCCCCCACCACGCGCGCCAGGGCCCGCGCAGCCAGGTGGCGGACCGCAGGGTACCGATCGCCCTCCATCGCCTGAAGCAGGAGGCCGGCACGAAGGGCGTCACCGTCGCGGCGGGTGGTCTTGCCCGCGGCGGACGGCGCGCGACCGAGGGCGTCCGCGGCAACCGCCCGCACGATCGGATCACCCGCGTAAAGCGCGTCGGTCGGCCCCAGGTGATCGTCGAGCGGACGGCCCGGCGCCGCAGACGCGGGCCACAGCCGCGCACGTTCGCGCGCCGCCCACGCGCGATCCGCGTCGACGTGGCAAAGGGTACAAGCGTCGGGCCGCCCCATCGCCATCGCGCGGGACGGCTCGGGAACCTCGATGCGGTGGCTGACGTGGATGTCCAGCACGCCATAGACAATCCGGGGCATGTGGCAGCCAACGCAGCGCCCGCCCGGGCCGGCCGGATCGTGACGGGTGTGCGCGGCGACGGCCGCTGTGCCGGTGAGAGACGTGTGGCAGGACGTGCACGCGCGATCGCCGGCGGCGATCGGTCGGATTTGCCCGCGAGGATCTCCGTCGTGCATGGTGTGGCAGCTGGTGCAGGTCAGCGCGCCCTGCTGAGCACAGCGCGATTCCAGCAAGCCCTGATATTCATACGCGGTCAGGCGGGGCGTCCCGTCGTCCCAGAAGCGCGCGGCGAACGCCGTGCGATCGTTGCCTTGCGGGGTATCTCGCCACAGCGGCGAGCTGTACAGCGACAGGTCGTCGCCCGGCACGAAGGGATCGCCATGGCTCAAGAACGGCGCGACGTCATCGGCCATGCGCTGCCCGTGGCAACGGCCGCACAGGTCGGCCGCGCGCGCCGGGGACAGCCGCAATGGATTCACGATGGTGGGATCGGCATCGCCTGATTCGCGCAACAGACTGCGGCGCATGGAGCTGGCGTTGGCGCGCACATGCGCGTCGCCGGGACCATGGCAGGCCTCGCACGCCACGCCCAGCTCGGCGACGGTGGAACGAAACTGCCCGGTGGCGACATCCCGTCCAGGATTGGGCGCGACGTTGTGGCAGAAGACGCAGTTGTCGTTCCAGCGCGTGACATGGCGGTCGAAGGCGCCGCCGCCGAACCGCGGGCGGGTGGAGCCCGGCGGGTCCACCGGCGCTTCGGCCAGCTCCCCCGCTGCTGGTTCAGGCGTCAAGAAGGCGCCGTTCATGGGAAACCAACGTCGCTCCTCGATGTGATACGCAAGGGGGAGGCGCCACAGCGCCCCGGCCACCTGGGTCAGATACTGCTGATAGCGCCGCGATCCAACGGAACGAACCACCTCCGCGTCGACCGGCGGCCCCCCGCGCGCATCCGAGAAGGTCATCAGGTAGCGTCCGTCGCCATCGCGGTGCATGCGCGCGGTGACGCCAAGGTAGGTGTAGCTCGCGTTCGCGAAGTCACCGGCCACGGCATCCGGATGATTCGGACCCACGTCCTGGGTCATGGTCCGGTGGAAGGTGCGGTGCCAGCTGGCCGCGTTGTCGGGGTGACAGGTCTGGCAGGCCGCCGACCCGACGTGCGCGGTGCCGTGCAGGTCGCGCGGACGCGAGAGCTCGGCGACAATAGAGCGCCGCTGGGCGTCCCGGACGGCCAGTGCAGCCGCCGTGACCAGCACGCCAGCAAGTCCCAGGTAAACCGCGATTCGGGGCAGCGACGGTCGGGACACGCCGTCATTCTATGCGGCGCGCGACCGCCCCCGGCTTGAACCAGCACGGGTCGCCGGGAGCCCCCTTCGAGACACCCCGATGTGCCGCGCGCCCTCGGTGATATAAGGGACGCTCAAGGAGGGTTACCCATGGCATTGAAGAAACCCGCCCGCAAGACGGCCACCAAGCCGAAGGCCGCCAAGAAGAAGGTCGCACGGAAGACGGTCACCAAGAAAAAGGCCGCGGCCCGGCCCATGGCCAAAATGGCCGGCAAGAAGGCGACCGCCAAGAAGGTCACGAAGAAGGTCACGAAGACGGCCACGAAGAAGGTCACCAAGAAGCCTGCCAAGCTGGCGGCGAAGCTGGCGGCGAAGAAGCCAGCCGGCAAGAAGGTGATAGCCAAAACGGCCAAAGCCCCGGTCAGAGCAAAGCCGGCCGCCAAGGCGCCGGTAAAGAAGCCGGCCAAGGTCGCCGCAAGCATGCCGACCCTCCCCGAGGCCAGCCCACCCGACGACGTTTCGTCGCTGGCCGTCACGCCATCCGCGCTCCGATCGCCGCCTCCGGCTACCGACGATGGCTGGCAGATGTCGTCGAACTCCGACGCAGTCCCCGAAGACGCGGAAGCCAGCGATATGAGCCCGGTCCGCAGCGGCGAGTGACCCTCCACCCGCGTTGCAATAGCGGCGCGGGCATCCGCTACATGCGTTTGCTGGCCAAGGCCAGCCCCGACTTCGCGCTGGGGTTCTCGGGCTCCAACCGCAGCGCCTGTTCGTACGCGGTGGCTGCAGCCGGATAGTCATTCAATCGAAAGTGCGCGTCGCCCAGCAGCACGTGCGCTCGCGCCCCGCCCCCTCCCCGTTCGCCGGTGGCGAGCTTGGCGCTGCGAATGGTCTCGCGGTAGTTCTTCTCTTGAAACGCGATCTCGGCCAGGGCGACCAACGCACGGGTGCGCGTGACGCGTACCTTGGTCAACTTGGAGAACAGCGCGCTGGCCTCGCGGAAACGTTGCGCATGCAGGAGCCGTTCCGCGTCGTCAAGCATCTTGCGCGCCTCCGCGGCCGAGGCGGCCGCGGCCTGGGCCGCCAGGCGCGCCCTGGAGGGGCCGGTGGTGCGGCGCGCTGCATTGGCTTCGGGCGCGTCGTCGCTGGCGGATGGCGCCTCGGAAGGTGCTTCGCTGTCCCCGTCCTCAGCCTGGCTGGGCCCACTGGGCGCCGCGGCAGGCGGCAGGACGACGGGCGGAGGCGTCACGACGGCGACCGGGACGCTGGCCACTGCGGCCGGCCGCGCGGTCGCGGCCGAGCCGTTGGCGCGCGTGCGTCCCACGCCCAAAGCCGCCACGGTGAGCACCACCGCCACCGTCGCCACGGCCACCGCGGCGGCGGATTTGCGGCGATCGGCGAACAGCCGACCCGGCAAGCCGCGGCCGTGGGCCCCCACCAACACCACCGGCCGCGGTGTATCGCTCGGGGCCGGCAGGGGCGTCAGCACCTGGGGCAGCACGCGCGCGACGATGTCCTGCAGGCGGGTTTCCATGTCCAACATCGTCTGGGGCCGGGCCGCCGGATCCTTGGCCATGGCCGACAGGATCAGGGCTTCCAGCTCAGGCGGAACGTCCTGCCTGAATTTGCTGATGGGCTCGGGTGCGAAGTTGGCCTTCTTGTGCAGAACCTCCATGAAGTTCGCGCCCTCATAGGCCGGGCGCCCGCACAACATCTCGTACAAGACGCCGCCCACCGCATAGATGTCCGACCGCGCGTCGGCGGGACGACCGGCGGCCTGCTCGGGCGCCATGTACTCGGGTGTGCCCATGGCGACGCCCGGGTTGGTCAGCTTTCGCCGCAGACCACTTTGCGCCAGGTCGTCACCGTCGGTGATGTTCTTCGCGATGCCGAAGTCCAGCACCTTGACGAAGTCCTTCTGCCCATCGCGCGATACCAACAACACGTTCTCGGGCTTCAGATCGCGATGAATGACTCCGGCGTCGTGGGCCGCCCGCAGCGCGCGGCAAATCTGCGTCGCGATCCCGATGGCCCGGCGCACATCGATCCCCTTCTCCTCGAAAACAATCTCACCCAGCTCGCGCCCTTCCAGATACTCCATCACGAAGAAGAACGAGCCGTCGTCAGTGGTTCCGGAGTCGGTGACGTCGACCACGTTGGGGTGCCCGATGCGCGACGCCGCACGGGCCTCGCGGCGCAGGCGTTCGACCAGGTCCGGCGTCTGGCTGTAGCCCGGATGCAGAATCTTCAGCGCCACGCGCTTGCCGATCTCGATGTGCTCGGCCTCGTAGACGCGTCCCATCCCGCCTTCGCCCGAAAGCCGCTTCACGCGATAGCGTCCGCCAATCAGCGAGCCAATCACGGTGGTGCTGTTCGCAGCCGGATTCGAGGAGGAACCGTTCGGGTCGGCGAAAGCGGCCGACACCTCGTCCCGATGGCGAACGGCGCGGCCGACCGGGCCTCCCACGACCGTGCCTCGTTCCGAACGCCGCATGGGCGTGTCGTTGCCGGACTCGACGTCCGAGACGCTGCTCGAAGACATCTGCGGCGGCTTCGACGGTGCCGGCGCCACGCGCGGCACCACCGGCATGGTCATGCTGCCGACCGGCTGGTCGTCCGACGCCGTGCGGGGCTGGACCGCCAGGGTGCGCGCCTCGGCAAACACCGCCTCGCGCTCCACGCGATCCGCTTCCATGTCCTCGCCGTAGAGCTCGGCCATGAACTGCGCGACCCGCTTGGCGTTGGTCGCGGGATGCTTGCCTTCCAGATAGGCCGTCAGATCGCGGGCCAGCGCGGCACAGTCCGGGTACCGATCGGGAAGCTTGGGAGCCAGCGCCCGTAACGCGATCCGATCCAGCTCAGGGGTCACGCGGGACGCCCGCTGCGACGGCGGGAGGATGACCGGCCGACGCACGCGACGAAGCAACTCCTCCGCGTCCTGGCTCGCCCCCCGACCAGCTCCTTCTGCTTCGCCGTCGGCCGGACGCGGGGTCTTGGCCGGGTACACCTGGCGCCCCGTCAGCAGTTCCCAGAGGATGATGCCGGCCGCGAAGAGGTCGGTGCGGCCGTCCAGCGGCTCGCCCCGGGCCTGCTCGGGGGACATGTAGCTGACCTTGCCGTAGATGATGCCGGGGGCCGTCTTCTCCAGCTTCAGCGTCGACGACGCCAGACCGAAGTCCGTCAACTTCACGGTGCCGTCGAAGGCGACCAGCACGTTGGGTGGCGACACATCCCGGTGAACCAGCTTGATATCGCCGAAGCTGTGCGCGTACTGCAGGCCCAGGGCCAGCTCGCGCACCAGAAACACCGCGACGTCCATGGGGAAGGCGACGCCCTTCTTGGCGCAGCGGTTCCAGATCGCGCGCAGATCGCGGCCGTCCACGAATTCCATGCCGAGAAAGATCTCGCCGCCCACGCGCCCCGAATCGAACACCGGAACCAAGTTGCTGTGCGACAGCTGGACGACCACCTTGCCCTCGTCGCGAAAGCGTTGCAGATACTCCTTGTCGGCCAGGTGCGGCAGGACCGTCTTTATGACGCAGACGTCCGGCTTCCGATCGGGGCGGACCGCCAGATACAGGGCACCCATACCTCCCCGCGCCAGCGGTTTGGCGAGCACGTACGGACCAAATCGTCGAGGAAAGCCTTTCATGTCGGCAATCGAGTGACCCCTTCGGCTTCCAACATCGACTGATTCGGGCCGAATCCTGAGCCCCGCCCCCAACAGAGGCTCCCGTCACCCGGCTCGGCCGTTTTCGGGCATCCCACCGCACCGCCGATGTCAGCGTATGCTTCTGACAGCCGAAGCGCGCGCGCACGCGGCATGGATCGGCGTCGTCCACAGATGTTAGATTGGTAAAAAGGGGTAAGCGAGACAACCACCATGGCGGGCGTGACTCTTCTGGTTGTCGACGACAACCCCACGATCTTGAAGGTGGTGGAGTCGGCGCTGGCACGGGCTGGCTTCGACGTGGACACGGCCACCGACGTCGAATCCGGCATGCAACTGGCGCGAAGAAAGCGCCCCGCGGTGATCCTGGTGGATTCGCTGATCCCTGGCGAAGCGGGCAGCACCGACGGCGGCCTGAACCTGTGCGGCGCGTTGGCCAACGATCTGGATCTGGCGCAGACGCCGGTGGTCCTGATGACCAGCAAGGGCGAAGACCACGAGACGCGCTTCGCCAAGACGTCCAACGTCATTGACTACATCACCAAGCCGTTCTCATCCGACGCGGTGCTGGCGGTGGTGACGCACGTCATCGAAAAGACCGCCGCGACGATCCCGCTTCCCGGGCCGTCCGCCGAACCGCCCGGTCCCAGCGCGGTCGCCGAGGCCCTGTCCCGTTCCGGCGAACCCGCCGGGAATGCCCTGCATCGTTTGCAGGAGATCCTGGCCGACCGGCTGGAACGCTATCGCCACGAATCGGGTGCGTGGGACATTCCGGTGATCGTGCGCGGCGCCCTGGGGGACGGCGCGCTGGCCACCCTGCTCAGCGAGGCCGGCTATGAGGCCACCGAGATCGGCTCGGGCGGGCCCGATCTGGCCGGTCAGCTCGGGTCGATCTCCATGAGCGAGGTGCTGCTGCTGCTTGGTCAGCAGGGCAAGACCGGCACGCTGCGGGCATTGTTCGGCGGCGCGCGCGTGGATCTGTTCTTCCGCAATGGGGCGATCGATCTGGCCGCGGCGGTGGGGGTCGCCGAGGAGTTCTTGCTGGGGCGTTTCGCGGTCGAGGCCGGCGACATCACCCCCGATGCGCTGGCGGCTGTGCTGGACGAACGCGCCAAGGCCACCGCCAAGCCGCCCCTGTTCGGAAAGGATCTGGTGCTGCGCGGGCATCTGACAGAATCACAATTGAAGCAAGCCATGCGCCGGCAGACGGCCGAGTTGACCTACGAGACGCTGCGCTGGACGGAAGGCACGTTCTATTTTCGGCGCGCCAAGATGTTGCCCGAGATCGCGGACGACGCCGCACTGGGCATCAACGTCGATACGCTGCTGCTGGAGGGCTTTCGTCGCGTCGACGAGTGGCGATTGATCGAACGTGACGTACGCAATTTTGATCGCGTCTTCGTGCGCGACGAGGAGCGGATCACGCGACTGCCGCGTGGCACGTTGACCCGCGACGAGATCGCCGTGCTGGACGCGCTGTCGGGCCGGATGGCCGTCCGCGAGGTGATCCGCACGCTGCGCATGGGGTCGTTCGACGTGAGCAAGATCATCTACCGTCTGCTGCACACCAAGCTGATCCGCGCACGCGTCGAGCCGTCCGCGCTGGCTTGAGCGCGTCGACGTAATTTCCGAAACGGCGGTCGCCGCAATCAATCACCGATGGCGGGGTTGTCGCTCATCCCGATCGGAATTACGCTCGTGCTTGGTGGTCGTGTCGATGTGACACGCGATGGGCGGGGTGGAGCACGTGGACCCGTGGCCGAGCCAATCGCGGCCAACCCGCATGTCCCATCTCTGATCGGACCGTCCAATCAGGGGGAAGCGACATGTCCCAGCAGACAAAGCGCTCGACCGCTCGGTCTCCCTCCCCCGGATCGGCGGGGTCTCCCGACACCGAGGGAGAGGATCTGCCCCAGCTCATCGCGCGCCTGGCCAAGGCCGAGTCGAAGCTGGAACGGGCCGTGGAGGGGCGGATGGACGCGGGGGTGGACGGCCAGGGCTATTCGTACTTGCTGCACGAGGCGCAGGTGGCGCTGGTCCACAGCGAGGAGCGCGCCAAGGAGGACGCCGCGTTGCTGGAGGCGGTCTTGCGCAGCGCGCCCGATCTGGTCGTCTACGTGGGCGTCGATGGCCTGGTCCAGTGGGCCAACAGCCCGCCGCCGGTCGCGTCGCCGGACGCGATCGTCGGGGGGCACTGGCTGGCTTTCGAGTTGCCCGAACAGCGGGCCGACCTGGCACGCGTGTTCGCTCGGGTGCTGGCCACCGGCGAGCCCGCGAGCTTCGACGGGCCCGGGCCCATCCGGGACGGGACGGTCGGCTGGCGATCGCGCCGCTTCGGCCCTGTCCGGCGCGAGGCCCAGGTCATCGGAATCGTGATCGTGAGCCGGGACGTCACAGAGGCGAAGGCCGCCCAGGTTCAGCTCATGGTTTCGGATCGAATGGCCTCCCTGGGAGCGCTGGCGGCCGGGATGGCGCACGAGATCAACAATCCCCTGGCGGCGGCCATGGGCAACGTCGAGGTGGTGCGCGAGAACCTGAGGGGTGCCGTCGTCAAGCCGCTGCCCGCCGCCGATCTGGTCGAGGTCCTCGACGACGTCTTGGAAGCGGCCAGCCGGATCCGGTTCGTGGTGCGCGATCTGAAGATGTTCTCGCGCTCATCCGACGACGACAGGGCGATCGTGGACGTCAAGAAGGCCCTCGACTCGGCCTTGCGGCTGGCCCGCAATGAGACGCGCCACCGGGCGCACGTGGAGGCGGTCTACACGCACACGCGATCCGTGATGGGCAACGAGTCGCGGCTGGGCCAGGTCTTCCTGAACCTGCTCGTCAATGCGGCGCAGGCCTTGCCCGACGGCAACGCCGACGACAACGCCATCCGGATCGTCACCTACGACCTCGATGAGAAGGTCGTGGTCAAGATCTCGGACACCGGCGCCGGGATTCCGGCCGAGGTGCAGAAACACCTCTTCCGACCGTTCTTCACCACCAAGCCGGTGGGGATCGGGACCGGCCTGGGCCTATCGATCTGCCACCGTATCGTGGCTTCGATGGGGGGCAACATCTCGTTCCGGAGCGCGGCCGGGCAAGGCACGGACTTCTTCGTCGAGCTGCCGGTCGCCGCGGGCACCGGTCCCATCGTGCTGCCCGAGATGAGGCCCATGCCACAAGCGGTGCGGCGCGGGCGGATCCTCATCATCGACGACGATGCGATGGTGCGCGATTCGACGGCCAACATGTTGTCGCGCGATCACGACGTGGTGAAGGTAGCGGGCGGCGCGGCCGGACTGGACACCATTCGTTCGCAACCCGACTTCGACGTGATCTTGTGCGACCTGATGATGCCGCAGATGACGGGGATGGATTTCTTCGTCGCGCTGTCCAACCTGCTCCCCAGGCTGATCGGCTCGGTCGTCTTCATGACCGGCGGGGCCTTCACGCCGACCGCGCGGGGGTTCCTGAACGCGGTCCGCAACCGGCACCTGGAGAAGCCGTTCGATCTGGTCACGTTGCGGACGCTGGTGAACGAGCTGGTGCGCTGATCGCCGCTGGCCGCGGTCATTCGCGACGCAGGCGCACCTCGACCTCGCGGGTGACGTAGGCCCACTCCTCGGTTTCGCGCAGCCGCCCCAGCAGATCGTCGAAGGCGTTCTGGTCGGCGGGGGCGAATTCGAACCAGGTCAGGAAGTCGAACGGCCCGCCCAGATCGCGGCTGTGGTACAGCCGACGCGCGATGGCGGGCAGAAACGCCCTGCCGAGCTCGATGTGGCGCGACTGCGCCTCGAAGATCCGGCGCCGATCGTCCTGGGCCAGGTCCCACCAAGCGTCGGACTTGGTGAGCGGAATCAAGGCAGCGCGGACGCTGTCGGGGCGCCCCAGGCCCTGCTGCACCGCCGCCAGGCGCTCCTTTTCGGAGCGCTCCAGGTAGCGTTCGTTGCTGCGGACACCGTGCAGCACCCAGGCCACGTTTCCGGGGGCCGTGAAGTCCGGACCCTCGAAGCGCGACAGGGCCGGCGCCGCCACCAGCGGCTCACCCCGGATCGCTCGCACACCTTCGACCTGCCAATCGCCGGTCGCCGACGCCGAAAAGCTGCCACGTATCAAAGGTCGCTCCCCTTCCCTGCCCGCAGGCCTACGCCCCTTCCAGGTAGGTGTAGCCGGACAGGCCTTCCTCGTACATCCGCAACATCGACCGCGTCTCTTCCAAGCTCATGCGGCCCCCGCGCACCGCCATCTCGGCGAAGCGCCGCACCCGCGCCACCAGATCCTCTCGTGCGTAGCTCACGTACTTCAGAACGTCGGTGACCGTGTCGCCGGTAACGACGTGCTCGATCTGGTAGCCGCCGCCGGCCGCCAGGGACACGTGGACGGTGTTGGTGTTGCCGAAAAGGTTGTGAAGGTCGCCCAAGATCTCCTGGTAGGCGCCCACCAGAAAGAAGCCCAGGAAGTACTCCTTGCCATTCAGCAGCGGGTGCAGTTCCAGCACCGGCTTCACGTCGCGGCGATCGATGAAGTGATCGATCTTGCCGTCCGAATCGCAGGTGATGTCGGCCAGCACCGCCCGTCGCGTCGGCTCGTCGCCGAGCCGGTGAATCGGCATGATCGGGAACAGCTGATCGATCGCCCAGATGTCCGGCAGCGACTGGAACATCGAGAAATTGCAGAAGTACGTATCGGACAGCGCGCGCTCCAGGCCTTCCAGCTCCTCGGGCACCTCGCGCAGCTCGCGCGTGACCTTCAGCAGCTTGTGGCAGATGGCCCAGAACACGTCCTCGGCCACCACCCGCTCGGACAGCGTCAGGTTGCCCAAATTGAAGAGCTGCAGCGCCTCTTCCTTGTATTCCAGCGCGTCGTGATACGCCTCGAGAACGTTCTTGCGCGAGATATCACGATAGGTTTCGAACAGATTCTTGATGACCCGATGCGCGTCCTCGGCAATCTGTTCGGGCGCCTTGCCGGAGTCGAACTCGCCGACGCCCAGGATGTCGACCACCAACATCGAGTGGTGCGCGACCACGGCGCGGCCCGATTCGGTCACCACCGTCGGGTGTGGAACGCCCGCGGCGTCGCAGCTCTCCTGCAGCGCGTACACGATGTCGTTGGCGTACTCCTGCATGGTGTAGTTCATCGACGATGCGAAGTTGGTCTGCGAGCCGTCGTAGTCGACGCCCAGACCGCCGCCCGCGTCGAAGTACTTCAGCGGCGCGCCCAGCTTCACGACCTCGACGAAGAAGCGCCCGGCTTCGCGCAAGGCGTTCTTCACCGCGCGGATCGCCGAGATCTGGCTGCCCAGGTGAAAATGCAGCAGCTCGAAGCAGCTCAGCAGATCGGCGTCGCGCAGGAACTTGATGGCCTCCAGCACCTCTCGCGTCGACAGGCCGAACTTGGACCGATCGCCGCCCGACGCTTCCCAGCGGCCCGAACCGCGCGATGCCAGCTTGACGCGAATGCCGATGCGCGGGCGCACGCCCAGCTTCTTGGCGGTGTCGGCGATCAGCTGCAGCTCGGAGAATTTCTCGACGACGATCAGCACCGTCCGTCCCAGCTTCGAGCAGGTCAGCGCGGTCTCGATGTACTCCTCGTCCTTGTAGCCATTGCAGACGATCAGGGCTTCGTCGTCATCCAGCATCCCCATCACGGCCAGCAGCTCAGGCTTCGAGCCCGCCTCCAGACCGTAGTGGTACGGCCGCCCGAACTCGACGATCTCCTCGACGACGTAGCGGTGCTGGTTCACCTTGATCGGATAGACGCCACGAAAGATGCCCTTGAAGCCGTATTCGGCGATGGCCCTGCGGAAGGCTTCGTTCAACTCGACGATGCGGCTCTTCAGCACATCCGAGAAGCGGATCAGCAGCGGCAGGCCGATCCCGCGGCGTTTCACCTCGTCGACCAGCTCCTTGAGGTCGATCTTGCCGCCTTCGAAGCCCGCGGGATGGGCCTGGACGGTCCCAGCATCACTGACGGAGAAGTAGTTGTTGCCCCAGTTCTTGATTCCATACAGTTCGGACGAATCGGCCACGGTCCACTTGCGAGGGATTCCACCACTGCTCATGGTGCGTACGTTAAGAAAAATCCACGCGCGCGCTAGCGGAAACGTCTGTGCGTACAAAATAGTTGCACGCCCGGGCCGGCGAGCGGTCTACGAGAACCGGCGGACGTCGACGAACGAGCCGGCTTCCAGCGCCGCGACCCCGGCCGGGACCTTGGCCAGCCCGTCGGCGAAGATGACGTTCGAGATCGCCGCCGAGCCGCCCGGAACAACCTCGGCCCACACGTCGCCCTCGCGCGTCTCCAGCCTGACGCGAAGGTAGTCCTCGCGTCCCGCGGGCTTGCTGTATCCCCGCGCAAGCCGCGCGCGCGCCGTCGCGGGCCATGCGTCGCCGACGGTCTCCCCCCCCAGTCGGGCCAGCATCGGACGGACGAACGCCTCGAACACCACCATCGACGACGTGGGGAACCCGGGCATGCCGACCACGGGCTTGCCGCCCGCGCGGGCGAGGATAGTCGGTTTCCCCGGCCGGATGTCGATGCCGTGAAAAATGATCCCGGGCGGCCCCAGCGTCCCCAGCACCCGGCCCGTCAGATCCTTGGGCCCGATCGACGATCCACCCGACAGGATCAGCCCGTCGTTCTCCGCCACCAGCCGTGCGACCGTCGCGCGCAGCGTGTCCTCGTCGTCGCCGACAATCCCCCCCCACACCACCGCGCCCCCGGCGGCCTCGATCTCGGCCGCCAGCACGTACTGGTTCGAATCGCGCACCTGGCCGGCCCTCGGGCTCTGGTCGGCGGCGCAGATCTCGTTGCCGGTGGCCAGGACCGCGATGCGGGGGCGTCTGAACACGACCACTTCGACGACGCCAAAGGTGGCCAGCGCCGACAGATCGCGCGCCGCCAACCGGCGACCCACCTGTAGCAACGCCGTGCCCGCCACGACGTCCTCGCCGGGCTGCACGATGTTGGACCCCGCCGGCACCGCCTTGGTCACGCGCACGCGGCCGCCGGCCGGCACGTAGGCGCGATCGCCGGCGCCGGTTCCCCCATCCTCGTGGGCCGTGACCTCGACCATCACCACCGCGTCCGCACCGTCGGGCACCACCGCGCCCGTCGCGATCGAAACCACCTGCCCGGGGTCAAGCGACGCGTCGTGAACGGTCCCCGCCGAGACGGCGGCGACCACCGACAGGGACGGGCCCCCGGGTTCCGACGCGCGCGCAAAGTCGACCGCGCGGCCCGCGTACCCGTCCATCGCCGAGCGGCGGTCCGGGGGCAGGTCGTGGGGGGCGGTCAGCGCCTGGGCCAGCACGCGACCGACCGCCGCGCGCAACGGAACCCGCTCCACCTCCTGGATCGCCGGAACCGCCAGCAACAAGCGGCGCGCTTCCTCGCCCGAGATCAGCTTCCAGGGGTTCATCGCGATCAGACCGGGAGCACCGCGCGCTTGCGCTCGTAACCCGTCACGCGCTTGCCGCTCGACGCCGCGTACCGCCGCGTCAGCTCACCGCGCAGTTCGTCGGCCGAAACCACCGCGTCCACGTGGAGGTTGGACGCCAGCTTCACCAGATCGATGTCCTCGCGGTACTCGCGCCGCAGCTCCTCGATGTAGTCCGCGCGCTCCGCCTCGGGCTTGGCGGCGATCTTGTTGGCGAACACGGCGTTGACGGCCGCCTCGGCCCCCATCACGGCGATCATCGCCTGGGGCAGCGCCAGCGTGGCGTCAGGCTCGAAGCCCGGACCGCACATCGCATACAGCCCCGCGCCATAGGCCTTGCGCAACACCACGCAGATCTTCGGCACCGTCGCGTCGGCGACCGCCGAGATCATCTTCGCGCCGTGGCGAATGATGCCCTGTCGCTCGACGGCCTTGCCGATCATGAAGCCCGGAACGTCGGCCAGGAACAGCAGCGGGATCCCGAACGCGTCACACAGCCAGATGAAGCGCGCGGCCTTGTCGGCGCTGTCGACGAACAGCACGCCCCCTTTCCACTTGGGCTGGCTGGCGACGATGCCCACCGGGCGGCCATCGAGGCGCGCGAAGCCGGTCACCAGCTCGCGCGCGAACAGGCGCTTCAGTTCGAAGAAGCTGCCCTCGTCGGTCAGCGCGTCGATCACCCCGTAGATGTCGAACGCCTGGTTCTGATTGGCCGGCAGGATGTCGTCGATGCGCTTGGCACCCGGCCGCGGTGCGCGCGGCGCGACCACGGGGGCAGCCTCGCCCGAGCGCGACGGCATGTAGGCCAGGTACGCGCGGGCGGTCTCCAGGCAGGCGCGCTCGTCGGGCGCCAGCAGATCCCCGCAGCCGGAAACTTCGCAGTGCATGCGGGCGCCGCCCATTTCCTCCAGAGAGACCTTCTCGCCGATCACCATCTCCGCCATCCGCGGCGAACCCAGGTACATCGACGCGTTCTTGTCGACCATGAACACCACGTCGCAGAACGCCGGGATGTAGGCGCCGCCGGCGGCCGACGGGCCGAACAGCAGGCAGATCTGCGGAATCGCACCCGACAGGCGCACCTGGTTGTGAAAGATGCGTCCGGCGTGACGGCGTCCGGGAAACATGTCCAGCTGATCGGTGATGCGCGCGCCCGCCGAATCGATCAGGTACACCAGCGGAATGCGCAGCCGGCCGGCGGTCTCTTGAATGCGAATGATCTTCTCGACCGTTCGCGCGCCCCACGACCCGGCCTTCACCGTCGAATCGTTGGCCATGATGGCCACCGGGCGCCCTTGCACCTGGCCAATCCCCGTGACCACCCCGTCGGCCGGCAGATCGCCGGCGGTGGCGTTCGCCAGCAGCCCGTCTTCCACGAAGCCTCGATCGCCGTCGCATAGCAGCGCGATGCGCTCGCGACAGAACAGCTTGCCCGCCGCCGCATTGGCCTGGTGATACTTCGGCGCCCCGCCCGCACGGGCCTTGGCGGCCAGGGCTTCCAGCTCATCCGTTCGTGACATGGGTCCTCACTTGCCTTGAAACTGGGGAGGGCGCTTCTCGGCGAAGGCCGTCAGACCCTCGTTCCGATCGGCGCTGGTCAACACGACTTCGTACGCCCGCCGCTCGACCAACAGCCCATCGGCCAGCGACAGCGGAGCGCCCTGATCGATGGCGGCCTTGGCCTGCGCCACCGCCAGCGGCGCCGCGCCCGCGATCTCCTCGGCCAGGGTTTGCGCGGCTGCCTCCAGCTGCGCCGGCGGCACCACCTCGGAGACGATGCCCCACCCCCGCGCCGCGGCCGCATCGAAGCGGCGGCCGGTGACGATCAGCTCCTTGGCGCGTGCCACGCCGACCAGCCGTGCAAGCCGTTGCGTGCCCCCGGCGCCCGGAATGATGCCCAGACGTGTCTCGACCAGCCCCATCGCGGCCCCCTCGGCGGCAATCCGGAAGTCGCACGCCAGCGCCAGCTCCAGGCCGCCGCCGAACGCGGCGCCATTGATGGCGGCGATCACCGGGCAAGGCAGCGCCGCCAGCTCCGTCAGCGTCGCCCCCAGCTGCTCCACGAACGCCCGCGTTTCATCGAGGGTGAAGCCGCGACGTTCTTTCAGATCGGCGCCCGCCGAGAAAGCGTTGCCGGTTCCGGTGATGATCACCGCCCGCACCGAACGATCGACCGCCAGGGCCGCCACGGCCCGCCGAAGCTCGCCCACCAGGGCCCGCGACAGCGCGTTGGCCGCATCGGGGCGCACCAGCCGCAGCCACGTGGCCGCGCCAACGCGCGTGACCGGCACCAGCGCCGTCAGATCCGAGGAGCTCACGGCAAGACGGTATCACGGGCCGACGGGGCTCGGCCAAAAGCGCCCGCTACTTCACAAACTGGATTTCATCCAGCCAGAAGTCGAAGGCGGCCGCCTCGCACTTGAACGCGATCCCGATCAACTGTCCGGGCTCGAAGGCGGGCATCTTCGGGCCCTCCTCGCGTTCGAGTTCACTGAAGAGGATCGTGAACGGCTTCCAGTCACCGACAGGAACCATGCCCTGGGCCTTGCGGCTGCCGTAGACGTTCCAGCAGTTGCTGGTGCAGGAGCCGCCGTTTGCGGTCGGGATGAAGCCCTTTTGCCCGAACTCGACGCGCAGATTGCAGTTGCCCTTGGCCCAGAACGAGATCCCTCGGTATCCACTGGCGTTGAAAGCCATGCTCTGCATGGCGTCGGGGGTGGTGGTGGCGTTGTTCAGCTCGAAGCCGATGCCGCCGAACTTCCCGCAGCCGCTGCCCGACGAATGGGCGGCATACATCGTGGAATTCGCCCCGCCCATCTTGGGCATGAATTTGTCTGTGCGGGCCGGCTGCTGGTTGGAACACCCCGACTCCGCGAACGAATGCCACGGACCCTGTCGGCCCCCGACCATTTCGATGCGACCATCATTGTCCTCGAACGAATCCAGGACGTCCTCGGGGCCAGCCGCGCCGCCCCCGCCCATGTTCCCACCGACCGCGCCGCCCGAGCCCGACGCCTGTCCACCGGCACCGGCGCTGGCCGTGCCTCCGCCCTCCGCGCTGCCGCCAGAGCCGTCCGTCGCCTCGCCGCCGCTGCCCGGAGCGCCGCCCGTCCCCGCGGATTCACCGCCCGAGCCCGATGCCACGCCCCCCGTGCCGACCGCGCCGCCTGAACCGACCGCACCGATCCCACCCCCCGTGCCGACCCCGCCGTCCGCGCCCGCCATGATCCTTCTCCGCGGATTGGGATCGCAGCCACCGGCAACCACCAGCGCAAGGCCGGTACCGGTCAAGACAGCCAACAGCCTGTTCTTCAAGATTGACTCCGCCGCGAGTGAGGGGACGCCCGAAACGAGCCGGGGAATCTACGACGAACACGTTATGATTGTCATCCGTCGGAAGCGACGGTTCTTCGATCATGTTCACCGATCCAACCTGGTTCACCGTGTCCCTCATTCTGTCCGGGGTGGGCGCGGTATTGCTGCATTACGGACGCAAGATGCGTCGCTGGCCGCAGGGCGTGGCCGGCGCCGCGCTGCTGATCTACCCGTACTTCGTCCCCACCGTGTTGCCGATGGCCGGCATCGGCGTGGGGATCCTGGCGGCGATGCTGCTGGCCATCCGGCTGGGTTTGTAGGCAGCTCCCGCCGCAACGCCCCACGACTTCGTCGCGCGCTCGGTATGGGCATTTTGTTCTGACGGCGTTTTGCTACGATGGCGGCGATCGTCGCCTTCATGAAGTTTCCCGGAAACTTTCGTTGGTTTGGTCTCCCGCTGGCGCCTTTGATGATAGGAGCCAGCCTCCTGGTATTCGAGCCTCTGGCCGCGGCCGAGCCGACGCCGGGCGGTGCCAGCGCCGCATTCCATTCCGCCGGTCAGGGGCGCAAGAAGAAGCCCAGGTCGCGGGCGTCGGGCAAGCGCAAGTGGGGCAAGCACCATCGCCGCAAGCGCTCCGTGCCGGCGCCGACTGTGGCGGCGCCGCGCGCGCTGGCCGCAGTCGTGGCGTTGAGCCCGGGTCCGGCACAGACTGCCGAGGCCCAGCGGTCAATGGATCTCGTGCGACGCGACCAGATCGCACGTGCCGAGAGCGCCGCTCGTCGCGCCGAGCTGACAAACCGCTGGGAGACCGTGTCGTTTCTGCTGAGCGGTGTCGACAATGGGGCCTATCCCCAGGCCGGCTTCTGGAAGGCATTGGCCGCGTATCGGCGCGGCGATCTCGACGGAGGCGATACGATTCGACGAAGCTGCGTCCTGCCGCCGGCGGACGGGCGGGCGCTGGACGAGGAGCGCTCGGTCGCCACCCTGCTGGCTTCGCAACGGAGCGCCCCCCCCACCGGTATGCAACCGGCCGCCCTCGCCACCGGTCCGTCATCACCGGCCATCGCAGGCGTTCACAACTACGCGGCTTATGTCGGACCCGGACCGACCCTGCCTGAGGCCGCCAGCCGCCGCTAGGCCCGTCGTCGCCCGGCCGCGCGCGGCGCTCCTGAAACGGGTTGGTTTTCGATCCCGCGTCGCTATGATCGGTCCCGTCGTGTCGACCGCAGGACCCGATCTTTACGTCGTGCTGGGCGTGGCGCGCTCGGCGACCGCAGCCGATCTGCGGCGGGCTTATCGACGGCTGGCGCTTGCCCACCATCCCGACCGCGCCGGCGCCGCCAGCGCTGCGACCTTCGCGACCATCGCGGATGCCTATCGCGTGCTCTCGAATCCGCTGGCCCGTTCCACCTACGACGCGACCCTGGTGGAACGCGCGGCCTGGCAACAACGCGACGGGGGAACGGTCCATGCGGGGGGCGTCGACTGGAAGGTCGGGACCAAGGTGGGAACCCACGCCTGGCAGGTCACGCGCGCCGCAGCGCCGGCCGATCTGCTGCATCGTCTGTCGGGCACCCTGGACGATCTGTGCGCGCGCGGCAGCGTCCGAACCGACGAGAAAGGCACGCTCGAGCTGGTGCTGACCCCCGCCGAGGCACGCGCCGGGGGTACCGCGGCGATTCAGATGAGCGTGACGCTCACCTGCGCCAGCTGCGGCGGCGTGGCGCGCCCGCGCGGCGTGTGGTGTCGCATCTGCGAGTATCGGGGCACCACCACCGAGGACGTCACGGTGCTGGTCCGGGTTCCCCCTGGCGTGCGGATCGGGTCGCGCCTGGAGATCCCCTATACCCGCGCGCGACAGCCGCTGTCGGTTCGTTTCATTCTGGGCGATTCCTCGCTTTACCGATGACCTGACCGAAGGCAGGATGCGGCCATGAAGCGTTCATTGCTGGCGTGTCGATCCTCGGTCGCTCCTGCGGTCTTGGTCCTGGGCTTGATCCTCTCGGCGACATCGACCGGGTGCGGGCCCTCGATCGATCCCGCCGCGAAAGCCGACATCGATGCGCGCGTGGCGCGACTGGGAGGACCGAAGCAAAGTTACGGAGCACCGGTCTCGTTCGAGCCCATGCCCATCGCGGTTGGTCAATGGACCGAGCACAAGATGACCGACCAGGACGGCCAGCCCTCCTTCCTGACCTACAAGGTGGTGGGACAAGAAAACGACGCGTTCTGGCTGGAGATGGCTCAGGACGGCTACACGGGCCACACCGTCACCAAGCTCCTGATGTCGATGGGTGACCGCCGGACACCCTCTTCGATCGTCGTGCGCGCGATGAAGATGAAAGACAAGCATGGTCGCGTCACGGAGATACAGCCCGAAATGCTTTCGCTCGTGGGCTCGATGTTTCAGAGCGCCGTCAGCCTGCTGGCGATCTCGTGGCAGGGACAACCCCAGGAGAACGCCACCGCTCCGGCTGGAACCTTCCCCGGCTGCTACAAGGTTCGCACCGACGCATCGTGGGGGCCGTGGAGCGCCGCCTCGATGTCGTGGTCCCATCCCGAAGTGCCCCTGTCCGGATTGGTCAGGAGCGTGGGCCTCGATCGCCCCACCACGATGGAGCTGGTCGCCTTCGGACGCTCCGGCGCTCTCAGCGAGTTGCCCTAACAGGCGCCAGAACTACCGCGCGGCGGTCGCCATCGACTGCGGAAGGACCGGCCGGGCGGCGCCGGGAGTCGCCCAGCGGTGCAGCGGGGCCAGGTTCATGGGCTGGTTGTGGCGACTGAGGTCGTGGCAGGTGGCGGAGTCCACCCAGCCCCGGGCGTGTTCCAGGCACATGCTGACATCGGAGCCTTTGATCGCTGCCACAACCAGGACGGGAAGGCGATCGCAACCACCAACGCAACACCGCGGCCCGGTCGACTTCGACCGGAGCGGCTGGCTCCACCGGGAGCGCAGCGAGTTCATCACTCGGTTTATCTTCTTTGTCATGCAACGATCGTAGGGGGTCCGCCGAGGGCCTGCGTGACGGCTCGGCAAACCGTCGGAGTAGGAAATGTGACGGTCGTATGACCGTCCTGGCCGGCGCGGAGCTACTGCAGCTCCACCTGGAACGGGTTGAAGCCCGCCCGGGAGTCGCCCTGTGGCGTCCAGCGCTCGACATCGGCCACGTTTCCCGGGGCGTTGTCACGGGCGATGGCGCGGCACTCGTCCGAGGCCACCCACTCACGGGCGTGGCCCACGCACATCAACGTCTCCGACCGCCCATGCCGGGCGACCACCAGGACGGGCGAGTGGGCACATTCTCCAACGCAGCAAACTCGCTTCGTCGACTCAGGTTGAGGGAACTCCGGAGTCCACCAGGAGCGCAGCAAATTCAAGACCCTATATTTCATGTCGCCATGCTAGCCCCCGGGCTCAGCCGCGACGTGACAGCTGGGAAAACACTCGGCGGAGAGGCGGTGACGACAAGATGGCGACACTGTAGATTCGAGAATGCATCGCCCCGGTCGACCGGCTGCTGTCGCGCGCGGCCGGTCCGAAAAAATCGTCTTCGGCATTACGCCTACATGGCCCCACTTCTATCCCTCGGCCCCATCGCAGCGGCACGGGCCTGGAGCGGATAATCCGTCGATTTTACTGGGCAAAATCGGGCTATCGCCGATCCCAGCGTGGGCGCGTGGCGGGCAGAGACCCAAGGGCGATCCGGCCGCCCGAACCGGGCGCCCGCAATCCCTCGCACAAACGTGCCTCAGCCGTGTTACGAAGAGCCCGCCATGTTCTCGTTGCAAAAGATTTTCGGAAAAGACGAACAGTTTCTGGATCTGCTCGAGGCCTCGGCCGAGGAGTGCCAGGTCAGCGTGCAGGCCATCAAGCACATCTTGAAACCTGGCGCCACGCTGGCGCTGGACGAGTTCATCGCTTCCCGCCGCAAGGGCAAGAAGGTGACCAATGAGATCGCCGAGCTGTTGTGCAGGACCTCGGTCACCGGCCTGGAACGGGAAGACATCGAATCGATCGCGAACTCGCTGTACAAGATTCCCAAGACGACCGAAAAATTCGCCGAACGGTACGTCATCTTCTCCGAGCGTCTGGCGGGCGTGCACTGGGACACCCATCTGGACTTGATGGAACAGGCCACGCGCATCGTCCTGACGATGGTTCGCGAGCTTCGCGCCAAGTCACACCTCGGGAAGATCAAGGGACAGAACGACGAGCTGCAGAAGGTGGAAGGCGACGCCGACGAGCTGATGCTGGCTTCGCTGAAAACGCTGTGCGCTGGAAATCCCGATCCGATCAAGGTGATCATCATGAAGGATCTCTACGAGCTGCTGGAGCAGGTGGTCGACCGTTGCCGGGACACCGGAAACATCATTTCGAACATCATCCTCAAGAACTACTGACGACCGCCAGACGACCGACAGCCCCATGGAAACTCTGATCTTTCTGATCATCGTCCTGCTGGTGGTGGTGGGCTTCACCGTGACCAACGGGTTTCACGACGCCGCCAACGCCATCGCCACCGTCGTTTCCACCAAGGTGCTGACCCCGCGCCAGGCGGTGGTCCTGGCGGCCGTGTCCAACTTCGTGGGCGCCCTGGGCGGCACCGCGGTGGCGAAGACCATTGGCTCGGGCATGGTCGATGCCCACTTCATCACGATTCACACGGTGTTCTGCGCGATGATAAGCGGCATCGTCTGGAACCTGATCACCTGGTACTACGGCATCCCCAGCTCGTCGAGCCACGCCTTGATCGGAGGGCTGCTGGGGGCGGCCTTCGCGTCCGCCAAGAACGATCTGCACGTCATCCTTTGGTCGTCACAGAAGGTGGACCCCAAGACCGGCCACGTGGTGATGGAGGGCGTCTATCACAAGGTCATCGTTCCCATGATCTCTTCGCCGATCTTCGGCTTCGTCGGCGGCTTCATCTTCATGGGGATCCTTTACGCCATCATTCGCAGCTGGAGGCCGGTCTGGGTGAACCGTGTCTTCGGCAAAGCCCAGCTGGTCAGCGCCACCTACATGGGTTGGGCGCACGGATTCGCCGACGGTCAGAAGACCATGGGCATCATGGCCCTGGCGTTGTTCGCGGCGGGCAAGGCTGTCGACTGGGACCACGTGCCCGCGTTCCTGATGTTCCTTCACACCCCCAAGTTCGAGATCGCCGGCTGGGTGAAGTGGACCTGCGGGACGGCGATGGCCCTGGGGACCTACGTGGGCGGGTGGCGCATCATCGCCACGCTGGGGCACAAGCTGGTGCGCATCAAGCCGGTGCATGGTTTCGCCGCGGAATGCACGGGAGCCACCATCCTCTTCGTGGCGGGCACGCTGGGCATGCCCATCAGCACCACCCACAGCATCACCACCAGCATCATGGGCGTGGGCTGCGCCCGCCGGTTCAGCGCGCTCAACTACACCTGGGTCGAGAAGATCATCTGGACGTGGATCTTCACCATCCCGGCGACCAGCTTGATAGCGTACGGCCTGATGCGGGTGATGTTGCTGGCGGGCTGGGGCGGCGGCGGTTAGGCGCCCGACCGCCGCAGCCCATGCCGCGTCGTCGTCAGTTGATCGCGAAGCAGTAGATACCGCCGTAGCCGCCGGTGTCGCCCACGCACTTCGTACCGGTTTCCAGGCACGGCGCGCAACCGTCGACGTTGAGGGAAGATATCCAGTTCAGCCCGCTGCCAGAACGCGGCCAGGCGTGGCCGCACCGGGGCGCACCGGCCGGCTCCTTCGATGTCCAATCATTGCAGGTGGAATCCGCCGCCGAGGCCGTTGCGCTGGTGTACAGCATCCCGTTCGCGTCAGTCCCCGTCAGCATCGCGTGATTGTTCCCCATCTTGTTCGGGATGCCGAGCTCGTTGGGCAGGTCGTTCTTGATCTGGACGTCGGCGTCCCCCGGACGCTCCATCAGGAGCTGGGTCAGGTTCGAGGCCACCAGGAACCCGCGCGCGTCGTACCAAGGCCCGGTGCCGATCCGATCCTTGGCGTTGACGGTGCTGGTGCTGAGGAAGGCGTGCCAGGTCTTGGCGCCGGCGCCGGTCATCCCCATCTCGGCGACCTTGGTGCAGATCTTGTCGGCACCGCGCAGGCCAGCGCCCGGGCCCGTCTCGCCGAAGCTGAGGTCCCCGCCGAAGCCCGTGGGCGGCGCGAGCGTCGTCATGGCGTCGACGCTGGTCACGAAGAAGCTGAATTTCTCGAGCTTGGAAGTGCCGCCGCCGCCACCCGCACCCGCACCGCCGGTGCCGCCTCCCATGCCGCTACTGCCGCAGCCGACGGCGGAGAGGCAGAGGGTCAATCCCACGAGGCTATTCCTGATCGGACGTGAAACGATATTCATGAGCGAAACCTTCCTATGGTCAGGGTTTGCGGGCGTCGATGCGACGCCGCGAACGTTGGTGGCTTGGCGGGCGCTGTGTGATCAATCGATATTGGGGGGCTTACCGGCAGGTCTTGGAAGTGATGTCACAGGTCGTGGGACTCTTGCAGGGATCTGACTCACCCATGCCGCATGAGATGACCCCGGTGTCGACTGCCAGCTGGCCGGCCGATGAGACGATAGTGAGCGACGCGCGCGACTGAGTCGGATCCTTCGCGGTCGATACGCGCGACATTTCCACCGTCGGGTAGCCGGCACGCCCCAGAGCAAGCAGCGCCGTCACCAGCGACGCCGGGATGTCGAACGACCCCGTGTCGGGAACATCGCAATCGACCTGACCCTTGGATCCGCCACCATGGTGGGAGATCTCGAGCGAGAGCAGGACGCGAGAGATCCCCGGCTTGCCCGGTGCCTTCCAGGTGATATGGGTCGGCATCCCCGACGTGACGGGGATCGGAAGTTGGCTGGTCACCTCCAGCGGCGTGATGCACTTCCCGGTAAAACTGAACAGACTGGCCTGGGCTTTCACGTCGTCCCCCTCGGCGCAGGGCGGGAACGTCGTGAGCGTCGGCCCCGAATACGCGAACATGGGAGGCTCTGGTAGCAGGACCAAGCTGCTGCTCGCAACCCCATCGACGGTGATGTTTCCGACGTTCATCGGCGATGGCTTCTTGATGCACTGCTTGTCATCGGAACAGGAGAAGCCCGGCTCGCAATTGGACGGGCAGGTCACGGGGACCCGCAACATGCATCCGTTGGCGTCCTGCACGGTCTGGAGCGGGCTCATCGGGGCCGGGGAACCGTCAAAGAATTGCGCGGTCGCGGTCGCGTACTTGTCCGGCAAGAACAGCTCGACGCGCACGCTGCCCACCAGAGTTCCGGTGACACCTCCCGAACCGGGTCCGGCGCCGCCCGTGCCGGTCGCGCCTCCTGAGCCGGAACCCGCGCCGCCGGTGCCGGTCGCGCCTCCTGAACTCGATGGCGTCCCGCCCGAGGAGGAACAACCGAAAGCCACCACGACACCAAGCAGCGCAACACGAGTGAACAACGCAGACCTCTCAGATGGAATGGTTGGGCCGGGCCGAACCGACACGGCCCTGGTCATGGATTGACGACCGCAAAACAATAGAACCCCCCGTAGCCTCCGGCGGCGCCGATCTTGCGCGACCCCATGGGGGCCGCCCCGGTCTGGGACAGCGTGCCGCCCGGCGCGCAGCCGACCGCGTTCCAGGCCGACATCCAGTTGGTCCCGCTGCCCGAGCCGGCCGGCGTGCACGACGCGCTCATGCACCAAGACCGGCCCATCCGCGGGCACCCTTCATTGGTGTTGCGGGTCCAGTTCCAACAGGTGGCTCGCTCGACCGACCAGGACGTGTCGCTGCCGCCGATGTCGGCGCCGCAGGCCGTGGCGCCCCCGGCGAAGCCGCCACCCGTGCTTTGGCTCTGCTTGTAGGTCTTGCCGTCGCTGCCGGTGCCCGTGGCTATCTCGTGGTTATCCACGTTGCCGGTGCCATCGGGATTCTGATTGCGGGAACCGTTTTCGTTCGGGATGTCGTTCTTGATCGCGGGATCGGCATCGGTGGGGCGATCTCCCAGCAGGTTGGTCAAGTTCGACGCCCACAGGCGACCGTTGCGGTCGTACCAGGGGCCCTTGCCAACCCGGTTGATGGGATCCTCGGTCGTGGTTCCAAGGAACGCGTGCCAGACCTTGCTCGACTGACAGGCCGATACATGCTCGGCCGCGGTCTGACAGATCTTGTCAGCCCCGGCAAGGCCGCCCAGGTTCCCACCGTAGGTGGAGAAGCCCTTGTTGTTCGGGTCCTCTCCGCCCTGGCGGATCAGCTCGGCGTTGCTGATCAGGAAGAAGCTGAACTTCGTTTCGTTGGCCGTCGGACAGTTGGTGACGCTTCCCCCCCCTCCGCCGCCCGAGCCGGTGGCGGTCGGCATCGCCCCGCCCTTTCCTCCGGCTCCGCCCCCGGTGCTGGTCGCTCCGCCGGACGATGTGCTGCCGCCGGACGACGTGCTGCCGCCGGACGACGTGCTGCCGCCGGACGACGTGCTGCCGCCCGACGACGAGCTGCCGCCCGATGACGAACTGCCGCCCGATGACGAACTGCCGCCCGATGACGTGCTGCCGCCCGATGACGTGCTGCCCCCCGATGACGTGCTGCCCCCCGATTTCGAGCGATTGCCTCCCGACCCGGCGTTTCCTCCTTCCTGAGGTGCGCAGGCGAATCCGAAACAGCCGACCAGCAGGGCCACGCAAAGATTCGGGGGAGGCCAGCGGCGCATGCCGCAATCTAACCCAGCACTGCGAAATCTATGCAACAAAAACCTCCGCTGTTGCCTCGTCGGCGCGCGGGCGGGAGCGTCTGAAGATCTCAGGGAACCTGACAACATGCGGTCGTTTTTTTCAACCTGTTGGCGCGGAGCCGGCACAATGTTTCCTTCTTGCCCTCCAGGAACACTTCAGTGCCAGAGCGGGGTGCTGGTTCCATCTCGGTCGATGGAGGCCGCCGTATCTGCCGTGCCCCGGACGATCTTCAAGATCGCGCCATCCGAGTAGCCGATCGCGGACGACATCCCGACGTCGATCAGGAAGAGCCGGGCGTCGTAACGCATGACCATCTTGCCAGCCTTCCGCTTGCCCTGGGGCTCGTCGGGAAAATCGATCTCGCCGGGATCGTGGCCGAAGACGATGTGTCGCGCGGGAAGAGCCGCCAGCGATTCATCGATCGTCGCGGTCGACGACGAGCCCTTCTGCCACCACAGCGTCGCTTCCAACAGAGAGTTCGATCCAGTCAGGAACGAATCGTCGAAGCCGGACAACCCCCCACTGGCCGAAGCCGGCTCGTCGAACCGAGCCCTGAACTTCTTGGCGATGGTCTCCACGCTGTCGCCGTCGCTGTTGCCGGCGTGGCAAAAGAACCATCCGTCGATCAAGGCGGCCACGGGTCGGGTGTGGAACCAGGAACCGTAGACGCCCTTTCCAGACGCGACGTCGGCGGGCTTCAGACCCGCCGCCAGCAATTCCGCCTGAAACTCGGCCGACTTGTCGTCGGTGGGATTGGCCAGGAACTCGGCCTCGTGGTTCCCCAGCGTCACCACCACGTTCCCGCCGGCGGCGCGCGCTTCTTGTTCCAGACCGATGAGCAGGTCGATTGTCGGCAGCGCCGCCAGGCCCTTGTCAATCACGTCTCCGGTCACGATCAGGGTTCGGGTTCCTCCCTTCCAGTGACCGGACGCGTCGATCAGCGCGGCTGCCTTCAGCACGCGCAGGGCGACCTCCAGATCGCCATGGATGTCTCCCAGGGCGTCGATCTCCGACGCGCCGGTCAAGCTGAACACCGCGGGCGCCGCCGACCAGTCCCGGTTGCTCCGGCCCCCGGAGCCGCAGGCCCCCGTCCCGAGCATCAGCGACAGCGTCACCGCGACGGGAATCATCATTGACGTTTGCAAGATTCCTTTCCAGGTCCCACGTCTACGGGCGGGCCTTCCGGGTTGATGGGACTCCAAAGCTGCCTGTGGGTGGTGTCCAGGCCCCCGTTTTTCTAACTTTCTTTTTCACAAATCGGTCGCAATTCCGGCACCAAGATGTTTCACCACAAGCTATATTGCAGCCCCCTTGGACCACCTTCCAAAAAAAACAATGGCAACCCCAAATACAAATCCGATGACCAAAATCTGCGCAGTGCTCCTTTTTCTCGCCGCCGGTTGCTCGTCTTCGGCTGCGAAGACGGACGGGGCTGTCGCGCCGCCCAAGACGGTGGTCATCAACGAGATGTTCCCCCACGGCAACAAGATGGGGGACCCGGACTGGGTCGAGCTGAAGAACGTCACGACCGCGGCGATTGACCTGACCGGGTATCAGGTGCGGGACGAGAAGCTGGCCGACCTGCAACCCATCCCCGACGGGACCACCATTCCCGCGGGCGGCTATCTGATCATCAACTGCCTCGGGACGCCTGACGCGGGCATCCCGGTGGGTCTCGAGGGGGTCGTGGTGCCCTTCAAGCTCTCCGGGAAGTCAGGTGACGAATTCCACCTGGTGGGCACCAACGCGATGGACGTCGACGAAACCGTGTTCGGCGTCGACGTGCCCGATGACAAGTCATGGGGCCGCTTGCCCGACGGAACCGGCATTTTCATCCGCACCACACCGACCAAGGGCCTGCCGAACATCTGATGAATGATGGACGGGAGACCTTCCGCACCTTCGATCGGCAGGCCGGTCTGCCGACTTCTTTGATCCGCCAGAGCACGCGCGCGAACCGCAAGGGTCACGTGCGCCACGGGAGACTACCAATGACGCGTTCCGGATCCCTTCTCGTCCTGTCCACCGTCTGTCTGAGCCACCTGCTCGCCTCATCGGGTTGCGGAAGCAGCGGCGACTCGGGGCCGAAGACCTGTCAACTGGCTGCCGGAGCGGCGGCACCGGATTTCCTCCAACAGGTTGGGTGCGTCGCAGATTTTCAGGCGCTCGCGTCGACGCCCATCGACGTCAGCTTGCCGGGAGCGCGTTCAGGCAAGGTCGTTCTGGACACGTCGCCTGTCAACCTGGATCACCTCTACTTCCAGAACAGCCAGCGCTACCAGATCCACTACCAGTTCGCGTCGACCCATCTGGGTTCGGAAAACGGCCTTCCCCTGATCGAAGCGCTCTCCGAGTTCAACAAGACCGAGTACTCGACCCCCTTTCGTCGCTTCATCCTCGGCGCCGTCAGCTACTACGAAGCGCCGAACGTCTGGGCGCTGGAGATCGCCCCCTACGACACGGCGTCCGCGGCCATGATCGTCAAGCTCTACGAGAAGGTGAAGAGCAACGCCTTCTTCGGATCGCAGTTGGTGTTCCATCCGACCTCGGACGCCGTGGCGGCCGTGGCCGCCACGCTCCCGTCCAGCGTCAAGGTGATGACCACCACCGCCATCTACGACAAGATCGACTACCAGCCGCTGACCATCGCGGTGGGCGTCGGTCGACTGCGCTTCATTCAGACTGCCAAGCTGGATACCGCGACGCTGTCGTTCCAGGACCTGGTGGTTCTGGACGAGGCCCCCAACGACATCACCGTTGTTCAGGGGATTATCTCGGAGGAGTTCCAGACGCCCCTGTCGCACGTCAACGTGCTTTCCGCCAACCGCCACACGCCCAACATGGGCCTACGCGGCGCCATGACCAATTCGACGCTGCGGGCGTTGGAGGGCAAGCTGGTCGAGCTGACCGTCGGAGCGTCCGCCTGGAAGGCCCGCGAGGTCACCGAGGCCGAGGCGGTGGCGTTCTGGGCCGCCCATGCGCAGCCGCCCATCACCTTGCCGGCGCTGGATCTGACGGTGAAGGACCTGGTCAACATCGAGGACGCCACGCCCGAACCGCCGGCCGGTGGCTCGCTGCGGGATGCGATCAAGGCAGCGGTGCTGGCGTTCGGCGGCAAGTCCGCGCAGTACTCGGTGCTGGCGCGAACCCCGGGCGTCCCGATCAAGAAGGCCTTCGCCATCCCCATGTATTTCTATGATCAGTTCATGCGGACCAACGGGTTCTACGACCAGATCGATGCTTTCCAGGCCCAGCCCACCTTCATGACCGACGCGACCGTCCGCGTGGCCGCGCTGACGGCGCTGCGCGAAGCGATGGCGAAGGCTCCGGTGGACGACACGTTTCAAGCCCTGCTGAAGGCCAAGATCGCTGCCGAGTATCCGGGCTCCTCCATACGGTTCCGCACCAGCACCAACAGCGAAGATCTGGACGGCTTCCCCTGCGCCGGCTGCTACGAATCCCACACCGGCGATCCGGCCAAGTGGGACACGATCCTGGACGCCATCCGCGAAGCCTACGCAAGCACCTGGCTGTTCCGTACGTTCGAGGAGCGCACGTACTACGGCATCAAACACACGGCGGTGGGCATGGGTCTGCTGGTGCATACGAACTTCCCCCATGAAGAAGCCAACGGCGTGGCGGTGACCAACAATCCGTTCGACACGTCGGGCCTGGACCCGGCCTTCTATATCAACGTGCAGGCCGGCGGCGACGCCGAGGTGGTCCATCCCCCGCCCGGCATCAGCAGCGATCAGCTCTTGCTGCGCTTCGATCAGCCGGACAAGCCGGTGACCTACATCGGGCACTCGAGCATCACCTCCCCGCCCGGCACCGACGTCCTCACCCGTGCGCAGATTCTCCAGCTCGGGACTGCGCTGGACGCGATTCACAAGCGGTTCTCGCCGGCCTACGGCCCCCTGTCGGGCAACACGGGCTTCTACGCGATGGACTGTGAGTTCAAGTTCGACAACGACGCCGATCCCAACATGCCGGCGACCTTGTACATCAAACAAGCGCGCCCTTACCCCGGTCGGGGCGCCGATGTCGCTGGCACGGGGGGCATCTGAGCCATGGAACAAAGAATTGGATGGGAAGTCGCGCTGGCGTCGCTGCTGCTCGCTTTTGCGTTATCGATCGTGGTGGCCTGGGTCTACTCGGCAACCCACGTGGGGATGTCGTACTTGCGGGGCTTCACGCAAAGCCTGGCGATGGGTGGCATCATCTCGGGCGCCATCATGTTGGCCATCGGCGACGATGTGGCGCGCGGTCTGGGGGTGGTGGGCGCTCTGACCATCGTACGGTTCAGGACCACCATAAAAGACACCCGTGACCTGATGTTCGTGTTCGCATCCCTGTCGACCGGGATAGCGTGTGGTGTGCAGAGTTACGCGATCGCGGTGGTGAGCATCGGCATCTTCACGATGGCCGTGCTGTTCCTGCACTGGTCGGCGTTCGGAACCCACCGTCAGTTCGACGCGGTCCTGCGCCTTCGGCTGCCTTCTAAGGATGGCCCGCAGCCGGCGTTTGCGGACATGCTGAAGCGTTACTGCCGGCGCTTCGTGCTGGTGAACCTCCGGGAGGTGGGCGACGATCTCTCCGAGCACTCGTATCAAGTTCAGTTTGCCAACCGGCAGGCCGGAACCACCTTGATGAAGGAAGTGAATGCGCTTCCAGGCATCACCGGTGCCAGCCTGATGATGCAGGATTCTTCCCTTGAACTCTGAACCACCGACGAAGAAGCAACGCTCATGAAACGCTCGTTCGCTCGTATCGCGGGTCCGTTGGCGGCGGTGGTCTGCGCCGGACTGTTCTGGATCCTTTCGCACGGCGGCACGTCGTCTTCGCTTTCCATGCGTGGATATGCCGAGGTGATCGACCACCCCGTCGCCTCGCTGCAGACCGGTCGGCTCGCCTCCGTGAAGGTGGGAGTCGGTCAAGTCGTGAAGGCCGGCGAGATCGTCGCCACCACCGACAGCCGCGAACTGGAGCTGAAGCTCGAGACGGCGCGGGTGGCGCTGGATCAATCCAACGCCCAGCTCGCAGCCGCGGACGTGAACGCCCGGGCCGCCGTCGCGCGGGCCGAGCTGCTGGTGGTGCGCCTGAAGGGCTCGGCCAACCGAGATCAGGCGGCGCTGGCCGAGGTGAAACAGCAGCTCAGCCGTCTGCAGAAGCTGGCAGACGAACAACTGGTCCAGGTGCAGGAGGTAGAGCGCGCCAAGCTGCAGGAGGCCCAGCTGTCCGCCAGCGTCTCGATGTACGACGCGGCGGTGCAGCAGCGTCAGGGTGGCCTCGGTCGCGGAATGACGGCGGGCGCGACCACCTCCGAGGTTGGGCGCCTGGTGGCTCCCTACCGCGAGGCGGTGCGACTGCGCGAGGAGGCCGTGAAACTGGCCGCCTTGGCGCTGGAGGAGGCCACCGTCCGCTCGCGCGTCACGGGAACCGTCTCGATGATCGTGCATCACGAAGGCGACATCGTTCCGCTGGGTACCGAGATCGTTCGCATCGCCGCCGGTCGTCCGGGCTTCATCGTGTGCTGGGTGCCTGAGCGTTCAATCGAAAAGGTTTCCCCCGGCATGACCGCCCACCTCCGGACCTCCGGCCCGTTCGATTCCAGCTTCGAGGGGCACGTCGTGGAGGTTTCCCCCGAGCTGGAGGAAGTCCCGATCCGGGCGCGCCTGTCGTCGAATGTCCCCGCCTGGGGTCGTCGTTTGGTGATCGAGAGCTCGCCCCGACGTCCCCTCGTCCTGGGCGAGGCCGTCCATGTCAGGCTCTGAGGTGACCACCCGACGCACGCCTCGCGAGAGAAGGCGTTCGCGCGCGCTGGTGACGCTGACGACCCTGCTGCCGCTCGGCGCCTGCTATCAACCGCAGGCGCTCGACGCGCGGGCCGTCTTGACGGACGTCGAGCAAGAACAGAAGGCGGCGAAACTTACACGAGGCAGTCTGGGATCCCGCCAAGGCGGCGGCGGTGCTGGCCTCCCCAACGACGCTGCAAACGGTCTCAGCGAGGACGAGGCCGTGGCGCTGGCGTTGAAGATGAACCCCGATCTCCGCGCCGCGCGTCGACAACTGGGTATCGCAGAGGGCGAGGTCGTCGCCGCCGGTGCTCTGAAGAATCCCACGGTGGACCTGGACGCCCTGCACCTGGAAGAACTCAGCAAGCGGAAGGCATGGGCGGTCACCCTGGGATGGGAACCTCCGCAGCCGGTGGTGCGCGCGGCGCGCCGCGCCGCGGCCAGCGCGCAGGTGGACGCCGTGAAGCAGGACATCGCCGAGGCTGAATGGCAAACGGCGATGACGGTTCGGGCAGCGCACACCGGCCTGCGTGCGGTCGCGGAAGACCGGGCCCTGCTGGAGAGCGCCATTGCCACCCGGCAACACATCGGTGAGCTGGTGCAGAAGCGGATGGGCGGCGGTGCTTCCACCCGGATCGATCTGATCGTCGCGCAGCTTGCCGTCGCCGATACCGAGCACGACCGCGACGAGGTGAGCGCACGCGAGCTGGAGGCGGCGCGATTGCTGGGGCAACTGCTGGGCAGCGTTGACCCCGTTCAAGCGACGGGCGCCATCGTCGAGGACACGCGCTCGCCGCCCGCGCTCGAGAAGCTGGTCGACGCAGCGCTGGTGACCCGCCCGGCGCTGGTCGCGGAGCAGGCGCGCTTCGCCCAGCGCGAGCAGACCATCCGGCTGCAGCACGCGCTGGCGTGGCCCTGGTTCAAGTTCACCGCAGCCCCGCGCTATCGCTCCGACGATTCGCAGCCGCAGCCGAACGATTTTTCCCTCGGAGTCAGCGTCACCGTGCCGCTGCTGGATCAAAACCAGGGTCCGATTCGCGTTGCCGAGGCCACGCGTGATCAGGAGCGCGAGCTGTTCCGGAAGGTGGCCTCGACGATTCACCTCGAGGTCCAGGCAGCCCTCGACAAGATCGCGTTTCGTCGACGAACGCTGGACCGCTACCGCGCGGTGGTGCTTCCAGGGTTGAGCGCGCACGAAAAGCTGCTGGCCACGGCGGCGGCGGGCGGGCAGCTGGATGTGGTGGCGGTGCTTCGCGCCCAGGACGCCATCTTGCGGGCGCGGCGCGAATACATCGAACTCAGGCTGGCGCATCGCCAGGCCTGGCTGGATCTGGAGCGGGCGGTCGGCCTGCGGATCGCGGGCGAGGGACCAGCCAGCCCCACCGAGCCAGCCACGACGCCCGCGCCCCCAGCGCCCGCGCGCCCCTGAGACGGCAGGGTCAGCGGCGCGCCGCCAGCGTGACCTGATCCAGCAGCTTACCGTCGGTGCCGATGAACTCGAACTGCAATGTGGTCGCGGTCGCCGTCACCCGCCCCGCGCCAAAACTGCCCGTGAAAGCAAACTGGCTTCCTGGTACGCGCACGTCCAAGATCGGATAGGTGGCGGCGCCCCCCAGCCCGCACACGATGTAGGTCAGACCGTCGACGTTCAGCCGTTCGTAGTCATGATCGTGGCCGGCCAACACGACGTCGGCGCCCCATTCCTTGAACGGCCATTGCATGTAGACGGTGGGACCGTGGGGACCCGACGTGAAGGGCGGATGGTGCATGTACACGATGTTCCAGGCGCTGGTCGAGGCGGCCAGCGTGGTCTTCAACCATTGTCCCTGAACGCCATCTGGAGCCACGCCGTCGGGTTCGTTGGGATCGCTGTCGATCGAGAACAGGTGAACGTCCCCCCACACGAAGTCGTAATAGCGTTCGTTCCCGGGGAGCTCGAAGTAATCGCGATAGGGCTTCGCGTCGACCGTGACCCAGTCATGGTTGCCGAGCGACGGGAAAAAGCGGTTGCGACAGGCCCCCTGCCCGTGGGCGCCCCGATAGGGCGCGATGTACGCGTGGTAGTAGCGGCCGATGTTGGCGTCGATGGTGTCGGCCGCGCCGTTGGGGTAATTGTTGTCGCCCAGGGTCACGATGAACTGCAGCGGCCAGCCGTGCATCAGCTTCGCGACGTCGCCTTCGTTCGAATCGTCGACGCCGTAGTCACCCAGGACGCCGAAGACCAGCGGACCTGACACATCCAGGTCGGTGCGCTCCACGCAAGTCGCCTGCTGGCCGCGGGTCGTGCTCGGCGCTCGGACCTTGTCATTCTTGCCGGGCGACGAACATTGCGCGGCGCCCAGCAGGGCGATGATCCATGCCAGCCGGCGTCGCCTCACGGGGAAGCGGGGGGATGGCATTTCATGTCGGTCCCGCAGGTCATGGGCGTCGGACACAGCAGAGGGGGCGTCGCCGAGGGGTTGCATGACGTCACACCTTCGACCATCAGCTCCCTCTCGACGCTGGAGAGCACCTTGAACTCCACACAGCCGGCGGCGACGTTGGCCGAGTCCACCGACTGGCGCGCGATCGTGATGATCGGAAAACCGGCGGTCCCGCGCGCCATCAATTGCGTGATGAGCTCGCCCGAGATGGTGCCGGTGCCGGTGTCGGGCCAGTCGCAAAGTAACTGCGCCGCGATCCCGCCGTGGTGGGCGATGTCCATGGTGATCGAGATGGTGCCCGCGCCGGCCGCGTCGGCGACCGGTGTCCAGGTCACCGTCAGAGGGCGATCTTGAGCCACCACCAACGTCTGTTCCGGGACCTCCAGCGGCGCAATACCGCGCACGGCCAGCGACAGCGGTGTGTACGCCCCGCCGGTCGACGTCAACGCCAAGGAATTACCGACGACGTAGGGCGGATACGAGGTCTTCGCGACCGCTGCGAAATAGGAGGTCGTCTTGTCGTCAATCGTAGTCGCGCTGCCGAGACCGGTGATGGTGACCTTGCCGACGCTCACCGCCACAGGCGCCGGCACACAGGCGTCTTTGCCCGCGCAGACGCTACCAATCGCGCACATGGTGCCGCACACCAGCTCGGGACCGATGACGATCCGGCACGGCGGTTCGTCCTTCAGCACCTGGGTGACGTCCGACGGAGCCACGCTGTCCTTCACCTTGCCATTGATCTGCGCTCCGATGGCCTGCGAGACCAGGGTCAGCGCCAGGTTGCCGATGTTGGTCGCCACCGGGCATGGCTTGTAGACCAAGGCGCTGGGCACCCCGGCGCCGCCGGCACCGGCGCCCCCTGTGCCACCGCTACCGCCCGACGAACAGGCCAGTGCGCCGAAAAGCACCAGCGCTGACCCGGTCAGGAACGCCCGGAAAGAGGAACCATGGACGGTTGAGCTCACACGTATGGGTATCATCACGCAGCGGAGAATACCCAACTTTCGCTGTGGGTTGGGAAGCGATCGTCGGGCCGCGTGCCGTCGATCGGTCGATCTTTTTTTGATGACAGAGCCGGGCCACGACCACCCTCGCGGCGAGCGCCCCCCAAGCGGCCCTCCCGTTCCATGCTAAGTTCCCTCACTTCCCCGCGTGCCCGTGACCAAGCACCCCACCCGCCGGATCCAGCGCGGAACTCGGATCGTCCGGACGTTCCTGGGCGGCGCGATCGCGCTTGCATCCGTGGCGGCGTGTGGACACAAGGTCGCGACGGCAGCGGCGCCGCCGCCTGTTTCCCCGACGCCCTCCCCCCCACCACCCGTGACGTCCGCCCCCGCAGCAGCTGTGCCTGCGCGCGGTCCGACCGAACCAGCGCCACGCCCGTCGGCCGCCGCCGCCATCTGCCTGAACTTCGCCCCGCCGCGCCAGGTCGGCACGATCAAGGAGCGCAAGCTGTTCGAGCTGTCGGGACTGGCCGCCAGCCACGTCCATCCCGGCATCCTGTACGCGCATGGCGATTCAGGCAGCAAGGCGCGACTGTTCGCCATCGACACGGAGGGAAACGTCCGCGCCGACTACCGACTGGCGCAGGCAGAGCGCGTTGACTGGGAGGACATCGCCGTGGGGCCGGGGCCGGGCGGCGCAGCGTTCGTCTTCGTCGGCGACATTGGCGACAACGGCGCGCGGAAGAACGATCGACCGGCTCGCACCGAGCTGCAGGTCTTACGATTCGCAGAGCCATCGCTGCCTGAGCCCGGAGCCGAGATCAAGCAGACCATTTCCGACGTGACGGTGTTGCGTTTTCGCTATCCCGATCATCCCCACGACGCCGAGACCCTGATGATCGATCCCATCGGGGGCGACATCGTCATCGTCACCAAGGATGGAACGGGCCGGTCCTCGGTATTCCGGGCCGCGGGCGCGGCGGCTGCCACCCCCGACCAAGCCGTCACGCTGCAGTGGGTAGTGGACCTGGTCGTCGGCCCGGCCGGCACACCGGCGGCGCGGGCCACCGCAGGGGACATCTCCCCCACCGGCGACCGCATCCTGTTGCGCACCTACGGATCAATCTTGCTGTGGGCTCGTCCCCCGGGACTGTCGCTTACCGATGCCTTCGCCACCGTCCCCCGTCACCTGGCGATACCCGCCCAAAGCAAGGGCGAAGCGATCGCCTTTTCCGCCGATGGACGGTCGTGGTTCGCCGGCGGCGAGGGTGACCCCGCCCTTTATCGTGCCGACGGCGATTGCAATTGACGTCGCCGCCCGCTGCGGGGCAGCTCGGAGCTCGATCAGGGGATGATGAAACCGCAGTCGGTGAAGACGAAGTTCGTGTCGACGCGAAAGTTCGAAGCGGTGGTGTGCCGTTCGGCGTGGAACAGATCCATCGAGTACCGCTTGCCCTTCTCGATGCCCAGCTTTGCAGCCGACGCATCCAGATCGACCGTGGCGGTCTGCTGAGGATGCAAGCCGCCCAGATCCAGCGCCAGCTTCCCATTGATGAACACCCACAGGTCATCGTCGCCTGTGAACGTGAAGTGCTCGCCGCCCGAATAGGCGAAGTTGGTGTGCAGTTCGGTCGTGAAACCGAAGTTGTGCGGCTTCCCGTCGGAGTTGCCTGAATTTCCCCATCCCGCGCCATCCAGAGGGAAGAAGGCCGCGCTGCTGAAGGTCGAGACGCCCCCGTTGTTGGCGAATTGAAAGTAAACCTTGTACGGCTGATTGACGCCGCTGGTGTTGCGATACCACATGTCGAAGTTGGTCTTGCTGGTCGTCTGCTGCTTGTACGGACAAGCGGTGGTCGCCATCCCGGCCACGCCCGCTTCACACATCGAAGCGTAAGCCGGCTTCTGATCGGCGCCCAGCGCGGGCGCGACCAGCCCAAGCGTCGGACCGGCGCCGCTGAAGGCTTCGAAATCCATGTGGCCGCCCGCTTCATTGGCGCCCTTGAAGTCGCGCGCCACGCCGACCAGGGTGTTGCATCCGGAATCGCTGCTGAGCGTCCCGGCCGCCGTCCCGTCGGTCAGCGGATCGCCCAGGGCGTAGCCTCCGTTGTCCGCCTTGGTGAACATCACGTCGGGCGCCACGCCGCCTGCCATCACGTCGGCGATCAATCCGCCCCCTTCGCCCTTGGCGTCGAACGCAATCACGACCATGCCGGCGTCGTTTCGCAATTCGCTCGGGGTGGCCTTGGTGAAGGAACACGCCGCTACGAAGAACGAACCAACGACCAAGGCGCCGAAAACTCCGAAGGTATTCAAGGTGATCCTCGCAAATTGATGAATCTTAATGATATCAGCCACGGCGAACTTTCAGCTGACGACGGCGGATCGCGCAAAGAATTTTTGGCCAATCGTGGTCGAATGTGCGGCTGAAACGCACCGAACTTTTGCGTGCGCACTTTTCCCACCAGATTTTGTAAGCAGGACACCAGCCCACACGCAGGCCGTTGCAGCTGTTGACTTGCGCGTCGAGGATCGGCTCCCCAGCAATCCGTATGGCACGCGCCGTGAAGGATCTTCGGAGGCGTCATCCTACATTTACCAAGGAGCTGAGCCCATGCGCGTGACGATGAAGATGTGTCTACTGTTGGTGACGATGGTGAGCGGGTTCGCAGGCGTACCCGCCTGTGATAAGGCCGACGAGATCTTCGACTGCCAGGCTGTATGTAGCCGCTATGCCGTTTGTTACGACACCGGCTACGACGTGGATAACTGTCGCACGCGATGCCGGAACGCTTCCAAGGACGATCCGTCCATCCGTAACGACGCCGACGAATGCCATGCCTGCATCGGCGACAAGTCGTGCATCTCGGCGACGTTCAGCTGTGCCGGCCCCTGCGCCAGGATCGTCCCCTAGCTGCGAAAAAAGGAAGAGCCCGGATCGAGGTTGCCTCCTCGGTCCGAGCTCTTCTGTTCGGTCGGCCCGAGCCCGGCCGACCGGTGTCGCATTCGCTCGCGGCGCTGCTAGTGGCGCTGCGACGAAGAGGCGCGATCCCCCTGGCCGCGGTTCGAGCGGGAGGTCTCCCGCACGCGCGCCTTCCCTTCGGGCGGGGCGCCGCCCTCGTTGGTGAAGGCGTCAGCGGACACCGCATCGGTCAACTCGCGCTCGGCAGCGAGCCAGTCCTCTTGTTCGTGTCCCGGAACTTCTCCGCGCGCCAGATAAAGCTCATAGGCGCGGGCCTGAATCTGCTGATGGGTCGGAGCCCGGGTCGTGTCCTCCAGCTGGCGGTCCAGTTTCAGTGTGTTCATGATTGTCCCTTCGGTCGGTGTGAGAGGCTCGCCGTTCATTCTCTTGGCGACGCGCACGTCGCTGGCGAAAAACGCTTGCGCCCCTGGCACATCAAGTGTCGTGCCATTCACCGTTCCGCGGAGGTCTGCGAAATGTGCGTGAAATCTGCCGGCTCAGGTCAAACCAACCCGGGCAGCGTTACGCACAGAGAACCCGCCGGCACGACCGTTACCGCGTCGGAACCACGGCCCTGTCCGGCCTTCTCCCTGGATCGTGCTCGGGGCGCGCGTCGGTCGACGCCGGAGCGGCGTCGACGTTCACGTTCGCCTGTCGTTGCCGCGCGGCGCGGGTTCGCGCCGCCTAAGCGGAGCGGCCGCCGCCGCCCGCCCAGCGGCGGCGCGGTGCCACCGGAAGGGAGGCGGCCCAGTTCGAGCGGAGCTTCCCGGCGGGCTGCGTTCCGATCTTCGACGTATCGGCCTTTTCACGTTCCACCTGGGTTGCGATGATCTTGGCTCGCTTCTCTGCACTGGTAGGCATCGGGGTTCCTTTTCGGAATGCTAATCTGAACAGGCATGCAGTATAGCCCGGATCGGCCGTTTCATGCGCATCGAGCCGGTTTGGTCTTGCCTCCGCCGAACTGACCCCCGCCGGCGTCGGCACGACCCACCGTGATAACTGCGTCTAGAAGGACGACCCGCGCGCAGTTTTCGCGTCCTGCCGACGGCTGGCCCGCGCCTGGGCGGGCCTATCGCGACCTCTCCTCTGGCAGGGCGATTGCAACCTGGCCGCCTCATGAAACGTTGGCTGCTCATAGGACTCTTGGGGCTGGCGGCGATCCTGGTGCTGTCGATCGTCTCCGGATACAACTCTCTGGTGCGTCTGGACCAGGGGGTGCAATCCGCCTGGGGACAGGTCGAGAACGTTTACCAGCGGCGCGCGGATCTGATCCCGAATCTGGTCGAGACGGTGAAAGGAGCGGCCGCGTTCGAGAAGGACACCTTCACGGCCGTGGCCACCGCCCGTGCTCAGGTCGGGCAGGTCTCGTCGGCGGGCCTGCAGAACGCGGTCAACGATCCGGCAGCCTTCCAGCGCTTCCAGCAGGCGCAAGAGGGGTTGTCATCGGCGCTGTCGCGCCTGATGGTCGTGAGCGAGCGCTACCCCGAGCTGAAGGCCACCGCCGCCTTTCGCGATCTGCAGGCGCAGCTGGAAGGAACCGAGAATCGCATCACGGTCGAGCGCATGCGCTTCAACGAAAGCGCGCAGGCCTTCAACACCAAGCGGCAGTCATTTCCGACCGTGATGATCGCGGGATTCTTCGGCAGTCGTTTCAACGAGAAACCGTACTTCAAGTCGCAGGCGGGCGCGGACGTCGCGCCCAAAGTGAAGTTCTGACGTGCGGTCTCCGTCCGCCCACCGTCGGGGCCGAACGGCCGCGCGGCTGCCCCTGGCGGCGGTCGTCGCGCTGACCCTGCTGGCATCGGTTCGGGCGGCGGCCGCGCCGGGGACGCCGATTCCACCCGCTCCCACCCGCTTCGCCACCGACGAAGCCGGCTTCCTTTCCGAACCGGTCCGCGCCGAGCTGGATGAGCGCTTGGTCCAGTTCGAACGCGATTCGAGCCACCAGGTCCTGTTGTGGATCGGTCGCACCACCGGCGGCGTCCCGATTGAAGACTGGGCGTCGCGCGCCTTCGCGGCGTGGCGCGTGGGCCGCAAGGGCCTGGACGACGGCGTGGTCCTGTTCATCATGGGCGACGATCGCAAGCTGCGCATCGAGGTCGGCTACGGCCTGGAGGATCGCCTTCCCGACGCGCGCGCCGCACGCATCGTTCGCGAGGGCATGGTGCCCCGCCTGGCCGCCGGTGATCGAGATGGCGCCGCCCGCGCGGGAATCGACGGCATCCTGGCGGCACTGGGCGGAGCGGCGGCGGGGCCCCACCCCGTGGCTGGCGCTCCCGCACCGCAGCTCGGCTGGGGCACGCTGTTGCTGCTCGGGTTGCTCGGCGCCGCGTTCCTCGGCTTCCTGATCACGCATCCCGCGGCGGCGTTGCTGCTGCTGACAACCTTCAATGGCGGTCGCAATCGAGGCGGTGGTTGGGGAGGGGGCGGCTGGGGAGGTGGTGGCGGCGGCTTCAGCGGCGGCGGCGGCCGCTCCGGGGGCGGCGGCGCCTCGGGGTCTTGGTGATGCCCACCCGTCGTGCCTTCCTTCGCCAGCTCGACATTCCTCAGGTCGAGGCCGCGATTCGGCAGGCTGAAGCCGGGACCTCCGGCGAGATCCGGCTGTCGGTGGCCGGCTTCTTCCGCGGCGACCCGCGCACCTTGGGCGAGCGCGCCTTCCAGCGCCTGCGGATGCACGCGACCCGCCACCGCAACGGCGTGTTGATCCTGGTGACGCCCGCCCGCCGGCAGGTGCTGGTGCTGGGCGACGAAGGCATTCACGCGCGGGTGGGGAACGCCTTCTGGTCAGGGCTCGTCGATTCTCTGCGCGCCAATCTGGCCGAACACAAGTTCACCGCCGGACTGGTCGGCGCCATTTCTGCCATTGGGCAGGAACTGGCGCGACACTTTCCACCGGATAGCGAAGAAAATCCCAACGAGCTGCCGGACGCACTCGATCGCGCTGGTCCCTGATGCAGCTCCCACCCGCTGCCTGAGAGTGGTGCTTGCGGATGTAGCCGACGACCGTCGCCCGGACAGGTGCCACAGGTTTTCGGATCCGGTAGAAGGCAGGCCGTGAGCCAACCACCGAGCGCGAAGGCACCCCACCGGGCATGGCAGGGCCTGACGGTCGCTTTCGTGGTCGCGGCGGTCGCCTGGACGGTCACCTCGTCGCGTGCGCTGTCGACGACCTTCGACGAGCCCCACCACCTGACAACGGGACTGGCGTGGTGGCAGTATGGGAACGCGCGCTGGTGGACCGAGAACCCGCCGCTGCCCAAGATCGCGATCGCGGCCTTGCCCTACCTGGCGGGGTTGCGCCTCCCCGCGGATCCGGCGGCTGCGCCGGACCGCGATCCTTGGAGTGCCGGCCTCGAGCTTCTCGATCGCCGCAGCGACGCCGAGCGGATGTTGCGGCTGGCGCGGCTGGGAACGATGGCGTTCTTGTTGTTGACGCTCGGAATGACGTTCCTGCTGGCCGGTGGGCGGAAGCGTCCGATGGAAGCGTTTCTGGCGACGGCCTTGGTCGCGACGTATCCGCCCTTGCTGGGACACGCCGGGCTGGCCACCACCGACGTTGCCGCGGTCTCGACGGTGCTGCTGTTCCTGCTGGCCTTCCACCGCTGGGCCGACCGCCCGTCGCGTGGCGGGGCGGCCGCGGTGGGAGCCGCCTTCGCGTGCGCGTTGCTGTGCAAGCTGACAGCGCCGCTGTTCTGCGCGACCGTCGGGGCCGGGTGGTTGGTGGGCCGGCGTCTGGGAGGCGATGCCTGGCTCGGGGGGCCCACCGATGGTGCGCGAGGTAAACGAGACCTTCTGATTCAGCTCGGAGCTGCCGCAATCGTTGCGTTCCTGGTGACCTGGGCCGGCTATCGCTTTTCGATCGGCCGCCTGGAAGCCTTCGCGCCGGCGGACTACCTGGACACCCCGGTGATACCACCCATGGCAGTGCGCTCGCCCTTCATGCGGTGGTTGTGTCACCTGCCGCTGCCGGCGCCCGAGGTCTTGCACGGCGCCCTCTTCCTGCGCGCACACGACCAGCACGGCCACACCGCATTTCTATTTGGGCGACTCAGCGAGCACGGCTTCTGGAACTTCTACCTGGTCGGGCTGCTGATGAAGTCACCCTTGCCATTCCTCGGGGCGGTGACCGCCGCTGTGGTGGTGCTGGCCGGACGCCTGCGTCGCGCCGTCAAGAGGGTGGACGCGGGCAGTCTCAGCACTGGATTGGCCGCGCTGGGGACGCTGGCGCTGTCGACGGTCATGACCGTCAACATCGGCGTGCGCCACCTGCTGTGCGCGGCGCCGCTGCTGGCCCTCTTCGGGGCGCGCACGCTGGCGCCTCTGATCCAGTCGAACCTGGCGGCGGACGACCAGCGACGGCGAATTCTGACTCTCGGCGCGTTGGCGTCGATGCTGATCGCCAATGTGGTGACGGTCCAACGCGCCCACCCGGAACTATTCGCCTACTTCAATCCCCTGGCCGGAAGCGAGCCCGGCCACGCCCTGATCGACTCTGACCTGGACTGGGCCCAGGACATGGGTTTGCTGAAGCGCGAGCTGCGCTCCCGTCGGATCGATTCGATCCACTACGGCCTGTTTGCGATCGTGAATCCCTGTGATCCCGAGATGCCGAAGATGCACCCGCTGGCGCCTGGCCAGCCGGTGGGCGGCTGGATCGTCCTCAGCGAGCAGTTCTACCGTTCCACCCTGCACTTCAGCTTCCGCCGGGCCTCCTGCGCACCCGACGCGAAATACCAGTTTCATGCCGATCCCGGCGACGCCTTCGACTGGTTGAAGGACGCCCCGTTGACGGCGCGGATCGGGGCATCGCTGCGGCTCTATCATTTGCCCGACAGGTAACGCCCGCGGGTCTGACAGAACCGTCATCGCAGGAACGCCAGCAGGTCACGCGTCAGCCGCACCTTCTCGGTGATGAACAGGCCGTGCGGCGCCCCCGGATACACCGACAGCACAGCCCCTGGAATGCCTTCGGCTGCGGCCCGCCCCGACGCCGCAAACGGCACGATCGCGTCGTCGTCGCCGTGAATCACCAACACCGGCAGCTTCATGCCACCCAGCTCCTTCCGAAAATCCGTCCGCGAGAAGGCCGTGATGCAATCGAGGGTGGCCTTGGGCGACGCCAGCAAGCAGACGTTCTTGGCCCAGTCGAGCATCTCGCTGCCCACCGGAGATCCCAGCACGTGCGCGCCGAAGAACTTCTTGCCGAACGCGGCCAGAAAGGCTGGACGATCCTTCATCAATTGACCGACCATCGATTCGAAGACGCTGGCGTCGACGCCGTCCGGGTTGTCGTCGGTCTTCAACATGAACGGCACCACGCTGGACACCAGGGCCGCGCTGCGCACCCGTGTCGCGCCGTGCCTGGAGATGTAGCGCACCACCTCGCCGCCCCCCATCGAGAATCCGACCAGCGCGGGAGATCGCAGCTGCAGCTTGTCGATGATGGTCGCCAGATCACTGGCCAGGGTGTCGTAGTCGTAGCCGGTCCACGGTTGATCCGACCGGCCGAAGCCTCGACGATCGTAGGCGATCACGCGCAACCCGCTGGCCGCCAGTTCGACCGCCTGGTACTCCCACATGTCCGCGTCGAAGGGCCAGCCCGAGATCAGCACCACCGGCGGCGCGGTGGGTGAGCCCCAATCCTTGAAATACAGTTTGGTACCGTCGGTCGCATCACAAAAGGGCATGGTTCGCTCCTGATCGTCGTATGAAGTCGCGCGTTTGCGGGTCGAAAGGCCTGGGTTCGTGGCAGTGTGCAAACGCCAGACCGCCCGCGATGGCCGCCGCGCGCCCGGTATGTCGCGCGAAAGCCAGAGGCACCCGGGCAAGACGTCACCGGATCCGGACCACCGCTGACGCGCGTTCACTTTCGGCAACACGCGACCGCGGAGCCCGCTTCTGGCATCATGCCGCCATGAAAAGTCCAATCCTCCGTTCGACCAGCATGGGAGCGAGCGGCCTCGCGGCCGCGATTCTTCTCCTGTCCAGTGCCGCGATCGCACAGACGCCGCCAGCGCCGCCGGCCGCGGCGAAACCGGTCGCGGCGCCGGCAGCTCCGAAACCGGTCCCGCCGCCCGAGCCGCCGTCGACGGTGAATGCCCACTACGTCGAGCCTTCGGCCGAGACCCCGATCGCCCCCGGCGACAAGATCAGCCATCTGTTCGCGCGCAACAGCAGTGCTCCCTACGTGCTGCAGAAGCTGACCAAGCGCAGTTACTGGGTTCAGAGCCACAACTATCAGGCGCTGTTCTACGTTGGCGACAAGGGGGTCCTGCTACTCGACGCGCCCGAAGGGACGGGCGATGCGGTGCTGAAGGCCATCGCCGAGGTCACCAAGCTGCCGGTCACGGCGCTGGTCTATTCTCACAACCACGCCGATCACATCGCCGACGCACATGTGCTGATCGACGCGGCCGCCAAGACCAAGACCAAGCTGCGCATCATCGCCTCCAAGGCCACGGCCGAGAAGATGGCCTTCCTGAAGAGCAATCATCCCAAGCCGACCGAGACGGTCGCGTGGCCGCGCGGCACGTTCAAGTTCGAGGGCTTGACCGTGGAGTTGCACGGCTTCGTGCACGCGGCCCACGCCGACGATCATGCCGCCTGGCTGTTGCGCGGTGAGAAGATCGTTCACCTGCCCGACCTGGTGAACCCCGATCAGCCTCCGTTCTGGGGTTGGGCCGTCGCCGAGAGCTTCGTTTACTATCCGACCGATCTTGAAGAGCTGGGCAAGCTGGACTGGGATTACCTGAGCAGCGGCCACGGCAACATCGGCGCCAAGGCCGACATCGAGTTCTATCGGACGTTCATCGCCGACACCAAGGCGGCGGTCGGCAAGGCGCTGTCCGAGGTGAAGTTCGGCGACGGCGTCGACTTGTCCAAGGTCAACTCGCACGCGGTGTTCTTGGTGACCTTCATGGCCAATGTGTCGAGGAAGGCCACCGAGACCATGCGCGGGAAGTACGGCAAGCTGTACGGCTTCGAGGATTCCATGCCGCGCAACGCGGAGCTGGTCGCGCTGTCGATGTTCAGCTACCGCTAACGAGGCGCCCGCCGCGGACCAGACGGTGCACTGTCTCCGACAGCGCATCGTTGGTCCACGGCTTTTGGATCACCTGAGTAACCCCCAGCGAGGCCGCGCGGGCTCGCACCTCGTCCTCCAGGTTGCCGGACAGCAACAAGATCGGGACGGCCGTCCCCTTCGCCCGCAAACCGCGGGTCACGTCCAGCCCAGAGAGGTTGGGCATGTTCATGTCGGTGATCACCAAGTCGAAGGTGTCGGCGCCGCTGGCAAAGTATTCCAGCGCCTGACGAGGATCGGTGAAGGTCGTCACGCGATAGCCAGCGCGCTCGAGAACGCGACGGGTTGACCGGCCGAGCATCGGCTCGTCGTCGATGAACAGGATGTGCTGGCCGGTGCCAGGCGGTGCCGTCGTAGCTCCGGTTGCCAGCTCTTGAACCGGGCCTTCTGCGGGCGGCAGATAGACTTCGAACGTCGTGCCGGCGCCGGGGCCGCTGGCGACAGCGATGGTGCCGTCATGGCTGGCGACGATGCCATGCACGACCGCCAGGCCCAGCCCGGTCCCGCGATCGGGTCCCTTGGTCGTGAAGAACGGCTCGAAGATGCGCTCCAGCGTGGGCACGTCCATGCCCATTCCGTTGTCGCGCACCTCCAACCGGACCCACCGCCCCACGCGCCGTCCGGGCAGCGCCCGCGCCCGTTCCGCATCGATGTCGACCAGGGCGATCTTGATCTCGATACGACCGTTGTCCTGTCCCAGGGCATGCCAGGCATTGGTGCCCAGGTTCATGAGCACCTGTTGGATCTGGGTGGCGTCGGCGAATACCGGTGGCACATTCGGCTCGATCGTGAAACCCAGGTCCACGCCCGCGGGTAACGTGGCGCGCAGCAGCCTCACGCTTTGCTCGCCGATGGCGCGCAGGTCGATCACCCGACGCTCGGTGGGCTGCTGGCGCGCGAAGAGCAAGATCTGTCGGACCAGATCAATCGCCCGTTCGGTCGCGCGCGCGGCGTCCTTCAACCCGGGCGCCGCCGGATGAGGTTCGGCCAGGTCAACCAAGGCCAACTGAAGGTTGGCGGTGATGGCGGTCAGGATGTTGTTGAAGTCGTGCGCAATCCCACCCGAGAGCTGCCCGATCGCCTCCATCTTCTGGGCCTGACGCAGCTGGATCTCCAGGCGCTGGCGCTCTGTCTCTATGGCCTTGCGATCGAAGAAGGCACCCAGTTGACGGCCGATGGTGTCGAACATCTCGAACAACTTCGGATCGGCACCCGGAACGCCCCGGGCCAGGAAGTCGATCACCCCGGTCACTCGATCGCCCAGGATGATCGGAAACGCCAGCGCGCCGCGCAGGCCAGCCGCAAGAGCGGCCCGCGACCGCGCGTCGTTGTCGTCGGCCGACACGAGCTTGCCCAGCAACGCAGTACCCTGATCCCAAACGCGGCCCGGCAACCCGACGCCGCGAGGGAAGGTCAACCCACGGGTGGCCTGCGCCAGGCTGTCCAGGGAAGGGCCCTCGCACTGCCACGTCTCGATGCACTTCAACCGTTGGTTCGTGGCATCGACTCGCCAGAAGGCGCCGAAGTCCCAGCCCTCGCCTTCACAGATCGCCTTCACGATCCGCGACGTCGCCTCGCCCAACGTCAACGCATCCGCCAGCACGCGCGAGACGGCGTTCTGGGTGGCCAGACGCTTCTCCGCGCGGCGCAGATCGGTGACGTCGATACAGGCTCCCACCCGACGAAAGGGCCGGCGTCCATCATCTGTATCCTGGAAGAAGGTCCTGCCCGCCCACGACATCCACCGGATCTCGCCGTCGGACCGGAGCACGCGGATCTCCGTGCGAATCATGCCGGCACCAGCCGGATCATCCGCGGCCGCCACCCGGCGGCTCACCTCCGCGGCGTCATCCGGATGGATCAGGTGGAACACTTCCTTGAGCGTGAACGGCACGCCTTCGGGCACGCCCAAGATCGCACACATCTCGGGTGAGAACCGCGCGCGGCCGGTGCGCAGATCGGCATCATAGGTCCCGACCCCAGCGACCTCATTCGCGATGCGCAGGCGCTCCTCCCCTTCGGCAAGTCCGGCCTGGGCCCGCGCCAGATCGCGCACGGTCGCCTCGGCCCGTCGTCGTGAGCGCTGCAAGCGCTCGCTGAGCACGCTGACCATCAGCCCGCTGGCGGCGAAGATCAGCCACTGAAAGATGTCGACGCTTTGCTTGAGACCCAATTGTTGGCGTGGTTGGACCAGGAAGTAATAGGTCGAGAGTGCCGCGACGGCGGTCGCCAGCGTTCCCGGTCCAAGGCCACCGCGATACGCGACGAAGATGATGGGGATGACGAACCAGATCAGCGCCGGCCGCGCTCCCAGCCACGGATCGGCGGCCAGACGGATGGCGAGCATCGCCAGCGATGCCCCGACCGCAAACAGGTAGGACCAGCCCCGCCACGGCGTCGGTGACGCAACCGCAGCGCCGGTATCCTGAAAGGGAGCCTCGGCGGTTACCGTGGCCGCGCCCCGCCGCTCAATTCGCCGCACCATTCACCGGCGATCCGAGGGCCCTGGGTGCCCGTGGCTACACACAACCCACACCACAGTCGCCTTTTTACCACGAGGCGAGGCCTTCACCATCGGCCGCTGACCAGGCGCTGCCCGCCCCCGTGGGTGGCGGGCGTGTTACGGTCAACCTGCCATCTTCATGACTGTCGTCTGCCTCCTGATCGCGCTCAACCTGCACGGCATCGGAGACTGTCCGAGCGCGCGTGACGTGGAGCGCGAGCTGGGACCGCTGCTGGGAGAGGAAGTGGCCGCGCACGACGTGGCCACCATCGCGACCGCAGCCGACGGCGCCGTCTCGCTGTCGCTGGCCGACCCCGCGGGACAGCCCATCGGGGAGCGGATGCTGCCCCACGCGCGGACGTGCGGCGAGCAGGCGAAGGCGATCGCCGTGACGCTGGCGGTGTGGGAGGCACAACTGCATCCGGAGATCTCGCTGGGCCTCGATCGCTTGGCGCCCTCGGAGCCGCCGCCGGTCATCGCCGCGCAAACTGCCCCGCCGCCGCCGGCGCACCAGCTGACCTTGGGTCTGGCAGTGCTGGGCGACTGGCAGTCCAGCACGTGGGCGCCAGGGGCTCGGCTGGACTTGGCCCTCGGTCCGGCGGATGCGCGCTGGAAGATCAAGCTGGCAGCCGGCGCGATAGGCCAACACACGATCGATCTTCCCCCCGGCCTCGGTAGGTGGTGGCGCGCGTTCGCGCAGCTCGGTGTGGACTTCGATGTCGCCCGCGGTCGACGTTGGGCCGGGGCGCTCGGCGGCGGCTTCGTCGGCAGCGTCGTCTCCACCGCCGGCAGCGGCTTCGCAGTCGATCGGACGACGCGCAGCCTTGACCTGGGTGGGGAAGCCCGCGCGCGCGTCGAGGCCCGCCTGGGCCGCCAGAGCCGGGTCCGACCCTGGGTGGGAGTTCTGGTCGCCATGTGGGCCCGCCGGCAAACCCTGGATCTTCAAGGGGCTGCCACCAGCGCCGCGCTGCCGCGCATCGAGCCCATGGCCGCCCTGGGCGTCGATTTCGTCCGGTGATGTGAAACATCCACGGATTCGGCGACAATCTAGGGTTCGGATGTCTCCGTCGGCGATGCCCGGTCCGCACCAGCGGCCCCCTTCGGGGGAGCCGGCAGTCGCGCCCGGCGCCCTGACCTTTGCCGACGTCTACGGCGCGCACGCCCCGACGGTGGCCCGCTGGGCGGCGCGTTTGGGCGGGCCAGCGGCGGACGTCGAGGACATCACGCAGGAGGTGTTCGTCGTCGTCAGCCGCCGCCTGAAGGACTTCCGTGAAGACGCCCGGATGTCCAGCTGGTTGTTCGGCATCACGGCCAAGGTGGCCGCCAACGAACGTCGACGCCGGAAGCTGCGGCATTGGTGGTTCAGGCTGGCGCCCGGCGCCGGCGACGACGCCCCGGCTCCCGCCGACAGCGCGCTCCAGCAACTGGAGAAGCGCGAACGGCGGGTGTTGTTCCACCGCGCGCTGGATCAGCTGAGCGAGCGGCACCGACGCGCGCTGGTGCTGTTCGAACTGGAGGAGATGTCCGTCGACGATGTCGCGGCCCATATGGGTTTGCACGCGGGCAACACCCGCGTGTTGCTGCATCGGGCGCGGGCGGCATTCTTGAAAAGCATGGTCAGCTGCGAGCTGCAGAAGGAGCTCCGATGAGAGACGATCCATTTCGGAATCCGAGGACGGGTTCCGGATCTCCCGGGGCGGGCGGGCCCCAACCGGGTCGGTCCCGCGCGAGCGACGAGCTCGTGCGGTGGAGGGAGACGTCGATGGATCCCAGCGCGTTGCCCGCCCGCGCGGCCGATCTGGTGGATGCCGCCCGTGAGGTGCCCGTGACGCCACCGCTGGTGCTTGCGCGCATCTATGCCAACGTCGTCGATCGAAGCGGCCGCCGCCCGTCCCGCTTGCGCGGCGTTCCCCTGGGGCTGCGACTGGCCACGTTGATGGTGCTGCTGTTGATGTCCGTGGCGACGGCGAAGGGCGCGATGGTCTTGTGGCAACGGTACGTGTCGCCCATCGTCGAGCCGATGGCACCCGCGCGCAACGCGGGGCCGAAGCCGATCGCGCTGCAGACGGCGCCCCGGAAGCGGGTGGAGACAGCCCCGCTGATCGAGCCGCTCGACGAGCCCGAAGCCAAGCGCGTCGAACAGCCCCGACCGATCGTCGTCGGTCCGCCCCACCCGCGGCGGGCCTCCGCGACGGACCGACACGCGCCTGCGGTGGCGCCCCCTCCCGTCGCAGCCGCGGATCCCGTGAACGAAGCACAGCTCCTGGCAGACGCCCTGGCACGGCTCCGTCAGAAGCACGATCCGCGTGGCGCTCTGGCGGTTCTGGATCAGTACGCACAGACGTACCCGCAGGGCGTGCTGGCCTCCGAGTCGCGCAGCGCGCGCCTCGAAGCTCTGTTGAAGTTGGACGATCGCGCGGGCGCTCTGACCCTCCTGGACGAGCGGGCGACCTTCCCGGGCCGTCTGGGGGCCGAGCAGCTCCTGACCCGCGGCGAGCTGCGCGCCAGCGTGGGTCGCTATGCGGATGCGCTGGGAGACTTCGATCGCGTGCTTGCCCCGTCGGGTCCGACGCCGCCCGCGTCCGCCGTCGCGCGCGCCCTGTACGGCCGCGCCGTCACGCTGGGGCACCTGGGCCACGATCAACGCGCGCGCGCCGATCTCCGGGAATACCAGCGCCGCTTCCCCACCGGCAGGAACGCCACCGAGGTTGCACGGCTCCTGGCCGGCAGCGCGCCCTGAACGCTCGGCTCGAAAACAGCGCCGGAAACCATGGCTCCACCGTAACGTTTTTGAACTCGGTGACAACCAGCCTACGAGATGAAAACACCCACCGTCTTTCGAGTCTTGCCGCCGGCCATCGCCCTCCTGCTGCTGGGCGGCTGCGGATCCTCGCACAATGTCGTCGGCCAGGTGGGCGGCCAGATCGGAACCGGCCTGGGAGGCGCCGGCGCTGACCCGGCCGGCGGCAGCCCGGGCGTCGGCGGCAGCCCCGGCACGGGCGGCATGAAGCCGGCCGGCCCGATGTGCACACCCGTGGCGGTCAGCGAAGCGACCTGCTCGGGGGGCGTCGACGACGATTGCGACGGCTTCATCGATTGCCTGGACACCGAATGCGACGGCCAGGCGTGTGGCGCCGGGCTGACCTGCAGCGGCGGCGCGTGCCGAAAAACCTGTGCGGCCGGAACTGCCAACTGCGTTCCCGAGCTGCCCGTCATCCAGAACGTGAAGGTCAACACCCGTGGCGACACCGCGACGATCGATTTCGAGCCGGTGGCCGGCGCCGTCGACTACCGCATCTACCCTGAGCCGGCCGATGCGGACTGGCTGATCGGCGCCACCGGCGAGGTGGGCGTGAAGAACGGCGTCTACCGCTGCGCCGGCGACCGCGTGTTCCGCGACCGCGCCAATGATCAAGGGGCCCTCTTCAAGTGCGGCCTCAGCGGGTGTGACAACACCCTCCACAACTATGTCCGCACCGAAGCGGAATCGACGCTGGGCTACGTGTTCCTGACGCCCGCCGCGGATCGCGTCCCCGTGTACCGCGTGGCCAACCCCAACGGTGGCGGCGGCTTCATGAACTCCGACTGGGTGGTGCCTCTCTACAGCGAAGCCAACTCGGCCGAATACGTGAACGACGCCTCCAAGCGCGACGCGCTGCTGGCGCAGGGGTGGCGCGACGACGGCATCGCCTTCTACACGGTGCCCGATGCCACCGCCGCCGGTACCAAGACCGTGTACCGCATCCACTATGCGGACGGCGCCGACTGGCAGGGGAACAACGTCGTGTTCTTCTTCACCGACGGTCCCGAGCACGACGCGCGCGCCAAGCAACCGGCGACGGAGATCGCGGACCTGGGTCCGCGGTTCAAGATTCTCGCCGCGCCCGCCGCCGGCAGCGTGCCCCTGCGGCGCGTGATGTATTCGGGCGGCTTCGATGTGCTGGCCGCTGGCGAGGCGCGCTTCCAGCAGGTGCTGCATCAGGGCGGCCTTCCGCTGGCGTCCCTGACGTGGCCGGGCATCAAGAAGAACACCCGCTTTGTCATCGAGGCCCTGGACGCCGGGTGTCCCTTCCCCAACGGCTACATCGCGGCCACCCACCACGACCCCGACATCGATCGCACCAGCGGGCAGCCGTTCAACGCGCCGTCGCTGACGCTGGACGAGGCGCGGCTATCGTCGGGCGAGGTGTTCATCAACGGGCAACACGATCCCGCCAGCCGCCCGAAGCCGGTCGCCCGCGCCTACGTCGACGTGACGCCGGCGGCGAAACCGCAGATGGACTTCCTGGCCACCTTCGACGAAGGCGCGCCCTGGGCGCCGTTCACCAAATGGCAGGACAACAACGCGTTCATCTTCCGCAACGAAGACTGGGCCATCGACACCAGCGGCTGCACCGACAACTTCACCTTCGGCCCGGTGCTGGGCCAGTTCGTGCTGGGCTTCGCCGACGGTGGGTCCAGCTGCAACGTCAGCATCACGCCCCGCAAGGTGGCGACCAAGGTTTCGCCCGACGGCTACCTGCACGTGCGGATGATGTCGGACATCCCGTCGACGGGGCGGCGGTACCCGCAGATCATGATCACCGACGTCCCGCTGAAGGCGGATCCCGCCGCCAAGGCCAGCTATATCGACGACGTGCCGGTGCATGCCCGCCTCGGCAACTTCTCGTTCGATCGCGTCGGCCCGGATGGCAAGGCCGGCACCGCCGACGACCTGCCCGCCATGGGCGGCAAGACCATCGTGGTGCAACCGTTCGGCGGTTATCAAGAAACGCAGATCGAATTCTGTGATACGCGCGGCTGGGGCGTCAGCCAGCAGTGCGACCGCGCCAACGTGTACGGCTTCCATGCCGGCGACTACACCGCGACCTGGAAGAAGCCGTGGACGCCGGTTCCCGTGCAAGGCGACCTGGCGGGCTTCGACCGGCCCGTGCAGTGGGACGTCTACGCCTCGACGTCGCGGGTGTACGTGTTCATGGACGGCAAGCCCTCGGCGTGCGCGGTGCTTCCGGCGGGCCGCATGCCGGCCGGCAACGTGACGGTCGCCTACCGCGCCGTCGTCTATCACTGCGGCATCGACGAGACCATCACCCCCGCCGACACGGGCCACAAATTCGAGCGCGACTACAGCCTTTGCCACAGCGATCGCCACATGGATGACTTCGGCATCGAGCTGTCCACCCCCGCGCCAGCCTGGGACGAAGAGGCGCTTCCCTGCGGGACCATGTGGTATGGCGGCGGAACGTAGTCGGCGGATCGGGCCCGCGGCGGCGCTTGGGCTCGCAATCCTTGCTGGCTGCGGCAACCCGAGCGTTGGAGGGCATGCGGACGCGGGAGCGGGCGCCGGGGGCGCGCCCGCCCAGGCCGCCCCGGGCGGCGCGGGCGGCGATCCGAACGATCCCGAACCCGCGATTACCGCGGAGACCCGCTCGGCGCTGAGCGCGCTGCGCGCCGACGACGGACCGCCGCCCGCCGACCCGAGCAACCGCGTCGCCGACGATCCCGCGGCGCGCGCGTTCGGCCAGCGGCTGTTCTTCGACCGACGCTTCTCCGGTCGCCTGCTGGAAGGCGACAACGACGGGTCGCCGGCAACGCTGGGCAGCCGTGGCGACGCGGGCATGATCGCGTGTGCGGGCTGCCATTTGCCGAATTCGGGTTTCGTGGACACGCGCAGCCCGCATGCGCAGGTGTCGCTGGCCGCGCAGTGGACGTTGCGCCGCACACCAACGCTGCTGGAGGTCGCTTTCGCGCCGCTTTACAACTGGGACGGACGCCGCGACACCTTGTGGAACCAGGCGCTGGGCGTGGTGGAGAGCAACCGCGAGTTCAACAGCAGCCGCCTCTTCGTCGCGCAGCAAATCTTCGCCAACCACCGCGCCGAATACCAGGCGATCTTCGGCGCGCTGCCGCCGCTCGACGACGGCGTCCGCTTCCCCGCGCTGTCGCCGGAGACCACCGGCTGCATCGAGGTGAGCACACCGATGGGCTCGAAGTTCACCTGTCGGGGCCTGCCGGGCGACGGCGCCGACTACGACAAGATGCAGCCCGCCGATCAAACGCTGGTCACCACCGTGGCCGTCAATGCGACCAAAGCCATCGCGGCCTATCTGCGCCAGCTCCGCTGCGGCGCGGGCCGCTTCGACCGCTGGTTGGACGGCGATGCCACGGCGCTGTCGCGCGCGGAGCAACGGGGTGCCGCGCTGTTCGTCGGACGGGCCGGCTGCGTGTCGTGCCACGGCGGGCCGCGGCTGACGGATGGCCAGTTCCACAACGTCGGGCTGTCGCCGGCCATCGTGGCGGTGGCGATTCACGACGTCGACGATCGCGGCGCGTGGACCGGGCTCGCGGCCGCGCTGACCGATCCGCTGAGCTCTGCCGGCCCGTTCAGCGACGGCGACCGTCACGCCCTGCCCGCGGCCGTCAGCTCCACCATGGAGGGGGCCTTCCGCACCCCCACCCTGCGTTGCACCGGCCAGCAACCGAGCTTCATGCACACCGCGCAGATGAGCGGCCTGGATCAGGTGGTGGCCTTCTTCGATCGCGGGGGTGACCGGGTGGGCGGGTATCCGGGCGTCAGCGAAATTCGGCCGCTGGGATTGAGCGCGCTGGAACGGGCCGATCTGGTGGCGTTCCTGAACACGCTGGAGGGCCCCGGGCCCTCGGCCAACCTGCGAGTGGCCCCTTGACGCAAGCAACGACGCGAGGACAACGGCGCGCAGCACTGGCCTTCCTGTTGGCGTTCGCGGGTTGCGGAGCCGGCGGCCGGGGAACGGGGCCGGCGGCCGGCGGCGCGGTCGGCTCGCTGGGCGGAGCCGCGGGAGCCGACGCCGACGCCGGCTCTCTGCCGGATGGGCCCGGACCCTCCGATGTCGTCGCGCTGCCGGACGTCGCCGATGGTGGGGATCTTGCCGATGTTCCGTTCGATGTTCCCTTCGATGTTCCGTTCGTTCGCCCCGACGCCGCGTATGTCCCGTCGCCCGGCACCTGCGGGTTCACGACACCGGCCTTCTGCGAGGACTTCGAAGCGGGCCCCGCCCTCAACGGCGGTCGCTCGGGCGAGCTTGATCCCAGCCGTTGGAGCGTCGCGCGCGGTCAGCCCTACAACAGTTCGCAATTCGATGACGCGTTCCGGGTGGGACCAGCGCTGATCGGGGACTGCCGCGCCGGACTCTCCAACACGCGCGTGCTACCGGACCACGACGTGCTGGTCTGCGATCCCACGCCCACAATCCCCACCCGCCACGCCTTGGCGGCCGTCGCGGAACAGAACTACGGCCTGGCGACCTACCGCATCCGCCAGCCGTTCGACTTCGCCGGACGCACCGGGACCATCAAGCTGGACATGGATCTGAGCAACAACGGTCTTGGCGGATGGCCGGCGTTGATCATCGCCGAGGATCCATCGACGCTGGCCAGCTTCGACTGGCAGGAACGTGGCTCGGGGCCGCGCAACGGTGTGGAGATCGAGTTCGGCACCGGCTGGTGCAACACCCCGCACACCCTGCAGACCCTCCTGTACATGTTCCACGATTACCTGCAGACGTCTTCGATCCCGTCGTTCGACTGCGCGAACCCCCACGCCACCACGTTGCCGGGCGCGCTGAACCACGTCGAGGTGTACATCACGCAGACGCATCTCGAGGTGTGGACCTCTGACGTGTCGCCGGATGGGGTGACCTTCCCTGACCTCCACCTGCTGTGGGCCGGCGACGTCGCGCTGCCGTTCTCGCGCGGGTACATCAGCCTGGCGGTACGCAACCACGCGACGATCAAGTACTGGTTGTCGTCGGCGGCGACCGTGCGCTTCGACAACGTCGGCTTCGACGGGCCGATCGTCCCCGCCGCGCGCGAGTACAGCGCCCCCGACGCGCTGACGAAGTTCACCGGCCTGCCCGGCTGCAAGATGGACGGCGCCACCTGTCAGTGGGAAGGCGACGTCATCGCCACCGCCCCCCAGGACGCCGACCGCGTGAAGTGCGCGCAAACCGGCTGCACCTACGACGGTGAGGGCCGGAACGTCGGCTACGTGGTGCCGACGGTGACCGAGACGATGACCGGGATGACGGCACCGGCGAGCATTCCCTGGAAGGGCGTCGTGAAAGGCAGCGTGAAGCGCGCCCGGCTGGCGCTCGCGGGCATCTACCCCTGGTTCGAGTGGAACGGGGTCCTCAAACCGCCGTCGGCCATCGTGCTTCGGATGCGGTGGAACGCAGGCCCCTGGCGCCTCCGTCCCCTGACCGACGTCGAGGCAAACGCCTTCATGGATTTCAGTCCGGAACTGGGAGGCGCGGGGGCCGGCGCAGGCCTGCTGAACCAGCTGATCGACGTCGACCCCGCCGATCTGCGCGACGGTGACAATTTGCTGGAAATGGAGTCAGACGGCACCTGGACCGGCACCTATCGCGTGATGGTCACCAGCGTCGATCTCTTGCTGGACTAACCCAGCAAAGAAGTCACGACCGGCCCTCTGCGGTCACCTGCCAGTAACGACTGTCTTGCGCCGGAAACGACGGTCGCGCCGCACCATCGCGTCTGCCTGCCCCGTTCCACGCGCGCAGGCTGGGCATGGCCGATGCAACCCTTCCGCCTCAGCGGAGGTTAGGCATCATGTCGAAATCAACGTCGAAATGGCTGTGGTTGGGTGTGCCGGCGGGCGTCGTCGCCGTGGGCTCGGTGGCCGTTGCGATGGGATTCTGGATCCACCCGGCCGCTGACCACGCAGGGACCGATAGGGCCCGTTCTGCGACAGAGGACACCATCACCAGGTCCGATGCCGCCGCGCTGATTGACCCCATACAGCCCGCGCCGTTCTATCGGCTTCCGGACTTCGCGCTGATCGGGCGGTATTCGCGCGGCTCGTCGCCGGCGCCTGCCTGGGACCCGAGCGCGGCTGCCGGTCCGTTTCCTCGTATCGAGGACCGTGCGGGCCCCGTGGCGCGCTCGAGCGTGCGCAATCCAGGGGTCACGATCCGCGGTACCACGCTGGCGCGCAAGCGTGAACGCGTGGTGCCTACCAAGACAGCGCCCCCTACATTGCCGCAGGTCGTGGCGACCGCGCCGGTACCTGGCACGTTGGCTTCCGAGCTGAGAGATCGGCGGCGCGATATCGACCGGTGCGCCGGCAAGCAGATGGTCGTCGGGGGCGCCATGGCGCCGCCCACCGGCAAGATCGCCGTCCGCTGGGTGGTGCGCGCCGACGGCTCCTCGGCTCAAGTCCAGGTCGAGGAGAACACGGTGGACGACAAGAAGCTGTCGAAGTGCGTGCTGAACACGGTTCACCACTGGCGATTCAGCCCACCCGCGGAAGGCGACGCGCACGTCCAGTCGACGTTTGTCTTCCTGTAACTCCTTCCGAATGGATTGCCACTGACCGGACGCGCTCGCCCCTTTTGCTCCATCCGCTTGCGGAACGTGTTAGACAGCCCCCTTCTCGTAGTCCAAGCGGAAAGGTGCATTCAATGAAGAGAGCTTTGTTCGGTTTTAGTGTTGTCAGTTTGTTCGCGGTGGTCTCGACTGTGGGCTGTTCGTCGAGCGGGAATCCGGCTTCGGGCTCGGGCGGAAGCAGTGGCTCTGGTGGCAATAGCGCCTCTGGCGGCAGCAACGGTTCGGGGGGCAACAGCTCCTCGGGCGGCAGCAACGGCTCCGGTGGCGACTCCAGCGGCAGCGGGGGTTCCAGCGCCACGGGCGGCTCCAGCAGCAGCGGCGGCTCCAGCAGCAGCGGTGGTTCCAGCAGCAGCGGCGGCTCCAGCGCCAGTGGTGGCTCCAGCAGCAGCGGCGGTTCCAGCGCCAGTGGCGGCTCCACGGGCAACGGCGGATCGACCTCTTGCGCCCCTGCCAGCGGCGCGCTGATCACCGACTTCGCCGCCGCCACGGGCGGTCAGGTGGGCAAGCCCTACGCCAGCGCGGACACGGGCCTGACAGCGCCCAAGCCAACCGTCGCCGACGGCGCGCTGACGATCGACATCGACACGGGTACCGCCTCGACGGACTATCCCTGGGCCTTCGCCGCCCTGGCCTTCAATGGCTGCGCGGACGGCAGCGCCTACCAAGGCGTGGCCTTCAATATCAGCGGCACGCTGAGCGAAGGGTGCACGATTCAGTTCTCGGCCGTCGACAAACAACACAATCTGGTCAAAGACGGCGGGACCTGCACGGTGGCCAGTTGCTATCCATCGTCGAAGATCTTCACCCTGCCCGCCGACGCGACAGACATCACCGTCAAGTTCGCGGATCAGACCGGAGGGGGCGCCGATACCGGCGCCATGGTGGTTGATCCCAAGCAGCTCATGGCCATCCAGTGGCAGATCAACGTCCCCAAAGCGGGGAGCTGCAAGGGCTCGCTCAAGATCGACAACATCACCTTCAAGTAGTCCTCGACCGCGGCCTCCCGGTCGCCGAGCCCTCCCGCTCGGCGGCCGCGTTCGCGTCCAAGGAGGCGCACCCCCGCATGGTGTCCGCTGGCGCCGACGAGATCAGCGCGCCCGATGAAGGGCGGATCGAAGCACGATGCCGTTGACCGCGCCGTGGGACGCCGCGCCGGTCAAGGCCGTGCCATTCAGGTTGTGACCGTTGGTGGCGATCTTGGCGTGGGCAGCGACCGTGCCCACCCCCAACATCGCGACCGTCAGAAGGGCCAGAATCGAAAACTTCTTCATGTGGGTACCTCGTCAGTGAGACGAATGAAGAACGATGGCGTTGATGGGGGCCGGGCTCGCCAAGCCAGCCAGAGCGGTGCCGTTCAAGGACTCGCCATTCAGGCTGACTCCATTTGCCGCCAGCCTGGCCTGGGCGGTCAGCGCGCCTAGCATCAGAACCCCTGCGACAAAGGCGACAGCGACGGAACGTTTCTTCATGTTCGTACCTCCTGAACTGGTGTTGTCGGCTGCGCGGCGGCGCGATGCAACCGCGTGAACATCGACGGCCAATCGATGGTAGCACCTGCGATGAATCGCTTCGTGCGGCCGATTCCGGCCAGCGCTGCCGGAAGCCAACGCCGGCGAGCAACTATTACGCTGACGTCAAGACCCCCGCGCGGCGGGCAGCCAGCGCCAGATCGTCATAGGGCTGACATCCGACGACCGTCTCGCGGCGAGCCTCGGACGTTGCAAACACGAAGGTGGGGATGCCACGCACGCCATCCATCCGCGCGGCGGCTTGGCGGGCGTCGACGCGCTCGAGCCACGCCGGCCCGTCCGCCGCGATTTCGGCCTCGCCAGCGTCCAAGCCAACCGCCACAGCGATCGCCTGCAGGGTTGCCAGATCTTCGATATTCCGTCCTTCTCGCCAGTGCGCTCGAAACACCGCCTGGCGGTAAGGCGCCAGGTGACCGCGATCCCGCGCGAGCTCGGCCAGCGCCAGGGCGCGGCGAGAATTGCGCAAGGTGTTCGGGGGCTCGAACCCACTGACGCCAAACCGGGCCGCGAAGGCTTTGGTCTGCCGGTGCACGCTGGCCAGATCCACACCGGGAAACAGGGACGACAACGGTCGTCCACCGACGGGCGTGCTCGGATGCAGCTCGAACCCGCACCAGTCCAGCGTCAGGTCGTGTTCGCGCAGCAACCGCGGAACCGTGCTCTCCTCGGCGATGAAGCAGAAGGGACAGACGAAGTCGGTGTACAGGCGCAAGGTTGCCGGCATCTCGAAAGCATACGCGGCACGGGCTCCCTCGGCGTCTCGCGGTAGCGGCTCCGGCCGGCATTGTCTATTCTGAGGACATGGCGACTCAGCGGGGCGACTATCTGAAAAATCTCACGATCGCGGACTTCGTGGCCGACGGCTTCGCCCCCGCGGTCGGCGGGATCTTCGCCGGTGTGGGCTCGCAGCATGCGCGGGCCGATCAGGCAGGGCGCCTGCAAGCGCGCGCCACCGGACAGGTCGTGCCCGAGTCGTTCGCCCGCGCGCGCCTGGTCCCGGTCGCCCCTGGCAAAGTGATGGTGCGCTGGTGTAAGTCGCGCTTCCTCTCCGACTTTGCGGGCGCCGCCAGCGGCGTCTGGTGGTCGAGCGACGACGTCGCGGATCGCATCGTCCGCGAAACCATTCGCAAGCTAGGCCCCGCCGGTGACTCGGGACAGATCGCCCGGGTCGTCTCCGCGGTTCACCACGGCTGGAGCGATCTTGGGGCGGTCGTCGTGGTCCGCACCCAGATCGCGGTACCGCTGCTGGTCGGCTTCGGTCGCCCCGTGACGACCACCCTTCCCGGTACCAGCTTTTCGGAGGTGCTGGGAGACGGCAAGGACCTCCAGTTCATGATGAAGACCACCTACGACGGCGTCTTCCGCGGTGGCGAGTTCCTGCAGCAGCTGTATCTCGGGTCGAGCACGGCTTTCACCCGATGGTGGGCCGAGCACAACCCCGCCGCGAACCGGCGCGCGGCCACCATCGCGGCCGCCAAGGCCGGTCCGATCGTGGGCGGTGGCTACCCGTCGGGGGTCACGCGGACGTCCTGAACCGGTTCCCGGGCGCTCGGCCGTCGCCCGTCAACCGTTACGCGGCCCGTGCAGGCGCAGCCGGAGCCGGCGCCCCCGCGCCGACGACGGCAACCGGACCGATTCCGCCCACGCCGCCCACGCCGATGACAGCGACCGTGCCACTGCCGGCGGCGCCCCCCGCCCCCTTCGCACCGCCTTCACCACCCGCGCCGCTCGGGGCATCGGTGGTGACATTGGCATCGACGCTGGTGTTGACGTCAACGCCCCCGTCGGCACCGACCGACGCTGTCACCGTGATCGCAACCGAGACCTGCGTCGTCGTCGGAGTGCCGTCATGTTTGTGGAAGCGACAGATCAGATGATGCGGTCCAGGCTTGGTCTCGGCCGGCAAGGTCACGCTGAACATCACCTGCGCGGTGATCAGCACCGGAGGGGTCTCCACGTCGTCCAGATAGACCTGGATGTGGCCGGCGTCGTTCATGTGCTCGGGCGGAGGCGTCGCCGATTGCTCCACCAGGTACACGTTCTGCACGGTGATGGCAATCGGCACCGGCTGCGTCGCCGGCACCCCGGTGGTCGCGCTGGCATCCGTGTTGGCGTTGATGGTGGCGTTGGGTATCGTGATGACGTTGTCGTGGATATTGCAAGCTCCCACCCCGCACACCAATAGTACCGCCGCCACGTTTCGCATCGTTCTTTGGTGAGCCATTTCGTAGTTCATTGTTTCCCCCGCATAGTGACTGGCCAATGTCCCCTTTCGCCGTTCGACGACCAGCCTGTCGAACGCCGACTCCGTACCCTGTCCCCCCATCTGTGCAGACCCGGTGCCAGCGCGCGGATCGGGCCTCTCTGGTACTCGGAGCCCCGTGGGCGCGTATGGCGCGTTACCCTCGTCGGACTGTTCGGGTCAATGCCGTCCTGAAACGAACCGTGTCGTTACTGCGCGCCGCCGTCAGCGTGCAAATCCGACGCGGGCAGCAAAGCCCCGCTTTGCAAGCGAGCGATCTCATCGGGGCCCAACGCGCGCTGGTACAGCATGACCTCGCTCAAGCGACCCGGGATGGGTTCCGAGACGGTGTGCGCGGCGCCGTTGCCATTGCCGCTCAGGATCACCGGATTGGTCTCGGACCCGAGCGAACCGGTGAGGGCCTTGCGGCCGATCTCCGCACCATTCAGGTAAAGGAGTACCCACTGGCCATCGTAGGTGGCGGCGAGGTGAAGCCAGGTCTGCTCGGGGACCGCCGTCGGCCCGAAGATCACGATCTGCCCCATCTCCTTGGTGGTGACGAACACGCGGGGCTGGGCCTGAGCGCTGAGCGAGAGATGGTAGTGCTGATCGACGCCGTTCCCGAGCTGGCGCGAGATGCCCGTCGCCGAGGTCACGATGGTGCCGTCGAGATAGAACCATGCGGCCACGGTCAACTGGGCCTTGATGGAGTCGATCGACGCCGAAGGCGCCACATTGATATAGCCGGTACCGTCGATCGCCAGCGTACCTCCTCCGGCCGGGCCGCCCGCAATCCACGCCGTCGCGGGATCGATCCCCACCAGGCTGCCGGTGTTGCTCCAGCCCGACCAATCTCGGGCGATGGTGCTGCCAGCAGCGTCGTTCAGGCGCCAGTAGCCGACCAGGCCGTCCAGCAGGCCCGGTGTGCATCCCACCGCCCCTGCCTCGGCGCACGGATAAGGGTCGACCGCGACGATGTTCTTCTCGGAGCACGCGCCGAGAGCCAGAGCGCAAATCGACAATTCCAGATAGCGCTTAGAACCGGGCAAGGAGCCCCCCGTGCGTGAACAGGGCGGCTCCCCCGAATCGGGCCGCCTGCGACGACGCCACCTGAACTGCGACCACGGGTCGGTACACCAATCCTTCCGCCTCGAGGATCACGGCCAGCCGCGGGGCCAGCCTGAAGGCAACGCCCCCCCCGACGGTGATCACGGCGGCGCTGGCATGCCCGTCATGGGCCGCCGCAATACTGGGCATGGCGCTACTGCCTTTCACCTGCACGTCCTGCCAGCCGATCCCGACCGCAAGAATCGGCTGAACGATGCGCGCGGCTCGGAAGAACCGGACCGCCGCCAGGGTGAGCAGCAAGCGATCGAGCTGAGCGCTGCCCTCGGGGCGCGACACGCCCGCGCCAGGGCCAAAGGCACTGGCCGCCAACCGCAAGCTGATGGACGCGCGGGCCACCGAGACCGCCAGCCGCGGAACCACGAACGTGGGGCTGTCGCCGCGATCTCGAATGACGCCCGCGCCGGCTGTCACCACGATGCTCAGCTCGTCGGGCGATGCCGACCAAGTCGGGGATGGGGAGAGGGGCCGGTTCTCGACGATCGCAGGCGGGACGACAGCGGGCGGCTTGGCTTCGCTCGGTGGCGCCGGCACGGCCGCCGGGGGTTTCGGCTCCGGAGGCTTGGCCGGCGCGCCTTGTTCCTCCAACAGCTCGATCTGAATCGCCGTGGCCAGCGCCATCGAGCGGGTCATCTGCGCGCAGCCTTCGTTGCGTGACGCGAACGCCCGCTCGCCCTCCCATTGATCATTGGCGTCCCGCCATTCCACGTGCCCCGCCATATGGGAGCCCTCCATGTAAAGGCGCACCAGCGCGCGGCGCGGGGCGCTTTTCCGAAACGGATCGTGACCGATCTGCGCCGCCACCTGCTGGCGGAAGTCGGCCGCGCTGGGACAGTTCAAGACCGTCGGGGCGACCTGGTAGTCCAGCACGACCAGAACCTCGGCGCGCGCCCGCCGGGTGAACCCTATGAAGATGCCGGCGAAGCCCAGGACCGCCAGCAGGCAGCGCACCCGCAGCCTCGCAGCCGCGACTTCGATCATCATTCCTCCGCCAGCTCCGCGGTGCGATTGTCTTCGACGACAGCACCTCCGAAGCAAGACGGAGCTTCCTTCATGGCCCCAACCTTAGCGTTGCGGCGAAGAGGCACGCAACGGAATCGGCGTCATTGCGACAGCTACCGGTCGACGTTGCCGATGCGGTTGACGGCCGGCAGAAGAACGCTGTGGGGAAAACGCGCGCCGAACTGAGCGGCGGCGCGGCGCGCCTCGTCGGTACGACCAAGTCCGGATAGGGCCGTCGCGCGCAGCGCTTCCCGCTCTTCGGCCAGGCGGCTGCCCTTGAAACGCCGCGCGTGCTCGCCGAGGGGAAGCAAGGCCCCTGCGAAGTCCTGGCCCGCCACCGCCGCGCGCGCTTGTCGCAAGAGCCGAAGCTCATCGCTGCCAATGCTCGGTTTGACGGAGCGCGGCGCTGGCGCCACGCGCTGCGGGGGTGACGTGGTTTCCGTGGCTGGCAGCGTCACGGCATCGGGGGTTGCCGAAGGTTCGGGTTCCCGCGCTCCGGTGCGCGCGATGCCCCTCGGAGCGGTCTTAAGGGCGGCTTTGGGGGCCAGCGCAGGCGGGGCCGAGGCCACGGGCGCCCAGTGCGCCCGGATCTCGTACGCCGCGGCTCCCATCGCAGCGCTCGCGAAACACAACAGGCCAGCCGCGATTGCCCACCGGGTGCCCCGGGGGGCCGTTCGCACGATCACCGGAGGAGCGCCGACGTCCGCCCGCAGGGCCGCTCGCGCCCGTGCCATGGCGCGCTCGCGGACGACCGCGGGCTGCCGTTCGAGCTCACGTTCGAACATCAGCAAGCTACTGGCTTCAGGTGACAGGGGTGGACCGGATCGATTCATGGGACGGGCGCCTCTTTCAGCACGCGACGGAGCGCCACTTCAAGCTCTTGGCGAGCCTTGCGCAATTGCGAATACACCGTGAAAAGCGGGACGGAGAGCGCGGTGGCTACATCTCGGACAGGGATGTCGTCCAGATCGTGCATCACCAGCACCGCGCGCCGGGGCAGCGGGATTCGTTCCAGCGCCGCCAGCACGACCGCGCGGGCCTGCTTGGCTTGCAGCATGTCCTCGGGACCGGGGCCGGAGTATCCCGCCTCGATGCTTTCTGATACGACTTCTCGGCTTCGCTTCCGCTGGCTTGCGGCCGCGATGCGGAAGGCGATGCCAACCAGATAAGGACGCAACGGCCGGGCCGGGTCGTACTCGGACCACGACCGGCGCAGCGCAAGGAACACGTCCTGCACCAGATCCTCGATCTCCGAGGGGGGCGCTCCAAAGCGACGCAGCGTGCGCCAGACATAGTCGAACTGTTCCTGGAACGCCGCCAAACAGGCCTCGTCAGGCCCTTGGGTGACGGTACGGGGAACCAGTCGAAGATGAGGCGCCGGAGACATCGTTTTGCGGTGGTCCGCTTTTGACTTGTTCCGACGGCCTCGATCTTGTCAAACGATGATGGCGGCCGGGGATTTCCGGGGGGAGCGGGGCCACGCCTGTGTGGGTGCTCCGCGCCGGGGTGCCGGGTGACGCCGGTGGCGGCCCCCTCCAGGGCCGCCGCGGTTCTTCGGGGAGTCAGTGGGTGAAGACGGGAATTCGCCTACGGTGCTGCTGGCGGAACGTCAGCCACCGGCTGCCCAGGCTGAGGGGCCACGGCTCAGGCACGGCGGCAAACATCAATACCGCCCCCAGCAGACCAAAGTTCTTGGTGAAATTGACCGTGTCCGCCATTCGCGCGGCTCCCGCTTCCTTCCAGAATTGATGCATCATCAGCGTCACGGGCACCAGAAACAACGCGGCGGCTGCAATTCCAAGCTTGGGAACGACCCCCAGCAGGAACGAGAGACCAGCGATGATCAACAAAACCCCCGCACCCAGCACGGCCACCTCGGGCATGGGAACACCTTTCGCGTGCGCGAACTGCGCCATGCTCCGCACGGCCACGAAGTGGTGGAAACCGCTGTAGAGAAAGTAGCTACCCAGGACCAATCGCCCCAAAACGAAGATTTCTTTCATGATGCATCTCCCTTTCCGCGCCGAAGCGCGTGATTCATCGCCAGATCCGGCTCCAGAAGGACCGACGTCCAGAGATTTTCTGGAGCGCCTGCTGTAAATCCTCTCGGTAGTCAGCGCGGCTGGCGATGTCCGCCAGCGCTACAATTCCCACCAGCTTGTCGTGATCGTCCAGCACCGGCACGCGGCGAATGCGTTCGCGCCCCATCAGCTCGATGACCTCCGAAAGCGAGTCGTCCGTCGACGCGACCGCCAGATTGGTGGTGGCCACGTCGCTGGCGGTACAGGTATCGACCGCCCGTCCGTTCACCAAGCCGCGAACCACGATGTCTCGATCGGTGACGATGCCCCACAGACGCCCGTCGGTCTCGACGACCGGAACCACACCAACATCCTCCTCCCGCATCAGCTCCGCGATCTCGCGGAGGCCGGCATCGGGACCCACCGTCCGCGGCCTGGTGGTCATGACGTCGGCGACTGTCAGCGCTTCCGCCTGCCACCACGGCTTCGCCATCGCGGGCGGTATCTCGCTCTGATCCGGTGGGCTCTGCGACCGACCCGCGCCCCGGGGCTGATCGTCTCCTGGGCCGCTGTGGCGCCGGGCTGGGGCGTATCCCGGTATTTCCGCCCGTTCGGCTTCGGCGCGTGACGGTGTGGGCGCCGGTCCCTGTGCCGAGCGATCGATCCGGCGAAAATTCGACTCTTGCCGATTGTCGGCGTGGGGCAAGATGGGCAGGCCATTGTTGGCCTGGTCGATCCCGGTAAAGGGCGTCTTGTCCTGTGTACTGTCCATGACATCCTCCCTCCGCAGGCTGCTGCGGACGCGTCGTTCCTTCTGACGGATAGGGCAGCGAACCGCATGCCAGCGGCGCCGGCCCCGTGATTTCAGGCGAAATTCCCGCGGACCCGTTACCGAAGGGAACCCGCCCCTGTGGGTTCGTCCCGGGGAACTCCCGAGTTGGACCCGGGAAGCGACGATTACGCGGCTGCGTTCCGCCGGGGCCGCCGCTTACCAGGCGCCGTGCGAGCAGCGGCCTTCGCTCCTGCGCGCGTCCCCCGGGTGCGCCGCCCCACAGGCTTCGCCTGGGGGCGGCTCCGCGCTCCGCCGCCCTGGGCCAGGGTCGCCTTCAGCGCGGCCATCAGGTCCAACACCTTGCCCGGGGGCTTCGGCGCCTCCTCGGCGGCTATCTCCTGGCCCTTGTCCTTCTTTCGCACGAGCTCCATGACCCGGCCGCGGAAGGTATCTTTGTACGCTTCCGGTTTGAAGGGACCGGAAAGCGCATCGATCAGCTGGCCCGCCAGCGCGAGCTCGTGCTTGCCCACGCTGACCTTGTCCGGAACGGCCTCCAGCTCCTTGGGATTGCGCACTTCGTCCGGAAAGAACATCGTGTGCAAGGCCAGCACCTTGTCGAACGGCCGGATGCAAGCAACGTATTCCTTGGTCCGCATCACAAACCGGCCAATGGCCACCCGCTGCTTTTCTTCCATGGCCTGACGGAGCAGCCCGTAGGCCTTGCTGGCGGCCGCGCCGTCAGGCCCGATGAAATACATCGCGTCCCAGTTGACGGGATCGATGTCCGTCAGCGGGACGAATTGCTCGATCTCGATGGTGTCGGTCTTGTGGGGAGCGGCGGCCTTCAGCTCTTCATCCGTCAAGACCACGAAATGGCCTTTGCTGACCTCGAAGCCCTTCTCGATGCGCTCCCACGGGATGTCGTCGTCTGAACCATCCACGACCCGCCGATAGTGGATACGTTTCTTGGTCTTGCGATCGAATTCGTGAAATGCGACCCGGTGCGATTCGATCGCGGAATACAGGCGAATCGGAACATTCACCAATCCAAAACTGATTGACCCGGTCCACAGTGAGCGCGCCATGATTGACCTCGCAATTGCCTGCTAGCGTGACGATCCCGTCAGTCCCCCGGCGCCTCGCCCCGGTGACCGACCGGGCGCATTCCCCGAGCCCGGCGTCCCTGTCGAAGCGCCACTACCGTCCAGGGGTGGCACGCGCGGGGGAACGCGGGGGGGAACGGGCGCCGGTTCCTCCGGCGGACGCGGGGGCGGAATTGGTGCGGGCGTCCCGGGACTACCGGAGGGCGGAGTTCCGGGCGCTGGCGACGGCAATCCTGGTCCAGGTGGCGGCGCCGGATTCTGGGCCTGCACCTCGACAGAGCTGGCCTTCGACTGCCGAGCAAGACCGGCGCCCCCCGCAATCACCAGCAGGGCCGCCAACGCGAGCATGCACGTCCGAGAGTTCACTTGCATGCGGCGGGTTTCAGCAAGCCATGTGCCTACACGCGCACCGCAACGCCGTGCCGGCGGCGTCGTCGCTCGCTACGTCCGTGAGACCGCGCCGTTGGCACGGTCACCCGCTCGAAACCGCCGCCGTACGCTGACGCGCACGAAGCTCAGCCATCGCGCCGTGCGCGCGGCGGCACGCTCCTGGCAATGCCCGGTCGGAACCCGAGATCCTCGGGTCGCCAGCCACGCTCATGGAAAGGAATCCCATGTCCACGACCATTTCAGATCATGAGAAACGGGAACGCCTGAAGAAGCTGGTCAGCCATTTCGATACGGCCATGCTGGTCACCCACCTCCAGGATGGGCAGCTTCGATCGCGGCCCTTGGCGATCGCAGAAAAAGGCCAGGACGGCTCGCTGTACTTCGCCATCAGCGTCGACTCCGCCAAGGTTCACGAGATCGAGGAGGACTCGCACGTCAACCTGTCCATGCAGGACAAGCGTCGCTTCGTGTCGGTGACCGGCCGCGCGCGCGTGGTCGAGGATCGCGCCATGGTCGAGCGGCTGTGGTCCGAAGCGTGGAAGATCTGGTTCCCGCGTGGCAAGGACGATCCGTCACTGCGCATCTTGGTGGTCGATCCCAGCGAGGCTGCGTACTGGGACGCCTCCGGGATCGAGGGCTTGAAGTACTACTTCGAGAGCGCCAAGGCCTATGTCACGGGGAGGCGCCCCGATTCCGACAACGATGAGGCGCATGCTGCTCACGTGAAGCTGTAGGGCAGCTTCACGAATCGAACGGGCTACTGGGCGGCGTCGCCGTCACGGGCGTCTCCCATCGTCAGGCAGGCCGCGATGAACTGACGCAGGTCCTCGCGCCGCACGCCCGTCTTACGGATGACCTGGTCCAGGGCATCCGACATTTCCTTCGCCGACCCGAACCGCCCGTTGCGATCCCGCACCAGCGCACGCAGCGCAATCTCGTCCAGCTCGGGCGGCACGTCGGCCCGGAGGTGGGACGGGGGAAGGATCGGGAGCTCCAGGATCCGGTAGGCTGTCGCGATGTCGCCGCCCTCACCCTGGAAGAGGGGTTCCAGGGTCAGCAGTTCGTAGAGAACAATCCCCAGCGCGAAGAGATCGACGCGGGCATCGATGGGCTCGCCGCGCACCTGCTCGGGGGCCAGGTATCCAGCCTTGCCCTTGATCTCGCCGCGCCGGGTGAACGTCTCGCCAATCAGGCTCTTGGCGATCCCGAAGTCCAGCAGCTTGACCCCTCCCGCGCGGGTGGTCATGACGTTGGAGGGCGTCACGTCGCGATGGATCACATTCAGGGAGTCTCCGTTGGGCAGTTGGAGGGTGTGCACCGCAGAGAGCCCCAGAGCGACCTCGCGCACGATGAAGGCGACCACGCCGATCGGGATGGGAGCGTGCGCCCGCTGTCGGCGGGACAACGTCTCGGACAGCGACAGGCCATCCAGATATTCCAGGGCCAGGTAGTGCCGGCCCGCGTCCTCGCCGAAGTCATACACGCCGACGATGTTCGGGTGACTGAGCATCCCCAGAATCTTGGCCTCCTCGACGAAGGCCCGGATGAAAGCCGGGTTCTGCGCGAAGTGGGGCAAGATGCGCTTGATGATCAGCTCGCGCTGGTATCCGCCAGGCCCGTGCGCCCGCGCACGGTACACCTCGGCCATCCCGCCTACGCCGACCAGCGACAAGATCTCGTAGCGCCCGACGCGAATCTCGCCCGAGGGCGACGCCGCCGGCCATCCCCCTTCGATCATTGCTGCTCCAGGGAGGACGTGCCGTCGGGCACGATCTCCCGCAGGGTCTCGAGCAGCGCCTCCATGTGAATGGGCTTGGTCACAACCGCTTCGACGTCGATGAAATACGGCGACTGTGGATCCCGGCTGGCCGCGCCTGACATGGCGACGATCGGGATCTTGGCCAGCGCGGGATCGTGGCGGACCCGCTCGCAAAAGACCCAGCCGTTCATCACGGGCATCAGCAGATCCAGCAGGATCAAGCTGGGCCGCGGTCCGGTCTTCAGGCTCTCCAGGGCTTCGCGGCCGTTGCTGACGCCGACGACTTGATAGTGCTCGTCGGCCAGCGCGCCGACCAGCGCCTCACGCAAGTCGGCGTCGTCTTCGACCAGCAGGATCGAGCCGGCGGTCATTTGGGCGTCCCCGAGGGATCGGCCGTCATCCAAGTTGCCTTCAGGCTGCCGGTCCCTCCCTCCCAGGCGTGCTTCTGGCCTTGCAACACTGTTTCCACGGCGACCTCCACCTCGACTTGGTTGGCGCTACCTGCCGATTTGGCGAGAGCGCTGTGATCCTTGATGACCTCGTGGCTGAGGTACCGGGCCAGCCAGATGCGCTCGACGATCGGGTAGGCCGCCACGACGGGCAAGATCAGGACCGCGCCGATCAACCCCGCCAACGTGCTGCCCGCGACCAAGGCCAGCAGGACCGCCAAGGTCGACAGCCGCAAGCGGTGGCCGTAGACCTTGGGAACGATGAAGTAGGCTTCGACCAGGTGGTAGACCACGTACAGGCAGAGCACCGCCAAGGCCGCCATGGGCGAGACCGTCAGCGCCAGGAGCGTCGCCGGAACGGTGGCGATGATGATTCCCACCACGGGAATCACGTCGCAAAACCCGGCCATCATGGCCAGCGGCACCGCCGCGGGAACGCGTAGCACGGAGAGGACGATGGCAACGTAGCAGGAAAAAAGCGCCGAGGTGATGACCTGTCCCCGCACGTACGCGCAAACGACGGCCGAGACCTCTTGCACCGTGATGGCCATCTTCTCGCGGTGCCGGCGCGGCACATAGGCCAGCAGCCAGGCGTAGAGACGGCGTCCGTCCAGGAGAAAGTACAACGTGAGAATGAGCGTGAAGAAGACGGCCATCCCCCCCGAGACGGCGGTCGTGCCCCAGTCCAGCGCCCGCTTCGATTGGGCGGCGACGTCCGGCGACGACAGCAGGCCGAAGAAGTCGCCCGCCGCCTTCTTCACGGAGGGATAGCGGTCGGGGAGCCGCGCTTCGACCCGCTGGCGAAAGCTGGGAAAGTCCCGCACCAGCCGCGCGACCTCGTCGGCCAGCGACGTAAAGACGAACGACACCAGCAGAACGCCGATCACCACCAGCGCGGTGCCCATCAGGCCAATGATCAGGCTGCGGCTCAACCGACCCCGCTCCAGACGCGCCACCAACGGTTGCAGCGCGATCGCGATCAGCAGCGCCACCAGGATCAACACGAACTCGGGCCACAACCGGATGGCGGCCCACACCGCGAAGGCAGCCAACAAGACCTTCACGATCGTGGCTGAGGGAATGTGAACGTGAATGTGCTGGACGTGGTCGTCGCGATCGCGAGCGGGAGGCCCAGACCGAGCGCCGAAGTGGCTGGCCATGGTCGCGTTTCCTAAGCAGGACGTGTGCCGCGAAGAGGGAACGTCGCTGGACCCCGACCCTCACCCCGTAACGACCCTGGGCACCTCTCGCCGACGCGAGAGATCGGAGGCAGTCAGGCGATCGAAACGGCGATCAGAGGTGACCCTGCCGCCTCTTGGGCGTGTGTCCGCCGTGTTCCCTCAGGAACGGCGCCGGGAACGATCCGGGTAGCCCGCGAAACACCCGGGACCAACCCGTCCCTCATCGGTAACCATTCGCCGGCGCGCGCGTCGGTGCTTCTCACGCCGCCAGCGATCGTCCCTCGTCCGACCTGACCGCTGCAGACGTCACCGCGGTGGGGCTCTTGGCAGACAGAGCCTGTCGGGTCAGGATGCCCAGCACGACCCCGCCCATCACGATCGGAAGATAACTGTGAACGTGCGTCTCCATCAAACGCAGGGCTTCGTGGCGGGGTGTACTCGTCGATACGGCCGGGCCCAGCGGCCGCCCGCACCACAGCACGCTCTTCGTCACGGGAGCCTGCTCCAGCTGGTCCAGTGATGCCGCACGCGTGGTGCCTTTGTGATCGGCCAGCAGGACGAACTGCTTCTTCTGCTGCCGGAGGACCGCCGCGGCCTTGTCGGCCGGGAACCAGGCCGGGAGGGTCAGACAGTTGTGCTCAATCGCGACGGAATTCAATCCGTTGAAGGCGGGGGTCATGTCGACCCTGCCCTTCAAAGTTGGTGCCACACCTCGGGGGTCGTCGCCGCGGTGTCACGACACGAGGCCTGCGACGCGGTCATCCTGCTGATTCGAGGGGTCTCTGGCACAGGGCCGCCAGGTAGGTCGGGATATCCGCAAGGGGAAGCGTGGCATCCACCGCGACCCGCGCCAGCACCGACAGGGGACCGGCCGGCGCGCGCGCCGTCGCCGGATCCTGAACGATGACTCGCCCCCCCACCTGCTTGATCACCGCGGCGCCGTTGGCGCCATCCTCGTTGCTGCCAGTCAGCACCACCGCCACCCCCGCCGCCCCGTAGGAATCCGCCACGGATTCGAACAGCACGTCGATCGACGGCCGCGCGAACAGCACCGGCGCGTCGAGCGACAGCGACAGGAACCCCCGCTCCACCACCAAGTGATAGCCCGCCGGCGCCAGGTAGACGCGTCCCGGCTCGAGCGAATCCTTGTCGTCGGGCTCGACCACGGGCAACGCCGAATTACGATTCAGCAGTTCGACCAGATGGCCGTCGGCCTGCGGCGCCCTGTGCTGCACCAGTGCGATCGGCGAACCGAAGTCCGCGGGAAGGCCGGCCAGCAGGGTCTGGACCGCATCCAGCCCACCCAACGACGCACCGACGGCCACCACACGGGACATCGTCAGCGGACCCGCCTGTAGATCTTCAGGTCACTCCCCACTTCCTCGAAGCGATCTTCGAACGGGGTGGCATGCAGGGACTCCTTCTTTCCCACGTTCAGGATCCCGAACTTCCGTAGGCTCTCGAACAAGATGCCGTGCACCCTCTCCCGCAGGTCTCGATCGAAGTAGATCATCACGTTCCGGCACATGATCAGGTGAAACTCGTTGAAGACACCGTCGCAGACCAGGTTGTGTTGCGAGAAAATCATGTTCCGTCTCAGTGACTGACGCATGATCGCATGACTCGTCCCGGCTTGGTAGTACTCCGAGAAGTCCTGCCGGCCGCCGGCCTTCTGGTAGGCCACCGTGTGCTCGCGGATCGACGGGAGCGGAAAAATCCCGCTGCGCGCGCGCTCCACGACCGCGTCGCTGAAGTCGGTCGCATACAGCCGGCAACGATCGTAGATGCCTTCTTCCTGGAGGAGGATTGCCAGCGAATAGACCTCCTCGCCCGACGAACAGCCCGCGTGCCAGATCCGGATGAACGGGAAGGTGCGCAGCACCGGGATCACCTCATTGCGCAGCGCCTGATAAACGTCGGCATCGCGGAACATGGCGGTCGTATGGACCGCCACCCGCTCCACGAAGCGGACCATGGCCGCCGGATCGTGAAGGACCCTTTCCTGCAGGGCCGACACCGTCGCCGCCCCCTCACGTCGCGCGGCCAATCGAACCCGACGCATCAACGAAGCGCGCGAGTACCCCCGCAGGTCGTATCCGTAGCGCTCAGCCACTCCCGCCAGCAGCAGTTCGACCTCCAGGACCTCGGTGTCATGCCGCTCGGCGCCCGTCCGGTTGTCCTGATAGCGCGCGGTGTTCAGCATGCCATGCGACTCAGGCGTAGAGCCACACCCGCAACAGGGAGACCAGCTGGGTGGCGTCGATCGGCTTGGTGATGTAGTCGGAGGCGCCCGCCTCGATGCACTTCTCCCGATCGCCCTTCATGGCCTTGGCGGTGAGAGCGATGATCGGCAACCTGGCGAACTGGGGTTGGGCCCGGATGCGACGCATGGCCTCGTACCCGTCCATCTCGGGCATCATGATGTCCATCAACACAATCTGAATGTCGGCATGCGAAGCCAGCTTGTCCAGCGCCTGCTGACCATTTTCTGCGTAGACGACCTGCATTTCGTGCTGTTCCAGGATGGTGGTGATCGCAAACAGGTTGCGCGCGTCGTCGTCCACCAGCAGCACCCGCTTGCGGGCCAGCGCCGGATCCGACTCGGTCAGCCGGCGCAACATCTGCCGCTTGGGATCAGGAAGATTGGCCTCGACCCGGTGCAGAAACAGGGCGGTCTCGTCCAGCAAGCGCTCCGGTGAGCGCACGTCCTTGATGATGATGGACTCGGACAGCATCTGCAGCTCCATCTCCTCTTCTCGGGTGAGATCCTTGCCGGTGTACACGATGATGGGCAGGCGGCGGTAGGCGGGACGGTCTCGCACGGCCTTCATCAACTCGACGCCGGACATGCCCGGCAACTTCAGATCCAGGACGATGCAGTCGTAGGGCTCCTGCGCCAGCGTCGTCAGCGCCTCCTCGCCGCTGCCCACCGAGGTGGTCACCACGTCGCCGTTCCCGATCAGCTCGACGATGCTCTTGCGTTGCACCTCGTCGTCCTCGACGACCAGCAACCGGCGAACCCGCCGCTCCAGGAACCCCTGGATGCGGCCCAGGGCGTCGTCGACGGCCTCCTTCTCGGCGGGCTTTCGCAGGTAGGCGATCGCGCCCGAGTCCAGGCTGCGGCGTTCCTCGTCGGAGGCCGAGATGACGTGGACGGGGATGTGCCGGGTCAGCGGCTCGTGCTTCAACTGATCCAGCACGACCCAGCCGTCCATGTCAGGCAGGCGCAGGTCCAGGGTGATCGCGTCCGGTCGCAGGACCCGGGCCATCTCGATACCCTGCTGGCCGGTCGCGGCGACCACGCCCCGAAACCCGTGCTCGCGCGCGAAGCCCAGCAAGGCGCGCCCGAAGGTCTCATCGTCCTCGATCATCAGCAGCACCCGATCGCCCGCCTCGATGCTGTGGCGATCGTCGGCGGCATCGTGAACAGTGCCTGGCGGGATGACGACGTCCGCTGTCACCGGGGCCTTCGCGGAAGTCTCCCCCTCCTCGCGCGAAGGCACCGGCGCCCGCAGCCGTCCTTGCGGCGGCTGCATCGGCGACGCCGTCCGGGGCCGCGCTACGTATTCCAGGGGAACGAAGAGCGTCACGGTCGTGCCGACGCCCGGTTCGCTGTGCAGGTGCAACTCTCCCCCCAGCAGCCCCGCGATCTCGCGGCTGATGGCCAGCCCCAACCCTGTCCCGCCGTATTTCCGGTTGGTGCCGCCGTCGGCCTGCTGGAACGGCTCGAACACGATTCGTTGCTTGTCCTTGGGGATCCCGATCCCGGTGTCCTGGACCGACATCGCGACCACTGTCCCGGCTGCATTCAGGATTTGGTTGTCCACGCTCCACTCGGGCCGGCCGGCGCGCGCGATGCGCAGGGTCACGCCGCCGCGCTCGGTGAACTTCAGCGCATTGGACAGCAGATTCCGGAGCACCTGCCGCAACCGCATGTCGTCGGTGCGCATGGTGAGCGGCAGTCCAGCATCCACCTCGATCGCGAACGCCAGCTTCTTCTCCTCGGCCACGTGCCGGAAGGAACGGTCCACGAACTCGCGGATCTCGCTGAATGCCACCGACGTGACGTCGACCCCCATGGTGCCGGATTCGATCTTGGCCAGATCCAGGATCTCGTTGATCAGGGCCAGCAGATCCGCGCCTGACTGGCGGATGGTGCTGGCGAACTGGATCTGCTTGGGGGTCAGGTTCTGCTCGCGGTTGTCCTCCAGCTGGCGCGACAGAATCAGCAGGCTGTTGAGGGGGGTGCGCAGCTCGTGCGACATGTTGGCCAGGAACTGGGACTTGTAGCGGGAGGTCAAGGTCAGCTGTTCGGCCTTCTCTTCCAGCTCCTGCTTGGCCACCTCGACGTCGCGGTTCTTCCGCTCGACCTCGGTCTTCTGCATCGTCAGCTGGCGGGCTTTCTCCTCCAGCTCTTCGTTGGTCTGCTGCAGCTCCTCCTGTTGCGACTGCAACTCCTCGGCCATGCTCTGCGACTTCCGCAGCAGCTCGTCGGTCTTCATGGTGGCCTCGATGGTGGCCACCACGATGCCCAAGCTCTCGACCAGCTGCTCGAGGAACGCGATCTGGATGGGATTGAAGACCTGAAATGACGCCAGCTCCAGCACGCCCTTGATCTCGCCCTCGAAGGTGATGGGGACCACGACGATGTTGAGCGGCGTCGCCTCGCCCAGCGACGAGTTGATGCGCACGTAATCCCGGGGGACGTCGGTGATCAGGATGCGCTTCTTCTCGCGCGCCGCCTGACCGACCAGGCCCTCGCCCAGATCGAACACATTCGAGACGGTCTTGCGTTCCTTGTAGGCATAGGACGCAAACAGCTTCAACCGCAGCCGGCTGTCCTCGGTCTCGGCCATGAAGAACGAGCCGTGCTGGGCGTTGACCAGCGTGGTCAGCTCGGAGAGCACGTTCTCCGACACCGTCAACAGATCGCGCTGCCCCTGCAGCATGCGCGTGAAGCGGGCCAGGTTGGTCTTCAGCCAGTCCTGTTCCTTGTTGACCAGCGTGGTGTCCGCCAGGGTGCGGATCATCTGGTTCATGTTGTCCTTCAGCAACGCGACCTCGCCCCGCGCGTCGACGGTGATCGACTGGGTCAGGTCGCCCTTGGTCACCGCGGTGGCCACGTCGCCGATGGCGCGCACCTGCCGGGTCAGGTTGCCGGCCAGCTCGTTGACGTTGTTGGTGAGATCGCGCCACACGCCGGCCGCGCCCGGGACGTCGGCCTGTCCGCCCAGGCGCCCTTCCACGCCGACCTCGCGGGCCACCCCGATGACCTGGTCGGCGAAGGTGGACAGCGTGACGATCATGGCGTTGATGGTCTCGACCAGGGTCGCGATCTCGCCCTGGGCGGCCAAGGTCAGCTTCTGATCCAGATCGCCGTTGGCGACCGCCGTGACGACGCGGGCGATGCCGCGCACCTGCTCGGTCAGGTTGCGGGCCATCAGGTTGACGTTGTCGGTCAGGCCCCGCCACACGCCGGAGACGCCGCGCACCTCGGCCTGCCCCCCCAGCACCCCTTCGGTGCCGACCTCGCGGGCGACACGGGTCACCTCGGCCGCGAAGCCGTTCAGCTGGTCCACCATGGTGTTGACGGTGTCCTTCAGGGCCAGCAACTCGCCACGCACCTCGACGGTGATCTTGCGGGTCAGGTCGCCGTTGGCGACCGCGGTGGTCACGTTGGCGATGTCGCGCACCTGGCCGGTCAGGTTCGACGCCATCAGGTTGACGTTGTCGGTCAGCTCCTTCCACACGCCCGACACGCCCCGCACCTCGGCCTGCCCGCCCAGCTTCCCCTCGACGCCGACGTCGCGGGCCACTCGGGTCACCTGATCGGCGAACGCCGACAGCTGATCGACCATGACGTTGACGGTGTTCTTCAGCTCCAGCAGCTCGCCGCGGACGTCGACGGTGATCTTCTTCGACAGCTCGCCACGGGCCACGGCCGTGGTCACCTCGGCGATGTTGCGCACCTGCGCGGTCAGGTTCGACGCCATCGAGTTGACGTTGTCGGTGAGATCCTTCCAGGTACCGCGGACCCCTTCGATGGAGGCCTGCCCACCCAGCTTGCCCTCGGTACCGACCTCGCGCGCGACCCGGGTGACCTGATCGGCGAACGCGCTCAGCTGATCCACCATGGTGTTGATGGTGTTCTTCAGCTCGAGGATCTCGCCCTTGGCATCGACGACGATCTTCTTCTGCAGATCACCCTGCGCGATCGCCGTCGCGACCTGCGAGATGTTGCGGACCTGATCGGTCAGGTTGTTGGCCATCGAGTTGACGGCGTCGGTCAGGTGGCGCCAGGTGCCGGCCACGCCACGCACGTCGGCCTGACCACCCAGCTTTCCCTCGGTGCCGACCTCCGTGGCCAGGCGGGTGACCTGATCGGCGAACGCGCTCAGCTGGTCCACCATGATGTTGATGGTGTTCTTCAGCTCGAGGATCTCGCCCTTGGCGTCGACCATGATCTTGCGGGTCAGATCGCCGCGCGCGACGGCGGTGGTCACCATCGCGATGTCGCGCACCTGATTGGTCAGGTTGCTGCCCATCAGGTTGACGTTGTCGGTCAGCTCCTTCCAGACCCCGCGCACCCCCGGCACCTCGGCCTGGCCGCCCAGGCGGCCCTCGACGCCGACCTCGCGCGCCACCCGGGTGACCTCGGCCGAGAACGCGTTCAGCTGGGCCACCATGGCGTTCAAGACGTTCTTCAGCTCCAGCACCTCGCCACGCGCGCTGACCGTGATGGTCTTCGACAGATCGCCGTTGGCGACCGAGCGGGCCACGTCGGCGATGTTGCGCACCTGGTTGGTCAGGTTGCTGGCCATCGAGTTCACGTTCTGGGTCAGCTCCAACCAGATGCCGGCCACGTCCTGCACGACCGCCTGGCCGCCCAGGACGCCCTCCGTGCCGACCTCGCGCGCCATACGGGTGACCTCGGCGGCGAAGGAGCCCAGCGAGTCCACCATGGCGTTGATGGTGTTCTTCAGCTGCAACAGCTCGCCCTTGACCTCGACGGTGATCTTCTTCGACAGATCGCCGTTGGCGACCGCGGTGGTGACGCCGGCGATGTCGCGCACCTGATCGGTCAGGTTCCGTCCCATCAGGTTGACGTTGTCGGTCAGCTCTTTCCACACGCCCGACACGTCCTTCACGTCGGCCTGCACGCCCAGCGTCCCCTCGGTGCCGACCAGGCGCGCCATCCGGTTCACCTCGGCGGCGAAGCGGTTCAGCTTGTCGACGGTGGCGTTGATGGTGTTCTTCAGCGTCAGGATCTCGCCGCGCGCGTCGACCGCGATCTTGTGGCCCAGGTCGCCCTGCGCGATGGCGGTGATGACCTCGGCGATGTTGCGCACCTGACTGGTCAGATTGCCGGCCATTCCGTTCACGTTCTCGGTCAGCTCGCGCCACACGCCCGAGACCGCGGCCACCTTGGCTTGTCCCCCCAGCACGCCCTCCGTGCCGACCTCGCGCGCCACGCGGGTGACCTCGGCCGCGAAGGCGCCCAGCTGATCGACCATGGTGTTGATGGTGCGCTTGACCTCGAGCACCTCGCCCCGCACGTCGACGGTGATCTTGCGGGACAGGTCTCCGGCGGCGATGGCGGTGGCGACCTCGGCGATGTTGCGCACCTGGGTGGTCAGGTTGTTCGCCATCGAGTTCACGTTCTGGGTCAGCTCGCGCCACACCCCCGACACGCCTCGCACGTGGGCCTGCCCACCCAGGATGCCCTCGGTGCCGACCTCGCGCGCCACGCGGGTGACCTCCGACGCGAACGAGCCCAGCTGCTCGACCATGGTGTTGATCGTGTTCTTCAGCTGAAGGATCTCGCCCTTGGCCTCGATGTTGACGGTCTTGGTCAGATCGCCCTGGGCCACCGCGGTGGTGACCTGGGCGATCTCGCGCACCTGGTTGGTCAGGTTCGAGGCCATCAGGTTCACGCTGTCGGTCAGCTCCTTCCACACGCCGGAGACGCCACGGATGCGCGCCTGTGCGCCCAGCTTGCCGTCGACGCCGACCTCCTGTGCGACCCGCGTGACCTCCGAGGAGAACGCCGCCAGCTGGGACACCATGCCGTTGACCAGGCGCGCGTGGCGCAGGAAGTCCCCCCGCAGCGGCGCGTCCGTGCCTTCGACGTCGATGGTCTGACCCAGATCGCCCTTTGCGACGGAGCTCAGCACGCGCGCCACGTCGGTGGTGTGTGCGGTCACATCGTCGAGCAGCTCGTTCACGCCGATCACGTACTCGCCCCAACCGCCCCGGGCCATGCCGCGCGCCAGCCGGCGGTGGGTGCGCCCCTCCAGACCCACGCTTTGCCGCAACCCCACCACGTCGGTACGCAGGGACGCCGCGAACTGCACCAGTTCGTTGAAGGTGGAGCAGATCTGACCGTCGACGCCGGGCAGATCGTCGGGCAACTTGACGTCGAACTCGCCCCGCTGCAGCGCCCGCAGCCCGGCCAGCAGCTGGCGGTGGTTCAGAGCATCGTCGGTGGAGTGCCCGTTGCTGTGACCGTTGCCGTTGCCCCGGTTCTTGCGTCGGCCAGCGGAACTCTTGTCGGCGGTCTTGTCGCCCTTCTCGGTGACGTTATCCATGGGATCCTTCAGCTGGTACTTTGGGGTTCCAATTCAGAGACGGCCCGGCTGGGTGGGCGCAAGACTTCGATGATCGCCTCCATGGGCGCGGGCTTGACCAGATGCGTGTCGAACCCGGCGTCGCGAGCCTTGCGCCGATCGGCTTCCTGACCGAAGCCCGTCATCGCCACCAAGCGCGGGCGATCGCGCCCCAGGCGTAGACGGACCTGCGTGGCCACTTCGTAGCCATCGATGATGGGCAGCCCCACGTCGACGATCGCGACGTCGGGCTCGACCTTCAGGATCAGGTCCAACCCGCTCTTGCCGTCGCCCGCCACCTGTACGCGATGACCAAGGTCGGTCAAGAACTCGTTCATCAGGTCACGGATGTCTTCGTTGTCTTCGACCAGGACCACCGACAACGGTGCGGTCTCCGGCGGGGCGTGCAAGGGCGCCTCTGCCGGCCTTCCGGCCCCGACCGGGGGATGCTCCGCTTTGGGCAGGACCGCGGTGTTGTCGACGGCCAGGGTGATGGTGAACGTGCTTCCCCGCCCCAAGCCGCCGCTGGCCGCGGTCACCGTGCCGTGGTGCAGATCGATCAGGCGCTTGACGATGGTAAGTCCCAGCCCGAGCCCGCCGTTGTTGTCGCCGGGTTGCTTGGCGTTGGCTTGCACGAAGACGTCGAAGACCCGCGGCAGCATCGCCGCTTCGATGCCCCGCCCGCTGTCGATGACCTGGATCTTCACGGTCCTCCGGTCCAGTGCCAGACTACACTTGATCCAGATGTGCCCACCTCGGTCGGTGTAGCGGACCGCATTGTTCAGCAGATTGGCCACGCCCTGGATCAGCCGCACCGGATCTGCCCGCAGAATCACCGGCTCCTTCGGCATTTCGATCAGCAGCTCGTGGCCGCGCTCGTCGAGCGCGGCCTGGGTCGTGGCCACCGCCTGCTCGATGATGTCCTGCACCGTGACCGTGGACAGTTTCAATTCGATCTTCCCGGACGTGATGCGCGAGAGATCCAACAGGTCGTCGACGATGTGTCGAAGGTGCTGAGCCTGACGATCGATACGGGCGCGGGTTTGCAAGATGGATTCGTCGATGCCGGGCGCCTCCCGCAACTTGGCCTCGAGGACTCCGCACCCCGCCACGATGGCGGCCAGCGGATTGCGTAGCTCGTGTCCCAGCACCGCCAGAAACTCGTCCTTGCGACGGTCCGCCTCGGCCATTTCCTGCATCTGCAGGCGCAGCGACTCGTCCTCCCAGCGCCGGCGCTCCGCCTCCATCGCGCGCTCGTGCTCCAATCGCTCGTGCTTGCGCAGCAGCTCGGACTGCCGGGTCAGCAGCGCCGTCCGTCGCTGCAGTTCGACGAAGACACTGACCTTGCTGCGCAGCACGTCCGCCAGCACGGGCTTGAACAGAAAGTCGACGGCGCCCAGCTGGTAGGCGGCCAGGACGTCCTGTTCGTCCCGACCATTGGCGGTGACGAAGATGATCGGCGTGTGCCGCGACCGCCGGCGATCGCGGATCATGCGCGCCGTCTCGAAGCCGTCGATCACCGGCATCTGCACGTCCAACAGGATCACGGCGAAGTCGCGCTCGAGTAGAACGTGCAGCGCCTCCTCGCCCGACTGCGCGCGGGCCACGCGGACGCCCAGCGTGGCCAAGATCGCCTCCATCGCCAGCAGGTTGGCGCCGTTGTCGTCGACGACCAGGATGTCGCCGGCAATCATGCCCTCGTTCTCTCGTTCAATCTCGGGAGATGCCGCGGACATCAGTGCGACCGGCCCCGCGCTGCGTAGCGCAGAAACAGGTGCGATTCATGGCGGCGCAGACCCACGAGGTCGAGGGGACGACCCGCCAGATCGACGCCGTCGACCAAGGGCTTGCGCCCGTCGTCGGGCTGGCGTCCGAACAGGCGCGGAGAAATGGTCAAGAACAGTTCGTCCACGAGCCCCTCGTCCAGGAGGCGACTGACCAGAGACGGCCCACCCTCGGTCAGCACCAGGTGCAGGTTCTCGGCATCCAGGACCTCCTTCAGCGCCCGACCGGAAATCGGAGCGTCATCCAGAACGACCAAGCGAGCGCCGACGGGCAGCGTTTCCCGCAAGCGTGCCTCGGCCTGCCGGGTGGTGACGATCAGGGAATCGCGCAGGGCGGGCTGCGAGACATCGATGTTCCCCGACGCCGTCACCACCACCAGCAGCGGGTCGACCCGCAATCCCAGCTGGTGACGCAGCTCCGCGAACTGACCGCTGGCCGACGGATACACATCTGCGGCGCGCCAACGGCCCCCGCCCTTGCGAAAGGTCCCTGCGCCAATCAGGACGGCATCCGCGCGAGCGCGCAGCAAGGCCATGACCAGATGGTCAGGCTCGCTGTGGCCACTGATCAGGCTGCCCGATTCGCCGACCTGGGGGCCCAAACTCACCACCCCGTCGACGGACGCAACGAAATTGGCGCAGATTCCCCGGCTGGCGATGCCCAGATCCCCGCCATAGCTGGCCGCCAAAGCCGGCGGCAGCTTGACCAGGGGCAGCCCCTCACGTTCGAAGATTCTTTCGATGGGAGTCATGTCGGCCCGCGGGGCGGCGCTAAGTCATGCGAACCCCGTGCCCACCCCCTTGTGGCGGCTCCGAACCACGCCTCGGGCCCGTGTCACGAGCCCCACCCGATCGTTCCACGGCGGTGACGTCAGCGATCGCCGGACCCTGATTTTGGGCGCATTTTTGGGGGTTCTCGCCCCACTTTCCCCTGGCACGCGTTACGCAAAGACGGCGTGCGATGAGTTCGCACTCGCCCGTGGCCAACTTCGGACGCACGTCCACAATTCGTAACGTCGGCCCGAGCGTGGTTTCGTTTTCGGAACACGGTGGCATCCCGGAAGCGCGGGGAATGACCGGCGCGGTCGACCAAACGTCCGAATTCCCCGGGCCGCCGGCTGTGGGAATGCCGGCGCCCCCGCTATCGGCAGCCCTGTTCGGCGAGACCTATGCCTCCAACTTGTCCCAAGCCCGGGTGGTCGCCTTCGTGTCCAGTTTCTGTGACGAGGAACGGGACGAGGCCGATCTGGAACGAATTCGAGCCGAGGTTCGCGGGCTCGGCGCCACGCTGCTGGTGCTGTCCACGAAAGCCAGCTGGTGCTTTGGTCCCGACGACCGTCTGTTCAAGCGCGTGTCTCCGAGCACCGAGCTCGACCGTGAGCTGGCGGCCGCCTTCGAAAGTTTCGGCGTGTCTGTCAGTGGGGGCCGCGATGCTCTCTACGGCGTTTTCGTCATCGACAGCCGCGGCACCGTCGCCTTCGCCCATGTGAAGGCCATCGGCATGCCCATCCCGGCCTCCCAGCCACGGCCGAGCCAAGAGGTTCTCCTGCGGGCGCTGGTGATCGCAGCCGATACCATCGAAACCGCACAGCGGGGCCGTCGCCCGTGGCCCGACGAGGTGACAACCGCTGGTCTGATCGCCGGCTTCAGACAGGTCACCGGCACTGCACACGCGGGACAGGGCCGTCCGCGCCGCGATGAACCGTTGATGCCTTCATCGACGGCTCCCTGGTTGCGCTGACCGTCTGGCAGCACGCGCCGCCGACCGGCCCCACCGCGGCGGTCGTGATCGCGGTGGTTGCAGCCGCGGCGTTCACCCTCGGGAACGCCGCGGAGTGTCGGGCGCCACCGGCGCGCCCGACGCCGCGACAGCGGGGCCACCTGCCTCACGCGGCGCCGACGGCATCGCCCATTTCGTCGGAAAGAATCCGGCGCAGCCGCCCGAGCAGCCGGCCTTCCAGTTGCCGAACCCGTTCGCGACTGATCCCGAAGTCATGGGCGATTTCGACGGCGGTCACCGGCTCGTCGGTCAGCAGCCGCCGTTGGAAGATGTCCCGATCGCGGTGGTCCAACGAGCTTTCGAAGCTGTGCAGCTTGGTGCGCAGGAGGGCGCGAAACTGGCCTTCTTCCATTTGCGTGTCCGGCCGCTGCTCCTCGGGCGCGGGAACAAAGTCGCCTACCAGGCCCTTGCCGCCGGTACTCCCCCGTACCGGCGCATCCAGGCGCGTCTCTTCGCCCAACCGGATCTCCATCTCGATGACCTGCGCCTCGGGCACATCCAGGCTGGCCGCCAGATCCTTGGTGTCGACGTGGGATCCGCTCTGTTCCAGCTTCGAGCGCTGGTGACCGAGATTGAAGAACAGCTTCCGCTGCACCTGCGTGGTGCCGATCCGGACCAGCCGGCAATTGGACAGCGTGAACTTCAGGATGAAGGCGCGGATCCACCAGGCCGCGTAGGAGGACAGTTTGACACCGCGATCAGGGTCGAACTTCTGCACGGCCGTGATCAAACCCAGGTTTCCCTCCTGGATCAGATCCAGCAGAGGGATATGGGCATTCCCGTGCTCGCGCGCCAGCTTGACCACCAGGCGTAGATTGGCGGTGACCAGACGGGCCGCGGCGGAAAGATCGCCCGTCCGACGGAAGGCGACCGCCAATTCGTGCTCCTCGTCGCGTGCCAGCAGGGGATATCCCCGGAGCTGCTTCAGATAAGCTGCCAGCGCCGACTCGTCCCGAGCCTCCGCGCTGGCCGTTCTACCCGAAGCAGCCCCGGCCTTCGCCGTAGCCTTCGCCGTCGGAGACGCCGTGGTCTTCGGCAGATCGACGAGATCGAAGATCGCGCGACCGACGGACGAGGCGGGCATGCGCCGAGCGGTTGAATCCAGATTGTTCAGCTCGGCGAGTTCGCCCTCCGTGGAGGCGTCCACGATCCGCAACAGAGGTGTCGTCGAGGTATCGCGACGAGGGGTCTGTTTGCGCGAGGGTTGACGGTCGAGGGGAAGAGGCGCGCGGCTGGTGGCAGGACTAAGCATGGGCCGCCCTTTTCGCAAGGGGCATGCCACCAGCATCCTGGCGGACTTTCGCCCGAGGGATCGGGGACGACCAGCGCCGATCCGCTGTGCGGACGTAACGATCTCGTAGCTCGAGTTCAGAGCGACGTAACGAGAAGGACGCGCACGGTGGATTCCAGCCGCGTGGCACGCGTCGTGAACTCGCTGACGACGTAGGGGCCGTCTCACGACGTCCCCTCGTGAGGAATCCGCGATGTCGAACTTGATCCCCACCACCAGCAACGAGACGCAAGGGTTAGGGCCGGCCCGGCTGGCCGGCGATCCGGAAACGCCGTCGCCAGTCCTTCAAAGGACGGTCTTTCACGTCGGTCAGGTGCTGGACAACACGTATCGGATCGTACGGCTCATTGGCGAAGGTGGGATGGGAATGGTGTACGAGGCGACCCACGCGCGCCTGGCGGGCCGCTACGCCATCAAGGTGGTTCAGCGGGGACTGTCCGAAAATCCCGAGGCCCTGGCCCGCTTCGATCGAGAGGCACACATCACCTCGTGGCTACAGCACCCGAACATCGTTCAGGTGATCGACTTCAACCGCCTCGCGGACGGGACCGAGTACCTGGTCATGGAATACCTGCACGGGGAGTCGCTGGCCCAACGTCTGAGGCGGTTGGGTGCCCTTCCCGTCGACGCGGTCGTCAACATCGTCGATCAAATCGCGGCCGCCCTGGGGACCGCGCACGCTCACCGCATCGTTCACCGCGATCTGAAGCCCGACAACGTCTTCCTGCTGCCCGTCGAAGGCAGCTCCGCCGAGCTGGTCAAGGTGCTGGACTTCGGCATCTCGAAGGTTCACGACAGCGCCCAGGTCTTCCGCGGCTCTCAAAGCGGCCTGATGGGAACGCCCCAGTACATGGCCCCGGAGCAATGCCGAGGACAGGGTGCCGCAGCCAATGGCGCCAGCGATCAGTTCGCGCTGGCCGTGATTGCGTTCGAGATGTTGACCGGCCAGGGCCCGTTCACCGGCGACAGCGTCGGCACCGTGCTGTCGCGCGTCCTGTACGAAGACCCTCCCCCCATGGGGATCGATCCGGCCATCGAGCGCGTGGTGGCGCGCGGTCTGGCCAAGGCGCCGGAAGACCGGTTTCCGTCGATCGTCGGCTTCGCACAGGCCCTCCGGCGCGCCTGTGCGGCGGATCTGGGCCACGCCGCGCCAAGTCCTGCCCGCGAGGACGTCGCCCCGCTGGAGCTCCTGGACGATCAATTGCCCATGCGGCGGCGGTGGCCGTGGGCCGTCGGCGCAGCCCTGGCCGGCATGATCGGCGTCTTCGTGGGGGTGGGCCACGCCGACTTCGGCCGACAGTCGATCCGTCAACCCCTGCCCCTGGGAATGATCGCCAAGCTGCCGGGTCAGCTGCGCATGGGCGCGGCCCAAACCGACAAGAACGTGATCGCGCAGGCGGCGCCGGAGGCCTTGACCAGCAGCAGGATGCCGGCCCCCCCGCCCGAGCCCACGCGCCCCACCCCGGCGCAGCCCCCACAACCGACCAAGGTTGTCACCGCGAAGCCATCGAGTGGACGCGTCGCCGCGAGTTCCAGGCGGCCGGCCTCGGCCGCAGCCCATTTCGCTCCCGCGCTTCTCCCCCCTCCGCGTCCGCCGCACGTCGCGCCCCGACCGGCGGAGGCTACCCGGACGGAGATTCCCTTCGACGAGAACGGAGTGCTTCCGTTGTCGTTTGAAACGCCTCCTTGAGCTTTGCCGGTCGGGCGCCACCGACCGGAGGAAAGTCGACCCGTGGGCGCCGCGTACAGCATGAGACACAGGAACGAGCCGGGACCCAGGTCGGTCCCGATCGCGCGCGTTCCGTCGGGCCGCGTGAGCCCAGGACTGCGTCATCGACGCGACAGCGATCGCGAACGGGACCACCGCTTGTTTGCACGCCTGGCCGACGGCGAGGAACAGGTCCTGCAGATGCTGATCGGTGAACACGGGCGGCGGGCGCTGGCCGCAGCGCGCCGGATCCTGGGCGACTGGGGCGATGCGCACGATGTGGTGCAGGAGACGTTCATCGAGTTGTGGCAACGTGCCGCTGACTTCGAGGCGCACCGGGGAAGCGCCGCCGGTTGGATCACCACCATCGCTCGAAGCCGCGCGATCGATCGCCGGCGAGCCCGCATTCGTGCGGGCCGAGCGCTGGAGGCGGCGGTGGTTGACCTGCGGCCCGCGCCCCGACCGTCGCCCGATGAGGTGGAAGATCTCCGCCGCCAGCGCGAGAGCCTGCAGAAGGCGCTGGACGCGCTGTCGCCAGCGCAGCGCTCGGCCGTACAGGCCGCCTACTTCGATGAACTGACCCAAGCCGAGGTGGCGGCCAAGACCGGTATCCCCCTCGGAACCGTGAAGTTGCAGCGACGCACGGCGCTCGCCGCGCTGTCACGACTCCTTCGCTCCATGCGGCGCGCATCGTAGCTGCGGACGCGTACCCTCTTTCGAAGCGGCCGGACTAGCGCGCGCCGTACGGCTGCGACTGAAAGGTGTCGATGACCAAGGTCGTCATCCGCCGCCGCACCAGCAGGAACCCGGTCGCCGATGACACCGCGCAGGCAAGGGCGTAGCCAATCCCAGGGGTCAGTCCAAAGCGACAACCGAGGATGGTCAGCGCCACCTCCGACAGCAACAGGACGGTGGCCACCTTCAGCGCGTCCCGGCGCAGATCGAAGTAGTACAACAGCAACAGGGTCAGCAGCGTCACCAGTTGCAGCGCCGCGCCCACCAGCGCGAAGCGATACATCGGCAAGGCCACCGCTGGAATGCCCACGGTTTCCAGGACCAATGGCCCCGCGATCCACGCCACCAGCGTCACGCAGGCCTGGACCAGGGCCGCGCCCCGCAAGACACTGGAGATCTCGGCGGTCACCATCTCGGCGCGCTCCTTCAGGCGCGGCAGCGGCGCTCCGCCTTCCACCGCGGTGTAGTACGCGCGATAACGCTGGTAGAAGCCGGTCTCGACCTGGACGAAGATCCAGGCGAACGCCGGTATCACCGAGAACCACGCCACCGCCGCGGAGGTCGTGTAGAGAGCGGCCAGAGGACGCCCCCCGAGCCACCAGAGGATCGGTTTGTCGGCCCAGATGGACAGGTGGTACGCGAACGCCGAGAAGGCCAGCAACTTGTAGTCGACGAACGCCGGCAACAGGCGAGCGTTCTCGTCTGCAACCGCGGGCAGCACGCGGGCGACGCCCACCAGCAGCCACACCAGGGTCACCAGCTGCCCAAGACCAAACCCATACAGATAGCTGGCGACACCCAGATGCAGCCACTGGCCGAATCCCAGCGCAGCGACGATGCTGATCGGCGCCCCGACGGCGAATCCGCTCAGAACGACGTTGGGCGAGCTCAAGCCCCCCGCCACCGATAGCACCAGCCACTGTGCCCCCACCACCACCGTCAGCATGATTCCGGGGATCGCGTACGCCACCGGCACGCGCAGCAGCGCCATCGCCCCCGCTCCGACCACGGCGAACATGACCACCGCTGCGGCCAATCCCCGCCACAGCGGCGCGGCAATGGCTTCCAGCTTCTTGTCGTAAAACCGATCCGAGGCATAGCGCGACAGCACCACGTCGATGGGCGCGCTGAACACCACCGTCAACGAATAGACCACCGTGGTCGTCAGCTCGACAATCGTGAAGTCGTCGCTGGAGTGCCGCGCCACCATGCGCAGACCGACCAGCACCGCAGTGGTCAGCAGCCACGGCGCGGATGTCACCGCCACCCCCGTCAGATAGGCGCCCAGCGCCCCCGACAGCGAGCCGCGGTCGATCATCCGCTGCAGTTTCCAACCGATGCCAGCTATGGCGTCACCAAGGTGCGATAGAGGTCCCCGTAGCTCTGAAGCATGTCTTTCCGCCGGTAGTACCCGAGGACGCGCTGGCGACCGGCCGCGCCCAGACGGTGGCGCCACGCCGCATCGCCCGCCATGCGGACCAGGGCGTCAGCGGTCTCCGTGGGAATTCCGACCCGGGTCACCAGGCCGCTGGGACCCAGCTGCCGGTCGGGCTCGCTGCGGCCTTCGATCATCTCGCGGCAGGCCCCCACGTCGGTGGCGATCACCGGCAGGCCGGCGGCATAGGCCTCCAGCATCACCAGCGGCTGCCCTTCGCTAAAGCTGGTCAGGACGACCACGTCCAGGTCCTTGTAGATGATGGCCGGGGGCATCGGCCCGACGAACTTGATGGCCGAGCCTACGCCCAATGTGTCGACCAGCTCCTTGCATCGACGGACGTAGTCCGAGTCTTCGGCGCAGGGGCCGATGATGCGCACGTCCAGCGGCACCTGCGCCAGGGCCAGCGCGCAGGCCCGGATGAACGTGATCACGTCCTTGATGGGAACGACGCGGCCCACGAAACCGACCCGCATGGGCGGGCGTTCGTGCGAGCCCCTCCAAAGTTGGGCGTCGCTGCCGTCCCCGGCTGGCTCGGGGACATCAACTCCGTTGGCGATGATCGAGATCTTGGACGGCGGCGCGCCCGCAGCGATCTGGCGCGCACGATTGGCCTCGCTGAGCGTGGTGATGCGGGTGGCCTGATGGTAGGCTAGCGCCGACAGGGCACGGAACGAGCGCGACCACAATCCGCGCAACGGAGAGGGCCGAGCGCCCACGCGAATACCGCCGCCGTCGGGCTGATCTTTGATCCACTCGGCGCGCGCCAGGTCCATGTCCCGCTCGCGCGCGTAGATACCGTGCTCGGTGACCAGCAGAGGCCGGCCGGTCTTCAGGCTGAAGGCAGCGCCGCACAGCCCGGCGTAGCCGGTGGAGACGGCGTGATAGCAGCGGGCGGGCGGCGCCGTCGTGGCCAGCATGTTCAGCACGGGCAAGTGAATGGCTCGAAAATGCCAGAACAGATCGAGAAACGACGCCTCGGGCGCCAGGATCGGCGCCAGTTCCTCCAACAGCTCGAAGGTCTGGCGGCCATGCAGGAATTCAGCCGTCGTCAGATCGCCGCTGGTCAGATCGTCGAGCAACTGATCGTCGACGAGGGTGTCCAGGTTCAGGCGCCGCAGCGCCCGCAGCACCCGCGAGGGCGGCGCTTGCGACGGTTCGCGCAAACGAAGGTCGCGGATCTCGCGGTCCAGGCGAGCCCGTGCCGCCCCGGTCGGCGCCGCCGCCACGGCGTCGTGACAGTAGACCTGGTGAAGCTGGCGCACATGCGGCGGCAGCTCGTAGCACGGCGAACCGTAGGCCCCGGGGTGCGACCCGATATTGAAAATCGAGAACGTCATTCCGCGATGACCGTCGAGGATGTCGTGCACCCACGCCGATACGCCGCCGGGCACGTAGGGATAGGTGCCTTCCACAAGCAGGCAGACGTCCACCGGCTCCGCATTGGCGACCGGCACTGCTTCGGAGACCGGCTCCGCTTCGGCAAGCGACGCGCGCACCGGAACCGTGATCGCCCGGGCAGGTCCGGCTGGCGCCGCGGTGGTCACGAGCTCACCTTGGCTTGGGGGTGCCTGGCGCGCGTCTCGCGAGCGACCTTGGGAAGCAATCGCGCACGAAGTCCCTCGAACCGGGGATTGGGCGCCATCTCGGCGGCACGATCCAGCACGGCCAGCGCCGCCTGGGGCGCGAGCGCGTCCAGCTCCAGCCGGATCCAACGCCATGCCAGCTTGGGCAGACTCTCGGGCCGCAGCGCGACCGCGGTCTCGTACCCGCGGCGCGCGACTTCGATCAGCGTCGGCAGCGAGGATGCCTCGGGCAACCCCGAATGAATCGCGTCCGCCAGAGTGTTCGCGTCGCTCACCGCGCGTTCGAAGTCGGGCGCGTCCTCGAGCGCGCGGCGAGCCGCCGTGGCGTGCGCGTCCAGGCGCGCGCCCAGATCCTCCAACGTCAACGCTGCCTCGACGGCCACGTCCGATTCACCCCGTGCGACCGCGCGTCGAAGCAGCGCAATCGCCGCGGCGTCCGGGTAGCGCGCGAGCATAGCAACCGTTGCACTTCGCTCGTCGGGCGTTCCGGACAGCAGGGCTTCACAGGCGGGCAGCGCGTGGGTCAACCGATGGATGTCGGCCATGGTCGGCAACTGCAGCTCCCCGGTCCCCGGATCGACATCGACGTTCTGCACGATGGTGCCGCGCCCGCGGGTCTTGATTGCCAGCACCGCGACCCCGGTGCCGATCAGGGGGAGCGCAAACGTGAAGGCCGCCATGAACGCCCGCTGGCTGCCCGGCGCCCCGGCTGGAAAGCCAGCCACCACCACCGCCAGCACGTGGGAAGTCGCGACGATGGCCAGCACCAACGGCTGGCTCCGCCACGACACCAACGCCCACAGCGCGAAAGCATCCAGCCCCGCCGCCACGAGCCCCGGTCCGGCCCAGGCCAGCCCGCCCGGAGTTGACGGTGCGGGCTCGGCCATGCGCGCGTCCGGGCTCAAGTCAGCCGCATGGCCGGAAGCGTCGGCGCATCCCAGGCGAACTGGGCCCCCACCTGATCGCGGCCAGCGGCCACGGGAACCAATTTTGCCAGGTCTTCGGCCTGCGCAGGCGCGCTGGCCTTGCCGCACCAGTTGGCGATCAACGAGACGTCATGCAGGGGCGCTGCCTCCAGCGAATCCGAAGGCACTCCGCGCAGCGCCAGGACGCCGTGCAGCGGGCCGTTGCCATCGGTGATCGGGAACGCCACATCACTGTCATCGGTGCTGGCGTCATCGAGGTCGGTGGCGCGCCGGACGCGCCCACTTTCGAAAGCGGCCTGGATCGTCACGTCAGCGAACACGTCGGGCGGCCGGCTCTGCTGCAGGGTCCAGGCGCCCGCCGAGGCCACCGTACGAAGCCGGCGTCCGTTCGCCAGCTGGACCACCCCGGCACGCGCCCCCGTGCGCGCCAACGCCAGCTCCAGCGCCGCCTGCGCTGCGACGACGGGATCGCCGCTGCTCAGCCGCGTCGCGATGTCGCGCATGAAGGTCACCGAGTGATCGACGCGATCCACCCGCGCCCGCAGTGCCAGGGCCGCCCCTTTCAACGCCGACACCGCGGCTCCGGCCTCGGCCTTCTGGCGCTGCAACTTGGTCACACCGGCCGCCAGTTCACGGATGTTGCGCTCGTGCGCCGAGGCGACCCAGGACACCACCACCGCCACCGACAGCGCCACCAGATCCGGTGCCGAGCTGCTCATCGCACCGATCGGTCCCAACCCGAGCCCCAGCGCCAGTGCCGTCAGGGTCAGGGCCCCCCAGACCATCAACATGGCGAAGGCAAACCCGCGGGTGCAGTAGCGCGCGGCCAAGAGAATCACAGCCGCCCACGCAGGATGCGGGTGCAACCCCGCCGCGAGATCGTCGGGCGCGAACAGCGTCGTCAACGCCGCCACCGCCATGCCCAGGGTGGCCGCTTCGGTGGCGACCGTTCCATTGGGAGCCACCCGCGCCATCGCTGGTATCCGGATCGTCCTGGTCTTGGTCCCCTGCAGCGTCGGTGTTTCAGATATCAACATGATAGGCCACCCAACCTGTGTGACGCCGGCCCGCAAGTCCGGTCGTGGTTTCTTGTGCCATGTCGTAGGAAATTGTCGCGCGACTGGCGGCACCACCGGTCGCATACAGGGCCACTCCGCCCTGTGACAGCAAGTTACGGCGCGTGGATTCGTAGCCAAGTCCACCGCGCACCTCGAATCCGAAGCGGCCGTCAGCGATGGCATTTCGTACCGTGACCGTCGCGACGTCGATCCGTGAGCGATCCAGCAGCGCGATCCGCGTCTCGAAGGCGGGATCGGTGCGGCCAAAAAGCTCGTAGTGCCGAAGGCTGAAGACCATCGCGCCCGCCAGGTCACTGGGGCGCGCCAGGCGTTCGTCCAGGATCTGCCCACGCAGGATGGACGCCGGGTTCCGCCAGAAAACATAATCCAGACCAACCCATCCCAAGAACTGCGATGACAGGGGCCGCGAGGCCGAGTCCAGCGCGGGCTCCAACATCAGTCGACGCGTCTGGGTGCCGGTGATCAGAATCAGATCGCGCGTCGATGGCAGCGGGAAGACATACAAGTTTCCGGTCAACCCCGTGACCGCGCCGTTCTCGCGAACGGCGACCGGCGCCTCGGCCCATTGACTCTCGAGTTCCGCGCGGAGATTCACGCGAACGATCGATCCGAGCGGCGTGTCGAACTCGCCCGTGCCCCCCCACCTCAGGCCCGAATCCGACTGCAGCGGCATCCCGTTCAAGGCGGGCAACTGGGTGGCCGCCCGCCCCTGTGCTCCCAGCATCAACCAGCCGCCCCAGCGGGCTGCCAGTACCAGAGCTCCGGAAACGGCGGTCGTGGCTGAGTCGGCGATCGGCCAGCCGCCCCGCGCCCGGTCGTGGGTCGCGAGCAACGAGATCAGGTGCCGGGACCCGAACGGAAAGGCCGCACCGGCAAACAGGCGTTCGGTCGTCGTGGTGGGATCGGTCCGCACCACCAGCCCTCCCGCAACTTCGGGCGTCAGTCGGTAGCGCATCCGATCCCGTGCTTGCACCAGGGTGGCGTCGGGCGTTCCTGCACGGTCGGCTGCCAGCTGGTACGACGTCAGGGCATCCTGGTAGTCGCCGGCGCGTTCCAGGGCCCGTCCATACTCCTGCTTGCTGGCGGCCGACGGATCGTCCTTGGCCAGGGGGGCTCTGACCGCCAGCTCACCGGGCAGATCGCCGTCCGCCTCCAGAGCCCAGGCCAGCATGTGGCGGGCGCGCAGATTGTCGGGCGCACGCTCCACGAATCGGCGCAGCACGCGCTGGGCGCCCTTCCAGTCGTGCGCCAGCAGATGGGCCTCGGCGTGATTCAATCCGACCTCGGCGTCGACCGGCTGCGACGACCGCGGCCACAGACTCTCGTAGACGCCGTCGGCCCGGGCCAGCTCGCCGCGACGGGCATAGATGCGCGCCAGCCAAAGCGACTGCATCCGTCCGACGGGGCCAGCGCCGATCTCCAACTCGGCGATGCGATGTTCACTGCGGGCTTCCTCGACGCGATCCAGTTCGTAGAGCGCCTCGCCGCGCAAGTAGTGCAGCTCGGCGTCACGGTGATGTCCCTCCGCATGGTGCGCCTGTTCCAGCACCTGGGCCGCTGCGCTGAAGTCACCGGCAGCCATGGCGGCCCGCCCGGCGTCCCGCTGGGCCGCTGCATCATGGGGCGATAGGGCAAGAATGCGTGCGCAGAACGCGCGGGCTGCACTCCAGTCACCACGCGCCAAGGCACTCGCGGCGTCTCGGTGCAATTCTTCGATCTTTGCCGCGTCCTTTGCCGCGTCCTTTGCCGCGTCGGCCTGGGTCTCTGCCGGTGCCTTCCCTGCCTTCTGGTCCTCGACCGGTTGGGTCTGCGCCGCAGGCGCAGGGGGGGCCGCTGCGGCGCGAGCCTGCGCCGTCAGGGATAGGGCGACGCTGAGGATGACAAACATGGGAATGCCCGACACGACTCACCCTCATGGAAGATGCGTGCCACGGCGGACGCGTAGGTGGGGTCGGAAACTTACGGCCGGAATACTTCGCCGCAGCGCCCATTCGTTTCGGTAACCGGTAACGCCGTGGCCCCGTCGTAACACAGTCGTTTCAACCGGACAGACGCGGTTCGTGCCTTGGGTCGCATACCCGACGGCGCCAGGTCGAAGCCCCTGCCGTTTCGTCGGCAGATGCTTACGTTGACGTAACCTGATGCTCGACTCAAACGGAAATGCCATCTCCGCGGTGGGCCTGGCGGTTGTCGTTCAAATGCTGACCGTGGGCAACCTCGCGCACGCCGACGAGGAGCACGGCCGGGCCATCCACCAGATTGTCCGCCTCGACCAGGCCACGCACATCATGTCGATGGAATGGAACGGCGGGCCACACGAGGCCGACGCGTCGGCTGACCTACGCGTGATCGAAGCCGAGGGTCTGCTGGCCCGAGGTCGCACGGAGGAAGCCGCGACGGTGCTGCTTTCGACCTTGCGCGAATGGCCGCACACGCGCGCGGCGCAAGACGCCACCTTTCTGCTGGGAGAAGCGCTGTTTCGGCTCGGCGACTTTCTGTCGGCGCGCAATTTCTATGAAGAGGCCGTCGCCGGCTTTACCGGAACTCGCCGCGAACAGCGTGCAGTGTCGCGCTTGATCGAGGTTGCACTGCGAACCGGCGACTACCAACCCGTCGATCGATATCTTCAATTGCTGGCGCGGGTGCCGGGCGCGGCCCTCGATCCCTGTGTCCCGTACGTCCGTGCCAAGCTCGACTATCAGCGCGGCAATCTGGAGGACGCCCTGAACCAGTTTGCGTCCATTCCGGCGGCTTCCCCCTTCGCTGCGCAGGCCGGCTACTTCGTCGGTGTGATCAAGGTGAAGGCGCGGGACCTGCCGGCTGCTACGGCCGCCTTCGAAGGCGTGCTGCGGATCCCGCCCACCGACGAGGCCGCCAAGGAGGTTCACGATCTGGCGCGGCTGGCGGCGGCCCGTATCTGCCTGGAGCAAGAGCGACTGGAGTGCGCCCGCGACCACTACCTGGCCGTCCCGCCGGAATCAAAGCGAATCACCACCGCCCTTTACGAGCTCGGCTTCACCCACATTCGAGCGAAGCATTTTGATCTGGCCCAGCAGACGTTCGAACGTCTGCTGCAGATCGATCCGGAAGGTGCGCAGGTCTTCGACGTCAGGGTGCTGGTGGGAAACCTGTGGTTGCGCCGCGGCGATCTGACCGCCGCGCGGCGCTGGTTCTCGCAGACCAGCACCGAGCTGACGCCCAGCCACGAAAAGTTGAGCGCGGTGGTTTCATCCTCACAGGGCCGCCCGCCTGAAGGCGAGGCTTCCTTCCCAAGCGGGCTTGCGGCCATGGGCGTCGAGGGGATCGCCCGAGGCGCGTTCGGCACGGCAGCGGGCCGCAACTGGGTGCTGGCCGATCCCCAGGCCGCTCGCCTGCTGTCGCTGGCGAAGGACATCACCAACGCCCCCAAGGAACTGGCGGAAAACAAGCGCAGCCTGCGTGAGATCGAAACGGCTCTGGCCGATCCGGATAGCCGCATGCTCTTTCCGGATCTCACCCGCTCGCGTTCGGCCTTGACACGGATCTCGACGGAACTGCTGGGGGTCCGCGCGCGGTTCGCCCAACACGCCCGCCGCGGCGAGAGCCGCTACTTGATGGCCGCCGAGGCAGAGACCCTGGACGTGAACGGTGACCGGCTGGCCAAGATCGAGCAAGGGCTGAAGGCCCGGCTCTCCCGGAGGAGTCTCGAAGCGCCGCCGCCCCCCGAGAGCGACGGTCGCTATGCCTCGGCCGCGGCCTGGCAGCCGATGCGACGGGCCCGTTTCCAAACGGTCGCCAGCGACGGTGGGGCATCGATGGCCGCATCGTCCAGAGCGGTCCCATCCGCGCCCACGCAGCTCAAGGACCTGCTGCGCGATGAACAGCAGGTTCATCAGGCGATTCGCGGACGAATGACGCCGCCCGAGCGAACCGAGCTCGATCGAGATCTCGAGGTGCTTTCGCGCGCGGACGCCGTGCTGTTGCAGTTGGTCGACCTTGACTCACGCATCGATGGAGAGATCGACCGACGGTTGAACAAGGCCAAGGCTTTCGTCGCGGCCCGCCAACAGGAGATCGCCGACGCCGAGAAGACGACCGGCATCGTGGAAGCTGCGGCGCGGGACGTCGACCAGGAGGCTTTGCGTGCCCTCAGGTTGCACCTGGCGGCGCGCCTGGCCAGCCTGGTCGTGCTGGCCGACGTCGGCTTGATCGATGTCGCGTGGGCCAGCAAGAGCGTCGTCACAAGCAAGGTCAACGCCCAGCTGGCCAAGAAGAACCAGGAGCTGGGGGTCATCCGGGCCGCCATGGATCGCGACCAGAAGGCTCTGGCGCAGCACTTTGCGGCGGTAACGGAGTGGGCACGATTGGCCGGCGCGCCGATCCGGAATCCCGATGGGGATTGACATTCGAGAGGGCCGTTCCCACGTTGCACAACAGAAGGAGATTCCCATGTCCAAATTCGTGTTGGGGTTGATGGTTTCGATGGCTACTGCGTTCGCGATGCCGGGAGCGCTGTCGGCCAGGACCGCTTCGTCGTCGGACACCAAGGCCGAAGCGGCGGCCACGGAATCTGCGGCCGGTCCCGCCGACAAGGAGGCCCAGCAGAAGCTGAAGGAGCACCTGCGGCTGCGCAATCACATCGTCAAGAAGGTGAAATACCCGGCCACCAAGGAATCGCTGGTGGCTTCGTTCAAGAACGCCCGCGACATCAAGACCGACGACAAGAAGTGGGTCGAAGAGACACTCTCCGAACGCACCTACGAGACCTCTGACGACGTCGTCAAAGCGTTGGGATGGGAAGTCGCCCCGGCCCCGACGGCCAAGGAAGGCAAATAGGCTGTCGCCCAGGAAGCGACCCATCCGCCGGACGTCGGGCCTGGCGCTGGGGCTGCTGGCATCGCTGGCGGCCAATTGCTCGCTTCCCGCCTTTCCTTCGGGACAGTCGCTGAACCATATCAGTCGCTGGTGGATCGTCCTCGGAAGCCCCGGGGGCTCCGTGGAGTTTGACTGGGCGCGCGCCCTCGAGACCACGGATCTGGCGATCGTGAATCGGGCACCGCCCACCGCCGCGCGATCATCCGCGCTGGTGCTGGGCTATCTCAGCGTCGGTGAAGCCGAGACCAACCACAGCTACTGGTCGCGCATTCAAAGCCGGTCGTTCGTGATCGAGCCCAATCCCGACTGGGTCGGCAACTATCGGGTAGACATCCGAGACCGGCGCTGGCAGGGCATTCTTCTGGACGAAGAAATCCCTCGCCTTCTTGCGGCGGGATACCGCGGGCTCATGCTCGACACGCTGGACACCGCCCCTTACCTGGAACGCCGCGATCCGGTTCGCTTCGAAGGCAGTCGCGACAGCCTTGTCGAATTCCTAGCGCAAGTGCGCCAGACCTATCCCACCCTCATTCTGCTGGCCAACGGCACCGACACTCTGATCGATGCCGCACCCTACGTCGACGGCTACGTCACCGAGGGAATCTTCGCCACCTACGACGTTGCGCCGCTACGCTATCGACGATCGACGTCGGCCGAGCGCGAATGGCGGCTGGCCCAGGTCGAGGCGGCCCTCGATCGCGCGCGCCGACCCGTCTTCTCGGTTGAGTATGCGGCGGACGACGCGCCCGATGGGCTGGCGGCGTGGGCGGCCAGCCAATCACGCCTGCACGGCTTCCGTCCGTTCGTCACCACCAAGAATCTGGATCGGTTGCCCGATCCGTCTGGCCGCCCGACCGTTGCGACTACTTTTCCAGTTGGGCCAGCAGGTTGGCGAAGTAGTCGGGGACCGTGTCCCACGGATTCGGCAGCGTGTCGCCGGTGACGTACAGATAGCCCACCTTGGTCTTGGCTTGCGCGATGAACGCAGGGTCCAGCATCTGAACGCCGTAGGGGATGATGCCGAAGTTGTGGCGATCGTAGCTTGCGTGCCAGTCGGCGTTGGCCTTGTTCACCGGCAGTCCCGAGCTTTCGTAGATGAGGATCACGTCCACCGTGCCGACGTAGCTGGGGGCCGTGTCGGCGCCGGGATTGCCCACCGTGAACGTGAGGTTCTTCGAACGAGCGTAGGCGTCCACCCGGCGGTAGTAGTCCTCACCGCCGACGGTGTTGCTCTGCTCGTCGAAGAAGATGCCGGTCACTTCCGGATACCAGGCGCGATAGGTATCGATGTCGGCCTTCACCAGTGACTCCGCGCGCTTGGTGTACGAAGTCGAGACATAGCCCAGCACCCGCACCCCGGCTTTGACCAGCGCAGATATCCCGTTGGCATAGTCGGTATTCTTCGATGCGCCGGGGCCATTGGCCGGATTGATGACGGCCACTACCGGAACCGTCGGATGCGCCAGCTTGGCGTCGATGACCGTTCGCCAGGCGGCATTGGTGGGATAGCTGTAAAGCGGCACCACTGTCCCCGTCACGGGCAAGGGCTCTGCGGTCGGGGAAGCGGGGCCGCCGCCCTGGGCCGTTGTCGTTCCTCCTGTGCCGATGGTTCCACCACCGTTGCCAGCCGGCGCTCCCGCTGCACCGCCGACGCCGGACACGCTGGCGGCGCCCGCGGTTCCTCCCGAGGCGGCCTCGTCCCGCGGGGCCGCGCCACCCGCGCTTGCTTGGGGAGAAGGGGTACCCGCACCGCCGGCGGAGCTGTCGCTGTTTGGCATCTGGCCACCCCGTCCGCCAACGGGCACGCCGTTGTCGAGGTTGGTCAAGGGAGGGACCGGGCCGCCTGAGGTATCTTCGATGATCTGCCCTGTACAGCCGGCCAGAATCAGCGCGAGCGCCAGGCCGCCTGGGGCGCACGCCCGAAAGAGATTCGTCGTAGCGGTATTGAAACCCATGCCACGACTACGACACAGGCGTCGTTCGTGGATAGGTATTATTTCGCCTAGCGTCACCCCCTAGGTAGGAGAGTGGCACCAAAAAGCCGCTGTTTCTGGCTGCGAGGCTGTCCGAAGCGAGTGAATGATCTCAGCTACTTGTTGTCGATCTCCTGATTGCCGGGGGCCCGGTTTGCCCGCTCCCGGCCAGGTGGTGTTCCAACTTTCCGACGACAGAAAATTCGCATCGGCCGACTGAGCCTTTCAAGGTGCAGCATCCGGGCCACCGGTGCTGCCCATGTCGGAGCGGGTGGTATCAAGATCCAGGACCGCCGGATCACCTGCATTGATCGCCGGGCTCCCTGGGCTGAGGTGGAAGTTCCCGGTCGTGGCACTGACGAACAGCGGATCCCCGCCGATGTTGCCGCTGGTCCCAGCCGGGTCGGCAGCGCTCAACGCCGGATTGATGTCGTTGTAACTCCAAGCCGGTGCTGTTGCGCCAGACGCGATGGTGACCGCCTGCGCGCCGTTCTGGAACAGAATCGAATTGCGGACCGCGAGGGGGCCCTGATCCGCCATGTACAGCGCTGCGCCCGTCGCCGCGGTGTTGGCATAGGCCGTGACGAAGCTCAGCGCGCCGGTGGACTGGGTCGGCGGGCACGGACAAGGTGCAGTCCAGGAATGTGGAGCCCCGACGAACAGGCCGCCGCCATTCCCCGAAGCGGCGTTGCTCGCAATCACCGTGTTGGAGATGCGGAAGTCCGTGGTGCGAACGGCGATGCCCGCTCCCGTGGCGGCGGTATTGGAGGTGATCGTCACCCGCTGGAGCGTGACGGGCTGGTAATTGTTCTCGAGCAGGATGCCCCCCCCGGACTGGGCCGCCTTGTTGCCGGTGATGACAACGTCGGCGATCAGTGCGCCGCTCCAGGGTCCGAGCTTCGCCTGGATCCCTCCGCCATCGCCGCTGGCCTGGTTCGCCGAGACCTCGCCCCCGCGCAGGACGCTCGAGTCGTTGTCGAAATCGATACCGGCGCCGTCGGTCGCCTGGTTGCGCCGGACGATGTTGTTCAGGAACAGGGCGGCGACGTGCGAGACCCGGATGCCGCCGCCACTGTCACCGGCGTGGTTGTCCTCGACGGTGTTGGACTCGACGTGCGCGGCGCTCTCGAAGATGCGCAGGCCCCCGCCATCGTCGTCGGATTGGTTCCCGCTGATGATGTTGTTGTTGATCGTGATGCCGTCGGCCTGGAAGACATAGATGCCGCCGCCATCGTTGACCGAGGTGTTCTTGCTGACCGTGTTACCGGTGAACATCGTTGGGTTCAGCCCCAGGTACACGCCACCCGCCGTCCATCCGGCCGAGTTCATGGTGACGGTGTTGTTCTGGATTGGCCCAGCGCTCTCCTGGTAGATGCCGCCCCCTCTCAGCACCGCCGCGTTCATCGCGAACGTGTTGTGTCGCAAAGCGACCGACCCACCGATCGCCGCCACCCCAGCGCCCTCTTCGGCGGAGCCATTGGTGAATTGACTGTCCCGGATCTCGCCGGTGCTGTTGGTCAAGAAGGCGCCGCCGCCGCGCGGAATTCCGCGGTTCATGTCGAAGTGAGTGGCCGAGATATCGAGAGCGCACCCATTGGCCTGTAACCCTCCGCCGCCACCATCAGCGCTGTGGGTCGTCAGGACGTCTTCCAGCAGGACCAGGGTACTGCCGGTACACATGATGCCAGCACCAATCCCGTTCGCGGTGGTCGTTCCATTCCGGATCGTCAGCCCCCGCAGCGTCAGGCCTTCTCCCCCCGTGCCCGTCAAGGTAACGGCAGTTCCAGCTCCCCCTGCATCGATGAAGGTCATCGTCGGACCGCCCGTGCCCACGATGCGCAGCGATTTGCTGGCGATGGTCAGCCGCTCGGCGTACGTCCCGGGACAAACCTGGAGCGTCGCACCCGCTGGTGCGGCGGCTATGGCCGCACCAAGGGTCGGGTAGTCCCCCCCCTGGGCGCAGACGGCGACAACGACCCCTGGGTTCCCTCCACCGCCTGTCCCCGAAGCGCCGCCGCCCGAAGCTCCGCCGGCTGCCCCCGAACCTCCACCGCCCTCCGCAGAGCCACCCACACCGCTTCCGCCCACGCCCGTCGAACCGGCGCTATCGCCTCCACCGACACCGCTCCCGGCGGCTGCGCCGGCCCCCGTTCCACCCATGCCGTTGCCTCCGCCTGCGCCACTTCCACCGCCGCCCCCACCGCCACCCGCACCTCCCGCCTGGCTGTTGCCGCCGACGGCTGTATTCCCGGCGGTGGCAAGCATTCCGCCCACCGACCCTCCCACACCGACGCTCCCCCCTGACGCCCCTCCTACGTTGCTGTTCTGACCTCCGCCACCGCCCGAACCCACGGACGTTCCACCAGCACCGGGACCCAGGTTCCCACCGGCGCCCCCGCCGGCGCCCGCAATCCCGACGCCGCCCGAGCCCTGCGCAACAGTGCCGGCCGCGCCGCCCTTCGCCGCGCCTCCACCGGCGCCCGTAGCGCCACCTTTGGCCGCTCCGCCCGCCTTGCCACCGGCTGCCGCCCCGCCGCCCCCAGTCGTTTCACCGCTGGAGCCACAGGCACTCGCCAAAACAAGAACGACCGGAAGCCGACGAACGAAGGAATTCAAACGCATGCGCCGTTCTTCCCGCAAGAGCCATGCCGCCAACGGCAACCGTTGCAGACCACGATTCTTCGGCAGCCATTCCAGCGCCGCACGAACGACGTCATGGACACGTAACTGTCCGTCACCAAAACCTCCCGGCTATCCCGGCCTCGTTCCGTTTGCGAAGTCCCAAACAACATTGATCGGGGGTCGGAGATCCCTGCGGCACCATTGTTGCGTTTCCCTCGCAGCGTGCACGTTCCCTCACCACAACTTTGCGAGAATGAAACATGAGACGACTGATCTGGTCTGTGCCACTCGCGCTGGTTGCCACGCTCGGGCTTGGATGCGGGGGAGACTCCGACGGAGCACCGACGACGATGGAGTCGGTCACGCCCACGGAGAGCACTCCCGAGCAGCGAGCCGCTGCCGTCATCTTCGACGAGACCCGTCTACACAAGGTCGTCCTCACCATGAGTGACGCCGATTGGGCGTCGATTCTGGCGGACAACCGCGGAGACGAACCGCGTCCGGCCACCTTCACCCTTGACGGCATCACGGTCCTGAACGTGGGCGTTCGACCCTCCGGTGAATCCTCACGCGTGGACGGCAATGTGAAGATGTCAGTTCGCGTCGATTTCGATGCCTTCGACGACACGAAGAAGCTGGGAGGATACAAGTCACTCAAGCTCAGCGGCGCGTGGGACGATCCGTTCGTCGTTCGCGACCAACTGGCCTACTGGGTCTACCGTCACTTCATGCCAGCGCCGCGGGAGGTCTCGACGGAACTGGTGGTCAACGGCATGTCACGGGGTGCGTTCGAGCTCGAGGAGATCTGGGAGAAGCAGAGCCTGAAGGCAAACTTCGCGGACGCCTCGGGAACCCTGTACCGCCTGCGCGGCGTGGCCGGCATGGACCCGTACGAATATCTCGGACCGGATCCTCAGCTGTATGTCCCAATGCCCTGGGACGCCAAAGGGACCCACGACATTTCCGAGCATGCCGTGATCGGGGCGGCCCTCCGCGTTCTCAAGGAGGATCCCGCCAACCTGAACAGCGTGATCGACGTGGACAACATGATCACCTACTTCGCCTGTAGCGCCTTGCTCTCGAATACCGACGGGTTCGGCAGTGGCTTCGAAATCGATGACATCTTCGAATATCACGATCCAACCACGGGACGTTTCTTCATGCTTCCGTGGGATCCCGACAACACGTTCGGCTCGCTCAATGAAGCGCCGACGCGGGACATCTTCGAACACTTCGACAACTCGGCCACCAGCCGCCTGTTGAAGGGCAGCCTGCGCGCCCAGTACTTTGACAAGCTGAACCAGCTCATGGCGGCCTTGCCCCTCGAGACCTTCAACGCAGAGGTCGATCGGGTGGTCAAACAGATCATGCCCCTGGTTCAGGCCGACACCTTGAAGATGTATCCGACCGACCACTTCGTCTGGAGCGTCACGTTCGTGAAGGACTTCATGGCGGCCCGATACGCCTCGGTGCAACAGCAAATGCTCGCCGCGCCGGCGGGGATCTGACCATGCGCGGCGCAGCGTCCATCTCGGTTCTGGTGGCAATGGCCGTAGCGTCGGGCTGCGGATCAGACACGACCGGCTCGAATGCCTGCGGCATCGGGATCGAGTCCAACGGCACGCGCGGACAGGCGACGCCCCTGACCCCTGGGGCGTCGGCCCAGTCCTGCGTGGGGAGCGCCAGCGACGTGCGCTACTTCGAGCTCGCCTCACCTGGTGACCCGACCGGCGGCTATGTTCAAGGGACCGTCGACGGCAGCGTCGGGATCAGCATCTACGCCGGTGACGCCGCCGAGATCGCGCACGTCGATCCCGATCCGACGGGAGCCCCCACGACGTTCTTCGTGGCCATCGCGCCCGGCGAGGACTATCAGCTGGGGTTCACCCATCAGGGTCCCTTTGTGAGGCCATATGCCCTCACCGTGACCACGACCTACACGCCCGTGCCGGACAGCTTCGAGCCCAACGACACGCTGCCCACGGCCGCGCCCATTGCCGGCGCCGGTACGCCCGTCACAGCCTATCTCTTCGGTGGTCGCCTGGGTGGTGACGCCACGTCCTCACCCATGGACGACTATGCCGACTACTACCGATTCTCTGCGGCCGCCGGCACGGTCACTCTCCGGATAGACAATGTCCCCACGGATGTGGCGCCCCGCCTGACGCTCTATGCGGCGGATGGCTCGGAGCTGGCTCGGGTGGCAAACGGCGTCAAGGGTGGTGCGATCCAATTGACATCGCCGACGCTGGCGGCGCCCGCCGAGCTCGTGGTCCGGGTGTCTCCGTGGTCCACGGCCCCGCCCACAATGGGCGCTGGCGCGGCCTTGCCGGCGCACTTCACGCAACCGTACATGTTGACCATGAGCCAGCCCTGACGGGCAGCGCCGCCGCATCAGGCGAGCCTCTCGCGTAACGGACGTCCCTGATTCGAAACGGTTCCCTCCGTCCTGCCGCGCCCCTTGTCCAGGACCGCCGGCACGTGGTCTGCACGAACTGAGCGTCAGGGAGGGCCCCGCCATGACGAAACCCCACAGCGACCCGGTGCGTTTGGCGCTCGCCTTCGGGCTGACCGCTTGGGCTTGTAGCCACGAGGTGCGCCCGGACAGCATGAGCGCCGAGGAACATCGCCAGGAGGCAGACAAGGCGATGATTGAGGCGCACACCGAAGTCGTGCGGGCGTCGGTCACGCCACCGGTGCCGCCCCCTCCTCTGGGCGTCTCTGCCATCAACCCCACCGGCTACGCCTACCCGTTGGACGTCTACAATCCGTCCGAGGCCCATCTCGTGAGGGCGCGCCAGCTCGAGGCCCACGCACACCAGCACCAGAATGCGGCCAAGAAGCTGGAGACCTTCGTGCAGGATGAATGCAAGGGATTCCCACCGGAGACGCGCGCCGTCTGTCCCGTGTTGGGACCGGCGACCCAGGTCGTCGACGTCCCCGGCGGCGTGAGGGTGACCTTCACACCCAAGGCCCACGTGGACGCCATCGCCGCCCACATGCGCTGCCACTTCGCACACGCCCAGGCCCATGGCTTCGACACCCTGATCGATTGTCCGCTGTACGTGCGCGGCCTGCAGATTCGCGTCACCGACGACGCCCAGGCGATCGAGCTGACCAGCCAGGATCCAGCGACGGCGGGGATCATCCGCGCCCGTTCTCGCGAAGACGTGCTCCTGGTCAATCCATGAGTCAGAAGATCTGACCAGCCGCAAAATACGCCCCTATCGGGCGCGCGTCGGGCGACCACGCGAGATCGGCCCGCACCACGAACGTTTGTCCTTGCTGCAGCCGGAGCCCCCCGCCGATTCCGTATTTGACTCCCCACCCCGTGCCGTCGAGCTCCGGATGGGTCCGCCCGAGCTCGGTCCAGACGCGGCCCGCATCGACAAAGGCAGCCACCCCGAGGATGAAGTCCTTGCCGCGAAGACGAAACGGCAATAGCTCGCTGCGGGCCTCGACGTTTCCGAAGAGCTTGACCTTGCCGTAGTAGCGCTGCGCCGGGACGCCGCGAACCGCGTTCACGCCGCCGATGGCCGGCGTTTGATTGAAGCGCGCCAGCTCGTAAAATGGCGGATCCCCCAGCAAGAGATCTCCGACCAGACGCGCTGACAAGGTCAACCACCTGGGAATCGGGGTGACGTAGCGCCGCGCGGTCAGGTTGATCTGCCCGTAGGCGTAGGGCAGCGCACTGGACAGATGCGGGCTATAGCGCACCTGCAACGCATGAAAGGACCCCTGGCGGGTGATGATCTCGTTGTCGCGCGAGTCGTATTCCAGACCGGCTTCCAGCAACTCCACGCCGTGGGACGCAAACGAACCTAGCATGGCCCGTTGGTCCTCAGGCCCCACATCGTGAGCCGTGGCCAGCGTTCCGCCTGCGGGCACGGTCAGCCAGTTGTGGGTGTATACGCTGCCGAAGAACACGTACAGGCCCTGCGCCACCGCTCGGCGCGTGTCGACGGACAAGGTCGGATGAATGCGCCCGTATTCAGACTGGCGCACATTCAGCGAGGGGTTCGGCAACGAAGACGCGTTGCCGATGCCGTAGAACTTCAAGGTGCTCTCGTCCGTGAAGGCCACCCGGACGTCCAGCGTCCAGATCTTCTCGGGACCCCAGTTCCGTTCCGACAGCAGCAACGAATAGTCCTGGAAGGGAATGATCAGATCGTTCTGGTCGCGGAGCTTGAAGGTGATGAAGGTGCCGCTCTCCAATCGCCACCGATAGAGCCCACTCCCCGGCTGCAAGCGCGCCCAATCGCCAACCTCTCCGACGCCGATCCCAACGTCACTGTCGCCGCCTACGATCGGAATCACGTTCAGTTCCCGCCGGGACGGCTGCGCGCTCGGGGACGCGCCCTGGTGCGGAACGTTCTCGGAGGCCGCGGCTGGTGTCTCGTCGGCGTGAGCGCGACCGACAGCCAACAACACAAGCAAGGCCCCCGCAATCCGGCAATATTTTGGCGCTCTCAAATTGTGTCCCGTTCGTCGTGCCCTGGCCGCGTGGCGGCTGCTTCTGTCGCGATGCCAGCCAGAATCGTGCCGTATGTCGTCAACTCAACAGCACTTCCAGGCGGTCTCATGGCAGATCGTAACGGAGATTTTGACCGCGTTACCCGCAGGTAGCGGTGAACTCCCGTGCGGGCCCGTTTGCTTGCCGTCGCAAAGGCAATTGCCGGTGGCACGCCCGCTGCACATCTCCGGGGCTCAACCAGGAGGTGACCACCATGACTGCATCCATTCGTTCCGCAACCATAATTCTGTCCACCGTCCTCGTGTCCCTGGTGTCTACGGCTGCATGGGCCCACCCGAACGCAACGCCCAGGCGATCCTTCGGCGAGCCCATGCGCTTGCACCTTGCCGAGGTGGAGATCGTCAACACGCAACCGGGAGGAACTCCGCCCGCCGCGCAGCCTACGCCCGTCGCAGCAGCGCCCGTGGCCGCGGCGCCCGTCGTCGAGACGCCGACACGCAAGGACGTCGTTCATCACAAGGACCAGAATTACATGTCCACCATCGCGGTAAGCGCCTTGATGGGCGCTCTGGCCGGCGCCCTGGTTGGCGGGTCGCTCTACTATCTGGCCGACGATCAGACCCACGCTCAACGCATCGGCTACTGGGCGGCCGGTGGCGTGCTTGTGGGCACGGGCGTAGGCCTGGTCCAGCTCATGGTGCAGGAGGGCGACCACGCCACTGCATCGCGGGCCCATCTATCGACCGATCCCGCTCCGACCTTCCGGTTGGCGCTGCTGAACCAGAAGTTCTGAACAATTTCCATCACGGGGGTACGTCATGCACATTCTAGTAGCGGTGATCGTGGGTCTGTTCGTGGGGGCGGTGACCCGACTGGTTTTCCCCGCCCGCGACCCGGGTGGGATTGCGATGACGATGACACTGGGTTTGGCTGGTTCCGCGGTGGCCGGATTCTTGGGACGCAACCTGGGGCTCTACCGGGCTGACCAGGTCGGCTATGGCGTCGCCATGTCCTTCATCGGTGCCGTGGTCGTTCTCATCATCTATCGGCTGGCGTCCCCCCGTCGCCTGGCTCGTTAGAAGCTCTGCTCGTCAGAAGAAGCGCTGAAGAAAATCCAGGTCGGGCTGATGCAGATCGCCGCATCAGCCCGACCTGCTTTTCTGTCCGCCGCCTTTCGCCCGTCGGCATCAGGTGGCCCGCTCTGCCGCAGACTTGCTGCTTGTCGCGCCCGGGGGCATGGCGCTGGGCCGCTGCTCGGGTGGTGGGGGTGCCTCTCCCTCGTCGCGCGCTCCTTTGGCCTTGCCCGCGCTGGACGCGTGCTCGAGGATGGCGTTCACCTCTCCCCCCATCGAAAACACGAAGCCGCCGATATACAGCCAGGTCATCAGCACAATCACCCCGCCAATGGAGCCATACGTCACGTTGTAGGTGCCAAAGTACTGCACGTATTTGCTGAAGCCCCAGGTGCCCAGCAGCCATACCAGCGTTCCTCCCACCGAACCGGGTGTGATGTACTTGAACTTCTGCTTCACGTCGGGGAGCGCGTAATACCCCAGCGCTGCCACCAGCATGATGGCCGTCGCGGTGACCGGCCAGCGGATCCAGCGCCACGTGAAGGAATACGCCGAAGCCAGGCCCACCTGCCGCGCCAGCCAGTAGCCAGCGTCGCCCCCCGCCACCAGCGCCGCCACGCCGACCATGGACAGAAACGCCCCCCCCACGGTCATGCCGATTGCCAGAGCCTCGGTCTTCCACAAGGGTCGGCTCTCTTTCACGTCATAGGCAAGGTTCAGGCCTTTGCGGATGGCATCGACGCCGCGCGAGGCGCTGTAGAGCGTGATGAACAGGCCGAACGTCAGCAAGTGCGGCCGCGGGCGAGCGACCAGCCCGCGCATGTGCTCGGCAATCAGATCCATGGCCTGGCTCGGCAGGACCGGGCGCAGGCGGTCCAGGATCAGTTCGACCGACTTGCCCAGCGGCAGATAGGCGGCCAACGTCGCCAGAAAGAACAGGAACGGAAACAGCGAGAACAGGAAGTAGTAGCTGAGGGCCGCCGCCGTGTCCGAGACGGCGTTGTCCTCGTACCGTCGATAGAGGCGCTTCGCGAATTCAGCGAGAGGGATGCTTCCGCCGGACCAGATCTTCATGACTGCCACCTGTTGGTTCTGGGTTTGTGCCGCGCCCGTGCGGACGTTTCTTCAGTAGCGCCGGGTCCAGAACGCATCCACGCCCCCCACGCCGGCGTCGCCAAACACCGTCTGCGCCAGCCAGTCGGCGCTGACGTGGTATTCGGCCTGGGCCTCGTTGGCGTTCTGGGCGGCGGTGGCACCGAAGACATGGGAATAGCTGACGTACAAGCGCTCACTCACATACTTCCCGATCTCGACCCGCTCAGCGAGCAAGCCGGCCGCGGTCTGCTCGGGGGTGGTGCTGGAGCGCTCGACGCGCAACACGTCCAGGCCCAGCTGGGGCGCCAGCTTGTCCGCCAGTTTTGCCAGCACCGTGGTGGCCACGACCGCCGTGGGATCGGGAGGTGGACCACCCCCTCCACCCGACGCCCTCCCGGTCAGCACCAGGCTGATGATCTGCGCCTGATCGTAGATGCCGGGCTCGCTGCGGAACTTCACGTCGGGGTGGGCGGGCGTCCCGCGGACATCGACGAAGACGACGGCGTCGGGATACGCGCGCTGCAGGTGTACATCCAGGCGGGGGGTGTCCCCTCCGTCGAAGATGATTCGGCTCTCGTCCAGCCGGAACCGCTGGCCGACGATGTCGATCCGACCTCGACGCACGCGCACCTCGCCGAACAGGCCCGGCGCTCCCTTCGACGACGGCATCGAACGCAGCGTGATTCGACTTTCGATTTCGAGGTCCAGATCTTTCGAGCGCACGAAGACCGTGTCGGCTTCCGCCTGCAACTTCAGCTGCGTCGGCGCGGCGGCGTTTGCGTCCTGAACGGCATTTCGCTCCTGGGCCGCCCGGCTGGCGCCATCCACGAAACGAACGTCGTCGTGCTGACGAATGCGTTGTGTTCGGCGGTTGTTGACGGAGAGCGAGGGAAGCCGAACTGTGGCCGACGGGACCTTGGCATGGCCGGTCACCAGGTTGTCTCCGCGGGTCAAGGCGACCTCGAGATCGCCGTCCAGTTGGCCCCCCGACACGCCCGCCGCCGACACGACGAAGCGCCGCGCGCGCGCCGTCAGCGTCGCCGATGTCGGCTCGACGCCGTTCAATTCGGCGTGCCCCTTCCCGGTCAGGCTTCCGCCGCCCGAGAACACCTGCAGGTTTTGCAGGTCCACCCGCCCCGGGGTCAGGGCGACCGTCGCGGCGACATCATGGAAGGTCGGCTCGCCGACGACGCCCACGCGGCCGCGATAGAAATAGACCTGGCCATTGACGACGGGGTGCGGCCACTCGCCCCTCGCCACCACGTGAGCGTCGATCACCCCCTCCAGTTCGCGCATCCCAGGAATGAAGGGGCGCGCGAATCCCGGATCCAGGCCGCGCGCATCCAGCGTGGCGATCAGCCCGCGCGGGGCCGACAGACGGAGATCGGTCTGGGCGGACAAGGTGCCGGTCGCGCCCGTCTGTATGCGCAGGGTCCCCTGCAAGGTTTGGCCATCCGACTGCGCCTGCGCCTCAACGGGTCCGAGCGCGATTTTGTCGACCCGACCGTCGACCAATTTCAAAGTCACCGCACCTTTGGGCCGTGCCAGGGTCCCCTCGAGCTGACCGTGGCCCGACAGCCAGCCCGATGTGTCGCGAAGTTCGTCGGACAGGCTGCGCAAGGCGGCGATCTGAAATCGCGGAAGGTCGAGGGTGGCCGACAAGGGGGCCAGGCGCGGGTCGGCCCCGCGCAGCAGCGCGGCCAGGCCCAGTTGCAATTCCGCGTTCACCGTCGCAAACCCGCCGCCGTACAAGGACAGCTGGGTGGACGCGCGGATGCGATCCGGGTGCGTCGCAACGTTCAGGGCCACCCCGATGCCGGGGATTCGATGAAGGACGGCGTCGCGGCCGTCACCGGTGACGTCGCGGTACTCGAGGCGCCGCACGTCCGCGACCACCGTCGCGACGGGATCCGCCAGATCACCGGACACGGACGCGCGGACCCCGAAGGTGCCGCCCGTCAGGCCGCGGCGTGAGAGCACGTCGCGCAGCGCGGGAAACGCGGCGAGATCGAAGTCGGCCCCGTCGAGCGATGCGTTGATCGGGCCACGCGACGCCAGCTTCAGGGACGGCGACGCCGCCGGTGTCAGCGGCGCATCGACGATCGCGCGCACGTGCGCGGTGCCCTTCACCAGACGCACGTTCAGCTCGCCGCGCAACCGGACCGGCTGGATGCGCGGCTCGGCGCCCCGTTCGGGCGTCAGGTCGACCACCAAGTCCGCGTCCACCGGCGGTAGCACCTCGCGCGCGCTTGCCTGGCGCAGGCCCACCACCAGGTGGCCGTACGGCGCCTTTCGCAGGCGCCCCGGCCAGCCAAGGTTGCCCGCCAGGGTGACATCCCCGTTTGCCATCGGTCCTTGCGCGCGCGCCTGGAATCCAGACACGACGATCTCATCGGACTTGGTTTGGACGGTCACGGTGGTCGGGGCCAGCAAGGTCACCCTCTGCCGGCCGGCCGAGCGGGCAACGGCGACGTCGACGTCGAGGAAAGCTTGCGCCACAGTGGCAGTCAGCTGATTCGGACCGCGACGGAGATCGACCACCAAGCTGCCCTGCCCTTCGGCGCCCCGCGCCTGCGCGGTCACCGCCACGTGATCCTGCTGACCACGCACATCCGCCGCCAGGGTCGCAAGCTTGATGTTCGAGTCGCGCACCCACAGCCGATCTGCGCGCAGCGACGCCGAACCCAGGGGAGACGACAACGACCCGCGAACCGCCCACGTCAGCGTCGCGCCCTTCAGGGAGACCGCGGGCGTTGATACGCCCGAGACGACCAGTCGCCCCTTGGTCGAAAGGCTTCGATCGCTTCGCGCCGTACCGCTGGCAGCCACAGAGAGGCGGCGCACGCTTCCCAGGCGATCGGCCTTGAGACGCTTGGCCTCTCCGGTGACGCTGAACTGCAGCCCATCGGGCCATCCCCCCTCAGCGGTCGCAACGACGCGGCCACTGCCGTGCAGGCCGGGCAGACGGACCTTCAGAACTTCCGGGAGCGCATCGGTCTCCGCGATCGCAACCTCCAGGCGCACGGTACCGCGGGTTCCCCGGCCGTTGGCTGCACCCCGGATGGTCACGCCCCCCCCGCGCGCGATCAGCTGCGACACAGCCCATCGGTCGTCGTGGCTGGTGGCATCGACGTGAACTTCCTCGACGGATACGTCGGCCAGACGCGAATCGGAAACGGAGGCTGCCAGCGCCAGTCGGCTGCTGGGCTGCAGGGGAATTCCCGCGCCATGAACGGTGACACGCCCAGAGAGCACCCCCACCGGAAGGCCCGGTGCGAGCGCACGGAACGCAGACAGCGCCAGGGCATCGACGCGAATTGCGGCGTCGAATTCCCCCAGGCTTCCCGCTGGAGGCATCACCGCCGACCCCGACCACGACAGGCTGCCCAGCCTGTCCGTGCGGGCGGTGCCGGCCAGGGTGATGAGTTCGCCGTCGCGGCGAAGATCACCGTCGATCGCCAGCGCCTCGGGGGGCTGTCCGGGGAGGCGAAGCTCGCCGCGCAGATCCTCGATGGCCCCGCGCAGCGTGGCTCCCGCCCCGCTGGCGTTGGCCTTCAACGTCCACGACGTCAACTCGACCGGTGCGCCGGCACCGCGACGAACCGCCACGCGGCCTTGGACGACGTCCAGGTGGCCGACGCTCCAGCTGAGGGGTGATGACGACGACTTCGAAGGCGAAGCGGTGCCGGCAGCGGCGCCAGGTCGCACCAGCGTCGCCAAGTTCAAGGTGCCGTCCGCCGCGATCCGCGCGTCGACGTCCAGGCCCTCCAGCCTGACCGATTGAATCGCCAGGCGCCGGGCCAGCGCAAGACTCGCCCAGCGCGGCCGCAGCCGGATCCGATCGATGTGCACCGCGCGAACACCGTCGGCGTCGAACACGTCGATGTCCGCCGCCGTCAGCGTTCCGCTTGCGGTGGGACCCAGGCGCCCCACCTTCAGTCCCGGAAGGGTCGAGGCCAGCTGCCGGGTGACGATCGCGGCGATGCGCGCCTGGCCGCTGGATGTCAGGGCATAGAGCCAGGCGGCTCCGACTGTCGCGATGACCAAAAGGATGATCGCGGCGATGAACGTCGCCGTTCGCCTCAAGACCCGCCTGAGATGCTGACTCAAAACGCTTCTCCGATGGTGATGTGGAAAGCAAACCGCTGGCCAGGATCAGGATTGGCTACGGGCTGGCCTGGCGTGACGGTTCCGCCGAGTCGGTTCAACCGGGCGGCCGCGCCGGCGCGGATGACGCCGATGGGCGACGTGTATTCGGCTGCCAGCCCGGCCGCACGGTGAAGGTTCCCAAGGTCGAGCGACGCCAGATCCAATGTCACGTCGCCGGCATCAACGAACGGGACCAGGCTGAACCAGTTGCCCGCCAGTCGCGTCACTTCCACGCGAAGCTCCGCGGAGAGCAACAGCTCGCCGTCTCCGCCGACGGGAATCAGATCTCCGCTCTGGTCGGCCTGCTGAGGCGAAAGCCTTCCGAAGCTGAAGCCGCGGTGGCTGGAAGGTCCGCCCATCCGGAAGCGCCGCGTGACCGGGCTGTCGGTGGCGGCCCCGCCACCGAACGGCCGCAGCCAACCCGCGAGGCCCCGGCCGCCCAGGACGATGCGGCTCCCGAACGGAATGAAGATCTTCAGCTCGGGAATCACGGCCGCGTAGCGAAATTCGCCGCCGAGCAGCGGCGAGCCCTGCTCCAGGCGCAGGGCGATGGCGCCGCCCGGCCGGCGCGCCACGGAGCGGTTGCGCAGGTCGATCTGAACGAATTCCTCGACGAAGGCCAGCCGGTAGGGATCCTGAAAGCCGAATCCCAGCGCCGTCGCCGTCGGCGTGAAGACGGAGGTGTCGATGTCGTAGAAGTCGAAGAACTGCAAGTTGTACGCGATGCCGGCCGTCAGCCGATCGCGCAGGAAGGGGCGCTGAACGCCGACCGAGCCGCGCGGGCCACGCGCCGCGTAGCCTTCCGTCAGCGTCACGTCGTAGCCGGCTGTCACCTGTGCCGTCGCGCCCAGGTTGAACAGATCGGGTTGGAACAACGCGATCTCGGCGCTGACAATCGGCCCGGAGCGCCTGATGTCGGTGATGCTGGGGATGACCGCATAGGCCGGCTTCAATCGCAGACGCAGCTTGCGCAGACCACCGAGGAAATCATTGATGGTCCACTCGCCGCGAAGGCGCACCTCCTCGCGATCTCGATCGAGGCCGAAGCCCGCCCCCAGCTTCAACTCGTGCAACTTGCCTGGGCTGACCTTGATGACCACGTCAGGCGCCGCCGTCGGCTGCGGCGGAAGTGTCAGCTGCACCGACGAGAACACGCCCAGGTCGTAGAGCCGTCCCTGCGTGGTGGCCAGCAGATCCGGGTCGTAACGCTCGCCCGGCGTCCACGACACCCGGTGCAACAACTTGGGCAGCGGCAGACGCCCGTAGCCTTCCACCAGGGGCTGCCCCAGGTGAACCAGCGGCCCCGGCGTCAAGGTATAGGTGATGGTCGCCAGGTGCCGATCGCGATCGATCGCCATGTCGCCAACCACCTCGGCGTACGCGTAGCCGTCTTCCTTCAGCAGACCCTTGATCTCATTCTTGGTCGCTTCATAGCGGTCGTAGTCAGCGGGCTGACCGGGGGCGACGTCCTTGCCGGCGGCGATGCGGCTCCAGCGCGCCTGGTCGAGCGCGGCGCCAATGCCCACCCAGCGTACCTGATCGATGTGCGTAGCCTGCCCTTCGTCGAGCGCAATCGTGATGTCGACCGAGCCGTCCGCGCGCGGGTCGATCCGGCGACGGCCGATGTGCGTGTCGAAGTAGCCGCGATCGGCGTAGAAGGCGCTCACGCGCTTCAGGTCCAGGTCCAGGGCCGCGATGTCCAGTCGCCGGGGTTGGGCCAGCGGCCACCAAGGGGTCACCTCGGTCGCCAGCTTCTCGCGCAAGGTACCATCCGAGAATGACTTGTTCCCCTCGAACTTCAGACTGTGCACGGGCGGATCGAGACCCGGATTCGAATGCGCGCATCCGATTTCAACCCCAGCCCAGCAGGAGAGAACGATCAGGGAGGCAAATGGTCGGACCAGCAAGCCCGTCATCCATTGCCAGCTTCATGCCGCGGCCGTGGACGCGGGACGTCGACAGCGCGGGGCACACCCGCCGCACACGTTTCATGGTCGGAACATCGGGATTCCGCATGTAACGGGAGCGCGCCTTGATCTCAGACCTGGGCCATCGGCGTCAGCAACAGGGCCGCCCCGCCAGGGATCAACCAACCGCGATCTGCCGACTCGGGCTCAGCGCAACCGTGGCCGCCGTACAGGGGATCCTCGCTGTTGAAGGCAATCCGCCAGCACTCGTGTCCGCCTTGGGTGGGCGGTGCCAGCAGCGGCTCGGCGGCGCAATCCACGTTCAGATCCGCCCCGAGGTTCACCAGCAGCAGACGATCGACCGCGCGAGTCCCCCCGACCGGCCCGTCGACGAAATAGCGGAGGACCCCACAATCCGGGGTCAAGGCCGCCGTCTCGATCACCACGCCCTCCGGTGCATGAATGCCCAAGGTCGGATCCTCGCGGCGCAGACGCAGCAGATCCGTGTGCAGGCGCAGCGCGCGCGCGTGCTCGGGACGCTCCCGTTCATCCCAACGCAGGTGACTGTCTTCGTAGGTCGCGCGCGCCGCAGGCAAGCGCAAGATCTGCTGGGCCTCGGGCGATGCACACCCGGCAAACTGCGACAAGAAAGAAGCCCGGCCTTGGGCGACCTGAGCGGCGATGGGCTGTTCATGATCGGCAAAGAACAGAAATGGCGCCGAGGAATTCCATTCTTGGCCTTGAAACAGCAACGTGGTCCACGGGCCCAGCAGCAAGAGCGTCGTCATTGCACGATGGTGCGCGGGCGCGCACTGCTGCCACAGGCGGGCGCCCCACAGCGAATTGGCGACTTGATCGTGATTCTCCAGAAAGCTGATGAAAGCGCTCATCGGGAGTCCGCGGGTTCCGTGCCCCCGACGCTGTTTCTGCCAGGTCGAACGTTGCCCTTGAAAAAGAAAGCCATGGCGGCTGGCCGCCAACCACTCACGCGCTTGCCCGAGGTAGTCACTGAAGTAGCCCTGGCGGCGGCCGGTCAAGGCCACGACGGCCGTGTGGTGAAAGTCGTCGTTCCACAGCGCGTCCAGGCCAGAACCGACACCGGGCTCGTCGTGGACGCGCAGCAGGCGCGCGTCCTGTGGCTCGTTCTCGCCCACCAGCAAGAGGCGCCGGCCGCCCGCCGCAGCACGCGCCGCGCGCGCCAGGGTGGTCACCAGATGCTCGGCGGAGTGATCGACGATGCTCTGGATGGCGTCCAACCGCAAACCGTCCAGATGGAAGTCTTGGATCCAGTAAGCGGCGTTGTCCACGGCCAGCGCGCGGACCGCCGCCGCCTGCTCGCCGTCGTAGTTCATCCCGCACCCCCATTCGGTCGGCGTATGCCCCACGTAGTGACGGGAGAAGCGCGCTGAATAATCGCCCACCGCGCCGAGGTGGTTGTACACCACATCCAGGATCACGCCCATGCCCAGCGCGTGCGCGCGGTCGACGAAGGCGCGAAAGTCGTCAGGCCTTCCGTAGAGGCGCGTGGGCGCGTACCAGGCCACCCCGTCGTATCCCCAGCCGAAAGCACCGGTGAACTCCGCCACCGGCATCACCTCGATCACGGTGACGCCCAGCTCGCGAAGGAACGGCAGCTTGGCCGCGGCACCGGCCCAGTTGGCCTCGGGCGAAAAGGTCCCGATGTGCAGTTCGTACATCACCGCGCGCGTCAGCTCGGGCCCGGTCCAGGCATGGTCGGTCCACGGGAACGCGCGATGATCCACGACCTCGGCCGGGCCATCCGGACCCTCGGGAAGAAAGCGCGCGGCCGGATCCGGGAGGTCCGGCTCGACCCCGCCCAATCGATAGCGATAGCGGGCACCGGGACCAAGGCCCTCGACGACAGTCGACCAGAAGCCGCCTTCCTCCGAGCGCAGCGCCACGACGTCAGAGCGATCCTGCAGAACCAGCTCGACGCGCGCGTGCTCGGGGGCCCACACCCGGAAGCTCACGCCCTCGGGCAAGATCTCCGCCCCGTGGGCAAATCGCCTGGGTGTTTTCATGATGCGGTCTCCAGCAGCGCCACCGGAAGCGACGCAAACACCGATTCCAAGGGAAGGCGGTTCTGGGCGACGCGCACCCTGCGGCCGGTGAAGGCGTCGCGCAGGGATCCGCCCGCCAGCCCGTCGTCGGGGAGCACCACCGACGTGCCTGCCCACGCCTCGCCCACCGGGAGCTGGGCGCCCATGGTGGTCAGATGGCGACCAACCACCGTCACCACGGCCTCGGAGGACGTACGTCTCGCAAAGGCGAAGACGTAGGGCGCGCCTGGCCCCTGACAGACGAGAGGCTGGTAGTCGCTTCCCTGAAACAGTGCCTGGTGTGCCTGGCGAAGGCGCAGGCCCGTCGCCGTGAGCCAGGCCTTGATGCGGCCATCGGCCGGCTCGCGGAACCATGCCTCGACCGCCGCCGGCCCACGCGTCTCGAACTCGGCGAAGGCGTGATTCAGCGTCGCAGCGTGCGCCGCGAAGTCCACCGGTCCTCGATTGTCCGGATCGACCAGCGAGAAATCCCACGACTCACGTCCCTGGAAGAAGTCGGGAACACCCGGCGCGGACAGCTTCAGGGTCAGCTGGGTCAGGCTGTTCCAGACGCCGGCGTGCGCAATGTCGCCGACGAAGGCCCCCACTTCGGAGGCGAAGGTCCGATTGCGCGCGGGATCCAGAACGGCCTGGACGAAGGCCGCGGCGGCTTCTTCGTAGCGGGGATTGGGATTGACGTAGCTCGTGAACAGCTTGGCCTCGCGCCGTGCCTTCATCATGTAGTCCCCGACCCGCCTGGCCAGGGTCTCGTCGCCAGGCTGTCCCGGCAAGGGCCACACCCCGACCAGGGTCTGGTACAGCAGATACTCCTCTGCGTCGCTGGGCACGGTGACGCCGTCGACCGTCTGTTTGAAGCCCGCGTTCATCCGCCACCACAGATCCGCGGTGGCGGCCCACCGGTCGGCGATCTCCGACAACACGTAGAGGCGCGCGCGCGCGTCCTCGCCTCGCTTGGTGTCGTGGGTCGCGGTGGCCGACAGCGTGTGGGGCATCTGGGCCGCGCGTGCCGCCAGCGTGGCATGGGCGACCTCGGCGGTCGTTCCCAGACGGGTCGGGTCACAACCCACTTCGTTGGCAGCCAGCAACGGCAAGTAGCGATAGAAGGCTGTGTCCTCGACGCCCTTGGCGAACACCGGCCCGGTCAGCTGCTGGAAGTGGGTTCCGAAGGCCCGGCGCATGGCCCGCGCCTGGTCGTCCAATCCTGGAGGATCGCGGTGCAACAACACCGACTCGATGAAGTCGAACAGGGACGCATTGATCAGCGGGTTGCGGCGACGCGCGTGGGAGACCGCCCGCTCGATCACCTGCACGTCGGAGGCGTTCACCGCCGCCTCGTCTTCGCGTACGTAGGTGCGGTACACGGACAGATAGACGATCACCTCCGCAAGCGCGCTGTGCAGGTGGTTCAGGGTGAAGTCGCGCGTATAGCGGTGCTGCTCCGAGATCCGGTCCAGCCGCCGCGCCAGCACGGTCAGCTCCGCCGCCAGCCCCGTCTGCAGCACCAGACCCTTCGATTCCGCCGCGAGCTCCTCGTATGAGGCGGGGGAACCGGCCATCGCCTGGGCCGACGCCCGCAGCAACGGCAGGCCTTCGGCGCGCGTCAGCAGACCCGCCACGAACGCGATGAAGTCGTAGCCGGTGGTCCCGTCAGCCAGGAACCTCGCGGGCAGGCGCTCGCCCACGCCCAAGATCTTCTCGACCACCACGTACGGGCGCGCCTGGGGCTCGCTCCGCTCCTCTCGCGCTCGCTGCCACGCCGCCGCCAGGTCGTCGAGATATTGCTGGGGATCCGCCAAGCCATCCAGATGATCGATCCGGAAGCCGGCGAAGGCCTCGTGCTTCGCCAGCGACAGCGGCAACGCGTGGACCGCCTCGAACACCGCGGGGGTCTCCACCCGGACCGCCGCGAGGTCATTGATCTCGAAGAAGCGTCGGTAGTTGATCTCGTGGGCCGCCACCCGCCAGTCCGCCAGCCGGTACACCTGGTCGTTCATCAAGCGCTCGAGCGCATCGAAACTGCTGGCCTGCCCGCGCACGCCGTTGATCGACTTGACGGCCGCGGCGACCGCCTCCGCCACGGCGGGGCGGGATTCGCACAGGTCGGCCAGACGCCGCCGGATCGCCTGCTTCTCGTGGCGACGCGCCACCACGCTTTCGCTGCCTGCCTGGCGCAACGCCGGCAGTGCGTGGGTCAGCGCGCGCAGGATGCTCTCCAGCTCCAGCGCGGCGGGATCCTCGGCGCCGGCCGCCGCGCGCAAGGTATCCAGAGCCGGCTGCAAGACGTGCCCCCACGTCTCGGGAGCCAGGGGCAACTGGCCGCCGTTCCACGACACCATGAAGCCACCGTCCCGAAACGACACCGCGAGCTCCGATTCCAGGACCCGGCCATACTGGTCGCCCAGGAAGGGCAGCAAGATCTTGGCCGCCAGCTCGGTCTTGGGGGGATCCCAGTCGATGTCGAAGTACGGCGCGAACTCGGACGCAGCGCCATCTTCCAGCACCTCGCGCCACCAGAGATTTTCGTCACCTAGGATGCACATGTGGTTGGGCACGGTGTCGATCAGAACGCCCATGCTCGCGGCCTTCGCGTCGTCGAGCAGCCCGCCCAGGTCCTGGGCGGCACCGAGCTCGGGATTCAGGTGCGCATGATCCAGCACGTCGTACCCGTGCGAACTTCCCGGACGAGCCGTGTAGAGAGGCGAGAGGTAGAGATCGGTGATCCCCAGGGCTCGCAGGTACGGGATGATGGCCCGCGCCGCGGCCAGAGGAAATTCCTTTCGGAGCTGCAATCGATAAGTCGCGCCGGGGATCCGGTTTGGCCGGCCAATCATACCGGGCCGCGCTTCCGCCCGCCGGGTGGGCAGACGCGCAGGATGGCCAGCGACCGTCCCGGCAAAGAGACCTGCGCCCCCGAGGCCAGGCGCTGGGTATTTTCGCCTTCCTGCTCCTGGGGCACGGCCGTGTCCACCACCAGTTCCCAGGCATCCCGAGCATGCACCTGCGGAATGGTGAAGGTCACAGCTTCGTGGTGGGCATTCATCATCATCAACAGCGTGTCTCCGATCGGGCGGTGCCCAGGGCGATCGGGCACGACCAAGGTGTCGCCCCCCAGCACGTAGGCGAACGAACGCAGATCCTCCTTCGCCCAATCCTCGGCCGACATCTCCGCCCCGCTGGGCAGAAAGAACGTCAGGTCCTTGAAACGAGAGTCCGACAGGTGATCGCCGCGGAAGAACCAGTCCTCGCGCAACACCCCCGCGTCACGGCGAAGGGTTGCCATCCGCTCGGTGAATGCCAGCAGCGCTCGGCGACGGTCGTCGAGCTTCCAGTCCACCCACGAAACCTCGTTGTCCTGGCAATAGGCGTTGTTGTTCCCGGACTGGGTCCGACCCATCTCGTCGCCCGCCAGCAGCATGGGCACGCCCCGCGACAGGAACATCGTCGCCAGCAGATTGCGCTTGGTCTGCTCCCGCAACGCGACGATCTTCGCGTCGTCGGTCTCGCCCTCGACGCCGTGGTTCCAGGACAGGTTTTCGTCGGTGCCATCGTGGTTTTCGTCCTGGTTGGCTTCGTTGTGCTTGTGGTCGTACGTCACCAGATCGTGCAAGGTGAAACCGTCGTGGGCGGTGACCAGATTGATGCTGGCGTGGGGCCGCCGTCCCCCCGGCTGGAAGATGTCCGCCGAGCCCGTCAGCCGATAGGCCAGTGACCCGATCTGATTGCCATCGCCCTTCCAGAACCGCCGGGCTGTGTCCCGGAAGGAGGCATTCCACTCCGACCACAGCACCGGAAAGTTGCCCAGTTGCTGGCCGCCGTCGTTCGGGTCCCAGGGTTCGGCGATCATCTTCAAGCGTGACAGCACTGGATCCTGGTGAACGGCCTGGAAGAAGGTGGCGTTCTTGTCGAACGCGAAGGACGGCCACATGCGTCCCAGCACGGTCGCCAGATCGAATCGAAAGCCGTCGACGTGCATCTCGTTGGCCCAGTACCGGAGGCTGTCCAGCACCAGCCGCATGGTGTAAAGGGCGCCCAAATTCAGGCTGTTGCCGCAGCCGGTGAACTCCATCTGGTAGCGCCGGTCCTCGGGGCTGTGGTGGTAGTACGCCAGGTTCTCGAGACCCCGCAGCGACAGCGTCGGCCCCAGCTGATTCCCCTCGCCGGTGTGATTGAAGACCACGTCCAGGATGACCTCGATGCCGGCGGCGTGCAGTGCCTTCACTGCGGTCTTGAACTCCGCCACCTGCGCGCCGGGCGTGCGCGCGCGGGCATAACTCTGCTCGGGTGCGAAGAATGCCAGGGGGCTGTAGCCCCAGTAGTTGGTCAACCCGCGGTCGGTCAGGTATCCGTCGACCAGCTTGGCGTGCACCGGCATCAGTTCGATCGCGGTGATGCCAATCTTCTTCAGGTGCGCAATGACCGCCGGATGGCCCAGCCCCGCATACGTTCCCCGCTGATCCTCCGGCACGTCGGGGTGTCGAATGGTCAGGCCACGGACGTGCGCCTCGTAGATGACCGTGTCCCCCCAGCTGACATCGGGCCGGCGGTCATCTCCCCAGTCGAAGCTGTCGTCCAGCACAACCGACTTCGGAACGAAGGCCGCGTCGTCTTCCTTGCTGAAGGCCAGATCCGCCTCGGGATCACCCATCGGGTATCCGTAGATCGGTCCTTTGAAGTCGATGTGCCCATACAGGGCGCGGGCATAGGGATCGATCAGGAGCTTGTTGACGTTGAACCTCAACCCTTCCCTCGGGTTGAACGGACCATCGGCGCGAAAGCCGTACAAGGTCCCCGGCTTCAGCTTGGGGATGGTGCCGTGAAAGACATGGGCCGTACGCTCGAACAACTGATAGCGGGCGATCTCTCGGTCGGGCGCCTTGGCGTCGAAGATACACACGAATGCCCTTTGAGCGCGCTCGGAATAGAAGGCGAAGTTCACTCCCCCTTCGACCAGGGTGGCGCCCAACGGGAACGGTGTTCCGGGCAGGACCGTGAAACGTCCCTCGACGGCGGTCTCATCGTCGGGGTTCCAGACATCAGCGGCGGTCATCTCGATGGGGGCCTTTCTCGGCAGGGGGTGGGGATGTGCCGGAGGGTGCCTGGGTCAGACGCCACGCCCGCAACAATTCCGCCACGCCCCACGCCTGCGCCACGCACCCCCGCGGAAGGAACGGAGGTTGTGCGTCGAAAATCTCGGCCACCTGTCCGATGCAGGCCTGCCTCAGGTGATCGCGCAAGCCCTGTAACAAGCCACGCGCGTGTGCCTGTTCGCCGGGATAGACCTTCAGCCACGCGTCGACGAAGGGCCCCAGCAACCAGGTCCAGACAGTGCCCTGGTGATAGGCCGCGTCGCGCGTGCGCAGATCCCCATGGTAGGTCGCCTTGAAGTCCGCGTGCCCGGGGTCCAAAGACCGCAACCCGACCGGCGTCAACAGCGTCTCGCCGACGCGATCGACGACGGTTCGCCACCGGGCTTGGTCCAGTACCGGATGGGTCAGCGAGATGGCGAAGATCTGATTCGGCCGCAACGAACCGTCCACGTTGCCGTCGCGCCCGATCACGTCGGCCAGGTAGCCGCGTTGATCGTCCCAGAACTGGCGGTTGAAGGATTCACGCGTGCGGTCGGCCAGGCGCTGATAACCGGCGGCGACATCGCCGCGCCCTTCGTCGCCCACCCACTTGGCCAGCAACGACATGGCGTTGAACCACAGCGCATTGATCTCGACGGCCTTTCCGCGGCGGGGCGTCACCACCCAGCCGTCGCACAGAGCATCCATCCAGGTCAGGGCATATCCGTCCTGCCCCTGCGTCAACAGGCCGTCGGCAGGATCGACGCCGATCCCAAACGACGTGCCCTCGACGTGGGCCTGGGCGATGCTCTCCAAGGTCGGCAGCAGCAACCGCAGACTCTCGCGGTCGCCGGTGTGGGTCAGGTAGCGGTCGACCGCCTGGAAGAACCACAAGCTCGCGTCGGCCGTGTGGTACAGGCCCACGTGCGCGCCCTCGGGGAACAGGTTGGGGATCAGACCGTTGCGCACGTAGCGCGCGAAGCTGTGCAAGATGAAGCGCGCCTCCTGAAAGCGCCCCGTACACAGGGTCAACCCTTCCAGGCTGATCATGGTGTCGCGGCCCCAGTCCGTGAACCAGTGGTAACCGGCGATCACCGAACGCAGCTCCTCGCCTTGGGCCCGGGCCCGCGCGGCGTCCTCGACGCGTCCCGCTGGCACTATCACGAACTGGTCCGTCGCCAGGACCAGCTCGGCCGTGGTCTGATCCTCCATTGCCCCGGGCGCGATGTGCAACAGCCGCATGCGACGCTCGCGCTCATATTGCGAGGCCCGCGCCGGGTCGATGGCGTTCATGGTGTCCCACGATTCGCTGGACGCCACCAGCGACGCCGGTGTCTGCGTGGTCACGTTGACCCGAAAATGTCCGGGGCTCCACAGCGACCCGTGCGCGGCGTACCCACGGGCTTCCTCCCACCGGTAGTTCACCTTCTCCTGCTGCTCCGGATAGAACTTGAACACGGGACTGTCGCCTTCGACGCGCATCTTCAGCGACGGCAAGGGGCCCCCGGTGGACACCTCGAATCGTTCGCCCGTCAATGACAGCGTGTAGGGATCGATGGGCTTCGACACCGGTGCGTCGTGCGCACGAAAATGCATGGCTGGTCGCAGCGACAGCCCGAATGACTGCGATGGCGCGTCCGACCCGCCCTCGGGGATGATTCGGTAGCGTAAGAAGACGGTGTTTTGCTGGTGGGCCAGCACCAGCCTTCGTTCGATGAGCAGCGAGCCGACGCGATACACCCAGACCGGCAGACCCAACTCCAGACGAAATTGTTCCAGCGTGTCTTCACCACGAGCCGGTGTGTCGCCGTTGCGCTCTTCGCTTCCCAGCCGGTGGGCGCTGTTGTCGGGAAGGTGAACTTCCTCGATCAAGTGATCGAACATCATCGTGCGTCCCCACGGATTGGGCAGCGCCGCCACCAGCAACCCGTGATAGCGGCGGGTGGCCACGCCGGCGATGGTCCCCGAGGCGTAGCCACCGAGGCCATTGGTGACCAGCCATTCGCGATCGACCAACGCGTCGCGATCGTCGCGTTGCCGATCCCACCCCACCACGGTTAGGTTGTTCATCGCATCAATCTCCATGCACAGACGGAAGACCCGCGTGGTCCAGCGGCCCAGGGTCCTGATGGACCCCGGCGTTCACCCGCGCAACCCTGCGCGCCAAATTTCGAGCTCCTTCTTCGTGGCCTTTCAGAGGATCTCCCACCACTCCGGCGACGCGGCGAAGGCCGCAGTGATCAAGCCGACGTGTGAATAGGCCTGCGGAAAGTTTCCCCACAGGCGGCCGTGAACAGGATCGTAGTCCTCCGCCAACAGGCCCAGCGGCGACATGGCCGTGCGCGCCTGGGTCAGCACTTCGCGAGCGTCTGCCCGCCGCCCCAGCAACGCCAGCGCCTCGGCCAGCCAGAACGTACAGATCACGAAGGCGACGGTGGGGGTACCGAAACCGTCATTCACGGCGTAGCGGAACAACCACCCGTCCCGGGTCAAACCCTTGCGTATGGCGTCCACCGTCGCCACCAGCTTGGGATCGTCGATGGGAAGGAAGCGCAGCTTCGGCAATTGCAGCAGGGACGCATCCAGCCCATCACCGCCGTAGGACGACACGAACGAGCCCACGTCCGCGTTCCAGGCCCGCTCCATGATCTGCCCGTGCAGATACCGGGCCGCGGCGATCATCTCCTGGGCGATGGCGGGTCGGTGAAGGGCAGCGATACGACCCATCCGATCCGCCGCCACCCAACACATCGCGCTGGAGAAGGTCTGGGGTGTCCACTCGGTGCGCAGCTCCCAGATGCCGGCGTCGGGCGTGCCCGCCACGGCCAACGCCCGGCGCGCCAGCTGTTCGATCAGATCCAGCGACTCGCGCGAGCGTTCGGACTCGAAGCGACTGTCGAGAAAGATGGGTGACAGCGCCAGCACCATCTCGCCGAACAGATCGTGTTGCTGGTGCAGCGCAGCCGCGTTGCCGACGCGCACAGGCCCCTCCCCTTCGAACCCCTTCCAGTGTGGCAGCGTCTGCTCGGGTAGATCGCTTCCGCCGTTGACCCGATAGAGCGGCGACAGCTCGAGCCCCTTGCTGCTGCCGACGATGTTCAGCAGGTACTGCAGAAATTTCTCGCGTTCCTCGAAGTGGCCCAGGGCGCGAAGCGCGTCCAGCACATAGTACGAATCGCGCAACCAGCAATAGCGATAGTCCCAGGTCCGGCCGCTGCCCGGCGATTCGGGAATCGCGGTGGTGGTCGCGGCCACGATCGCGCCGGTGTCCTCGCAACAGTGCAGCTTCAGCACCAGCGCCGAGCGGATGACCTCGTCCTGAAACAGCGGCGGGATGTCGCAGTGTTTGACCCACCCTTGCCAGTAGCGGACGGTGTCCGCCAGATGCCGCTCGCACAGCTCGGGCAAGGGATCGGTGGGCCACGGCCCCCAGGACAAGAGGAGATGATGCCGGTGGGTCAGCGAGAACGGCGCGCCCGTCATGAACGCCTGCGGGACGTCGGTGGTCAACCGCAGCGGTCGATTGAAGCCCAGGAAGTCGATGTGGTCGGATGACTCGAGGCGGTCAGGAACCTTCTTGGACCAACCCAGCCGTGGCTCGCAGGTTACCGACACCCGCGGCATACCGCTCAGGGGCTCGACGATGCGGACCAGATCCGACGGATAGATGAGCCGACGGTTGGCGAAGTAGCGGGGCGCGAAGTCGAGGACGCGAAACGAGCCCTCGGCGGTCTTGAAGGTCGTCTCCAGCACATTCGTGTTGGGAATGTAGCGCTGCGCCCCCGCTCCCCCGGACGCCGGGGAAATCCGGAACGAGCCACCGTCCTCGTCGTCCAACAACGCGGCGAAGACGGGTTCGGAGTCGAGGCTGGGCAGGCAGCACCACTCGACAGCACCCGTGTTCGACACCAGCGCCGCGAACTGGCAATTCCCAATCAACCCCCGCTCTTCCAATCTAGACATGTTGGCGCCCCTAGGCCCATCAAGCCCCGTGCCGCGCATCGTCGTGGCGCTTCACGGGAGCGCAAGACGCGGGATCGCTGCGGTCTGGGCGGATTTGGTCACGTTCGCTGGACCAGGACGTCTGCCCCGCGAACCGGCCGGGCGCCGAGGCGTTACAGTTTAGTGACCACGGCGATGGGCCCGACTCTGTCGCGTGCCGCTGCTTGTCGCAGCGGCGGGCCGGCTGGCATTGGCACGGAGATTGAGTAGCCGGGACTCCTGGTGGATGGCGCGACCCGGCCATTCGGAGTCCTCGTGAAGGAAGAAGGAGAGCGACCTGCCCATGCGGTATCTGGCCCTTGCCTGCGACTACGACGGAACCTTGGCCGGCGAGGGTGGCTTCGAGGAGGCGACTCGGGCGGCCCTCCTTCAGTTGAAGGCGACCGGGCGACGGCTGATCCTGGTCACAGGCCGACGCATCGACGATCTGGAGCTGGTATGTCCGGATCTGTCGCCCTTCGATTTGGTGGTGGGCGAAAACGGCGCCGTGCTCTATTCGCCTGCCACTCGCGAACTCCGGACGCTGGTCGAGCCACCGCCGGCCTCGTTCGCGGAAGCTCTGAAGAAGCGCGGCGTGCCGGAGGTGGCCGTCGGGCGGGTGATCGTGGCCACCTGGCAACCGTACGAGACGGTGGTCCTGCAAGTGATCCGGGACCTCCAGCTCGAGATGCAGGTCATCTTCAACAAGGGCGCCGTCATGGTGCTGCCCTCGGGGGTCAACAAAGGAAGCGGCCTGCAGGCGGCCCTGGAAGAGCTGCGTCTGTCTCCCCACAACGTGGTGGCCGTCGGTGACGCTGAGAACGATCACGCTCTGCTGGCCGGCTGCGAGTGCGGGGTCGCCGTGGCCAATGCGTTGCCGATGTTGAAGCAGCGGGCCGACCTGGTCACGACCGGTTACGCCAGCGCCGGCGTGGCCGAGCTGGCCCTGCGCATGATTCACGACGATCTGGCCGATCTGGAACCGTCCATGAGACGTCACGACATTCCCATCGGCGTCGATCAAGCCAATCAGCCGGTGTCGCTTCCGGCCTACGGCGCGACGGTCTTGCTGGCCGGCACGTCTGGGTCCGGCAAGTCCACCTTCGCGACTGCCTTCCTCGAGGAGATCAGCAAGCGGGGATACCAGTACTGCATCGTCGATCCGGAGGGTGACTATGGAGCTCTGCCGAACGCGGTCGCGGTCGGAACCCCGCAAGCCCCCCCGGTGCTGGACGACCTGATCAAGGTCCTCGACACGCCCACCTATAACGCCGTCGTGAATCTGGTCGGGCTGCCCGTGCCGGATCGGCCAGCCTTCTTCGACACCCTGCTTCCCCGACTGAAGGCAGAACGGATCAGCTGGGGACGGCCGCACTGGATCGTGGTCGACGAGGTCCATCACGTCGCGCCCCGTGGGACCGAGCCCCCCAAGCCAGCCCCACCTGACGGCGAGTCACCGACCGGGGTGTTGATGATCACCGTCCATCCCGAGCACGTTGCGCGCGACACGCTGGCGTCAGTGAACGTGGTGGTCATCGTCGGGGCCGGCCCCGACCGGACCCTGGGTGAGCTGGCCACCACCTTGGGCGTGCGCCCGCCTGACCTCGACGCCACACCGCTGGAACCGGGCGAGGCCTTCGTGTGGTGGCCCCATCGCCCTGAAGGCGCCATTCGCATACGCACCGCGGCCCCCCACAGCGAGCGTCGCCGGCATCAGCGCAAGTACATTGAGGGGACCCTGTCCCCTGAGCTGAGCTTCTACTTCCGCGGACCGGAGGGGAAGTTGAACCTACGCGCGCACAACTTGACCTCGTTTCTGGAACTGGCCGACGGCGTCGACGACGACACGTGGGGATTTCACCTGAAGGCTGGCTCCTACTCGCGCTGGATTGCGGATGTGGTGCACGATCAGGATCTGGCTGAGGACGTGGCGACCATCGAGAGGGAGGGTGACAAGCGGCCGCCGCGCGACACGCGAGGCGCGGTGAGAAGCGCGGTCGAGCGCCGCTACATGGTCGGCACCCCGGCCATGTAGCGGCAAGCCAACGCTGCGAGCTACCGCGGACCGCGGGTCAAACACGTTTGATACCGGCGATCGACGGCATGGGCGAACCACTCGGTCGACAATGTTCTGCTGAGCTTGGGACTGCTGAGCGCGACCTCGGGCAGGATCGCGTAGGGGGTGGGATGTCCCGCGCGCTGCGCGGTGACGGACCTGATGGCGCGAAAGGTAGCGGTGTCTTCGAACGCCAACGTCTTCTCTGCCAGGAGATCGCGTCGGATGTCGCGGGAAGACAGCTGCGGCGCGAAGCGGGCCGCGAACGTTTGCACGGCACGCGATGATGCGCTGTCGTCGTCGCGCGGCTCGCCGTTTCGCTGATAGCCGAGCAGGTCGCCATCCAACGCCAGCTTGACGCCCGTCAGTTGCGACAGCTGGGCCTGCAGGGCCGCGTTCCGGCTGGCGTAATAGCCAGCGTTGTAGTCGGCGAAGCGAAACAACGGCTGATCGTAGTGGACCGGGTACGCCAGCAAGCGGGCCGTCCCGTAAAAGACCCCACCCGCCCGGGTGTAGAGCGCGTCGCGGACCGTGGCGGCGCTTCCCTTGTGGGTCCGAGCCCACTGCTCGGCGAAGCGCACGCTGACCTGCATCGCCCCCGCGGTGGTGATGGGATTCAGAGCCACCAGATCGTCGAGCTCGATCAACTTCCCCGCCCAGCGCGCCGCCTCGAACAGCGCGGGGTGATTGACCTGATAGTAGGCCAGCAGGTCGCGGAACAGGACGTCGACGTCGCGTTCGCTGCGCACGGTGCGGAGGCGCTGCTGGAACGAACGCGGGTCGTCGGGGGCGCGGCCTGCCAGCAGCCGTTCGAACAAAGGATCTCCAAGGGGACCCAGCTTCGACTTGTAGTCATCGACGCGCGCACCCACCAGTTTCGCGAGCCCGGGGACGACGGGATCTTCTTGGAAACCGGACTCCTGCCCGATGACGGCGATGACCGCGCACGCCGACGTCGGGTCGATGGTCAACTGGTTGGCGGCCAGGGCATTCAGGATGGCGTCACTCCAGGCACGACGGTCGCGAACCTGATCGGGAATCAGCGCGGCGATCTGATCGGCGGTCAGCGGAGGGGCTGGAGCCGACGCGACCACGGGCGGGTGGGACCGCGTGGCTCCGCACCCCGTGAGCAACAGCGCGATCGCGGCCACAACGCCGAGCGACGGGGCCGCTGGCTCTCCCCGGCCCGGGTTCCTGTTCGTTGGATCGACCCCGGGCCGTGCCATGACGATGCTGCACTCTAGTGCACGGCCGGCGCGAAGCCATCCGCCCCGCACGCCCCCCTTGCGATTCCCGCGTCGAATGTACATCTCTCAGGTTCGATGACGCTCAAAGGAACCATCTTCGACGTCGATGGCACGCTGGTCGACAGCAACGGGGCCCACGCGGCCGCATGGCAGGACGCGCTCGCCGAGTTCGGGGTGTCGAAGCGACGCGAAGAGATCCGCACGTTGATCGGCATGGGCGGCGACAAGCTCATCGGAAAGCTGACGGGGCTCGACGCCAAGGAACAGCGAGCGCGCCAGCTCAGCGCGTGGCGCGCGCGCCGTTTCCGGGAGGCCTACCTTCCCACGATCCGCCCCTTCCCCCAGGTGCGCGAGCTGTTTGAACGCCTCCGAGCCGACGGGGTGAAGCGGGCCATCGCCAGCTCCGCCAAGCGCGACGAACTGGGCCCATTGCTCGAGATCGCTGGCATCGATCGGCTGGTTGATCAGGTTGTGTCGGCGGATGACGCCCGAGCCTCCAAGCCCGACGCGGACGTCTTTCTGGCGGCGCTGGATCGGTTGGAGTGCGAGCGGCAACGGGTTCGCACGTTCGGGGACACGCCCTACGACGTGGAAGCCGCCCGGCGGGCGGGGCTCGAGATCATCGCCGTCCGCTGCGGAGGTTGGGATGATGCGCACCTGAGGGGCGCCGCGGTGGTGCTCGACGATCCGGCGGCGGTCCTCGAGTATTACCTGCGCGAGTTCCGACCTGCCGAATCGTCGGCGTCCTCGTAGCCTCGATTTCCCGCTGCGTCGCCTAGCGCGAACGGCGACGTTTCGGAACCTTGGCGCCCGATCGGCGCGCCTCGGAGAGACCGATGGCTATCGCCTGCTTCCGACTCTTGACCTTCTTGCCCGACCTGCCCGAACGCAGCTTGCCTGCCTTTCGTTCATGCATCGCGCGGCCGACCTTCTTGCTGGCGGTCTTTCCGTAGCGTGACTTGGAGGAGCGTCTGGTTGCTGCCATGGGTGCCGTCCTTTCGAGGTTGCCCTGGCCTGGTGTTTTGCAAGGAGAATGCCCCGCACGGACCGCCAACGGTGGTCGTCTCCGCGAAGGGCGCGGGAGAATCTTCAGACCGCCGTTACGGCGTTGTATCGGCGCGCCAGCGGTGCTCCGCTGGCGCGGGTATGCCGCGACCGAGGCGAGCCATCTCCGTGCCGATGGGTACGTCGGATAGACTGTGGCACCCGGTCTGCAACGTTCTTGCGATCAGTGACACGGAAGATCGCTAAACCGACTCCCCACGGAGGTTCCCATGATCGACGCCAACCAGATTCAACCTCACATGCCTGTGGTCTGTTCGGAGAACGGGCAGTTCGCCGTCGTTGATCACATGCAGGGAGACGATTTCATCAAGCTGGCGAAGGACATGAACGGAAAACACCACTACATTCCTCTGCGCTGGGTCACCCAGGTTGATGACAAGGTGCACGTGGATCGCCCAGGCAAGCAGGCCAAGCAAGAGTGGTCAGAAACGCTGCCGCACGTCGCGAGTTAAGGGGACGGAGGAGCCCAAGGCACGCTGGTCAAGCCCGATCGCGGACCCGATCGGCGCCTTGGGCTGCGGCGCAATGAGCACAGCAATACACCTTTTCCCCTTGCTCGACGCCATGCCCGAGGATGCGAACCCCACAGTTGCCGCAGATGGGAGCAAGGGCCTGGATCGCACATTCGAAGGAATCGAAGGTATAGGTCTTCTTCCCTTCGATGACGATCTGGAACGGTTTGTCGTAGCCGTTACCGCAAGTCTCACAGCGCCGCTTGATCATGATGGCTCCGCGCATTTGCACGCAGCGTGCCGCGATCATGAATTCGTAGTCGTGTCGCGGAACCGGTCGTTGTCAACACCACCGTTCATGGTTGGAAGGTGGCCGAATCGCCAAGCAGGTCCCAGATTCGAGCGGTCGCAGCGCTGCTGGCATTCTGGGTGACCAACCAATCCGGGCCATCCGGGTCCAGGACCAGATCGGGGCCAGCGGTGGCGCCCATACCGATCAAGGCCGGGACCGATACGTGCTCGACGGTGGCCGCGAAGCTTGGAATACCAACCGCCAGGATCCCGACCTGATCGGCGGCCTTCGCCAGCCCCCAGATCTTGGGCTGCTTGGCGGCGATCCAGGCACCGAAGTCATTGCTCGGCAGGTCGGACAGACGCGACTCTGGAACATCCGCGGTCTGCTCGTAGTAGGCGCTCACCTGGACGAAGCGAAGACGCGCGGTCACGATGGCGTCGGCCCACGGATCCATCTCGCCGTTCGGCGCTGCCATCGCCCCGCCGGAAGCGGTGGTCGTGCCCAAGGACGACACCACGACGACCCGTTCCGCGATCGTCGGATCGAGCAAGTACGCATCCGCGACGTCGGTCAGACGCCCGCCCGTCACGACGACCAGCGGACGATACGAAAGTCCGATGCGCGCCGCGGTGTCCTTGATCAAGTGAGCCCCTTCCGAGCCGTTCGACGTCGTGTCCTCGATCCGCCCGCTTTGAGGTCTCATCAGCTGAGGACCTATGCTGGTGGTCAGATCCGGGATCCCGCGAAGCCCACTCGAGCGCGCCGCCTTCACCATTTTCCGCCAGCCGTCGACATTCGCGTCGATGTCCGGCCAGGGACCGCTGGTGTTCACGATGATTCCGGCGAGCGGCGGGCCCCCACCGTTCGTCAGCAGCATGGCGTACTCGCCCTGCCAGTTATCGTAGGCCCCATCGTTCGCGAGCACGACTGGATTGCGGGCGTCGACGGGCAGGCGCCCGCGCGGCACGGTCCAACCCAGGTTACGGGTTTCCCCGCAGCTGGCCGCCACCAAGGCGAGAGCGATGATTTCGCTGCAGGTTCGGCCCATTGCGACAGTCCGCCGATGATAGTACGCCGGGCGCCACCGCGCCGTAGCAACGACACCCCAGACTAGGGGAGCTGGACGCCAGCGTCGAGACCGAACATTGCCGCAAGGGGCGGCGCGGTCCAGACGGGAATCTGATCGAGGCTGCCCGTCCACCGGATCAGGTTGACCAGCCCGTCCGCATGCGCGTTCACGAACACCCAGCGCCCGAGGTGCTGGGTGAAACCGGCTCGCACCCCGAGTTGCACGACCACCACGCTCGCGGGCGTAGGCCGGTCGATGTTTTGTCCGTCCATCCGAACCTGGCCCGCGTTTGCCACAGCGCACCCGCGCCACCGGGTGAGGGGTATGCACGTGGCGACGCTGCCCAGGAAGTGCTGCTGCGAGATCCGGGCACCGTCCGCGCGTGACGTCGTGGTGGGCAGACTCATCATGGCCGCAGCCTCGACGGCGAGACGTCGCCACGCCAGCGTTCCGAACACGCGTCCCAGCGCGACCGGCGACGACGACATCCCGAGCGCCAGAGAGGGCCCCCCACCGAGCGAAAGCGAAGGCGCACCGTCGGTGGGCGGAGGTGCGACCGTCGCGACCACCGGCAGCGGGGATTCCACGGGCGCCGGCGGGGGCGCGGCAGCGGGTGGGGCCTGTCGCTCGGCCGGACTGGCAGGACCGTCGGGGGCCGGCGCGGTCTCGACTTGCGGCTTGCCGCTGGCGGCGGCCGTCGGATCGGCGGTTGCCAGGAGTTGGATCTGGACGACCAGCGCGAATGCCATTGCGCGTGCCAGGCGGAGACAATCGGTGCTGACCGACGGAAACGCCTGCTCTCCCGTCCACCGTCCGGCCGAATCGCGCCATTCAATGTGTCCGTCCATGGCGCCGCCTCGCCGATCCATCCGGACGATGACGTGCGTGGTGGCCGCTTCGACGAACGGCGCGTAGCCCAGCCGGTCAACGACGAGGGCCTTGAAATCGGCGACCGCCGGACAACCGGTATCCTGCGCGTACTCGAGCGTGAGCGTCAGCGGTGCCGCGTGGGCCTGCTTTTCGAGCGGCTGAAACAGTGAAAAGAGAATCGCGCCGAGACAACCGAGAGCCGGGACGCGAATCACGGCCGCCCGGATTCCGCCTCCCCGCTGACCCGAGGCAACAGAACGCTGCGGGGAAACTGGATCGCAAAAATAGCGCTGGCGCGGCGCGCTTCCTCGGCCTGTCCAGAAGCCGCGAACGAGCGCACGCGCAACGCTTCCCGCTGCTCTGCAAGGGGTCCTTGCGGATATCGGCGCGCGTGCTCGGCGGCCAGCGTCAGCGCGACGGAAAAGTCACGCCGCGTGTACGCGGCGTGAGCGCGCTGAAGCAGCTCGAGCTCAGCCGTGAAGGGGTCGGCCTTCGCGGCGCCTCGCCCTGATCGCGACGGGCCGACGCGTACCGAATGTCCGGTCGGACGCGTCGGCGACTCTTGCGACAGGCTGTCAACACTCGCGACGGCAACCTTCTGAGTCGGGGCTGGACTCTGGGATCGCTCCGGCTGGGGCGCCTCGACGCTCCGATGGTGCGCGCCCAGCGATCGAATGGCGCCGACCGCACCCGCCGCCGCGCCAACCAAGGCGATGGAGGTCGCCAGCGCGATTCTGAGAGGAAGATGGCCTCGCGCCGCGGGCAGCGGAGCTGACACGGGAACGGGCAGGCGTCGCGGAGCGGAAATCGCGCCACCCGCTGCCACGATCGCGCGTCCGCGGGCGAGGACGCGGGCGCGCATCTCCGACGGCACGTGGCGCTCGACCCGACCAAATTCGAGGAAGGCCACGAGCTCCGGCTCGAGGCCCACTTCGCGGCGCTTCATCTCGGTACCCCTTCCCTTCTCAGTCGGCGCACAGCCGACGCCAGCTCTTTTCGTCCCTTGTACAGCCTCGCGTAGATCCCGAACTTCGTGATGCGGAGCTCGCGCGCGATGTCGACGATCTCTCGCCCTTCCAGGTCGTGTTTGATCACCACCGACCGACGCGACGCCGGCACGAGATCGAGCCCGGCCGACAGCAGCGCCAGCGACTCCTGGCGCTGCACCAACCCTTCCGGGCTGGGGCTGTCGTCCTCGGGGTCGAGCTCTGCCTCCGGAGTTTCCCGGGAGCGCCGTCGCCGGTGCATGCGGACGACGCGGAATGCGACACCAAAGAGCCAGGGTCGCAGCGAACGGGTCGTGTCGAGCGTCAGCCAGTTGCGATGGAGCGCCAGGAAGACTTCCTGCAGAAGATCCTCTATGTCGGCGGAAGGGGCCCCTAGCCGCTGCAGCGTGCCAAAGACGTAGTCGAGCTCGCGATCGAACGTGTCGACGCAGCTGCCATCGGTGGGGGCCGGCGCCGGGGCGGGGACCAAGCGCAAGGAAACCATCCGAGGAGCTATTGTCCGGGAGCGACCGTTTTGCAATGAAATCGACCGGCGCGAACACGCTCGAAGAAATCGTCAACCGTTCGTGCCCTGTCGGTTACAGTCACAAAGTCGCCTTATGACCATGTCGCCTTGCGTAACGCTGCGCAAGGCGACCGCCGATGAGCCGGGGTCTGGTTCGGTCTCGGCTTTCCCGTCCCAACAAGGAGATCTCGATGAAGGCCAGCCGTTTACTTTCAATCGTTGGCGTGGGCGTGCTGGGTGTGATGGTCAATGCTTGCGTCAGCCCTGATGGCGGGGAAACGACGGGCACCGGGGGATCAGGCGGCGCCGGAACGGGCGGCGCCAGCAGCGGCGGCGCGACGTCGACCGGGGGGACGGGCGGCACCAGCTCGGGCGGAAAGGTAGGCACGGGCGGCGCGGTGGTGAGTTCAGGAGGATCCCCTTCGGGAGGCGCCACGGCAAGCGGTGGCGCCAGTTCGGGGGGCGCAACCTCGAGTGGTGGATCGGGCGCTGGCGGCAAGCCGGAGGCAACCGGGGGCGGCAGCGCCGGGGGCAAGGCGGCAGCCGGCAAGAATGGTTCCGCCGGGACGGTCGGCACGGGCGGCATGGGAATGCAGGGCGCGGGCGGCAACAGCGGGGGCGTCCTCCCGCTCAAGAACCCTCCGGTCCCGAGTGCCGGCTGCGGCAAGGCCGCGGGCGTGACCAACGGCAAGAAGACGATCATGAGCGGCGGCATGCAGCGGTCGTACACCATCGACATTCCGACCGGCTACGACATGAACAAGCCTTACCGCTTCTTCTACACGTCGCACTGGATCAGCTCGAACGCCGAGGCCGTCGTCGGCCAGAACTACTACTTCCTCAAACCGTTGGCGACCGCCGCCAACGAGCCCGCCATCTTCCTGGCGCCTCAGGCGCTACCGGGAAATCCCAACGGGACCTGGGACAGCGGAAAGGCGATCGACAACGTTTTGTTCGACGACATCCTCGCCTTCGTGAAGGCGAACCTTTGCATCGACACCACGCGCGTCTTCGCCACCGGGTTCAGCTTCGGAGGCATGATGACATACTCGCTGTCGGTGAATCACCAGGGCACGATTCGCGCGGCGGTGGGCATCGCGCCCGCCAACTACAACATCTACGTGCCCCCCAAGACGCACCAGCAGATGGCGTGGATGCAGACGACCGGCATGAGCGACGGTACCTGTCCCTGGGTCCAGGGGACCAGCAAGACCAACGGCGCAAAATACATTGCCATCGAGCACGCCACCGACAATGGATGCACCATTCCGGCCGACGTGCCGAGCTGGACGTCCGGCAATCACCTCTGCTACGACTTCGTCGGGTGCAAGGATGGCCTTCCTGTCAAGGCGTGTACCTTCAACGGACCCCATACGAACATCGCCATGGATTCCGGCTCCAACACGAACTGGATCCCGCAGGAGTCCTGGAAATTCTTCACGCAGTTCTGATGATCTGAGGCGCCGGCGTCGCTCGCCTGGGGCGCCCGCCCGCGCAAAGAGCACGTCGGGCGAGGGTTGGCGCCCGTGCGCATGTGGGCGTTGACACTACGTTAGGTCAAACCTGACGCCTCGACCGATGAAAGGCATGGCCCGTCATCGGGCCGGAGGCAAGAATGTTCCCTTCCGTTTTGGCCGGCGGCTCAGGCTCACGTCCGACTGCGCGCCCCCCAACGATTCCTGCATGGCGCACGACGTGAAGTACGCCAACGGCGCGAACAACCACCTCCTGGTCTCGATTGCGCAGGCCTTCGGCGCGGACACGAACACCTTCGGCAAAGGGCCGGCCGCCGCGTTCACGACCGGACCGCTCAGCGGGCTGACCTAGCGACAGCGCTCGAACCGTCGCAAACGGTTCCGCGGCTTCGTCCTTCAGCGCGATATCCGCGTCATCGCTGAGTCGACGCGCCCTCTCCTCGAGCGAGCATCGGCGTCAGCGATGACCCGAGTTGACCGCTTCTAGCGGCGACGGCGACGGATGAGCCCCATCGCGATGCCGACACCGACGAGGAACCCGAAGGCCGGAGCGTCGCCCGCACCGGCGATCGCGCAGCCTCCATCGCTGCCCGTGCTTCCCGACCCGCTCGAGCCACCACTGCTACCGCTCGAACCGCCGCTGGCGGTCGAACCGCCGCTGGCGGTCGAGCCACCGCTGCTGCCGGTCGTGCCACCGCTACTGCCGGTCGAGCCACCGCTACTGGTCGCGCCGCCGCTCCCCCCAGGGGGGGTTGTAAACGTACACATAACGCCGACGCACTTCGCGCCCATGCCCATGCACTTGCAGTCGCTGTCCTTCATACACCAGCCATCCTCTCCGGCTTTGACTTTGCCGGCAGGTTGACAGGTCTGGCCCTTATTCCAATCACACACCTGGCCGCCGCATGCAGGCTCGGGACAGTCTATGTCGTTCATGCAGGATATGTCGGCCGCGTTGGCGGTCCGCGCCGCTACCAGCCCGCTGCACAACGCGAGCGCCACGAAGAAGAATTTATGCTGCTTGGTCATCGAATGCATCGAGCCTCCTGGGGGCGAAGCTACCACCATCGCGCACCATCGGCCACGTTGGTCGCCACGAGGGACGGAAGAATTCGGCCGCTATCCTACCGGTCAGGCTGCCGATTGGTTCAGACCAGACCCGGATTCTTGAGCGGCGCGGAGTCGACGCGCGAGTCACCGAAGGTGGTCCGCATGTCCCCGAACAGGTTGAAGATCGAGGTCAGCACCCGCGTGTGCGGCACGCCACCGCACTTGATCCAACGGCCCGTTTTCAGCGTGGCGCTGGTTCCGCCGGCCAGCATGATGGGCATGTTGGTCTTGCCATGCGACGGCGGATCGGCGAGCTCGCTGCCGAACATCACCACGCTCTCGTCCAGCAGCGAATGCCCACCCATGTCGACAGCCTGCATCTTCTGCAGAAGGGCGAGGTGCATCTGCGAGTACCACGTCAAGATCGCCGTGCACTCCGTCGGGCGGAAACCGCCGTCGTGCTGGTAGTAGTGATGGTGCTCCGAAAGGTTCAGCCACGGGAAGGTGTGCTTGGCCTCGGTGTCGGTCCACTGCAGCGAGATGACCGCGGTCTTCTCGCAGGCCAGCGCCATGACCATCATGTCCATCATGAACTGACCCACAGTCGGGATCTTCATGTCGGTATTGAGGTCCTTGACCGCGCCGTTGTCGTCGGCGTTCAGCGCGCTGGTCGGGTTGTACCCGGTGGTGTCGACCTTGGTCGGCGTCTTGCACCCCGCCGTCGTCGGGGTCGGGGTCGTCGTCGACGTCACGATGCGATTCTCGAGGTCGCGAATCTGCGTCAGGTGCTGGTCGAGGCGCGCGCGATCGTCGGTGCCCAATTTCATCTTGAGCGAGTCGTACTTCTTGTCGACGAAGTCCAGGATCGACTTCTTGCGCATCTGGGCCACCGCGTTCGGGTCGGTGCCCCCCGCCCCTCCCGCGCCACCGGTGGGACTGCCAAACAACGTCGTGAAGATGTCCTGCGGATCCAGTCGCGGCGGCAGCGGGCCGCTCTCCGAGAAGTAGAGGGCATTCAACGCCGACAGCTTTCCGTGCGACTTGCCGGTGGCCCAGCGCACCGCGAACTGCAGGGAGCCGTAGGACTTGCCGGCCGAAAGCTTCGGCCCCAGCACCTGGTCGATCGACGGATACATCTTGGGGGGATAGTTCCCGGCGCCCTGCTGAATCGCTCCGGTGAACAATCCAACCCCGCCACCTTGGTGCTGCTCGACGTTGTATTTGCCCTGGTCGCCGCACGTGAGGTTCATGCCGTCGGCAATGATGATCCGGCTTTTCATCGGCTCCAGCGGAGCGAGGATCGGCGACAACGTGAAGGACGTCTCGGAGCCGGTCGGCGTGTACTTGTCCCCGTTGGCGCCGGAGCGAACAGTTCCGCCCGGCGTGTAGATGGTCACCAGCCGCTTGAGCGGCACCGTCGCCGACTGCGCACGCGCGGGGCGCCCCATCACTTCCAACCACGGCAGCGCGAGGGCGACTGATCCGGCCCCTTTGATCACCGCCCGACGATTGAGCTTGAACCGTGTCATGGCTTGAATCTCTCCTATTGGACCGCGCGAAAGAGGAAGCCGTCGCTCTGGGTCAGAGCCACCAGCAACTGCTTGACATTGTAGCCGGCGTCCTTGAACGCGTTACCGACCGTCTGCTGGTTGCAGCCGTCGGCATCCGTGAGCGACCGTCCGAAAGCGAACCGCATCCAGTGGGACGCGAAGCAGTTCCCGACCTCGGGAGACGTCGCGAGGAGCTTCACCAACTCGACCCCGTTCTTGGCCGTACCGTCGACACCGGGGACCGCGCCACTCGCGTCTATCACGGTGTCGTAGCTCATATTGGTCGTCTTGTCGGTCCAGTGTTCGGTCTCCCGATACTGGCCGACAGCGTCGTAGTTCTCGAAGGGGAACCCAAGCGGATCCAGATACTTGTGGCAACCCTTGCAGTACTCGGCTTGGGAGTGGATCGAGTAACGTTCTCGCGCGGTCTTGCCGCTGTAGGGGTCGGGCGCCATGGGCGTGAAACCCACCGGCAAGTCGATGGTTCGACACATCAGCTTGTTCACGATGAAGCTGCCGCGAAGGACAGGGTTCGTGTTGCTGCTGATGGTCGAGCCCGCCGTCATTCCGCCGAGCGTCAGGAGGCCCAGACGCTGCGAGGTATTCAGGTTCACTTTGGTCAACGTCGTGCCGGTGACGGCCGGGACACCGGCGGCGAAGGTCGAGCTGCCGTAATAGGAGTAAAGCGCCTGGTTCACGAACGTATACGGAGCCGTCAAGATCGCCGGCCAGCTTCCCGTCGCGTGCGGCGCCGCGACCTGGGTCGTGTTCTCGAAGATCTCGTACTCGAGGAACCGCTGCACTTCGGTGCGCATGGCAGCGCCAATGCTCGACGACCATTTCGGGAAGGTGGTCGTGTCTCGCGTCAAGCCAGCGAGGTCCGGAATGGGAAGCAAGTTGTCGAAGAAGAACGCCACCATGGGGTGGGACCTGGGGTCATCGAGCATCTTTTGCGCTTGCTGCTTGACGCCATCATTGCTGTCGAGCATTCCCGCGTCGGCCGCCTGGAACAACGCCGGATCCGGCATCGTCTGCCAAAACATGTACGAAAGGCGCGTCGCCATCTCGCGCCCCGCAATGCGCTTCACCGCCGTGTTGCCGGCGACGGCCTGGCCGAGTTCCACCCGGTACAGGAAGTCGGGGGACTGCAAAACTCCTTCGATCATCGCCGCCACGCTGGACGCAAAGGTCGCGGTCGAGAGCGCGCGGACGTCCTTGTAGAGTTTGACCAACTCGTCGATCTCGGTGGTCGTGGCGGTGCGCCGGTATGCGCGGGGCGCCAACGCGGTCGCGATCATGCGCGCGCAAGACTCTTCGTTCGCGGTGGTCACATTGCTCGCGCAGGAGTGAAGCTTCCCGAGGGCCGTCGAGTTTGCCGTCGCACGAGCCGCGATCGTCTCAGCCACGCTTTGATATTTCTCGACCAGCAGCGGTGAGGGTGACTGCTCGTCGGCGTCGTTGCCGAAGGGGTTCTGCTTGCTATCGACCTGGGCCGGGAGCTGATTGCCCGGGCTCGTGGTATCGCCGAGCAGATCGCGGACCGTGTTGCTGTATTCGTATGTGGTCAGGCGGCGCACCAGGGAGCGGCCAGGGGCCTTGGCGCTGCAGTCGAGTACGACCGGCATTCCGCCTGTCCCGCCAATGGTCCCGCCGCTGCCGTTGCCGCTGCCGCCGGATCCGGGCGTCCCGGTCCCGCCCGTGCCCGAATTGGATCCGGTGCCGGTCTGGGACGTGCCTCCCGTCCCGCTACCTGATCCGGCGCCGCCGGTGCCGGTGTTAGGACCATTTCCGCCCGAACCGGTCGAGCCCGGGGCGATGTTTCCGACACACCCGGAGAGGGCCAAGGCAGTCACGAGTGCGAGCGGGACACCTGTTGCCTTACACTGGATCACCGCGCACACTCCCGGACGCTGGCCTGACGACGATTGCGGCTCGGAGACCGATTGCCGCACGGTGCAATTTTGCCCATCGGAATACCTCGCTCCTCTACTTGCCGAGCCGGCGGCTTATTGTTGGAGAAAAATCACTCATTCAGGGGCACCCGCGGTTCAGGCGACGGGGCATCGAAGCCGCCATCCCGGCGGACACCGCGAAGACGATCATTAATAGCATGACGGTCGCCGATTCGTCCCGATTCCGCGCGCTGCCCGTCCCGATAACTGCATCCCCGGTTGAGCGCATGCCGGCGGCGCTTGACCGCGACGGTGAAGCCCAACCCCACGGATAAGAGCATCGGCCAGGCGAACGCGTCGCGCTCGGCGACGCCGGCGGCCTCGCAGCTGCAACCAAGCAGCGAGGGGCTGCCGACCACCACTTCCGCGGGTGGCGCTGAACCACCGGCGGCGTCCCGCCCCGCGTCGCCGCCGCCACCATCGATTGCCGCGCCGCTTCCGCCGTCCGGACCGGCATCCGCGGGCGGCGTCACGATCGAATCAACGACCAGCGCGTCCGCGATGGCTCCGCCATCGACGGTCCCACCATCAATCCCGCTGGTGTCCGAGCCGGCTTCCGGGCGAACGTCCGATGGTCCCCCATCCGACGGGCTCGCGTCCGACGGGCTCGCGTCCGGCGGGCTCGCGCCCGACGGGCTCGCGTCCGAGACCGAACCTCCGTTCCCCCCCGCCCCCGCCTCTCGGGTGGCGTCCGCGGCTGCGTCCATCGCACCGTCGGTCGTTCCCGGCGCATCGCCGAGCACCGCCCCGTCGCCCAAGGCTCCGTCGCTGGTCCCATCCGAGGAGGCATCACCGGAACCCGTCGAAGCATCAGCGCCGCCCCCCGCCCAAGGCGGCAAGTCGTAACCGCCCGCCGTGGCGGCCTGCTTGGCGGCGTCGTACATCAGTGACGCCCAGGCATCGAAGCGCGTGTAGATGCCCCCGACGCAAGTCGATCCCGACGAGGCGCCGCGGGACAGAACGCCGAAGCCAAACCATTTGCCGGCATCGAAGTTGTCTTGCTCGTAAGCGTCCGAGCCCGAGTCGCCCTCACAGGTTCCGTTCCCGGATGCGAACTCAGCCTTCGTCATTGGGAAGGTCCGCGACGGATAGCAATTGGCAAAAAGAGTGTCGTCCGGAATGCATGTGATGGCGATCCCTTGCCGGATGCGGCGAATGCCCGCGCTGGCTCCGGAAGAATCGGTGGCCGATGTGAGCCCGTAACCGATGGCGGTGACCGTAGGGGCGTAGCGCGTGTGATCGCTCATCGGTGGAGAAATCACGGGCGTCACATAGTCCGGTAGCGAGATCTTCTGGGCCAGGATCAGCAACGCGATGTCGTTGCCGCAAACGTCCGTCTGATCGGCGCCCGTTGGCACGATGATCTTGCTGACCGCCACGGTCATCATGGCTCCATGGAGGTCGGCTTCGGTCGTGACGATGACATTCTTGGCGGCCGTGACCGCGCCGAACTTGGTGCCCGGGCAATTGATGGCCTCGTCCGGGACCGCGGCCACGCAATGGCGAGCGGTGGCGACCAGATTCGGGGCGATGAGAGCGCCCGAGCACAGAGCCGTGCCTCCCCCACCCGCGGCGGCGAGGATTCCGACCGCGAAAAGGTGCTTCGTGTCGTTCGTTCCTCCCTGGATGGGATGCGACGTGGCCACCCCCGGTGCAGGCTCGCCACTGCAGCCAACCATCGTTGGCAAGGCGACCGCCGGCAAGGCGACCGCCAGGAGGACGATCCGTGGGGACACGTCGCCCAAACACCCGAGGATCGATTTCGATGTCTTCATGAGAGTCCTCGAAGGGGAAGCCACGGTGAGCGGCCAGGCTCTATTGCCTCGACCCGGGTGGTTTGGTGACTCAATTCAGCGGGTCCGGTGGGCCCGGATCTCTTGGGCAAGCTCCATCCACGTACCCGATGACCTTGGGATCCGTGCAGGCCGCGCACCCGTTTGGAAGGGTGCGTGACTCGGCCGAAGGACAGGGCGCTTTGATGCACCGAATTCCGGTGTCCACCTGTGCGCACACAGGCTGATACTGCTGCGTGCAGATTTCCGGGCGGGGGTCGGGGCAGGTGACGAACCGCGACGAAGGAACGGGGGCCGGTGTTCGCTCCGGGGTGGCCGGCCGCGGCTGTGGGGCTGCCGTTTCTCCGGCCGTGGCTCCCGACCGGGGTTGCCGCGTGGGTGAGCAGGCCCCGAGACACAGCCCCATCAATAGCGTGGCCCACGGTCGCATCGACATGTGCTCAGCATAACCTGCGCGATGTTCGAGACCGAGCCCGGGTTCAGGCCCTCAGCGCGGACGGCGGCGTGCTGCGCTCTTCTCGAACATGCGGTCCACGATGACCGCCACCAGGATCACGCACCCGGCCACGACGTTCTGCCACAGCGATTTGCCGATCAGGTTCACGGCGTTGAACGTGATCTGCATGATGCCGGCGCCGATCAACACGCCGAACACCGAGCCCCGGCCGCCCAGCAGGGAACAGCCACCCAGCACGGCGGCGGCCACGGCGTGCAGCTCGTAGGCCGAGCCCAAGGAAGGGGTCGCGCTGGGCAGATAGGCGACATAGAGGAGGCCCGCCACCCCGGACAGACCAGCGCTGACAATGAAGGTGATCAGACGAACGCGCCGCACCGGGACGCCGGACAAGCGAGCCGCCTCGGCGTTCGAACCGATCGCGTAACAGTACCTGCCGAACAGAGTCCGATGCATCACGAACGCAGTGATCGCGATGGCGCCCAGCGCGAACCAAAATGGCATCGGCATTCCGAGCCCGATCCCCTCGCCGAGGAAACGAAACCGCGGATACTCGCCGTGAAATCCAATGTCGGTGCCGCCGGTCAGGACCTCGGCGAAGCCGCGCAGGAGCAACATCGACCCGAGGGTCGCGACGAACGGCTGCACGCCGAGCCAGGTGATGATCAGGCCCTGCCCCAGGCCAGCCAGCAGCGTGAGAGCCAAACCTGCGCAGGCGGCGGCCGTGATGCCGAAGCCGGCGTACATGGTCAGGTAGCTGGTGGTCACCGCCGACAGGCAGATCATCGAGCCCACCGAAAGGTCGATTCCTCCCGCCAGGATGACCACCGCTTCACCAAGAGCGAACAACGAGATGAGCGAGATATGTCGGATCGTGTTCCGAAGGTTGTCCGCGTTCAGGAAGACTGGGTTCAGAAAGGCGGTGACGATCACCAGCACGATCATCACGGCAAGGATCGTGAGCTCTTTCTTCATCCGGGCCAGCATGTCGCGCCGGGCGAGGGGGGCTGATGGCAACGGGACCGGCGCTGAGGCCGGGGTGGTGTTCACGCTCATGTGGTTGCATACCTCAAGATGTTGGCATTGGTCAGCTCGCCGCTGGCGAGCTCGCCGCGCGACTTTCCCTGGGCGAGCACCAGGGCGCGGTGGCACACGGCGGCCACCTCTTCCGCTTCCGAGCTGGACACGATGATGCCCTTCCCCGCCGCCGCCAGCTCGCGCACGACATCGTAGACATCGCCCTTGGCGCGGATGTCGAGCCCGCGGGTCGGCTCGTCCAGCAGCAGCACCTTGGGGCTGCGCGCCATCCACTTGCCAAGCACGATCTTCTGCTGGTTTCCGCCCGAGAGGTTCCACGCCGGCCCGCCGGCACGAAATCGAAAACGATCGATGTAGGGACGCGCGATGGCCAGCTCGTCCTCCAGGAGGAAGCGCTTGAGCGAAGGCAACGCGAGGTTTCGTTCCACCAGCATGTTGAGGATCAAGCCTTGGGACGCGCGCTCCTCGGGCACCAAGCCGAAGCCGGCGTCCATGGCGTCCCGCGGGTTGCGGATGTGGAGGCGCTTCCCTTGCATCGTGACCTCCAGCTCACAGGGCACCACGCCGAAAAGTTCGCGCATCACGCTGCTGCGTCCCGCGCCGACGAGCCCCGCCAGGCCCAGGATCTCGCCCGCGTGCAGATCGAAGGAGACCCGGCCCCGCACCGAGAGCAAGACCTCCGGTCGGATCGTTGCGGGGGCCATGGCGGCCGCGCTGGCCGTCCCCGCCAGGAGCTCGACCAACTTGTCGAGGGTCGCATCGCGCGTGGCGAGGTCGGCCACCCTTTCACCATCGCGCAAGCAAACGACGCGATCGGTGATCTTCAGGACCTCGCCCAGCCGATGCGAGATGTAGACCATCGCGATCCCTTCGCGGCGCAGGACGTCCAGCAATTCGAACAGGCGGACCGCATCCGCCTCGGACAGCGTCGCCGTCGGCTCGTCGAGCAGCAACACCTTGGCATTCAGCGACAGCGCCCGCGCGATCTCGGTACGCTGCTTCTGCCCGGGCGACAGTCCGCGCAGCGACATGTGCGGATCGATGTCGCCCCCCACCCGTTGCAGGACCTCACGCGCCCGCCGGTACAACGCCGCCCGATCGATGACGCCGAACCGATGCGGTTCGTGGCCGAGCATCACGTTGGCGCCGACGTCCAGATCCTCCGCCTGGATCAGCTCCTGCCGCACCAACGAGACGCCGTGGTGAATCGCGTCCGCCGGACTCTCCGGTGTGTGGCCGTCGATCGACACCGTCCCGGCATCCGGCAGGTGGATCCCGGCGGCGATCTTCATCAGGGTGGACTTGCCCGCACCGTTGCCGCCAATCAACCCGACGATCTCGCCGGGCGCGACCTCGAAGTCCAGACCGCGCAATACGCGCACGCCGCCGAAAGACTTTTCGACCCCGCGGAGCTGCAGCATCATGCCCTCACTGTCCCGGCTTCGGGAGGGGTTCGTCGCATGGTGGGCGCAGGTTACCAGAGACCTCGCGGGCGGCCTTTACGAATTCGTTAATATTCTATATTAATCACCACCACGCCCCCCCCGCCCTGGCGTCCGCGCCGGGGAAAAATCTGTTAGGAGGACCAGACGATGCCCTTCAAGACCGTACGCGATTCTTTCCTGGCGATGCTTCTGGTGCTGGGAATTGTCGGCTCGACCAATTGTCGAAAGACCGACACGGGAGGCGCGGCCCCCGGACCCGGCGCGAACGCGCCCAGGACCTACAAGTTCGCGTTCGTCACCAACAACTCGTCCGACTTCTGGAACATCGCCGAGAAGGGCGTGCACAAGGCGGAGAAGGATCTGGGCATCAAGGCGGTCGTGTTCCGCCCCCTCAAGACGGAGGTGTCCGAGCAGCAGCGCTACGTCGAAGACATCCTGGTCCAGGACTACGACGGCATGGCGATCTGTGCGATCAATCCTGACTCGATGACCCCCATGCTCGACCGGGTCGCCGCGAAAATGCCGTTGGTCCTGCATGACTCGGACGCGCCGAAGTCGAAACGCAAGGCGTTCATCGGCACCGACAACGTGGCGGCGGGTAAGCTGGCCGGGCAGACCGCCATCGACGCGCTCAAGGCGGCTAACATCACCAAGGGCAAGGTCGCGATCTTCGTCGGACGCATCGACATGCAGAACGCGGTCGACCGCAAGCAGGGAGTCGACGAGACACTGGGCAAGCAGCCTGGGATCGAGATTCTCCCCGTGTTCCTGGACGGCGCGGACCGCAACAAGGCGAAAAAGAACGTCGAGGACGCGCTGGCGCGATACCCGGACCTGGTGATGACCATCGGTCTGTGGTCCTACAATGGCCCCTGCATGGTTGACGCTGTCAGGGCGTCGCCCCGGGCCAAGAAGCCGTTGATTGTCGCGTTCGACGAGGAGGAAGAGACCCTGAAGGGCATCCAGGACGGAGCGATCTCCGCCACCATCGTCCAGCGCCCTTTCCAGTTCGGCTACCAGACCATGAAGGCCTTGAAGGATCTGCGCGACGGCAAGACCATCCCCACCTTCATCGACACCACCATCCAGAAGGTCGACCAGAGCAACCTCAATGCGTTCTGGACCGAGCTGCGCGAGCTGAAGAAGTAGAAGAAGGGCCATCATGAGCACGCGAATTCTCGTCACCGGGGCGACTGGCAAGGTCGGAACCGCCTTCATCCGCCAGCTGCAGGCGGATGAACGCCACCGCGACACAATCGTTCGGGCGCTGTGTCACAACCGAAAGCTGCCGGCCGGCCCCCGCCTGGAAGTCTTCTCGGGATCGATCGACAGCCGTGACAGCGTGGCGGCTGCCATGGAGGGCGTCACGCATGTCCTGCACCTGGCGACCAGCAAGGAGACGCCCGAGTCCATCATGGACGTGGCGGTGAAGGGGCTGTTCTGGTTGCTCGAAGCCTCCCGCACCTGCCCGACCTTCAAGCAGTTCGTCCTCATTGGCGGCGACGCAGGCATGGGACACTTCTTCTATCCGCACCCGATTCCCGTGACCGAGACGCAGAAACACAGCGCCTATCCCGGCTGTTACGCGCTGTCGAAGGTGCTCGAAGAGGTGATGCTGGAGCAGTACTACATCCAGTACGGTCTGAACGGCTGCTGCCTGCGGGCGCCGTGGATCATGGAGAAGGACGACTTCCGCTATCAGCTGTCCTTCGGAGAGGATGTATTCGGCGGACCCCGGTGGCGTGATCTGGTCGGGCCCGCGGCGGCCGAACAATACGCCAAGGAGGGCGCCGTGCCGGTCATGCTAGATCCCGACGGCGTTCCCGTGAAGCGCAACTTCGTTCACGTCGAGGATCTGTGCGCAGCCATCCTGGCAGCGCTCGACAACCCGCGCGCGCGCCAGCAGACCTTCAACGTGTGCATGGACGAGCCGGTGGACTATGGCGAGCTGGGCGCCTATCTGAAGAAGACCCGCGGCCTGCCCTCGGTCACGATTCCCACCCCTTATCGCTCCACGTGGCTCGACAACAGCAAGGCCAAGTTCCTGCTCGGGTGGCGCCCGCGCTACGACCTCGCGCGCATCACCAATGCCGCCTACGACTACGTCCGCGCGCCTTCCGAACCGCGCGTGATCTGGTACCCGGGGTAAGCGGGCGCCGTGTCGACTGACTGGCCACACCGTCGCTACAACCCGCTGACGGGGCAGTGGGTCCTGGTTTCGCCCCAACGCACCCAGCGTCCCTGGCAGGGCCGCACGGAGGCCGCGGCTGGTGCCCAGCGACCCACGCACGATCCGCAATGTTATCTCTGCGCGGGGAACACGCGGGCCAACGGTCAGGTCAACCCCAACTACACGGGCACCTTCGCGTTCGACAACGACTACCCAGCGCTGATGAATGCGGGCGCGCCGGCCGCGCCGGCAGAAGATTCGCCGCTGCTGCGCCGTGAAGCGGTCCACGGCGTCTGTCGCGTGGTCTGCTTCTCGCCGCGCCACGATCTCTCGCTGGCGGAACTGTCCCCCACCGAGATCGCCGGGGTCATCGACACGTTCGCGGCCGAAACGGCGACCCTGGGCCAGCGCTATCCGTGGGTGCAGGCCTTCGAGAACAAGGGCGAGATCATGGGATGTTCCAATCCCCATCCTCACGGCCAGATCTGGGCCTCGGATTTTCTGCCCAACGAAGCGATAGCAGAGGATCAGCAACAGCGCGTCTACGCCAGCGCTCATGGCTCCCCCCTCCTGCTCGACTACGCGCGCCTCGATCAAGTGCGTCGGGACCGCATCGTCATCGAGAACGCGGGCTGGGTCGCCGTCGTTCCTTACTGGGCGGTGTGGCCGTTCGAGACGCTGATTCTGCCCGTGACGCCGGTGGCGCGCTTGCCGGAGGTCTCTCCGTCGGCGCGGCGCGATCTCGCGGCGCTACTGGCATCGTTGCTGGCCGCGTACGATCGTTTGTTCGAGGTGTCTTTCCCGTATTCGATGGGGTGGCATGGGGCGCCGTTCGGCGACGCCAGCGCCGACCACTGGCAGCTGCACGGCCACGTGTACCCGCCCTTGCTTCGCTCGGCGACCATCAAGAAGTTCATGGTGGGCTACGAACTCCTGGCCCAGCCCCAGCGGGATTTGACGCCAGAAGCCGCCGCGGAGCGCCTGCGCAGTTTGATCCGCTGAGGTCGACAAAGCCGAAGGGGCGGAAACGAGCCCGCCTCTTCGTTCCTGTCGGCCCTCACGGGCAGCCCTCACGGGCAGGTGAGCGGAGCGGTAGACACGATCCAGGTCGGATTCTGGGCCATTGAGCTCGCCGCCAACGTCCCCGGATGAGCGGTGTGGCCGGTGCTCGTAACCGAGTCGGCCGCCGTGGTCCCCGAAGTCTCGTCGAATTTCCAGTAGCCGGTCAGCCCCGGCTCGTTGCCAACCAAGGGGTGACTCATCGTACTGGCGATCTCGGTGGCGGTTCGGGCGACATTCCAAACCCGAAACTCGTCGATGGCGCCGTTGAAGTAGGCCATCGGATAGGCGCCGATGATCAGGTCCGACATCTTCGTGTTGAGCATCGTCGAAATCGAGACCGCGACCTTCTCTACGCCGTTGACGTACGCGTGGACCTTGCTTCCGTCCCAGGTCATCGCAAAGTGCGCCCACTGGTCCTTGTTCGCCATCAATCCGCTCGGTTTATTGTCACCCATGCCATCGGTCGCGTCGTTATTCGTGAAGGGATCGATGGTGCCGATGCCATTTGCGGTACTGCCGAAGTCCAACCCGAACCCGCTGCTGTTCCGACTGTTGTCGCCATAGAAGAACATCGTGTTCGTGTCGGCGGTCCAGCTCGAGCTCAGGACATAGGCCCAGAATTCGACGGTTCGCTGCGCGTTACCGATGGGCAAGTCCGCGCTTCCGCCGAATGGCACCTTCACGCGGGCCTGCGCGGGATCGTTGTTACCCGCCACGTTCGCGTTGAACGAGACGGCATGTCCGGCACAATTGCTGGCACCGCCGGCTCCACCGGATCCAGCCTTGCCCGCCGAGCCGCCGCCGTTTGCGCCGCCCGCCGAGCCGGCATGACCGCCGCTCGCCCCGGCGCCGGCCGCGCCACCGCTGCCCGTCGTCCCGGCGCCGCCGGTGCTGCCGCCGCTGCTCGTCGCCCCCCCGCTACCCGTCGACCCACCGCTGCTCGTCGACCCACCACTACTGGTCGACCCACCGCTGCTCGTCGTCCCGCCGCTACTCGTCGACCCACCACTGCTGGTCGACCCACCGCTGCTCGTCGTCCCACCGGAGCCGGTCGTGCCGCCCCCCGTGCCGGTCGTTCCTCCGCTGCCCGACGTGTGGCCACCCGTCCCGGTCGTACCGGTCGGCCCGCTGGAACTGCAGGCTGAGCTCAGGAACAACCCGAGGGCAGCGAACGAAGCGAATCGAACACCAGTCCTGAGCGACGGGGAATTAGTAAGCATGGTAAACGAATTACCACGGGGTGATGGTTTGATACAGCACAAATTCGGCCGGCTCCGCCGCGGCGGGGCGGCGCCAGCTCCGGCTTCGCCGCACCAGGTCGGCCGGAACGACAGATCCGTCGCCGCCCGCGACGAGTCATCCGGCCGCCGACTCGGTCACCTCGACGGCTCGCGAACGCCGCGAACCATCCTTCGGCGTGGTATCGACAGCGCCATTCACGTGCCCGCACATCAAGAAGGTCGACGATCTCCACCAATGCGTTCCGCGGTCCCCGCAAACCTCAGGCTGACCAACCAGGCTGCGTTGCTGGGGCAGCTGCTGGCCAGCAAGACGGCCAGCCGCGCCGAGCTTGCCAAGGCTACGGGCATGAGCAAGCCCACCACCGGGAAGATCGTCGAAGATCTGGTTCAGGCCGGCGTCGTCGAGGAGATCGAGGTGACGGGAGTCGGTCGACCCAGCGTCGGCCGGCCGGGCAAGCAGCTCCGTCTGGCCATGGATCGGGCGCGGTTCGTGGTGATGGACCTCGGCGTCGAGATGACGCGGATCTCGGGCATGCCCCCCGCCCCTCCCGACCAAGAACACTGGGAGGTCGAGTTCCGGACCCCGGCCAAAGCCGAGATCTGGCAAGACAAGTTGGCCGCCTGCGCCGAAAAGATGGCGATTCGACGGCCCTGGGCGGTGTTGATCAGCACACCCGGAGTCGTCGACGAGCGCGCCGGGCGCGTCCTCCTCTCGTCGAATCTGCACTGGTCGGAACAAGCGGATCTGCCCAAGATCCTGGGGCAAATCTGGTCGGCGCCGGTCAGCCTGGTGCAGGAGGTGCGCTGCCTGGCCCTGGGCGAGCTTGGCTGGCGAGCGCACGGCGACGACTTCGTGATGATCGACATCGCCGACGGGGTGGGCGGTGCGCTGATGCTCGGCGGCCGGCTGTACCAGGGAGGGCTACCGATGAGCGGCGAGATCGGCCACATCCCCATCCCGGGCAACAATCGACCCTGCGGCTGCGGGGGACGCGGCTGTCTGGAGACACTCGCTTCCCAGCGCGGCATGATCCAGAGCCTGCGCGAGGCGACGGCCGAGTCCCCGCGCAGGTCGCTCACCTTCGCGGACGTCGTGAAGGCCGCCGATCACGACTTGCCAGCGTGGATGCGATCCACGTTCGACGCGATCGCGACCTGTGTCAGCGGGGCCTTGAACCTATACGGCGTTCGCCGCGCGGTCATCGTGGGACGCATTACCGAGCTGCCCACGGCGGCCACCGATTACCTGATCGAAGCGATTCAGCGCGGCGCTATGTGGAGCCGTTTTGAAAACGTGTCCGTGCGGCTCGCTCCCAAGCGAATCTCACGGGGGCTGGTGATCGCGGGTATCCATCGCTTCGTCATGCCGACCGATTGGTCGGCCGGTTAGTTCAGGGCTGGACGTTCAGGGCTGGACGATGTGAGCGCCGCGCGAGGGGCGGGCGATGAACCAGGTCAGCGCGCGTCCGTGACGCTGTTCATATTGGCTGGCCAGGCGCGCGCCGATGTCGGAGGCCCGCTCGGTCGCGATCAGCGTCACCGTGCAACCGCCGAATCCACCGCCGGTCATGCGCGCACCAAAGACGCCGCCTGACTCCCCGATATCGCGCGCCAGCTCGACCAGCGTGTCCAGCTCAGGGGCGCTGACCTCGAAATCTTCGCGCAGGGATCGATGGCTCTGGTACATGAGCGCCCCGGCCGTCTTCCAGTCTCGTCTTCCCAGCGCATCGGCCGCCGCCCGGGTGCGTTCGTTCTCGGTGACCACGTGGTGCGAGCGCCGGTAAAGCAAAGGACCGAGCTTGGTCTCGGCCGCGTTCACCATCGACAGCGTCGCCTGGCCCAGTTCGGTGACGCCCAGCATCTTCGCCGCCTCGACGCAAGCCGACCGGCGCTCGGCGTAGGCGCCGGCGGCCAGCTCATGGCGGACCTGACTGTTGGCGATCAGCAAGGCCACCTTCGGATCGGCGAACGCCACAGGATAGGTGTCGCTGGTCCGGCAGTCGATGAGCAGCGCTCCCGATTCATTGCCCAGGGTGGAGATGAGTTGGTCCATGATGCCGCAAGGCACCCGGGCGTATTCGTGCTCGGCCTCCCGACATAGCCGGGCCTTCTCGAGCAAGTCCATCCGCTCCCCGAGCGCAGCCTCCAGCAGGGTCGCGGTGGCGACCTCGAAGGAGGCGCTGCTCGACAACCCACCGCCGAGAGGAACGTCGGAGATCACCAGCGCGTCGAGCGCAGGGAGCGTCCGGCCGCGGGCCATGAAGCCGGCCACCACGCCGCGCGGGTAGTTGGCCCAGGAGGGGTCCTCGACGACCGGCATCGCGTCCAGGGGAATATCGACCGACTCCTTCGCCGCGGTGCTATGGAGACGAAGACGGCGCCCCGCGCCGGCCGGCGCCGGGGCCGCGGCAATGACCGTGTGGCGATCGATGGCCATCGGGAGCACCAGGCCGCCGCTGTAGTCTGTGTGGTCGCCAATGATGTTCACGCGCCCCGGCGCGGCGACAACCCATTGGGGCGGGCGCCCGAATTTTGCGGTGAATTCCGAGGTAGCTGTGCGAGGCAACACGATTCAACCCCTTATCATGATCGACGGGCGGATGTCCCGTATGAAGGTCGGTTTCTGGCCTTCGGAACGCCGTGCCCCCCGTCGCTGCCACGGGTAGGCTACGGCCCATGCAACTGTATCGTGAGCTGACACCGTGGTACCGGCTGCTGGATCCGGTGGCCGATCATGCGGACGAGGCCGCCACCTACGCGGCTGCGTTCGATCGAGGTGGCACCCCCGCGGGGGGAGCGCTGCTGGAGCTCGGGGCGGGCGCCGGCGGCAACGCGTTCTATCTCAAGAGCCGCTACCGCTGCACGTTGACCGACATCTCGCCCGAGATGCAGGACCTGTCACGCGCGCTCAACCCGGAGTGCGAACACCTGCTCGGCGACATGCGGTCGCTGCGGTTGGAGCGCACTTTCGATGCCGTGATGGTGCACGACGCGGTGGCCTACATGACGACGCGCGCAGATCTCGCCGCCACGGTGGCAACAGCCTACGCGCATACCCGCCCGGGCGGGGCCGCGGTGTTCGCGCCCGACTATGTGCGCGAGAGCTTTCGCGAGCGGAGCGAGCTCCACGCGGGCGACGACGGTACGCGTTCGCTCCGTTGCATCGAGTGGATCTGGGATCCCGATCCCAGCGACGACACCTACGCCGCCGAGTACGCGTTCCTCCTGCGGGACGGCACCGACCTGCGCGCCGTGCACGATCGGCACGTCGAAGGTCTGTTCGCGCGCGCGACCTGGCTCGAGATTCTCACCACCGCCGGGTACCGGGTCGAGCTGGTGGATCGTCCCTTCGACGATTCCACCACCGACACGATCTTCCTCTGCAGGCGGCCCGTCTAGGGTAAGCGCGCAGCCTGTTTGCAAACGCGCACCGAGTGCCTACCTTCTGCGGGAGGAGGGGCGCATGCGGGGCGATGTGTTTCAAATCCACGTTCCCAATCAGGTGCTGGTGGATCTTCAGGCCCGACTCGGACGAGTCCGCTGGACACGGGGCGGTGAGAGTTCGGGCTGGTCGGCCGGCACCGACCGCGGGTACCTGCGCGCCCTGGTGGACCATTGGCGAACCGGCTATGACTGGCGGGCGCGCGAAGGCCAGCTGAATGGGCTGCCCAACCGGACGGCCAACGTCGCTGGCGGACGCCTGCACTTCGTCCATGTTGCCGGTTCCGGGACAGCCCGCCTGCCGTTGCTCCTGCTGCACGGATGGCCTGACTCGTTCTTCCGCTTTCACAAGGTGATCGAACCGCTCAGGGTCGCCTTCGACCTGGTGATTCCCTCCTTGCCCGGCTTCGGCTTCACCGGGCCCCTGCAAGGGCCTGGCGATGTTCCCCGCAACCGCTTCAGCGCGCGCGTCCTCTGGCAACTCATGACCCAAGTGCTCGGCTACCCGCGCTTCGCGGTGGCAGGCGGCGACGGCGGCAGCGTGATCGCGCAGATCCTCGCCCTCGAGCACCCGGAGGCGGTCGTCGGACTGCACCTGACCGACCTGGGCTGGCACGCCCTGGCGGTCGACCCCGCGGCCGCCTCGAGGGCCGAGAGGAAGTTCCTCGACAATGTGAAGAAGCGCCAGATGGCCGACGGCGGCTATGTCCTGGTGCAGATGGCGAAGCCCCGCAGCCTGGCCGCGGGGCTCGGCGACTCGCCGGTTGGGCTGGCGTCGTGGATTGTCGACCGCTTTCACTCCTGGTCGGATTGCGGCGACGACCTCGACCGCAGCTTCAACAAGGACGATCTGCTCACCAACATCATGATCTACTGGGTGACGCAGACGATCGGGTCGTCCGTCTTCAACTACCACGCGGAGGCGCGCTCCCCGTCGCTGACAACCTCTGATCGGGTCGAAGTGCCGGTGGCGATGGCCCTGTTCCCTCGGGAGCCGGGCGGCATCCCGCCCCGCAGCCTGGCCGAGCGGACTCTCAACGTTCAGCGGTGGACCGAGATGCCCCGGGGCGGACACTTCGCGGCGCTGGAGGAGCCGCGCCTGTACGCCGAAGACGTGCTCGCCTTCTTTTGCCCCTCCTTCCGCCCGATGATCGGTGATGCTCAACGGATAGCGCGGAAGCCGCAGGGCAAGCCGGGCAACGCGAGCCAACCGGGGATAGACAGTCATGTCGGTTGAACCATTTCAGGTCGCCGTCTCCGATCAGACGCTCGACGATCTGCGGATGCGGCTTGCCTGCGCGCGCTTCGATCCCGAGGGGAACGATGCGCCCGACTGGTCGGCGGGCATCAATCCGCGCTATCTGCGGGAGTTGGTGGAACATTGGCGCTCGCGCTACGACTGGCGCGAACGCGAGGCCGCCATCAACCGTTTTCCGCACTTTCGCGCGGCCCTGGGAAACACCAGCCTGCACTTCGTTCACGTCCGCGGGCGGGGCGAGCGGCGGTTGCCGCTGTTGCTCACGCATGGTTTCCCCGACTCGTTTCTCCGCTTCGCCAAGCTGATCCCGTTGCTGGCCGACCCGCAGTCGCATGGCGGCGATCCCGATGATGCTTTCGACGTCGTCGTCCCCAGCCTTCCCGGCTACGCCTTCTCCGACCGGCCGTCGGAGCACAGCGGCATCTTCCACGTCGGTGAGCTCTGGCATCGGCTGATGCACGACGAATTGGGCTATCCATCCTACGGCGCACATGGCGGCGACTGGGGCAGCACCGTGACCGAACACCTGGCGCGCCGTCATGCCAATGCGGTGGTCGGCATCCACCTGACCGACGTCCCGTTCTGGCATGCCTTTCAGCCACCGCACGACCCATCGCCGGCCGAGGCTCGTTACCTGGCTGACAATCAACAATACATCCTGCACGAGGGCGCCTACGCGGCCATCCAGGGGACGCGGCCACAGACATTGGCGGATGGGCTGAACGACTCGCCGATCGGCCTGTGTGCCTGGTTGGTCGAAAAGTTCCAGAGCTGGAGCGACTGCGACGGCAACGTCGAGCGTCGCTTCACCAAGAACGAGCTCCTCGACACGGTGATGCTCTACTGGGCCACCGAGACGATCGATTCGTCCTTTCTCCCCTACTTCGATTTCACGCAGGCGAGTGCCCTGCGCTGGATGGTGGAGAAGGTCAAGGAGTGGACGGGCTCATCCAAAGTACCTGCGGGGTTCGCGCTGTTCCCCAAGGACCTCTCGCATGCGCCCGAAGAATGGGCGCGCCGCTTCTTCAATGTTCAGCGCTGGACGACGATGCCCCGCGGCGGGCACTTTGCAGCCTGGGAAGAGCCTGGTTTGTTGGCCCAGGAGATCCGAACGTTCTTTCGCCCGCTCCGTGCGGCCGCGACCGTTCGCGCGTCCTGAGACTTGCCTGCCGCGTCATTCGCGGACGAGCTCGGGGTCGCTCACCTGCACCCGATCTGCAGCGCTCTTCGTGCCACGACCGGTCATCAATCGGCGCACGGGGGCAGAGCCGGGGCGATTGACCTTCCGCAACGGCGCTTACGCGTCTAGACTTTCAATCCTGGTCGACGTCAAAGAGAGTTTCGTAACAAGATCGACCCCGACGCTGCAGTTATCGGGAAACACGTGTGGGCGATCGATGCTGACTCGTCGGCTCGACACCTACATCCTGCCCGCTCCCACAGGTGACGGTCCACAAATGCCGCCGACTTCGTTCGCTCTCGGAGAATAAGATGAAGAAGCCGTTTTCTACCCAGCTTGGGGGCAAGGAGGTCGTGGTTGCCTGCGCCGTACTGTTGGCGGGGTGCACCGGCCAGATCGGCAGCGATTCGCCCGGCAGCGGAGGTTCCGGCAACCCTCCAGCCAATGGGTCGGGGGGCTCCGTCGGGAATGGCTCGGGCGGCAGCAACCAACCAGGCTCGGGGGGCAGCAGCACCAACGGCAGCGGGGGGAGTGGCAGCGGCAGTACCAGCGGCAGCGGAGGCAACACCGGCAGCGGCGGATCGAAGGATCCGAACATCATCATCGCGAATCCGCCCGCGTTCTCGCCCGTCCCTGGCACGTTGCGGCGCCTGACGCGAACTCAGTTTCGCAACGCCCTGAAGGACGTCTTCGGCTATGTCGTCGATCCCCTCCTGCTCGACTCGGACAGCTGGGAGGGAAATTTCGCCAGCATCGGTGCCGCGATCGTCGTGACGTCCGACCAGGGGGCCGAGCAGTACAACACGGCGGTCGAAGCCGCTGTCAACACGGTCTTTGCCGACGCAACCAAACGAGCCACGTTCATTGGCTGCACGCCGACCGGACAGGCCACCGATACCTGCGTGCGCGGCTACCTGCAGAAGCTGGGGCTTCGCGCCTGGCGGCGGCCGTTGACGACCGCGGAGCTGGACACGCTGGTCGGTCTGGCGGCCAGCGCATCGACGACCCTGGGCAGCCCGGTCGAGGGCGCGCGCTGGGCAACGGTGGCTCTGTTCGAGGCGCCGAGCTTCCTTTATCGGCCCGAGCTCGGGCCCACCACCGGGACTGGCGCACGTCGATTTACCGGGTACGAGATGACAGGTCGGCTCTCGTTCCTGATCTGGAACAGCTTGCCCGATCCGATGCTGATGGACCAAGCGCAAGGCGGCATGCTGGACACCACCGACGGGATCCGCACCGCGGTAAATCGCATGCTGGATCTGCCGGCCGGGCGCGAGTCGGTCGGAAACTTCGCGGAGGAGTACCTGCGCCTGGACCGAATCGCGACCCAGGCCAAGGACCCGGCGTTGTACCCCGACTACAACGCCAGTCTGCAGTCCGCAATGCTTCGGGACATGCGAGACACCTGGACATCGCTGGTGTTCGACGACCAGACCAGCGTCCTGAATGTCTTCACGACCACCAAGGTGGTGGTGAACTCCGACCTGGCGAAGCTGTACGGCCTCTCCACCTCTGGTCTGACGCCGACCACGTTCAAGACGATGTCGCTGCCGGCCGACGGGCCCCGGGCGGGGATCCTGAGCAAGGCTGCCCTGCTGTCCAACTTCGCGAATCAGCAATTCGGATCGCCGACGCTGCGCGGGAAGTTCATCCGCGAAGCCTTGATGTGCGGCACCATCCAACCTCCCCCCGGTAACGTCAACACTGCCGTGGTCGATGTGCCGACCGACGTGCCCACGACGAAGCGTCAGCGGCTGGAGCAGCACCGCACGGACGCAGGATGCAAGGGTTGCCACGCGATGATGGATCCGCTCGGGTTGCCCCTCGAGACCTACGACGCGCTCGGGAAATACCGAACCACCGAGAACGGCCTGCAGATCGATCCGTCGGGAACCTTCGACGGCGTGGACGTCGCCGATTCCCACGCCCTGGGTGTGGCCGCCAGCCAGAGTGTGACCGTGGCCCAATGTCTGGCGCGCCGATACTTCGACTACGCCATGGGCTACAAGGACCGGCCCGAGGACGGCACCGTGCTCAACGCCCTGGCGAAGGCGTTCAACGCGTCCGGCTACAAGATGCGCGACCTGATCCTCGCTGTCGTCACCAACGACGCGTTCTCGACCGTCGCACCGCAACCCTAATCGAACGGCAAGCGCAATGGCTAAGAACACTCTGGATCGACGAACAGTCCTCAAAGGCGTGCTGGCGACGGGCGCCACCGTCAGCATTCCGCTGCCGCTTCTCGAGATCATGTTGAACGGCAACGGGACGGCTTACGCCCAGACGGCCACCCCCGTTCCACCGCTATTCGTGTTGTGGTTCTTCGGTAACGGGTCGCTGCCGGGCGCCTGGAAACCTGCCAAGACAGGAACGGGAACCAACTGGGAGCTCAGCTCCCAGCTTCAAGGGCTGGCGGGTGTGAAGTCCCACCTCACGGTCATCAGCGGGCTGACCAACAAGCTGGTCGTTGGCGGCCGCGAACACCCGACGGGTTCGGCCGGCGCCACCACCGGTGCGCCGCAGAACGGAGGCGCCGTCACGGCGCCGTCGATCGACCAGGTGGTGGCCAACATGATCTCGGCCGGGGCGCCGTTCAAATCGGTCGAGGTGGGTGTGACCCCGGCGACCCCGAATGGCGGCGACGACTCGCTGGCCACCGTCTCGCACAAGGGTCCGAACGGGAAGAACGTCCCCGATTTCGATCCCAAGTCCGTCTTCAACCGGTTGTTCACCGGCGGCACGACCACCACGCCCGGGATGCCCGATCAGGCCGCCAAGCTCGCCGGCGTGCGCAAGAGCGTCCTCGATGTTTGCTTGGGCGACGGCGCGGCTCTGCAGAAGCGGCTGGGCGCAGCCGACAAGGAGCGCCTGGAGCACCACCTCACGTCCATCCGCGCCATCGAAGCGCGGCTGGCGACGATGTCGAGCGGCACGACCCCGCCGGCGACGTGCGCCGCGACGGCCCCAACGATCGGCAAGGACACCAACAGCGAGGCGCCGCCCGCCGTGAACACCGCGATGGCCGAGCTGTCCACCCTCGCGCTGGCCTGCGACAAGACGCGCGTGTTGACGTTCGTGTTTTCGCTGCCCGCGGCACACGTCTACTACCGACACCTGGCCTCCAACATGAACGCCGACTTCCACGACACCGTCTGCCACGGCGATGCGGGCGACATGACCAGCCAGCCGCGGGTCGACACCGGCGTCCGCTACGCGATGACCTGCCTCAACGAGTTCTTGACCAAGATGAAGAACACGATGCACGGCGCGACGAGCCTGCTCGACCAGTCGCTGGTGTTGGTGACGTCGGATACCGCGTGGGGGAAGATCCACACCAAAGAGGAGTGGCCGGTGCTCCTGGCGGGCAAGGCGGGCGGCAAGCTGCAGGGCGACACGCACCTGAACTTCAACGGCGAGAACTTGAGCAAGGTTCTGCTAACCGCCGCACAGATCATGGGCTCGACCGCGACGACCTTTGGCAGCGGTAACGGAGCCGTGACAGGCTCATTGGCTGGCGTCATCAAGACCTGAGCTGAGCAGGACCTGAGCAACAACACGCCGGACTCTTCCGGCGGGGACGTTAGGTTCGTATCGCCTCGAAGGTCAGGACATTTTCGATGAGGCCCCGGCCGGTCAGCGGCGAAACGAAATGGGGCTGCGGCGCGTTCTCCCAACCGCCCACCCGAAACCCGACGGTGGTCGCGAGCTCGAAGATCTCCTCGCGGCAATACCAGCGCGCAATGGGGAGCGCATCGGGCCGATAGATGAGCGGTCCGTGGTTGATCCACCTGCCGCCCGGCACGAGCAAGCGATGCAGGTGGCGCAGGAAGGCATGCAGATCGGTTGGGACCTGATCGATGAACCAGGGGGTCACGACCGTGTCGAAGGTCTGGTCGGCGAAGGGCGGTTCGGTGCCATTCGCCAGGAAGAAATGGAAGGCCTCTTCACCGAGGGGCGCGGCCGGCAGCAAGAGGGGCCAGCGACGGCTCACCGGGTCGGGCTCCGGCGCATTGCCGCTGGTTTCTGTGAGGCTGACGGACGCGCCGCGGATGATGGCTTCGGCCACGATCAGCAAGAAGGGGTCCACGTCGACGACAGCAATCTCCTTCGCTGCGCAATGGAGATGAAGGTCGTACGCCAGCCGGCACGCACCTGCACCGAGCACCAGCGTCCGGCCCAGCTCCCGGCTGTCCGTGACGCGCCGAATGGCCGCGACCGAGCGCTGATTCTCTTCGTCATGCCCGTCGGACCACGCCCAATCGCGGAACAGGCAGCTCATGTAATCGGTCGCGCCGCGCGGAAGTCCGACGCCCTCGGCCGGAAGCAGCGGCTCGCCCAACGCGGGGCCCACGACGACGGCAATATCCTCGGCTTGATCGGCAATCGAACGGGCGAGCGCCTGAAGCCGCGTCCGCGTCGTGGCGATGAGATCTGGTTCCCCCGCCTGGACCGCCAGTGCCCGAATCGTCTCGCTGGCTTGTTGGAGGACGAGCCCGAGCTGTTGCCGCCAGTGCTCTATCTGCGCCGGCGGATCTGGCAACAGGACCCGAATGCTCGTGACCCGCGGGTAGGACTGTCCGCAAGATGAGCAACCGAGGGTCTGGTCGAGCGACCGCCGGCATCGGGGACAAACCACCCTGTCTGGAATGCATCCCATGGCGCGCGCTGGCGACGCCCAGCCACGACTGCATATCATTTCCGGCTTGGCCGGTCACGCGACTGCCCCGGCTGTCCTGAACAAGGTTCGGGCGCCGGGACTGACCACGTCAGGCGGGGTCGGCCACCAGAGCGAAGTATCGGATGCTCTTGCGGTCGGTCGCCGCAAATTCGTCGACGAGGGCGCCCTTCCAGATCGCCTTCAAATTGGGTGTGAGCTGAAGCTTGTGAACGTCGCCCTGGTGAAAGGTTCGCACCTTGCCGGAGACGATCGTCTTCATCTTGTCCTTGATGGCCGAGCGGGCCTGTCGAGGTTTGTAATGCGCGACCAGGATTGACTGGCCGTCCATGGGACCGCCCGTCACCTGGTATCGCATCACGTACGCGTAGTCGTAGAGATCGTCGTCGGGAAACTTGCTCGGAATCTCGACCAGCTTGGCCGTCACACTCAGCGGAGCGGGCACCGGCGCCGCCCCCGGCGCGGCAGAGGGAGCACCGGGCGTCGGTGCCTCGGCACGGACCAGCCCCCCTGACGCGAGGGTGGCGGTGACCAACAGGGATACGAGGGTGAGATTGATGTTCATCGTGAAGCGCTCCTGGAAGGGATCATCGGGTACCCGTTTCAATGAATCGGTGAGGTCGTGGGGGTTGGCGCCGGCAGCGACACGGAGGACGCGGGCTCGCCGCCTTTCGCGCTGCTGTCTCGGAGCAGCGCCATGTTCTGCCCTACCCCGACCAGCCCGGGCCCCGCGCGAACCGCCGCACGGTATGCGTCCTCGGCTTCGGACGGCGCTCCGGTCAGTTGGTGGACAAGGCCGACGCTCGCCTGAGCCTCGCTGAAGGTAGGCGCTTCGGCGGCCGCCCGAGCGTAAGCCTGACCCGCCCGATCGAACTCGTTGGCCCGACGCGCGACGTTGCCGATGTTGAACCAGAAGAGCGCCGTGACCTCGTTGGGCGCAAGCGGCCGAAAATAGGCGCCGTCGGCGGACCACGGTCCGTATTTCGCGCGGTACCAGTCGTCCGGCATCGGCTCGCCTCGCCGAAGAAGCTCGATGTTTCGCGACGGCGACTCCCGCGTACGGACGAAGAAGTGTCCGGGCACGCGCACGCCATCCAGGGCTATCCCGAGGCGTTCGGCGACGATGAGGTAGAGCGCTCCCAGGCCCAGGCAGCTGCCCCGCCGATCGCGCAGCACCGACGTCAGGGTGTAAAACTTCGGATCCTCGTCGTCGATCTCCCGCGTGAAGCCAAGGTCGCTGAAGACCACCGCCGTCAGATCGTCGATGACCGGGGCGCCCGTGTGGCCATGTCGGGTCCGCACCCGCGCCGCGATGAGATCCAGTTCCTCCCAGGCGGTAACGAGCTGAGCCGGGTCCGCGCCGATCTCGGCGGCGGTTGCGATGAGCGCGCTGGCCACCGGCCCTGGGGGAGCCCGACGCGGTCCGCAAGCCCACGCGCCCGACGCCGCGGACAGCGAGACCGCCGCGAGCGAGAGCGCCCGGCCCCGCGACCAGCCCCGCGAATTTGGTCGATCGGCGCGTCCACGTCGCATCATGATCGCTTCATGGCTTTCGGGGCAGCGGCGCCCAGCCCTCCTTGAAGTCGTAGAGATCGCGGGCGGTCATCATCCAGATGACGAGTTTCTTGCTGCCAAGGGCCGCCTCCCCGCGACGAAGCAGCTTCTGGCGAACGTTGGGACCGCCGCCATAGCTCATGACCAGATCAACCGGATATCCGATCTCCTTCGCCAGGTGCGCCGATACGCCGGCATGCTCGCAGTCGATCAGCTCATAGGCCGCGGTGAAGCTATCGCCGAGCACGACGATCGGGCTGTCGGGATCGTCCTCGTAGAGGGCACCGTCGGCCGAAAGGATCTGGTGGCCCGACAGCGTCTCGGGCTGATAGCGCGAGCGATCGGCTTCGGCCAGGCGGGAATGCAGGTCTCCGTATCGCGTGAACGACGCCTCCTTCGTTTGAAAGGTCCGTCGGTGGGCAGCCAGATCCTTGTACCAGGGATAGCGGCGGATACGGGCCGCGATCAAGTGGGCGGCCAGTTCCAGACCCTGGCTGGTCCAGTGCGTATCCTGCGCCTGATACAGGAGGTCAGCCGACCCGCGCCCGCCTTCACCCTTTTGAGCGGCTTCCTTCTTGGCGGATTCCTGGCGCGCGGCAAGAAACGCGGGCAACAGATCCACCGATTCAACGCCTTCGGCGGCCAGGTCGCCGAGAAATTTTCGTTCGAATGGGTTCACCACGCTTCCGGCGAACCGTGTGAAGTCTCCGCTGGCTACCTTGTCCGGGTAGACCTCGACCTTGGTCGGCACCGGCACGAACAACAAGTCGACGCCGTGTCGGGCCAGGAACTTGCGGAATTCGGCGATCTTCGGCAGCGGATTGCGATCGCCCGACTGGCGCGCCAGATCGCCCCCGACGGCATAGGCCACCGAGCGTCCGAAGAACATGAAACCGTCGGCGCCCGAAAAGGCCTTGGCTCCCGACGGAATGGACGACAGCTTCGACTTGAGGGCGCTGGTGAGCGGCGCAACCTCGCGGGTCCAGGCCGACCACGAACCGCCATGCAGCCGCAACTCGGCGGCGATGGATTGCTTGATGGGCTTGGTCAGCGGGGTGGCGACCGACTTCCGCAAGACCAGCGGAGCCGGGGAGCCCGAGCCTTCCGCGGCAGTTGCGGACGCCACCGCGTCCGGTACGAAGAACACGTTGTAAACCGGCGTGCCCTGCGGCTTGCCGCGCATGACGATGGTGGAAGGCGGGAAGGTCTGAGTGCCGAGCTCCTTGCGCACCTCGGCCTCGGTCTCCTCGGTCGGCCACCCCTTGGGGGTCGGGACCAGGTCGGTGTTGTAGGACGGGTACCAGTAGGAGGCGAGCTGGTGCGCCCAGGATTTCACTTCACCGGGTGAGAGCGCATGGCCCTCGTATTCGGTGCGAATGAACGTGACCAGCGCCGAAGGATCGCCGAGGGCGGTGCTGTCGACGCGCCCGTAGACGTTGGGCGCGCCGTCGCCATCGTCGTCGGGCAGGGCCGAGAAGCCATGGAACCAGGGAGCGAACTCGATCTGAAGCCAGATCTCGGGCGAGCGCCCGGCACCGGGATCGTGCAGGTACCCGATGGTCGCGGTCTGCCGCACGATCTGCGGACCGCCCGGCAGTTGCCAGGTCTCGGCCCGAACAGCGGAGATCACGTCTTCGAGTCGATCGGCCCCAGCGATGTGCTTGGAAACCATCAGCTCGACCAGCGGCGTGAGCGCCACGGCATGAGCGCGCTCCGCCGCCGTCAGCGGCGTCGAGCCAAGCGAGCCAGTCAGAGAATCCGCAACGATCTTGTTTGCGAACGGCCGATCGACACGGGGCTCCCCCCCGGTCACCGCCGCGCCTCCTTCTGGTGGCGGATCGGCGTTCATGAAGTTGGCGTGGTAGGCGGCATAGTCGAGGCTGGCCCGAGACGCTGCCGTCACCTTGCGGACCAGCACCCGAGAGGTGGTCCGGCGATAGCCAGGCAAGCCGTCCTCGACGTCGCCGCGCGTGGCAAGCTGCGGTGAAAGCTGCGCCCGCGCGGTCCAAGGAGAGCGGGTTCCCGTCGCACAAGTCGCGACGCCTACCAAGGCCAGGGCAATCGTCACGACGGCCAGGCGCGGTCGCGACACAGTCGGTGTGGATCTGATCATGATGGCTCGTAAGCTCCCCGGCGATAGCGCCACATCACGCGAAGAACGCGGAGGCCATAGGTGATGGGGTTCAAGTGTGAGGTCTCGTCACCGTAGTGAGTGGGAATCGGCTCTTCACCGACGCCCAGACCGTGGGCCCGAGCGGCCGCGATGACCTCCAGGTCGAAGTCGAAGCTGTCGCTCAATCGTTCGAAGGGGATCTCGCGGAGGGCGCGCGCGCCATAGACGAGATACCCGCTGTGAAAATCCGTCAGAGGCAGCTTCAGCGTCGTCCGCTCAATCTTGTTCAGGGCCCAGTTGGCGACGTACTTGTAAAGCGGCATGCCGCCCTGAAGCGCCCCACCGCCGGCGATGCGTGACCCCTGGAGCAGATCCAGTCGTCGGGTCTCAAGCGCCCGCAGCAATCCATCGAGCGCCTCGGGACTGTACTGCCCGTCGGCGTGGACCGAGGCGGCGTAGCGGGCGCCGATACGACGCGCATGAAGCAGGCCGTCCTTCATGGCGGCGCCGTATCCGCCATTCTTTGCACGCGCGGTCACCTCCAACCAGGGGTGTTCCGCCGCAAGCGCGCGCGCCACGGCGGCGGTCTGGTCCGTACTTCCATCGTCGACGATCACGGCCGTCATGGTCTGTCCCTCTGGCCGCGAGCGCGCGATGCGCCGGACGACGTCGGGCAGGTGGCGAGCCGCATTGTAGGCCGGTATCACGATGCACAGATTCATGGTCGCGACTGCCCTCGGGCCGTCCGCGGCAGCCGTCGACTGTCGGAAGCGGCGGGACTGTCAAACGCATGTTCGTATCGCGCCAGGTAGTCAGCGACGATCCCCGGCAGCATCTCGGCCAGGGTCCGCTTCGCCTTCCATCCCAGCAGGCGTTCGGACTTGCCGAGCTCCGGAATCCGACGGATCGAATCGTCGTAGCCGACGCCGTAGAAGTCTTCGGATGACACCCTGCGCACCGTCGGTGTTGGGGCGTCGGGGCGGGCTGTCCGGAAGGCACGCGCCAGGGCTCGCGCCAGGCCGGCAATGCTGACCTCGTTGCAGGAAGCGCCGAGATTGAGGATCTGTCCGTCACAGGCGGCGGGCCGGTCGAGAATGCGCAGCGTGGCGTCCACGAACTCCCCGACGTCGACGAACGACCGGCGCTGTCGGCCCCCGTCCACCAGCAACAGATCCTGGCCGGCCAGGAGCGCGTGCATGAACGAAGCAAGCACGCGGGGAATGCCTTCGCCGTCGACGCCGGGCACGAAGTCCATCCGCGGACCGATGACGTTGAAGGGCCGTATGATGGTGAACGGCAAGCCGGCGTGGCGGCCATGGGCCCAGATGACCCGCTCGAGGAGTTGCTTGGCGGCGGCGTAGCTCCAGCGCTCGCGATCGATCGGTCCCAGGCACAGGGCCGTCGTGTCCTCGTCCATGGTCCGCGTGCGTCGGCCGTCGCGGTCGAGCGCCGCGCGGCCATACACTTCGCAGGTCGAGAAGTGAATCAGCCGACGGCGGCGCTTGGCGCACAGCTTCACCAGCGGGACCAGGTCCGTGTAATTGGCGTCGATCACCTCGAGGGGCTGCGTGTTGTAAAGGGCCGGGTTGCAGAGGGCCGTGAGCGAGACCACGACGTCGGCCCGAGACACGACGTCTTCCAGCAAGCCTGGCGCGCCAATCGGCGCTCGAATCTGCTCGACGGCCGCGTCGCGATATCGGGTCAGCGACAGCTTGTCGAGGTTGACGTCGACGGCCAGGATCGAAGTATCAGGACGCGCCGCCAGGGCCGGAATCAGGTGCGAGCCAATGAACCCTCCCGCGCCGAGCACCGCAATTCGTCTGGGGCGCCGCGAATTCAAGGGCGTGATGGGTGCCAGACGCAGGCCGGGCGGCTTCGCCGGTTTCGCGGGCGGGCGACGCCGGGAAGGCGTCGACAGGGATTTCATCGGCTACTTCCCCGCCGCAGCCGGGATGAAAATGTCGGGCCAGCGGTCGTTGCCGGAGTGGTACGTCAAGCGCACCGCATCCTCGGGCGGGGTTCCGACCTCCCAAAGATAGATCTCGTAGTCGGCGGTGTCGTGGTCATGACCGCGCTGGGTCGCGGCCCACACCAACCATTTTCCATCGCGGGACAGTTGCGGGAAATATTCGTGGGAACGGCGTCCGGGGATGTCGATCATGGTCAGGCCATCCAGATCGGCGTCGCTCTTGCCGGGTTTACCGGAGGACTTGACGGGCATCTGGAGCACGCGGCTGCCACCGTTGCCAGTGGGGTGCACCCAGTAGACCTCCTTGCCGTCCGGCGTCCAGTTGATCTGGCAGCCGTCTCCCGTCCTTATCCACTTGTTCTTCTTCAAGTTCCACACACCGGTCTCGCGCTTCGAGCCTCTCAGCGTGATCGCCAGCAGGGTCCCGTCGTGGGACATCTCCGGCTGCTGCATCAGGGCGCCGTCCAGCTCGGGGACCTTGGCGCTGTCGACCAGCAAGGTCTCTTCGCCGCCGTCGAGCTTCCGCTTGAAGATGGCCGTACCGCGGGCGAACGCGATCTCGTCGTCCGAGATCCACGTTCCCCAGCTGGCGTTGTCGACCACCTTGGATTCCCCGGTCCCGTCGGGCTTGATCTGAAAGATGTCCCACTTGCCGTCGGTGTTCGCATCGCGTTCGAACACCCAGCCCTTCTTGCTGCGGGTGAACAAGATCCGCGTTCCGTCGGGCGAGAAGCGCGGGAACCAGTCCACCGCATCGCCCTTGGTGATCGGATGGACGTGACTGCCGTCGGTGTTCATCACGAACAGGTCGTGGTTGCCAAGCCGCGAGCTGGACCAGACGATCTGTCCCTGAGCCTTGCCCCCGATCTTGGTCATGGCCGCGGCTTGTTCACTGTCTGGCCGTTCATCGCTGCCGCTCGGGCCGCCGCCTCCGGCAGTCGCACAGGACATTCCCGCGAGCGCGCCCGCGATGCCCAAGATAGAAACGATTCCGAGCCTTCGGGACGTTCGATTCATTCGGATCTCCCCTCGGCGGAAGGCGCCGCCGCACGCGCGTTTGACCACTCCACGATGGGATGGTCTTTCCACGGCAAACCATCGGGCTGGGTCGCGCCCAGCGCGCGCAATCCCGTATCGAGGTCGCGTGGCTGCCATCCGAGGAGCTTCATGGTCTCGGATGGATCGAGATCGGCGTGGTTTGTGAACCCGGCAATCCCATAAGGCGTGAGTGGCGGATCATTCATGATGGCGCCCAGCGCCGCAGCCGCGAATCGGCAGAAAGCCACCGGGACGGGTAGGAACGTTTTGGGGTGATTGTCGAGGCTCAGCAGCCGTCGCCCCAGGTCAGCGAGTGTTATGGTCTCGGGACCGCTGATATTCAAGGTCTGGCCCCAGGTCCCTGGGTTGCCCACCATCCGCGCCAGCGCATCCACCACGTCGGACGCATGGACCGGACGCTTTTTCGCGGCGCGCGGGCCGCGGGTGGGACCGATGAACGGCACGATCGGAAAGCGACGCAGGTAATCCCGGAACAGGGCGAACTCCTGCCCTCCCCCGCTGTCATCGTAGACCAGGGTGGGCCGTACGATGGTGTGCCGCATCCGGGGCTCACTGGCCACGACTCGTTCGGCCTGCCATTTCGAACGCCCGTAGGGGGTCAGGCGTGGATACACGACGGACGCTGACGACACGTAGATGAAGTGCCGAACCTGGGCGGCTGCGGCGGCGGCCACCAGGTGAGCCGTGCCCGCCCGATTGACCGCGTCGAGGAGGGAGGGATCGCGGCCGAGGATCACGGCCGCCAGATGCAGCACGGTGTCGACGCCTTCCACGGCAGGTATCAGGGACATGGGCGTGCGCACGTCCCCTTCCACCAGATCCACAGCCAGACCATCCAGGCGCGACCGCAGCGGATCCCGCGGAAGCACCAAACCACGCACGCGATGGCCGTCCGCCAGGAGCCTTGCCACCAGTCGCTGGCCGACCTCCCCGGCGGCACCCGTGACCAGGACCAATCGGCTCATGGCTGGGCGGGCCTCTCAGGAGGAGGCGGAGTCGCCCCGGAGGGCCAGGCGATGGGCTTCCAGTTGCCCACGGCCAGCTCGCGAGAAGCGAACTCCCACACGACCACCCGCTTGTTCGCAAGGCGGTCCGGAGCCCCGGGCTCGGCCGCCGCAAGGGCATTGGCCAGCAGCTGCCGGGTGGCGGAGGCACCGGCGTCGTTCTGGGCGATCACATCGACGTCTCGCCCGAGCTCCTTGGCCAGTTGAGCCGCGAATCCGGCCCCCTCCCCCCATCCCATCTGGTCGAGTGAGAAGACGTTCGTGAAGCTGTCACCGAGCAGCAGCACCTGAGCGTCCTCGGACGGCTCGAACAATTTGCCGACCGGGTCGTGGATCTCGTGCAAGGTGACACTTTCGGGGGCCAGCAGGGTCTGTCCCGGCGGGAGTCGCAACATGTCCGTGAGATCCCCGAGGCGCGACAGCTGGGCCTGCCGGACGGCGAAGTGCCGCGGTGTCGCGGGGCGGGGTAACCCAAGGTCCTTCTCCAAGCTGGAGGCCAGTGCCCGCGCCACCGATTCCATCCAAGCCGGCGTCCAGTGGGTGTCCTGCTGGAGGAAGATGGGCGAGCCTGAGTCAGGCAAGAGCGATGGCGTGGGATCGAAGACCACGATGCCTTCGCGTCTCATGTCGGCGACGAACCGGTCGGCATCGGGATTCTTGGCCGGCATGTCTGCCGAACGACCGTGAAGCTCGCGCGGTTGCAGGCTGGCCTTGTCCGGCACAGGAAAGATCACCAGCCGGATCCCTCGGCGCGCCAGATAGCGCGAGAAGTCCAAGATCGCGGGCCGCGGATCGGGAAACAGCGGCGGGTTCCCCGCGTCGAGAGCGTCCTTCTGCCGGGTTGCCTGCACACCGGGGTCGAGAAAGCCCAGCCCACCGACCGCCGTCACGCCGGGGCCATAGAACAGCCAGCCCGGCGTTCTGCCGACGACGACCTTGCCGTTGCCGAAATGTCCGAGGCGCACGAACATCGTCTGCAAGTGCGCGCGCGCCCATTCTCGCGGGGTCGACGCGCCGTCCAGGTCCTGTTCGAACTGGCGCAGATTGTCCTTGGTGGGGGCGTGGCGGAACAAATCCAGCAGGACCGACGGCTCCCCCGCGACCTTGTCGCGAACAGCCTGCGCGACCGGCACCAAGGAGATGGCGGCGATGAAGATCATGACCAGGCTCATCGCGACCGGCCTGGCCACATCCGTGTGAAGGATGCCACGCCGAAGATTCTCGTCATGGGACGGATCGGTCGGGCCGCCGCCGACGCGGACCGCCCTGCCTGACGACGACGTCACCGGAACCACGATGGGAGGAGAAGGTGTTTGCATCGCCATCTGTCCTGTCCTGCTGTCCTGGCCGGCTCAGAACTGAAAATATAGAAACGGGTTGGCGCTCTGGGTCCACATGACCAGCACCGAGAGCGCCAGCAGAGCCAGGGCCCCGATTGTTCGCGGCACGGACAATCGCTCTGTGAATTCCCAGGTGTTGGGTGCAAACCATACCAGCGTCGCCGCGAAGACGAACGCGAAGACGTGCAGGCGGGTGTACATCGCACCGGCTGGCACGTCGCTGGCGGGTCCCACGGCTCTGATGCCCATCAGAGATCCGAAATAGGACAGCGCCTGCGACAGCGTCTTGGCGCGAAAAAACACCCACGAGAGGCAGACAATCACGAACGTGAGGCCGATCCGCGCCTGACGCGGCAAGCGGCGGTAGAAACTGTTGCGCCCTTGAGTTCGCTCGAACGCCAGCATGCCCCCGTGGAGCGCGCCCCATAGGACGAAGTTCCAGCTGGCCCCGTGCCACAGCCCCCCGAGCAGCATCACAATGAACAGGTTCACATACGTCCGTCGGGGCGTGAGCCTATTGCCGCCCAGGGGAACGTAGAGATAGTCCCGCAACCACGTCGACAGGCTGATGTGCCACCGTCGCCAAAAGTCGGTGATGCTCTCGGCCTGGTAGGGGGAATTGAAGTTCTGGATCAGCACGAACCCCATCATCAACGCCAGGCCGACCGCCATGTCGGAGTAGCCCGAGAAGTCGAAGTAGATTTGAAACGCGTAGCCGAACAGACCGAACCACGCGTCGTAGGCGTGCAGCCCTCCAGACGCGAAGGCCGTGTCTGCGATGTGGCCCATCGGGTTCGCGACCAGGATCTTCTTGGCCATGCCAAAAGCGAAAAACGCCACGCCCCGCGCGAACTTGTCCAGCGTGTGCTGTCGGACGCGCATCTGCTCTTCAATGGCGGCGTAGCGAATGATCGGACCCGCGACCAGATCCGGGAAGAAGGCCTCGAAGCACAGGTAATCGGTGAAACGGCGCATGGGCCGCGCGTCGCCACGGTAGACGTCGATCGCGTAGCTCATCGCCTTGAACGTGTAGAAAGAGATGCCGACCGGAAGCACCAGGTGAAGGACAGGGACGGTCTGGTCCCCCAGTCCCAGCACGCGCGCCAGACCGTTCAGATTCTCCGCAACGAATCCGGTGTACTTGAAGATGGCGAGCAGTCCCAGGTTGGTCACGATCGACACCACCAGCAGGGCCTTCATCTTCGAGGTGCGCGGCACCGACCGATCAATCACCGGAGGCAAGCCGCCGACGTCCGGTAGGCCCGACAGCTTGAGCAGACCAATTCCGCAGAAGTAGTCGACGCTCGAGCCGAAGAACATGAGGACCGCCCAGATGGGATTGGCCCAGCCATAGAAAACGTAGCTCGAAACCGCGATGAATGCCGTCCGTGCTCGGAACGGCAAGAGGTAGTAGATCCCGAGGACCAGCGGCAGGAAATAGAAAAGAAAGACGTGGCTGGTGAAGACCATGGGATCAGATCGACTTCGGACTCAGATTGTTATTGAAGCGCTCAAGGACGACGATCCCTCTAACAGATTCCGAACGCGGTGTGATAGGGTTTGCCCGCAGAATTCGTAAGGCCGAATTCGCAAAGCTGGTCGCGTGGGCGGGGACGTCCTTCGTTCATCAAAAAAAACTCATGCGCCATCTTCATTCGTCACCGTTCCTGTCGCCACTGGTGTCACCAGTGCTGGGGCTCGCGCTGGCTGGCCTGCTGGTCGGAGCCACCACCCTCACGATGCGGCGCGAGGGAGCCCGCGTCGCGGCGCGGCTGGATGCTATTTCGTGGATACGGTCGACACCCGATGCGTCGCCGCGAAGGCACGTTACGGATACGGATCCGACGCTCCTGGTGAGCATCGAAGAAGCCGGCGCATTCCTCGCCAGCTGGCAGACTATCGGAGGCTGCGGCGCCGGCGCGGGCTCTGGTAACGGCGCGGGCGTCAAGTGGATCGGTCGCAACGTCACGGGCGGAAGTTTGAACATTCAGGAGCAATTCAGCTACACGAAGCTGGGGACGGCCGACTATCCCGAACGGGACCTCATTGCCAACACGCTGCTGACAACCGACCTCGGGGAGAAGTGGAGCGTTGGCGCCAACATTCCGCTCCTTTACAAATATCTGAATGACCCGCAACACTTGGCGCCATCGGCGCCGGCTGTGAATTACTCGAATGCTGGCCTCGGTGATGTCAGCGTCCAGTTGACGCGCCGGCTGGGCTCGATCAATGCGACCACGCTCACCGGCATCGTGGGCTTGCCGACGGGAAAGCACGACGCGAGCTTCACGCCGAACGTTTCGCCGATCAATCCGATCAATCAGACCGCCCAGCTTGGCTTCGGAAAGTACACTGGCTCGGTCGTCTTGGACCACACTTTCGACGAGGTCTGGGGTCTGATGGTCGTGGGCGGGACGGGCAGCTGGCGCGGAGGCAAGAACGAATTCGACAGCTATCGGGCGCCAACTGCGGCGGTCTACGGCTATGCCGGTTACTTTTGGGGCTCCTTCGTTCCCGCTTTCGGTATGACCCTGTCGGGGTTCAAGGGACATGACATGGACCAGAAGGCCATCCAAAACACGCCGCTGGTAGCCTTGTCGGCCAACCTGTCGATAGAGTGGTCGACGCCGTGGATTGCGGTGCTGCTGGCGGGGTCGGTTCCCTACAAGTGGGACGGTGTCTATAAGGACGAGAACGCAGCCCCGCGGTCTCCGTGGGGTTTCATGCCGTGGACGTTTGCGTTGGGAATCGCGACGGCCCCGTTTTAGCGCCGAAACTTCGCTTAGTTTGACGGAATCTCGCGCTCTGCGCGCACTGAACCTAGTAGGCGGAAGCTGTGTCCTGCCTCCGTGGCTGCGTCCAGCGTCCGCGCCCCAGTCCTTTGAAAGGAACCTCGCACATGTTCAAGCCGATGGTCTCCAATACCCTCATCCGGCGGGCCTGCGCCCTCGACGTTGCACCCCGCTTGGCCCTTGGCTGTTTCCAGATCGTAGCGACAACCGCGCTGACATTGATGCTGGTTTCGGGGTGTGGCCTACAGGCTCATCCGACAGCCCTCCTGGATGAGGGCGGTTCTGGCGGAAATGGAACGCCTGGAAATGGCTCCGGGGGCGTCGCCAACTTTGGTTCGGGTGGCAGCAACTCCGCGTCCGGAGGCGCCAGCGCCAGTGGTGGCTCGACGGCCTCGGGAGGAAACAGTGGCAGCGGGGGCTCGTCCTCGGCCTCGGGCGGAACGTCAGCCTCGGGAGGCAGCCAAGCGTCGGGGGGAAGCTCGGTGAGCTCGGGCGGAAGCTCGGTGAGCTCGGGCGGAAGCTCGAGTGGCGGCGCCGTCGGAACCGGTGGCACGACGAGCGGAAGCGGTGGCCAGGGGAACGGTCCGGGCGTGACCATCGACGGCATGTTCGTCCCCAAGGAGAAGGCCGTCGTCTTCATCCACATTGGTCACTCGAACATGCGCGGACAGGCTTCGAAGCCCAGCAGCCTGCGCTCCTACTTCTACGACCCGGTCCCGGGACTCTGGAGCTACAAGGGTAGCTTCACCGCCGCCAAGGAGCCGACGGCGCCCGAAGGGAACATGACCTTGGCTGGCCCGGGCATGGCCATCCTGCATTCGGCGAAGAACGCGGTTGCGTCGAACAGCGACGTCCGGTTCATCTCGATCGGCTACGGCGCTGGTTCAAAGACCAGCATCGATTACGTGAAGGGAGGGACCTACTACCCCATCTTCATGAACTGGGCCGCCAAGCTGAAGGGCAATGTCACCTTCGGCGGCATCATCATCATGTTGGGACTCACCGACGGCGAGCACTTGCCGGCCGCGCAGGTCCCGGCGTTCCCAATGCGGATTACCCAGCTCGTCGCTGACATGCGAAAAGACCTTAAGGTGGATTCATCGGAGCCGGACGTACCCGTGCTCTTTTGCGACTACGAGCAGATGGCGACGGGTGATTTTTTACCCAGCGGGCCGGTGGGAACGGTCATGATACCTCTCATCAAGATGCTGCCCGGCATGAATCAGAAGTTGGTGCTGGTGCCGACCGATGGCATCTCGATGCAAGACGATCACCACTTCGACATGCAGGGGCACAAGGACTGGGCGGACCGGGTCATCAAGCTGATGCAGACCAACAACTGGTTTCCCTGGAAGTGATCGGTGGCGCTGACGAAGCTTGAGGCGCGACGCGCGCTCATCTTCGGCGGTGTCGCGACGGTCAGCGTCCTGGCCGCGCTGGGGCCCGTCTCCGACGGCGACATCTACTGGCACCTGGCTGCCGGCCGCTGGATGCTGCACCAGCGGGCCTTCTTGCGTGCCGATCCGTTCACGCTGAGCGCGTACGGACGTCCGTGGACGGATGTGCACTGGCTGTTTCAGATCGGCGCGACGCTGGTGCATCGGGTAGCTGGCTTTCAGGGACTGACGGCCCTCAAGGCGGCCCTCGTCGCCGCCACGGCGCTGATCATGACCCGCGTCGCGGAACGTTCGGGCGGCCTGCGCGCGCAGATCACTTGTGCCCTGCTGCTCGGAGCCGGGCTGGTCGCGGCCCGCCATCAGCTGGCGCTCCGGCCCATCGTCGTGACGCTGTTTTTTCTGGCGCTGACGTTGAACGCGCTCGAATCCTGGCGGCTCGGCGAGCCTCACGGTCGTTGGAGGCTGCCCCTGACATTCGCCGGCGTGCAGATCCTTTGGGTCAACTGTCAGGGACTGGCGCCCCTCGGTCTCGGCCTCGCGGTCGCCTACTGGGTCGGCGGTGCGTGGACGGCCCGCGGCTGGGGACGTCGCGAGCCTGCACCGACCTCGGCGCGCGACGCCGGCCACTCAATCGAATCTGCTCCCTCTCGGCTCCGCGTGCTCGGGTGGGCGATCGTGGTTGGTGTCGGCGCTTCGCTCGTCACACCGTACGGCGTCGCCGGGGTGACGCTTCCGCTGCGCCTCGCCGCCCGCCTGGTGCCCGAAGACCAGAACGTGTTCAGCGCCAGCGTCGCCGAGAACATTCCTCCCCTGATCCTGGCCCGTACCCATCCAGAGCAGATCGCCCATTTGATCGCCGCCCTGGCCTGCGCAGCCCTGGTGCTGATCATCGCGCGCCCGCGCCTGCCGCCAGCGCACCTGCTGGTCCTGTGCAGCTATCTCGTCCTGGCGCTGGCCGCCACCCGGAACATCATTCTGCTCTACGTCGTGGCGCCGCCCCTGCTGGGAATCGGGCTCGCGTCCCTGCGCGGCTTGCCGTCGTGGGCAAAGGGTGCGAACCCTCTTTGGGCTGGGCAGCGGCGGCGAACGGCTGTCACACACGTGCTCCCCTGGCTGGCCGTGACGGCCTTGGCCAGCGAGATCGGGCTCGCGGCATTGGTTCTGAGTCGTGACGCGACCATGGCGCAGCCCACGCCTTTCCGTTTTCCCGTCGAATCCGCGCGTCGACTGGCCGCCCGCGGCGCGCGGGGTCCGATCTTCGCGCCCGATCACCAGGGTGGCTACCTGACCTTCCACGTCCCGGCTCTCCGGCCGTTCATCGACACCCGCCTCATTCTCCACACCGCGCCGGAATATGCGGCCTATCTGGCGGCGGTCGACGATCCCGCCCGCTTCGACCAGCTGAACGCACGGACCGGGTTCCAGTACGCCGTCCTCACGACCAGTACCCCTGACCGGTTCCTTCGGCTTGCGGTGCACCTGTTGAAGTCGCCGGACTGGAAGGTGCTCTATACCGACGGAACCGAGCTCCTATTTGAACGTGCCCGAAGGGGCGCCCTGGGTTCCGACTGGTCCGAGCCGGACGCGGTGGACCTCCGCGATCCCACGACCGTGGCGTCAATAAGCCGTGAGCTCGGCGCTCGGTTCGCTGCCGATCCGACGGTCCTCGAAGCCGCGACGCTGCATCTCGCGCGCTTGCTGATCGTCGCCGGTGACGTCGAGCAATCCGAGCGCGTCCTGGAGAGATCCAGCTCCTGGGCGGCGCTTGGATTGCGGGCCCGAGCTCGATTTGTCCGGGGGGATTTCTCCGCGGCCGAGGCTTTGACCCGCATGCGACTCGCCGCGAAAGCCGACGACGTCCCCAGTCTGGCCCTCCTCGGAGAGATTGCGCTAGCCCGCGATCATCTGGATGAAAGCAAGACCTGGCTACACCGCGCGCTCACCATCAATCCGTTTGCCCCCGAGGCGCTGGCTGCGTTGGCCAGGCTCGAAGCCGCCGGAGCGCAGAACTGACCAGCCTTGCGACGTCCCCCGGTCGCGGGCGGGATGGTAGAAAGGGCACCCTCAGCCGATCACCTTCGCCGGGGCGGGCCCGAGAAGGGGCTCTTGTGTTTTTCGTTGAACAAATCGTGCCGTAAGGGCAATGCACCACTGACGCCACATAAAGGCGAGTCTTGACGCAAAGTGGCCAATCTCCAAAGGACGACTCCTATGAGACATGCACTGTTCGGATTCCGGGGCGTGCTTTTCGCCACCGTCGTGACCCTTGCCTCCGCCTGCAGCAGCTCTGGCTCGGGTGGTAAAGGTACCGGGGGAACGGGGGGCGCCGGGACGGGCGGCGCCGGGACGGGTGGCGCCGGATCGGGTGGTGCCGGTCCGTCCTGCAACGATGTCGCCTCATGCGGAGGCTCGGTGGTGGGGACCTGGACCGTCTCCCCGTCCTCCTGTTTGGCCCTGGCGGGCGACATCGAGGGCTCGTACTTGAGCCTCGGCTGTCCCAAGGTCCCCGTGACCGGCACGCTCACCACCACCGGCTCGTTCACGTTCAAAGCCGACGGCACATACACCGACAACACGACGACGACCGGTTCCGCGAACGTTTCGCTGGCCAACGACTGCCTCACCGTCTCGTCGGTCGTCGTGACCTGCGAGAAGGCGGCGGCCGCCTTCTCGCCGCTTGGTTGGAAGGCCACTTGCTCCCCCTCGGGGGGGAAGTGCAACTGCTCCGCGGTCATCGACCTGCATGGTGGGCTCGGTTACTTGATGGATCGGATATCGGTGACGGGCGTTTACTCCACGAGCGGCAACACGCTCGAGACGGACGTCAAATACTCGTACTGCGTGTCCGGTGACAAGCTGACGCTCACGCCCCAGTTCGCGGCAACCAAGGGTGCGGTGGTGCTGGAAAAGCAGGGCTCGTCCGGTACCGGCGGCTCCTCGGGTACCGGGGGCGGCGCCATGGGAGGCGCGGCTACCGGCGGCGCGGCTACCGGCGGCGCGGCTACCGGCGGCGCAGCTACCGGCGGCGCGGCTACCGGCGGCGGGGGCGGTCGCGGCGGCGCGAGTTCGTCGGGCACCGGCGGCGGCGGAAACGCTGGCGGCACCGGCGGCGCGGCCGGTGGCTCTTCGGGCCAGCGGCCGTGCGACATCTACGCGGCGGGCAACACCCCCTGCGTCGCGGCCCACAGCACCGTTCGCGCGCTCTTCGGCGCTTTCAGCGGCGCGCTCTACCAAGTGAAGCGCGCCGACGGCATGACCAAGGACATCCCCCCCGTCAGCGCCGGAGCCGTCGCGGACTCCTCCGTGCAGGAGACCTTCTGCATGGGCACGACCTGCACCATCTGGCGCATCTACGATCAGTCGGGGCACGGCAACTTCCTCGAGGCCGAGACGCCGGACAGCACCGTCGGCGGTGCTTCGGGCATGACGGCGGCGAATGCCGCCCAGGAACCGCTGATGGTCGGCGGCCGCAAGGTCTACTCGGTCTACATGAAAGGCTCGCAAGCCTACTGGCGCGACGGCTCCTCGACGGGCATGCCCACCGGCAGCCAGCCGCAGGGCATCTACATGGTCACGAGCGGCACGCACGTGAGCAGCGGCTGCTGCTTCGACTACGGCAACGGTGAGCGCAGCCGCAAATACGAGCAGGGGCCGACGATGGACGCCATTTATTTCGGCACGTCGACGCAGTGGGCGCACGGCGCGGGCTCGGGCCCCTGGATCCTGGCCGACATGGAAGACGGGATGATCGCGTGGGGAAGCGGCGGCAATAACCCCAACTCGGTCAGCCAGGCGTTCAAGTACGTCACGGCGATGGAGAAGAACGACGGCACGGCCAACTTCGCGCTCAAGGCGGCAGACGCCACCAGCCCGACGTTGAACACGTACTGGTCGGGCTCGTTGCCGGCGAGCAAGAAGCCCATGAAGAAGCAAGGGGCCATCGTGCTCGGTAGCGGCGGGGACTGCTGCAAGACCAACACCAACCTGTCCTCTGGCACCTTCTACGAGGGCGCCATCGTCGCTGGCTATCCCTCCGACGCGACCGACAACGCCATCCACGCCAACATCGTGGCGGCAGGCTACGGCAAGTAGAGGACCACGGCGGAACCACCCGCCAAGCGCAGGCCTCGCGTCTCCGGGGACACGCGGCGCTCACGGCCGAGCGAACAGCCGGAAGAACCTGCGCGCCAGGAGGGCATCGCCCCGGATCTGGACCGGGGCGCCGGCAAGCTTGCGATCCCCGAACACCAGCGCGCGCAAAGTACCGGCGTCGGTCTCGATGACAGCATCCGGACTGCGCGGGCTGCCGCGCGCGATGGCGATGCTTCCCTCCGCCACGTCGACGGTAAAGCGTTCCTCTCCCAGCCTGAGGTCGTAGCTCGCCCGCAGATCACCGGCCGTCTCCGCCACGAACGTTGACTCGAGCGCCACCAGCAACGCGTCGACGCCCAACGCTCCCGCGGGCCGATGTCCCGCGCGCGCTCCCCAACGGCCCAGCTGAAGCAAGAGGGGGTGCAGTTCCCGGCCCCAATCCGTCAGCTCGTACAATGCGCCACCAGCGCTGCGCTGCTGCACGACCCCCCCCTCGGCCAGCTCGCCGAGCCGCTGCGACAGGACGTTGGGGCTCGCGCCGAGGCTGTCCTTGATATCGCTGAACCGTTTCGGACCGAGCAGCAGCTCGCGAACGATCAGCAAGGCCCAGCGCTCCCCGACCACGTCGAGGGCCCGCGCGATGCCACACGGATCTCCGTAGCTGCGAAGACCGCTCATAGAAGCCACGCTAGCACTTGCGCCAAGGAACTGTTTAGTCCTATCTTAGGACTTCGAAGGAGAATCCAAGAAAGGGGCATGACCATGAAGAAGTTTCTCGCAATCTACATCGGAACAGAAGCCGCTCTCGAGCGATCGCAATGGAACAAGTTGGACGACGCGAAAAGGAAGCAGCGGCAAGCGGCCGGCTTCGAAGCGTGGATGCGATGGGCGCAGACCCATGCGGCCGCCATCGTGGATCCGGGGACGCCCCTTGGCACGACAAAGCGCGCGTCGCCCGAGGGCATGGTCGACATCAAGAATGCCCTGGTCGGGTACGTGGTCGTTCAAGCCCAGTCTCACGATGCGGCGGCGAGACTGTTCGAGAATCACCCGCACTTTGCGATCCTCCCGGGCGACTCGGTCGAAATCATGGAGTGTTTGCCGCAGCCGCCACGATGAATCTCCTGCCACCGCGGGGGGGCGGCGATCCGCCGCCTACGACCGCGCTGGGCGGCGGACCGCCCGAGACACCCCAAACGTCACCAAGCCAAGGGACAGCACCCCCAGGCCCGACACAACGGTTTTGGTCGGCAGGCTGGCTGCCATCAGCAGGCACCCCGTCAGTCCCACGACGGCCAAGGGGCGCGGCCAACGACGTTCCTCACGCGACAGCGTCAGCGCCGAGGCGTTGGTGATGGCGTAGTAGCCCAGCACGGTGAACGAACTGAAGCCGATGGCCTGACCCACGTCGAGCAGCACCACCAACAGGACCACGACGGCACCGACCAGAAGCTCGGCGCGGTGAGGAACCTGGTGCCTGGGGTGGACCCCCGCCAGCGGCGACGGCAGGTCCCGCGCGGCAGCCATCGCGAATACCGTTCGGCTGACGCCGACGATGAGCGATAGAAGAACGCCCAGCGAGGCGACGGTGGCCCCGAGCCTGACCGCGATCGACACGGATCCGAAGCGTCCGCCTCGGATCGCCTCCGCCAGGGGTGCCGGCGACGCCGCCAATGCGTCGCTGCCAGCCGCCGCCAAAGCGCTGATCAGGACCGCGGCGTAGATCAAGAGGGTCAGGCCCAGCGCCACGGGAATCGCCCGCGGGATGGTCCGTACCGGATCCACGACCTCTTCGCCCAGCGTCGCGATGCGCGCGTAGCCCGCGAAGGCGAAGAACAACAGGCCTGCCGCCTGCAAGACCCCGCGCGGAGCGACGCTGTCGAGCGGCCAGAGCCGATCAAGCCTGAGCGCGCCGCCCGCCAGTGTCGCGAAAAGACAGGCGCCCAGCGCGAGAAGAACCACACCCACGATGACCTTGGTCAGGCCCACGGTCTTGCGAATGCCGAAGGAGTTGACGGCGGTCAGGCTGATCACGGCCACGATGGCGAGTGGTCGCGCCAGCGACGGCGCGGCATAGCGCGCGAAGGTCAGCGCCATGGCGGCGCAGCTGGCGAGCTTGCCCACGATGAAGGCCCACCCCGCGAGGAACCCCCACGCAGCTCCCAGGCGCCGTGTCCCGTAGACGTAGGCGCCGCCCGACTCGGGGTACAGCGCCGCGAGCGCGGCCGACGACGTCGCGTTGCAATAGGCAATCGCTCCCGCGATCAGGAGGCTCACGACCACCAGGTTGCCCGCCGCACGCGCCGCCGGCCCGATGGCGGCGAACACGCCGGCTCCGATCATCGAACCCAGGCCCACGATCACCGCGTCCTGCGTCCCGAGCTTGCGTGCGAGACGCGACGGCGGGACTGCCTTGCTGCCGGTGTCGCGCGGCAGTTCTCTTTCGTCTGGACTCATGCGGACCCATCATGGCATTTCGGCGGACACGCCGAAGGGCCGTGTTCATGCGGCCCCTCCCCCGCCGCTCGGCTCAAGTCCGCTGACGACCCGCCACGGGGATGGTGATGGTGAACGTCGTGCCAATGCCCAGCTTACTTTCGCAAGCGATCGTTCCACGGTGCCGCTCGACGACGATGGCTCGCGCAATCGACAGCCCCTGTCCCGTGCCTTTGCCGACTTCCTTGGTCGTGAAGAACGGATCGTAGATGCGGTGGGCCACCTCGTCCGGGATGCCGCATCCCGTATCCGCGATCTGAATTTCGACGTGTTCCCCGATGTGCTTGGTGCCGATCCGGATCTGCCCTTTGCCACCCGCCTTCTTGACGACATCCTGGATGGCGTGCGCAGCGTTCACCAGGAGATTCAGAAAGACCTGATTCAGGTCGCCGATGAAACAAACCACCGGAGGCAGCGTTCCGAAGTCGGTCGTGACCTCGGCGGTCGACTTGTACTCGTTTCGGGCGATGGCCAACGTGGCCGTCAAGGCACGATTCAGATCGGCGGGGGCCATGGCACCATCTCCCGGATGGGCGAAGTCCTTCAATGCTCGGACGATGACCGCCACGCGGCCCATGCCGTCCAGGGCGCGCGCAAATGACGGCGGCCCCTCGCTCAGAATGTAATCGACGTCGGCGTCCTGATCTTGGTTGTCCCACTCCGCCAGCAGCGAACCCTGGCCGGTCGTTTCGGCCAGCCTGCGCGCCCGATCTCTGTAGGTGACAAACTGCGCACAGAGCGCGGCAAACCCTTCGCTCAAGAAGGTGATCGTGTCCGAGGTGTACTGCATGGGGGTATTGATCTCATGTGCGATGCCGGCGGCCAGGGTTCCCACGGCTTCCATTTTCATCGCGTGACGCACGTTCTTCTCTTCGAGCTCGCGGCGCCGCGCTTGGTCGCGCACCTGCCCCACCAGCAGGGAGCCTTTCAACGCGGTCGCGATCTGACTGCGAAGGGCCTCGTAGATCACGCCCGCCGTCGGGCCCACCTCGAGAACAACGAAACCCAACGGCTGTTCCTCGAAGAACAAAGGTTCGACCACCAATGCGTATCGGCGGTCTTGCGGAAGCAGGCCCGTCGGTACCAGCCGTTCGGCGGGGAAGGCTTCGAACCCTTGCAGGGGGGCCGCGCCCCTGCGCTTGTCGTACGCCAGCAACAAACGCGTCGGCCTTCCGACGACACTGGTGCCGGCCGACGGCAACTCCTCGAAGACCGACAAGTAGCAACTGGGGATGCCCAGGGTGGGCAACTGCTTGGCCAAGGCGCTGGCCAGGGCGTTCACGTCAAACGAGGTGATGAGAACCTCGCCGGTTCTGCGCAGGACCCGAATCCATTGCTCGGCTTCAATCCGACGCACGCCCTGCACACGCTCGGTTGCGTTGGCATCCTCCCCGACATCCGGGGTGTCGCCCGTCGCTGGCCGCGCCCGCACCGCGGTTGGCTCGCGATCCTGCCGGGTGCCGCAACCGCATGAGCGGCGCGGAACGAACTCGGACGGAAGGACGACCTCCGGGTCCTGCCCTCCCCCGCGAAGCCGCGTGATCACGCTGTTGGTCGCGAGGCGCCCTTGTTCCCAGAGGGGCTGGCGCACCGTCGCCATCGGAACAGCGGCGAACCGGGCATTCTCGACGTCGTCGAAGCCGACGACCGCAACCTGCTCCGGAATCCGGAACTGCCGCGCCTGCAGCTCTTCCATCGCTCCCAGAGCCATGGCGTCGTTGGCGGCCACGATCGCATCGAACGCGACCTTGCGCTCGTCCAACATCGTGCGAACCGCGGACGCGCCCGCCAGGGCCTGAAAATTCCCCGGAGTCACCAGGTCAGGGTCATAGGGCAGCCCGCATCGGGCCAGGGTGTCGCGGTAGACCTGAAACCGCTGCTGGGCCTCGTCATTGACCTCGGGACCGCGGACGAAGGCTATCCGCCGCAGGCCATGCACCTCGATCAGGTGTCGAATGGCCCCCTCCAGCCCGGCTGCGTTGTCGACCAGGAAGCTGGGAATTCCTGGCAACGCCACCCCGACGTTGGCCATGGGAAGACCCTGATAGCGCGCACAGTAGCGGGCCAAGGCCGCAGGGCCAATGTGATTGCCTATCGTACCGGACAGGATGACCAACCCGTCTACCGTCTGAGCGTTGGCGAGGTCGTAGACCCCGTTCCGGCGGGCGCCGAAGCCATCGGGCGAATCGAGCACGCCGCCGGTGAAGCAGATCAGATTCACGTCGGCATCCTGTGCTGCAGCGAGGGCACCGCAGAAGACCGAGGTCTGATAGTCGTCCTCTAGCCAGTCGACCAGCACCCCGATGGTTGGTCGTCGGGATCTGGCCGGCTCCGTCGGAAAAAGCCGGTTCGGTTGAGAGAGATCGTCCACGCCAAGACAGTATCATCCGAGGAACGTCCGTGAAGTTTCGGCCCACCGGGGGGGGCCACTTCGGGATGGGCGACTGCCTACCGTCGCGGCCGTCGCGGCGACCGGCGATTCCTGCGACGAGTCGAGGCTCGCTAGTAGCCGCCGCCAGCGTTGTTCAAGTAGAGCTGGTCAATCCAGGTGTCGTTGAGCGAACCCTGCTGGTTGCATTGGATCAGGATGCTGCCCGTGCCCGCGGGGGCAGTAAAGGTGGTTCCGAGGCTGGGGCTCCCCCAATTGGTGGAGGCGGGCCCACTGAGGTAGACCATCGAGTTGAGGGCGGAGTTGTTGGTGTTGCACCCCGACCCCGCGTAAGCGTCAACCTCGCACCGTACGGCATCGGCGTCACCGGTTGCCTGTTGCTTGAAGCGATATCCGAATTTGTAGGCGCCGGCGCCGACGTCGCGGCACTGATTGAATGTGCCGAAGGCAAATCCGAAGTAGCTCAAGTGAATCGAGCCCGAAGCGGTGCATCCGTCCGCGTCGGCTTGCCCATCCCATACCTCGAGCGGGTTGGGACAGGTAGGCGGCGGACAGTGGTCATCGGACGTCCAATTCGATATCGACGTTTCGAAGCCCGGGTTCAAGAGGATGTTCCCCGAGCTCGGTCCCCGGCACTTGCAAGTATGGCTGGTGGTGTTGCAGGTCGAACCGGAGCCGTAGGACGCCGTACAGTCGGTGTTGACGGTGCACTGGACGCAGGACCCGCTGGAGCATCTGGGTGTGGGGGCCGAACAATTGCCGTCGCCGCTGCACTGAACGCAGGTACCCGCGGAACAGATGGGCTTGGCGCCGGGGCAGTCGCTGCCGGAGTTGCATCCGACGCAGGTGTTCGTGCCGGTCTTGCAGATCGGGGTGGCTCCGCCGCAGGTATTCGTGCAATTGACGGTCGCGCCGCAGTTGTTGGTCGCTGACCCACACGCCTTTCCCGAACAAGCCGCCGCGTTGTCGGCCGTGCACCCGCACGCGTTGGCCCCGACGCCCCCACCACCGCAGGTGTTGGGCGCGGTGCAGGTATTGGTGCACGTGATGGCCGTGCCGCAGTTGTTGGTCGCGGGGCCACAAGCCTTGCCCATGCAGGCGGCCGTGTTGTTGGCCGTACATCCGCACCCGTTCACCCCGGCCGTGCCGCCATTGCACGTGTTGGGTGAGGTGCAGGTGTTCGGGCACGTGATGGCGGTGCCGCAGTTGTTGGTCGCGGGGCCACAAGCCTTGCCCATGCAGGCGGCCGTGTTGTTCGCGGTGCACCCGCATCCGTTGACGCCGGCCGAGCCGCCACCGCAGGTGTTCGGCGCGGTGCAGGTGTTCGTGCACGTGATGGCCTGGCCACAATTGTTGGTCGCCGGGCCACAGGCCTTGCCCATGCAAGCGGCCGCGTTGTCCGGGATGCACTGGCAGGACGTGGTCGGCGTGCCCGCGCAGGTTTCATTGGCGGCGCAGGCCGTGCATTTCGCCGCATCGCCACAGCCATTGTTGGCGTCCGTCGGAACGCATTTGTTGCCGCACTTCTTCGTGCCCGCGCCACAGGTCCCCACCAGGCAAGACGTTCCCTGACAGATCAAGGTATCGCTGCCAGAAACGACCGGGCAGGTGGTCGCGTCGCAGGTGGTCGCGCCGCAGCCGTACGCGGGATCGGTCAATGACACGCACTTCGTTCCGCATTTCTTGGTGCCCGAAGGACAGGTCCCGATCACGCACGAGGTGCCCTGACAGATGACGGTTCCGCCGCTCGCGACAACCGGACAGCTGGAAGCGTCACAGGTCGTCGCGCCGCAACCATACGCGGGATCGGTCAGTGATACGCATTTCGTTCCGCACTTCTTGGTGCCCGAAGGGCACGCGCCAATCACGCACATCGTCCCCTGGCAAACCAGCGACGTGCCCGCGGTGGCGGCGGGGCAGGCCGACGGGTCACACGCGATGGTGTCACAGCCGTACGTCGGGTCGTCGACCGACACGCAAGCGTTGCCGCAGAGCTTCTGCCCCGTCATGCAACTCAGAGGTCCATCCGGAGCGACGTCGTTCGACACGTCTATCCCAGCATCCGGGGGGGCGCCACCGGCACCGAGCCCCGTTCCTCCGCCACCCGCCGCTCCTCCGACTCCCACGGTTCCTCCGGTTTCAGTTGCTCCACCGGTTCCAACGGCACCTCCGGTGCCGGGCAAGATCCCGCCGCCGGTCCCCCCCGTACCACCCGCGTCGTGGGGCACACCGCCGTCGGGACCGCTGCCGTTGCGCCAGCAATAGTCGTCGCTGGCACAGTAGTAATTCGTGGGACAGCGTTGGCTGTTCGTCGCGGCAGCGCACCGCTGCTTCTGATTCCCAGGCTGATTGCTGTAGCCGCACCCGCCGAGCCCCAGCCAGCAAATCGCGGTAAGGAAAGACCCCAACGACTTGAATCGCCGGGGCCCTGAGCGGAACCTGCCAACCGTCATTGCTACCTCGTTTCGAGCCGTGCCCACCGAAGGCCTCCTCATCAGAAGCGGCCAGACAACATCATAGCGCCACCCTGCAAGGAAGGAACGAACGCAACCTGTGGCTGATTTCGACCGCCATCGCGGTTGCTTCCGAGCACGTACGTCGTGACGCCCGCCGCTATCAAGGCCGCGCCCACACCGTAAGCCACGTACTGCAGGGTCTGGTACCGACGACCCGTGCTGTCGGCGCCGGGATCGTAGACGGGGTTGTTGGCAGCGTCCCGTCCGGCGCTCCGCGTCTTCACGCTGAAAACGACGCCGGCGCCGACCGCCACCACGCCGGCAGAAGCCAGGACGATGCCAACGGTTGGCAGATAGTTCGGCCCGGCGCTGGTGGTTGGCTGAGGGCTATTGATCGCGGTGGTTGAAGCATCGCCAGCTGCGGGTTCGCGCGTCGCCGCGCCACTCTGGTCGCCTTCGGTCGCCACCGGACGTGCGGTTGCCGTCGCATCACTGGTGGGTTGCCGCGAGGACGCCGCCTTCGACAGGTTCACCGTCTCCCGTGTGAGGTGCCCGGGCGTGACGTCAACGGTTCGTGAGACGGGTTCGTACCCCGGGGCGGTGACGACAAAGCGGCAGTCCCCCGAACGAACCCGAATGGGCTTGGCGAGCGGCAGCGTACCCACGACCGCCCCCTCGACGGCAATCGTCGCCTCGGGCGGCCCGCCCAGAATTTCTAGCTCACCCACCCGCTGCCGAACCCGACCGTACGCTTCGTTCAGCGTCGTCAGGTTCTTGGCCACCCAGGGATCCGTCGAGCGGGCCATCGCCTCCTCGAGGTGGCCCGCCGCCTCAACCCAGCGACCAAGCGCGACCTCCGCAAGGCCCATCTGGGCCGCCGCACGGGGACTGTGGTTCAGATCGTAAGCTTTCCGAAAGGAATCCAGGGCCTCCGTATCCTTGTGTTTCCGTCGGCTCTCCACCCCTTCCCGAATGAGGCGATCCTCATCGCTGCCCGCCGCCCGCGCAGACGTACTGGAAAGGCTCAAGACGGTAACCACCGTCACGGTGATAAGGCGACCAAAACAAGACTGCAAAATCATGGGCCGGTGTGACCGTACTACCCCGCGGTAGCGTGTCAAATCCAAACTGACAGGGTTTGCATCCAGACCGCGGCGAGATGCGATTGGCAGAGTGCGGACAGGAATTGGCGCCCCGGGAAACGCGTACTTCCGCTGTCGCCGCCGGCGCGCCCGAAACGGGACCTCCACGTTGGGACGAAATTTCTGGTCCACTTTTCGCGAATCGATCGACTGCCTACCGTCACGGCTTCCGAGGCGACCCCTCCGCGAAGCCGAAATCTGGCATTCGCGTCGGCCGCGTTTCCCGCGGCCGGTCGCGTCTTCTCAATCTCGCCCCCGACGGAGGAAAGACATGGTCTGTAGATGGAATCGTCTCCCTGGCATCCTGTTGGCGGCTGGACTCGCGAGCCAGAGCCTGGCAGGTTGCTCGTCATCGAATGGTGGGCCCGGCACCGGCGGAGCCACCTCCAATGGCTCGGGCGGTTCGACCAACAGCGGTGGAAGCAATGGCTCGGGGGGGAGTTCCGCAACTGGGGGTAGCACGGCGTCGGGAGGCAGCACAGCCTCGGGCGGTTCGGTTGGCACCGGCGGCAGCAACTCTGGAGGAACCACTGCGTCCGGCGGATCTTCATCGGGCGGAGCAGCGTCCGGCGGAGCAGCGTCGGGCGGTGCGGCGACCGGCGGCAACGGCGATGGTCAGCCGGGAGGCAAGGGCGGCAAGGGTGGAACCTCTACGGGCAGCGGAGGCGCGGCCAGTGGAGGGACGGGCAACGGAGGCGGAGGCAAGGTAGGGAGCGGGGGCGCGGGAGGAGCGACCAGCGGTGGCACAGGCGGCATGTCGTCGGGCACCTGTCAAAAGGGTCAGACAATGGGTCCGGAAGTGGTGGTCCTGGGCGAGTCCTTCTATGCGATCGGCGCCCAATACATCGTGAACCGGATCCAGGACAACGCTCGAAAGGCCGGCTCACTCGGCGCCAACGCCAAGTACCGCAACCTGTCTGAAAGCGCGCAGAACATGAACTACATCGCGACGACGGAGTGGAACAACGCCACGAAGGGCGACCCCGTCAAGTACGTCATCATGGACGGTGGCGGTATCGACTGCCTTGGGGGGGGGTGCGCCACGTGTTCGAACACCTTCAAGACCCTGCTTGGCAAGATGGCGACCGAAGGAGTGCAGGACGTCATCTACACCCGCTATCCCGAGCCGGGAAACCCGCCAGGATCAAACGCCATGCTGAAGGCTTGCCTCGACAGCACCATGCCGATGATGCAGACGGTGTGCGAAGGATCGACATCACCGAAGTGCCACTGGGTGGACCTCCGCCCCGTGTGGGTCAATGGCGACACCGATGACGGCCTCCATCCGACCCAGTCGGGCGGAAATCACGTCGGTGACCTCATATGGTCCGAAATGGTCAAGCTCTGCTTCGCCCAGTAACTTGCCGATCACGTAATGAGGATCTGTTGTCTGGCCACGATGATCATGATGGAGATGGCGGCATCCGCAGCCCTCGTGGGCTGCGGCGGAAACACGACGCCTCCGCCCCCAGCCTTCGAGATTGAGGGCGACTGGTTGTATCTGGGACCGTCGGACGTAGCTCATCGCCTCACCATTGGTCACGGATCCATGGTCTACACGGACGTGGCCAGCAAGTGGTCATCGAGCTGGACCATCAAGGCGTACGACAATGCGCTTCACCATTTTCAGATTGTCTTCAGCTCGGGATCTGGGACGTACCTTCCGGTCGGGCAGAGTCTCAGCGGAACCTACGACCTCGGATCATTTCTGACGGTGCAGTCGGCGAACGGGCTCGCCTCGTACCCGAAGCTGGAGGGTCGCGGTAGTTGTACCGATACCGGGGGCATGCCCATCCCCGATTGCAGGCTGTACGTGAAGCAGTGATGGCGGCGTCCGCGGCCTATTCGCCGTGGAGATACAGGTCGTGGCACTGAAGACAGGTCTTGGTGAGAGCCGCGAACGACTCCGCCAGTTTCGGACGATCTCGGAGCGCGGCCGCCGCGACCAGCTGCTTGGCCGCCACGCGCAGAGCGTCCTGACTTTGAAAGAAGCGCTCCGGTAGCGCGGCGTTCAGCTCGTCACCCGCGGTGGGACGGGCCAGCATGGGCTCGTCGAAGATGGCGCCGGCGGCGCGTGCGATGCCGTCGTAGTCGAGCAAAACCACCCGCGAGACCAACGTGGTCAGCTGGTCGCCGTGGTGATTCATCTTGGTGCGCACCACCGCCCGAACCGCCGGCGACAACCGCTCGGGCGACCCGAGCTCGGGACCGGGCGGAATGGTCCGCGCCGGGCGAAGCAGCAACGCGACCGCGATGGCACCTGCAACGAGGGTCGAGGTTCCAATGACGAAGTGGTGAGCGGGCTTCATTCGCCGATTGCCAGTGCGAGCGTCATGCCATCGTCATCGCCAACCTCTTGGCTGATCCACGTCGCGCGTACGCGCACAACTTGCGCCGACCGGCGGCGGCCCGCGGCGCGCGGCGATCACGCAAGGTCTGCCTGGGAAGCTACTCTGTCCGGCAAGATCGGCGCACCTGTGCGCCCACGACGGCCGAGACGACGCAAGCACGGACCTTGCTACCTGGGCGGCTGTGACCACCCAAACCGAACTCTTGCGATTCGGCCTGACCGCCCTGCTGACTGGCCTGGCCATTCCAATCGCCGTGCAACTCTTTCTGGTGCTGCGCAGTATCCAGAAGGTGACTGCCACCCTCGATCGCCGGCTCGATCAGACGCTGCGCGAGGCGGGCGACTTGGTGTCAGAGTTCAGGCGGAGTAGCGTCCCCGTGCCGTCACTGGTGTCCCAGCTGGCGGCCGTGGTCCCGGCCGTCATCCCAGCCGTCATGGCCGCCGTGCACGCCTTCCGCGCGGGCCTCCGCCGAACAGAGGCTTCTGACCCGCCCCCTTCCCACCCACCCACCAAGGAGAACGCAGCATGACCTCTCGAGACACAGACCACCGTTGCCAACTGGGCTTCAGCAACTTCTTGATCGCCGTCCTGACCGGCGCGGCTGCGGGGGCCGCAGCGGCCTACCTGACAGCGCCACGCTCGGGCGCCGAGAGCCGGCGGCGGCTTCAAGCCATGGCCGAGGACACGCGCGAGACCGCCCACCGCGTACCAGAGGCGCTGCGAAAGGCCACCGAGGCAGCGCGCCAGGCCTTCAACGAGGCCCTGCGCGAGGGCGGCGACGGCGCCGGTGCCTGAACAAGAGAAGGGCAGCCTTCGCTACGACCGTCGAGTCTTGGCGAAGGCGGCCTTCAGCAAACCGCGCGAGGCGACGTGTCAGCGGGCGGGCCGAAAGTCGGCGTGGCAACGAACGCAGGCCTCGGACAGGTGGCCATAGTCAGCGGCGACCCGACGCGCGTCTTCAAGATGGGCGTCCCGCGCCAGCCCGCGGGCCTCCGTGCGCAGGGCGTCCTGACGCTCGAAGAAGGACTCGGGGAGCGCCGAGTTCAACTCGGTGGCGTCGCCGGTGATGGGGCGGCTCAGGCTCACGTCTCCGACGATGCCCAGCGCTCGCTCCTCGATGCGCGGGTAATCGAGGATCATGATGGCGGAGACCAGGGCTGCCATGTCGCGCGTGTGGGTGGCCATCCTGGCTTTCAACAACTCGCGCACCGCCGGGGGTAACGGGGCGGGAGCCAGCGCGCGCTCCGGAGGGGACACCGCCTGCGCGAGCTGGGTCTGCTGGGGAGGCACCGGCGCCGTCGCGCAGCCCGCCGCGAACCAGGCGGCGCCCGCGGCGGCCGTCAGGACTACGTTTCGCGGAGAAAGACGGGCCATAAGCGGAGAACGGGTCCGATGGTCTTGGCGCATGGAGCCCAGACACAGCAAGCATGGGACCAGGCCGAACCGCCGATCCTGGGCCCGCTCGCGGGCGCGGCGCGCAGAACTTGCATCGCCGGCCCTGGATGCACGCGATCTTTTCGCCCCGACCTCGGGAACAGCCGGCCCCGCAAGCTGGCATGCCCTTCGCTAACCCTTCCTCAATGATCCACAGGAAATTCGCGGAGCCTACCCCCACTTCCGAGCCGGGGTGTTAAAAACGCGGCTCGTGCCCGGTCAAACCTATCTGCGGAGCCTCAAGCAATACGTGGAGTTCACGGACGAATCGAGCGATTTGCTTCGCAGCGTGCGTCCGATGGTGACCCCCCATGTCGGCGCGATCATCGACGACTTCTACGCCACCATCGAAGCCCATCCGGGTGCGCGGAAGGCGATCACCGGCGGCGAGGCCCAGATCAACCGCCTGAAACGCACGCTCGAACGCTGGCTGGACGAGCTGCTGCTCGGCCCGCACGACGAGACCTACTTCGAGCGCCGCTCCCGGATCGGACGCGTCCACGTCCAGATCAGCTTGCCGCAGGCCTACATGTTCACGGCCATGAACCGCATGCGGGTCAAGGTCGCCCGGGTCATTCACGACGCGCTGACCCCCGATCCTGACCTTCTGGAACGAACCGTGGTGGCGCTGCACCAGATCATGGACATCGAGCTGGCGATCATGCTCGAGACGTATCGCGAGGACCTGGAGGCCAAGAACCGAACGGCCGAGCGCCTGGCCACCATCGGACAATTCGCCGCCGGCATCGGCCATGAGCTGCGGAACCCGCTGGGGGTGGTCGAGACCTCGGTCTTCCTGTTACGGCAGCATTTTCAGAACCAGGCGACCGGGCAGGATCCCAAGGTGCTGCGTCACCTGGACAAGATCGCCGCCGAGGTCAAACGTTCCAACAACACCATCAACGATCTCCTCGAGCTGGCTCGCAACCGGCCGCCCCACCGACGGGCCACTTCGCTTCGCGCCCTGCTGGAGGGAGCCGTCGCGACGGCGAATTTGCCGCCCACGGTCGAAGTGACCATCGACGCCAACCCGGCCGACCGCGCCAGCATGGATCCGGATCAGATCGCGCGCGTGCTCACCAACTTGCTGTTGAATGCCACCCAGGCGATGGACGGAACGGGGCGGATCACGCTCCAGGGCTCGCTGGTCGGCGACGAGGCGCGGCTTCGCGTTCGCGACAGCGGTCCCGGCGTCCCCGCGGAGATTCGTCACCGCGTCTTCGAAGCGCTCTTCACCACCAAGGCCAAGGGCACCGGCCTGGGGCTGGCGCTGTGCCGGCGCATCGCCGAGTCTCACGGGGGGACGGTGGTCCTGGAACCGTCCGACCAGGGCGCGACGTTCTTGATTTCGATCCCCGGCGCCGAGCCGGCCCAGGACGGTCCGTGAGCAGCGTGGCGCGCGCGGGCAAGATCCTGGTCGTCGACGATCACGTCGACTTGGCCGAGAACCTGGCCGAGATCCTGGACGGTGCCGGATACCAGGCGGTCATTGCCACCTCGGCCGAGGCCGGGCTGGCGCGCATGGCCGCCGGCGACGTCATCGCCCTCATCACCGACTTTCGCCTTCCCGGAATGAACGGCGCGCAGCTGATCGCGGAGGTTCGCAAGAAGGGGTATCGCGTCCCCGCCATCGTGATGAGCGCGTTCACCGATGACGAGACCATCGATATCTCCCGCGCCGCCGGGGCGGCCGACGTGCTTTCCAAGCCGGTCCACCTCGAGCGACTGATGTCGCTGGTCGCCGCCATGACCAACGGCGAGTCCCTGGTGTTGCTGGTGGACGACAACCGTGAGCTCGCAGAGAACCTGGCCGAGATCCTGCGGTCGCACCATCACTCCGCCACCATCTGCGGCAGCCTGGCCGAGGTCAGAGCGCTGTCCACCACGCCTACCTTGGCGGTGCTGGATTACCGGTTGCCGGACGGGACCGGCGTGGACGCGGCCAAGGACCTGCTGATCCGCAACGCGGGAACCCGCATCATGTTCATCTCCGCCCACGGCGCCGAGCTGGAAGCCAGGCTGGGTGGGGAACCGTCGATGAAGGCCGAGCACCTGGAGAAACCGCTCAACATCCCACGCCTGCTCGGGTGGGTCGCAGAGGCGCTCGATCGTGGAACGACAACAAGTCCTCGTCGTTGACGACGACGCCGCGCTGGCCGAGAACGTCGCCGAGATCGTGCGCGACGCCCTGCCCGTCACCGTCGAGGTCACCGGGCGCTTGAAGACGGCAATGGCCCGCGTTCAGGCCAAGCGCTTTGATCTGGTCCTCAGCGACGTCCGCCTTCCTGACGGCGACGGTACCGATCTCGTCAACGTGCTGCGACAGCGCTGGCCGCACGCCGAGGTGGTCCTCATCACCGGAGATGCCACGGTCGACAGCGCGATCGCAGCGGTGGCCGGAGGGGCGTTCGCTTACGTCCTCAAGCCGTTCTCGCCACCCGAGATGCTGGAGCTCGCACGGCGGGCACTGGGTCAGGTCGCGCTGGCGACCGAGAAGGAGCGACTGCAAAGCGAGCTGGCGAGTTCCGAGCGGCGCCACCGTCAGGTGATCGAGGCGGTGCCCGCGCTGGTGCTGGCGCTCGACGAGCACGGCCGCATCGCGCTCTGGAACCGCCGCCTGGAGGAGTTTACCGGCTTCATGCGCGAGGAGATGACCGGGCAGTCCGGCGACACGTTGGTCGCGGACGGCGTCCGGCCCCTCACCACCAAGACCGGCGGCGAACGCCTGGTCCGGTGGGAAACCGCACGCGTCTCGGCGGACGGAACGGGCTCGGGGAAATGGACCTACGCCGTCGGCACCGACGTCACCTCCGAGCAGGAACTGCTCCGCCGGACCCTGCGCGCTGAACGTCTGGCGGCGGTGGGGACGATGGCGGCGGGGTTGGCGCACGAGGTGCGGAACCCGCTGAATTCCGCTGCGCTTCAGCTTCAGGTCCTGCGCCGGCGCCTGGCGCGTGGTGAATCCAGCCTGGAGTCCCTGGATCCCGTCGCCGCGCTGGTCGAAGACGAGATCCGGCGGCTGGAGCGTCTGGTCAGCGACTTCCTCTCGTTCGCTCGGCCACGCCCGCTGGAGCTGCAGGCCATCGCCTTGGATGACCTGTGTCGAGGGGTTTTGGGTTTCTTCGCGCCGGAAGCGGAGGCGTCGCACGTCCAGGTGAAGCTGGAAATGGCGCCGGACCTGCCCGCGCTGCCCGTCGATCCAGAGCGGCTTCGCCAGGTGTTGCAGAACCTGGCGCGCAACGCGCTGGAGGCCATGCCCGACGGCGGGGTGCTGACGATCCGTTCCCGCTTGGCCGACGGTCGGGTCGAGATCGACGTCGCCGATACGGGTCAGGGCTTCGGTGACGAGGCGCCCATCTTCGATGCGTTCTTCACCACCAAGTCCAAGGGAACCGGCCTGGGCTTGAGCATCGTGCACCGAATCGTGGCCGACCACGGCGGCACGGTTCGGGTCCGCTCACGCGCCGGAGATACCTGCTTCACCATCTCCTTGCCGTTGCCGTGACGACCCGCTTCACTGCGGCTTGTCGGCGCTGTTGACCGCGACGGTGCCGCTTCTGGGCGCCGCTTCATACTCGTGCAGCTTGTACTGGATCTTGCGGACGCTGATCCCCAGCACCTCGGCGGCCCGGCTGGTCGAACCGCCGGTGGTCTCCAGAGTCTTGATGATGGCGTACTGTTCGATCGCATCCAGGGTCGATCCCGGGATAGTGATCCCGCCGCTCTTCAGCACGGGCGCGATGTGAAGGGGAAGCTCGGCCGGCGTGACGGTGGACCCGGCACACATGACGACCGCCCGTTCCACCACGTTCTCGAGCTCGCGAACATTGCCCGGCCACGCGTAGGAGCACAGCCGCGCCAACACGTCGTCCGTGAACCCGGTGATGGCCTTGCCGTTCTCCTTTGCGTACTTCTTCAGGAAGTGCGCCGCCAGCAGCGGGACGTCGGACGGACGCTGATTCAGGGACGGCATCTCGATCGCGATCACGTTGAGCCGATAATAGAGATCCTCTCGAAACCGCCCGCGCGCCACCTCTGCCTTCAGGTCTCGATTCGTCGCCGCCACCACCCGGACGTCCACGCGAATGGTCTCGTTGCCCCCGACCCGCTCGAACTCGTGCTCCTGCAGAAATCGCAGCAATTTGACCTGAATCGACGGCGAGATCTCCCCGATTTCGTCGAGAAAAAGCGTCCCGCCATGGGCCTGCTGGAAGCGGCCATCGCGACGGCCCGCGGCGCCGGTGAAGGCCCCGCGCTCGTGACCGAAGAGCTCGCTCTCGAGCAGGCTCTCCGCCAGGGCCGCGCAATGAAGTTTTACAAACGGGCCCTGGGCGCGCGGGCTTCGTTGATGGATCGCGGCCGCGATCAATTCCTTGCCGGTGCCGGATTCACCGGTGATGAGGACGCTGGCGCGCGACGTCGCCACCTGCGCCACGGTCTTGAACACCGTCTGCATCACGGGCGCGTCGCCGATGATGTTCTCGAAGCTGTATCGTTCGGCCAGTCGCGTACGCAGGCTCCCGGTCTCGCGGCGCAGGCGCTGTCGCTCCATCTCCCGGGCGATCACCAGGAACAGCTCGGCGGTGTTGAGCGGCTTGGTCAGGTAATCCGCGGCGCCCTTCCGCATGGCATCGACGGCGCTCTCGACCGCCCCGAAGGCCGTCATGACGATGACCACGATCTCCGGGTCGGTCGCTCGAACCTTCTCCAGCAGCTCGACCCCGCCCATCCCGGGCATCTTCAGGTCGGTCAGCACCAGGTCGGGGGACAACTCTTCCATCTTGCCAACGGCCTTGAAACCGTCCGCCGCCGTCTCGACGCGGTAGCCTTCGTCACGCAGCAGCTCGGCCAGCGCCGTTCGGGCATTCGCCTCGTCATCGACCACCAGGATCGTGCCCTTGTCCGTATTCATGGATGGCCCCCTACCCGCAAGGTGCGTGCCGGCCATGTTGGCCCCGGATCGCGCCCGCGGGCAAGGAGAATGCGCAAGTCTTGCGTCCAAACGGCCAACCCCCGCAAGACTTGCGGGGCTTGAGGGCGAGCGTCCTAGCGGAAGAGTTCCCCCACGAACATGACGATTCGGCTGTAGACACCGGCCGGCTTCAGCTTGCCCTCGGTGCGCGGCTGGGCGACCGAGCCGCCGATCTTGAGGTCCACGTCCGCCGTCAGATCGGGCGCGTGGTCCAGCTCGACGATCACTGCGCCCTTTCGCGAATGGATGTGCACATCGAGCTGGGTGCGGTCCATCGCGACGCGCGCGGGCGATCGGGACAGCGCCGGGCGGGACAGTGTCTTCTTCCTGTTTCGCAGTTCTTCGGGGACATGGGCCGCCGCCACCTCGACCTCCCCTGACAGCACCAGCCGCCGCTCGGGCGCGCCGGCCAGACGCAGTGAGAAGGTCGCGTCGTCGATGATCACGTCCGGCGTCGGCAGCGCGTGAACCGTCCCACGTGCCGGAAGATCCACGGCGATGATCCGGAACAGATCCTCGCGGGCCAGGCGCAACTTTCCGACTTGCCCGGTCCCGTGGCCCGCGAGAGTCCCCGCGGTCGAAGGCGCAGCTCCCCCGAGAATCATGCGGACCTGGCTTCCCATCCGAAGCTCGAGGTCGCGTAGCTCCACCTGCCGCTCGGTGGCATTCAGGTCGACGCTCAACTCACCCCGGGGCACGGAAAAGCGCTGCGCCCCCTCGACCAAGGTGAACGTGGTCCCACCGAGATCCAGGTGGGCCCGCACGCGGGGCGCCGCGACGGGACCGTCGATGTACGCATTCAACCCGAGCCTACCGTCGATGTCTCGGACCACCTTGCGCGCGAATGGTTCGACCAGGCGCGGGTCGAGCGCGCCGCGCAAATCCACCGCGAGTCGCGGCGTCTCGTTTCGCGCGCGCGTCAGCTGTCCCGAGATCAGGAGCGTGTCCCGGCCCAGCGTCACGGACAGATCGCGCGTGGTGGCGCCGACCTCGGTCAAAGCAATGCGGCCGGGCGCGACGCTCGCGTCGATGGGGAGGTTGCGCAAGCGCAGCCGTGCCTGCGAGGTCACGGCGATGCTGCCCCGCAAGAACGGATGCAGCCCGGCGGCGTCCAGCGAGCCTTCAGCTTCGAAGTCCACCGCGCCGCCCAGGCGCTCGACCCATGGCTTCGCCAGTTCGCCAAGCTCGTTCAAGTCCAGATGCGCCCGCACCCGACCTTTGGCGTCGCCACGTTTGGTCTCCCCCGCCAGTTCCAGCGTTCCCGCGCGGCCCTTGAACCGGGCGGGCGCCAGAGTCATGGCGCCGCCGCGGGCCTGTGCGGTCACACGCACCTCCCCTTCCGAATGAAAATCAACGCTGGGCCGGGCCGTGCCGGTGGCCGTTCCGGGAGCCCACAACGGAGGTCCCGTCACCAGCAAGGTCAACTCGGACAGGCGTCCGTCGATCGACGGTGGTTCGGCGGGAGCGACGTGCGCCGTGACGACGCCCGAGACAATTCCCGCCGCGGCGGCGCCGCCCGGCAGTCCGCCCAGGAACGGATCCAATCGCAGCCTCCGCAACGTCAGCGCCACGTCGCCCTTGACGCCACCCCGCGCTGGCACCAGCGTCCCGTCGGCCATCATGCCCTCTATGACCTGTCCACGGCCGCGAATTCCGCCTTGCGCGATCGGTGACACGGTCAACGTGCCGCCGCCGATGGGGCGCCCTTGAAAATGCGCGTCGACGATCGCGAGCTGCCCCGCGACCGCGGGGGCACCGCGTGTACCGGACAACCGGAGCTGACCCTGGACCTGTCCGTCCAGGGGGAGCTCGATGTCGGAAAGACCGGGCAGCTTGCGCAGGGGAAAGCCCATCACGTCGACGGCCAGCGCCAGCGCGCCAGAAAGTTCGATGCGTCCCCGTGCCCCCAGCGCGCTGCCAGACTGTCCGTGGAGGATCAGCGGGGCCACCTCCAGTCTGGCCGTGTCGAGCGACGCCGTGATCGTCGACGGAAGACTGAACGAGTCGCCCAGAATGCGGACCCGTTGGTGAGGCGCGAACGACGCCTCCAGGGTCAGTGACTGCAACGTGCCGCGGGCCTGCGCGCGCAGCGACACCGTTCCCACCGCGAAGTCCGAACCGACAATGCGCTCGAACGCGATCCGCTCGGCGTCGACCTTCAGGACGAACCAGGGCGACGGCATCCAGTCGCTGGTCAGAGGATCCCACAGGCGAATCCGACCCCGCGCCGTCACGCGGCCTCCCCACAACGCCGCCGTGATTCTGGGCAGCGTCAGCGTACCATCGCGGAGAAACGTCGGTGCGAACCGCAGCGCCGCGCCGCGCTTGACGGCTCGGCCTGAGGCGCGCGGCCCGGTAGCACTCACCAGACGCACGACGGGAGGACCCGCGACATGCGGAGGTCGCGTCACGACCAGATCGGTGTCGTCGATACGGGCCATGGGTCGCCCCAGATCCACCTCGGCGCGCAAGTGACCGTCGAGCGTCCCGCCCGCGAACGGAAGCAACGGTGCGGGGAGGTAAGGGCCGACGTTGAAGCCATCGAAGCCCAGGCGACAACCGGCGAGCCGGCGGTCCAGGCTGCCATCGACGGTGATTCGCCCGCCGGCGGGCGAATCGAACGCCAGCGTGGTCAATCGGATCCGCCGCGCCGCGGGCTGGCTGTCCAGGTGAAAGCCGGTGCGGTTGAAGAGCAGGCCTCGGAAGCGCAGGTCGAAGCCATGGGCGTCGGCAACGATCAGCGGGGCCGCCAGCGGACCCGAGAGAGCAAAGTCCAGCCCGGCACCTTCGCCATCCACGGTCAGCTCAGCGGATTCCGGATGCCCCGCGGCCACCGCGGTGACCGCGTCCGCCGCGTGGGCGATCGTCACGGCCAGTTCGGCGGAAGGAGGACCGGTTCCTGGTCCGAACACGCCCGCAAAGCGACCCTTCAACGTCGAGACCGAGCGGCCGGTCTTGATCGCACGCGCGTCCAGCTCGATCGCATCCGGCGCCGCCGCCGTCGTCGCGACCCGCGCCAGCAGGGTCGACGAGAACGGCAACACCAGGCGCCGGCCACCGACGATCACCGCAACCATGCCTCCGCCGCGGGCGTCCGCGTCGAGCGCCTCGAAGGTGAAGGCGGTGGGCCCGTGAGCCGCGGACGACACCGCCAGCTGCCCGCGCGCGACGGCGACCTGCCGCAACGTCAACGCCCATCCGGGAAGATCGAACTCAGCGTCGAGGTTCTGCAGCTGAGCCTTGGCAATGCGAAAGGACAGCGCTGGGGTCGCCGCGGAGGCCGGGGAAGCGGTGGCGAGCTTGGGCACGGCCGGCCTCTGGAACGCTGTCAGGAAACCAATGCCCCGAAGATCCTTGGTCCTGGCCATGCGCCAGAACGCGTCCGTCACCCGGAGATCGTGCAGAACGACGGCACTGGTCTGCCGATCGACCTGGATGGCGGTCGCGAGGTGGCGCGCCTGAAACACGCGCTCTCCGTCGGGATCGATGATCAGCACATCGTCAAGGGCGATGGCGCCGGGGCGTCCGCGAGCCACCGCCCAGACCGCCGCCCAGGTCCAGGTCCCGCCGCCCACGCGAACCTGCCCGCGCAGGGGCGGCAACATCCAACCGACGACCCGACCCAGGCGGTGCCCGGAAATGACGAGGGGCGCAGCCGCGACCAGCGCCGCCAGCACCAACCCCACCAGCGCCCCGATGACGGCGATCCGGCGGAACCTGGCGCGTATCGGAGACGTCAAGGCGGTTACTCTTACCCGACCGACCGCAAGGGGTGCCAGCGCTGTTGCTTTCACCCGGTGCTGATCGTCCGGCGGCAGCGGGGCGAACGAGCCAGGTCAGAGCTCGGCTCCCTGGTCAAGGCGCGCCAGAGCAGCCGAATCGGCGAGGCGCGCCTGCCGGGACGGTTGGCGGAACAACCGACGACCGAGCGCCAGAGCCTGGTCGTCAAGATCGCGTCGCCGCGTATGCACCCGCGCCAGCAGGGCATCGCGCGCACGCGGTGGCGTGGCTTGCTGGACCTCGGCGCGAACGCTCTCCTCGAGCAAGGTCAGATCGTGGGCGGCGCCCAGAATTTCCGCCAGCGTCTCCAGGAGGCCCGCGCGGCGGCGCAGGTTCGCCGCTCCCGCCCGCACGAAGAGGTCGACGTGAAACGCGTGCGCCTTGACGGTCTTGCGCCACTCATGAAGTGCCTCGGGTGTGCGCCGACGACGGGCAGCGCGCAGGGTGGTCTGGGCGCGGCGATATCCGTTGGTAAGGCCCGCGGCGAGCGCGCGCCGACCATCGCCCCGATGCAGCACCCCCTTGGCGCGTCGGCGTGCCGCGCGCAACGCCCTGGCCGCGCGCCGCAACTCTTTGGCCGCCCGTCTCTGCTCGCCCTTCCGCCGCCGAGCGGCCAGCCGGCTCCGCAGGGCAGCGGATGAACGCGACCTGCGGCGTCCTCGCATCATGAGATCGAAGGTTTCCACGACGACACGAGCGTCCCGCACCGCGCCGATTCCGCGCGCGACTGCGGTCAGTTTCTTCCTTTCTCGCCGTCCGGCCTTGCCGAGCAATGGGTCGGCCAGCCTCAGGAGCGCCTTCGCCTTCTTGATGGCGGTGCGGACGTGGTGAACGCGCTCCGACACCGGTCGACCCTCGTCCTCCGCCGCCTTGATGCCTTGCCACAACACTGCGCGCAGGCATCGTTCCAGCGCGTGGCGCGCGTCTTTGGCCATGCTCCCAAGCTTGGTCCTTGACCGCTCCGCTGGTCTCCTAGTTTCCGGGATTGCCCAGGGTGGGCGCCATCGTTCGGCCTTCCGTCCCCGTCGATGGACCACTGCCCGTTGGCTGCGCGCCCAAGCCCGTATCGCTGGGAACGAAAACCCCCTTCGCAGGTGAAGGCGGCGGCGGGGGAAGGCCGCCATCAGGAGCAACCGGGGCCGCTGCGTGCGGCGGGGGCGCATTGGAGGCAGACGATCCACAGGCGCTGCCGCCCATCCCGGCCAACAGGATTGCGCCGACAAACCGGGCGACGCTAGGAGTTGAAAGCATGTTCCGCAGCCTAGCATCCGCGCGGAGTTCGGCACGGTTGTCCCGTGGTCGGCCTCAGGTGAAGGGATGCCGAACCGGATCTCGCCAAGGATCACCGGATCGACGGCGAGGTTGCGCTCGTTCGCTCTCAGCCACGCGATCACCTTCGGGTCTGGCTGGAGCGGGAGGGTGCGACATCGGACCACTTCGCGCATGCGCGCGGCCCGCACCGTCAGCGTGACGGCGACGACGGGAACCGGACGCGGAAATGGTGAAGGGTTGACGGTTTTCGCCTGACCGGCTTTGCGCCACGGGCTGGAACGGTTCGGATCGCGTGGGCACGAAGGTTGCTGACTCAGGGGCCATGACCAAGGCGATTCGATTTCTGGCGGTTCGGGGCGCGATGGCCGGCCTGCTTTGCCTGGCGGCCACGAGCACGGCACGGGCCGACGAGCAGGGTTCCGACGGATACCGGATCGAGATGGCGGCTGCCAGCGCCGGCAGCATCGGGCTCTTCCTGGTCGGGGACGCCCTGGAGCGCCAAGGAAGGTCGATTCCGGACGTGATGATGGCGGTGGGCGCGATCACCTATCCGCTGGTCGGTCCCGTGATTCATCTGCGACACCAGCGCTACGGGCGCGCGCTGGGGAGCCTGGCCATGCGCGTGGGTCTGCCGATTCTGGGAGGCGCCATCGGTGCCGGCACGGCGGACTGTTCTCAGGATCGCTTTCTGTGCGGGCTGAGCGAGATGGGGATGGGGATGGTGGTCGGCGGGGTGGTGGCGTCCGCGCTCGACACGTCCTTGCTGAGCGGCCCCGCCCGCGCCGCTGACGAAGAAGCCGCCCCGCGCCCGGTCCGCTCCGCACCGCCGACGGCGACCTTCGCGCCCACCGTGGCCGCGACGTCCAACCTGGCATACGTCGGCATGTCGGGACGGTTCTAACCAGGTCCCGGCCGTCGCAGCCGTATCGACGAGGCCCGCGTCGCGGCTACGCCTCGCCGGCCTTTTCGGCCAGCCGCTTCGCGCGCTCCTCGGCCTCGCCCGGCACGTCGAACTCCGTCGGGTCGAACAGCGGCCGGATCTCGACCTCCGCCTCCTCGCCGTCGTTCACGCCGAGACCGAACGGTGCCCGCTTGGCCCAATCGATCGCTTCGGCCAGCGTCTTCACTTCGATCATGAAGTAGCCGGCGATCACCTCCTTGGATTCAGCGAACGGACCATCGATCACCCTGCATTTGTTGCCGCGGTACCGCACCCGCGCGCCGCGGCTGGTCGGCGTGAGCCCCGCGAGATCGACCAGCACCCCGGCCTTTTGCAACGCCTCGGTGTAGTTGTGCATCGCGACCATCGCCTCCTCGGTCGGCATCTGGCCGGCTTCGGTTTCCTTCGTGGCTTTCCCGATCAGCATCACCTTCATCGCGTGTCTCCTTGTGAGTTCCCTTGGTGTCCACGAGCGACGATCGGCGCGCCGCCGGATCGACACAGGCGATGCAGATTTTTCTGCGAGCGATGTCGCGCGGTTATGGTCTCACTTCGTCGTCGAGGCAGATCGGGGCGATGGCGTAGACGCCCGGCCCAGACGATCGTCCGAAGTCGCGGGCGTGCGCCGCCTCACGCCTTAGACGGGTCGACCCCTGATATGTTCGTACTCATGCGCGCTCTGCTGATAGCGGGGATCATCACGGGAGCGATTGGATGCGGGGGCGGCGGCGCGACCGGCAGCGGGGGAACCGGGGACCGCGGTTCAGGCGGGACAGGTTTGGGCGGCCACCCAGGTAGCGGCGGCACCTCGGGAAGCGGCGGGATCTCCGCTGCAGGAGGCGCCTCCGGCGGTGGTGGCATTGCCGGCGGCGGGTCGGGCGCAGCGGGAAGCGGCGGCCAGAGCGGTGCGGGCGGAGGCGCGGTCGGAGGCGCGGGCAGCGCGGGCCATGCGGGCATGGGTGGAACCGCGGGCGCGGGTGGCACCGCGGCCTCCAATGGCGGAGAAGGGGGCGCCGGTGGCGCGGGGGCAAACACGGGAGGAGGCGGCACCAGTACCGGAGGCACGGGGGTCAACACGCAGCACACCTATGCGGGCTGTACCTCCCACGGCGGAACCGAACTTTGGGTGATCGCATCGTTGGACCCGGCACGCGACCTATGCGTGGTCCTGACCCTGGCTAATCCTGTCAGCAACCCGTACCCAGAGCTCACGCTTCCCGCCGACATAGGTGTCCTCTACGCATTCGCCCAGACCAAGCCGGTCGGAGCGAAAAACTGCTTGGCGCTCTACCCTCGCGCGGACTCGGTGGCTGCAACGGGTGCCACGGGAACCGTCACCTTCCTTCCGACCCCGCAGCTAACGGCCAACGTCAACGTCACGTTGGCCTTCCCTCCCTCCGCGGGCGTGCCCGTCGAGCCGACGGAGTGGCTGTATGCGACGTCCCTGCTGCTTCCACCGAACTGTCCGTGACCGAGGCCCGCCCGGATCGCCTCGGGGCCACGGCGAAGTGAAGATCGCTCACCACGGTCTGGAGGTGATGCGCCGACAGAGCAACGGCACCTGGCAATTCCAGGTGGACGATCTCTTCGCCGGGGACGCCGCCGCGACTCGAGGGTCAGGTACAAGCACGTTGCCACCGCGCTAGAGCCCCCCTGAACCATCACCCCACGCGGTTGTCCAGTCTGGTTTCGCCGGAGGTTCGGCTTGCGGTCCGGGCCAAGCATCTCGTGGGAGCGACCGTCATTGAAACAGGCCGGCCGCCCTGGCGGCTACTTGCAGGCCGGATTCTTTTGTTGCACTCGGAACAGGAGATCTCGCTCCTCCCCAACCGACTCGTTGCTGTACCACGAGGACCATCCCTTGAGATCGCCCGAGGTCACCTCCGCGGTGTAGGCGGTGCCACCGGCGTAGGCGGCCTTCGACCACATCACGCCCGAGCTCACGGGCTGCGTGAAGGCGTTCGTCATGAAGGACGTGAAGATGTAGACCACGCCCTGGCCAAGGGCCGTGGCGGGGGTATCCCAGAAGACCCACCCACCCTTGAATTGAGGGTCAACCATCGTCGAGTACGTCGCCTGGATGGTGCCGTTCGCGTCGCGCCGGTCGAGCTCGAGAAGGATGGGTGAGGTCGCCATCTTGCCGCTGCTGTCAAAAGTGAATGGACTCTGAAAGTACAGGCCAAACCGGGCCATCGTGATCGGCGTTGATGGCGTCACGCTTTGCCCGTCACCGACGGAACGAGACAGATCGGGTCTATCGTCTCCCCCAAACCAGCGGTTCCCGGAGGACTCGCCCGTCAGGGCGATCGCATCGACGTACGGATCCAAGCAGCTCGCGCCGGCGGTGCAGAAACCGGTCAGGCACATCCACGGACACGTCGCCGGGGTGGACCAGGCTCCCGCGGAATAGGTCGTCATGACCAGCGGGCGGCTGGTCGTCATCGCGTTATCGGGCGTCAAATCCCGACAGGTCTCCATGCGCTGGTTGATGAAAGTGGCCGTCAGCGCCAGATCTCGGTCGAGGTCGAGCCTCTGGTACATCGTCGCGTTGGTATAGGCGATGCCGTCGACCCTCCAACCGTCGAAGGCCCAGTTCGTGAAGGTCGGGGCCGTCGCCATCACGGCACCGCCAACCGGTATTGTGCAGTGTCCGGCGGCGCACGAGGAGCCGGGTGTGGGCGAGAGGGGCGTGATGCTGGTCCCGCTCGGGCCACCCACGATCGACACGGTGACCGTCACCAGCGGTGCGGCCCCTCCATTGCCACCTGTCCCGCTGCCCCCGCTGCCCGGCGTCGTGGCGCCCCCGCTGCCCGGCGCCGTGGCGCCTCCGCTGCCCGCGCCCCCTGTTCCGGTCCGTCCGCCCGAGGCAGCGCCGCCCGTTCCCGGCGCTCGTCCTCCCGCGCCGGAAGTGCCGAGGCCTCCGCCTCCCCCGCTGCTCGAACCGCCGAGGCCTGAAGCCATGGTGCCCCCTCCGCCGGCGGTGCCGACGTCGGGGCTGCTCGCATCCTTTCCGCTCGTGCCGGTGAACGCCGGGAACGTCGACTGACCGCAAGCCGCGGCGCCGAGCATCGCAAGCACGAGCGCGAGCGCGGGGGACAGACGCCCGACCAGCACCACGTCCCTCCCCGTCATGGCCAGACCCCCGCGAAGGACGCGCCCAGCACCGGCGGACCATCGACCGATGCGAGCCACGGCCGCACGCCGCGCGCCCGGGCCGCCGTCGGCGCCGCTTGCCGATCGCTGTGTTCGGCGGACCCTGCCGTGAGCGCCAGGACCACGCCGCCGATCGCCACCACCACGCCAGCGGCCACCACCACTCTGCCGACTGTGCGCTGGGAGTTGGCCGACGAGAACCGTTCCGCGGCATCGGCGTACAGCTTGGCGTCGTTGACTTGATTCGCGCGCCCCGCGTCGGCGACGGCGCGGTCCATCGCAGACTGGCCCGCCAGCGCCACCAGCACACCGGCCACCACCGTCGCCGGGCCCACCGCCGCCAGCGTCCAGCCGATCAGGGGGCGCACCGAGCTTGACCCGTGAGCCCCGTCGCTGGGTGGCTTCGTGGCGAACGCGCGGGCGTCGGTTTCAGCGGCGCCACCCGCGCTTGAGCGGGCGGCAGTCGCATCCGCCCGCCCGGCCAGCGGCGTGAGCCGAACGACCAGCGGGACGTACTGGTGCGCGCCGACGGCGAGCTTTTGCGCATGGCGCCCATAGCCGGGAGAGCGCACCTCGACGTCGACGGTGCCCTCGATGACCCGCACGGTGTCAGCGAGCGGCAGGCGGCCGACGTGCCGGCCGTTGACGATGACCTCGGCCCCCGCCGGCTCCCCGGTGATCTCGACCGTGCCGACGTGGTCCCCCACCCGCTGCAGCGCTTGCTGAAGCGTGGCGCGGTTCTTTTCGACCCACGGATCGCTGCGCGCGCGAATCGCTTCGGCGAGGTGGACCTCGGCGTCGTTCCAGCGGCCGAGCCCCTGCTCGACCAGGCCCAGCTGGGCGGCGGCGCGTGGCGTGCGCACGAGCTCATAGGCCTTCTCGAACTCGGGTAGCGCTCCCCGATCATCGGCGTTTCTCCGCAGCTCGAGCCCCCGGGCGATGTGCGCGTCCGCCTCGCGGCTCGCCGACTCCTCGGGACTGCCAAGCGCAGCGGCCGGAGACAGCAGCGCGACCGCGCTGGCGATCGTGGCGACCGCGCGCGCGGTTGCAGCACGGGTCGATTCCGTCGTCGCTCGCCTACGGGTCGGCACCGCGGGCGACTCTACCGCCCGCGTTCCGCGGCCGCCATTGGCGTCCGCCACGGGGCGTGGATGCGCACGCGATGGTGTCCACGTCCTGTGAACCGCTCTCTCGTCCGGCACGAATCCGACTGATAGTATTCGTGGGGTCCACGATGCCGAAGTTCGCGTTCATTTTTCGAGGCGGAGCGCCGGAGCGGCCTGAGATGTCGGCGGCGGAGATGCAAGCCCATGTGAAGAAGTGGTACGTGTGGTCCGACGCGCTCATGGCCAAGGGCCATTCGCTTCAGGGGCAGCCTCTGGCCGATCGCGGTTGCACGATCCGAGGCAAGGATCGGATCATCACCGACGGTCCTTATGCCGAGACCAAGGATCTGGTCACCGGAGCGATGATCATCACTGCAGCGTCGCTCGATGAAGCCGTCGAGCTGGCGCGCGACTGCCCGGTGTTCGAGCTGGGCGGCTCGGTGGAAGTGCGTCCCGTGGTCGAGCACGAGCGGTGAACGGCCCGCAAGACCGTCCGCAAGACCGTCCGCAAGACCGTCCGCAAGACCGTCCGGCTGACGAGCGGCGCGCTCGCGATCTGGTCGATGATCTGTTTCGCCGCCAGTCGGGGCGGCTCGTCGCGGCGCTCGCGCGTCTTCTCGGACCGTCGAACCTCGCGCTCGCCGAGGACGCCGTTCAAGATGCGCTGCTGGCGGCCATGCAAGCGTGGCGCTTCGAACCACCGAGCGATCCGACGGCCTGGATCTTACAGACCGCGAAGCATCGCGCCATCGACCGCATCCGCCAGAGCGCACGAGGGGAGCGCTTGGCTGGGCAAGCGGTTGCGGAGCTTCCCGCCGCAGCGTTCGATTCGGCGCTGGCCGACGCCGAGGACGCTGCCAACCAGCTCGCGATGATGTTCGCGATCTGCGACGATGCGCTGGGGCACGAGACCCAGGTCACGTTGATCCTTCGCTTGCTGTGCGGGCTGTCGCCCGGCGAGATCGCGGGTGCATTCCTGGTCGACACGCAGACGATCGACCGACGCCTCCATCGAGGCCGGGCACGGCTGCGCGAGCAGGGCGAACTCACCGAGGTGAGGGACAGCGCGACCGTTCGTGCGCGCAAGCACGCGGTCATGCAGGCGCTCTACCTTCTGTTCAACGAGGGCTTTCACGGCAGCGACCCCGAGCGCCCGATGCATCCGGCCATGTGCAGCGAAGCCATCCGCCTCGGCGAACTCCTGCTCGGCAACGATGCAACCAGCGGCCCCGATGTCCAGGCGCTCGTGGCGATGTTCTGCTTTCATGCGGCTCGGTTGCCGGCGCGACTCGATGCCGAGGGCGCGTCGCTTCCGCTCGCCGACCAAGACCGCGCGCGGTGGGACCGTTCGTTGATCGAGCGCGGGCTCCGCCATCTCAGCGCCAGCACCTGCCAGGCCCGGCTGACGCGCTGGCACCTCGAAGCGGGTATCGCCGCCGAGCACGTCCTGGCTCCGACGTTTGCAGACACGAACTGGACGCGGATCGTCGCGCTCTACGATGAGCTCGCAGCTTGCGCCGGAAGCCCGATCGTCGCGCTGGGCCGGGCTGTCGCGATCGCTCAACTGAAGGGCAGCGATGCCGGCCGCGAGGCCCTGCTCCCGCTCGCGGGCGACGAGAAGCTGGCGCGCTATCACCCCTACTGGGCGGCGCGCGCGGAGATCGAGCAACGCTCCGGGCGTCCGGAGCTGGCGTCTCTGCATTACGGGAAGGCGATCGCGCTCTGCCACAGCGAGGCGGAGCGACTCGCGTACGCGCGACGGCTTCGGGCCGTCGGCCAGCCCTCGACGCCAAGCTGAGCGATTCCGCAGAGATCCAGGCCCAGTGCGAATTGTTGCGCGAGGCTGTCCGGTATCGCGCGCGCTGGTTCGTCCTCGGGATGAACAACACACCCAAGGAGATCGACATGCGAAAGCTGAGTGTATCGACGTTGGTAACGCTCGACGGCGTCATCCAGGATCCGGGCGGTTTCGGCGAGACCGCGCAGGGAGGCTGGGGCAACGCCTACTTCAACGAGGAAGCGCAGAAGGTGGCCTACGACCACCTCGTGGCGAGTGATTACTTCCTCATCGGAAGAGTCACGTACGAGCTGCTGTCGAAGGCATGGGGGAGCATCAAGGGTGGTCCGTACCTCGAGCGGATGAGCAGCATCCCGAAGCTGGTCGCGTCACGCACGCTCCAGGGGCCGCTCGAGTGGAACGCCAGCGTGATCGGAGGCGACATCGCCGAACAGATCGCGCGCTTGAAGCGAGCTCCCGGAAAGGACATTGAGATGTACGGCAGCGCCTCGCTGATGCAGACGCTGATGCAGCACGACCTGATCGACGAGTATCGGCTGTGGATCCATCCTGTCGTGCTGGGGAGCGGCAAGCGGCTGTTTCCGGACCATGGGCAGGCGGCCAAGTTGCAGCTCGCGAGCACGCAGGCGCTCCGGTCTGGAGTGGTGATTCACACCTACCAGCCTGCGAGATAGCGCTGGCCATCGGCACCCCTGCAACGAGCGTTCTGTTGTTCGCCAGGTGACAGGTTGTTGTCGCGGGGTGCAACAGACAAGCGTCGGCGCATCCGGCAAGACGCGGCCTTCGGGGAGGTCACTTGTCCACGCAGGCGGTCCCGAACGTGCAGGAGCTCACGGCGTGCGTGGCTCCGGTCCGGGCCCGTGGGTCGATGGTCCCCTTTGGGGAGACCGTCCGTGGCTCGGCATCGTCCCTGCGATGCTCGCCGCCGCCGCGCTCGCGACGGCGGGTTGTGGACCGTCCCCTGGCTATACGCGTGCCGAGTCCGAGGCTGGCGCTGGTAAGTCGGACGGCGGGCTCCGGGATGGAGGTTCGGACGCGGCGGGTGGCAGGAAGCTGGCCGGCTCGGGAGGGGCCCCCGGCGGCCTGGATGCCGGCAACCCGACGGGTGCGGGAGGAACCGGCGCTCCAACCGGCGGCAGCGCGACCGGCGGCACCGCGACCGGCGGCAGCGCGACCGGTGGCAGCGCGACCGGCGGCAGCGCGACCGGCGGCACCGCGACCGGCGGCAGCGCGACCGGCGGCAGCGCGACCGGCGGCACCGCGACCGGCGGATCGGCGAGCGGCGGCGCTGCGACGGGCGGCCGCGGGACCGGCGGTGCCTCGACCGGAGGCGCCTCGACCGGGGGCTCGTCGACGGGCGGTGCTTCGGCGGGCGGCGCGATGGGCGGCGGAGCTGCGACCGGCGGAAGCGGCTCGGGAGGCGCGGCCACCGGCGGAAGCGGAACAGGCGGGGTCGCCGCGTCGCTCGAGCCCTGCTCGGGCCTATGCACGAACCCCGTGACCATCACCCTCGGTACAGGATATTCCTCGGGAAATCTCGGTACGGGCGCCTCTTGCCTTCAGACCAGGGAGCCCATCGCCGGTGGCAACTGCGGCAACTTCGTCAGCCCCAGGACGCTCCGTGTGAACGGCGTCGTCGAATCCTGTGACACGGGCGGGAACTGGGCATCGGTGCCCGCCAGCCGCAATGGTGGCGATTGCATCCAGGTGACCGCCGGGGATCACCCTTACGCCTACCTGACGCTGTGGTGACGACCGGGATTATCGCCAGGGCAGGAACGTGGTGCTCCTGGGAAATGGCTGCCGGCGGAATCCGTCGGCTTCAATTGGCCGGACGCGCGCCCGTGGCGCGGATGTCGCTACCGCCAGGCGCCAGCGCGACGTCGCCAGCGCTCTGCCGACGGCTGCCGCCGGCGCCGGCCCCATCATCATCGTCAGGTGGCTCGCCAGGGCGCCGACCACCGCCGCCGAAGCGGTCCAGGGCCAGTCGTCCCGCGTAGGCCTCGAACGCCGCCACCACGAAGCAACCGATCTCGGTGAGCACCGCGGTCGCCGGCACCTGCACCAGCGTCGTCACCCCCACGAACGATCCCAGCGCCAAGATCAGCCCGGTCGCGAAGCCGGTCAGCATCTCGTTGCCGGTCACCCTCCGCTTCGACTGGCGGACACGCAAGTAGGCGCCGATGGCGGCGCCGAGTGCGATGGCGACGAACAGGCTCCACGGCGGAACGAACTGCACCTTGATCGGCCCCGCAGTCACGGTTTCGACGCTGGCCAGGATGCTGGCTTCGCCCAAGAACGCCGACCGCAGCTCGGTGTGACAGCGGCTGCTGTGCGGCTGGAACGGCAGCTCCACCTGCAACAGCTGCCCGCCGGTGACGGACAGCGAAACCGGCGCGGCCACCGCCGGCGCGTCGTCCATCAGCTCGAGCCCGTCCTCGGCGCGGCGGATCACCGTCAGCAACGTCGTGCCGATGCCGAAGCCCGCGATGCTGGTGATGGCCGGCTGAAGATCGAGCGCCGACAGCCGCGGCGCCGCCTTGATGGTGAACGTCTCCTCGCCGAGATCGCTGATGGCGGTGACGCTGGCGGGCACGTTGCGGCCGTGCATGGAGATCACCACCTCTTTGAACCCCGACACCCCACCCTCCTTGAGGACGATCCGTGTCGGTTCGACGTCGACGTTGGATCCGAACAGTTGGACGGTGACCGGACTCGATAGCTCGTTCGTCCCGACGCTGCCCCCGCCGCCGGCGTCCTTGAAGCCGACGATCAGCTTGGTGCTGTAGCTCTTGAGCTTGGGGTTCCAGGGCAGCGGCGCCTGCAGCGCCTGGAGCAGCAGCGTCCATTGCCGGATCTCGCGCGCGCTACCGACGCCCGGGATGGCGCGGTTCTCCACCAGCACCGCCGAAGACTCGCGCGGCTTGCTGGTGAGCTGCGTCGGCTTGTCCGTGCTGTCCGGCTTGGGCAGCCGCAGCACCACGGCGCGTCCGACCGGCAACGTGATCTCGGGATTGCGACCGGGCGACATCTTCACGGCCTCGGTCTTGGGCGCGGCCGCGCCCGCCGCGCCGACAGCCTCGGACCAGTGCTTGAGGCCCACGATGTCGATGTCCCGTGCCTTGGGATCCTTGACGTCCAGGTTGACGGTGATCCCCTGCTTGCCGATCTTCGCCCGCCTCGTTTGCACGCGCACGTCCTGCGCCTGCGCGACGGTCCCGGCGATAGCCGTGGCAACGGCGGCGGCGGATGCCAGCGCCAAGACGAAGACTTTCCTCTCGAGGCGGAAAGCACGCATGATCTCGGCACCCACTAAACAACAAACGAGCATCAACGTAAATCTTCCCGACCGGCGCTCGCTGCCCGATCGGCAATGATTGCCGGAAAGACAGAAAGACGCGCATTGGTCGGAAGCCGCGGGCGCGCACCGCGCAACGCCTTTGGCGGATCTGACTTTGATATGTTCGTGCTCATGCGCGCTCTGCTGATAGCGGGGATGATCACGGCGGCGATCGGATGCGGGGGCGGCGGCGCTACCGGCACCGGGGGAGCCGGGGGCCGCAGTTCAGGCGGGTCAGGATTGGGCGGCCAGCCGGGTAGCGGCGGCACCTCGGGAAGCGGTGGGGCCTCCCATGCCGGAGGCGCCTCCGGCGGTGGCGGCGTCACCGGCGGCGCATCGGGCGCAGCGGGAGGCGGCGGCCAGAGTGGTGCGGGCGACAACCCCGGTGGTCGCGCAGGCGGAAGCGCGGGCAGCGCAGGACACGCGGGCGTCGGTGGAACCGCGAACGCTGGTGGCGCCGCAGGCTCCCACGCAGGCGGACGAGGGGGCGCGGGGGCTGGGGGGTCAGGTATGGGAGGAAGCGGCACCGGCGCCGGGGGCGCGGGGGGCAACACAGAGCGCACCTACGCGGGCTGTACCTTCATCGGCGCCGTCAACCGCATGGTGATCGCGTCGATGGACACCTCCGACCGCCTTTGCTTGGTGCTGGTCTTGAACTCTCCCGGCACCAATCCCTACCCGGGGCTGACCCTTCCTGCCAACACGGGCGTCGAGTACGCGTTCGCCCAGTCCATGCCGGCCGGAGCGCAGGACTGCCTGACGCGTAACCCTGCGGCGAACGCGACGTTCGCGACAGGCGCCACGGGAACGGTCACTTCGTTCCCGACCCCGCAGCCAACCGTCAACGTCGACGTCACGTTGTCCTTCCCACCCACCGCGGTCCTGTTCGTCAGACCGATGGAACGGCTGCTTCGAATGTCCCTGTTGTTGCCGATCAACTGTCCGTGACGGCCCTCCCCTATTCAGGACCGTTGAGGATCGGCTGAAGCCGGCGGCGCCGGGCTAAGCGAGGCACTTCAGGGCTTGGCCGATAGCAGCCGCGGCGCGCAGGGGGCACGACTCGGAACAATCCTGGTATCGTTCCGCTCCCATGCATCGGGCCAGGGACTCGAGAATCGCAGGCTCCTTCACATTCCTCACCTTTTGATACGGCAGTGCTTCTGAGAGACGCGACAACGATGCGGGTCTGGGCGGCCATCTTGGCTTGCGCGGGTTTCCTGTCGTCGGGACTGCTGGCTCCTGCCTCGGCGTCCGAAGATCCCGAGGCGCTCATCCGCGAAGGTGTGAAATTGCGCCGCGAGGGGCAGGACGCCCGCGCCGAGGGCTACTTCAAGCGCGCCTATGAGCTCGCCAAGACGTCTCGCACCGCCGCGCAGCTGGGGCTCGCGGAGCTGGCGGTGGGCGAGTTCGCCGAGGCCGAGCTGCATCTCAGCGAGGCGCTCGCCGCCAAGGATGCGTGGGTCAACGAGCATCTCAAGGCGCTCGAAGGAGGACGCAAGACAGCACGCCAGCACCTGCTCCGCGTCGAGCTGTTGTCCGTGCCCTCGGGCTCGGGCGCGACGTACGCCCTCGGGGGCGGAAGCCCGGTTGGCGTTCCGGCCGACGGAGTCCTGTGGCTGGCGCCCGCGACGGCGACCTTGCGGGTCGCCGCTCCGGGACGTCGCCCGTTCGAGGTTCGCGTCGATGGGCGAGAAGGCGAAATTCGAAGAATCGCGGTCGAGCTTCCCGAGCAGAAGGAGTCGGTCAAAGCCGTCAGCATCCCGGTGCCCCCTGTGGCGCCCGCCGCGCCGGTTCGGGAGCCGGCCCCCGCGGCGACCGTTGCGCTGGCCCCCCAGCCCGACACCGACGAGGGTCGGGGTCTGCGCATCGGCGGATACGCACTGGCCTCGGTGGGCATCGCCGCGGAGATCGCGGGGGTGATCCTTTACATGGAGGGGTCATCGCGGCTCAACGAATATCGAACCGCCGTGAACAGCAACGGCCAGATCGCTTGGAATCCACGAGACGAGAGCTGGAAGACGCTGCGACAGGGCGGCGTGGCGTGCTTCGTTGCGGGCGGTGCGGCCATCGCCGGCGGTGTGGCGCTGTTGATCGCAGGTTCGGTGAGCGAGCGGCCTGGGGAGGGGAAGGTCTCCCTCGTCACCGGGCCCGGGTTGGGCGGCGTCTCGCTGCGGGGAGCGTTTTGAACGCGACGGGGGCGGGCTCGGCGCGGCGCCTGGCGCTCGTCCTGTCGATGGCGTGGTCCATCGTCGGCCTCGCCGGCTGTGGCTCGCTGGGCGTTGAACCCTCGGGCAAGCTGGCGTGCGGCACGCATGGTCATGAATGTCCGTCCGGCTACGTTTGCAATCTTTCGGACAACCGGTGCTGGCGCGCCGGCACGCAGACGGTGGATGGCGGCCCGCACGACATGGGCGTGGACCAGACCGTGGGAGACGCCCCGGAGGACATGGAGCCGATCGACGCCGACCAAGACGATCCCCAGCAGGACGCCCCGAAGGACATGGAGCCGATCGACGCCGACCAGGACGCTCCCCCACAGGACGGCGGGACCGGCGTGTGCAGCAGCGGCGCGACCCGCACCTGCGATCGCGACGGCAAGATGGGTCGGTGCGCGTCGGGCACGGAGCTCTGCTCGGGTGGCCAGTGGGGGCCCTGTTCCATCGCGCCCGCGGCCGCCGATCGGTGTGACATGGCAGGCGACGACTCGAACTGCGATGGCAAGGCCAACGACGGGTGCACATGCACGAATGGCGCGACTCAACCCTGCGGGCCGGCGATGAACCAGGGACTCTGCAAGCAAGGCACGCAGACGTGCGGGAACAGCGCCTGGGGGGCGTGCACGGGCGCGGTCTACGCCAAGCCACGCGACTGCACGTCGTCGACAGACAACGACTGCGACGGCAAGCCCGACAACACCATCGACAACGTCTGCCAGTGTGGACCGGTCAATGGCATCCGCACGTGCGGGACGCACCCGCAGGACGGTATCGGTGCCTGCAAGGCGGGCTCGCAGACCTGCACGGCAGGGGCCGGTAATTCCACGACGGCCTGGGGCGCGTGCGGGGGCTCGGTGGGGCCGGCCGCCAGCGACACCTGCCAGGCGGGCGATGATTCGAACTGCAATGGCGTGAAGAACGAGGGCTGTATGGGAGCGAAGCTCCTGGTCACCAGCGCCACGGGCTCCGCGTCTTTCGGCTCCGTCGCGGTGGGCTCGATGAAAAACCAGGTCTTCACCGTCACGAACGCGGGCCAGCTCGCGTCCAGCGCCGTGACCCTCACCATGACCGGCGCCGGTTTCGCGATCGCTGCACCGAGCTCTGGCGACTGTGTCTCCGGCAGCACGACGCTGGCGCCAGGAGGGACCTGCACGGTCCATGTCATTTTCACGCCCACGACCGGTGGCCCCCACTCCGGGCTCCTCACCGCGAACGCGACGACCGGAGGGGTCGACCAGCTTGCCTTGACGGGCGACAGCCCCGCCTACTGCGGGGACACCATCGTGTCCCCACCTGAGGACTGCGATCTCGGGACAGCCAAGAACACGGGCGCCTACGGCGGTTGCAAGTCCAACTGCACCTTCGGCCCCCGCTGCGGCGATGGCACCAAGGACTCGGTCGAGGACTGCGACCGGGGCACGTTGATGAACACGGGTGCATATGGCGGGTGCACGTCGATGTGCAAGAGCGCGCCCTATTGTGGCGACGGTACGATCAACGGGCCCGAGACCTGCGACAACGGCGCCAGCAACGGCTTCGCGCTGAACGCCTGCAATCCCGAGTGTTCGGGAACCGTGGGGGTGAAGCTGCTCAAGGTGACGGCCCCTGTCGCCCCGACGTTCGGCGGCGTCACGGGGGCGGACTCCCTGTGCGTGACCGCGTTCGGCACAGGGTACAAAGCCGTGTTCGCCGACGCCACGACCCGGATCCCGAGTAGCGGAGGTGTGCCCACGGGAATGGGGCAGAAAAACTGGACGCTGAAGAAGTTCACCCTCTATCGCAACGGAAACAACGAGGACGTCTTCACGACCGACGGCGCCGCGCTGCTGGGGATCCGCGGCGGCGCCCCCGTGGCCCTGATCAATTCAATTTACGGGTACTCGGGGGAAGATCCCAAACAAGGGATCAACGCGTGGTCGGCCACCGATCACCAGTGGAATTACAGCACCGGGTACGATTGCCTCGGGTTCACCAGCACGAGCGCCATGCAGTTCTCCGGGTCTATCTATCTTTTTGACACGGAGCCGACGTTCTTCCCCAACGCGAACGGGGTGACCTACTGCAGCGCCTTGCAGCGGATCCTCTGTGCGCAGCAGTGACGGCGGTGCCGTGGGTCGTGGATGGCAAAGTCACACAAGAATCGTGGGCTCTTTCGCATTCCTCAGCTGTTGAGGCCCCGGTCCGAAGTCAGGGAAAGGCGGTCGGCGCGCGACCGACGGCGCGGGCGATGACTTCGATCTCGTCGGTCCAGATTCCCCCCGCGTAGCCCGCCGGCAGCGCGTGCAGCGCATCGGCCGTGTCGATCCCCGTCGAGAACTGGCCGCGGTGGTAGGGCCCGAGAACGAAGGTCTCGCTGCGCACGGACCGCATCCGAGCCAGGAACCTGCCCGGCCACCCCCACAGCCACGGCGCGATGTTGCTCGGAACCAGAATGACCATGTCGGCGCAGCGCTCGGGCACGGCCCCCGTCCACCCCCAGGCGACGTAGCGCCCGAGGCACGCGGTCAACGCGGCCCGCGACATGACCTTCATCCGGGGCAGCGCGCGGCGGAGCTCGCCGATCGGCCTGTCGCCCCCGTAGACCATCAGGTCATCCCGCCGCTCCGCGGGCAGCTCGCCGAGCGCGGCGGCCAGGCGGCTGCCTTCCAACGGATCGTTGCTCTTCACATTGATGAGGAAGCGCCGGTGCGGAAACGCGCCGAGCACGTCCGTCAGGGAGGGGATCAAGCCCACCCCCTTGCCCCGGAACGGAAACGACTTCCCGTTGTCGGCGGTGTAGCCAAAACCGGCATCCAGGTGCCGGAGCTCGTCCATCGAATGCTCGCGCGTCACGCCGTGGCCGTCGGTCCGACAATCGAGCGTCCAGTCATGGAAGACCGCGAAGGCTCCGTCGGTGGTTGGGTGAACGTCGAGCTCCACGACGTCGGCCCCAGCGGCGAAGCTGGCGCGCATGGAGGGAATGGTGTTTTCCAGATAGGTCGTCGTCGGTGGGGCGATCCGGGTCGCCGTGCAGGTGTCGTTCTCGATCCCGGCCACCTCGAAACGGGGCGCGATTCCCCGGTGCGCCAGCAGGGTCGGTCCCGGCGCCCCGGGCGCGGACAGGCGGCTCGTGTTGTTGAGGTAGACGAAGACCGACCCCACAGCGAGCCCCAGCGCCACGAGCCAGGAGCGCCGTCGGGATGGTGCGTCTTGGCGTCCGCGACGGCCCCCGTTCGATCGATCCGCCAAGACACCGGTGTCACCAAGCCGCTTCAAAGCTCCATTCTCCTCGATTCTCAGGCCCGGCGCAGGAGGGCGCGGAAGGAAGCGCGGACGTCCTCGAGCCAGTCCTGGGGGACCGTCATCCCGGCATAGTGACCGCCGTGGGGATATTCCGTCCAGCGGACGATGTTGTTGCTGGTCTCGCCGTACCGGCGGATGGCGACGTCACCGTCCTGGAAGACGGCCACCGCGGTCGGAACGCCGGAGTTGGCCTTGGGCGCCCAGGCACTCGGGTCGTGGGCGTTCTCGTAGTAGAGGCGAATGCTCGACGCCGCCGTCCCCGTCAGCCAGTAGATCATGAAGTTGGTCAGGAAGCGCTCGCCGACCTCTTCGGGGTCCATGAGCTGGGTCATCCAGGCCATCAGCCCGACCGGCGAGTCTGAGATCGCGTAGGCCACCAGCTGCGGCTGGTGGGACTGCAGCAGATTGAAGCCGAACTTCACCTGCATGAAATCCTGCAACACCGCCAGGCGCTGCTTCTCGGCGGGCGTGAAGGTGGCCAGGTCCGCGTCGCTGACGGGACCCATGGGGATGAAGCCGAGGGTCGCGGCGTTCAGATGAATTCCGAGGACCTTCTCCGGGGCGAGGCGGCCGATCTCCGGGCCGATGATCGCGCCGGCGTCACCGCCTTGCAGCGCGAACGTAGAGTACCCGAGGCGTCCCATCAGCTCGATGAGCGCCCGGGCGATGCGCAGGTTGTTCCAGCCCGCGTCCTTGGTGGGGCCCGAGAAGCCGAAGCCGGGGAGAGAGGGGATGACGACGTCGAAGGCCGGGGCGCCGGGCGCGCCGTGTTTCGCGGGCTCGGTCAGGGGCCCAATGTGGTCCAGAAACTCGACCACCGAGCCGGGCCATCCGTGGATGAGGAGAAGCGGCGTCGCCCCCGGCTGCTGCGACTTGACGTGGATGAAGTGGAGGTCCTGGCCATCGATCGCGGTCGTGAAATTGGGCAGGCCATTGATCTCCGCCTCCATCTTGCGCCAGTCGAAGCCTGCGATCCGGCCGGCCAGCGCCTTCATCTTGTTCAACGCCGGCCCGCCGTAGGTGTTCCCTTCGACGGTCGACGGCCACACCGTTCGCTGCAAGCGTTCGCGCAGATCGTCCAGCTTTCCCTGAGGAGCGTGGAAGGTGAAGGACTTGATGGTCGACATGTTGGTCTCCTGTTCTGGATTCGTGTGGATGTTCAGCGTTTTCTTGGAAGGGCGCTGGGTCGATTCCGTTCTCCCTCAGCGCCGCCGTCGAAACCCATTTCAGCAGACCGGCCCCCAGGCCTCTTGAACAAAACCGACAAAGAGAACGGCGGTGGACAGACGATGCATGGCGGCGGGCCTCGGGGAGGACATGGTCCGCGCGCGCCGGTTCTGATCACGGAAAACGCACCCCCAAGTCCCGGGGGGCCCAGGTGACGGCTGGTGTCTCCCGCGTTGCTTCGGGATTCGCTGAAGGGCGCCGGACAATCCGACCGGCGAATGGACGTCGTCCCCCGCCTCGGGCATCCTGACGCCAGTGGGTATCCAGCGTGTCATCCGCAGCGCGAGTCTCAAAGAGAGTGACCGGTTCGACCGCGAAGACATCGCGCGCACCACGCCGGAAGAGCGCCTTGCCATCGTCGAAAGGCTCCGCCAGGAGTGGTTCGGCGATTTTGCGCCTGAACGACGACTGGAGCGCATTCTTAGGTGCACTGATCTCCACGGGAACCCGATTTCTTTTGATCGGGGGCCACGCGATCGGGGTCTACGCGGAACCGAGATTCACCGAGGACCTCGACGTCTTCGTGGCCCCGGATCGAAGCAACGCCCGCCGGCTGCGCGCCGCGCTGGTTGAATTCGGGTTTGGAGACATCGCGCCGTCGGTCAACGAGCTGCGCAATTGGATCGGGTCTGGATGCTTGGCCGGAAGCCTCGGCGCATCGACATCTTGACGGGGATCAGCGGCGTGTCGTTCGAAAGGGCATCTCGGGGTCGGCGACTGGTGTCAGTCGCGGGCCTCTCCATCCCGGTCATTGGGCGTTCAGCGCTCCTGGCAAACAAGAAGGCGTCCGGACGACCCAAGGACCTCATCGACGTCGTCATTCTGGGAACGCATTCGCCGAGGCGACGGTGATCGCCGGGCGGGTTCTTCCCGACCCCGCCGTCAACGGCCACGACACCATCGCCGCGGTGCGGGACACGTACACGCTACTTTCCGTCAGGCGCGCACAAGTTGAGTACTGGTGACGTTGCCACGACCGAAGGCTGCTTCTCATAGAAGTCCCGGCCTCGCTCGTAGCACCATCCTGCCGGCAATCGGATCCGATAGGTCGTCACCAGGACAGGAGCGACCAGCGTCGTCGCGCCTATCCTGGCGTTGATGGCGTCGACGTCTGCTGCGGTCGTCCCGGACACGAAGGTCACATCTGCTTGGTTCCTCAGGATTGTGGCACACCCCGCATCTTGCTCGGCGAAACAGGTCTCGTCGGAGCAGCCGCTCTGGCCGACCGGAAAGGTGAGAAATGCCCCGACCACAGACGCAACCAGGGCGGAGCCTGCAAGGCGAGGCGTCCAAGTGAGCGGAAAGGTCAATGGGAACCGCATTGTCACATCGTTGGTGGAGTACTCACGACATCGGAGTCCCGCGCTGCGAAAGTCACCGCCGGCTTGGGCGGCTTCGACTGGCCGGCGCCTTCAACCGCTTCGTAACGTACATCAGCCACGCGTCGGTGTCGGAGTCGATTTTTTCGGCGTCCTTCGTGTCGTTGGGGTCACCCAGAAAAACGAGGTACCGCGGTCCTTGGTCTGGCGGTAGGCGCCAACCGAGCCGAACGCGCGATCCGTTTGGCGGGCTGGTTCGTACTGCCAGGACAAGCGGGGCGGACCAGACAGCGACGCCCGCCAACCATCAAACGACAGAGGAAGACCATGCCACAGACAGTGACCGAGCAATTCGTTCGCGACGGTTTCGGCTACCTGAACAGCCGCAACCTGGACGCGTTCTTCGGGCTCTACTCGGACGACGTGCGCAACCCCAGCCTGGCCACCATGGGGCTGCCCCCGAACAAGGACGGCTTCCGGACCTTCATCACCGGCTTCTACGAAGCCTTCAGCGACCCGCGCTTCGAGCCACAGCGGATCCTGTGCGACGGCGACGTCACGATGTTCCGCTGGGTCTTCACCGGCAAGCACACCGGCGACTTCAACGGCATCAAACCGACCGGCAAACGCGTCCAGGTCGACGGCTTCACCACCTTCCGCCTCGGAGCCGACGGCAAGGTCATCGAGCAGCACGAGGTTGGTGACATGTTGACGTTGCTGAGGCAGATCGGCGCGGTGGCGTAGGCTCGCTCGGGACCTGGCCGTTTCACCGGGACCTCTTCGCATGTCGACCCTGAATAGGTCGACATGCGTCTGCCTCGGGATCACCCGCGCAATTCGGCGGCGAAGGTCTCCCGCTGCGCGACGACTACATACTGCGCACCGACGGCGCGAGCCAGGTCTCTCAGCTCATCTTGAACGGCACCGCCAAGATTAGGGTCGAAGAAATACAGGCCGGCGACGGCGCCATCCACTCCAGGCAACAGCACGCCCTTCGCGCCCAGCAACGGCAACTCGACGAACAGCCGGGCGTCGCTGGAGAGCTGAAGGAAGCGTTCGTCCAAGGTGAGCGGGACGCCCGGCGTCCCCAGGATGGCGACCCTGACCGCGGAGGTCCCAATTGAAGGCGTCCCCACCGAAGATTCCCTGCATGACCTCGTCCGCGTCGGCGCTGGTGGCCCAGACGAAGTTTTCGCGAAGTCGCCACCGGAAGGCGGGCCCGCCCGTGAAGGGGCACGTCGCCGAGGCGAAAGTCAGAGGGCCGTGTCTGGTCAGAGCGGTCGCCAGCAGCTTCGCGACGGCTGGCGGCGGCCCTCCGTCGACGGATTCGGGCGCCCATCGCCACCCGATCAACAAGCGTTCAACCCCTGGGACCTGGGTGGGCAACTCCCATTCGGCGCCCGTGAAGGTTGGCCACAGGACCAGCCGCTCCAGTCGGCCCACCGGCTGACGCGCGTCCGAGCCCCGTATCACGGTCGGCCTCCTTCGGTCTCGACGTCGGGAGATAGTGAGCAAACCGCCAGTGCCGACGGCGCGGAATCACCAGGGCCAAAGCCTCCTTCTCTGGCAGGACCACCCACTCCTTCGACTCTTGCACACCCAGGAAGGCACACGAAAGCCACGACTGGAGGCATGCGATTGTCACGAAGGCTTCAGCGCCGCGGCGCGGACGGGCACCGGCTGCCTTGCATGGCCGTCCACGCGATCGACCAGTCTGGTTTCGCCGGAGGCTCCAGTTGCTGCGTCGCCGTCATGACGATCCAGCGGTCGCCGCACGCCAGGCGCGCCGTCAACGTGTGGAGCGGCCCGCCCGATCCGGCTTCTTCGTCGACGGTCACGCGGTAGCGCGCCTCGCGCTCGCCGAGCTTCTTGCTTGCGTCGCCCGGGCCCGCAGCGGGATCCGCGTCGGCCAGCCCAAGCTGAATCGACCAAGGACTGCGCATCCGCCGCGCGTCGGCGGGATCGATGCGGAAACCAGCCGCCGTCTCCTTGACCACGAAGGCCGCCGGTTGCTGATCAAGGACCAGGCCGGATGCGTGAACCATCGGTGGACCGGCCGGCACCGGTGCCGCCGCGCCCGCTTCCGATCGCGAATGCGCGGCCGGCAACGTCTGCGGGCGCGAGCAGGCAGCGCTGACCAGTACGACGAAGGCGACGGTCCGGGCCAAGGCTGTCGTTCGCGGGAACGTCATGGAAACAGGCCGGTCGCCTTCACGTCGCGATACGCCTCGAAGACGAAGTCACCCCAGCCAGCCGACCGCACGTCATCCGTCCAAGCGCGCGAGGTGTAGTACATGCCCATGACGCGAATGTTGTCGTCGGGCCAGCTTCCCGACGGTCCAGCGAGCAGGCCCAGATTCACTCGGGGGAAGGCCGCCTTGGTGTTCGGCAACGACGCCAGCGAGAGCCCGGCGCCCCGGTTCGCCACCTTGCGCACGTATTTGGCGACGCCGAAGATGTTCAGCTCCTCCGACGTCAGCAAGACCGCCATTCGGTTGTGGTCGGCCGAGGTGCGAAACCCGGCTGACAGAAGACCGGAGAACAGATCTTCGCGACGGGCGGTCGAGATGACGATCTGGCCCAACCCTATCGATGTGTTCGATTGCACGATCGGCGCGCGGGCAGCGGCCAGGTCCTTGGCATCTTCGTTTCGCGACTGATCGCGCCCCTCGGCCAGGATGAAAGCGGTGACCAGCGCCGGGTGCAAGTTGTACTGCGCCCCCGCCAAGGCGATGACCGCAGCCCGCGATGGCAGCCGGGAGGCGTAGGAATAGGGTACCAGGGAGACGAGCGGTCGAGTGAGCAACAGCGTCGCCTGCTGGGCCCGCGCCCCCGCGGGAAGGCTGGCCAGATACGCGAACAGATCCCCCGGGATCGGGTTGGAATACTGCTGCGTGGTCGTTCGATCACCGGCCAGCATCAGCGCTTGTGCCACGGGAGGCACACGCAACGACACACCGGACGTGCCCGTCGCCGCGGCTCCCGAGAACGGAGCGTCGGGCGCGCTCGGGATCAATCCGGCAAACGGGGTGGCGCTGAACGGTGTCGCAGTGAACTTCGCGCCCATGCGCCGAAAGGAGTTCTGAATATCGAAACTCAAATCGAACAGCCACGGAATGTCGTATTCGCCGCCGAGATCGACCGGCATGCCACCAGCCGCCTGCGTCTGCGCGCGGCTGAGCGCGGTCCGAATCACGCCCTTCATCCCGGCGTCGCAAGCACCGCCAAGCAATTGCGCGATCTCGTACGCCGGCAGACGATTGACGACAGCCTCCAGCATTCCGGAGGCATGAAGGTCCCGAATCGTTGTCGCCAGATCGGGGTCAGTGCGCAGAACTCCCATGGCGGCGGTCTGCTCGCTCATGCTGACCGACCAGTCGTTCCAGCTGTACGACACCAAGCGCTCGACAGCGCGACTTGCAGTGGTCATCCGAACCTCCCCCGGGTACGTAAACGCGACGATTGGGCGGACGGGATCGTACGTCAGCGATGCGTGGGCCGCCAACAACGCGAGGTCTCGATGGCCCCAGTTTGAGGGGGTGGTCGATAGCGTCCTATTTCATTGGGGACACGCGACTGTCGTCCCTGGGGACATGCAGGACGGGCGCAGAACAGCCTCTCGGCTGCCCGAGCACGACCTCGCGAGCCGTGCGGAACAAGTACCTTGAGCGCTATCGCAAGTGCGCGAACCCGCCAGGGTCGGTCCAACTCAGCCCGACGCGCTTTTGCCCGCGCCCCCCGACCGCCTCGGTCAAGACCGATCACGGCTGATAGCGGACGCCGCAGGTCTTGTCTACGTCATTGTTAATTGCCGGCTGGCAGTACCTCCCCGTGTCGCCAACACAGCAAACAACACCTGTTTTGGTGCACCCCGATCCACCGACGCAATCGCACGTTCCCTCCGGGGTGCAGACTCCGTTGCATGGCGCGCCGTTGCAACACGACGTGACCTGGTACGGCTTGAAGTGCTGGACGGGAGCACAATCCCCCTCGCCCTGCCCTCCGGCGCCACCAAGCGAGCTTCCCCCCTGCCCGCCCTCGCCCGAGGCGGCCTCCGCTGAATCAGATGCCGCACCGTCGTCCGCTAGACCGGAGTCTGGCGCGGAGTGTTTTGTTGAACCACAGGAAAACATCAAGAGCGAAAGAAACAGCACTGCGAGATACGCCATCTACTCACCCGCGCAATTCGGCAGCGAAGGTCTCCCGCTGCGCGACGACCACACACTGCCCGCCGGCGGCGCGAGTCAGGTCTTCCAGCTCCTTTTGGACGGCACCGCCAACCTGAGGGTCGAAGAAATACATGCCGGCGACTGCGCCATCCACTCCAGGTAACAGCACGCCATTCGCGCCCAGCGACGGCAACTCGGCGAACAGCCGGGGGTCGCTGGAGAGCTGAAGGAAGCGTTCGTCCAGGGGTAGCGAGACGCCCGGCGTCCCCAGGACGGCGACCTGACCCCGGAGGTCCCAATTGAAGGCGTCGCCACCGAAGATTCCCTGCGTCGCTTCGTCGGCATCGGCGCTGGCGACCCAGACGAAGTTTTCGCGAAGTCGCCGTCGGAAGGCGGGCCCGCCCGTGAAGGGGCGCGTCGCCGAGGCGAAGGTCAGAGGGCCGTGTCTAGTCAGAGCGGTCGCCAGCAGCTTCGCGACGGCTGGCGGCGGCCCTCCGGTCGACGGGTTCGGGCGCCCATCGCCACCCAATCAACAAGCGTTCGACCCCTGGAACCTGGGTGGGCAACTCCCATTCGGCGCCCGTGAAGGCCGGCCACAGGACCAGCCGCTCCAGGCGGCCCGGCGGCTGAGGCGCGTCCGAGCCTGGTGTCACGGACCAGCCGTTTCGGGAACGGGCGTGAAGCGCGCCTCGCCCCAGTCGTACAGTCGGCCTGCCGCCCGGGACGCGCCTTCGTACCCGATGAAACCACCGGCGAGGCAGCCGACGACACCGCCGACAGCCGTCCCGACCCCGGGAGTGACGGCGGTTCCGACCCAGGCCCCGCCGGCCCCCACGACCTTGCAGCCGACCCAAGCTCCCGCCCAGCCGGACACCACCTTGGCCGCCTGTCGCAACGGCTTGTCCGCCTTCACCACCGAATAGACGTCCAAGGCTATCCCCACGACCAACAGCGTGCGCCCGGCGTACTTGAAGTACAGCGCAGACTTGTAGAGCACTCGGCCCGCCGTTCCGACGGGCGTGTGGTCGGCGATCCCGAAGTTGGGAAAGGTCCCCTTCTGGTTCCAGTGATGGTTCACCGTCCCGGTCTTGACGTTGTATCCGTAGTCGAGTCACAGGTTCCGCTTGCCCAATGCGTCCTGGATGAACAGTGTGGAGGTCGACCCACCTTTGGGCGTCCAGCCCCGGGGCCCGAACTCGATGGCCAGTCCCTGCGTCCCCGGTACCGGAATGCGGACGATCGCCGCGGAACCCACGACGACCGGAATTTCGCCGTCCAGCGGGATGAGAGTCGCGGTCGTCATGCGTCCCGGGGTGAATCCCACCGCGACGTTCGCCGTTGCCCACGGCCGACCGTCCGGAAGACGAGCATCGAGCGTCGTTTCTCCGATGCGCATTCCCTTGAGACTCACCGTACGGAGGTCGGTGCCCATCATGGCTGCCGCGACTCTGACAACCTGGACCACCCCGCTGTCGTTCGAACGTACATCCAGCGCCTCGCCGCCTGGGCCGCCTCCCCACAAAGCCAGGTCACCGGTAGATCCGGGATCGAGAGTGAACGTCTCTTCGTCTGGGATGTACGAGAGGTGCGTCTGACTTGAGTTCATCCGAAAATCTGCCATTGGTCTCCCCCCCACGCCTCCCTGTGCACAGCGAGGATAGGAGGCGAAATTGATGCTCGTCAAACGCCCGGTGGTGCGGCACCCGCCTCCGTCGCCCCGGGTCCTCGGAGGACGACTAGGCACGAGCCTGCGAACCCAAAACAGGATGATCGATCGCCAGGTCCCACCCTTGGCAATCGGACCTGGACACACGCTTCCACAGCAAGCACCGCCAGACGAGCCGGGAGGGTCTCCCGATTGGTTCTACCCCAAAGCCGTCGTGAACCAGGCAAGGCGAAGGCCCGGAGGTACGCATTCCGCTCTCGGAAACAGACGCCCGCGGCGATTCTTTCGCCCGACGTTCGTCACGCCTATACTCTCGCGGTCCGAATGGCAAGAACGAGCAAGACAGGGATCAGAGAGCCCGAACGACGGGCGCCTCAACTCGTGGCCAGCCTCAAGCAGCTGCCCCCAGGAAAGGTGCTTCAACGCTACATTTCTCACATTCGGTTCCCTCTTTTCAAGAACATCGAGCCTGGAAGCAGAATTGACTTCACCTTTCCGGTGACGGCTTTGGTTGGGCCCAATGGCTGCGGCAAGACATCGGCCTTGCATGCGCTGTACGGTGCACCCCACGGACGAAGCACGTCAGACTTTTGGTTTGCAACTGATGTCGATCCCATCAAAGAGGGAAACGGCCAGCCGAATCGATTCATCTACGGACATTGGCTTGACAATTCCGAAGGCCCGGTAGAGACGCGAAAGGCTCGCGTCGGTACAGCAAGGCGGCGCAAACCGGGCTACTTCGAGCCGACGAAAGCTGTCATCGGTGATGACATGGATACGTCCCCCTTCCCCTCCGCCGGGACAATGCCCGGGCAGTCAAAGGATCGGTGGAACCCTGTGGATCGCCCGCTCCTCTACATGAATTTTAGGAGTGAGCTTAGCGCATTCGACAAGTATCTCTTCTGGGCAAACCCTCGCCCTACGAAGACCATTCACAATAAGCACGAGCGTCTGCAGCTTGGAGCGAAGCGCCTTAGAAAAATGCTCGAAACTGGCGCTCCAAGTGCTTCTCTATTTGGAAAGATTGCCGTGTTCGAGAATCGGAGCCTTTCTTATGAAGAATTGGATAGCCTTTGCGCGATCCTTGGAAAGGAATACGCCAAGGCGCAACTTATCAGGCACAAGTATTACGGAAATGACGAGGGACTCAGCATTCGCTTTGAGACAAAGCATGCTGCATATTCCGAGGCCTTTGCCGGCAGTGGTGAACTTGCGGTTGCTAGTCTGGTTATTCAACTTTGCTCGGCAAAATTACACTCCCTAGTGCTACTCGACGAGCCAGAAGTCTCGCTACACCCCGGTGCGCAAGAGCGTCTACTGGTCTTTCTCATGGAAGAGGCATTAAAGAAGAAGCACCAGATTGTTTTCACGACCCATTCACCTGGCCTTATACGACATCTTCCGCCGGACGCGATCAAGGTCTTTCACGAAACAGCTGATGGACGATTTGCCGTCGTTGACGAAACCCATCCATATGCGGCATTCAATAGACTTGGCGCCGCGATTCCGACGCAGATCAGGATTCTCGTCGAGGATCGTCTGGCCAAACACATCGTCGACCTTGCTCTACTGGAACTGAGCAAGGAGGAACGCGCATTGTTCGAAGTGACATTCTTGCCGGGTGGTGCAAGTAGCTATTTTGCGCATAGGATCCCGACGTTGATGCATGACAGGAACCCTCCCTATTTGCTTCTTGATGCTGATCAAAAGCCACCGTTTCCATACCCTCAATCTTCGACAATCCCTGCAAGCGACGACCGCACCCTTCAGTCTAAGATTCACGAATTGACGAGATGTGACAGTGTCCAGCTGAGCGTAGACGGTGGGAACGATACCTCCACAGAGGTGAAGAGGAACGACCTGCGACGAAAGTACATAGACTTTCTGTACACGCAGGTTCACTTCCTCCCAGAAACGTGTCCCGAGGACATCGTCCTTAGGGCAATTCAAGGCGCTTCGTCGCACCATTCGCCGTCGGATGCCAAGACTAAACTCGCCGCACTCGCCGTTGCAGCGCTGGGCAAAGACCGGGCTGACGATATTGACGGCTACGCACGGGTTCTCTTGTCAAACAAGCGCAATGGCAATCAGGACCTGGAAGCCATTGCTACAAAACTTAGGGGCTTTCTGAACGAGTCGCGCGTATGAGTAAGCCACTCGCCGTTGACCTATTTTCTGGCTGTGGCGGCGTTTCCGAAGGCCTTCGCCAGGCCGGATTTCAGATCGTTGCGGCCGTCGAGATAGACCGACTGGCTGCAGAGACGTATGCTGAGAATCATCCGAAAACACACCTTTTCCAGCAGAACATTCTCGATCTGAAACCCGCGCAACTACTTAGGTCGATCTCCGTTGATCGGGGCGAGGTCGGTCTTCTCGCCGCTTGTGCGCCTTGCCAGGGCTTTTCAAGACTGAGGACGCTAAATCGATCCGGAGCCGCAGATGACACACGTAACAATCTGGTTCTTCGCGTACTCCCTTTTGTCTCCGCGCTCCTGCCACGTGCCTTGATGCTTGAGAATGTGCCAGACGCACGCCTATCGCATCAAATGGCATTCGTCGTCGATCGTCTTCGTCGAAGCGGCTACCACTTCCGCGAGCAAGTTCTCGATGTTGCCGACTACGGCGTTCCGCAGCACCGGCGCCGCTACATTTTGGTCGGAATGCACGAAAGGACTCCGGAGATCCCCCTCAAAGACCGCCGTCGCCACACTGTTCGGGAGGCAATCGCGCACCTCCCACCGCCCGGAGAATCCGGCGACGCGCTTCACGACGTGAGCGCACAACATTCTAGACGCATCACTCAATTGATCGCGAATATCCCGAAAGACGGGGGAAGCCGAAACGCTCTTCCGCGCGATCGGCAATTGGCCTGTCACCGTCTTTGCAACGGTTTTTCTGATGTCTACGGACGTATGTCGTGGGACAAACCGTCTCCCACCATCACGAGCGGGTTTGTCAACCCCTCGAAAGGGCGATTTCTTCATCCCGTCCAAGACCGCGCAATAACTCCCCGCGAGGCGGCGCTGCTGCAGGGGTTTCCTCCTGCATATTTCTTTTCAATGAAGCGTGGAAAATACGGAGCAGCTCAATTGATCGGGAACGCGGTTCCTCCAGAGTTTGCACGGCGGCAGGCTATGATGCTCCGGGTCTGATTGGAAAAGATCGCCGAGGGCCTACACCACAATTTCAAGGGAACTCATCCCGGCTACTGCGTCGCCAGCAGAACCCCGGCCAAGGCCCGCTACGATCTCATCGCCCAGCGGTGACTTGGCATCTGCTCCCCAGGTGAAGCAGGACTTGCCCGAAAAGCTCAGGGTAGGTCTTAGGTCATGATCAGATCAGCCAACATAAGGACTGCGTCCGACGCAGAGATGCCTTTGCTATCCCCTAACAAGTACCTCAGGACATCGTCAACGCCCGGAAATGTGCCCATTTCTACCCGCCTCGACCACCAGTGGTCATCGTAGAATAGTTCGTAGAGCGACACACCGAGGGAAAATAGGTCTGTCTCGACCGAGGCGGAACGGGAGTTCGACAATGGAGAACCTGCGGACGCCCATTGAGGATGTCGGGCGCAGTAACCACCCTCCAGGATGATTGTGTCCACGTCGACCATTGTCGGTGAATAGTCTTCAGAGACTACGAACTGCTCGATCTTCAGATCCTGGCACAGGAGCCCAGCCGAATGGAGGCCCGCAATGGATTTGGCCATGCCGATTGCGATTGCTAATTTGTCGGACAGGCGAAGACTTCGGAGGAATTCCCGGAGGAAAGTATCATTCCTCCAGCCGTCGTCGTGGGCATGATCGAGGGATTGTCCAGAAGCCTCCTCAAGCAAGAGTGCCAACCTGTGATTCGTTACCTCATACGTGAGGACACGACAGACGTTGACGGTAGGGAACTTTTGGAGTCGATCTAGGACAACTTCAATCTCAACAAGCTCGACTGGCGATAGGTGTCGTTCCTTGTAGATAACAAATCGTTCGGTTGTGGAATCCCAGAGACGGCACAAAATGGACGGCTGACTTGACCGAAAGTCGCATCTCAGCCCTCCATGGGGTTCTCCCTCCAGGGGCCTGCCCAAGAGATTGGCGGCACGAGTATGGGCACGTCCAATCCACCCTGTGCGTACCAGATCGCTGTCATCTCCTTCGTGCATATACGCGCACGTTCTTAAGTTCGCCATATTCTGGCGACACTGTTATCTCTTGTCGTTCTTCGATAGAAAACCCAGAAAATAGAGTGTCGAGTTCAGAAAATGCCACTGGATAGCTAATGTTTTCCTCTGTGTATTTTCTCGTGAACTCTTCTAGCGTTTCGGCACCGATAGGCAGCTCATTGTTCGTAAGAGCATCGAATGCTTGACGGGCACGTTTGACATACGCACGTACCTGGTCCGGATCCGCGCCTATACCCTCCGATGGATTGGATTCCGGTCCGGATCGCAATGTTGTAATCGCATAGCTATCGGGTCGTAGTAGTCGCCGCCACTCTGCCACGACCCGAATTTGATCGTCCGGTAGGAGCTTCGTGATCAAGCAGTCTGTTACAACAAGGTCGAAACTCTCTGCCGGTAGACCACTCTCCTGGATCTTTGCCTCAACGATTCGAGGCGGAGGTCGAGTTCTACTGAGTTTCCGGACGAACGGGCCCGCTTTGGCAGAAGAACTGAGATATTCTGAAAAGTACCACTTCACAGTTTCAAGTGGAGCGGGACACGGATCCAGCACCGTTACTTTGTGGCGATCACGGACATCATCACGTGAATCCGACTCAATTGCTTCCTCGACGACTGCAAACATCTCATGATCGGCCAGGCCACAAATCAAGATATCGAGACCCTTCGTGCTTCCCCTAACGACCTCACGGAGATAGCGAGCAAAGAACTCCTCGTGAGTCCGAGGCTGTTCGACAAGCCCTAGACTGCGGAGGTATCCCCATGATTCGTGATACCACCGACATGGCCGCTCGCCTTTGAACCGCCGTTCAGCATCTCCCAGAATGGCAGCGGAACGAAACATTGGGTGATCCTTCGGAAAAATCATCTTCTCCTGATTGTATGGTCGTGCGGCCCTGAGGATGCGATCCCGCAATTTTTTCGCCTGGACCAACTCTGAGTCTGATGTGAAATATTCCGCGCACTCTGGTTCATTGTAGCAAACAAGCTTGTTGTCCCAGATGCCGAAATCCTTGCGCCGGTCAGTCGGCAATTCTGAATCAAAGATATACCGAACATCGATTCCGGCCTTCTGTTGTTCTTCAATTGTTATCTGAGCTCGGGCCGCAGAAAAAGCATCTCCGTCTTCGATTATGAAGACCCGAACAATTGAACATTTTTTCTCGCGGGCGGCCTCGATGTTCAGTTGATGGTACGCGCTACCGTGGGTATTCTCCCAAAATCCGGACGAGACCACGCTGGTGGCGAAGAGAGATCCGCTATGGGGCAGGTTCTCGAGTAGCCAAATGCCCCATTCATGGATTTCCTTGCGGCCATTGTCGGGAGCTATAGAGAGACCTCCGCTCTCCAATCCATCCAGGCGTCCTTTTAGCTCGCGTAGCATACCGATCTCTTTTCGCAGGAAGAGAGACCGACCAATATTTCCTCGGGCTTCTCGAACGGAACGGGCGAGGAGGTCAAGGATTGGGCCGACGATTGCAAGGTCGTTCGAGAATATGACCTCGTGCAAGAGGCCAAGCGGCGGGCCGAGGGCGCGAAAGCGAGTTTCACTGATCTTTCTGAAGTCCTTAATTTCCTTGTCCAGCCCATCCTGACCGCCAAGCGTTCGACTGGACTTCGCATTCGCCGCGCGGGTCACTACCGCAACATCGAGCAGAATCACCGACATTTCGAGCAGAAAGCCAGCGACGGCTAATTTTTCTGAACTCCAGGACCAATGATGCTCAACGAGGAAAAGTATCCCGAGATTCGCCATACTGCCGGCGCCGAGAAGCCAGAACCCGAGAAGTTTCCGAAGAATGCCTTGTGTTGCCATTTTTACCTAACCACCTCCGGACGCAGAGTGCCGAGCACATTCACAAACCGAAAGGGAATTCAGTGCCGCGAGATAGGACCTCGCTCTTTCTGTGTAGTGCGACCACGGAAGAAGCTCGGTGACGGTAGGCTAGGCTCCCGCGGGACCTTCGTCAAAAGTGGCTCGATGCTATTCAACGTCCTCATTTTCAGTTTTTGCACCGGTGACATCCCGCACAACCACCCGCCCCTCCGGCGCCGCCCGCAGCCGAACAGACCGCAGCTGAGGGAACCGCTCGAGCACATCGTCTAAGGAGGGGTCCTCCCCGCGTCGTGCTAACCCGACCACCACGCGGTCCCCGAACCGGTACGCCCCCATCGGCGGCAAGGACGGGTGCGCCAATAGGAAATCCAGCGAGGGCAAGCGCTCCGCGGGAACTGCGACGAACGACGCGGGGACGTCACCCAGCACCAATAGCGACGCTTCGTGAGTGCGCACGCGGGGGTCTTCCTTCACCGCGAGATCCAGATCTTTGATGTCGGCCGTGATGTGGAACGTGTCGAACCCTTCGGCCAAGCCAGTCACCACAGCGCGACGGGCGGCGGCCACCTTGGTCTCGTAGATCCGCACCTCGGCGTGGCGGGCCAGGTCTTGCGCCACGCCGAGGCCGGAGAGGCAGGACAGGACGCCGACGATCACCTGGGGCGACCGGCGCCACAAGGCGTCGGCCGCCAGCCACGCGATGCCCGCTGATGCCAGATAGAAGTAGCGCGCGCCCACGATCCACGGCGCCGCCAGCAGCGGGACCACTGCGAACACCACGACCACGACAGGCGCCAACGCCACCACCCACCTCTCTCCCGTCGCCTGCGACGCCCGGATCGCCACTACCGCCAATAGCACCCACCCCACCACCCCCACCGCCCACGCAATCCCCTCCCCCAGCACCTGCGTCCCCGTGATCGCGTGGACCAACCCCGACACCACCTGCAGCAACTTGCCGACGAACGGCGCCTTCACGTCCCCCGAGCCTCCTACCCCGCGCAGCACCACCGTCCGCATGATCCCGTACACCACCGCCACGCCAACCCACGGCGCCACCGCCTTGCCGATCGCGCGCGCCCCATCCCCGCGCACGCTCAACACCAACGCCCCCACCCCCACAAACACCACCGCCGTCTCCTTCGACCAGCACGCCGCCGCAAACAACCCCACCGCCAGCCATCGCCGCCCCCGCAACAACGCGATCACCGCCCCCAACCCGAACGCCGTCGCAAACAAATCCGTCGACGCCGCATACCAGTACGCAGCCTCCCGGGTCATCGGCATCACGAAGAACAACAACCCCGCCAGTCCCCCCACCACCCATCGTCTTCTCAGCAGAGCCACCAACACCCCCACCTCCACAGCCACCATCGCGTGCAGCCCCAACGCCAGCCCCGCGAACGCCCACGTCCCCGGCGCCGTCGCCCGCCCCAGCACCCACCACACCACCATCGGAATCGGCCGGTAGAACTCCCCCCCGTGCATATCCCGCACGAACGCCACCAGCGGGTTCGGCACATACCGCGCGAACGCCAAGAACAGGTGGTCGTCGCCAATGAACGTGGTCACCGCAAAGAACGGCCCGCCCACCAACAACGCCACGAACGCCGCCCCGACACCGATCGCGATCAGCGTCGGGCGATCCATCGTCATCTACGGCCAGGCGCTGCCGGCAGCCACCGCAACCTGCTTCAGCAGGGCGCTCGTCTCGTCGTGCAACAACCCATTGGTCGCCAGCACGCGCCCCGTCTCACCATCGAATGCGCTCCCGTCGAGCTCGGTCGCCCGTCCGCCCGCCGCCTCCACAATGGCCGAGCCCGCCACCAGGTCCCACGGATGCAGCATCCGCTCCCAGTACATGTCCAGCCAGCCGCACGCGACGAAGCACAGGTCCAGCGCCGCCGAGCCCAGCCGCCGCGTGCCCTGCGCCGCCGCGATCAGCGCCGCCCACTCGGGCAGGTTGGTGTGCGTCGGCGTCCGTAAATAGGGGAACCCCGTGACCACCAGCGCCCGCTTCAACGTCGCGACCCGCGACGGCGTGATCGGCTTCCCGTTCATGGTCGCCCCCGCGCCCACCGCCCCCGAGAACGACCAGCCCATCGCGGGCGCCTCGACCACGCCCACCATCGCCCGCCCGTCGACGGTCAACCCGATCGACACCGAGAACAGCGGAAAGCCGTGCGCGAAGTTGGTCGTCCCGTCCAGCGGATCGACGTACCACACCCGCCCGGTCTTCTTCCCCCGCCCGCCCCCGACCGCGCCGCCTTCTTCGCCCACAACCGTGTCGCCCGGGAACGCGGCCGCCAGGCGCGACACCACCAGCGCCTCCGACCGCTTGTCCCACTCGGTCACCAGATCGATGTCTTCGGACTTGAACTCGAAATCCGGCCGCGTGCCCCACCCCTGCATCAAGATCGCGCCCGCGTCGCGCCCGATCCCCGCGGCAATCGCCCGCGCGTGTTCCAGTTCGTCTTGCGAAATCGAGGCCGCCGCGCTCACAGAGACTTTCGCATCCAGGTCGCGTCCTTTGATCGCGCCAGCATGTACTCCGCCGTGGACGCGATCCGCGGATCCACGTCCTTGCGATCCACGACCGCAAACCCCAGCCGCTGGCCGAAGTAGCCCTGCGCGCCGTCCGTCACCAGATACAGGACCTTGACCCCACGCGCTCTCGCGCGCTCGGTGGCCGTCTCGACCAACAAATACCCCAACCCCTCGCCGCGCCTCTCCGGCACCACCGCCAGCATGCGCAGCAGCGCCACGTCGTCCATGGCCTCCAGCGCCACGCAGCCCACCAGCGCCGCGCCCGCGCCCGGCTCGGGGATCACGAAGTAGCTGCTCCAGAACTGATCCAGCACCGGGTGGATGATGCCCAGCCGGTCCAGCAGGTTGGCGATGCGGGCCTTGTCGTCCGGGCGCGCCGGGACCACCGGATCGCCGAGGGCATCCAGCACCCGTTCGTGCAGGCCGCCGAAGTCGCCCGAGGACATGATCACGATGGTGTCGCCGGGGGCCGCGCGCTCGGCCATGTGGGTCGCCATCTCGTCCACCGTCGCGATCACGCGCGCCGGCACGTCCTCGCGGCGCAGATCCGCCGCGACGCGATCCACGTCCAGCCGCTCGGCCGGGTCGATCTTCTCGGGCGCGTATAGCGGCGCCAGCACCACCTCGTCCGCGACCGACAGCGCGTCGGCGAAGCCCTCTTGGAACACGGCGCGCCGGCTGGTGGCCGACCGCGGCTCGAACGCCGCTATCAATTTCCCCGGCCCAAACCTCCCCTTCAAGGCCAGCAGCGTCTCGTGAATGGCCGTCGGGTGGTGCGCGAAATCGTCGACCACCACCACGCCCGAGGCCACGCCGCGCACTTCCTGGCGCCGCTTGATCCCCAGGAAGCGCGGCACCGCGCGGGCAATATCGTCGAAGGACATCCCCAGCGACAGCGCCGCCGCCACCACGCCCATCAGGTTCTCGAAGTTGTAGATGCCGGGCAGGAACGTGTCGATGACGCCGATGCGCTCGCCCGCGCGCGCCACCGCCAGCGTGGTGCGCCCGCCGTTGGCGCGCGCCGCGACCTCGAAGGTGATCGACGCGCCCGAGCCCGGGCGACCGTAGGTCTCGACCGGGCAGCGCGCCTCGGCCGCGACCTCCATGGCCCCCGGCGACGCCGCGCAGACCAGCAGCTTCCCGTCGGGGGGGATCAGCGCCACGAACTTGCGGAACACCGCCTTCACGGCGGCCTCGTCCGCGAAGATGTCAGCGTGGTCGAATTCGACCGACGTCAGGATCACCGTGCGCGGGCGGTAGTGGAAGAACTTCGACCCCTTGTCGAAGAACGCGGTGTCGTATTCGTCGCCCTCGACCACGAAGTCGGGGCCGGCGCCCAGGCGCCACGACTGGCGGAAGTTCAGCGGCACCCCGCCGATCAGGAACGACGGATCGCGACCGCCGTCGGTCAGCACGTGCGCCATCAGCGACGACGTGGTGGTCTTGCCGTGCGTGCCGGCCACCACCAGCGCGTGCTTGTCGTCCAGGAACAGCTCGGCCAGCAGCGCCGGAAACGACGTCAGCGCCAGCCCGCGTTCCGTGGCGGCGACGACCTCCACATGATCCTTGCGGCAGACATTGCCCACCACCACGCGCTCGGGCTGCCAGTCCAGGTTGGCCGGGGCGAAGCCGTCGAACACCGGAATCTTCTGGTCGGCCAGCTGCGTCGACATGGGCGGGTACACGTGCGCGTCCGAGCCGCGCACGTCGTGACCGGCCGCCTTCAGCAAGCCCGCCAGCGAGCCCATGCCCGTGCCGCAGATCCCGATCAGGTGAATCTTCATCGGACCCTCTTCCGGTGCGCCGTCATTTCGGCACGCACTCGGTCGAGCCGGGCGCGAACTGCGTGGGGAACTTCTTGATCTCCATCGTGAAGGCCACGCTGAAGTCGCGGTACAGGCCCCCCTCGCGCGCGGCTTCGCTGCCCGAGGTGTCCCAGGCCAGCTTGGTCACCACGCCCGAGCCGCACGGATCCAGCCGGCCGCGTTTGCGCTTCTTGACGAAGTCGCCCCAGGCGTCGGCGGCGTTGCGGTCGCAGCGGCCGTTGTAGCCGTCGCAGTTGATGTTGATCATGTCGTACCAATACGGCCCCTTCGGTCCGTATTCCCCAATTTGCATCCGGGGCGCCACGCCACCCCCTTTTTCTTGTTCCTTGGCGATGTAATTCACGTCGTAGGTGCTGCCGGCGGGAACGTCGATGTAGGCACAAGTCTCCTTGTCGCCCGTCACCGTCAACACGCCCAGCCCCGAGATTTCCGCCGCGGCCATCCCGCCCGCCGCCGACATGCGGATCTCCAGGCGTTTCCAGCCGTCGGGCGGCGGCACCGTCTCGGGCTCGTTGGCGCCCAGCGGGCGACACAGGCAAGCGCCGTTCGCGCAGCGCGCGCCCATCATGGATAAGGTGGTCTGCGTCGCGACCGCCCGCTCGGGTCCCAGCGCCTTGCCGACCAGGATCGGCTTGGGCGGCGGAGGGCTGGCGCAGGCCGCCAAGGCGATCACCAGGACCGTGCAACCCAAGGCGAGAAAAAATGGTCGGGTGGACGTCAGAGTGCCGCTTACGTACCATATTTTCCCCGTGTTCCCATCCATGTCGTTTCGACTCCTTTTTCTCGCCGCGCTGGTCATCCCCATCGGCGCGAGCTGCGCGACCTCCGAAGAGGCGACCAAGCCTGTCACCTACTCGATGACGGCCAAGCAAAATTACGACAAAGGCTTGGCCGAGCTGAAGGACGAGAATTATCCCGAAGCGCACAAGTACTTCCAGTTTGTGCGTTCGAAATATCCGTTCTCAAAGTTTGCGGTGCTGGCCGAGCTGGCCTTGGCCGACACCAGCTACGAACGCGGCAACTACAGCGAGGCCATCGACGCCTACAAGCAGTTCATGCGCTTACATCCGACGCACGAGAAGGTCACCGACGGGTACGCCGCGTTCAAGGTCGGCCAGTGCTATTTCAAGGACATGCCGGACGACATCTGGCTGCTGCCGCCGTCGTACGAGAAGGATCAGTCCGCCGTCACCGACGCGCTTCGCGAGATGGACGCCTTCGTGAAGAAGTACCCGGACTCGCCGTACGTGAAGGAAGCCCAGCCCCTGCGGCGCGACGCGCTGACGCGGCTGGTGAACCACGAGGTCTACGTGGCCCGCTTCTATCTGGACCGCGACCATCCCAAAGCGGCGGCCATGCGGATCGAGGACGCCATTCGCCGCTACCCGGGCTCGGGGCGCGAGCCCGAGCTGCTGGTGACGCTGGGGCAGACCTACCTGCACATGGGCGATGCGGCGCGCGCGCGCGACACCTTCGAACGCGTGGTGCGCGAGTACCACGACGCCGCGCAGGCGCGGCAGTCCGAGCTGTATCTCGAGTTCATCAAGCGGCGTTACGGAGGCAATCCCCCGTCGGTGGAAGCGTCCGGGGCGGGTCATGGATGACAAGACCCGCGAGCAGCTGACGCGCGGGCGCGAGCACTACGAAGCCGGCGAATACGCCCTGGCCGAACCGCTGCTGGCGGACGTGGCCACGTCCGAGACGGCGTTCGCGGACGTGTTCGACATGCTGGGCGTGATCTACTACCAGCTGGGCCGCGTGGCCGATGCCGAGACGATGTTCGAGCGCGCGTTGCGCATCAATCCCAACTACACCGACGCGGCCCTGAACCTGGCGGTGACCTACAACGATCTGGGCAAGTACAAGGAAGCCAAGGAGATCTACGACCGCCTGGTGGACATCTCCAAGGGGTCGCCGCGGCGGCTGGATCCCTACGCCCGCGGCAAGCTGGCCAACATGCACGCCGATCTGGGCGCGGCCTACCGGGATTGCGGGCAATACCCGGACGCCGTACGTGAATACGAGAAGGCGCTGGCGCTGTGCCCGACCTTCCACGACATTCGCACCAATCTGGGCACCGTCCTGCGCGAGATGGGGAACCCGACCGCCGCCTCGCTGGAGTTCGAACGCGTGCAGCACGACCAGCCGCGGTACCTGCCGGCGCGCCTGCACCTGGGGCTGGCGTACTTTGCCCTCGGTCGACACGACGAAGCGCTGGCCGAGTGGCAGCAGGTGCTGGCCATCGACCCCGCCAACAAGTCGGCGGCGATGTACATCGCCATGGTCAGCGCGAACAAACCGTCCGCGGCGCGAGACGCGTAGGGAGGGCTGGATTGAACGACGACCTGCGGCTCAAGGCGGAGGCCCCTCTCCTTTATCCTCTCCCCGCTGCGCGGGACGAGGACAATCGGCTGCGGGAATCCGGGCGCTCGTTCTTGCCGGCGAATCTTCCTCTGCGCCTCGCCCCGCGGAGCGGGGAGAGGCCGGCGAGCCGAAGGCTCGCCGGGAGAGGGGTCCGGCCCGCTGTTGAAGATGCCCCTCTCCTTTGTCCTCTCCCCGCCTGACGGCGAGAGGACGATCGGCCGGATCCGGGCACCTTGAAAACGACTGCCGATCGCCGGTAGTGTCGTCGGTCAACGTCGGGTCGAGAGGGAGATGGGCATGTACATCGTTCCGGGCATGCAGTTGATTCCGCAGCAGAAGAACATGAGCTGCTGGTACGCATCGGCGATGATGCTGATTCAGTGGAAGCGCAACCGGGTCATGATGACGCTGGCCGAACACCCTGACCCCTCGCAGGTCCCCATGACGGCGACGTGGGAGATCAACAACAACGGCATCATGAATCCCCAGATTGTTCAGCTGGCCAAGGCACTGGGGCTGGAGATGGTGCCACCGATGTCGCCCAGCTTGAGCTACTTGCGGCGTCTGCTCGAACAGAAAGGCCCGTTATGGACGAACGGCAAGAGCCACATCGTCGTCATCGCTGGCATCGATGAAAAGGCCAATCGCTTGTACGTCTATGATCCCGCCCCCGTGGGCGTGGGAAAGATCGAATGGCGCGGCGCCGATTGGTATGTCGGCAATTCGGTGTCCTCTCGCGACACGGGAAAAGATGTGCAGGCAGTCTTCCTGTACCATCGCTAGGGCACCCCATCGGTCGCCTCGAGGTCTGTCGGAATGATCGAACATCAACGCCACGGACGCCGCCGGTCCGTAACTTCGATGCTCGCGGCGTCGATTGGTTTTCTTGCCAGCTGTGCTTGTTATAGTGTCGGCTGCCACGCAGCTGCGAGGAACGGGAGTGAACGAAAGATGAGTGCAGTCGACATCGTTCCGGGAACATCGATCGGGATGATCCGAATCGGCACCCGGGCCGCCGATCTTCCCAAGGGCGCGACCGTCGCCGATTCCGCCGGTCAGCTGGATGGCATCCGGTTCAGCCTCGCGGCGGGTGCCGTGAACGACGTTTGGATTGACGACATCCGGACATTCGCTCACGAGATTCGCCTCGCCGGGAGTCCGGTCAACCGAAAGGCGTCCCTCGACGAGATCAAGAAGGTCTTCGGCCCTTGTGACCGGGTCGAGGGTGTCAAAGGTGGCACCTTCTTCAATTGCCGCAATGGGATGGCAATCGGAACCGATCCTGAAGAGACCGGCGCATTCGTGCAGCTCCGGCTGAAACCGCGCTAGCCACCCCGTGGCGGCGGGAAACAAAGGATCGTGACGGCATCGTCCGACGGACTGGCGTCCGCGCGCTTCGTGTCGTCGCCTGACACGTTCCTGGTCGAGGAGCTGCCGGCGTATCTGCCGTCGGGGACGGGCGAGCACACGTTCCTGTGGATCGAGAAGCGCGGGCTGACCACCTGGGACGCCATCGGGTTGCTGGCGCGACGCCTGCGCGTCGACCAGCGGGACATCGGGTGCGCGGGCATGAAGGACAAGCACGCCACCACCCGCCAGTGGTTGAGCGTGCCGCGCGTGCCGCCCGAGCTGGCGCTGGAGGCCGGCGATGATTTCCTGCGCGTGCTCCGCGCTGTCCCGCACGGCAACAAGCTGAAGACCGGGCACCTGCACGGCAACCGGTTCGAGGTGGTGGTCGACGGTCTGGGCCCCGACGCCGCGCGCACGCTGACCGAACGTCTGGTCGCGCTGGGACGCGAGGGGCTGCCCAACCGCTACGGCGAGCAACGCTTCGGCCGCGACCGCGACAATGCCGCGCGCGGGCTGGCGCTGCTGCGCGGGCAAGCCCGCGAGCGCGACGCGCGCAAGCGGCGCCTGCTGCTGTCGGCGGTGCAGTCGGCCGTGTTCAACGACGTGCTGCGGGCCCGCCTGACCGACGGAACCGCCCGCCGGGTTCTGACCGGCGACATCCTGCAGAAGGTCCCCACCGGCGGCGTGTTCACGACCGAAGATCCTGCCGTCGACCAGGCGCGCGTCGACGCCGGCGAGATCGTCATCACCGGCCCGCTGCCCGGAAGCTGGGCGCGCGAGCCGCCGCCCGACAGCGCCGCGCGCGCCATCGAGGATCAGGCGCTGGGTGCCCTGGAAGCCAAGCGCGAAGAGTTCGCGGCCCTGGGCAAGGACCTGCCCGGCACGCGCCGCCCGCTGCTGGTGCCAGTGGTCCTGGGGGATCCCGCCACCGCGCCGGTCGCTGACAACCCGCGCGCCTTGCGACTGGCATTCCAGTTGCCGGCTGGAACCTACGCCACGGTGCTGGTGCAAGAACTGGGTGTCACCGTCGGGCAACCCCATCCGCCCGCGGCGGAATCTATGCTAACAACGTGACCATGCGCCTTGGTGAACAGCTGCTCGGCCTGACCTTGGTGGGTGCCAACTGGGTGTTCTGGTTGTTGATCGTGCTGTCGATGGTTTCGGTGGCGGTGATGGTCGAACGCGCCATCCGCCTGGCCGGCAAGCCGATCGATCTCGACGCCTTCGGCAAGGAGCTGATCGACAGCCTGTCCCAGGGCGACGTGAACGGCGCCCGCAAGTTCCTGAAGTCGCGACGGTCGCCCGAGGTGGACGTGGTCACCTCCGGCGTCGAGCAGTTCGCGCGCGGCCCTGCCGCCGTCTCGGCGGCGATGGCGGGCGCCAAGTCGAAGCTGCGCATCGATCTGGAACGCAACCTGGGAATCCTGGGCACTCTCGGCAACAACGCCCCCTTCATCGGCCTGTTCGGCACGGTGCTGGGCATCATCCGCTCGTTCGCCGATCTGTCGCACAGCCAGGGCACCCAAGGCGGCGGCGGCATGAGCGTCGTGATCTCGGGCATCGCCGAGGCGCTGGTCGCCACCGCGCTGGGCTTGCTGGTGGCCATCCCGGCGGTGGTGGCCTTCAACTATTTCCAGGGCAAGATCCGGCGCATCCTGGGCCGCGTGGACATCGCCGCCCAGGCGGTGCTGGTGTCGCTGCCCCCGGTTGGCGTCGAACCCGCCCGGAAAGGTTGAGCCATGGCGGGAGGCGCCGAAGACTTCAACGGAGACGACGGAGGTCCCCAGATGATCTCGGGCATCAACGTGACCCCGCTGGTGGACATCACGCTGGTCCTGCTGATCATCTTCATGGTCACCGCCACGTTCATCAGCAGCGGCGCGATCAAGATCGATCTGCCCAAGGCGGCCTCGGGCAGTGATGCCGCCAAGAGCACGCTGGCGTTGACCCTGGACAAGGACGGCGTGCTTTACCTCAACGGCGAGAAGAGTGACGACGCCGCGGTGACCAAGTTCATCGGCCAGGCCTTGCCCGCGACGCCCGACCTGCAGGCCATCATCGCCGCCGACAAGGTGGTCGCCCACGGCAACGTGGTCCACGTCATCGATCTCGTGAAGCGCGCGGGCGTGCGCCGCTTCGCGATCAACGTCGATCCGGCCACCGCGGCCGCCGGAAAGTGAACGGCGCGTGGCTTCCCGGGCAGCCGACGCGCGGATCTGGACGTGGGCGGTGGGCGCGGCCCTGGTCGTCCACCTGGGGGCTGTGGGCGCGCTGACCCGCATCCACGTCGCGTGGCAGCCGCCGCCCGCCCCGCCGGTGGAATTCGAGCTGCGGTCGCCCCCCCCGCCGCCGCCGCCGATCCAGACGCCCGAACCACCCCCGCCCCCCAAGGCCGCCGAGCCCCCGCCGCCGGTCCGCGTGGTTCCGCGCCGGCTGGCCCCCGCCGAGCCGCCGCCGGCCGCATCGCCTCCGCCGCCCAATCAGGAGCCGCCGCCCGAGGCCCCCAAGAATGCGCCGCCGGTCTTTGGGGTCACGATGAGCTCGGTGGTGTCCGGCGAAAGCGGCGCCGCCGTTCCCGTCGGCAACACGCTGATGGCCAAGCCGTCGGCGCCGCGACCGACCGACAAGCCGGCCGAGCCCTACGCAGGCGGATCCCAGCCCTTTCGTCCGGTGCCGGACGTGTACATCGCCACCGGCCCCAAGGCCCTGTTCAAGGTCGAGGGCGAAGAGGTCTATCCCGCCGACGCGCGGGCCGTCGGGTTGGAGGGCGTCGTCAAGCTGAGCGTGGACCTGAACGAGAAGGGCGTGGTGGTCGGCGTGAAGGTCATCGAGCGCGCGGGCCACGGCTTCGACGAGGCGGCCGTCAAGGCCATGCGCCAGTTCCGTTACCGCCCGGCGCTGGCCAGCGATGGACGCCCGGTCCCCTGTCGATTCGCCTATACCTACAGATTCTCGATGGGCGACTGACACGCCTCCGTTTGTCGGCAGCGGAATGGACGTGGACCCGACGACAGCGTTATTCTGCTGTGCCCGCACACATCGGGAACGGACATGAAACGGATGAGCACCTTGCCCCGCCCTTGGCGCCGACTGAATCGAAAATTTCTTGGCTTATGCGTCTCTGCCGGACTGGCTCTCGGGGCCTTCTGGTCGGCGCCCGCCGCTGCCCAGACCACGGCACCGGCGCTGGCCCGTTCCTTCGACGGTGATCTGTTCCGGGCGGCCATCGGTCCCCGCAATTTTCTGACCCTCGACGCGCCGGATGTCCTCAGCCACACGCAGTTCAGCGTCGGGTTGTTCCTGGACCTGCAGCGCTTCCCCTACAAGCTGGCGACCGGGCGTCCCGAGCAGCCCAAGGAAATCAAGTACCCGATCAGCACCGAGTTCAAGAGCGACCTGCATGCGGCGATTGGTCTGTTCGATCGCTTGCAGGTGGGTCTGTCGCTTCCGATCGTGCTGGCCATGCGCGGGGACGGCATCGACGGCGCCAGCGGCCTGAGCACCGGCACCGATCTCTCGACCGGCGGCCTGGGGGATCTGCGGATCGACATCAAGGGACAGATCCTGTCGGCGGGCGAGGACGATCAGTTCGTCCTGGCCGGCTTGATCGGGGGCACCCTGCCGACGGGCAAGAAGGATTCGTACATCGGCGAACGCAGCGCCACCGGGCACGCGAAGGTGGTGGGCGCCGTGACGCTCGGTCGGTTGCGGCTGGGCGCCGGGACCGGGGTGCTGTTGCGCGAGGCCACGACGTCGCTGGACGCCAACGTGGGCAATCAACTGCTGTACGCGGGGGCAGCTTCCTTTCGGCTGATGCGCGGCTTCGAGGTCCTGGGCGAGCTGGCCGGCCGCAGCGGCTTCAAGGACTTCGGGAAGCGCTACTGGGACGAGAACCCCGTCGAGGCCGATGTGGCCGCGCGTCTGTACCCGCGCGGCATGGTCGCCGTGACGGCGGGGTTGGGCTTCGGGCTGGGCAAGGGCATCGGCGCGCCGCAGGTCCGTTCCTTCGTGGGCGTGGTGTTCGCGCTCGACTTCCGCGACGCCGACCACGATGGCGTGTACGACGCCGAGGACCGCTGCCCGGATCAGCCCGAGGACCGCGACGGCTTCAAGGACAGCGACGGCTGTCCCGAGGCGGACAACGACGCCGACGGCATCCTGGACGACGCGGACAAGTGCCGCAACGACGCGGAAGATCTGGATCAGTTCGAGGACGAGGACGGTTGCCCGGAGCTGGACAACGACAAGGACGGCATCCCCGATCTGAACGACGCCTGCCCGAACGCTGCCGAAGATGGACGCGGCAAGCGCCCGAAGGACGGCTGCCCGTCGACCGCCGAGGACCAGGATGGCGACGGCGTCGCCGACGCCACCGACAAGTGCCCCGACGAGCCCGAGGACAAGGACGGCTTCCAGGACGACGACGGCTGCCCCGATCCCGACGACGACAACGACGGCATCCCGGACGGGTTCGACAACTGCCCGCGCGACGCGGAAGACAGCGACGGATTCGAGGACGACGACGGTTGCCCGGATCCCGACAACGACAAGGACGGCGTCCCGGATGCGTCCGACAAGTGCCCGAACAAGGCCGAGACTCTGAACGGCACGCAGGACGACGACGGTTGCCCGGATCCGGGCGTCGAGATCGTGCGGCTGGGCGATACCCAGATCGAGGTCGACGAGCACATCACCTTCGCCAAGCGGCACGGCCAGAGCGAGCTGAAGGAGAGCGCGCTGGTGTCGTTGAAGCTGGTGGCACTGGTCCTGAAGGGCCACCCCGAGATCACCAAGCTCGGGATCGACGTGCAGGAGAAGGCCTCGATGGACGAGGCCAAGCGCCGCGCCGAGCTGATCCGCGACGCCCTGGTGGCGATGGGCATCGATCGCGATCGACTGCTCCCGACCGGCAAAGGCCAATCGGGTGGCACGGGAGCGAAGGTCGAGTTCCCGATCCGCGAGAAAGCCGCGCCCAAGCAGCTGACGCCGAGCAACTCCGCTCCGCCGGCAGGCCCGCCCACCATTCCTTAGGCCATGCCCTAAGTCATGCCGTAGTCATGCGAATCCGAGGTTGGGGCGCCACCGATGTAGGGCTACGGCGCGACCACAACGAGGACCGATACCTCTGTAACGACCGGCTGACGTTGTACGCGGTGGCCGATGGCATGGGTGGCCACCAGGGCGGCGAGCGGGCCAGTCGCATGGCGGTGGAGATCCTGGAGGCGCAGCTGGCGCGCTCCTTCGACGTGGTTGTGGCCCCCGGCGATGAGCCGCGCGTCCCGGTGTCACCGGAGCAGGCGCTGCGCGCGGCCATCGGCCACGCCGATCGCAGCATCTACGACGACGCGGCGGCGGATCCCGAAGTGGCGGGCATGGGAACCACGTTGACGGCCCTCTACTTCGCGGAGGGGCGGGCCTTCCTGGGGCACGTCGGTGATTCGCGCGCCTACCTGTACCGCGACGGTCGGGCGCGCCAGCTGACCGAGGATCATTCGTGGATCCAGGATCAGGTCCGGGCGGGGTTACTGACCCCCAGCGAAGCCAAGGAGTCGCGGTTCCGCAACATCATCACGCGTTCGGTCGGCTTCGAACCGTCGGTGAACCCGGACATTCAGGACCTGCTGCCGCAAGCCGGCGACTGCTTCCTGCTCTGCTCGGACGGGCTGTCCAACCACGTCTCGGTCGAGGAGATCGGCCAGATCCTGACCATGGACTTCTACCGCGACGCCCCGCGCGCGCTGATCACCATCGCCAACGATCGCGGCGGCGACGACAACATCACCTGCGTCTGCATCCACGTCGCCAATGACTAGACGCGGGGGGCCGCGGACGGCCCCCCACGGGCCCCCCTTTCGGAGCTTCAGCGCGACGCCGGCTCGGCGAAGCCGAGCCTCCCGGTGCTTGGACCCGCTCGCTTCGCTCGCTCTGGCGTAGCAGGGGTCGAGGGGTGGCGGGCGGTGGCGGCTAGCTCATCTTTTCGCTGTGTTCTTTGCCGTCGAAGTGGAGGGACCGGCGTTTGGCGTCGAAGACGGTCATCAGGGTCACCGGGCGGCGCCAGATGCGATGCAGGGAGGCCAGCGTCGCGCGGGCGTGCTCGCCGTCCAGATCGGTGCCCTCGTGGCGATGATGGAGCAGCAGCTCGCCGCGGTTCTCGTGGTTGGCGTCTTCGACGAAGATGAAGGGCTCACCGAAGTTGGTCAGCTGGTACAGGATCTTGTGCTTCACCTGCTGGAACTCGCGTGAGTCGATCTCGTAGTCGCCCGACCGTTCATTCATCGCGAACGAGAAGAACTTCTTCTCCTGGCAGAACTCCTCGGTGAAGAATTCGTCGATGAAGGTCACGTCGCTGTAGTACTTGCGCACCTCGAAGATCTTCTTCCGCCCCAGCCCCAGGCGCTTGTCCCAGGCCCGGCGCTCGTCGAGGTTCCGGCACTCGTCCCACTCGCGACCAAACCGGCCCTTGTCCCACCGCTCCTCGATGTGACGGAACAGCTCGACCCCCACCTTGTAGGGGTTCCACTGACCGGGAGCGGTCGCCATGACCCCGGCGTTGTGGTCGGCGTAGTCGATGATCTCGGACGCCTTCAACGCCCGCTGGGTCATGATCTTGCTGTGCCAGTACGACGCCCAGCCCTCGTTCATGATCTTGGTCTGGCGCTGGGGTGCGAAGTAGTACGCCTCGTCGCGAATGATCTCCAGGACGTCTCGCTCCCAGGGTTCCAGCGGCGCGTTCTGCAGCAAGAACGCCAGCACATCGCGCTCGGGCTCCGCCGGGTTGCGCCGGGGCTTGTCGCGTTCCCGTTCCAGGCGCCGTCGCTGCGTCTCCAGGTACTCGGGCGGGTTGATGAAGCTGTCCATGTAGGACTTGGCCTTGAGGCGCGGGATCTCGGGGGTCTCGGGCTCCTTGGTCTCGGCCCGCTCTGACACCTTGCGCACGATGAAAGGGGACATGGGATCGATCAGGTTCTCGATGCTCAGGCACGCGTCGACGAAGCTTTCGACCTTGTCGACCCCCAGGCGCTCCATGTGCCGGCGAATCCGGGTGGCGTGGTTGGCCATGCCGTCGATCATCCGGCGGTTGGTCTTCGAGAAGAAGTAGTTGTTCTTGAAGAAGTCGACGTGCCCCAGCACGTGAGCGATGACCATCTTCTGGTCGACCAGCGAGTTCCCCTCCAGCAGATAGGCATAGGCGGGGTTGTTGTTGATGACCATCTCGTAGATCTGCGACAGGCCATAGACGTGGCTCTTGGTCAGATGCTCGAACTCCATCCCGAAGCGCCAGTGCGGATACCGAACCGGGAAGCCCCCGAAGGCGGCCACCTCTTGCATGCGCTTGTAGTCGAGGATCTCGAATTCGACGTCCCAGAAATCCAGGCCGTAGGCGCGACCATAGCCCTCGATCTCGCGTTGGATGTCGTGCAGATAGGCGGGCAGTTGCGCCACGGGACCTACTTCCCCTTCCCCAGGAAGTCGCGAATCGAGTCCATGATGGCTTCCTTGCCTTTGATTTCAGAGACGAAGACGTGATCGTCGGCGTCGAAGTGCTCGCCCAGATCCTTGATGAACTGACCCGAGCCGTAGGGACTCTCGACCTGTCCGTAGCAGAACATGTTCACGTGCGGCAGGACCTGGTTGCGCAGGATATCCACGCACTGGCTGGTGTCATCCACCGACCAGTTGTCGCCGTCGGAGAAATGAAAGGGATAGATGTTCCATTCCGTCGAGGGGAACTCGTCCTCGATCATCTTCGCGCACAGCTTGTAGGCGCTGGAGATCATGGTGCCCCCCGATTCACGGGTGCGGAAGAACGTGTCGCGATCGACCTCCTTGGCGGTCGCGTCGTGGATGATGTAGCGCGATTCCAGGCCCTTGTACTGCGATCGCAGCCAGGTATCGATCCAGAACGACTCGATGCGGACGATCTCTTTTTGTTCGTCACCCATCGATCCTGACACGTCCATGATGAAGATCATCACCGCGTTCGACTGCGGCAGGGGCGTGGTTCGCCACGAGCGATAGCGGCGGTCCTCGCGGATGGGAACGATCATCGGGCGCTCGGCGTTGTAGGTCCCGGCCATCATCTGGCGACGCAGCGCCTGGCGAAACGTCCGCTTGAAGTGCCGCAACGACTCGGGACCGGTGCGGCGGATCCCGACGTACCGATCTTTCTGGGCGATGATCCGTTCCTTGCCCTTGGGCTCGATGCGCGGCAGCTGCAGCTCTTCGCCCATGATCTGCGCCAGCTCCTCCAGCGACAGCTCGACCTCGATGGCGTGCTGACCGGCCTTGTCGCCGGCCTTGCCGGTGCCCTCGGCGTTGGGATCGCCCTTGCCGATGCTGTCGCCAACCTCGCCCTCGCCCTGCCCCACGCCGCCCTTGTTCTGGCTTCCGAACCGGAACCGCGGCGGGTTGATCTGCGGCAACGGGATGGACACCAGGTCCTTCCCCTTGCGGCCGATCAGCTCGCCCTGCGAGATGTACTTGCGCAGATCCTGTTTGATCTTCCCGCGAACGATGTCGCGAAACCGGCGGTGATCAGGATCGATGCGCAAGGCCATGGTCAGATCACCAGGTCGATGAAGCGTTGAGAGGTTGCATCGTAGACGCCCAGCCGGCGCCCCTGCCGCTTGGCCGCCAGCCCCTGATCCAGCATGCCCAGCGCCCGCGTCAGCACCGCCATCGGGTCCACCGTCTGCATTTCATTCATCAGCCGCACCAGCAACTCGGCAGCCGTGCCGTTCATCTCGACCGTGACCGGAGCAACTCTGGGATCCATTAGTCCTTGACGTCACCGCGCGCAAAGATGCTGGCCACGAAGTTCAGCACGTCGGTCGAGCAGATCTCGCAGTAGCCGTAGTTGCGAATCATCCGGTTCTTCACGACGTCGATCTTCTCCTGGGTGTCGCGATCGACCACGGCGCTGACCAGGCTGGTCAGCTTGATCGAGTCCTTTTGGTCCTCGAACAGCTTCAGCTCCAGCGCCTTCTGCAGCCGTTCGTTGGTGCGGAAGTCGAACTGCCGCCCCTCGACCGCCAGCGCGCCGATGTAGTTCATGATCTCGCGCCGGAAATCGTCCTTGCGCGACTCGGGGATGTCGATCTTCTCTTCGATCGACCGCATCAACCGCTCGTCCGGCTCCTCGTCCTGGCCGGTGTACTTGTTCTTGACCCGCTCGCGCTGGGTGTACGCCTTGATGTTGTCGATGTAGTTGGCGCACAGCTTGGCAATGGCTTCCTCGTCCGCGCTGATGGCCCGCTGGACCTCGTTCTTCACGATGTCCTCGTACTCCCGCTTGACCTCGCCCAGCAGCGCCGAATAGTTGCGCCGCTGGTCTTCATTCGTGATCAGCGAGTGGTGCCGCAGCCCGGACTCCAGTTCGTTCATGACCATGAACGGGTTCACGCACCCCTCGCCCCGATCGCTGACCAGCGCGTTGGAGATCTTGTCCTGGATGTACCGGGGCGAGATCCCGTCCATGCCCTCGCGAATCGCCTCCTTGCGCAGCTCCTTGATGTTGTCCTGCGTGAAGCCCGGCAGCGTCTTGCCGTCGTAGAGCTTCATCTTCTGCACCAGCGTCAGCTGATTCTTCTTGGGATCTTCCAGCCGGGTCAGCACCGCCCACATCGCGGCCATCTCCAGAGTGTGAGGAGCGATGTGCTTGCCGCGGATCTTGGCGCTGTTGTAGTCCTTCTCGTAGATCCGCCGCTCCTCGGAGATGCGCGTGATGTACGGGATGTCGATCTTCACCGTACGATCGCGCAGCGCCTCCATGAACTCGTTGGACAGCAGCTTCTTGTATTCGGCCTCGTTGGTGTGACCCAGGATGACCTCGTCGATGTCGGTCTGGGCGAACTTCTTGGGCTTGATCTTGTGCTCTTGCGACGCCCCCAGCAGGTCGTACAGGAACGCGACGTCCAGCTTCAGCACCTCGATGAACTCGATGATGCCGCGGTTGGCGATGTTGAATTCACCGTCGAAGTTGAACGCCCGCGGATCGCTGTCCGACCCGAACTCGGCGATCTTGCGGTAGTTGATGTCGCCGGTCAGCTCGGTCGAGTCCTGATTCTTCTCGTCCTTGGGCTGAAAGGTCCCGATCCCGACCCGGTCCTGCTCGGACAGGATCAGGCGCCGCACGCGGATGTGCTTGACCACGTCGGCCCAGTTGCCCTGGTGAAAGGCCATCAGCTCGCGGAACACCAGGCGGCAGGCGGGATCCAGGTCGCCCTCGATGTGCACGTGCGGTCGCCCGGCGCCATTCACGCCCAGCTCGACCAGCGCCTTCTCGCGCCACTCGGGCGGGATCAGGCGCAGGGGTTCCTCGTGCATGGGGCACTTGAACTCGCGCGAGCCGCCGGTCACCGACGCCAGCGACTCGGGCAGCAGCCAGTCGTAGGTGTACATGGCCCCCTCGGCCGTGCGGGAATACTCCTCGATGCCCCGCTTGATCAGCCGCGCGATGGTCGACTTCGAACTGCCGACGGGACCGTGCAGCAGGATGACCCGGCGTTCGGTGCCGTACCGCTGGGCGGCGCTTTGCAGAACGCTGACCAGCCGCATGAGCGGAATGTCCAGCCCGTAGATCGCGTCGCGGCCGCCGTGGTGGTCGTCCTTGAAGAAGTTGTAGCGGATCAACCGCTTCTTGTTGTCGATGTACTCTTCCTGACCGTACGACAGGATCATGTCGTAGACGCGCTGGAAGGCGGTCCGGACCACCGACGGGTTCTTCCTTACTAGACTAAGGTAGTCCTCGAAGTTGCCTGACCAATGCAGCTCGGCGTACTCCTTGAGGTTCTGGAGGCCAGCGATCTTGCTGATGAGCGGCGGAACATCACCGGCCTTGCCAGTGACGGAATCGGACGAAGCCATCGGCAATCTCCTTCCAAAGCGGGCGAAAGAGGACGAAAGACGAACGGTGCTGACGGAGCACACCGGCGGAAGACCGACGGTGCGTGGTCATTTTAACACGGGACATCGTTTCCCGCGCTCTCCGATCATGTCACACGAACGTCGATGCGCACTGACCGCCGGTCGTCGCGGGTCGCGCCCTTCGAAATCTGTCGCGGTGTTGCCGGTGCGTTCGCCCGGCGCTCGCGCTTACTTCTCGACGAACGCGCGTTCGATGACGAACTGACCCTGGCCGTCGCTGCCGCCCTCCTGGAACCCACGCGCCTCCAGCAAGGTCACCAGGTCCTTGAGCATGCTGGGGCTGCCGCAGATCATGACCCGATCGTGCTCGGGGTCCAGCGCCGGAAGCCCCAGGTCCGCCGACATCTTCCCGCTGGCGAGCAGATCGGTGATGCGCCCCTGGTTCCGGAACGGCTCGCGGGTGACGGTCGGGTAGTAGAGCAGCTGCTTCCTGACCTGCTCGCCCACCAGTTCATGCTCGGGCAGCTCGTTCTCGATGTAGGCCCGGTAGCCCAGGTCGCTGACCAGGCGAACGCCGTGAGCGATGGTGACGTGCTCGAAGCGCTCATAGACATCCGGGTCGCGAATCAGGCTCATGAAGGGCGCCAGACCGGTGCCACTTCCCAGCAAGAACAAGCGCTTGCCCGGCAGCAGGTGATCCAGCAGCAGCGTGCCGGTCGGTTTCCGGCTGACGAAGATCGGGTCGCCCGGCTTGATATGCTGCAGGCGCGACGTGAGCGGGCCGTCCTGGACCTTGATGCTGTAAAACTCCAGATGGTCGTCGTAGTTCGGGCTGACGACACTGTAGGCGCGCAGCAGGGGCCGGCCGTTCACCTCGAGGCCCAGCATCACGAAATGACCGTTCCGGAACCGCAACCCGGGGTCGCGGGTGGTCTTGAAGCTGAAGAGCGTGTCGTTCCAGTGACGGACATCCAGCACGCGTTCTTGACTGAGTTGGCTCATGGCATCTCCCTGCGCCGTTAAAACTAGCCGACGAATTGAAATCGGCAAACCTGGTTATTCAGATATAATCAACCGGCTTTCCCGATATAAGCCATGCGACACAGCCTGCGCCAACTGGAGGTCTTCCTGGCCATCGCCCGCGTCGAGAGCGTGAGCCAGGCCGCCCAGGCCCTGGGGATGTCGCAGTCGGCCGCCAGTGGGTCGCTGCTGGACTTCGAGCGCCAGTTCTCGGTCCAGCTGTTCGAGCGCGTCGGCAAGCGGCTGAAGTTGAACGAGTTCGGCCGGTCGATCCGGCCGCGGGCCGAGGCGGTCCTGGAACACGCCAGCGACCTGGAACGCGCCCTGGAGAGCCGCAACGACGGCGGACCGTTGCGGGTGGGCGCCACCATGACCATCGGCAACTACCTGGCGGTCCCCTTGCTGGCGCGCTTCATGCGCCAGTACCCGGCCACCACGCCCACCCTGGTGATCGCCAACACCGAGGAGATCGCCCGCCAGGTCGCCAACTTCGAGCTGGACGTGGCCTTGATCGAAGGCGAAGTGGAACACCCCGAGCTGGAGCTGAGCCCGTGGCGCGACGACGATCTGGTGGTGTTCTGCGCCCCCAGTGACAAGTGGGCCAAGAAGCGCACGCTGACCGACGAGGATCTCCGCCAAGCTTCGTGGATCGTGCGCGAGCGCGGCTCGGGCACGCGCCAGGCCTTCGATCGTGCCATGCGCGGATTGCTCCCCGACCTGCGCATCGCCCTGACGCTGCAACAGACAGAGGCCATCAAGAGCGCCGTCGAAGGCGGCCTGGGGGTCGGCTGCGTGTCGCGCATCGCCCTCGAGACTGCGTTCAAGAGCGGCACCCTGCGTCCCTGCCGCGTCCCCCACCGCGACTTCCGCCGGCAGTTCTTCTTCCTGTTGCACAAAGGGAAGCGAAAGAGCCAGGGCGTCACGCGCTGGCTGGACCTGTGCCGCGCGACCGCCGCATGACCGGTGCGCGTCCGGATTAGAGCGCGGCCGAGCCAGTGCGACTTCGTGTGGCGGGTCTAGTAGTCGCGGACCAGCGCCAGGTACAGCGGGCGCGCCTTCTTGGCCTTGGCGCGGTAATCGGGCGTCAACCCCACCGTATCGCCCATGTCCTCCGCGCGGTGGATGTCGCGATAGCGCGCGGCGAACCGGCGACCCAGCGTCAGCAACGTCCGCCCCGCCTCCGCCGCGCCGGCATAGGCGGCGGGAATCTGCGGTGGGCAGGTCTTCGGCGGAGGCGCTCCGATGGGACCCAGCTGCGCCATCGCAGCGTGGACGGCTCCCGAGAATTGATCGCGCACCGTCTCCATCTCGGCCTGCAGCGCCAGGAACTGGTCGATGGTCAAGCGCAGCCCCGCCACATCGGAGAACACCGGATCGATCCGCGGCGCCACCTCCGTCCGGAACGGCCTGTCACCTCCCGTCCCGGGACCGCCTTCCGCAGCCACGAGCACGAGGGCCACTACCGCTGACAAGGGGCAGAGCATGAGCCGTCGACCAACGATTATGGGCCCTCTTGTCCGCGGCCGCCTTGGATATACCCGCCCACCGGCTACTTCTTGGCGCTGAGGCGATCGATACGCCGGTGGATGATGGCGCGGTCGGGCGCGGTCGGGGCCAGCTTCACATAGCGGCGGAACGCCGCGATGGCGGGCACGGTCTCGCCCCGCAGCTCGTACGCCAGGCCGAGACCGCGGAAACCGATCGGATCGTTTGGCGCCAGGCGCACGGCCTCGCGGTAGGCGGCGATCGCGCCCTTGGCGTCGCCCGAGAAGAGAAGCGCGTTCCCTTTTTCGTACGGGAGCCGCGGGTTGCCACGCTCCGCGGCGACCGCCGGCGCGGTCCGTTTGGCGGCGGTCTCGTGCTTCGCCGCCGTCCTCCTTTGGCGGATGCCCGCAGTGTGCTCCCCCGGCTTGTGGCCGCCGCCGCGTCGCTTGCCGGAAGCGGCGGCGGGCTTCTCGCCACCCGTCGTCTCGCGCGCGGGTTTCGGCTTCGCCGTGGCCAGGCGCGCGGCGGGTCTGCGCGCCTCCTGGCGGCCCGCCGCGCCCGCCAGCGTGGGCGGCTCCGGGGTCGGCGGGTCCAGGACGGGCGCCGCCGGCTCGACCTTCGGCGTCGGCTTGACGACTTCGGCGAGCGGCGGCGATGTTGTTACCCTCCGGCGGCGCAGCAGCTTGCCCCCCATCACCGCGAGCGCGACGAGCGCGACGCCCATGCCGATGCCAAGCAGCGCGAGGCGACGTCGGGCCCGACCGGTCGGCGCCAGCGGTGTCGATGGCATGGGGGGCACGGTCACAGCGACGGACGACTCGGCGTCGGCGGTCATCGTGAGCGAGTGGCTCACAGGTTCTGGCTGGGGAAGCACGAACACGGACTCGCTGGCCTTGGTAGACGTCGCCGCCTGAAGCATCACATGCGTCGGTTCCGAATCGGCGTCGAGCGCGACCGGCGATACCTTTGCGGGCGGCGGCATCGTCAGGACCGGAGCGGACGTCGGCGGCGGCAGCTCCGGCGCATGGGCCGGCGTCGACAACCGGACCGGCTTGCCTGCCGCGGGAGCCAACCGCGGCCGCCCCGACGGCGACCGCACCGGCGCCGGCGCAGCGATCGTGCGCGCGACCGCCACCGTCCCGCCATTTCGAGCGGTCGGCACCGGCGACGGCGCGGCGACCGCGCGGACCAACGCTGCGGGCGCGCCAGCCGGCGCTGGTGCGAGGCCGTCGTTCGGGGATAGCACCTCGATCGCACTGGCGCCCCGCAACCGCTTCAGCGGCACCGAGCAGAACGGACAGGCCATCCCGCGCGGCAGATCGCGCACGATCGTCTCAGGCAGCGGACCGTGGCACCGCGGGCAGGTCGTTCCGATCACGGCGCCGGGCTTCCCCGCCCGACGGCGTGCGCGACCAGGTCCGACACGCCGGCGCGCGCGGCCTGCACACCCTCGAACGTCCCGACCTTCCGCGTCTCTGTGCCCGCGCCGACATCGAACAGCACGACGGTGACACGAATCTTTTCCTGGGCCGGATCGATCTGCGCCCACAGCAAGCGGTCCGCGTCCAGCGATTGCCCCACCGCGCGGTAGCAGGCGGCCGTCGGCTCGATGCACTCGATCGCCAGCTGTGCGACCTCCATGCTCACTGCCGCCTTTACGCCGGCGCCACTGCCAGCCAGCGTGACGCGACTCATCTCCTCGTTGACCGCCCGCGCGACCGTGGGCGCGGCGAACGGATCGAGCGGCATCCACGCCAGCTTGGCGAACGGCGGTACGACCTTCGCGACCGTGGCCGGCGCGGGCTTCTCACTGCTGGCGCAGCCGATCGCGCAGGAAAGCAGCAGCGGCCCGAACTGCCGTCCGAGCCGGCTCCACCAGCTCCGCCGCCCGGTGTCTGCCATCCTCAGAGCTATTCAATCGGAACGCCGAGCCCGACCTTGAGCGCATTTCGCTGTTTGTGCACAGTCCTGGCGCAAAGGGCTGCGGCGGTGCACAGCGAGGCGAACGACGATGCCCGCCCTCTTCGTCCTTCTCGATTCCCGAGCGCGGTCGAGCTGCCGTCGCCCCAGGTCTACGAATCACGCTGACCGAAGTTCGCGGTCGACGAAGCGGCGCAGAGCGCGAAACCAGACCAGCTTGCTGGCGAAGCCCGGGAAGCTGGCGTTCAGCCCGCTGGGATTCGGGACGACGAACACGCGCGCGCCAGCGATGGTCTGTGGTTTTGCGCCGGGGCCTCCGCTGCGCGGCAGGCGGAAGTACATCTGATACAGGCTGAGTCCGACGAACGCGACCACCCGAGGCTTGAGGCGCGCGCACTTGCGGGCCAGCGTGCGCCGTCCGCTCGCAATCTCGGCGCTGGTCAGCTCCGCCGCCGTGCGCGTCGTACGCGGACAGAGATTGGTCAGCGCGATGCCCACCTCGGCAAGGCGCTGGTCCTCGGCGTAGGTCAGAGGCTTCGGGATGAGCCGCGCCTCGGCCAGCAGCCGCCAAAACGGATTCCCGTTGCCGGCGAAGTGATGCCCCACGGCGCCGGACCGCAGGCCAGGATTGATGCCGACCAGCAGCAACTTCGGTTCGGCGACGATCACGTCTTTCAGGCGTTGGCCCCGGACGCCGTTCACAGCCGCCGTCACTCCGCTGCAGCGCCGACGAAGATGGTCACGACGCGACCCTCTTTGAGGCCGAACAACACGCCGCCGTAAATGGAGCCAGCGACGAACCGCTCCTCGGTGCTGTCCTCGGCGTTCTTCTCGGCGCCGTAGATCCGCGTCAACTCGGCCACCGTGCTGCCGATCCCGATTCCTCGAGAGGTCTTGAGCGCACATGGCGCCTTGACGGCAATCGAGGCGACCTTCTGAGGACCCTTGCGCCTGGCCGCCGCCATCTCGATCGAGATCCCCTGCGCCGGGTACTCCCAGCGCTGAACGAACGATCCGTCCGCGCCCTCAGACACGACCTTGCCCTTCTGGGCCGGCGGGCCCAGCAACTTCTTGACCGCGGCCGCAGGCGCCAACAACCGCAGCTCACCAATCTTCTCCCGAGCGCTGAGGTCCTCCCCCTCGCCGGCGGCGGCTGTCCCCGCGAGGAGAGAGAGCGCGAGCAACGCAGAGGCGCAAAAGAAGAGACGCATTCGGCACATGCTACCCTGCCGGTCTTCACGCCCGCATGCGGCTCCTCCACGCAGGGCCCAAGCAGCGATTCTGGCACCTGACCGAGACGCCCTGGGCCCGCTCAGCGGAGACGATCGCGAAACGCTTTGACCGCCTCGTGCTGGTCGTCGAGCTTCACCAGCTCCTCGATCGCTCGGAAGTCCAGACCGGGAACCAGCGTGCTGGCGGCGACCGGCTGGTACTCGTCCCCCTGGAGGCTGAACAGCAGGAAGCGACCGTCCTTGAAGATCCAGACCTCGGCGACGCCGAGCCCGCGATACACCTCCAGCTTGTTGATTCCGCCCGTGGTGACGACGACCTCGAGCGCGATCTCGGGAGCGTCTCCCAGTTCGTGCCCCAGGCAGTAGCACTCGTTGGGCTCGAGCCCCCGTTCGCGCGCCTCCTGTCTGAAGGTGGTCGAGCCGTACCCGCGCAGCGGAAAGTCCCGTTCGAGGGCGAACATCTCGATCATCCGCGCGATGGTCGTCTTCTCGTGTTCGTGACGTCGGGAGGGACTCATGATCTCCAGCGCTCCGTTGAGATAGGTCATCCGGATACCCGGGCTGTCGATCAGCTCGCGGAGTGCCCCATAGGTCCGCCAGTCCACCCCGTTCATGACCACCAGCTGATCGACGTCATCGGCCCGCGTGCCGTACGCGTTCCGGTCGCCATCGCGCAAGGTGGCGGTCGCTTCGGGTGACATCGCGAAAAAGCCTAGCACCTCTAGCGCGGGGCCGTGGCCGCCGCGGTCAGGCCTTTCTCGAGTGCCTCCAGCAGGTCGCGGTTGCCGTCCTGGGTGTACCCGGCCAGCCGGAGCTGGAAGTCGGGCAGCCGGTCGATGAAGGTCGCCAGCCGCGCCTCGGTGAGCTCGTCGGCCGCCAGCCCGTACCCCTCCGCTTCCAGATACCGCGCGTTCAAGACCTGCTCGAGTTGCTTGCGCACCGGAATCGCCAGCATGGGGCGATGCAGGTAAACGGCCTCGCCCATCAGGGTGAACCCGGCGCTGGCGATCACCCCGCGCGCCGTCCGCAGATCGTCGATGAAGCCGGCTTCGCTGAACGGCCGGTAGATCAGGTTCCCTTTGCGCACGTCTTCCTTCAGATCGCGCCGAACACCGTAGATCCGGCACTCCAGGCCCGACCGCTGCAGGATCTCGGGCAGCGCCGTGTTCGACGTCGACGTCTGGTACACCAGCAGGTGCTGGCCGTCCTCGGGGCGCGCCGCCAGGATCTCGGGGCGCAGGATGGGCGGGTGCAACGTGGTGTCCGGCTTGCGCACCGGCGGATAGAAGAAGGTCGTGATGTAGTAGTGAAAGGCGCCCGCGACCTTGGTCTTCACGATGGTCTTGGTCAGCGCCAGCTCGGCGCCCAGCCCCTCCAAGATTTCGGGCGCGTGGGTGCAACGCGGGATGATCTGCATGTTGTCGACCGACAGCACCGGAATGCCGTGGCGCTTGGCGAACAGGTAGCTCCAGCTCTCGAAGTCGGAGATCACGACGTCGGGCTGGAACTTCTCGGCCAGGTCGAAGTAGGCGCGCACATTGGCGGGCCAGCCGCGCACCGCGCCCTTCACGTTCTCGAGCAGCGTCTTGAAGTTCTGGACCTCGTTGTCCTCGTACACCAGCGTGTAGCCCCAGATCTTCTGCACGGACAAGTGCTCGGAAGCACGCTTCTGCAGGTAATCGTAGGCGCGCCCGGACACCACCACCTGAACTTCGTGACGCTTGCACAGCTCGTCGAGGATCACCCGCGACCGCATCGCGTGTCCCATGCCCTCGCCGACCACGCCATAGAGGATTCGCATGGGCGCAGTCTATCGTGGGCGCCTGGCCCGCGTCATGCTCCGGACATGGAAGCCAACCCGAGCCTCGCCGCCCTGATCTTCCGGATCTTCTTCCTGTTCGGATACGCGCTGCTGTTCGCCGCGGTCGAGGTGGAGATCGAAGGTCCGCACGGATGGGCCGAGCGCCTTCCCACCTGGTTTCGCGTCACGCCGCCTTATGCCCGCTGGTACGGCCGCATGATGAACGGCAAGCCGCTGACGGGATACCACGCGGTGATGTTCGTGCTGCCGTTGTGGAGCTTCCACGTCGGCTTCGCGTCGGGCGTGCCCTGGAGCTGGGCCGCCGAGGCGACCACGCTGGCCGCGTACCTGGCGTGGGTGGCAACCTGGGACTTCCTGTGGTTCTTGCTGAACCCGCGTTTCGGATGGGCGCGCTTCCGTAAGGGTCAGGTCTGGTGGCACGCGCGCTGGATCGGGCGGTTCCCGGTCGACTACTACAGCGGCGTCATCACGTCGCTGGCGGTGGCGGCGACGGCGTGGCTGACCAGCGGCGAGCTGACGGCAATGACCAACCAGGCCTGGTTGATGGTGGGGTGGTGCGCGCTGACTTTGCTGGTGGCCGCCGGCGCGCCCGCGTACATGCGCTGGCACACGCACATGCGCCGGCCCGGGTCCGACGAACGGTCGCTGTGTCTGCCCGGTACCGTCAATAGTGACTGAGCGAGCCGTCGATGCGCGCGCGTCGCAGCGCGAACACGAACAGCCCCACGCCCAGCGGAATGGCGAGTCCCGCGAATGCGCCCAGCGCCAGGAACGACGACGCCAGCTCGGACGGCGTGGCGCCGCGCAACAGCGCGCCGCGCACGACGTCCAGCGCGTGGGTGGTGGGCAACGCCTGGCCCAGCGCGCGCAGGCCCGCCGGCAACACCGACACCGGATACGCCACGCCCGACAACAAGAATGAAGAGCTGGCCAGCAGCGCGCCCACCGGGTTGCTCCGCCGCACCAGCATGGTGGTCGCCGCGGCCAGCATGCCGATGCCCCCGAACGCACCCAGAACCAGCGGCGCCGCCAGCGCCAGCGTGGTGAATGATGCGTGCGGAAAGCTGACCCCGAACACCGCCCGGATCAGCGCAAAGTAGAGCACCGAGCGCAGCAGAGCCAGCGCCAGCTCGTACGTCGGCCCGACCCCCAGGACGATCCACGCCGGGACCGGGGTGGCCAGCTCAGCCTCGAACAGACCCATGATCTGGCTGTTGCGCACCCGCTGCGACAGGTTGTTCACGGCGACTTGCTGAAGGTCCATCACCACCAGCCCGATCACCGCGAACGTCAGGTAGTCCCCACCGTATTCGGTCAGGAGCGGGTTGGCGGAGGCGCCCACCAGCCGCGACAGGAACGCCAGCGCCAGCACCGAGATGGCGAACGAGAAACCGCGGAACAGGAACGAGACGCGATACCCCGCGACCGCCGCCAGTTCCCGGCGCGCGAACGCCGCCAGCACCCGCGCGAACCACAGCAGCGACGACGGGGCAGGCGCTATCCTGCTCACAGTCCCAGCTCCGCTTCGATCTGATCGGGAGTGGTCTCGCCGCGCGCGCGGCCTTCGGACAAGAACAGCACGCGATCGCCCAGCGCCCGCGCCTCCAGCGGATCGTTGGTGCCGACCACCGCGGTGCAGCCCGCGCCGCGGATGACGTCGTCGCGCAGGAACCGCCGCAGATCGCGCGCGCCCTGCGGATCCAGCCCCAGGGTGGGCTCGTCCAGCAGGATGACCTGCGGATCACCCAGGAGCCCGCGCGCCAGCGCCAGGCGCTGCCGCATTCCCCGCGAGTAGCCGCTGAACGCACGATCGGCCGCGTCCTGGAGCCCCACGCGCGCCAGCAGAGTCTCCGACCGCGCACGCACCGCAACCGGGGGATGTCCATGCAACGCGCCGAAGAACGCCAGGTTCTGCCGCCCGGTCAAAGGCCAGTAGAAGCTGCGTTCATCGCTGACCACGAAAGAAACCCGCCGGCGGTAATCCGAGTCGGGCGACGCGACGTCCAGGTCCGCGACCCGCGCGGTGCCGTGCGATGGCACCAGCAACCCGGCCAGGATGCGCAACAGGGTGGACTTGCCGGCGCCGTTCGGACCCATCAGGCACAGCACCTCCCCCGGCTGGACGCGCAGCGAAACGTCGCAAAGCGCCTGGATCGGGGGCAAGGTCAGCTTGCCCCTCAAGAGCTGGCGGATTCCGGCCGGAGGGTGGAAGGTCTTACCGAGACCGACGGCCTCGATGGCCGCGGTCACGGCTCGCCCATGGCCTTGCCGCCGCGCTGGAACTTCACCACGTTGGCCTCGTGCTCGGCGACCGTGCGCGAGAAGACGTGCGTGCCGTCGTTCCTCGAGACGAAGTAAAGGTACGGCGTCTTGTCCGGCGCCATCACTGCCTCCAGCGCTGCGCGCCCCGGATTCGAGATCGGCCCCGGTGGAAGTCCTTCGTGGGCGTAGGTGCTGTAGAGGTTCAGTTTGTCGTCCAGCTGGATGCGACGAATGCGCCCGTCCCACTTCAAGCACGCCGGCGAACGGGGCATGGCCACCGTGCAACCGTAGATGATGGTGGGGTCGGTCTGCAGCAGCTTGGGCTTGAAGGTCGGGAACCGCAGCCGGTTCAGGAACACCTGCGCGATGCGCGGCCGCTCTTGGGGTTGCCCGGTCTCCTTCTCGACGATCGAGGCCAGCGTGACGACCTGGGCGTCGTCCCAGCCCAACGTGCGATGCAGCTCGGCCAGACCCTTCGCGTGCAGGGTGCGCAGCTCCTCGTAGACCTGCCGATGCCGGCGCACCAGCGGCGCCAGCGCGCGCGCCGCGGGCGTGTGCGGCCGCATCTTGTACGTATCCGGATACAGGTATCCCTCCAGGGTCGAGCCGGGAAGGCCCAGGCTGGTGGCGAAGGTCGGATCGGTGGCCTGCGCCAGGAACTCGTTCTTGCTGGTGATGCCGGCCGCATCGAACAGCTCGGCCACCTCCACCAGGTTCTTGCCGGGCGGAATCGTCACCGCCACCAGCTCGTCGGCCGCGCCCTTCACCAGCACCTCCAGCATCTGCTTGGGCGTGGCCGGCGCCGAGATCACGTAGCGGCCGGCCTTGAAGCGCCCCGCCACGCCCCGCTGCCCCGCGTACAGGCGGAAGATCGCCGGACGATCGATCAGCTGCGCGGTGTGCAAGATCTCGGCGACCTGCCCGGCCGTCGCGCCCTTGGGGATCTCGACCTCGACGCGCCCGCTGGCTGACCCCGCCGGCTTGTCGCCGTAGCGCCAGGCCGCGAACGCCAGCCACGCCACGACCAGGATGCCGAAGACCGTGGTGCCAAGGAAGACGAAGAGCGCGCGTCTCATGTCGCGTTTCACGCGGGCCTCTCTGCGGTCGCGTCCAGCCAGCGCCGCAAGATGACAGCGGCGGCGATGCGATCGACCACCTCCTTGCGACGCGCGCGCGACACGTCGGCCGCCAGCAGGACCTCCTGGGCCTCGACGGTGGTGAAGCTCTCGTCGATGAACTCCACCGGCACCGACAGGGCGCCGCGCAGACGCTCGGCGAAGGTCTGCACGCTGCGGGCGGCCCGGCCCACCTCACCCTCGGGCCCGAGCGGTAGCCCCAGCACCACCCGCTCGGCATCGAACTGCTTCACGACCGCGGCGATGGCGTCCAGATCCCGCTGGCCGCCCTTGCGCGCGATGGTCGCCAGCGGCTGGGCCGACAGACCCAGGCCGTCCGTGACCGCCACGCCAATGCGGCGCGTTCCCAGGTCGACCGCGACCACCCGTCTCGGCATCGTGCGGGGGTTATATCCGCATCGCCCCTCCCCTTCCAAGATTGCGAGCGCGCGACCGCAAGAATGACCAATGTCGTGTACAACATGCCCATGTCCGACCCCAGCAAACCTCCCGCCGGCTCCGAAGGCGTCTCGCAGATCCAGATCGACATCGATGAGGCCACCGCGCAGGGTGCGTATTCGAACCTGGTGCTGCTCAACCACAACGACAACGAATTCGTGCTGGACTTTGCTTACGTTCAGCCGGGCGCGCCGCGGGCCCGCGTGCGAGCGCGCATGATCTTCTCCCCGCGCCACGCCAAGCGCCTGGCCCGGGCGCTGGAGGCCAACCTGCGCCGTTACGAAGAACGCTTCGGGCGCATCGAAGAGGTCGACCCGCCCCTGGGCGGGCCCGTCAGCTGACCGCGCCTTCCAGCGCCGTCAGCGTGCCGAAGCGCCCGTCCAGCTCGACCGACGTCCCGTAGGGGACGGCCAGGTTGCGGCTGCCGTGGCCAATCGGCGCCCCGAGCACCACCGGGATCGCCAGCCGACCGAGCCGCTCCTCGATGACCTGGGCGGTCGTGGGCGACGTCGCGCGCGTGGCCTCGGGCTCGAGGCAGCCCGAGAAATCGCCGACCACCACGCCTTGGACGACCGAGAACAATCCCGCCGAATCCAGGTGGGTCAGCAGGCGATCGACGCGATAAGGCCGTTCGCCCAGATCCTCGATGAAAAGGATGGCGCCGTCGACGTTGGGCAGATACGGCGTGCCCACCAGGCGGGAGAACACCTCGAGGTTGCCGCCCACCAGCGGACCGCGGGCGCGGCCCGGGACCAGGCCTTCCCGCTCGGCGAACAGCGGACGCGGATTCGGATCCTCCAGGGCACGAAACAAGGAATCCTGATCTTCCGCCGCCAGACCGCCCAGCTGGGTCACGACCGGCCCGTGTACCGCCGCGACGCCGGCGCGGTTGGCGTACCCCAGCAGCGCGGTCCCGTCCGAAAACCCGACCAGCGGCATCGGTCGGGCGCGCAGCCATTCCGGATCGATGAACGGCAGGATGCGCGCCAGGCCATACCCACCGCGGGCCATCACCACCGCCCGGGCCTCGGGATCGTGCAGCGCCTGCTTCAGCTCTTCCAGGCGGCGGTCGTCCGACCCTGCCAGAAACCCGTCGCGCGCGAACAGCCCCTCGTCGTAGCGAAGCGTGTAACGCGCGGCCAGCGCGGCGGCACCCCGCTGGAAGCCTTCGCGGGGGACAGGACCCGACGGCGCAATCACCCGGATCACGTCGCCGGGCGCAAGACGGGGTGGCCGGATCACCGACGCTTGTTCCGTCGGCTCTTCTTGCCGTCGCCGGGCTTGCCATCGCCCGGCCGCGTGTCAGGCGATGCGACGGCGCCCGTGGCGTCGGCAGCATCGATGCCCGCCGTACCATCGCTCCCCGACGACGGGTCCGGCACCGCATGCTCGGTGGAGGCATCGACGACGATGCGACGCGGACCGCTGACGGCCGGCGCGCTGAGGCCAACCGGGGCAGCCTGGTCCACCGCCGCCGACTCGACCGCAGGCCTGGCAGGGGGAACCGGCTCCGGCTCGGGGGCCGCTTCACCAGGAGTCCCGAATAACCCGGCCGCGCGGGGATCGCTGAAGCGGACGCGCATTCCGGTACGCGCCAGCTCGGGCGATTCGGCGACCGCGGACACCTTCCCTTCCACCGAATCCTCGCCAATCTTCAGCGTGACGGGTGTGCCTACCGGTAAGGGCTCGGTGATGCCGAGGAACAGCCCGCGCGTGTCCAGTTCCCGAACGATGGCGGTTCGACCCACCACCGCACCCGCGTAGCGAACCTCGATCATCTTGTCCACGTCTGCACTTTATCTCAAACGGACCTCGGCGCGGCCGGCAATCGCTCCACCGGGGGTCGCGAACAGAGCGGGCGCTCTTGAACTTGACCGGGGTCGATCCTATACGTGTGGGCCGATTGTCCGAGACTAGCCGGGGAGGCCGTTCCTAAATGATCCTGACTTACCTGCATCCTTTGCGACCTTTGCAACCTTTTCGACCTTTGCGATCCCTTCGATTCGACGTCCCGATGCGTATTGCCCTGGGGCTGACGCTGGCGTTCGCCATGCTGGTCCCCCCGTCGACGGCCCGGGCCGACGAAGAAGACGACATCCAGCGGCAGATCGACGCGCAGAAGGCCGGCGTCCCCGATCTGGAACACCTGGATCGCAACCATGCGGCTGACCCCGAGATTCAGCGGCTGCGCGATTGGCTGGGCGCGGCGTGGGATCTGCGCAACAAGCACGAGATCGAAGAAGCGCGCGTTGTGCTCGAGCGCTGCATGGCGCAGGCCGAGCTGGTCCGCCAGGTGATCAGCGCCGCGCAGTTGAAGGCGCAGGTCTCCGAGCGCGAAAGCAAGCTGGACCACACGAAGGCCGAGATCGAAAAGAAGAAGAAGAGCTTGCAGGAGACGACGATCAAGAAGCGCACGATGGAAGCGGCGGTGGCGAAATGAAGCCGGTCTCGCCGCGGGGAGGAAACCGCCTGTCGCAACGATTCCTTCGCTGGCTGGCGGCTCCGCCGGCCCTGGCGATTTGGCTGGGCGCGTGCGCAACGCCTCCCAAGCCGACCGCCCTGGTCGCGTACGAGGACCTGAAGCGGGATCCCGCCACGGAGGAGGCGCGCAAGCGGTTCCCGGATCTGGTGGGCAGCTCGGATCAGTACGGGGAACGCGCCGTCAAGGAATGGGAGTCCAGCAACATCGAGGACGCGACCCGTGCCGCGTTGCTGGCCGAGATCAAGCTGAAGACGGCCCTGGCGCGCACCGCGCAGGAAACCGCGAAGGCTCGCCTGCAGTCCCTGACGGCCGAACAGGCCAAGGCGGACGAGACGCTGGCCAACGTCGACAAGGAACTGACGGGGCTGACCGAGCAGGTCAAGCTGATGGCCGAGAAGAAGGCCCTGACCGAGCAGATCGTGAATGAGCAGAAGCGTTCGGAGGACGAGCGGCAGCAGCTTTCGCAGCAGCTGGCGACCGAGGAGAAGCGGGCCGCCGCGCAGCTGGCGATCCGCACGGCGGAGACCGTCGACGCCGCCAAGTACGCACCGGGCGAGTACACCGCCGCGACCAGCATGCTGGCCAAGGCCAACACCGAGATCAAGCAGAGCAACTGGGCGGCGGCGCAGGCCAGCCTGGATGAAGCCAAGTTGCGGGCCGATCGCGCCAAGGACCTGTCACGCCCCAGCTACGAGCAGGCCACCGAGGCGACCCAGAACAAGGCGCGCGACGAGGCACTGTCTCGCGACGCGGCGGCGTTGCCGGGGATGTCGGTGCGCCTGGAGCGCCGGGGTGAGCTGCAGCGGCTGGTCATCGGCGTGAATGACCTGTTCACCAAGAGCCAGACGACCCTCCAACCGGGGAAGGACCAGTCCCTGGATCCGATCGCCAAGCTGATCAACAAGTACCCGACGTACCCCATTCAGGTGGTCGGCCACACCGACAACCGCGGCAAGGTCGGCGAGCTGATCGCGTTGTCGCAAGCGCGGGCCCAGTCGGTGTTCTCGTCGCTGGTCAGCAAGGGCGTCGAGGCCAAACGCTTGATGGTCAGCGGTCAGGGGCCGAACGAACCGATCCCGGGGATGGACAACCGGACCCCGATGGGGCGCGCCAAGAACAACCGCATCGAGATTATTTTTCTGTATCACTAGGCAGACGTGAGGGGGCTAGCCCCCTCACGGGCTCCCCGAGACCCGGACAGTAGGCCGGCGGGGCCGGCTCGGCGAAGCCGAGCCTCCCGGGTGCTTGGACTCGCTCGCTTCGCTCGCTCTGATGCTGGGATCGCCGTCGGAACGGAATGCGTGTCAGCTGCGCGGTTGAGAGAGTGGTGCGCGGCGTCGGTGGAAATGGGGGCTGGGCGATTCGTGGCTTGAATCGTGGGGGGCGAGCCCCTACGCTCGGGTTGGTGTTTGGACGCCGCTTGAATCGAGGACGGATCCGAACCGGTTGGGTGACGGCGATGGTGCTGCCGGGGCTGCTGGTCGGCAGCGGATTGCCGGCGGATGGCAAGCCGGCAGCGCCGGTGGCAAAGGCGGCGGTGGTTGACGCCGCCAGCCTGGAGGTTCTGGTGGTGGAGGATGGCCACGTCGTGGGGCAGAAGACGGCGGACCAGGCGCGGCGCGAGGGCCTGACGGTGGTCGATCTGTCGGATGACTGGCTGCCGTTTGTGTTCTCCGAGACGCCCGACAAGCCGCAGCCGCTGCGACCGTTTCTGGTCGATCTGGCCAACGGGCGGTTTCGCGGGGCGAAGAGCTACGCACGCCCGCGTGAGGATCGCTTCTTCGAAGCGTTCGGGGTGTTCCCCAGCTTGAACCTGATGCGGCGGCGTCTGGCGGACAAGAAGCGCCACGCCTGCCACGACCGGGTGAAGGACAAGGTGTTGGAGGAGCTGTCGGCGAAGAATGTGATCCCGCCGGAGGAACCGGAGAAGGTCCCGAACCCCGACCCCGAGACCGTGAAGGAAACGCCCCTGGTCACCACCGGGCGCACCATTTCGCCGCGCCCGCTGTCCGAGATGGAGAAGCGCGCGGTGATTGCGATGCAGGCCCACCTGCGTTGCGAGGACCTGCTGTCCGGCAAGGCGAGCTCGGGTCGGATGGACCGCCGCACGGCCGAGGGGCTGAAGACCTACCAGCGCTTGCACATGCTGGGCGACAGCGCGCGCATCGATCTCGAGACGCGGAGCGTGCTGCTGGCCGACAGCCGTGAGCACGACTTCCGCGCGCTGCTGCGCGCGCTGCGCGAGCGGGTCGTCGACGCGACCGGTTTGCTGGAGGATGGCTCGGCGCTGGGGGTCCAGGGTCAGGTGCAGGGTCGTGTGCTCGACAGCGCCGAGTTCCGCCCCCTGGCTCCGCCCACGGAGAAGACGCCGACACCCGGCGCGGCGGGGCAGGCCGCACCGGTGGCGCAGGCCGCACCGGCCGCCCCGGCACAGCCCGTCGCGGTCGCCGCCGACGCGACGGCCAAGATCACCGCCGCGCCGGATCTGATCGCCGCCGCCACCCAAGCCGCCAGCCAAGCCCTGGGCTGGACGTCTCCGGAGGCCGCGCTGGCGAGCACGCTGGTCCCGCCGACGCCGCCCGCGACGGGCAAGCCTGCCCGCAAGGTCAAGAGCAAAGGCCCAGCGCCCCTGCCCCCGGCCGTCGCGCTCAAGCTCCCGCCGCCGCCGGCCTACCACGGGCCCAAGATGGAGCTGCGCGCTGAAATCGACCGCGGCGACGTGGTCCTCGACCGGCCGAAGCTCGACAAGGATGGACACAAGAAATGGAAGCCGCCGGTGGCGGACCGCCCCACGCTGACGCTGTACGCGCGCTCGGGTGACCAGGAGATCGCGCTTTCCCGCTGGCCCACCACCATCGGCGGATGGAAGGCCATCGAGAAGTCCGACGGCACCATGGCCCTGAAATACAAGGAGTCGGTCACGGGCGACGCTCTGTGGCCCGAGGTGCTGGCCACGCCCAGCTGGCACCCCGCGCCGGGCATGCCGATTCGCAAGCTGCTGGTCAAGCGCGGCGACACCTTCGAGCCCAAGACCGAGATCATCGGCCCCGGCTACCGCGCGGCCTACGGGCTGGTCGCGATCGTGCACCACCAGATCATGAGTCGCAACGAGCGGGGCGAACCGGACCTGATGGACCTGCGCATCCGCACCCACGGCACCCCCGCCTACCGCTCGGTGAAGCGCGGCGAGAGCAACGGGTGCCACCGGCTGCACAACTACCTGGCGCTGCGGCTGGCGGGCTTCTTGATCAAACACCGCGAGAACGTGCGCGACGGCATCGTGCCCGAGGACTACGTACGAAACCTCGAGTACAAAGGCCAGAAGGTGGCGCTGGAAAGCGAGAGCAAGGGCTACCGCTTCAAGCTGACGCCCCCCGTGCCGGTGACCGTGCTGGACGGCGACGTGAAAGGCGACGCCAAGGCCACCAAGCGGCTGGTCCCGCTGGCCGCGGTGCCGTAGCCGCCGGAGGGCCGCCCCGCCGGGGGAAGCCGGAGAAAGAATGTAACCGGGGCCGCAGAAACGAACGGACGTTGCACGGATTGGACCAGCCCCGTTTCAAGGGCCGGACATCCCATCTCCCGGATAAACCAGCGAATTCTCCAGGCTTTTTTAGCGCGAAGAGTCGCTTTCTCTTGACCGACAGTGGTGCTAACTTGGCCACCTTGCCCGCAGGCGTTGACCGCGCTGGGCGGGCTAGAAGCGATGCCGACCGTCCGTGAATACGAAGTCGCCCTGGGAAAAAATCCCTCGGACACCGAAGCCTTCGTGGGGCTTCGAAAGGCATTCCGGCAGTCCAAGGAATACGACCGCCTGATCACGCTGTACGAGACGCGGGCGCAGGCCATCGAGGACGGTCCGAAGGCGGCAGAGTTGTTCTATCTGGCGGCCGAGCTGCGCCTGGATCAGCTGGAAGACGTGACCGGCGCCGAGGCGGATCTGGCGAACGCCGTTCACCGCGACCCCGGCCACATCCGAGCGGCCGCACGGCTGAAGGACCTGTACCGAGAGCAGGGACGTACCCCCGAGTACATGGAGATGCTGGAGCTGGAGGCCGCGGCGGTCGCCCGCTCCCGCGACCCGGGCCGCCTGGGCGACCTGGCCGCCGAGATGAGCCAGCTCTACGTCAACCATTTCGGTCGCATCGAGCGCGCGCTGCGCGCCGCCCATACCGCCAAGGGCCCCAGCAAGCTGAACCCCGAGGACATCAAGTCCATCGAATCGGCGCGCAAGATCTATCGCGCGCTGGGCGACTCGCGCAGCGTGGCGCGCCTTTACGAACTGGAGCTGGAAGGCACCACCGACGCCAAGCGGCGCGCCGATCTGCTGTTCGGCCTGGGTCGCGTGCTGTGCGAGAAGCTCGAAGAGCTGGACGCCGCGGCCCAGCGGCTGACCGAGGTGATCCGCCTGCGCCCGCGCGACGAAAAGGCGCTGGAGCTGCTGGCATCCATCTACGCCAACCCGAAATGGACCTCGCCCGATGGCGCCGAGAAAGCCGCCGGCATCTATTTCCAGGTCGCGCGTCGGCGCCTGGAGGCCGGCGACGTGGAGAACGCGGTGGCGTCATTGCGGCGCACGCTGGCCGCCCTGCCCGGCCACGCCGAGGCGGGCGACCTGATTGAGCGCACGTACTACGACGCCAACCGGCTTCAGGACCTGGACCGGTACTACCGCGAACGCGTGAACGGCGCCGTGACGCGCGAAGATCGCATCAACTACCTTTACAAGCGGGCCCAGCTGGCGGAAGGCGATCTGGGCGACACCGGTGAAGCCTCGCGCATCTATGGCGAGATAGCGTCCGAGGAAGAAGCCGGCGGCCCCGCCGGCGAACGCCTGGCCGAGCTGTACCTGGCCGGGCACGAATACGGCAAGCTGGCCGAGCTGCGCGAGAAGCAGCTGGGCGTGGTCGAAGACCCCGGGCATCGGGTTCGCCTGATGAACGAGCTGGCGCAGCTTTACGGCGAACGCCTGGGCGATCGCGATCAGGCGGCGGTGTACCTGCACGCCATCCTGCAGATTGAACCGGGGAACATGACCGCCTTGGCCGCCTACGGCGATCACTTCCGCGAGAAGGGAGATTGGTCGGCGCTGGTCGATCTGCTGGAGTTCGGACTCGAGCAGGCGCGGGCCACCGGCGCCCCGGTCGAAGATCTGATCGCGCGCCTGGAAGAGATCGCGGTGGTCAGCGAAAAGAATTTGAACGCGCCCGACCGGGCGATCGCGGCCTGGCAACAGGTCGAAGAGCTGGATCCTCACCACGCCCGTGCACGTGACGTTCAGAAGCGCATCCTGTTGAAGGGGAAGCGCTTCGATCAGATTGTGCCGATCTTGGAGCGAGAGGTCGAGCTGACCGCGGACCCCGCGCAGAAGACGGACATCCTGCGGCGGATCGCGCAGATCCACCGGGAGAAGCTGGGGGCGCCGGTGCGCGCGCTGGAGATCTACCAGCAGATCCTGGACATCGCCCCGCGCGATCCCGTGGCGCTGCGGGCGCTGGTGGAGATCTACGAACGCGAGGGCGATTTCGTCGGCCTGTCGGCGACGCTGCGCGACCAGGTGGACGACGCGCCGACCAAGCAAGAACGGGTCAGCTTGCTTCGTCGCCTGCTGGTGATCTACGACGAACGCCTGGACAACGTCGACGACGGCGCGTGGGCGGCCAGCGAGATCCTGAAGCTGGTGCCGGGCGATCGCGACACGCTGACCAGACTGGAAGACCTGCTGGTACGCGCGGGTGACCACGCCGGTCTGGTGCAGACCCTGGATTACCACGCCGAGCACGCGGGTTCCCAGGACGAACGCATCAACGTGCTGGCGCGCGCCGCCGAGCTGCTGGATTCCACCCTGAACGACGCGGCCAACGCCGCCGAGCACTGGGAAGAGGTGGCCCGGCTGGATCCGGAGGATGCGCGCGCGCTGAACGCGCTGGGCGGCATCTACGCCCGCCTCGAGCGGCCGGCCGATCTGGCCCGCGTGCTGGACGCGCAGATCGAGCGGCTGTCGGCGGATCCGCAACAGCAGGCCGAATATCTGCGCCGCCTGGCGGAGCTCTGCGAGTCCCAGCTGGACGATAAGCGTCGCGCCCAGCGGGCGTGGGAAGCGCTGCTGGAGATCCTCCCCACCGACATGCCCACCCTGGAGGCGCTGTCGCGCATCTATGCCGAGGTCGAGAACTGGGCAGCGCTGGCGCAGATCCTCGAGCGCCAGATTCCCCAGGTGGATGACACCGCCCGCGCCGTCGAGCTGGCGCTGCGGCGGGCCGACATCCTGGACGTGAACCTGGGCAAGCCCGACCAGGCGGCCATCGCCCTGGAGAAATTGGTCGCCGAGCTGGACCCGCGCAGCTGGGACGCCCACGACCGCCTGCACGAGCTCTACGAACGCGCCAGCGACTGGCCGCGTGTCGTGAAGATCGCCGAACGCCAGCTGTTCCTGATCGAGCTGCCGGCCGAGCGATTGAAGCGCGCGCTGGAACTGGGGGCGCTGATTCGCGATCGCCTGCGCGACGAGCACAAGGCCATCGGCGCCTTCGAGCGCGCGTTGGAGATCGATCCGCGCAGCCTGGAGGCGATGCGCGCGCTGGCACCGCTGTACGAATCGACGCGCGACTGGGAGCGCCTGATCTCCCTGTCGGAGCGCATGCTGGAAGAGGCCGAGGACTCGGGCGAACGCTACGACCTGATGCTGGAGATCGCGGAGATCGCCGAGCAGCACCTGCAGGAGCCACGGGGCGCCTTCGAGTGGTACCGGCGCGCGCACGTCGAACGTCCCGACGCCGAATCACTGGAACGCCTGGACGCAGCCGCGGAACGCCACGGCCTGTTCGAGGAGCTGATCTCGGTGTACGAGGCGGTCCGCGCGCGGACCAGCGAACCGGACGAACAGATCGCTGCCTCGCTGAAGATCGCCGCCATCTGCGAGGAGAAGCTGTCCGATCCCCAACGGGCCTTCGCGGTGCTGCGCGACGCCCTGCCCGCCGAACCGTCGGGCCGCCAGTTGCTGCCGCTGCTGGAGCGGATCGCCGAGCACACGCACGACTGGAACGGCCTGCTGGATGTGTATGCGCGCGTGGCGCGCGGGCGCCCCGATCTGGCCGAACGCGTGAAGCTGCTGAAGCTGCGCGCCGAGGTCCGTGAAAGACGCATGGCGGATCCGTCGGGAGCGCTGGACGAGCTGGTGCGCAGCTTCACGCTGGTCCCCGACGAGGTCGAGACCCACGAGGAGATCCTGCGGCTGGCGGGATTGACCGGACGCTGGGAGGACGCGCTGAAGGTCGAGGCCCAGCTGTTCGCGCTGGCCGACGATCTGCCACGCAAGCTGAGCGTCGCCCGCCATGCGGCGGGGCTGGTCGAGAACGAGGTCAAGGATCTGGTGCGGGCCTTCCGCGCGTACCTGAACGCTTTCCGCCTGGCACCGGAGGATACGGAGGTCGTCGCCCACCTGTGGCGGCTGGCGGCGCGCATCGGCCGGTACGAGCGAGCGACGCCCCTTTCGGTACAAGGGCAAGAGGCGCTGAGCGCGCTGGATGGGGATTCCAAGCCGGAGGCAGAGGCCGAGCCGAGTGCCGAGGCAGCGCCCAGCGCGGAGGCAGCGCCCAGCGCCGAGGCAGCGCCCAGCGCGGAGGCCGACCCGAACGCCACCATCATCGATACGGCGGGTTACGGGGACACCGGACCACAAACGGACCCCGGTGTCGACAGCCAAGCCGGCGACAGCGAAGACGACAGCCAGGCCATCGACGCCTCGGCGGTTGAATCGTCGGTCGACGTGGGAGAGGACGTAGCCGCTGAGGCATCGACCACCGGAGATACGACGTCGTTGTTCGGCGATTTCCAGGACGAAGAAGACGCGACGGTCGACGTCGACGACGCCGCGGTCATCGCCATCGCGCTCGATACCGAATCTTCCGGCGCCCTGGAAGAGCTGGATGTCGACGACATCGACGTCGCCGACGAGTCGGGTCTTGCTCCGCCGCCCCCACCGCTGTCCCGTGCCGGCGCGCGCTTGCCGCCTCCCACGCCGAGCGCGCGCGTGCCGTTCGGCGCCGCGTTCGATACGCCGTGGGAGGAACTGGCACAGGCCTACGACAACCTCCCCGCCCCGGACGCCGTCACCCGCCAGCGCTACCTGCTGAAGCAGACCGAGGTATGGGAGCGCGGTCAGAAGGACATCCACCGCGCGTTGGTCGTGCTGGAACGCGCCTTCCGCGTCGACCCCAGCGACCCGACTGTGCGCGCCGAGCTGGAACGCATCGGCAGCGAGCACGACCGCTGGGATCAGGTCTGCGAGATCTACCTGAGCGCCGTCGACGAGTTTTCTCCCGCCGACCAGACGGTGTCTATCCACTACGAGATCGCGAGGCTGCGTGAAGGTCTGGGTCAGGTGGACAAGGCCGAGGAGCGCTACCGCTCGGTCATCAATCTCAAGCCTGACGAGAAGCCGGCGCTGGATCGCCTGGAAGAGATCACGCGCTCGCAGGGACGTTCAGAGGATCTGGCGCAGATCTTGGAACGCCGCACGGCGGGCACCGCCGGCACGCTGTCGTGGCAGGCGCGCCGCGCCAAGCTCGCCGAGCTGGCCGATCTCTACGAGAGGGCGCTGGAAAAGCCGTACGAGGCCATCGACACACTTGATTTGCTGGTGTCGGGATCGCTGGAGGATGGCGCTGCCCTGGACGACGAAGCCCGCGCGGAGACCATCAAGGCCTGCGCGGCGCTGGCGCGCCTTTACGGGCGCGTAGGGCTGTGGAACAAGGTCATCGATGCGCGGCAACAACAGGCCGAGCTGCTGACCGATCCGCTGGCGATCCGGGCCGTGCGGCTGCACATCGCGGAGGTGTACGAGCGAGAGCTGGCGCAAAGCGGCCGCGCCATCGAGGCCTTCGAGGCGGTGCGCGACGCCGATCCGACCAACCTGGAAGCGCTGACCGCGCTGGATCGCCTGTACGAATCGCAAGGCCGCTGGAACGACTTGCAGGACACGCTGTCTCGTCGCGCAGCGCTGGCCAAAGCCGACGGAGCCGAGCCCAGCGAAGAATACGTGGATCTGATCCGTCGGCGCGCCCGCATCCTGGAGGAGCGCCTGGGCAACCCCGACGAGGCGGCCGCTTCCTTGCGCGCCCTCGGCGCCGCTGCCCTGGCCAAGGCGGGTCTGGGCGCGATGCTCGTGCGCAACCTGCGCCGCGCGGGATTGGCGCACGAGGCGGCCCGCACGCTGACCCAGCAGATCGAGGCGGCCCGCACGCAGGCGATCCCGCCGAACGAGATCGTGCCGTTGCTGCTGGACCTCAGCGCCGTTCGCGGCGACGACCTGAACGATGCGGCCGGCGCGCGTCAGGCGCTGGACGATGCGCTGGCGCTGGCGCCCGACGACCTGGGCGCGCTGGCGGCCCTGGGTCGCCTGAACCTGAAGGAAAACGACTTCGCAGGCTACGCGGCGGCTCGTCGCCGCGAGGCGCGCGCGCAAACCGACGTGGCGGCTGCGGTGGCAGCCTTCTTGGATGCCGGTCGCGTCTATCGCGATCAGGCGGGCGCGCCCGACGAGGCGAAGGCCTGCTTCCAGGAGGCCGTCGCTCGCGATCCCCAGAGCATCGAGGCGCTGAAGGCGCTGGGTGCCCTGCACGCGGCCGCCGGATCGTGGGCGGAGGCGCGCGAGCAACTGCGTCGCCAGCTGGACCTCAGCGAGTCACCCGAGGCGCGCGCCGGGGTGTTGCTGGATCTGGCGCGGTCGATCTGGGAATCGTCCGGCGACATGAGCGAAGCTCAGAAGTACGTGGACCAGGCGCTGGAACTGGCGCCCGATCACCTGCCGGCCGTGCTGGCAGCCGCGGACATCCTGTACAAGGACGGCCAGTGGGCGGCCGCCGAGAAGCGGCTGACCGAGGCCTTGCGCCGCGTGCGCCACAGTCCCGAGCAAGCGGCCGGCTTGCACGTGCGGTTGGCCGAGGTCAACGATCGCCTGGGCAGAAACGACGAAGCCTTCCGCCAGCTGGTCGAGGCCGATCGGCTGACGCCCGGGCAGCTTTCCATCAAGCTGGCGATGGGCGAGAACCGCTTCCGCGCGGGCAAGTGGCGGGAGGCGACGATCTATCTGGCGCCCCTGGTCGACCACCCGGACGCGGCCCTGCAGGCGGACGAGGTGGCCGACGGGCTGGCGCACGCGGCCCAGGCCGAGGTGAAGCTGCGCCACCCCGAACGCGCGCTGGGCTTCTACGAGGCGGCGCTGGGGTTGCGGGCCAATCACCCCCCGTCGATTCGCGCGCTGGCCGAACTGGCGCTGGAGCGCGGCGACAAGGCGACTGCCCGCGCGTATCTCGAACGGTTGGTCGAGGGCGTGGGGGATCGCGAATCGCGCCTGGGGGTCCTCGATCGTCTCGGGGATCTGTACCGTGACGCGGGCGAGACGGCGCGGGCGCGGGAGACCTTCGAAGCCGCCGTTCGCCTGTTCGATCGCCCCACCCAGGAACTGGTCGGCGTGCTGGAAAAGCTGCTGCAGCTTCAGCGCGAGGGCGGCGACGTGGAGGCCGCCGCGCACACCGCCAACGTTCTGATCGAGCTGGTGCAAGATCCCAAGGAGCGCGCGCGCCGCCGCTACGAAGCCGCGTCGCTAGTGGTGGCGCAAGGCGGTGGCGACGAGGCGCTGGAGCTGCTGGAGGCCGCGTTCGCCGACAACCCGGAGGACGACGCGATCCTGGCCAACATCTGCGACGTCCTGGTGGGCCAGGGCAAGCAGAAGCAAGCCGGCAAGCGGCTGGCCGAGGTGCTGCCATCGCTGCCGGCGCCGCCCGAGAACGCGGCCGCCCGTGAGCTGCGCGCGGGCCTGTGGGAGCGCCTGGCCGAGCACCGCCGCAAGAAGGATTATGCCGGCGCCATCACGGCGCTGGAGCAAGCGCTGGTGCTGGATCCCCAGCGGGTCAGCGCCCGCACGAAGCTGGTCTCGCTTTACGACAAGAACTCGGACTTCGCCGACGCGGCCTTGGCCAACCTCCGCGCCCTGGTGGACGCCGACCCCCTGCAACTGGAAGGCGTGAAGGCGCTGGGCCAGGCGTTTGCACAGCGGGGCCTGATCGATCGCGCGCGTTGCCTGTTCGAGGTTTGCGACACGCTGGGCGCGCCCGACGAGTTCGTGCAGACGTTCCTGCTGGCGCACCCGGTGCCGGTGTTGAAGCCCGACGATCCCTATCCGGGAGCGCTGGACGACGAGGATCGCAAGCTGCTGGCGGGGACCGAGGCGCGTGTGATGTCGGACGTGTTCACGCAGCTGTGGGAAGGCGCGCCGCAGCTGCTGCAGGAGAAGCTGGAAGACGCGAACGTGACGGCCGAGGACAAGCTCTCGTCGATGAGCGACCTGGATGTCGTGAAGCAGTACGTTCAGATCGGCAAGGCGATCGGCAACCAGAAGACCACGCTGTACCTGCGCAAGAACGCGCGGCTGGACCGCATGGAGATCGTCGTCCAGTCGCCACCCGCGCTGGTGTTTGGTGAAGAACTGCTGTCCGCGCCGGCCGCCGAGGCGCGCTTCGAAATTGCCCGGGCCCTGGAGTTGACGCGGCCCGAGTACGTGGTGACCGCGGGGGTTCGCCCCAAGCAGTTCACGGAGCTCTTCGGCAACGTGCTGCGGGCGTTCCACCCGCGGCACGTGAAGCGCCGTGCCGGCGACGACACGGCCGCCGAGGCCGCGGCGGCATTCCGCAAGAACGTCCCGTACAAGGTCTCGAAGCGGCTGGTCGAGCTGTTCACCGCGATGGGCGGAACCACCTGGAGCTCCGTTCGCTGGCGCAAGGCCGTCGCCGAGACCGGCAACCGGGCCGGGCTGCTGCTGTCGGGCGATCTGCGAGCGACCCTGCTGGCCCTGCTGCGCGCCGAGAAAACCGAGCTCGGCGCCCCCTCCCCGGCGAACCTGTCGGCGGCGGTCGCCAAGAACGATGCCTTGCGCGAGCTGCTGCGGTTCGCGATGTCCGACGCGTACTTCCAGCTGCGTCAGAAGCTGGGCCTGGCGGCCAGCGGTCCGCCGCGGCCCGACGCCAACTAAAGCCGGCGCTAGGCCCCCAGGGCGACGCCCTGAATGAAGACCGGGTGATCGTCGAAGGCGCGCGCACGGGGCATGGCACCGCCGCGAATGATGCGCATCCTGGTACGGGGTTCGGTGTCCACCACCGTGGGTGATTGGGTGGGAGGCGCCAGCGCCACCAGCGGCGAGCTGCCCTCGTCCAGGCGCGCCAGAAGACCGTTGATGTCGTTCTGAAATTCGATCTCGGCGCGGATGTCGCCGGAACCGACCAAGGCGCTGCGAACCTTGCTTGCCATCACGAAGTCAGAACTTGAGCTGGTCATAGTGGCTGTCCCTTCGGCTTTAGTCTTGGTCAGTCTCAAAGCAATTGTCGTTCCGCGGTTCGGGCCCCCGCTCGCGCTTCCGTGGCCCCGCAGTCTGGTTCGGCCCGCCTCCGCCGATTCTTGAGCGATTTCCGATACAACACCGTGTCTGGCCCGCCGCGCCTTTATCGCCAGCGTCGTCCTCCGGTCGGTACCCGCGTCAGAAATGGCACGCAAAACCTGTTCGTTTGACGCTCGCCGCGTGTCAGATCCGCGGCGCGCGCGCCTCGCTTTTGACCCCGCCTCGGTGGCAGGCGCTCTCGTTGACACGCGCGATCGCTTTCGTCTATAAGCTGCCGGCACGCGCGAGGATGGCGGAACTGGTAGACGCACTAGCTTGAGGTGCTAGCGGTTAACAGCCATCGGGGTTCAAGTCCCCGTCCTCGCACTCCCCAAGGTCCCTGCCGTCGCTGGACTTACCTCACCGGTGGCGGCAGGGGGCAGTGATTTTCGGCCCGATTGGCCCCGGCCGGGCCGCGCGCTACTCGCCGCCCAGCCAGCGTTGCTTCGTGTAAGGCGGCAGGAACAGCGCCGGCGTGATCTCCACGCCCAGCAGGAAGCTCAATCCGTGGCCGCTCTTGGGCGGTGGATTGCGGAAGGTGAAGAACGCGCGGATGCCGTTCGCCCACTGGCTGGCCGCACGACCGCTGGTCGATGATGCCTGGCCCTTTCGCTTCGGCTTCTCGTCGTCGCCATCGCCCTGCTCGTCTTCAGCGTCGTCCTCGTCGCCGCCGCCCGCCAACGATCGGGTTCCCACCATCAGGGTGGCGGAAACCTCGGGCGCGCCGCCCAGCTTGTCCTTCCCGTAGCCCCCGCCCAGGCGGAGGCCGTACGCCAGCCGCGCGACCCGAACGGGCGCGACCGCCAGCTCGACGCCGCCTTCGCCCAGCAGCCCGTCGAACTGCGTCTCGGCCATCAACCACGGTCCCCAGCGCAGCTCGTACTGGTCGCCCATCCCCGCCAGACCGAAGGACGCGGCCGCTCCCAGACGGGCGACACCGACGTTCTTCAACGCGGACGCCCGGGCTCCCACCCCGCGCCGGCCGCCGCCGCCGCCCAACCACCAGGTCCATTGCGTCGGCGAGCTCTCCGACCCGGACGCGGTCGGACCTGCCCCGTCGTTGTCGTCGCTGTCCCCTTCCTCGCGGTCCTGCTCGGCGGTCTTGCGGGGGCGCGGTTTGGTGGATTCCGCCGAAGGCGACGGCGCTGGCGACGACGAAGTCCGTGAAGCCGCCGACGCGCCCGCCGGAGCGGTCTTGTCCTTCTGCACCTTCTGAAACAGCGCGCCCACCGCGCCCAACCGTAAGCTCTTGTCCAGCTCGATGTCCGGTTGCATCGCCAACGCATGTTCAAAATATTCGGCGGCCTTGGCCTTGTCTTTGTAGCCCAGCAACGCCAAGGCACCCAGGTGAATGTACGTGCGCGCCATGACCGGGTGCTCTTCGAGGCCGGCCCTTCGCCCCATCTCCTCGGCCGCGAAGAAGGCCTTCCGCGCCGATTCGAACTCCGCGATGTCCAGGTCGTCCATGCCCTTCTTGTTCAGCTCGACCAACTTGTCGACGAGCTTGGTAATTCGGTCAGCGTGGGCCAGACGAGGCGCCAGCGCCCCCAGTCCAAAGGCGATCACGAAGGCGACCAACCCGGTCCGGGCGGCCGAACTTGAAGTCCGGAGAGGTCCATAAGCAGGCATGTCGTTAGGTCAGGAACATACGACAAGCCAGCATCAACCAAGCACTCGAATCTGCAATCTTCCTGACAAATTCACCGGCAGGACCTGGCATGTCTGCGCCTCGGATCCTCGTCTCCCGCAGCGGGCACGATCGAAGCGCCGACTACTGCCACTGGGCGCGCAGGGTCAGGCCGATCAGGTGGGCCAGCGTGTGGTACGTGCCCTCGGGGCCCTCGCGGCCGGAGGTGGCCTCGGCCGCGAGAAAGTAGACCAGCATATAGCCCAGGTCGACGGCCAACCGCCCGCGCCCGTATCCGATCCCCAACGTCGTGTCCAAGCGTGTGCCGTCCGGAAGGCCGGGCCCCAGACCCGTTGGTGGAACGGCGCCCTGATCGTAGATGAAGCCCGCGCGCAGGTTCAGGCCCGTCACCGGCGTGGCCCAGTCGGCGCCGACCCGCAGCGTGAGCCCGTTCTTGCCCTCGGGACGTATCGAGCGGTCGGGGGCCGTCTGGAAATTGATGTCGATGCTGCTGTAGGTGCTCCAGGTGACCAGATTGGCGTCGAGGCTCAACGCCAGATCCGGCCGGGGCCGCCCCATCACGCCCACCGTGATGATATCGGGCAGGGTGATGGCGGCCGTGCCCGCTTGATCTTGCAGCATCCGACCGAAGTCCGGATTGGCCGGCGAAAAATCGGCGTTGCCGTCGAACGCCAGCTTGGCGCGGCTGCGAAAGGTCAGCCCGAACTGAAGCCGGTCGGGAACCGCACGATAAAGCACGGCCAGGTTGAACCCGTAGGCCCAGGTGCCGCCGCCCAGCCGCACGTCGCCGCCCACGATCGCCGGCAGGCCGTTGGTGAAGTCGACCGCGCCGCGGATGGCGTCGAAGCCGGCCGCCACCGACAACAACGGGTGCAACCTGAACGCCACCGTCGGGTTGAACGCCACCGTCTTCAAGGACGCGGCGATGGCGCCCTCGCGCCCGGGCCAGTCGTTCGGCCAGCGAATGCCGATGCCGAACGCTGTATAGACGCCCATGCCAACCGCCAGGCGATCGGTCAGCGCCGCATGCGCGAAGATGGTCGGCAAGAAGAAGTTGCCCCGATCGCTGCGGCTGTCGGCAGCGCCGGTGGCGGGCGAAAAGCGCGAGCGTGCTGTCAGAAAGACGCCGCCAGCCGAGGCGCCGACGCCGGGCATGGTGGCCAACCCGGCGGGGTTGAACCAGACCGCCGCCGGTTCGTGGGGATCGGCGCTGACCGCCGACGCCCGGCCGATGGCCTGCCCCGACAGGTCGTAGATCAAGAAGCCGGCCGCGCGCGCCGGGGAGGCCAGCAACGACAGCGTGGTCCCCGCCAGCACGCCCACCAGCGCCAGGACGCTGTGGCGTGAGCTGCTTTCCGTCACGGTCAGCCCGTGATCGTTCCGATTTGCACTCAGATTGGTTTTCATTCGGCGGCCTTCAGCAGAAAGGCAAAGGAATAGATGAGCTCCTCGCGCGTGAGCCAGCCCCCCGTCAGCGACGCCAACATGGGGTTATCGAACAGCATCGCCAGCTGCTGACGGCCGGCCTCCAGCTGGGCGGCATCCGCGTCGGCCACCGACGAGATGGTGCTGTGGCCATCCGCGCCCACCAGGCTCCCGCGCAACGTCAGCAGCTTCGACACCGGCGATGCCACCAGCGAACGCCCGCGATCGTCGTGCAGTTCGCGGCGCATGAACACGCCGAGCTGGTGGCCGAGCATGAACGGCACGGCCGCGTCGACCACGATGTCGCCGGCTTCATAGTGCGCGGTGACGCGTATGAACCCGCCGGCCAGGTCGCCGGCCAGCAGGGCGTCCAGGTCCAGCACCAGAACCGAGCTGCCCGCGCCGCCGCCGACGGTGAAGGCCGACACCGTGGCGGGATCGACCGGGCCCTGCACCCCCACGCGGAGCTGGCTGGGTCCCGTCACGCGCGGGACCAGCCCCGCCGTAGGATCCAGCTCGGGAACCGAGGTGGTGTGTATCGGGAAGCCCCATAGCACCGCGACCTCGGCCTTGGGCAGACCATTGGCGGCCATGAATCCCCAGCCGTTGCCCGCGACGTACTTCAGCCGGATCTGCTCCAGCAGCAGCGCGTTGGCGGCCCCGCCCATCGGAAACGACTGCTCCAGCAGCGCCACTGCGTCGCATTTGGGATCGACGGTGGCCGGGGTCGTTGCGCCGCAGGACAGCGACTGGTCCCGCTTCAGCAGCGCCTGGATGGGCGACCCCACCACCGGGCGGCTTCCGTCGACGGTGAGCACACCATTGGCGGTGTACCCCCGCACGCCGATCCAGTAGCTCTCGCCGATTTTCCAGCTTGGATGCGGGTGCACGCTGAGCGAACCGGTGGCGGCGTCGAAACCGGTGGTCACGTCGGTGACGACTTGATTCGCGCCGGCGGCCACCACGACCACGTTGGTCCCGACCGTCAAGGTGGTCGGGTCCAGCGCCGAGGTGGCCGGCGCCAGCCCCGGCGTCACCGTGGGAAAGCCGTCCAGGGATTGCAGGTAGGTGTCGAACTCGCACTCGGCGCGCGACAGCGGCGGTACCATCGTGCAATCGGGCGGGACCACAATGCCGGCCAGCGCCAAGTTGATGTGCTTGGTGGTCGAATCGATCACCAGACCGATGGGCGTCGGCGCACGCGGCGGAACTCCCTGCGGATCGAATTCCATCGCTTCGGGCGGCGGATCCTTCGGGATGCTGGGCGTGCAGGCGCTGCCCGGCCAGGCGACGGCGAGGGCCAGCACCATCCAAGAATTGCGGGCGGTCATTTCTTGATGATCCGCCCCTGAACCGCGCCGTACGTAGCCGGCAGCTCGGGGAACGACGAGACGTATTTCAAGAGCGCTTGCCAATGCTTCAGCTCTTGCAGCCCGGCCATGGCGGGATCGGCGTCGACAAACCGCGTGGTGGGATCGATCAGCGTCTTGCAGTCCGCGTCCTTGGCCTCGACGGACAGCAAGTTCCCCGTGAAGGACTTGACCACGCCCAGCAGACCGGCGACGTAGTTGGTCGAGACAACCTTGTAGCAGGTCGCGGTGTCCGTCGGATCCAGCACCTGCTCGCCCGCCGCCGTGACCAGCTTCAGGGAAGACACACGCCCGAACGGGGCCTTGGTCATGTCGTACTCGACCTTGAGCCCCGAGATCTGCAGGAAGTATTGATCGGCCACCAACTCGGGGGGCGCCCCGCCCAGCTCCAGGCCCGAACGGAGATCCTTGGCGTTCAGATAGAACGTGACCAGCGGAAACCCGGGCACCTGGTTGGGGCCGATGCCGATCGGCAGCACGCGAAACAGATCGGCCAACCAGATCTCGCCGGTCTGGCCCTTGAGGATCGGCGAGCGCAGCTGACCGTTGGCCTCGACCGCCAGCGCCGGCGGATCGGTCGGCTGTACCGCCGCAGTGATCGCCTTGTAAGCGTCGGTGACCAGGTTTCCCACCGGCGCTTCCTGGAAGGCCGGCAGCGCCAGGTCGAAGTTGGTCTTACCCACGACCTTCTTGTAGGCCAGCCCCTGCGGCGTCAGCGCCGCGGCGTCTAGGCCGGCAATGTACTGTTCCACCCCCGCCTGCACCGTGGCATCGCCGGCAATCGTGTCGTCGATGTCGATCAGCGCGTAGCTGTTCATCACCACCTTCGGCGTGGCCCCCGGCGTCACCGTCAAATCCAGCTTGCCCAGATTGCTGGTATACGCGCCGGCGGTGACGATCAAGGTGTTCCCGACCTTCGCGGGTTGCGCCAGCGTGTCGTGGGTGTGACCGCTGATGATGATGTCGATCCCGGGCACCGCCGCCGCCAGCATGGCGTCCTCGCCCTTGCCCGCACTATCGATCCCGGAATGCGACAGGGCGATGACCAGATCGACCTTGTCCGTATCGCGCAGCTCGGCCACCATGCGCGCCGCCGCGATGGCGATCGGCTCGAAGGTCAACGGCGCCGCTTGCGGCGTCACCGTGACAGCGTCGCTGCCCAGCAGGCCGAAGAAGCCCACCTTCAAGGTACCGACCGTCTTGACTAGCTTGGTCCGCAGCGCGCCCGCGTCAAACAGCGCCTTCAGTCCATCGTCTCCCGCTGCGCTGACGCTGAAGTTCATGTTGCTGGTGAGGATGGGCAGCGTGACGCCCTTCTTGCCCGCCGCCTGAAGGATCGCCGCCAGCCCCAAGGGCGTCCAATCCAGCTCGTGGTTGCCGATGGTGGTCGCGTCGTAGCCCAGCGCCTGCATGAACACCAGCTCGGGCACCTCTTGCTGGGCCAGCAACTCGAACAGCGAGCCCATCATGAAGTCGCCGCCGTCCAGCAAGAGCACCGGCGTTCCGGCGGCTGCGGCGGCGGCCTTGGCACCGCCGATCGCGGTGGCCAGTCGAGCCATACCACCTCGCGTGCTGTCGTCGTTCACCGTCGCCGGTGTGTAATCGCGCTCGGGCGAGTGCCCCATCAGGTGCGAGTGAATGTCGTTGGTGTGCAGGATGACCAGCTTCTGCGGCGTGCCACCGGCTCCGCCCGCGCCACCGGTCCCCGTGTCGGCGGTCTTCTTGGTGCCGCAGGCAGCAGCCCCCAGCAACACGCCCAAAGTCGCGACCCGCAGACGAGAACCAAACCACCACCTGGAACGGATTGAATGACCGGCCGACTTGGTTCTCGCCATGTTGGACTCCGAGTTTAAGAGGAGGGGGGACGCAACCGTTGATTGCAGAGCACCGCCGCACGCGCATTGCGACCACCAATGCTATTGGCCGCGCAATGCTAAATGAAAGTTCCAGCGAGCGGAAATGATTCCTTCGCGCCAAAGGCCGCGCAACGGGCGTCGGTCTTCGCGCAGGTCGGAATCGACCACCGTCGGACAGCGACGGGAGCTTGCACGATTGGTGCGGATCGACTTTGAATCAGCCGCGCGTCAGACGGCGATCGCCATCAATGCTCGCGGAAATCCGGATCTCCGCGCGTAACGTTCGTAATGAACTGTGCCGAGCCGTTCCGAATTTGTAACGGCAGAGCCAATCAGTCGCGACGACGTCCGCCCAGCAGGCGCAGCAGCATCAAGAACAGATTGATGAAGTCCAGATACAGAATCAGCGCGCCCTGCAACGCTCCCTTGGTCACGGCGTCGCGACCTTCCAGGGTCGCGCCCAGCTCTTTCAGCTTGGCGGTGTCGTAGGCCACCAGCCCGGTGAAGACGATGACGCCCACGAAGGTGGTCATCCAGTAGAGCAGCGTGCTGCCCAGGAAGATGTTGACCACGGAGGCGAGGATCAGACCCACCAGCCCCATGAAGCAAAAGCTGCCCAGGCTGGTGAGATCGCGCTTGGTGGTCGCGCCGTACGCCGACAACGCAGCGAACATGCCCCCGGTCACCACGAACGTGCTGCCGATGGAACCGGCCGTGTAGCGCAAGAAGATCACCGAGAACGTCACTCCCGACAGCGCCGCATAGCCAAAGAACATCGCCGACGCCGCCCCCGCGCTGACCCGTGCGGCGACGGGCGCGAAGGCCATCACCAGCAGCAGCTCGGCGATCATCAGCCCGTAGAACACCAGCGGGTTGCCAAAGATGAAGGACAGCGCCGCCGGGCTGGAGACCACGGCCAGCGCGACCAAGCCGGTCGTCGCCAGACCGATGCTCATGAACAAGTAGACGCGCTGAAGGAAGGAGCGCGTCGTGGTCTCGTCAGGGCGGCTGTACGCCCGTCCCGAAGAGAATGCCGTTCCACTGGTGGGGTTCTGTCCGAGCCATGCCATGCACCGGATCTACCATGGCGCGCGGACGGTGCCCGTTCGATCGCAGGCGCTCAGGATCCCGAAGGCCAGACGACCTGGATTCCATTCACGGGCGCGCGCAACGTGGTGGGGTTCGGACCGGGCTTGGCTTTCAGGTTGAAGGACGCTCCCGTCACGTTCTTGAACACGATGTAGTTGCCCGAGCCAGCATTGGGCGCCAGCTTGTAAACGTACGGCGTCGCGGTCGTCGTGGGCGTCGGGCCCACCTGCTGGACGTTGATGGTCGTCGCGTTGATGGCGTAGTCGTAGGAGCGCGTCTCGCTGGTGGTGATGCCGCCCAGCACGTAGACATAAACGTCGTAGCCGGCCGACACGGGCGCGGGCAATCCGCTGACCGTCAGGATGGTCACCGGCGTGGTGGGCGGCGTCGACCCCGTCCATCCCGGGTTCAGGCAACCGTTCATCATGCGGACGTCGCCAGGCGCATCGGTGTACCCAACCCGCCAGATGCCGGCGTTGCCAGTTCCGAGCGGGGCGTCCCAGGTGGCGCTGGCACCGGTGACCGCGCTGCCGGTGGAATAAGTCAACATCGACAGCGATCCCATCGGGCCGGCCGCGCTGTTCCAGTGCGAGGCCGGCTTGACTCCCGCGACCTCCGACGGCCCCATCGCGACGGAGATCGCCCCGCCCGCGCCGCCCGAGCTCCCTCCACCGACGAAGTCGATGCTGAGGATCAACTGCGAGGGCCCGCCTGCCGCGCCTCCCGAGGCTGCGCCGCCCCCTCCACCCGACGCGGTGGCGCCTCCGCCGCCGCGGCCCGCCCCACCGACACCGCCGCTGCCGCCGCTGCTCGTGCCGCCGCTGCTCGTACCCCCGCTGCTCGTACCCCCGCTGCTCGTACCGCCCTTGCCGCCGACCGCCGGCGCGCCACCACCGCCGCTGGCCTTGCCGCCTCCGCTCTGACCGGCCGAACCGCCGCTGCCAGGTGTTGCGCCCTTGCCGCCGCTGGCCACCGGAGTCCCACCTGGGCCCCCGCCGCCCACACCCACGCCGCCCGAACCCGGCATGCCCCCCGAGGCCGTGCCGCCCGTCCCCTCGATGGCTCCGCCTGACCCGGCGGCGCCGGTACCGATGCCGATGCGTGAGTACGATTCCACCGGGCCGCAAGCCACGAACCCAGCCAAGCCACCCAGTGCGATCGTGGCGACTATCAGAAACGAGGGGAGCTTGGGCATACGACCCGGTAATGGTGACAACAGAAGTTCCGGCAGGGAAGTGGGCAGGCGCGAATAGGGAGGGCATGGTGCGCGGCTATCCCACGCCCGCCCACCGGCGACCCAGACCATCGAAAAAAGCAAGTCACCGGGGCGCGCCGCTATACTCGCCTGACGCGCGCAGCCATGACCGGCCCCACGACCGCGCGACAGACAGGACAAACCGTTGGACAGCGCGCTGACCGTACATCGACTGCACTTCGCCTTCACGGCCACATTCCACTATCTGTTTCCCCAGCTGACGATGGGGTTGGCCCCGTTGATCGTCGCCTGCAAGGTGCTGGCGCTGCGCAGGCAGGATGAAGCCTGGGCCCAGGCGGCGCGCCTGCTGGGTCGGCTGTTCGCGATCACCTTCGTGTTCGGCGTGGTCACGGGGATCCCGATGGAGTTTCAGTTCGGCACCAACTGGGCGCGGTTCTCGCGCTTCGCGGGCGGCATCATCGGGCAGACGCTGGCCATGGAGGGCATGTTCGCGTTCTTCCTCGAGTCGACGTTCCTGGGCCTGTTCCTGTTTGGCGAGAAGCGCCTGACGCCGCGTGCGCACCTGGCCACCGCCATCGCCGTGTTCGCCGGCGCGTGGCTGTCGGGATATTTCATCGTGGCCACCGACGCGTGGATGCAGCACCCGGTAGGCTGGCAGCAAGGCCCGCACGGGGTCGAACTGACCAGCTTCTGGGCGTTGTTGCTGAACCCTTGGGCGACCGCGCAGTACCTGCATACGATGGGCGGCGCGGCGACCACCGGGGCCTTCGCGTGCGCGGGCCTGGGCGCGTATTACGCGCTTCGCGGCCGGGAACCCGTGATTGCGCCGCGCCTGATCAAACTCGGCGTCATCGCCGCGACGCTGGCGTGTGCGTGGCAGCTCTTTCCGTCGGGCGACCTGCAGGGCAAGCTGATCGCGCAGCATCAACCCGCCACGCTGGCCGCGATGGAGGGATTGTTCCACACGCCGCCCGCGGGTGCGCCGATGGTCCTGGTCGGTCAGCCCAACACCGGCAACGGAACCATCGACAACGTCCTCGAGGTTCCGGGCGTGCTGAGCTTTCTGACCTACAAGCGTTGGAACGCGCAGGTCCAGGGACTGGACGCCTTCCCCGCTGATACGCACCCCGACAACATCGCGCTGCTTTACTACAGCTATCACGTGATGGTGGGCCTGGGGACGATCCTGCTCGGGCTGGCGGGCCTGGCGATGCTGGGATTGGTGCGCGGTCGGTTGCTCCAGAACCGACCGTTGCTGTGGGGGTTGATGCTGGCCGTCCCGTTGCCTTACATCGCCAACACGGCGGGCTGGACCACCGCCGAACTGGGCCGGCAACCCTGGCTGGTCTACGGGTTGATGCGCACGGCGGGCGGTACGTCACACCGGGTGTCGGCGGGCAACGGGCTGTTTTCGTTGCTCGGATTCATGGGCCTTTACACCGTGCTTTCGATTGTCTTCATCCTGTTGATGGCGCGGGTGATCGCGCGTGGAACCCAAGCCGGCGGCGACCACGCGGCGCCCGGCGCGACCACCCCCGAGCGGACGGCGGCCTGAGATGGAGACCATCTGGTTCGTGCTGATGGCGCTGATGCTGATCGCCTACGTCGTGCTGGACGGTTTCGATCTGGGCGTGGGCGCGCTTTACAAGCTGGTCGCGCGTACGCCCGAAGAACGGCAGGTGGTGCGGCGATCGATCGGCCCGGTGTGGGACGCCAACGAGGTGTGGCTGATCGCCGCCGGCGGAACGCTTTACTTCGCGTTCCCGGCCCTCTACGCCGCCAGCTTCAGCGGGTTCTATTTGCCGCTGATGTTGGTGCTGTGGCTGATCATGGGCCGCGGCCTGGGCCTGGAGTTGCGGGGGCACATGCCGGATCCGCTGGCCCAGTCGGCGTGCGACACGATCTTCATGGCGTCCAGCGTGCTGCTGCCGGTGATGTTCGGCGCGGCGCTGGGGAACGTGATTCGCGGGGTGCCGCTGGACGCCGAAGGCTATTTCTTCTTGCCGCTGTGGACGAACTTCCTGCCGGGTGCCGACCCGGGTGTCCTGGACTGGTATACGACCCTGTGTGGCGCCGTCGCGTTGCTGGCCCTGGGCACGCACGGCGCGCACTACCTGGTCATGCGCACCAGCGGCCCGGTGGCGGAACGCGCGGCGAAGTTTGCGCGGGTCGGTGCGCGTGTGTTGCCGGTGGTGACGGTGGCCAGCCTGGCGGCGACGCTGGCAGTGCGGCCTCGGATCATCGACAACTTTCGGGCGTACCCGCCCGGGATAATGTTGCCGCTGGTGGTGACGGTCAGTCTGGTGGTGATGGAGGTGGCCGCCCGACGCGGTCGCGCCCGGATGGCCTTTGGGGCCTCTTGCGCGTATCTGGCGGCCATGCTGGGCGGCGCGGGCTTCGCTCTCTATCCGGTGCTGCTGCCATCGTCGGGCGATCCGGCGCGGGCGTTGACGGTGACCGGTGCGGCGACGTCATCGTATGGCATGCGGGTGGCGATCACCTGGTGGCTGATCGCGCTCGTCGGGGTGCTGGTCAGCTTCCGCTTCCTGTATCGAACCTTCCGCGGCAAGATCGCGGCGGGCGTGGGCGACGACTACGGCGAACACTGACGGCGATGTCGAAGGTTCGCCCTCCGCGATATGCTGCCGCTGTGACCGCGACCAGGAGCCGGCGATGAAGAGGCAGCGAGGGCTGAAGCGGTTGACCTCCGCGTCCGGTCGCGACCTCCTGGTGGTCGGACTGCCCACACTGCTGATCCTGGCGGTGGCCATCGCGGTCGGTGTGAAGGCCCGACGATTCGCGCCGCCCAACACCATTCGGCTGGCCAGCGGCCCCGTCGGCAGCGGGTATCGCAACCAGGCCGAGAAATACAAGACCGTCCTCGCGCGCGATGGCGTGAAGGTCGAGATGATCCCGTCACGGGGCGCCCTCGACAACCTGGAGATGCTGGCCAACCCGTCGGTCAAGGTCGACGTCGCCTTCGTGCAAGGCGGCCTGGCCGAGGGTCGCGAGTTCCCCGGTCTGGTCTCGCTGGGCAGCCTGTACCCGCAGCCGGTGATGGTGTACTGCCGCAGCGACGAGCCCGTCGATTTTCTGACCAAACTGAAAGGCAAGCGCATCGCGGTCGGCCCCGAAGGCAGCGGCGCCCGGGTGCTGGCGCTGAAACTGCTGAAGATCAACGAGATCGACGGTCCCCCGACAACGCTGCTGGCGCTGACGGGCGAAGACGCCGCGCGCGATCTGCTGGCCGGCAAGCTCGACGCCGCCTTCCTGATGGGCGATTCGGCCACCCAGCAGGTCATGAAGAGCCTGCGCGCGGTGCCGGGCATCGAGCTGGCCAGCTTCCGCCAGGCGGCCGGCTACCTGCGCAAGTTTCGCTTTCTCTCCAAGCTGGCCTTGCCGGAGGGCGCGATGGATCTGGCGCGCGACTACCCTCCGCGCACGCTGGACCTGATCGGGCCGACGGTCGAGCTGGTGGCGCGCGAGAACCTGCACCCGGCTCTTTCCGATCTGCTGATCGGCGCGGCCAAAGAAATCCACGGAGGGCCCGGGTTGTTCCGCAACGCGGGCGAGTACCCGGCCCCGCTGGCGCGCGACTTCCCCATCAGCAAGGAGGCCGAGCGGTACTACAAATCCGGCGAGCAGTTCCTTTACAAGCGGTTGCCGTTCTGGCTGGCCAGCATCGTCGATCGGCTGCTGGTGTTGCTGCTGCCGTTGCTGGTGGTCATCGTGCCCGCCACCCGGCTCGCGCCAGCGATCTATCGCTGGCGGGTGCGGTCGCGCATCTACAAGTGGTACGGGGCGCTGATGGCCATCGAACGGCAGCTTCGCGTCGATCCCTCGCCGGAGCAACGCGCGAAGGTGCACGAGCGGCTGGACGCCATCACCCGCGCGGTCACCGAGCTGAAGACGCCGCCGTCCTTCGGCGATCAGCTTTACGTGCTGCGCGACCATGTGGCGGCCGTGCGACGACGACTGGACCAAGACGAAACTCCGTCCCGCCCCGCGGGGGCCGCCACCGTCGTCGAGTCGCCAGCCGGCCAAACCGCCTGACCTTGCTCGGCGCCGGCGGGCGCTCGATACTGCCGCCGATGAGAAGCCTGCTTCGTTCCGGCACGGTCAGCAGATGGCTGGGTGCAGTGGCGATCGCCGCCAGCCTGTGGACCTCCCGGCCGGCCGCGCAGCCAGCGCCGGACGCGCCCACGACATCCAACAAGCCCGTCCCCAACGCGAAAGCGCCGTCGGCGCCCGCCGATCCCGCCAAGCGCTTCATCGACACCACCAACCAGGACCTGCGGCGACTGATGGTGAAGTCGGCCACCGCTGACTGGGTCAAGAACACGTACATCACCGACGACACCGAGCGCATGGCGGCGGCCGCCAACGACGAATTGCTGGGCTACACCAGCCAGGCCATCAAGAAGGCGGCGCGCTTCAACCACGCGCGCACCGACGCCGATACGCGGCGCATGCTGAACTTGCTGCGCGTGTCGTCGTCGCTGGCGGGTCCCGCCGATCCCAAGCTGCGCCTGGAGCTCACATCCTTGGCCGCGAAAATGGAGGCGCTGTACGGCAAGGCCAAGGCCTGCGGAAAGGACGGCACCAACCCCAAGTGTATGGACATCGAGGCGCTGAACGGCCTGTTCCAGAAGAGTCGCAACGAGGCCGAGCTGCGCGAGGGGTGGCTGGGCTGGCATCGATCCTCACGCGCCAGCCGCCCTTTGTTCACCCGTTTCGTCGAGCTGGCGAACCTGGGCGCGCGCGAGATCGGATTTCACGACACGGGCGAGATGTGGCGATCGGCCTATGACATGACCCCCGCCGCCTTCGAGCAGGAGACCGAGCGGCTGTGGCAACAGGTGCGCCCGCTGTACGAACAGCTTCACTGCTACGTCCGCGGCCAGCTGGTGAAGACCTACGGCAAGGACAAGGTGGCCCGCGGGGGGCCGATGCCCGCGCACCTGCTGGGCAACATGTGGGCGCAGGAATGGTTCAACGTCGAACCGCTGGTTCAGCCCTATCAGGGACAGCCGGCGCTGGATGTGTCGCCCGCGCTGGCGCAGCAGAAGTGGGACGCCACCAAGATGCTGAAGACGGGCGAGCGGTTCTTTCAGTCGCTGGGGTTGGATCCCCTGCCCGCCACATTTTGGGAACGATCGATGCTGACCAAGCCGCGTGACCGCGAGGTGGTGTGCCACGCCAGCGCGTGGGACGTCACGATGAACGACGATCTCCGCGTGAAGATGTGCATCAAGCCGACCGAGGAGGATCTGATCACCATCCACCACGAGCTGGGGCACGACTATTATTTTCACGCCTACTACAAACTGCCGGCGCTGTTTCAGGCGGGCGCCAACGACGGCTTTCACGAAGCGCTGGGCGACGCGCTGGCGCTGTCGGTGACGCCGCAGTACTTGAAGGAACTCGGGTTGCTGACGGCCCTCCCCAAGGACGATCAGGGGCTGATCAACGTGCAGATGAAGGAAGCGCTGGCCAAGGTGGCGTTTCTGCCGTTCGCGCTGCTGATCGACAAGTGGCGGTGGGACGTCTTCGCGGGCAAGACCAAACCGGCCGACTACAACAAGACCTGGTGGGCGCTGCGCCGCCGGTACCAAGGCATCGATGCGCCCGAGCCGCGCACCGAGGACGACTTCGATCCCGGCGCCAAGTACCACATCCCCGCCAACGTGCCGTACACCCGGTACTTCCTGGCGCGCCTGCTGCAATTTCAGTTTCACCGCGCGCTCTGCCGCACGGCCGGGCACACCGGTCCCCTGCACGCGTGTTCCATCTACGGCAGCAAGGACGCTGGCAAGGCGCTATCGACCATGATGGCGCTGGGGGCCAGCAAGCCGTGGCCCGAAGCGCTGAAGGTCTTGACCGGTGAGACGCAGATGGACGCCTCCGCGTTGCTGGAATACTTCGCGCCGCTGGCCGACTGGCTCAAACAGAAGAATGCCGGCCAGACGTGTGGCTGGTAGTGACCCTACCCGCCGGGACCGTCCGCCATCATGTAGCTGTGCAGCCCGACGACCTTGCGCTCGAGCTCTTCGCAGAGGTCGTACAGCAGGTAGCGCTGCGCCACCACTCCCAGCAGGTTGTCGTCGTCGTCAACGATGGCCAGGTGGCGAAAGTGCCCCTTGCGCATCAAGGCCGTCGCATCGGCGACGGACATCGAATCCGGGACGCTGCGCGCGGGGCTGGTCATCACCTCCCACACGCCCGTCCTGGCCGGATCGCGCGCCTCGTACACCACCCGTCGCATCAGATCGCGCTCGGTGAAGATGCCGAGGATCTTGCGATCGCGCGTCACCGCCACGGCCCCCACGCGCTGGGTGGTCATGATCGCCACCGCCTCCGACACCGGTAACTCGGGTGAAACCTCCGGAGTCTCTCGAGCCAATCGCATCAACCCCATCGCCCCCTCCTTTCCGTGAAACATCCGGACGACCACGCCCGGACCGGTCCAGTTTAGCGCCGAAGCCCGAGCGCGTCGGGCTCTTTTTTGAGTCCGCCCCCCATCGACAGCCGGGTGGGCGGAGGCCCTTTGATGGTAAAGAGTGACTTCCTTCATGCTGAAAGACGACGGGCTGACCGATCTCGTGCACGAGGGCATCATCGACGCGGTCCACACGCGGTTGATGAGCGGCAAGGAAGCCACCGTGTACGTGGTCGAACGCGAGGGTCACCTGGGTGCCGCCAAGGTGTACAAGACGCGCGACGAGCGGACCTTCAAAAAGACCGCCAGTTACCTGGAGGGTCGCAACCAGACCCGCAACACCCGCGATCGCCGCGCCATGCAGAGCAAGAGCAGCTACGGGCGAACCCTGATCGAGAAGGGCTGGCAGGACATGGAGTTCACGGCGCTGCGGGCCGCCTTCGACGCGGGCGTGCGCGTCCCCGAGCCCTATTTCATCTATGAAAACGTGCTGTTCATGGAGCTGGTGGTCGACCAGAACGGCGCGCCTGCCGCACGCCTGGCGGATTTCTCGTACACCCCCGAGGTAGCCGCCGGCCTGCATCAGGAGATCTTCATGGAAGCCAAGAAGCTGCTGGGCACCGGACGCATCCACGGCGATCTGTCGGCGTACAACGTGCTGATGGCGGGCAAGGGCGTGACCATCATCGACATGCCGCAGGTGGTGGACGTGGCGGGCAACAACAACGCGCGGTCGATCCTGCGCCGCGATCTGCGCAACGTGACCGAGCACCTGGCGCGGTTCGACGCGCGGCTGCTGCGGTTCAGGGACTGCGGCGATGCGCTGTTCACCCACATGCTGCGCGGGACGCTGGACTCGGTGGTCGGTCCCGAGGTCGGCGCGCCCCAGTTTCGCGGCGGGGGTGGGGGCGGGCGGCGCGGACGGGACGCGGAGCAAGGTCGGGCCGGTCGTCAGAAGAACCGCGGCCCCGTGGCGCCGGAGAAGAACCGCGGCCCCGTGGCGCCGGAGAAGTATCGCGGCCCCGTGGCGCCGGAGAAGAACCGCGGCCCGGTGGCGCCGGGCCCGGCTCATCACCGCCCCCGTCGCGGCCGGTAATCGGGAATTCGCGCGTCAGCTGAACGCATGTATAGTCGCCCCCGTGGAACCGTCATTGAATGGGGGCCAGCAGCGCGCGGTTGACAGTGGCGATCGGCCCCTGCTGATCATCGCCGGGGCTGGCACGGGCAAGACCCACACGCTGGCGCACCGGGTGGCCGCGCTGGTGGCGCGGGGCGCGGATCCACGGCGCATCCTGCTGCTGACGTTCTCGCGGCGGGCCGCGCAAGAGATGATCCGTCGGGTCGCGCGCCTGATGGACGGCCGGGCACCGCGGGCCGGGCAGCGACCGACGCCGACAGCGAAGCTGGACTGGGCGGGCACGTTCCATTCGATCGCCAATCGCCTGCTGCGCCTGCACGCCGGCGCGGTAGGGCTGGACTCGGCCTTCACGCTCCTGGATCGGGAGGACTCGGCCGACCTGATGGATCGAGCCCGCCAGGAGCTGGGGCTGTCGCGCACCGATCGGCGCTTTCCCCGCAAGGGGACTTGCCTGTCCATCTACTCGCGGGCGGTGAACACGCAAGCGTCGTTGCGGGACTGCCTGGAAACGGCGTTCCCCTGGTGCCTGGAATGGGAAGATCTCCTGCGCCAGTTGTTCGCGTCGTACGTCGAGGCCAAAGCCGCGCGCAGCGTGTTGGACTATGACGATCTGCTGCTCTACTGGTTCCACGCCATGGGCGACGAGGGGCTGGCGCGGCACATCGGCGCCCTGTTCGACCACGTGCTGGTGGACGAGTACCAGGACACCAACACCCTGCAGGCCGAGATCCTGCGCAGCCTGAAGCCGGACGGAAAAGGGGTGACGGTGGTGGGTGACGACGCGCAGTCGATCTACGGCTTCCGCGCCGCCAATGTCGGCAACATCCTGGCGTTCCCGCGCCTCTACGATCCGCCCGCGGAGATCGTCGCGCTGGAACAGAACTATCGCTCGACGGCGCCCATCCTGGACGCCACCAACACGGTGATCGGCCTGGCGCCCAGCGCCGCGCGCCACACCAAGACGCTGTTCACCGCGCGGCCGGGCGGAACCAAGCCCAAGCTGGTGACCGTCGACGACGAGACGGCTCAGGTGGACTACGTGGTCGAGCGCGTGCTGCAGCAGCGCGAGGCGGGCGTGCCGTTGCGGCAGCAGGCGGTGCTGTTCCGGACCGCCCACCACAGCGATGCGCTGGAGGTGGAGCTCGGCCGCCGCAACATTCCGTTCGTGAAGTTCGGTGGCCTGCGCTTTCTGGAGGCCGCGCACGTGAAGGACGCGCTGGCGTGCCTGCGCTGGGCCGAGAATCCGCGCGACGCGCTGGCGGCCTTTCGCGTGGCGCAGCTGCTGCCCGGCGTGGGACCGCGCGCGGCCGAGGCGGTCGTCCGTCACGTCGAGCAGGCGCGCTTCGACCTGGCGGCGGCACTGGCGAATTTTCAGCCCCCCGCGTCCGCGCGCGAGGACTGGCCGTCGCTGGTCACGCTGTACGGCCACCTGTGCACGACGACGCCCGACGCCGATTGGTCGGGGCAGCTGGGACTGGTGCGCCGCTGGTACCAGCCGCACCTCGAGCGCATCTACGACGACGCGCGCGTGCGGCTCGGCGATCTCGAGCAACTGGAGCAACTGGCGGCCGCCTCCCCGTCGCGCGAGCGCTTCCTGTCGGACCTGACGCTGGATCCGCCGCAAGCCACCGGCGCGGAGGCGGGCGTTCCCCACCTGGACGAGGACTATCTGATCCTGTCCACCATCCATTCGTCCAAGGGACAGGAATGGGACACGGTGTACATCCTCAGCGTGGCCGACGGCTGCCTGCCGTCGGACCTGGCCACCGGTCAGGCCGAGCAGATCGAGGAAGAACGCCGGCTGCTGTACGTGGCGATGACCCGCGCCAAGAACGAGCTGGCCCTGATCCACCCGCTCCGGTTCTTCATCCGCCAGCAGAGCCGCCAGGGCGATCGACACGTGTTCGTGCCCCGCACGCGGTTCATTCCGGACGACATCCTGGATCGGTTTCAGCGCGTCACCCCGCGCCCTGACCGCGGTGCCGACAGCGGGCCGACCCACGCGGGCCCACGCATCGACGTGGCGGCGCGGCTACGCGCGATGTGGACGCGCCCGGAAACGTCGGTGGCGGCGCCGACGGCACCAACGTTCGGACGGCCGACGCTGGTGCGGTAGCGACGGCTGCTTGACGTCGGGCGACGCCCGTCCTTATCCTGCGCGCGCTGGCGATCTGGAATGCCCGGAGGGGCAGCGATCCAACCACGCGTTTGTTCATTTCCATTTGGGGAGGGCTCATCATGACCACATTCATTCGACGTGCGACGATCTCGGCCGTGACGTTGGCAACCAGCGGTTTCCTGTTCTCGTCCGGCGTTCAGGCGGATGACAGCGCCAACGCCTGCGCGGGGTTGCCCTCTCAAGCCGACCTGCAGACGGCGCTGGCCAGCGCCACGGTGACTGAGACCAGCGGGCTCAACAACCAGATGTGGGCCACCGTCGTAAATCGCGACGGTGTGGTTTGCGCGGTGGCGTACTCGGGAAGCAACCGCGCCGCGCAGTGGCCTGGCAGCCGCGTGATCTCGGCACAGAAGGCCAACACCGCCAACGCCTTCAGCCTGGACAAGAGTTCGTCCAGCGCGGGGTCGGGTCAAGCGGCGGGCCTGGCCCTGTCGACGGCGAACCTATACTCGGCGGTGAATCCGGGCGGCAGCCTCTACGGTCTGCAGCACAGCAACCCGGTCGACACCGGCGTCGCTTATGGCGGCAATCAGGACAAGGTCGGCACCAAGCATGATCCGATGGTGGGCCACCGAATCGGTGGCGTGAACGTCTTCGGCGGTGGGCTGGCTTTGTACGCGACCGGCCACGCTATCGTCGGGGGCATCGGCGTCAGCGGCGATACCTCCTGCGCCGATCACCACATCGCCTGGCGCGTGCGCAACCTGCTAGCGCTGGATCACATGGGCGGGGCGGGTACCACGCCGGCGGTGGGCGGAGTTTCGGGCGATGCCACGCGCCCCGACAATATCGTCTATGACATCACGGCGAACCCGGGCGGCGGCACGGGGAACAGCGCTGGTGGGTTCGGCCATCCCAAGTGTCTGAACACGGGCAACCAGCTGACGTTGCCGGTTGTTCGTCCGTAGCGCTCTCGTTTGACCGGGGGCGCAGGCGAGGCCACGACGGTCCCAGTGCTACTATGTCTGTCAAGAGAGCGATGGGACTGCCAGCCACATCAGAGCTCCAGCGCCGTCTGCGGGACGGCTACGCCCTCGACCGATTCTACGGAGAAACGATGGGACTTCAGACGGGTGACACGAAGGAGGGGCCCTTGCGCGCACTGGCGGCGCTGCTGGAGGCGGCCAAGACGCCGTACGCCCTCATCGGAGGCGTGGCGGTGCAGCTTCACTCGCGCGAGCCGCGCACAACGCGGGACATCGATATCGCGGTCCTAACGTTCGCCGATGTGCCCCGGGAGGCGCTAGAGCGAGCGGGGTTCCTCCACGAGGGGCGATTCCCGCACAGCGACAATTGGCGCGCTCCGGGACCGGGGCCCCGCACCGAGCGTACGCCCGTTCAGTTCTCGGCGGACGACGTCGGGATCGCCGACGCTGTCGCCCGCGCCCAGGTGATCGACATCGACACCGGATTGCACCTGCGCGTCGCCACCGCGCCTGACCTCGTGATCCTCAAGCTGGCGGCGGCCGAGGAGCCGAGCCGACAATCCTCCAAGCGTCAGCAGGATCTAGCCGACGTCACCAGGCTCGTGGAAGAACATCCCGAGGTCTCGAAAGCCCTGCCGGACGTCGAGCAGCGGATCGCGACGATCGGGACGAAGATCTTCACGGCAAAGCTGTCCGTGAACGTCGACGACGACCGCGGCTGAGACCCTTCCGTTTGCGTTTTCGGGAGCTGCCCTAGCTGCTGGCGAGGCAAAAGCGACCCCGGCCCTGTGCCTGGGTCGCCAGGAAGTCCGCGAAGGCGGGCGAGCAAGCGGCGGCCGGGACCGGCATCGTCCCGTAGTTCTGCCCGAACAGGCTGTTGGTGAATTCCAGCTGCAGCAGCAGGCGCTCGCCCTCTTCCACCGCTTTGCCTTTGTGGAAGCCGCGCGTGTCGACGGCGAAGATGCTGCCGCGCGGGGCGGTCACCTCGATCAGATCCTGCGCGGGGAAGTGGCGCGCAATCTCTTCGTCGGGGATGCGTCCGTCGCGCAGCAGCGCGGCCGGCTTGCGCTCACAGGAACCGCGCACGTAGCAGTGCGGGGAATTCTTGGCCGTCACGTCGCTCAGGTAGATGAAGAACTTGAGAAACTTCAGGCGATCCATGTCGAAGTGATACAGCTGGGCCGCCTTCGACAGCGCCTCGGCCGACTTGCTGAACGGCGCGACCCACCACATCGACACGAAGTCGAGCACCGGTTCACAGCCCAGGTACGCGCTGGCCACTGCCTGAATGGACGGGTCCAGCAGCAGCGCTTGCACGTCGGGCTGGGCGGCCACCACGGCTTCGGGCACGTCGTAGCGATTGGCGATCAGGTGGTCGCGATCGTAGCGCGCGTGCTGCGCGCCCCGCTCCACCGCGCTGCCGATGCGACAGGGGGTCTGGGAGGCCAGACGTTGCAGCTCGTCGCAGATCTCGGGCGCCAAGCGCTGTTCGAAGATGTGGTAGCCATCGCGCGCGATGGTGTCGACCACGCGAGCCAGGCGACCTTCGTCCAGTTCGCCCAGCACCCCGGTCGCGGCGCGCGGCTTCGGTGGCGCACCACGGTGAGCCACCAAGAGCCGATGAACCACGTCGTTGAATTCGCCGTTGGTCGCGCAGAACAATTGGCGCATGGCCAGGTAGCCCGGGACCGGGGTGGCGCCGGTCCGTTCGAACTCGCGGTACGCGGCGATGAAGGTCGTGACCAGGGTGGTGAACTGCGGCGGTGCCGTCGCAAACATCGGTTGAAAGGCGGCCTGCAAGACGTCGCTGAACGGATCCATGGCGGGCGCCGGATGTGCAAGACCGCGGCCACCGCACAAAATGCCACTTGAATGACGTTGCGAAGGGCCGGCGCGCCAGAATATTGACGCTGGCGCCTGCCTTCCCTGACGGATCCGGCCGCAACCCCATGGCCGAGGTCTTGCAAAACGCGCCCGCATGACCAACGCCGCCAGCGCCCCGATCCAGCCGGTCCTCCTGGATGACATCGAGAACTGGGACCCCTCCCAGGCCAGCTTCTTCGTGGACGCCATCATCCGCGATCCCGAGCTGCGCGCGTCCATCCAGCAGCTGATGCGCGCCCAGAACACGCAGTTCACGTCGCTGAACAACCTGCTGGCGGCCCTGTGGCAGGGCCTGACGGCGCGGATAAAGGAAATGCCGGTGCCCGATCCCCAGCTGGCCCAGGCGCTGGTGGACATCGCCCGGTTCATCGAGACCATGCGCGCCACGCTGGACGCCTACAACCCGCGCACCAAGCCGAACCCCGGCGCCGTGTTCTGGCCGAATCCCACGCGCGGTGGCTCGTTGTTCGACACGCTGCCGTCGGTGCGCAAGCTGGACCTGGTCTCGAAGAGCACGCCGGTCGGTTCGGCGGGAAGCTGCTTCGCGTTCGAGATCGCGTACAACCTGCAACGGCGCGGCTTCAAATACATCGTGACCGAGAAGGGCCATCGCCCGGACGAAGGCGTGTTCCTGGACAGCCACAAGCCCGACGACGTGTACGAACGCTTCACCGCCAGCTACGGCATCCTGTTCAACACCCCCAGCTTCCGTCAGCTGGCCGAGAAAGCCTTTCACGAACGCGAGCTGCCGCGGCTGGTGTCGCGCCGCCGGACCGACGACGGGCAATGGATGTACGCCGATCCCTACCGCGAGAATGTCTTCTTCTCGTCGGTCGAGGCTTATACCGAGGACTACGAGAAGCATCGCGCGGCCGTCCGCGAGGGCTTCCTGAAATCGGAGGTCTTCATCGTCACGCTGGGCCTCAACGAATGCTGGGAGTACGTGGGCGATGGCTCGGTCATCTCGCGCAATCCCTCGAGTTCGAAGGCGTTGAACGCGGTGCTGAAGCACAAGGTGTTGACCGTCGACGAGAACATCCAGAACATCCAGCGCTTCATCGACGTCATCCGCGCCCACAATCCGAAGTTCAAGTTGATCATCAGCGTGTCGCCGATCCCCTTCCTGGCGACGGGGCTGGCGCAGACCACCCACGTGGTCACCGCCAACGGACACTCGAAGGCCGTCCTGCGCGTCGCCGCCGAGGAATTGGTCCGACGCAACAAGGACGTCCACTACCTGCCCAGCTTCGAGCTGGTCTCGTCGTGCATCCCGGACGCCTGGGAGCCCGACCAGCGCCACGTGAAGCGATCGTCGGTGGACCGCGTGATGGCGCTGTTCGATACGATGTTCGTCGCCGGTTGAACGCAGGGCCCGTCCTCGCCGAAACCGCGCGCCCGAACCGGCGTAGTGTCAAGGCGATGACCATCCGTGCTGCAACCAAGCTGCGCCCCGCCCGCCTGGCTGACGTCCCGGCGCTGCTGCGCTTGATGGCCGCGTTCAACCGGGCCGAACGTATCCCGTTTCGCCGCGGCGCCGTCGCGGAGGGACTGCGCCGCCTTCTGCGCGATCGACGGCTGGGCATCATCGTCGTCGCCGCCCGTTCCACCGGACGGTCCTTGGTGGGATACGCCGTCGGCACCTTCGGCTACGACCTCGAGTTCGCCGGGCCTGACGCCTTCCTTACAGAGATCTACGTCGAGGCAGCGGCGCGCAGCCGGGGCCTGGGCGCGCAGCTGCTGGACACCCTGACCGCCGCACTCCGTGATGGTGGAGCCCGCGCGGTCACGTTGCTGGTCTTGCCCGAGAACAAGGCGGCGCGGCGGCTTTACGCGCGCGCAGGCTTCCAGCGTCTGCCACGCATCGCCATGGTTCGCCGGCTGGAAACGAAGCCCCGGTAGATCGCGCGACCCGGCGCACGTGGACTCGCGTGCTACACTGCCCAACCTCGATGTTGCGCGTGCTTTCAGTGGCCTGGGCCTTGGTGGCCGTCGTGGGGATGGGCTTCGTCCCGCCGGCCCGGCCGCACGCCCAGGCGACCGACGGCGCGACCATCGGCGTGGTCGGCGTCAGCGGGGCGGCCCCGACCCTGGGCGCCCGTCGGGTGCGTGCGAAGGTCGCGCAGCTGGACGGACGGCTCGACGGCGGCCACCCGATTGTCTGGTCGCACCTGCTTTGGCTTGCGGACACCGCGCGCCCGCTCGCTCCCCAGCCCGCGCTGCGCACGGTGGCCCTCACGGTGCCGCCCCAGACACCCCCGTCGGTCAGCGGCACGGCGCGCACGTCCCGTGGTCCCCCGCCGCGTTCGTGATCCTGTAACGCGAACTCGTCTTCTTGCGTGGCGTGGCGGCCCCTGGTGGCCCCGTGCGCGCGTCCCATTTCTGGAGTTGTTGATCATGAACGCATCTGAAACTTCGTCCGCGTCCGATGCTTCGCCCGAAACCAAGCCCGCCAAGCGCGACAAGCGCTCGCTGATCGTGTTCTTCAGCTTCGTGGCAGCGCTGGTGCTCTTGGTTGCTCTGAACATGAAGTAGAAGGGCACACTGACCCGCGGAGTGCGCATGGCGGCGCTCCGCGGGCCATCCCACCGCTCACTGAGCCTGCAAGCCGTCAATGCCCGATTTTCTTGTGAACCTGGCCGTTGTCCTCGGCGTCGCCGCCGTGACGACGACCATCTTCCAGCGGCTGCATCAACCGGTGGTGCTGGGGTATCTGCTGGCGGGCTTGATCGTCGGCCCGCACATGCCGATTCCCATCGCGGCCAACGCCCAGCTGGTCCACCTGCTGTCCGAGCTGGGCGTGATCCTGCTGATGTTCGCCCTGGGCCTGGAGTTCAGCATCCGCAAGCTGGTGCGCGTCGCGCCCACCGCGGGGCTGATCGCGCTCATCGAGTGCAGCGTGATGGTCTGGCTGGGCTTCGTCATCGGGCGCGCCTTCGGCTGGACCAACATGGAGAGCGTGTTCGTCGGCGCGCTGATCGCCATCTCGAGCACCACCATCCTGGTCAAGGCGTTCGCCGAGATCGGCATCAAGGGCCGCATCACCGAGATCGTCTTCGGCATCGTCATCGTCGAGGACCTGATCGCGGTGCTGCTGCTGGCCTTGTTGACGGCGGCGGCCTCGGGCGCGGGGCTGTCCGCGGCAGATCTGGTGAAGACCGTCGCCCGGCTGATCGGCTTCCTGATTGCATTCGTGGCGGCGGGATTGATGGTGGTCCCACGCGTGATGCGCGCCATCGTCCGGCTGGACCGCAGCGAGACCACCCTGGTCGCCAGCGTCGGCCTGTGCTTCGCGCTGGCGCTGCTGGCGCGCTACATGGGGTACTCGGTGGCGATGGGCGCCTTTCTGGCGGGCGCTTTGGTGTCGGAGTCGGGCGAGGGTCACAAGATTCAGCACCTGGTCGAACCGGTGCGCGATGTGTTCGCCGCCATCTTCTTCGTGTCGGTGGGCATGCTGATCGAGCCGCGCGAGGTCTTCAATCACGCGGGCGCGGTGCTGACGCTGACGGCGGTGGTGCTGGTGGGAAAGCTGGTGGGCGTGTCGGTGGGCAGCTTTCTGGCGGGCAACGGCGTTCGCACGTCGATTCAGGCCGGGATGAGCCTGGCGCAGATCGGCGAGTTCTCGTTCATCATCGTGGGCGTCGGTACGTCCCTGGGGGTGGTCCGTTCGTTTCTGTATCCCGTGGCCGTGGCGGTTTCGGCGTTGACCACGCTGACCGCACCGTGGCTGATCCGCGCCGCCGGCCCGGTGGCGTCAGCGGTCGATCGGCGATTGCCGCGCGCCCTTCAGACTTACGCGACGCTGTACGGAGCGTGGGTGGACGAGCTGCGCAACGCACCGGCGGTGCGCACAGCGGGGGCGCGCACGCGGCGAGCCGTGATGCTGCTGATCGTCGATGTGGCGGGCATCGGCGCGATCGTGGTGGGGGCCGCGCTGGGGGCCAAGCGCGCGATCGAGGCCGCGGCCCACTGGCACGCCATCGGCGTCGGGCTGGCCACGGTTGGAATTGGAGTGGCGGCCTGCGTGCTGGCGGCGCCGTTTGCGTACGGCGCAGTCCGGACCTCGCGCGCGCTGGCGACGCGGCTGGCGCAGCGGGCGGTTCCGCTGGGTGAAGGCGGCGTGGACCTGGGTCACGCCCCCCGCCGCGCCCTGGTGGTGGGCTTGCAGTTCACGTTCCTGCTGGCGGCGGGCGCGCCGCTGGTGGCGCTGACCCAGCCGTTTCTCCCGTCGATTCCGGTGCCCCTGTTGCTGCTTCCGTGGCTGGTCGTGCTGGCGGTGCTGATCTGGCAGAGCGCGGGCAACCTGCACGGCCACGTGCGCGCGGGCGTCGAGATCATCACCGAGGCGCTGGCCGCCGAGGCGCGCTCGGGCCGCACGACGACGGCCACGATGACCGTGAAAGAGCACCCGACCCGGCTGCTGCCTGGCCTGGGCACCCCGCACGCCATCCAGCTTGTGGAGGGCGCCGCGGCCGTTGGAAAAACTCTGAAGACGCTGCACCTGCGCGGGCTCACGGGGGCCACGGTGTTGGCGATTCATCGCGAAGTCATTCCAGACGCCGTGGCGGAGCCCATTCGCGAAGCCACTCCCGACGACACCGCCCCCCGCATCGAGATCGTGGTTCCCACCGGCGACGAGGTCCTGCGCGCCGGCGACACGCTGATCCTGACCGGCAGCGAGGAAGCCACGCGGGCGGCGACAGCGTTGCTGGCCTAGGCGGCGCCGTCGGTGATGCCCAAATCACTGCAACGTTGGCGTGGTCCAGTCGATCGCGCTGGCGGCGTCCAGGTTGAACTTGGTTGCGGTGGGCTTGATGGCGACGTTGGGGCTGCCGGTGCCGCCCTTGAGGTAACGGTCGACGAAGGTCTTCACGCTGGCCGTCTGGCTCGCGGCAGCCTGGCAGTGCGTGTGGCCGCTGGTGAAGTCGTACCCGATATGGTCCGGGACGCCGAGGGCCTTCCAGACCTCGACGGCGGCCACGGTGGACTTGTAGCCGGATTCGTCGCCCAACCAATCGTAGTCGGCGTTGCCCAGGATGATGGTCGCGCGCGGGGCGATCATCGCCACCAGCTCGTGATGGTCGTGGGGCAGGCTGTAGGGATCGAGGCTCTTCATGCTGGACATGAACCAGCCGAAGTTGGTGTTGTCGATCTTCTCGATGCTGGTGCCCGTGCGGGTGACGAAGTCCTGCGAGGTGCGCCACGCGTTGATGCCGCCGCCGCCGGACTCCTGCACGACGGTCAGGGCGACCCGCTCGTCGAGAGCGCCGGCGAACAACGACATCTTGCCGGCGTAGGAGCAGCCGTGCGTCGCGATCTTCGTGGTGTCGATGTTCAGCTGCGCCTTCACCTGTTCCAGGCCGTCGATGAGGCGGCTGATGCCCCAGGACCAGGCGCTGTAGTTGCCGATCTTGCCGTACAGCGACGGGTAGATTTTGTAGAAGGGGTCGGACATGTCCTGGGTGCTGCTCGACGAGTAGGTGACCACCTGGTCGTGGCTGAACGGGACCTGGGTGCAGCCCGATACCAGGCTGGAGGCGCTGTTCATGCCGATGACGACGCAGCTGCCGCTGCCCGAGATCGTCGAGGTCAGCGTGAGAGAGCCGGAGCTGGTGGTGACCTTCACGCTCAGCATCTTGCCGGACAGCGTGGCCTCTACCGTCGGAGGCGCTTGCTTGGGGCCAATCTCGTATTTCTCGAGGTCCTTCAGGATCTCGTTCCGACGACACGTCCACTGGGCCTTGGTCGTGATGACGCTGCCGTCGTGCATCGCGAACGGGTTGGGCAGCTTGTTGTTCTTCTTCAGCGCCCCGGCCGCGACGGTGCAACTGGCCCCGCTGTTCTCCGGTGACGCGGTGCCGGAGGTCGTGCCCCCCGCGCCGGTCGCGCCGCCGAGGCCGACGCCCACGCCCGAACCGGCGGCCCCGCCGCCGCGCCCGCCGGAGCTTCCGCCGCGACCGCCGGCGCCGGGGTTCGAGGCGCCGCCGCTCGCGCCGCCTGAACCAGAGCCCGGCCCGCCGCCCGTCCCGATGCCGCCGGTGCCGCTCGGGCCGCCGCCGCTTCCCGGAGACCCGCCGCTTCCCGGTACACCGCCGCTTCCGGGTGCCCCGCCGCTTCCGGGTGCCCCGCCGCTCGCGGAGGCGACTCCACCACTACCGCCGCCGCTGCCTGTCCCGGCACCACCGCTGCCGTCGCCCGCCGGTGCGGCCGGCGCACACGCCGCCAACGACGCCACCGCGACCAGGCACAGCAGTCGAGACGGAGAGCAACGGACGGGCGTGGCCATGAAGCCTCCTCGGGGTTGGTCGACCGCTGTCGTTAGCGTGGGCGTTCCCTGAACAATGGGAGGACGGGCCCCAATTCTTCACTGGACCGCGGCCGGCCCCGACGGCCGTCGGATCCGCGATCGACGGCGACGGTCTGTACCGGGCGGCGGCGGAGCGCGATGGCGGCAGCTACGGCAAGGCGTGGCGCTTCAGGACGGGCCAGCCCACGCTGGCATTGCCGGGCTCGTGGCCACCGCCTTGCTTGGTGCAAAGAATCACCTCGGCCCCGCCCGCGCAAGCCGTGTAGCTCGCGCATCCGTTCTTGTCCTCGGCGGAAGCGACTCCCGTGCATTGATCGATCTGGGCCCATTTATCGAACGAGGCTTTCGCGCCCAGGCCCGTCAACGGCATGCTGGCGTTGGGTGACACCGAACCGCCCGCGTACTTGACGTTCCCATCGGCGGTGCCTCGGAAGGTGATCACCGTGATGGGACGGACGGGCTTGCACATGTCCACCGTCTCCTTGACCAAATCGGCGGCGGCCGGCGCGACGGCGGCAAACAAGTCCGCCGCCTCACACCCGAGGTACTGGGTCATCCCGCCGCCCAGTGAAAAACCGACGGCGTAGACGTGCTTGGGATCGATGCACGCTATTTTTTCGACGTCAGCCACCAGCGCTCGCGTGAAGCCCACGTCGTCCGCGTCGACGCAGCAAGTGCCCAGGTTCCACGAGGTGCCGAGCGAGCCGGCCAGCCCCGACGGAAACGCCATGACCGCGCCGTCGGGATCGGCCTGGGCCGGATACGGAGAACTGGTCGCTTCATCCATCCCGGTTCCCCCCAGACCGTGAAAGTCGACGATCAGGAAGGCCGGCTTGGCGCCATCGTACTTGGTGGGGATGTGCAGAACGTAGCTGCGCGCCTTGCCACCCACCTGAATCGTGCGTGTCGCGTTGCCGGCCTTCAGGGTGGACGAAGGACATTGGACGGTGGTGGCCCCTCCGGCGCCGCCCCTGCCGCCTGCGCCCTGCCCCGCCGCTCCGGAGCCTCCTCGTCCGCCGGCGGCCGCGCCGCCACTGCCGACCGCACCGCCGCCTCCCCCCGTCCCAGTCCCTTCCACACCGCCCGTCGCGAGACCCGCGCCGCCACTCGGGCTGCCCCCGGACCCAGCGTTGCCAGTCTTGCCACCGCTCCCGACGGTGACCGCTCCGCCCGTGCCGGCCGCGGGACCTGCGCCGCCGCTTCCCGTTCCGTCGGGCGATCCCCCGGAGCCGACGGCGCCGCCGCTTGCGCTGCTGCCGCCGCTTCCGCTGCTCCCGCCACTCCCGGTCGCATGACCCGAGCCACAGGCAGCGCCTGCGCCGAGGCTGGCAACCAGCAGGACGCAGACAATCGATCGCCGAGGCATCAAGGTTCGGGCCGAGCGCAACATCGTGACTCCTTGCTGGCGGGGAGGTTATCCGAGAAGCCGGCCCGGGTCGTACCGAAACCGACGATGGGGCGCGCGATCGCGGCCCGGATCAGCGGACAGGTGTCCGCGTCCGAGCGACGGGTGTCCGGCCCGGACGCGGCGGTCTGTCGCGGCAAGCCCGCGGATTCTCACGGTCGACGTGTGGCACACCTGTTGAAAGGTGCCGGGCCATCCATTCGACGGCGCTGCTGGACTCACTAAAGCGCGCCCCCACGGAGCAACCGCCATGAGCACACTCGGTCCGGCAGCAAACGACAGCGCCCGTCCCCGCCAGGGCGCAGGGCCGTCTGTCACCCGGCGATACGCCGCCGCGGCGGAAGCGTCGGCATCCCCACCTCGCCGCCGCTGGCCGCGCGTCCGTCGGTTCGTCACCTGGGTGGGTGGCGCGCTGGTCATCCTGACGGCCGTCGGAACCGCAGCGATCGTCGTGCGAGAGAACCACGCGTTCGCCGCACCCCGCGTCCACAGCATGCTTCCTGTGCCCTGTCCCAGCGGGTTCAGGAAGGTCTGATCGGCGCGTCCCGAGGTGACGAGACCGTACGAGCGCAACACGGCATCCGGCTGACACCCTCGCTTTTTCGAGATCGCCGTCGGCAAGTTGAGAGACGCGTCCGCCCGCCGACCACCAACCACCCCGGATCACCCGAATTCTTCACCGAGAACCCCGCTTCGCCGTCGGCCCTCGAATTGCTAGGTGGAGTCGCCGGAGCTCCCCGCAGCTCTCGCCCCTCGTCTCGTATCCCCCGCCCCCCCTTTTTGAGGGCCCGTTTCGGCCCGCGATGGAGGATCCCATGGTTACCTTTGACTCCCGCCCGGCACCGCGAGGTGTCCCTCGATTGGCAACCCTTTCTGTCGTCTCGCTTCTGTCGCTCGCGGCGGGCGCGGTCGTCACCGGCTGCGGCGTGGACATAGACCAGTTGCTCGACGGCGTGCCCGACGGCGGCGCGCAGACACCGACGGGCGCGTGTGCGGCCGCGCTTTGCGCCGTCGGCACCCACTGCGAAGAGCAGGCGGTCATGTGCGTCAAGGCGCCCTGTCCCCCGGTCGCCGTCTGTGTGACCGACGCGCCCAAGCTTCCCTGCGGCGGCGTCGGCGGGTTCAAGTGCCCGGGTGTCGGGACCTGCGTCGACGACCCGAGCGACAGCTGCGATCCCAAGGCGGGCGGCGCTGACTGCGGTGGCGTCTGCCAATGCGTTCCGACCCCGTGCGGGAAGGGCCAGATGTTCGACAGCAGCCTGAAGGTCTGCGCGTGCGTCCCCACCCCCGTCATGTGCGGTCCCGTTTGCGAGATCTACTGCGAATTTGGCAACGTTCCCGACACGCAAGGCTGCCCGACCTGCCAGTGCAACCCACCGCCGAAGCCGCCGGTCAGCGCTTGCGCGGCCGCGCTCTGCCCTGTCGGAACCCACTGCGAAGAGGAGGCGGTCATGTGCGTCAAGGCGCCTTGTCCCCCCGTCGCCGTCTGCGTGACCGACGCGCCCAAGCTTCCTTGCGGCGGCATCGGCGGGTTCAAGTGCCCGGGTGTCGGGACCTGCGTCGACGACCCGAGCGACAGCTGCGATCCCAAGGCGGGCGGCGCTGACTGCAGCGGCGTCTGTCAATGCGTTCCGACCCCGTGCGGGAAGGGCCAGATGTTCGACAGCAGCTTGAAGGTCTGCGCGTGCGTCCCGACCCCCGTCATGTGCGGTCCGGTTTGCGACATCTACTGCGAGTACGGCAACGTCCCCGACGCGCAAGGCTGCCCGACCTGCCAGTGCAACCCACCGCCGAAGCCGCCGGTCAGCGCCTGCGCCACCGTGAAGTGCGCCGCTGGAACCCACTGCGAGGAGCAGGTGGTGATGTGTGTCCAGGCCCCGTGTCCCCCGATTGCCGCCTGCGTGCCCGACGCGCCCAAGGTCTTTTGTGGCGGCATCGCCGCGATCAAGTGTCCGGGTGCCGGGACGTGCGTGGACGATCCGACCGACAGCTGCGATCCCAAGGCCGGCGGCGCCGACTGCGGCGGCCTCTGTCAATGCGTCCCGACCAAGTGCGGGAAGGGCCAGACGTTCGACAGCAATCTGAAGGTCTGCGCGTGCGTCCCCACGCCGGCGATGTGCGGCCCCGTCTGCACCATCTACTGCGAGTTTGGCAACGTCCCCGATGCGCAGGGCTGCCCGACCTGCAAGTGCAACCCACCGCCGACGAAGTAGGCGCCCCAAGGCTTGGCCCCGCGGCGGAAGCGATTATGTTTGATCAGGCCGGGGGCCCGGCGGGCGCATGCCACTCGAGGAATATCACAAGAAACGTCGGTTCGACGTCACGGCAGAGCCGAAGGGCAAGGTGCACCGAGCGGCGGCGCGCCGCAAGAAGCTGGCGTTCGTCATACAGAAACACCGCGCCACGGCCTTGCACTACGACCTGCGCCTCGAATGGAAGGGCGTGATGCTGTCGTGGGCGGTGCCCAAAGGTCCATCGTTCGATCCCACGCAAAAGCGGATGGCGATGCAGGTGGAGGATCACCCGATCGAATACAACAAGTTCGAGGGGATCATCCCGGCCGGCGAATACGGGGGCGGGACGGTCATGCTCTGGGACCGCGGCAGCTGGGTGCCGGAGACCGACGATGTGGACGCCGCGCTGAAAAAGGGTGACCTCAAGGTCTCGTTCGAGGGCGACAAGATGCGCGGGTCGTGGGTGCTGGTCCGGCTGCGCGCGCGGGCGGGTCAATCAAAGCCGGCATGGCTGCTGATCAAGCATCGCGACCAGTGGGCCAGCACCGACGACATCACCATGCTCGCGCCCCGCTCCGTCGCAACGAACCGTCTCCTCATCGAGATCGCGCGCGACGAGGGCGGCGACATGCGCAAGGCCGCCGACGGTGATCCGCCAGCGGAGCTCGAGAAGATCCTGAAAGACCCGACGTTGCTCAAGCCTCCCAAGAAGGGGCGGAAGAAATCCGTGTGGCACTCGAAGGGCGCCGGGTCATAGGAAGCTCTGCCGACCCTGGATGCCTACCGCGCCGTATGGCAGCAGGCTTCGATGTTGTGGCCATCGAAGTCGAGGACGTACGCCCCGTAGTACCCGGCGTGATAGTGCGGGCGCGGTCCGGGCGGGCCGTTGTCGGTGCCGCCGGCCGCGATGGCGGCCTGATAGAACGCGTCCACCGCCGCGGGGCTCTCGGCGCGGAACGCGATGTGGACGTGCGGCTTCTGCGGATCGCCCTCGTTCACCCAGAAATCGGGGACCGGGGGCACCCCCATCCCGAACACGATCCGTCCGCCGGTGAACTCGGTCGGGATTTCCATGAGGACCTTGTAACCAAGGGGCGCCAACGCCGCTTCGTAGAATTTTCGGCTCTTGTTGGCGTCGCTGACGCCGACACCGGTGTGATCGATCATGGCTGTCTCCTTTTCGAGGTCGACGGACGGAACCGAAAGCTTACTTCTTCGCCCAGTCCGCGAGCGCCTTCTTCACTTCGGGCTCGAGGAAGAAGCCCGGTCCCTGCTTCGCACCCAGGTCGTAGGACTTCTGCGCCAGCACGCGGGCTTCCTTGAAGTTGTTCTTGGCCGCCAGAACCGTGGCCTTGATCCACACGTTGAACCAGTCCTCCTTCAACGCCAGCGACTGATCGATGTACTTCAGCGCGGTGTCGGCGTCCTTCTTCGTCTCCAGCATGTAGCGCGCGGCGTTCGCGAACGGGCGCCAGGCGTTGTCCAGGGTGTTGTTGATGTTGGCGACCGCCTGGGCCGCGGTGCCCACCTTGATCGGGATCGAAACGCGCAGCTTCTCCCATTCCAGATCCAGCGACGCGACGTCGTCGGTGAAGTCGGAGAACAAGAAAGCCAGACGCTCGCGGTGCGGGGCGGGCTTGGCGTGAACCTTGACGCGGACCAGATCCAGCTCCTGCTTGTAGTTCTGTTGCGTGCCCGGCTGATCGGGGTTCTTGTTCAAGATGACCGTCCACTCACCGGTCTTGGCCGGGATGGTGAACAGCGCGTACGTCCCCGCCGGCACCGGCTGGTCCGCGAACGTCACGTCCTTGCTGAAGGCGATCTTGGTGGCCACGTTGGCGCCCGTGCGCCACATCTTGTCGAACGGCACCAGCGCGCCCCAGATCTTGCGGCCCTTCACCGCCGGGCTGCTGTAGTCGACCGTGATCTGCGTGAGGCCCACGTCCTGCGAGACCTTGGCGAACGGGCTCGGGCGGGGCAGCTCGAGATCCGCGAAAGCGCTACGAGATGAGAGTGACAGGGGCAAAGCCAGGGCAAGCAACGAGAACAAGGGCAATGATCGGCGCATGGGGGTCTCCTGGAGGCGGGAGGTTAGGGGGGCCGATCCCGGGGCGCAAGGAACAAAACAGGATCGGGTCACGTGCGGCGCGCGACGCGCACGTCGACGGTGGCCGACGCCCACAGCGATGCGAAGCGCTCCCGCGAGCACGACAGCGTCACGTCGTCCGGCGCGTCTGCGCTCGCGCGTGCTTGGGCGCTATCGTCCGGTTGGTAGCCGAGCTTCTGGAACAGACGTTGCGAGCCGACGTTGCCGGCGACGATCGCGATATACAGCCGCTGGAAGCCCAGCGTTGCGAAGGCGAAGACGTGCGCCATCGCGGCGAACTGCGTTCCCAGGCCCCGTCCCTGTTGCGCCCGATCGCCGATCAGGATGGCGAACTCGGCAGTGCCGCCGGCCAGGTCGACGCGTCGCAGATCGCCGTCGCCCACCAGCACACCGTCGCGCCACAACAGCAACGGGCGGCCGCCCGCGGCGTGGCAATCTCGAAAGACGTCGACCACGTCACCGTCCGTCAGGGTCTGAGTGTTGGCCAGCAGACGACGGTTGTGCGGGTCGTTGTAGAACGCGGCCAGCTGGGGGGCGACGGCAGCCACCTCGTCGGGCGTCGGCTCGGTGATCTGCAGCCGATCGCCGGCGCGGCGCCATTCGATGGTCCAGCCGCGCATGCTCTCCCCCTCCAAGGTGGGCCTACTCGGCGGTGAAGGTGATGACCATGTGGTGGGTGGTGGTCTGGCCGGGCTTCAAGATCACCTGGCTCTGCCACGCGGGAACGTTGATGGCGTTGGGAAACTTCTGCGTCTCCAGGCAGAACCCCGTGTGCTGCGCGTACACGTGGCCGTTCTTCCCGGTGATGCTGCCATCCAGAAAGTTGCCCGAGTAGAACTGCACGCCCGGTTGATCCGCGTCGACGGTCATCACCCGCCCCGACTTCGGATCTCTCACGCGGGCCACCGGACGAAGCGCGGTCGGCTCGCCGTCCACGACGAAGTTGTGGTCATAGCCGATCGGATCGCCCGCCGTCGCGCGCAGATCGCGACCGATCGGCTTGGCGGTTGTGAAATCGAACGGGGTTCCCTGCACCGCCTTCACCTCGCCGGTCGGAACCATGGGATCCCCAGGCGTGAACCGCGCGGCGTGCAGCAGCAGTTCGTGCTCGAGAATCGTCCCCGAACCTTCGCCGCCCAGATTGAAATAGCCGTGGTGGGCCAGGTTCACCAGCGTGGTCTGGTCGGTGGTGGCCGTCATCGTTACCAGCAGCTGATTGTTGTTTGTCAGCGCGTAGTGAACCTGGGTCGTGACGTTGCCCGGATAGCCTTCCTCGCCGTCCTTCGACAGGTAGCGCAGCTTCACCACCGGACCGGCGGGCGTCATGACGCCCTCGCCGTCCCAGACCACCTTGTCCCAGCCCTTGACGCCGCCATGCAGGTGATGGGGCGGGTTGTTGGCGGCGACCTTGTGCTCCTTGCCGTCGAGCTGAAAGCGCGCATCGCGGATGCGGTTCGCGACCCGGCCGACCGTGGCACCGAAGTACGGGTTGTCGCCCCGGTAGCCGGCCAGCTGGTCAAACCCCAAGACGACGTCGGCCAGTGAACCGGCGCGGTCGGGAACCCACAGGTTGGTGATGGCGGCGCCGTACGTCATCACCTTCAGGACCAGACCGTTCTGGTTGGTCAGGGTGTAGAGGTCCACGTTCTTGCCGTCGGCGGCGCCGTACGGTGTCTTGACAACGGAAGCAGGGAGCATGGCAAATCCCTTCATGGCGAGCCGGTTACCTGCCCAAGCGCGGGCTGGCTGGCCCTTTCGTATCGTGTCTGCCCGCCCGGCGCCAGGGTAGACTCCTCGGTCCGGAGCATGCCCCCCCGTTTTTCTTCATGGTTGGCGGCGACCGCGCTGATGCAGCTGGCGGCCTGCTCGTCGGGCGGCGGCGGCGCAATCGATACCGGGACGGGAGGCATGGCCGGTTCGGGTGGGGCGCCCGGGACGGGTGGGGGAACCGGCGGTGGCAGTGGCGGCGGCCCGGGCAGCGGCGGTGCGGCGGGCGGCGGCGGAAGCGTAGACCCGGGCGGCAGCAGTGGCGGCAACGCGGGGGGAGCCACCACGACAGGGGGAGTCCCCGCCGGCGGAAGTTCCGGACATGGTGGTGGCGGTTCGGCGGGGCGCGCGGGCAGTGGTGGCGGTGGCAGCACGGCCACCGGCGGGGGCGCGGGCGGTGGCGGTGGTCAGGTCAACCTGCCCGCGGGCGTGATCGGATTGTTCCCGCCGCCGAACGGCACGGGCCTGTGCCCCGACCCGGTGTTGCGCCTGACCTTCTCGGGCCCGCCCACGCTGGGAACCAGCGGAAAGTTCACGGTCTCGAACACGGCGGGCTCGCCGGTCGCCTCCATCGATCTGGGCGCCTCCACGATCACCGACACCATCGGCGGCACGACCTTCGTCGTCCTGCGCCCGGTCTTCGTCGAGGGCAACACCGTCGTCGCCTACTTGAAGACCAAGGCGCTGGCGTACGGACAAACCTATTCGGTGACGGTGGACGCGGGCGCCATCAAGCCGCCCGGGGGAGGCACGTTCGCGATCACCGGCGCGACGGCCTGGCGCTTCTCCACCGCCGCAGCCGCGCCCAGCAACCTGTCGGCGCTGACGGTGGCGCTGGACGGGTCGGGCGCGTTCTGCACCGTGCAGGGCGCTACCGACGCGCTGCCGACCAGCAGCACAGCCGCGTCGACCATCACCATCAAGGCCGGGACGTATCACGAGATCATCCACGTGCGGGGCAAGAGCAATCTCACCCTGCGCGGAACCGATCGCGCGCAGACCGTCATCGCTGGCACAAACAACAACACCCAGCAGGGCACGAATGGCGGCACCGCCAATCGGGCCCTGGTCGGGTTCGACAGCATGAACGGTCTGATCATCGAGAACCTGACCATCCACAACCTGACCCCGCAGGACGGCAGCCAGGCCGAGGCGTTGCGCATGCAGGACTGCGAGAAGTGCGTGGTGCGCAACGCCGACATCCTCAGCTTGCAGGACACCCTGTTGTGGAGCGGGCACCTCTACGCCGACAACTGCTTGATCGTCGGCAACGTCGACTACATCTGGGGCACCGGCACTGCCTACTTCAACCAGTGCGAGATCCGCACGGTTGGCCGCAGCGGCGTGATCGTGCAGGCCCGCAACCCCGCCGCTGCCTATGGCTACGTCTTCGTCGACTGCAAGCTGACGGCGGATGCCAAGGCCACCAGCAACCTGCTGGCGCGCATCGACGTCAGCGCCTATCCCGGCAGTCACGTGGCCTACGTGAACTGCCAGATGACCAACATCGCCAGCGGCGGATGGACCATCACGGGCGGCAGCGCTTCATCCTCGCTGCGCTTCTGGGAGTACCAGAGCACCGACGCGGCCGGCAAGCTTCTCAGCACCGCGGGCCGCGCTGCGGGCTCGACGCAGATGACCGCAGACCAGGCGAAGACGATGCGCGATCCCAGCCTGGTGCTGAACGGCTGGCAGCCGCCTGTTAATTGACGGCTGGCAACCGCCCCTGAAATTGACGGCCGGTAGCCCCGTGAGCGCTAGGAATCGTCGCCGCTGCCGATCCCATATTTCTTCAGCTTCGTGTAAAGGGTCGACGTGGCGATGCCCAGCGCGCGTGCGGCGTGGGTGCGGTTGCCGCCGTGATCCTTCAACGCCCGCTGGATCGCCAGCCGCTCCTGCGCCTGCAGGGAGCCCCCGGGAGGCCCTGGAGTCCCGGTCGGCGCCCCCCCCTTACGACCGCCTTCGGTCCGCGGAGCCAGGCTGCCGCCCGGCCGCAAGAAGACCAAGTCCTTCACGTCCAGCGTGTCGCCCATCGCCAGAGCCGCCGCGCTGGCCAGAGCGTTCTTCAGCTCGCGCACGTTGCCGGGCCAGGCGTGCGCCTGCAGCAGCGCCAGCGCCGCCGGCGTGATCGACATCGTCCGTCCCATCTGGGACAGCAAGTGCGACACCAGCTCGGGCAGGTCGTCCAGCCGATCGCGCAACGGTGGCACGTGAAGCACCGCCGTCGACAGCCGGAAGAACAGGTCCTGCCGAAACGCACGGGCCTCGACGCGGGCGCTGAGGTCGCGGTTGGTCGCGGCGATGATGCGCACGTCGACGGACTGCGGGTCCGCAGCCCCCAGCCGCTGAACCTGCCGCTGTTCCAGCGCGCGCAAGAGCTTGGGTTGCAGGTCCAGCGGCAGCTCTCCGATCTCGTCGATGAACAGGGTGCCGCCGTGGGCACGCTCGAAGACACCGGCCCGCGCCGCCACCGCCCCCGTGAACGCGCCCTTCTCGTGCCCGAACAGCTGGCTCTCGATCAGCGACGGCGGCACCGCCGCGCAATCGAAGACGACGAAGGCAGCCTCACGCCGTAGGCTGGCCCCGTGGATGGCGTGGGCCAGCACGTCCTTGCCCGTCCCGGTTTCGCCGATCAGCGTGACGGTCAGCTCGGTGGGTGCGATCCGCCCCAGCAGCGCGAACAGACGCCGCATCGCCGGTCCCGTGCCCACCGCCCCACCAAAGCGGGGCGGCACATCCCGCAGCTCGTCGTCCCCCACCGGATCGCGCACCAGGCGGCCGGTGATCTTCCCATCGCTGCCGCCGTCGCGGCTCACCTCGAACCGCAAGCGGGTCGTCCCCACGACGATCGGGACGCCGCTCGACAGGACCACCTCTTTGATCGCCAGGTCCGCGACGCGCGTGCCGTTGCTGCTGCCCAGATCGCGCAGCACCACGCCGCCCGCCACGCGGACCAGCTGGGCGTGATGGTTCGAAACGTGCGGGTCGTCCAGCCGGACCCCGCAATCGGGGCCACTGCCGACCAGCAGCGGCTGCTCACCGATCTCGATCCACTTGTCGGGCTGGCCGTCCGCCTCGACCACCAACCACGCGCCGACCGTCGGGACCTCCTGCCCGTCCGCTCTCAGAATGCGGGTGATGCGCGATGGGTTCGCCATGGCTTATGTCCATGGTACCCCGCCGCTCCACCGGACACCCTCCAGATTCTGGAGACCCTCCGGAATCTGGAGAGTCGAACCAGAAGAGTGCGGCGGGTGGGATATGCGTCCCGGATCAGCAATGTCGCGGTAATCGAGCGCGGCGGTGGTCGGCATGGGACTTGAAGCCCTATGGGCCCATGAACCCTCGCGTATTGGCCGGATGCCTGGTCGCCCTGGCCTCCGTCACCACGGAGTCGTCGGCGCCCGCCGCCTGGATGGCGGTTCCGGAGGCCCAGTCTCGCTCGGGCATCGCCGACGGACTGTCGGCACCGTCGGGCTACATCATCGTGCCGTTGCCACCCGCGCCGACGATGGTGACCTTGCACAACGTCAACAACGACGAGACCGGGACGTTCGCCATCGCGACCGACGGCGTCGTGGACAGCGCGACGGCCGCTGCGCTGAAGCACTTCCTGCGGTGCCGCCGCACCCAGCGCGAGAAACGGATCGCGAGCGGCACGCTGTCCTTGCTGGTGTCGGTCGCGCAGCACTGGCCGGATCGGGTCATCGACGTCGTCTCGGGCTTCCGCGCGCCGCCCTTCGGCGCGCCCCATTCGAAGCACTTCGCCGGTCACGCAATCGACCTGCGGATCGAGGGGGTCAAGACGGCAACGATCCGGGACATCGTCTGGCGCGAGAACCACCAGGTCGGCGTCGGCCATTACACCGATGAAAACTTCGTCCACATCGATTGGCGTCCTGGCGAGGGCGACAAAGCCTGGTCATCTCGGAGCGAGAGCGACGATCTGAACTACAACCCGCGCTGGGCCTGGAGCGCGCGCCATCCGCAAGCGCGCCACGGCCACGGAAGAAACAGCCACCGTTCGTCGTAGCGCCCCGCTCGTCGGTTCACGTCACCTCTGACATGCTGGGCAGAGGGGGGCGTGGCGGGCCCGGCAGCTTGCCGACGCCCTCCGGTCGGTGAAAGATGTCCCCGTCGCGACCATGGCCTCCCCTGCCCCACGCCCGCGCGGTCGTCTCCTTCGTTGGGCGCGTCGCGCGGCCGTCGGCCTGATCGGGTTGGTCGTGCTCACCGCGACGGTGCTCTGGTTCTCGACGGCGCACTTCCGCGCGTTCGGCGGCACCATGGGTGGCGCGACGCTGACGCGCATGCAGGCGTCACCGCATTTCGTGGACGACCATTTCGTGAACACGGAACCGACGTCGCTGATGGCCTCGCGCGACTACGGCGGCGCGCTGGCCGAGTGGCTGGGTGGCAAGCAGATGCGCGTCCCCACCTGCCCGCTTCCGCTGGTTGCCGATACGGCCGTGCAGCTGAGCGCGCCGCCGCAATCCGGGCTGCGCCTCACCTGGCTGGGACATTCGACCACGCTGCTCGAGGTGGACGGCGCCACCCTGCTGACCGATCCCACCTGGAGCGAGCGGGCGTCGCCCCTCTCCTGGGTCGGCCCACGCCGCTTTCACCCGCCGCCGTTGGCGTTCGAAGCCCTGCCCCCTCTCGACGCGGTGTTGATCTCGCACGAGCACTACGACCACCTGGACATGGTGACGGTGCAGCGCCTGGCCGCGCGCGGGGTGCCATTCCATGTTCCGCTGGGCATCGGCGCCCACCTGGCGGCGTGGGGCGTGCCCGCCGCGCAGATCTTCGAGCACGACTGGTGGGAAGCCGCCACGCTGCCGAATGGCGTGCGGCTGGTGTCGACGCCGGCGCGTCACTTCAACGGTCGCGGGGTCCCGTGGCGGGTCGGCGCGCTGTGGACATCCTGGTCGATCGTCGGCCCGCGCCACCGTGTCTTCTTCAGCGGCGACACGGGCCTGTCCGAATCGCTGCGTGAGATCGCCGCGCGCGAAGGCCCTTTCGACGTGGCCCTGCTGGAGATCGGCCAGTTCCACCCATCGTGGGGCAGCATTCACCTGGGGCCGGCAGGCGCGCTGGAGGCGTTCGCCCGGCTCGGTGCCAAGGTGCTGGTGCCCATCCACTGGTCGACGTTCGTGCTGGCGTATCACGCCTGGTCCGAACCGGTGGAGGTTCTGTTCGAGGAAAGTGCGCGCCGGGGCGTGCCGCTGGCGACCCCTCGCCTGGGCCAGCCGATCGAGGTCGCGGGGCCAAACCAGACCGTGACGACGCCCTGGTGGCGCGCGCTACCGCCCCACAGCGCCGCGTGCCCGTAGGTCGTCGCGCGGCCCTGAGCTACTTCTCGACGCCGGTCACGAAGTACTCGGACGGCGTGCAGCGAAACAGCGAGTGCAGGTCCTGGCGATAGCGCAGGGTGATGCGCTCGCCAGTTTTTTCGGACTGGTGCACCTCCGCGAGGACCGGATTGCCCTCCTTCTCGTCATCGAAGGAGAACTCCCAGATCTCGACCGGCTGTCCCGGCATCGTGCCCTGCAGCGCCATCTCGCCCAGCAGGTACTTGCAGTAGGGCGGGCCCTTGTACGAGAGCTTGCGCACCACGCCGGTCCGCGTGCCCCGTGCATAGCCGCGGAACCACCAGACCCGAAGCGCCTCGATGCCGACGAACAGCAGCAACGCCGCGACGCCCAACAACACCAGCCGAATCTTCGTCTTGCGTTCGAAAGCCATGTGCAAACGGTAGCACGCGCGGTCCCAGGCCTCGGCAAGGCCTTTGTGAAGAAGGAAGAAGAAACCACCGCGTCCCTGTACACTCGCGCCGCCGTGCCCGGATTGTCGCCCCCCGAGCGTCCCGCCTCGCTGGCAGCGCTGCTTGCCATCACGTTCCTCGGGTCCATGAGTGGCGGGACCTTCTGGGGTGGGCTGTATTTCGTCACCGCCGAGGCCTATCACTTCTCCCCCGAGCGCAACCTGGCGCTGGGCGCCCTGATGGGAGCCATCGCCGCGCTGGGCGCATCGTCGGCGGCACGCCTGGCGGCACGGTTGGCTCCGCGCACGGTGCTGGTGGGCGTTCTGGCCGCCTGGTCGGTGGTGGCCTTTCTTCCGGTGGCGGTCCCCCAGTCCCAGGCGATCCTGTGGCTGACCGCCCTGGTGGGTGGCGCCACCTCGGCGACCCTGTGGCCCATCGTGGAGAGCTACGTCTCGGCGGGGCGCCACGGCGCCGACATGCGCGCGGCTATCGGGTGGTTCAACATCACCTGGACGCCCGCCGTGGCGGTCCCGCTGTTCCTGCTTCCCGTCATCGCCCAGGTGGGGCTGACCTGGAGCCTGGGTCTGGCGGGCATCGTGAACTTGCTGGCCATCGCCGTCGTCCTGACCCTGCCCCCGCGCCCCGCCGGACACGAGCCCGAAGCCGCCCGGGCGGCCACCGGGACCGAGTATCCCGCGCTGGCGCGGGCCACGACCTGGCTGCTGCCGCTGAGCTACGTGTTCTCGACCACGTTGGCGCCGGTGCTTCCCTATCGCCTGACGGCGCTGGGCCTGGGGCCGCAGGCCAGCGTCGTGGCGGCGCTGTGGATGGCGGCCCGCTTCGGTACGTTCCTGGTGATGTGGCGAAGCGGGTTCTGGCACGGCCGCTGGGGAACGCTGGTCGCGGGCAGCGTCGGGGTCGCGCTGGGCATCGGGCTGGTGATGCTGGCGCCATCCATCACCCTGGCCGTGATCGGATTGATCGTCTTCGGGGTGGGAATGGGTCTGATCTACTACGCGGCGCTGTACTACTCGCTGACGGTGGGCCATGCCGCCGTCGACGCAGGCGGCAAGTTCGAGGCGCTGGTGGGGGTGGGCTCCAGCATCGGCCCGCTGCTGGGAATCCTGGGCCACGTGCTCACCAAGACCCGCCCCGAGATCACCACCGTCGCGCTTTCACTGGGCGTGTTCGTGCTGGCGCTTCCCAGCATCGTCCACCCCTACCGCCAGGCGCGCGCGCGCCGGCCCGCCAAGCGCTGACAGCGCGCGCCGGCTACTTGCGAACGGCGCGCTCGCGTTCGATCCCCTCGAGGATGATGCGCTTGGCGGTCTCGCCATCGCCCCAGCCCAGCGGCTTCACCCACTTCTCGGTCTCGAGATCCTTGTAGTGCTCGAAGAAATGCTCGATCTGCTTCACGGTGATGTCCGGAAGGTCGGTGTAGTTGTGCACGCCGTCGTAGCGACGGGTGAGCCGCTTGACGGGTACCGCGATGATTTTCTCGTCGACCCCCGCTTCGTCCTGCATCAGGAAGACGCCGATCGGGCGCACCGCGATCACCGCCCCGGGAACGATGCCGCGCTGGTTGGCGATCAGCACGTCCACCGGATCGCCATCACCCGACAACGTGTGGGGGATGAACCCGTAGTTTCCCGGATAGCGCATCGACGTGTACAGGAACCGATCGACCACCAGGGTGCCGGCATCCTTGTCCATCTCGTACTTGATGGGCTCGCCACCGACGGGCACTTCGACAATGACATTGATCTCGTGCGGGGGATCGGCCCCCACGGAAACGGCTTCGATACGCACCGGGACTCCTGCGCAAGAGAAAGAGAAAGTAGAAGAGCGTCTGCTGCCAGCCCATATCACGAAGGACGCAGCCTTGCACCGTCCCGTCGTGGCCAGGCGGGCCGCCGCCATGGTGTAACCTGCCGCCTCGTGACCCACAACGATATTCTCCGTAGCGTCCGCTATCTCCTGGACGTCAACGACGCGCGGTTGGCCGAGATCATCCGCATGGGAGGTGGCGCCGTCACCGCCGCGGAGCTCGGGGCGTATTTGAAGAAAGAGGACGAGGCCGGCTACGTCGAATGTGGCCACCCCACGATGGCGCACTTTCTGAACGGCTTGATCGTTTACAAGCGCGGCCGGGACGAGAGCCGTCCGCCCCTGGGCATCGAAGTCCCCGTCACCAACAACACGATCCTGAAGCGGTTGCGCGTCGCCTTCGAGCTGAAGGACAGCGACATCATCGCTCTCCTGGAACGGACCGGCCTGCGCGTGTCGAAGGCCGAGCTGGGGGCCTTCTTCCGCCGCCCCGATCACCGCAATTACCGTGAGTGCGGCGATCAGTTCTTGCGCAACCTGCTGCGCGGCCTGGGCATCCCCGCGTCCGCCTCGGCGGCGACCGGGATGCCGGTCGGCAAACGCGACTGACGATCGATGGTGGGCGGCGCGCTGCCCTGCCTATACTGCGCCGATGGACGCAGCCCCTTTCCAGACCGCGCTGGTGGCGGTGCGCGATCGCCGTGAGGCGGTGATCCAGCGCCTGAGTGACAGCTTTGCGACGGACCTGATCGATGTGGATGAATTCGAGACCCGGTTGTCCGAAGCCCACGCGGCGCAGACCGTCGCCGCGCTGGACGCCCTGCTGGTCGGCCTGGCTCCCCTTCCCCCGGCGACGGTCAGCACCGCGCTGGTGCCGCCGTCCGTGCACACCGGGCTGATGGTGCCGACCGAGACCATCCGTGCGACCTTCGGCAACCTCGAACGCCGGGGAACCTGGGCCGTGCCGTCGGCGCTGTCAGCGCGCGCGACCTTCGGCAACGTGGTGCTGGACTTCAGAGAAGCCCGCTTCACGGCCGGCGTGACCGAGCTGGACGCGCACGCGACCTTCGGCAACCTGGAGATCCTGGTGCCGCCGCACCTGGCGGTGGATTGCCAGGGGGGCACGCTGTTCGGGAACATCGAGAGCCACGGCGTGAACACCAGCGTCCCCGATCCCGAGCGGCCCCTCTTGCGAATCCGAGGCCGCGCGGTGTTCGGCAACATCGAGGTGCATGCGCGGTTGCCCGGTGAATCGGCGCGCGCCTCGCGTCGCCGGCTGGGCCCCGCCGGCGGCTAGACCGGCTGGGGACGCGTCAGCCCATCACCAGGACGAAGATGGCCAGCAGCAAGAATGGAATGGCGAGCTTCAATCTCATGGTCCTCTCCCTTGGCAATGCGGTCCCTCGCCAGCGTCCCACGGCGTGAAGGCTGGCGCCCCCAGGCGGGAAAATACCGCCGCCGCCCGCCTGACCGCAAGAACTTAAGATTCGAGGGCGCCTCTGGCTGAGCACGGGCCGCGGCTTAATGGGCCAATTGAGATGCCCTGACATGCCCACCTGAGATGCCCCCTGTTTCCCGACGGCGTCTACAGCTTTTCGGTCGGGTGGAAGCCCCTCTTCCATCCCACGCCCACGCCCGCGCCCCGCGATGACGATGTCGCGCGCGTCGCCGCCGCCATCTTCCGCCGCGTCGAACGCAAGCTCGCCGATCGCGAACCCGGCAGCGGGCAGCGACGATTCGTCGACAGCGCGCCGCTGTTGATCGCTTTGGCCGACGCGTCCGCGCGGGGCGTGGTGGCGACCGGGCCACGCCGCGGCTGCCGCATCGTCGGCGTGCGCGGCCCGACCGCCGACGTCGACGCCTTCGTGATGGGCACCTGTGCGCGCAGGTCGAAGGCTACAACCTTCAGGCCGCCACCCGCGTGGGCGCGAACGATCGCGCGGGCCTCGAGCGGATGGCCCGCTATCTCGCCCGGCCGCCGATCGCTACCGATCGGCTGTCGCAACTCGACGACGGCCGTCTTGAGCTTCGACTGAAACGTCCCTGGCGTGATGGCACCACGGCGTTCCTATTCACGCCACATGAATTGATCGAGCGGCTCGTCGCGCAGGTGCCTCGGCCTCGGGCGCACCTCACGCGTTACCACGGCGTGTTGGCACCCGCGTTCGCGGCGAGAGCCCAGATCGTGCATGGCGGAAACGAAGGCCAGTCTGAAGTTGAACGAGTCGCGAAGACGCACGAGGTCGAAGGTACGAAGAAGCCCCGGCGCCCGGGACGATTTCCGTGGGCCTCGCTGATCTGACGCGTCTTCTTGAAGGACGTGTTGGAGTGTGCACGGTGTTCGGGGCGAATGGAAATCGTCGCTGCTGTCACATCGCCAGCCAGTATCGTTCGGATCCTGGAGCACATGGTGCTGCCCAGCGTGGCGCCCGCCGTCCACCCTCCGCGCCCGCCGCCGCAAAGGGAGCTGCCCTTCAATGCGTCCGGGTTCGAACCCGACCCGCCGGCCCCGGACGATTTCGACGCTTCATCCAAGCCCGGGCCTTCGCCAAGCTACCGACACGATGTCCGTCGCGTCGGGAACGGGATTCCTCCGCGCGGTGACGCGGTTCTGTCCTTGTTTTCCCGCGCGAAGCGCGGGGTTGGAGCCCAGCGGGTGGCAGGGAAGTTTACAGATAAGAGGTTATCGGCGTTTTGGTGCGCGGTGACTTCCGGCCTTATCCTCACTGCCCCCCGATGCCACGTGATGCAAGTGCTCATTGTTCGACGCCGCGGTGTGGGTTTCTTGTCGGTCACCCCCGCGGGTTCGACCACGCTGGGCCAAAAATCGTGGGGCATCGCGATTGCAAACGAGGTCACCATGGCGAATCTGGCGGGACGTCGGGCAGCGGGAATCTGTGCGCTGGGGCTGTCGTGGGTCTGCGTGGCCCGTGCTTGGGCAGGGGCCCATCAGGGAGACGCCGCGGCGGTCGTTGCGCCGGCGCCGCCCCCCTTGCCCGGCGCCCAGGACCAGCAGGCGCCGCCCGAAACGCGGTGGACGAACTGGTACGGCTACCAGCTCGTCCTCGCCGATGCGGCCTTCGTGGGGCTGGGCCTCGCCGTCGACCACGCCGAGGCCTGGCTTCCTGGCTACGTCGGGGCTCCGATTCTGGTCCACGCCCTTCATCATCGCGTCGATCTGGCGATCGTCAGCCCCGTGATGCGTCTGGTACTGCCTCTCCTCGGCGCCGCGCTCGGATCCCAGCACCGCAGCTGCAACGCCAACGGAGACGAGTGCGCGATCGGCGGCGCCATCTGGGGGGGCAGCATCGGCGCGGCGGTGGCATTGCTTCTGGACTATGGCCTGGCGTGGGAACGACAGGCCGTCCCCTCCGGCGCGGTAAGTCGGCAACGGCCCGAAGATCGACGGCGACCGCCGCCCACCGATCTGTGGACGATGACGGCTGGCCTGGTCCCACGCGACAATGGCCTGCGCTTCGTGGTCGGCGCGACGTTCTAGCGGCTTTCCGCGTGCCACCGTGTACGTGACGCAGGTCGTACCGCCCGCAACGTCCGGTGCAACCGGCGTTCGCCGCTACCGCGACGCGCTTGCGACCTTTCAGCCGCAGGCGCAACCCGGCTTTGTCTCGCTGGAGGCCTTCATCGTCGGCATTCAACCGGGTCGATCTCGGGTTCGGCACGGCGCTGTCGTACTCGCTCTCGGACCCGCGGAGACGGTTCCGCATCCATGCGGACGTTCAGTGCCCCGGGCCAGGCTCGCTTCGCCGCACCTGCTCGCGCGACCTCCGCAACGCGGCAGCAAAGCCCCCGCCAAGTACGAAACGCGGGAAGGTGATGAGCTGTTCGGCGAGGATCCGGGAGCCTGCGTCCGCCGCGCCATCGAACGGGATGGACGGGGACGCCTCCCGCGTGTGACCGATCCCCTGTACGGCAAACGCGACGCTCGCCCCGACCAGCGCGGTCACGGCATGCGTCCACCGCAGGGCGACCACGCCAGCGACGAGCCACCCCAAGCACGCCACGAACGCGGGTACGGCGACGATGTGAATGAGCAGGTTCACCCGATCGGCGTGATAGTCGTGGTACGCGTCGTACTGCCAGCGAAGCAGATTTGGCCTCATGCGGTCGATCTAGCGCGATTCGCCGGCTGGCGCAGCGCCATCGCGGCCCAGGGTGGCTCGATTCTTAGGCGGGCGGTTGGTCGTGCCGTGGGGTGGCGGCGGCAGCCACCGGGCGCGGGCTAATGGGCCAGCGCGGCCAGCACCTCGCGGGCGACCGCCACCGATGACTGGGGATTCTGGCCGGTGACCAGGTTGCCGTCGCGCACCGCGAACGACCCCCACATGGGCCCGTGCTGGTAGCGGGCTCCCAGGTCTTCCAGGCGCGTCTGCAACGCGAACGGCACGACGGCGTCCAGATGGGCCGCTTTCTCCTCCTCGTTCGAGAAACCCGCCACGCGCCGGCCGCGCACCAGGGGTTCTCCGTCGGCGCGCTTGACGCCCACCAGCGCCGCGGGGCCGTGACAGACGGCGGCGACCACCTTGCCCGCGTCCGCCGCGCGTCCCAACAGGCGCACCAGCACGGGATCGCCGGCCAGATCCCACATGACCCCGTGCCCACCCGCCACGAAGTAAGCGTCGTAGTGGTTGCCCACGCGGGAAAGCGGCATCGTGTGGGCCAGCTTCTCCATGGCCTTCGCATCACCCAGGAAGCGCTTCACCGCCTCGGACGGCTGGGCCTGGCTGGCGGGATCGATGGGCGGCCGCCCACCGCTGGGCGATGCCAGGTCGACCTCGACGCCGGCGGCGATCAGTTCGTAGTAGGGAGCCGCCAGCTCTTCGAACCAGAAGCCGGTCGGCTTTCCGGAGGCAGCGCCGAGGGTGGCGTGGCTGGTGAGGATCATGAGGACATGCAGAGGATGGGCCATGGGATCTCCTTGAAGTCGGCGAAAGCACCGACGCCAGAACACTAAGCTGTCGCCGCTGTATTGAAAATCAGAACCTCCTGCACTAATTGTGTAGCGTTGCTAATCAACCTGGAATTGCTCCGCACGTTCGTGGTCGCCGCAGATGCCTCCACCTTCTCGGCCGCGGCGCGCACGCTGTTCGTGACGAAGTCCGCGGTGTCGCAGCAGATCAAGACCCTGGAGACGCAGCTGGGCGTGGCCCTGTTCGAGCGCATCGGCCGGCGCGTGCGCGTCACCGAAGCGGGCGCCACCTTGACCGCACAGCTCCGTCACCAGCTGCAGCTGATCGATCAGGCGCTGGACACCGTCGCCTCCGAGAAGCGCGAGGTGACGGGCATCATCCGCATCGGCGCCCCGCGGCCGTTTGCACGCGTATGGTTGCGGCCCCGGCTGGCGCGGTTGTTGACCGAACATCCCGGGCTGCGGGCGCGCGTGTCGTTTGGTCCGCCCAGCCAGCTGGAAGCGATGTTGGTGGCCTCCGAGCTGGAACTGGCGATCATGGCGAAGAAGCCCAGCTCGGCATTGCTGGAGGCGCGACCCATCTTCACCGAGTCATTCGAGGCGTACGCATCCAAGGGTTACCTCCGCACCCACGGCATGCCGACCACGGCAGCGACGTTCGCCGCGCACAAATGGATCGTCTTCGACGAGGATCGGCCCATGCAGTCCGCCTGGTGGCGCGCCACCTTTGCCAGCGCTCCCCCCCGTGGCGAAGTGGTCTGTCACGTGGCCAGCCTGGACGAGATGTTGGCCCTGGCCCAGGCGGGCGTCGGCATCGCGGTGCTGCCCACCTATTTCGTGGACCAGGCGACAGCGCCTTCGACGGAAGGGCTGCGGATCGTCCGCCCGAAGAGCCGGGACAAGAGCCGGGACAAGACCCGCGCCAGCGCGGGGGCGCGGAATCCGATCTACCTGGCGTGGCGTAGGAACGCCGTCGCGACCGCGCGGTTGGTCGCGGCGCGGGCGGCCCTGCAGATCTGACGTCGTGCCGGAAAGCAGCGCATTCACGCGTCGACGGTGACGTCGCCGACCGGATGCGCCTGACACGCGAGGATCAGGCCGCGCGCCTTCTCCGCCGGGCTGAGGGCATCCTCGGCGTCCATCGTCACCTGACCCGAGAGCAGCCGGGTCTTGCACTGCCCGCAGATGCCCGAACGACACTCGAAGGGAAGGCTCAGGCCTTCAGCCTCGGCGATCTCCAGGATCGTCTTGGCGGAGGGCGACTCCGTGGCCAGGGCCGAGCGCGCGAAGCGGACCCGGCCGCCCACGGACGCCACGGGTTCTGGCGACTCTGACACTTCGGGCGCGGGCGATCCCACCGGCGACACGAACGCTTCGGTGTGGATGTTGGCCTCGGGCACACCCAGTTCGCGCAGCATCGTGGTCACCGCGGCCATCATGCCGTCGGGACCGCACAGGAAGACCGGGCAGTCCCCCCATCCTGGAACGAACCGGGTCAGCAAGGCCTTGCTGATCGGGCCGCGTTCGCCGGTCCAGCCGTCCGGGGCCTGCGATTCCTCCTTGGTCAGCGTCGGACACACGTGGAGGTTGGGGAACCGGCGTTGCAGCTGAGTCCATTCCTTCTCGAACACCAGATCCGCCCGCCGCCGGGCCGAGAAGACGAAGTAGATGTCGCCGGTCCAACCCTGGTCGGTCAGGTAGCGAATGATGGACATCAGGGGCGTCACGCCGACGCCGCCCGCGATCAGCACCACACGCTTCGCCTCCGCCCCCGTGAAGACGAACTTCCCCGCCGGCGCCGAGACCTTCAGGGTGCTGCCCACGCGGATCTGATCGTGCAGGTGGTGGGAGGCGTACCCGGTGGCGCTGCGCTTCACCGTGATCTCGCAGCATTGCTTGCGCGTGGGCGAGGACGCGATGGTGTACGAACGGTTCACGCGCTTGCCGTCGATGGACAGCGCCAAGTTCAGGTACTGACCAGGCCGGTGGGTGAACGGCAGGTCGCCCCCCTCCCGCGGCACCATACGGAAGGTTCGAACGTCCGGCGTTTCGTCAACCACCTCGGCGACGCGCAGCTCGCCTGACCAGAAGCCCCCCTTCGCAGGGACGGGCGCCGCGCGCGTTTCAGTTCCCGCGCGCGGTGCAGTTCGGGCCGCGCGGCGCGCGCGGGCCCAGTGCTGCAGCCGAAAGGCCAGCAGCCCCGCCAGCACCGCAGCGAACACCAGCGGCTGGCGCACGTCCGACTTGACCAGCAAGTAGTAGTGCAACGCCGCCGCGATACCAACGACATAGGTCAGTCGGTGCAGCCGCTTCCACCGCCGGGCCCCCAGACGCATCACCATCGCATTGGTGGAGGTCAGCGCCAGCGGGGCCATCAGTGTCAGTCCCAGCGTGCCAATCAACAGGTACCGCCGATTCAGGATCTCGTGCACCGTGCTCGACACACTGAACGCGCGATCCAGCGCGAAGAACAGCAAGAAGTGAACGCAGGCGTAGCCGAAAGCGAACAGCCCCAAGCTGCGACGAAACCCGATCAGCGCGGGCCAGCCCATCAGGTGCCGAAGCGGCGTGACCAGCAGCGCCAGCAGCAGGAAGATGAACGCCAGCAGGCCGGTCGTGTGCAGCGCGAAGTTGCTGGCATTGGCCCCCAGCTGCCCATGCGCGGCGTCCCAGGCCAGCAGCAGGCCGGGCACCAGCGCATTCAGGATGACGACGAACTTGGCGAATCGAAGGTCGCGCTTGGCCGACAGGCGCCACCCCACCGGCGGCGGCGCGGCCCTAGAAGTTGGCACGGAGGTCCATCCCGGTATACAGCGACGCGACCTGATGGGCGTAGCCGTTCAGCATCAGTGTCGGGCGCCTCCCGGATTCGCCGATGCGTTGCTCGGTGGCCTGACTCCAGCGTGGATGATCCACCTGGGGATTCACGTTCGCGTAGAAACCGTATTCGTCGGGCGCGGCCCGATTCCAGGTGGTGGGCGGTTGCTGGTCGGTCAGCGTGATCTTGACGATCGACTTGATGCCCTTGAACCCGTACTTCCACGGCACCACCAGCCGCACCGGCGCGCCATCCTGAGGCGGCAACTCGCGTCCGTACAACCCCGTCGCCAGCAGCGTCAGCGGGTGCATAGCCTCGTCGATGCGCAGGCCCTCCACGTACGGCCACGGCAACACGTCCGTCTTCTGCCCCGGCATCCGCTGCGGATCATGCAGGGTCTGGAACGCGACGTAGCGGGCACTGCCCAGGGGCTCCACGCGCGCCAGCAGCTTCGACAGCGAGAATCCCGCCCACGGGATCACCATCGACCACGCTTCCACGCAACGCATGCGATAGACGCGTTCCTCGGGCGGGCTGATCTTCAGCAGATCGTCCAGCTCGAACACCCGGGGTTTGCCCACCAGACCGTCGACGGAGACGCGCCACCCTTTGGTCTGAAAGCCGGCGGCCCGATCGGCGACTCCGTCCTTGTCCGTCGTGAACTCGTAGAAGTTGTTGTAGTGGGCCACTGACTCCAGCGGGGTCATGGGCTCGTCGACGCGGAACCCATCGTTGCCGCCCGCTGCGGCGTCGGGGGTCGTCAGGCCTTCCAGCTTGGCGGCCGTCACCGGCGCCTGGGGATGTCCGTTCAGGCGACGGTACACCAGCGCCGTCGTTGCGGCGCTGGCCACCACGACCGCGCCGCGCATGATCGCCCGCCGGTTCTGATAGTGCTCGGGCGGGGTTATCTCGGACGACGGGATGGGATCCAGGTCGTTCATGCGACGTCGAGGGCCTTGAAGTCGAGCTGCCCGTCGCGGAGCGGCGGACACCAGTAGAAGCCACCGGTCCGGGCGCGCGAAAACGAAAACAGTCCATCGACGATGCCGTCGTCGATGCCCAGCATCCGCCGCAGGATTCGTTCGAACTTGTCGAGCGCGTTGGTGTACGAGATGAACTCGAGCCCCTGCTCGTGCGCGTTCGCCCACGGCATCGACCGCCGCACCAGGAAGGCCTGCGGATCGAAGCTCTCCTGGGCGGCCCGCTTCACGTGCGCGCTCTCGGGCGCCTCGTCGATCTCTTCGTTGGTATCGATCCGACGTCCGATGGTGTGGTCGCGCCGCTCCGGCGGGAACGCTCGAAAACGCGCCAGGTCGTGGACCCACCGCTGCACGGCCACGAAGCTGGCCCCGCTCAGGCGTTGCTCGGCCCACAGCAGGGCCGCCTCGTTGGCGGCGTCGTCGACGGGGTTCTCGGTACCGTCGATATATCCCGTCAGATCACGCCCTCCGGCGTAGGTGAACGTGTCGATGGCGTCGTCGACGGCGAACGCCTCCGCCAGCGCGGCGCGGATCTGTTCGAACCGGTCGACGATGGGCGAGGTGTCGGGTGCGCAAAGCAAGATCCACAGCGCCTGCTGGGTCGACGGCACCGCGCCGCCGGGGCCGGCCAGGGCCGGGAACGAGCGCAATCCGCCGATCTCCCGTCCCAGCCGCCGGACCAGCGGCTCGCCCAGCCCCAGCACCCCCCACCCGGGTTGAAAGATCGCTCGCAGTCGGGCCAGGGCCGGGCGAGGGTCGGTCTCGGGCAGGCAGCGAAACGTCAACGACCTCCCCAGGGCGGGCGGAGGGGCGAAGATCCAGGGCTGAGCGGAGTCGGGCGGCATGGCGATGGCCCCGATGCTACTCCGCAGTTACCTCCGCGCCACAGGGGTGGTCGGCCAGAATGACGAAAAATACCGGCTCCAGGGAACGGAATTGCCGCCATCAGCGTTCTGACCTAAGCGTGAACCGAGATGCATCGCGACCCTCGACCAGCCAGCCTTCGGAGCCACCGTCCAGCGGCCAGCCCCGTCGCAGGCCGCCGGTGAGCACCCGGCCCTTCGCACGCGAGGCGCTGGCCCACGCCGACGCCTTGTACAACCACGCCCGCCGCCTGACAGGGCACGAGGCCGACGCCGACGAGCTGGTGCAAGAGACGTACGTGCGGGCGCTGGCGGGGGCCCACACCTTCGCGGGCGGCTACCTGAAGGCCTGGCTGTTTCGCATCATGCGAAACACCTTCATCGACCTTCATCGACGCGGGCGGCGCCAACCTGCGCTGAGCGAGCTGGACGTCATCGACGGCGCCGCCGCCGAGATCAGCACGTGGGAGGACGGTGGAGCGGCCGACCGGCCCACCCACCTGATGGCCACCGAGATCGAGACCGCGCTGGCGGCCTTGTCGGAGGACGCGCGCGCCATCGTCTTGCTGGACCTGGAAGGCTTCACCGAGACCGAGGTGGCCGACGTGCTCGGTTGTCCCGTGGGCACGGTCAAGTCGAGACTGTCGCGGGCGCGCGCGCTGCTGCGCGAGCAATTGAAGGAGTATGCGCCGTCGACGTCGCGACGGGGCGACACCAGCGGGAGAGACGGATGATGGACTGTCGAGAGGTGCGCGCGTGCTTGGTCGCGTTCGACAGGGGGCGCCTGACCGCGCACGAACGCACGACCGTGTCCAGCCACCTGGACGAATGCGCGGACTGTCGGCGTGCCGCCACTGCCGAATCGGCGCTGAACACCACGCTGGATCGGCTGCCCCGCCACGCCGCTCCCGGGCCGCTGAGGCGACGGCTGGAGGTGCTGCTCGCGTCGGCGCCCGAGGAGCCACCAGCGCCTGCCGCGGTCGCGCCGTCTGATCGCGCGCGTTCGATGTGGATCCCTTCCCTGGTCAGCGCGTTCGCAGCCGCGGCGGTGGCGGTGCTGGTCGTGCGCGCGATGGCGCCCCATGCGCCGGGCGCGGATGCCTCCACGCTGCTGGACGAGGCGGTGAACGACCATCTGCGCGTGGTCAGCAGCACCCACCCGGTCGACATCGAGAACGGGGGAATCCATCAGGTGAAACCGTGGTTCGCCGGGCGGCTGGACTTCGCGCCGCGGGTCGCGTTCGGGGGCGACGACGACTTCCCGTTGGTCGGGGGAAGCGTGGGTTACTTTCACGATCGCAAAGCGGCCGTGTTCGTGTTCAAGCGGCGCTTGCACACCATCACGCTGCTGGTCTTCCCCGCCGAGGGGTTCAAGTGGCCACGTTCAGGCCAGCAAACAATCGGTCGTCTGTCGGTCACCGAACATGCCGCACGGGGATTTTCGACGCTGCTGTGGCGGGATGGCGACCTTGGCTACGCGCTGGTCTCGGATGTGAACAGTCGCGACCTCGAGCTCCTCGCTGCGCGCCTGTGACACGACCGGCGCGGAACGGTTCAGCCCCCGCGTTCGTTGAACCGGCAGGAGGTTCCGCATGCCAATTCGAGCCAGCCGCCGTGACGTTCTGAAATTGATGGGAGCAGGAGGGGTCGTGTTCTCGTCGGGTCTGGCGGGCGCCGCCGCCAGTCTCAAGACGTCCAAGTCGTCCCGTCCCGATTCGGATTTCTTCTTCCTGCAGCTCTCCGATACCCATTGGGGGTACAGCGGCGTCTCGAACCCAGAGGCAGACGTGACGCTGAAGAAGGCCATCGAGACCATCAACGGGGTCGCGGCACGCCCGGACTTCATCGTGTTCACCGGCGATCTGACCCACACCACCGACGACGGAATCGTGCGCCGCAAGCGCATGAGCGAGTTCAAGCAGCTCGCATCCAGCTTGAAGGTCAAGACGCTGCACTTGATCCCGGGCGAGCACGACGCGGGAAAGGACGCGGGCGCCGCTTTCCAGGAGACCTTCGGCGCCACCCACCACGCCTTCGATCACAAGGGCGTGCACTTCGTCGCGCTCGACAATGTCTCCGATCCGGCGGGCGCGGTGGGCGATGCGCAGATCGACTGGCTGGCCGCCGATCTGAAGAAGGTCCGGCCCGACACACCCTTGGTCGTTTTTGCCCACCGTCCGCTGTTCGACCTGTCACCCGAATGGGACTGGGCAACCAAGGACAGCGCGAAGGTGCTCGACGTGCTGCTTCCCCACAAGCACGTGACGGTGTTCTACGGACACATCCATCAGGAACATCACCACCGGACCCAGCACATCGCCCACCACGCCGCTCGCTCGCTGGTCTTCCCGTTGCCCGCGCCCGCCTCGGTCCCCAAGAAGGTCCCGCTACCATGGGATCCGGCGGCGCCCTTCAACGGCCTGGGCTATCGCCAGATCGACCTGGCTGGCCCGACTGGCGATCCGCGCGTGACCGAGTTTCCCGTCGTCAAAGCACCCGCCTGACGACAGGCGCGCCTCGGGGTTCTATCCTGGAAGCATGTACGACGTGGTGGTGGTCGGCGCGGGCATCGTGGGGCTGACCTGCGCGGCGCGGTTTCAGCAAGCGGGAGCCCGGGTGGCGGTGGTGACGGCCGACGAGCCCGCGCAGACGGTCTCCGCCATCGCGGCGGCGGTCTGGTATCCCAGCCACGTCGTGAGCGACGACCGGGTGCTGGTGTGGGCGCGCCGGACCTTCGACGAGCTGGCGGCGCAGGCCGCCCGCGGCGTCCCGGGCGTGGTCATGCGCCCGACGCGCATGCTGATCCGCGCCGCGAACCCTCGGCCCCCGTGGTGGTCGTCGGCGGTCCGCGACTTCCGCACGCTCGACCGCGTGCCCCCCTTCGTCGAGGAGTGGCAATTCACGGTGCCCGCCGTCGAGATGAAGATCTACCTCGACGGGCTGGCGCAGGGGATCGTCGCAGCCGCGGGCGTGTGGCTGCGGCGTCGGCTGGTCCGGCTGGAGGAGGTGGCCACGCTGGCGCCCATCGTCGTCAACGCCACCGGCCTGGGCGCCGCCGCCCTGGCCCTCGATCCGACCGTGCATCCGGCGCGCGGGCAGATCGTGGTCGTCGCGAACCCCGGCCTGCAGACGTCCTTCCGTGACGAAGACAACCCGGCCGGAATGACCTACGTCCACCCGCGCAGCCGCGACATCGTCCTCGGCGGCACCTACGACGCCGGCCAGCCCGACCGCACGCCCAGTCCGTGGGTGGGTCAGCAGATCCTCGAACGGTGCACCGCCCTGGTCCCCGCGTTGCGGGGCGCGCCGGTGCTGGAGCAGCTGGTCGGCCTGCGACCGGCCCGTCACGGTGGCGTCCGGCTGGAACGCGATCCCGTCGGCCTGTCGGGAGGCGTTCGCCTAATTCACGACTACGGGCACGGCGGCGCCGGCGTGACGTTGGGCTGGGGCTGCGCCGACGACGTGGTGGCGCTGGCGGGGCGGTAGGACGAACAGTAGGATAATTGGTATGACGGTCGCAACGAAGGTCAAGGTCAGTGTCAGCATCGGTGCCGATGTCCTGGGTGTGGTCGATGGGCAGGCCGCCCGGGAAGGGACGACGCGCAGCGCGGTCATGGAGCGCTGGTTGCGCCAAAGTTCTCGGACCAACGCAGCGAATCGGCTGGCCGAGGAAACCGCGACGTACTACGACGGCCTGACCGACCCCGACAAGCAGGATGATGCGGCGTGGTCGGCGGCATCCTCCGCGGCCGCTCGCAGGCTGCGCATCGACGATCCCTCGCCAGCTCCGAAGAAGAAGGTGCGGCCCTCTTCAACGTCGCGACGGGCGAGGCGAGGCTAGTGTACCGCCGCGGCCGTCTCTACTGGGCACGGCTCGACAAGCGGCGTCCGGTGCTCGTCGTGTCGCTCGACGCACGAAACGAACGCGCCAGCGATCTCATGGTGGTTCCCTGCTCGACGACGATCCGCGAAGCGCCCACGCATGTTCGCCTTCGTCAGGGGGAGGCGGGGGTTCGGGACGAGTGCATGTTGAAATGCGAACAGCTCACAACCTTGTCCAAGGACGACATCGATCCCACGCCGGTCGGAGGCGCCTTGGCCGCCACCCGCATGGCCGAAGTCGAGCGCGCAATCTTGAGGGCCATCGGCATCCCGGTCAGCGGATAGCGGCCGAGGCCACCCTGCCCTGCCGCGCTTCGAGCCAGCGCTGGCCCAGGGTGGTCTCGATGCCGAACCGCTCGAGCCCGGGAAAAACCACCTGCGCGAGCGCCTCCCGTACGATGCGCTGCCGCTCGGGCCGTTCGAGCGATCCCAGCCCCGCCAGCTCGGTTGCTCTTGCATCTGGCGCATCGGCCGGCATGAAGAGCTCGTCGCTGAACGTCGCCGCGAGCATGTCCGGCAGGTACCGCCCCACGCAGTCGCCGGCGCCGCGGGCGTGTTCCTCGGCGAGCAGCGCCCACCCGAGGCGGCTGTGATTCACCTCGTCCTCGAGGATGGTGTGCATGGCCTGGCGACAGACGGGGTCACGCGCCCGCCTGACAAGCTCTCCCAGCAGCACCGTGCTCAGGGTTTCGGTCACGCAAGAGAGCGCCACGACCTCGTACAAGACCCGCTCTCTTCCGTCGAGGTCGGCCGGCGCCATCCAGCGCAGTGAAATCTGCGGCTCCGGCGGCAAGGCGCCGCCAAAGTGTCGGATCAGATCCCGGCAGAGGCTCGCGTGCCGGAGCTCGTCGGCGGCGGCCGCGGTGGCCATGTCGGCGATCGCGGCCGAGGCCCCGGACGCGACCAAGATCGGCGCGAGCGCGCGGAAGCGCTCTGCGGCCTCCAGCTCCGACCAGAGGCGGTGGCGCCACACGTGCGCCGCCATCTGGAGGACAGCGGCATCATTGGCCGGGCCGGACATCACTTGCCGCAGCAGCCTCGTCCTTGGTCGCCCGCTTTGCAAAAACTGGCGCAGCAGTTCGCGTTCGTGTTGGGACAGTCGTTCGCCCAGCAGCAGGGACATCCGCACGGGTCCGCCGCACGGCCGTGACCGGTGCCATCGAGTCGACATTCCAGCAGCCCACCGGATCCCGCCGCACCGCCGTTGCCGGCGGCCCCCGTGGAACCACCCGCACCACCGGCAGCACCACCCGCACCGCCACCCGCACCGCCCCCGACACCACCCGCGGCCCCCGCGCCACCACCCGCGCCGCCCGCGACTCCAGCCGCACCGCCGCCCGCGCCGCCCGGGGCCGTGTTCGCGCCACCACCCTTCCCACCACCCCCGGCGCCGCCAGGGCTGCCACCGTCGGCTCCGCCGGGGCTGGCTCCCCCGGTGGCGCCATCCGCGCTCGCATCACTGGCGCTGCCGGTTTCGGGCGTCCCTTTGCAGTCCGCGCCAAGCACGGCACCACCCAGCACGAGGATTCTGAACCAGCGATCTGTCTTCACCGCGAGCCTCGAGATTTAGTCATCAGCTGCATTTTGCACCGTGGAATCCTTTCACGATCATTGACCAACACGGCCGACAAAGAAATCTCGCGGCCGCAAATCGAGCACGGCCGTCAGGGTGGCGGCAGCGCGACGCGGGCAGGTTCCGCCCGCCAGGCACTACCGTCGCCAAGCTGTCCGTCGAGGTTGTCGCCCCAGCACCAGCGCGTGCCGTCTTCGCGAAGCGCGCACGCATGATCCGCCGCCACCCGGACCTGGACCCAGCCCCCCAGCGGACTGACGGTCGACACCTGCGTACCGGTCCAGCAGGCCAGCGCGCCGGCCGTCGTGATGCCGCACCCGCCACCGCTTCCGACGCCCACCGACCGCCAGGTTTCGCTGGACAGCTGCGTGGGCTCGGGCTGGCGAGCCGACCAGCAGAAGAGCTGGCCGCCCCCACGCAGGCCGCAGGAAACGTCGTCGCCGACGCTCACCATCTCCCAGCCGCCGCCCACCCCCACCTGGCGCGGACGCGGAGCTTCCAGAAGCTGGCCGTCATCGGCGCTGCCGGGGAATGGCCAGCACCAGAGCGTCCCGTCGCTGCGTATGCCGCAGCCCGAATAGCTGGCGGTGTCGACGCTCGACCACGATCGGCTGTCGCCCTCGACGCGCAGGAACAGCGGCGGCGCCACGGTCCCACGGAGCAACGCCGTCCCGACGCGGCTCATTCCAAAGCAGAACAGCCCTCCCTCGTGCAGCCCGCAGGTGAAGTTGTCGGTACCACTGACATCCACCCAGCGTCCCTCGTCAGCGTCGACGCGATAGGGAACCCCATCCTTGTCACGACACCAGAGCCGGTCCCCCGTACGAATGCCGCAGTTTCCTGCGAAGCGCACCCACCCTCCTTCGGCGCCGACCTGCTCCGGCTGATCGTGGGGCTTGCCCCAGCAATGCAGGGTCCCGTCGGCGCGGATCCCGCAGCGCGTGTCGACGCCGATCCAGTCGTTGTCGCCGTCGGCGCGTGCCGGTAGCGCCTTCTCGGCTGCGACGCCGATCCCCAGGCGGCCCTCGACGTTGGAGCCCCAGCACCAGAGCGTTCCATCGTCGCGGCGGCCACAGGTGTGGCTCCCTCCCGCGCTGACCGCGGTCCATCCGGGCGCCCCCCCCACCGGCAAGAGGTCCGGCAGCGCGCGCTGCTGGATCAGATCTCCGCTTCCCAGCTGCCCCCATTCGTTCCATCCCCAGCAGGCCAACCTTCCGTCAGTGCCCAGCTGGCAAGCATGCGACTGGAGCGAACGGGCGCCGGGGCTGATGGCCTGCCGGCCCGTGCTGGCGCTGACCGGCTGCGGCTCCGTCCACGACGGAACGGCTCCCCGGATGGGCCAGCACCACGCGGTGGCATTCGCACGAACGCCGCAGGCGCGTTCGCCACCCACCGCAATGGCGGTCCAGTCAGACTCTGCTCCCATGCGCACCGGCGTGAGCGGAGCGAGTGCGGCATCACGATCGGCTGAGATTTCCCGCGACCAGCACCAGAGGGTGCCGTCACGACGCAGGCCGCAGCCGCCGAAGGTCCCCACCGCGACCGCGGACCAATCGGACTCCGTGCCCACCTGGCGCGGAGAGCTGGGGCCCGCCGCCTGCACGCAGCCGTACGTGTTCGGCAGGGCGGCGACGCCGCCCCAGCAGGAGAGCGCCCCCGCCGCCTCAACGGCGCAGGTCTGGAATGCGCTCACGCTGACGGTCGCCCAGTTCTTGTCGGGAGCCACCGCCGTGGGCACGACCCGGCTCTCGAACGTTCCGTCGCCGAGCTGGCCCACGAAGTTGTCGCCCCAGCAGAAGAGGCGGCCACCGGCGCGGATCGCGCACGTGGTCCCGCCGGTTGGCCCCGGCCGGCAGCCATACTCGTAGGACGCGCCGGCACTCACCGCCCGCCAGTCGGCCTCGACTCCCACGCGCACGGGGGTGCTGCGCGTCTCCAACGTTCCATCGCCAAGCTGCCCGTATCCGTTGCCGCCCCAGCACCACAGTGTGCGGTCTGGCTGTACGACGCAGGTATGGCTGCTGCCGGCGGACAGGCGGGCGTCCGTGACGGCTACGGGCGCCGACGCCCCGGGCCGGAGCGCTTTTCCATCTCCGCACTCGAGACACAAACAGGACAGGAGCCCGATGATGAGCGCGCTCCCCCCTCGGCGGGTTGGGTCCACGCGATCCGACGACGCCATGCCTCCATTTCGCACCCGAGCGACCATCCGAACAATCAGTATTTGCCGAAAGCCATTGTCCGTGCCGAGCGAACAATGAAGGGTCCGACTCGTACCCGATCGCCGACGCTGCCAGCGTACGGGAAAGCCGTACGCTCGGGTTCCAAGAATCCTGATGGTGGGTCGGTCGGGACCCGAGTGATACTCGGATGGCTTGGTCTCGTCATCCGGCATCCAGGAGGATTCGTGAAGGCATATCGATCGCTGACAGCGTCGCCCGCGCTTTGGTCCCTCGTCGTCATCGCCGCAGCGGCCTGCGGACGCTCGGGCCAACGGGCCGACGCTGGCGCCGACATCGGCTCGACTGTTGGTTCCGGAGGAACCACGGGTGCGGGTGGCGCGGCCACCGCAGGCGCTGGCGGTGGAGCCCTGGGCGGCTCCCCTGGTTCGGGTGGCGCGAACGCGGGAGGGGGCGGACAGGCATCGGGAGGTGCGGCGGGGGCCGGCGGCCACCTGGCCGGAGCGGGAGGAGTGGCGGGCGCGGGCGGACGCGTGGCGGGCGCGGGAGGTGCGGCGAGCGCGGGCGGGGCCGGACCGGCGGGGGGCGCAGGGGGCGCCGGCGCGAGCGGCGGCTCGGTGATCGACGCGGGTCCCGAGGTCCAAACGGTTCGGAAGCGGGTCTTCCACCTGGTGAACGGCGCCCTCGGGAAGATCAAGGACTCTTCCGCCTCGGACACGAGGACCGGGCTGGAGACGGCGGACGCGGCTTGCACGACCGCCGGCAAGATGCACGGAGGTGGGCAATGGCAGGCGTGGCTTTCCAGCTCCTCGATGAATGCGATCGATCGGCTCGCCGACGTGGGGCCTTGGTACCGACTCGATCAGCAGACGATGCTGTTCGAGAACCGTGCTGCCATCGCGCAAGGTCCATTGGTTCCGATCGACGATCCTGCCGACGGCAATTCCCGCATTTCATTCTGGTCGGGTACGCTGCTTGACGGAACCGCCAGCGCCGCCAACTGCGCGGATTGGACGGAGTACGTCGGCGGCGTCAAGGCGACAGTCGGGCGGGCGGACACCGCTGGTCCAGGATGGGTCGCCCCGACGCTGCAGAGTTGTTCGACCTATCTGGCCCTGCTCTGCTTCGAGCAGTAGGGAGGTATCAAGGCGCGGCGGTGATCGTGAACGGCGCCACGACCCCCAGGTTGTGCAGGAGGTACTGGCCGTTCATCTGGGCAGGTCCCGAGGTCGGTCCACCGCTGAGAGCCCGGGCGTAGTCATCCAGCTCCGCGGGCATGCTGGCGGCGCGAAACAGCTGCTCCAGCGCCACCGTGAGCCGCAGCGTCCGGGCCGCCTCAATCTTCAAGTCGCTGGCTGCCTGGATCCGCGGAGCGAAAATGTGTCCGGGAAAACCGCCCATGTCGATGGCGACCGGTACCGCATCGGCCAGCGTTCCCGCGCCGCGCGTCCCCGCGTAGCGCAGAAACAAATACCCGAACGGCAGCGGCCATGTCATCTGGGAGGCCGCCGAAAGTGGTGGACTTCTGCCTTCGGGCCCCCCATTGCACACGTCCGGAATGCCAACCAGGAACGAAAGGCCACTGTAGTCCCCGGCTGGCGCGGCAATCTGGAAGGTCATTGCCGACGGATCCTCCGCGTTGACCAAGACAGTGCCGTAAGGCGCAGGAGCACCGTCGCCGCCCACCAGATCGACCGGGACGTCCCCGCCGGCGCGCAGCCGAAGCGCCGCACTCGATATGTAGAACCGGAAATTCGTCAGGGTGAGCGTCCCACCGTCGATCGCGAAAGGCTCGCCGAAAGTCACCGGGTTGCCGGAATGGCTCAATTCGACGCGGACGGTGATCGGCACCGTCGCGACGGCGCTTGCGGCCGGGTGCTCCAGACATTCTGCGAGCGGCCCCGGTGCACCGCCGTTGGAAGCCGACCCTCCCGTCCCTCCCGCCCCGCCCGTTCCCATCCCGGGCGCGCCGCCCTGATCGGGATGGCCCCCGGTGCCACCCTGCCCTCCCATACCAGCTCCCACCCTGCTCGAACCGCAACCAGCGAGGAGTGTGGCAAGCAGGGCAAGGACTTGCTTCTTCATATCCGCTCCTCCGTATCGGTGCACACGGATACATTGCGTCGAAGGCCAGGGAATTGTGACAACGAATGGTGCCAGTTCCCGACAGGACGATTCGGGTGCCGCCCCCGATACGGATCGTACTTTGCAAGTGAATCGATGGTGGACGTTGACGAACCACAAGCGTGCGACGACCGGCGGAGGCCCGTGCCTACCCGGTGGGGCTCGGACCGCTGGCGAAGGCGTGAGGCAAACGCGATTCGCCAGCGCGAAGCTCAGCGCTGGCGCGTCACGGAAGTGAATCTTGGTCACGTTCACGGAACGCTCGCGGCCGTTTCTCCGCGGGCGATTTGGCACCTCACAGGAGGGTCACCATGAGTCTCTTCAAGGACAGACGTCATGCGGGCCGCGCGCTCGCGATAGAGCTCGGGAAGTACGCGGGTCGCGCCGACATCATCGTTCTGGCGCTGCCTCGGGGCGGAGTGCCCGTGGCCTATGAGGTCGCCCAATACCTGGGTGCGCCGCTGGACGTCTTCGTGGTGCGCAAACTGGGCGTCCCTCGACATGAAGAGCTGGCGATGGGCGCGCTGGCCTCAGGCGGCTTGTGCGTGCTGAACAACGATGTCGTCCGAGATCTCGGGATCACCAAGGAAGACATCCTGGCGGCGGCCCGGGCCGAGATCCGAGAGCTGGGGCGACGTGACCGCGCTTATCGCGGTGACCGACCGCCCCTCGACGTCTCGGGCAAGACCGTGATTCTCATCGATGACGGCCTGGCCACGGGGTCGACCATGCGCGCGGCCCTCCAGGCGCTGCGCCAGCGCAATCCCGAGCACATGGTGGCGGCCGTGCCGGTCGCCTCGAAAGCGGCGTGTGCCGAGGTGTCCGAAGAGACCGATGAAATGATCTGCGTCGCAACCCCGGAGCCCTTCCGGGCGGTCGGCCTCTGGTACCAGGACTTCTCGCAGACCACCGACGAAGAGGTCCGCGCGCTGCTCGAAGCGGCCCGGCGCGAGCAACTGCAACGGGAACGAGGCTCGTCCGCGGCAGCGGCCGAGCCGTGAAAGGAGGGAATGATGGCGAAGCGAGACGATGCGGCACTGGCAAATGCGCTCGCCGAGACGGCGCGCCCGCTCCGCGGCTCCGTCGAAGACTTCGATCCGGTCATGGAGCTGGTGGACGACGCTCGCTGCGTTCTGATCGGCGAGGCCACCCATGGAACCCACGAGTTCTATCGGCTGCGCGCCCAGTTGACCAAGCGGCTCATCATCGAGAAGGGATTCTGCGCGGTGGCCGCCGAGGCGGACTGGCCGGATGCCTATCGTGTCAATCGGTTCGTTCGCGGTCTCAGCGCCGACGCCGACGCGGTCGAGGCCCTCAAGGACTTCCAGCGCTTCCCGGCCTGGATGTGGCGAAACGCGGACGTGCTGGACTTCGTCGGATGGCTGCGCACGCACAACGAAGCCCTCGAAGCCCCGAGGAAGGTGGGGTTCCACGGACTCGACCTTTACAGCTTGCACGCATCGATCGGCGCCGTCCTCCGCTACCTCGATCGGGTCGATCCGGAGGCCGCCCAACGCGCGCGCTATCGCTATGCGTGTTTCGAGCACGTCGGCGAGGATGCGCAGGCTTACGGCTATGCGACCTCATTTGGATTGACGCCCGGCTGTGAGCGCGAAGTCGTGTCGCAGCTGCTCGATCTGCAGGGGGCGCGGGCCAGCCTCTTGCGCCAGGACGGTCTCGCCCTCGAGGACGAGCAGTTCGAGGCCGAGCAGAACGCGCGCGTGGTGATGAACGCGGAGGAGTACTACCGTTCCATGTTCAAGGGCCGCGTCTCGTCGTGGAATCTCCGCGACGCGCACATGGCCGAGACGTTGGACGCGCTCCTCACCCATCTCGGTCGCCGCTTAGAAGACCCGAAGATTGTGGTGTGGGCCCACAATTCGCACGTCGGCGATGCGCGCGCGACCCAGATGGGCGAGGGGGGCGAGCTGAACCTGGGCCAGCTTGCCCGTGAGCGGCACCCCGGAAGCACCCTCCTGATTGGCTTCAGCACCTATACGGGCACCGTGACCGCAGCGTCGGCCTGGGGCGGCTCCGCTGAGCGCAAGGATGTGCGGGTGGGTCTGCAGGGCAGCTACGAGGAGCTCTTCCACCGCACCGCGGTCCCGAATTTCTTCCTCACCTTGAAGGACCTCGGCGAAGTCACCGGCGCGCTTCGTGAGCGGCGCCTGCAGCGGGCGATTGGCGTCATCTACCTGCCCGAGACGGAGCGCGTGAGTCACTACTTCGAGACCAGCCTGCCTTCCCAGTTCGACGCCATTTTTCACCTGGACCGAACCCGCGCGCTCGAACCGCTCGAGCGAACGACAGGCTGGGAGCGAGGTGAGCCCCCGGAGACATTTCCCAGCGGAATTTGAGAGGTATGCGATGAAAGTTCTACTTGCAACCGACGGCTCTTCGTCCTCGCATCCGGCCGTCCGCGCGATGGTGAACCGGCCGTGGCCCGCGGGCTCGATGATCCGGGTGTTGACGGTCATCGAAACCCCGCTGCCGGTCACACCGGAGGTCGCGGTGGCGACGAACTTCGTCGAAGAGCAGACCGCCAGACTTCAGAAGGACGCCGAGGCGGCGGTGGAAAGCGCGCGCGCGACACTCACCAAGCGGGGATTTCCGGTCGACACGCGCATCCGGGAGGGCAACGCCGCCCGAGAGATCGTCGACGAAGCCAAGGAATGGGGGGCGGAGCTCATCTTGATGGGCTCGCATGGACGAACCGGGCTGAAGCGCGTGCTGATGGGGAGCGTCGCCCAGTACGTCGTTTCGCACGCGCCCTGCTCGGTCGAGGTCGTCCGCGAGACCGGCGCCGCACGCCCGGAGACCGAAGGGAGAGGGCTCCGCAATGACGACGCGAGCCCATGAGATCGTCGTACCGGTCGGCGACGGGATCGCGTTGGCGGGGACGCTCAGCCTACCGGACGGCGCCCGGGCCGTGGTCGTCTTCGCCCACGGCAGTGGCAGCAGCCGGCACAGCCCGCGGAACCAATACGTGGCGCGCTTCCTCGAGAGTCGCGGTCTGGGAACGTTGCTGATCGATCTCCTCAGCGCCGCCGAGGAGAAGGCCGAGCGGTGGACCCGGCACCTGCGCTTCGACATCGAACTCTTGGCCGACCGGCTGACAGCGACCACCGCCTGGCTCTCGAGCGACCAGCGGACCCGGTCGCTTCTGGTGGGCTACTTTGGCGCGAGCACCGGAGCGGCTGCGGCGCTTGCGTCCGCGGCGCGATCGGCGACGCCCATCATGGCCGTTGTCTCACGGGGAGGCCGGCCTGACCTGGCCGGTGACCATCTGCCGCGCGTTCGCGGCCCGACGCTGTTGATCGTGGGCGGCGACGATGTTCCCGTCATCAGCTTGAACCGGGACGCTCTGGAGCGACTCCGCTGCGAGAAGAGGATGGAGATCGTCCCGGGCGCGACCCACCTCTTCGAGGAACTGGGCGCGCTTGAAACCGTCGCCGAACTGGCCGCCATTTGGTTTGCACGGCACTCGCGAGCGGGTGCCCGCGAACCTGCCGGTCAGGCCGAAGCCCCCGGAGCGCGCGGGCATCACGTGCGCTGATACAGCTGTACCTCTCGCGTGCAGCTGCGATACGGCTGCTCTATCATGGCCCCTCGTGGCGACCACCGGCCTACCGCTTCATCGACACGGAGGCGCAAGTTCGAGCGGGCCAAGACCGCAGGGATCGAGCGGATGGTGAACGGCATCGCGCTCACGCGGGCGAACGACGAAGCCCGCATCGCCGTCGGTAGGGAGCGGTTCGACGTTCTTTACGAGGCATGGAGGAGGAAGAAGACATGAGCACCAAGACAGTCGTCCCGAGGTTGGCCGCCGCGCTGGTGGTGGTTGCGCTGGTCCATGGTCCCTCGCCGGCGGGCGCCGCCGGCAAGCCCCCCGCCCCCTTCGACACGACCGCCATCGAGGAGCTGACCGGGGCAAAAGGCACGCTCGAAGCCAAGGAAGGCGTGTTCAAGGTCTCACTGCCCCGCACCGACATCAAGGCCACGGCCGCGGGCGTGCGGATGACCCCGGCGCTGGGCCTGACGGCCTGGGCCGCGTTCACCAAGGCGGGCAAGCACACCATGGTCATGGGGGACATCGTCCTCTTGGAAGATCAGGTGAACCCGGTGATGAGCGCCGCGCTCGACGCCGGGCTGGAAGTGACCGCGCTGCACAATCACTTCTTCTGGGATGCCCCCAAAGTGATGTTCATGCACGTGGGCGGCATGGGCGAGGAGCAAGTCCTGGCCATCGCGATCGGCAGGGTGTTCGCGCGCCTCAAAGAGACGTCCGGCGGCAAGGGCCAGGTCTTGAACGCCGACATCGATCCGGCCAAGACCAGCCTGACGCCGGCCAAGCTCGAGGCGGTGCTGGGAGGCTACAAGGGCGACCTCAAGGACGGCGTTTACAAGGTCGTCATCGGCAGGACCACCAAGATGACGATGGCGACGGGCGGATACACCGTCGGCAAGGCGATGGGCGTCAACACCTGGGCCGCCTTCGCCGGCAGCGACGATAGGGCCGTGGTCGACGGCGACTTTGCCATGCTCGAATCCGAGCTGCAGCCGGTGTTGAAGGCCCTGCGCATCGGGGGCATCGATGTCGTGGCCATTCACAACCACATGACCAACGAAACCCCGCGCATCATGTTCCTCCACTTCTGGGGCGTCGGTCCGGCCGAGAGCCTGGCCAAGACAATCAAGGCCGCGCTCGACAAGACGAAGCACCTGCCCCCGGCCCCATGAACGACGCTGCGCCATCATCCTGCGCGGCGCCGCCCGACTCCCGCGGTACCGCGTCAGGAAGCTTGAAAGAAGTGCTGAGGTACTTCCTTTACCTTGGCACCTTCGGCTTCGGGGGCCCCATCGCCCTGGCGGGTTACATGCAGCGCGATCTGGTGGAGAGGCGCGGGTGGATCACCAAGAAGGATTACGTCGACGGCCTGGCGCTGGCGCAACTCGCGCCGGGACCGCTGGCGGCGCAGCTGGCCATTTATCTCGGATGGGCCAAGGGGCGGGTGTTCGGAGCCACCGCGGTCGCCGCCGCCTTCATCCTGCCCTCGTTCTTGATGGTGCTGATCCTGTCTGCCCTCTATGTCCGCTATGGCGGCATCTCCTGGATGCAGAGCGCGTTCTATGGCATTGGCGCGGCGGTCATCGCCATCATCACCCGCAGCGCGCTCAAGCTGGTGAAGATGACGCTGGCAAAGGACTGGCTGCTGTGGACGCTGTTCGCCGCCAGCGCGATCACCACCGCCTGGACCGAGTCCGAGATCATCTGGCTCTTCGTGGGGTCAGGCGTCGTCGCCCTGGTGGTCCGCGCGCGCGGGACACGCGCGGCCCCCGTCGTGGCGATGATCCCGCCCGGCCTGCTGATGGCCCTGGCCACCGCTGGCTCGGCGGCCCTGACGGGAGCCGCGGTGACGTGGCCATTGCTGGCGAAGGTGACCGTCTACTTCGCGGAGGCCGGGGCATTCGTGTTCGGCAGCGGCCTGGCCATCGTGCCCTTTCTGCACGGCGGCGTGGTCAATCAATACCACTGGCTCACCGAACGACAGTTCCTGGACGCGGTGGCGGTCGCGATGATCACGCCAGGACCGGTCGTCATCACCGTGGCCTTCATTGGCTATCTGGTCGCCGGCCCGCTGGGAGCGATCGCCGCGTCGATCGGGGTGTTTGTTCCCTGTTACCTGTTCGTCATCGTCCCGGCGCCCTACTTTCGGCGCTTCGCCGACAACCCGAAGGTGCGGTCGTTCGTCGACGGGGTCACGGCCGCGGCGACCGGCGCGATTGCCGGCGCCGCCTTCGTGCTCGGTCGCCGGGCCCTCATCGATCTGACCACGGTGGCCATCGCGGTCTCGACCTGGCTGATCTTCACCCGCTTCAAGAAGATCCCCGAGCCTGTGGTGATCTTGGCCGCCGGGGTGGCGGGGCTGTTGCTGCGGCGGCCATGACGGCGCCGGCGTCCCTCCAAGTTCGACATGTCACCGTCGACCGCGACGGCCGGCGCACTCTCGACGACGTATCGGTGACGGTGGCGCCCGGCGAGATCGTGGTCGCGGTGGGGCCGAACGGCGCTGGAAAGACGACGCTGTTGGACACCATCATCGGCGCCGTGCCCGCCAGCGCCGGTGCCTGCTGGGCGGGAGATCAAAGGCTGGGTGGTCTGGCCGACCGAGCCCGGTGGCTGGGTTACCTCGCCGGGGAGGCAGAGCCGCCGCTGGAGGCCCGTGTGGAGGTCCTGCTCGATGACGCCGCCCGCGGCGGCGACGCGCGCTGGGCAAGCCTGCTCGAGGACCGCCTCGGTCTGAGACCGCTTCGCCGCGCCGGCGTCGGCGCTCTATCGCGGGGCGAGCGGCGCCGCATTCTGCTGTTCGAGGCCTTGGTCGGGAGCAAGCCGTTCCTGCTCCTCGACGAGCCGACCGGCGTCTTCGATCCGCTCCAGCTCCTCGGCATCATCGATCTTCTCCGGCAGATCGCGGCGCGCGGCGTGGGGCTGCTGGTCACGGTGCACCAGATGTCGGACGCCGAAGCCCTGGCCTCGCGGGTTTTGGTGTTGAACGCGGGCCACGTGGTGGGTCTCGGCTCGACCGCCGAGTTGCGGGCACTGGCCGGCGTCACGGACGCCGCATCCCTGCAGGAAACCTTCCTGGCCCTCCTCCAGGCCGAGCGGCCGGCGGTCGCGCCTTGAGGCGCGAGCTGGCGTTGGTGCTCGGGGCCAGGATCACCTGGCTCACCGCTGCGGTGGCCGCGGTCCTCATCGGCCACGGTTTCGTTCTGGCGGTCGACCTCTACACGGCGGGTTCCCGTTCGGCGCTCGAGAACACGCTCATGTCGCGGGAGTTCGATCCGCTGCTCGGGATCGTGCGCCCGTCGCTGGGCGGGCTCTACCTGGCACTTTCGCTGTTCGGACCGCTGATGGGCGCACGCGTGCTGGCGCTGGAGAAGGACCGACGCACGTTCCATGCGCGCCTCCTGGCTGAAGGCGGGGTAACGTCCTTCGTCGCACGCAAGTGGTTGGCGGCGCTCGCCGGCGCGGGGCTGCCCTGGTTGACCACGGTCATCATCCTTCTGTTTTGGCGCATGCTCGGCGGGCACCTGGCCCTGGCCGAAACCTCGATCGCGCTCGGCGGTCAGCTGCTGTACGCCGCCTTCGTGACCGCCGTCGGCCTCGTCGCCGCCGCGTTCACCCGGAGCTTTTCGCAGGCCGCGATCATCGCGCTACTCGCTGTCGCCTTCACCTGGGCGGTCGACGCCGCCGACGGGTTCTCGGCGCTGGCCTGGCTCGGCAGCGCGACGGCCTGGTCGCCGACCACGCACCTTCGGCCGTTCGAGCAAGGGGCGATCGAGCTGGGCGCGGTCGGATGGTTCGCAGGGGTGCTGCTCGGCCTCTTTGCCCTGGCCTGCGTCGGCTGCCGGTTCGACCTGCACGGCCGGCGCCGCGGCGTCGCCATCGTCGGCGCCGGGCTGGTTCTCGTCGTTGCCTGCCTGGCGCTCCGGCGGATGCCAGGAGCATGGGACATCAGCGAGGCGCGCCGGCACTCGCTGCCGCCCGCCGCCGCTCGCGAGCTGCGGACCTTGAACGGGTCTCTCTCGATCACCGCCAACCTCGACCGCGAGGACAGCCGCCGCCGCCAGCTCGAGAGCGACACATTGGCCAAGCTGCGCTTCGCCCGCCCCGACCTCCAGGTGCGCTTCCCCCCCGACGAGCGGAGGACCCCTTCCGCCCTGGACGCCGATGAGCGCTATGGCCGTCTCTCCATCCAAATCGGTGGCCGTTCGGTCCAGACCACTTCGACCAGCCGCCGCGAGATCGTCACGCTGCTCTTCGAGCTGGCTGGCCGGCCGCTGCCCGACTGGACGCAGCCCGAGTATCGCGGCTATCCCATCGTCGTCGAAGGCGGTAAGCGGCGGCTCGTCTTGCTCGCGGCCTACCTGGGCCTGCCTCTGTTCCTTGCTGCAGCGGGCCTCGCCATGACCATCAACCGGAGGAAACGAACATGATCGCTCCGTCTCTCGGCATCATCACCATCGCGCTCGCATCGCTCTTCTCGGCCACGGTCAGCTTCGACAACGACGAACCCGGCGGCCCTGCCAAGGCGTTCGAAGGCCTGATCGGCGACTGGCGCGTCGAGCAGGCCGACGGCAAGCGGGGGCTCATGGTCGACGGCACGCGCTGGCGGCAAGGCACGCCCTCCGCCAATCTGGCCGATCAGGCCAAGCGCCTGTACGGTGACCGCTATGCCGAGTTCCTCGACGGCGTGAAGGCCTTCGCCTTCTTCCCCCTCGCCGTATGGAGCGGCGAATGCAAAGGCGACCGAAAGATTTCGGTGCGCTTTTATCCGATTGCCGGCCGCATCGATCAGGGCGCCGGCATCGCCTACGACATCGGCGACGACGGCAGCTACTGGGGCGTCCGCGCCAATGCGCTCGAAGACAACCTGCTGTTCTTCAAGGTCATGCGCGGAAAGCGAAGCATCCTGCAGACCGTCCGCGGCGTCGAGACCAGCACCCGGACCTGGCACACGCTGGACGTGACGATCAAAGGGACCGACCTGGTCGCGACCCTCGATGGAAAGGAGCGCCTCCGCCGCAAGCTCGACCGGGTCCCGACCGGTCGCTGCGGCCTATGGTCCAAGGCCGACTCGAAGGTGTTGTTCGACGATTTCAGCGTGGCGCCGTGAACGCGGCGCCCGTTCGGCTGGCGTTCAGGAAGCGGGGGTAAGCCTGGCATGATGCGTGTGCTGGTCGTTGACGATCACGCGGACACGCGAAAGCTCCTGGTGCGAAACCTGGAACTGGCGTCGTACGGCGTGAAGGCGGCGGGTTCCTGTGATGAAGCGGAGGCGGCCTTGGCGTTGGGCGCGTTCGACGTCGTGATCCTGGACGTCATGCTCCCGGATGGCTCGGGCATCGACCTGTGCCGCCGCTTGCGCGGCGCTGCCATGCAGGTGCCGATCCTGCTGCTCACGGCGCGGGGCGAAGTCCGGGACCGCGTGGACGGGCTCGACGCCGGCGCCGACGACTATCTCGTGAAGCCTTTCGCGGTGCTGGAGTTGCTGGCGCGGGTGAAGGCGCTCGGGCGTCGGGGGCCGGTCCTGCGCGGCCGAACGGTCAGGTTCGGTCCGGTGGCGGTCGACTTCGAGGACCGCCGCGTGCGCGTCGACGCCCGCGACGTTCCGCTGACAGCCAAGGAGCTGGCGATCGTCGAGGTACTCGCATCCCGGCGCGGTGGCGTGGTGCCCCGCGACCGGTTGCTCGAGTCGGTCTGGGGTGACGTCTCCGAGTCAGCGGCCGCCAGCCTGGAGGTCCTGGTCGCGCGCATTCGCCGCAAGCTCGGGGAGGCGGCCACCGTCCTTCGCACCCACCGGGGCGTGGGATATTCATTTGAGTGGAGCGAATGAAGCGTCGGGCGCACACGCTCGCGGGGCACGTCGCCGCGGTGCAGACCGCCGTCACGCTGTCGGCGCTCGCCGCGGTCGCCGCGATCACCGCGCTCACCGTCAGCGTCCTGCTCTCGAACCGAACCGACCACCAGCTCCGAGACGTGGCGGTCCGGGTGCTATCGGTCCTGGACCGGCTCCCTCCCGAGACGACGGACGCCCGCTGGATTGCCTACGAGACCGAGGAGCAGCGCTCCCCTGGCACGCGCATCGAGGTGCGCGACGCGGCGGGTTCACCGTTGGCGACCGTGGGTGAGGTATTCGGGTTGCCCAACCGTCAGGTCGGCTGTGCCAACTACGAGGTGGTCCGGGTCTGCGGCGCACGGTCAGGGCGCTTCTCCGTCGTCGTGGGGGCGCCCCGGGCGGCCGATGAAGCAGCTCGGCGCTATCTCATCCTCGCCCTCATCGCCGTGACGATGGGCGCGGGCATGAGCGTGACGGTCCTGAGTCGCGCCATCACCCGACGATCGCTGCGGCCCCTGGCCGGCCTGGCCGCGCGGATCGCAGCCGTCGAGCCCGGCGATGGCGCCCGTGTGGCGGGAGAGAACAGCCTCGCCGAGCTCGACGCGCTCGCGTCTCGCTTTGACGATCTCCTGCTCCGGTTCGAGGAGGCGCTCGGGCGGGAGCGACGGCTCACCGCCCAGGCTTCGCACGAGCTCCGCACGCCACTGACGCTGGCGCGCGCCGAAATCGAGGCGCTCGCCGCACCAGGGGCCGATCCGCAGGCCGTCACGCGCGCGCTGGCGGCGGTCGACCGCCTGGCCGACCTGGTGGACGCGCTGCTGTGGTTCGCCAAGGCGCAGGCGCGCCTCGACGATGGCGCGATGGAGATCGTCAACCTCGCCGATCTGGTGCGGGCCCAGGTCGCCGAGCGCGGGGGGGCCGACCGTCATGCGCCGGTCGTGTGCCACCTGCCCGACGAGGCGCTGGTGCGGGGCGATGAGCGCCTGCTGGGACGTATCACCGCCAACCTCATCGACAACGCCCTGAAATACGGGGCGTCGGTGATCATCGACGCTGGCGCCAGCGACCACCGTCTCGAAATCACGGTCTCGAACACCGGCCGCATCGCTGCCGATGTCCAGGCGCGGCTCTTTGAGCCCTTCTTTCGAGGCAACGGCAATGTCGTCAGCGCGATTGCCGGGTTCGGCCTCGGCCTGCCCTTTGCGCGAGCGGTCGCCCGTGCCCATGGCGGCGATGTCGCATTGGATCCCGTTGCAGGAGACCACACGACGTTCCGCCTGACCCTGCCGTTGGTTGCCTGGAACGACGCACCGGAAACCCGCGCCGTGGATTAATGCTCGTTCGGCTGCCGTTCAGGCGGCGCGGTTACCACGGTGGTTCACCAACCAGGAGACCATCCGTGAAACCAAGCGACCGAAACAGCACGACCCGCGCGTCCACCATCATCGCCACGATTGTCATCACCTTCGGTCTCGCCACCGCATGCGCGAGAGCCGCGGCAGCTGGCGAGCCCGCGCCGGTGCGGGCGCTGGCGAATGTCTTCGAAGGCACCCTCCGGGACACCGATCCGATCCCAGAGGTGAGCACGGCCGAGCTCCAGGCGGCCCTCAAGGACCCGAAGGTGGTCGTCCTCGACGCCCGCCCGTTCCCCGAGTTCGCCGTCAGCCACATCCCGGGCGCGCGCAGTGTTCCCGGCAAGCCGGGCCTACCTCCCGCGCACTACACCGCCGACGCAGCCGAGATCATCAAGAAGGTCCCCGATCACGCCCAGGCGCTGGTTCTCTACTGCAACGGTCCCTATTGCGGCCGAAGCAAGCGCTTCGGCGCCGAGCTACAGAAGGCTGGCTACAAGAACGTGCGCCGCTACCAGCTCGGAATCCCGACCTGGCGGGCGCTGGGCGGCGTCACCCAGGTCGAAAGGGAAGCTCTAGCGACGCTGCTCCGCACCGACGGCACCGCGGTGCTGATCGACGCGCGCGAACCGGGGGCCGCGGGGCCTCCCCTCGCCAACGCGCGCTCCATCGTGCTGGCGGAGGCGTCCAAGGCCAAGGACGACGGTCGCCTGCCAATGTCCGACCACAACACGCGCATCTTCGTCGTTGGTGACAATGGAGCGCAGGCGCGCGCCGTCGCCGAAGCCATCGTTCGGGACGCCTTCCACAACGTGTCGTTCTACGACGGCGCCGCCGGAGACCTGCCCGAGCTCTTGAAGCTCCCCCCCAAGTAGCTTCGCCTGCGCGCCCGCGAGGAACCTCATCCTTCCTCCTCTGAAGGCTCGTCCTCGGGCGGTCGCGGCGGCGCAATGACCCGCACGCGCCGCACGGCCCGGGGCGACGTCTCCAGGACCTCGATGACCACCCCCCCCTGCGCCGCCAACCGCGCTCCGCGCTGTGGGACCACGCCGCCCGCCAGCACGCTGCAAAGGCCGGCGATGGTCGTGATGCCTTCAGGCTCTTCGAGGTCCACGTCCAGCTCGCGCCGAACGTCGCGGATCGCAACCTCCCCGCGCACCAGCAGGCTTCCATTCGGCTCCCGAATGACGGGATCGGCCGCCTGCCGATCGTGCTCGCTGAAGAACTCGCCGGCCAGCTCCTCGACCAGGTCCTCGAACGTGACCAGGCCCGCCACCGCGCCGTGTTCGTCGAGGAGGATCGCCAGGCGCTGGCGCTCCCGCTGCATGAACTGCAGGAGCTGAGGGGCCGGCGTCGTCTCGATGAACGCCTTCACCGGCCGGAGCACGTCGGCAAGCACGACCAGCTTCCCTTCCCACGCCAGCGGCAGGAGATCCTTCGCCGTGACGTAGCCGACGACGTTGTCCAGCGTCCCGTCGTAGATGGGGACGCGTGAGTGCCGCTGTTCGAGGAGGCACTGGCGGATCATCTCCTGGGTCGCGCTCCGGGGGAGCGTCACCATGCGGTTGCGCGGGACCATGATGTCCGACCCCGTCAGACCTTCGAATTGCAAAGCGCGCGACGTCAGCTCGGTCGTGTGCTGATCGAGCTCGCCGGTTTTGGCCGCTTCCTCGACCAACTGCTGGATCTCCTGTTTCGACAGGCGCGACTCGGTGAAGTTCGTGCTATCGGCAAACGGTTTCAGGACGATGTTCGAGGTCACCGTCAGCAACCACACCAAGGGCCGCGCCACCCAGGAGAGCGCCAGCAGGAAGCGCGACATCAACAGCGCGTAGGGCTCGGCCGCTCGCAACGCCAGCGACTTCGGGACCAGCTCGCCGAACACGAGAGATAGATACGAAATGAGCGCCACCACGATCCCCAGCGCGATGTCGTGCGCGTGAAGGCCAATCCAGGGCGCGTCGCGCAGCAGAGGCTCGAGGTGGGCGGCGACGGCCGCGCCTCCAAAGGCGCTGGCGGTGGTTCCCACCACCGTGATGCCGATCTGAACGGTCGCGAGAAAGCGTTCCGGATCTCCACGAAGCGTCGCCAGCGCCTGGGCGCTGCGCCGGCCCGCTTCGAGCAGGGTCTGGATGCGTGTCTTGCGGACCGAGACGACGGCCATCTCGGCGCCTGCCAGGATGCCGTTGGCCACGATGAGGAGGAAAACAGTCGAGAGCTCAATCAACATGGCGCTTGTCCAGACTCGGGACGATTGTCCGTGAATTGCGAAAGACGAGGCCCGAGCTCGCGCGGAAGGACGCGGGCCACAAAACGCGCGAGCTCCGCGTCATCTCGTACCAACAGCACTTTCATGGTGCCCCAGTCTACAGGGCGGCTCGCGCGCCAGGCAGCGCCGCCGGCCGACTACGTTTCCGACAACGATTGGCGAAAGGCGACCATCGCAGAGCGCGTGAACCCAGCGCCTTCGTAAAAGCGGTGGGCTCGGTGGTTGTCGGCGTCCGTCAGCAGCGTGATTCGCTGGCAACCGGCTGCCCTGCAGCGCCGGATCGCGGCCTCGACCACTGCTCTCCCGATGCCAGAGCTCCGAGCCATCGGTTCGATCACCATGTCTTCGAGCGACGCTACGGGCGCTCCCAGCGCCGTGCTCACGGTGTACAGAAGGGTCGCCATCCCGACGATCCGGCCGTTCCACACCGCCACCAGCACCGTGCCGACGGCGGGGTCGTCCAGGATGCGCTCGAGCCCCCGTCTCTGACGGTGGACATCGGGACGAAACTCCCGCTCCTGGGCGAACAGAATCCCAAGCAAACGACAGAGATCATCGACGTCCGCAGAGGCCGCATCCCGAATTTCCGCAGGGCCAGTCTCCATCACCCCCGCTTACCACGTGGGCGAACGCAAGGGGGTTCCCCGGTCAGGGAAGCCGATCGTAGGTGCCGAGGAGCGTATATCCCCACTGCCGTCGACCGAGTTCGGCAAGCGCCTCGGCAGTGCCGCCGCTGTTATCGATGTCGCAATAGAAGACGTAGGCCCACGGGCGCGTACGCGCCGGTCTCGACTCGATTCGCGAGAGGTTGAGGCCGTGTGTCTTGAAGACGGTGAGGATGTCACACAGAAGCCCTGGCTGATCCCCATCGGGGTGAATGACCAGCGATGTCTTCGAACGGGCAAAGCTTGCCTCGGATGCGTTGCTTTTCGCACGCAGGACAAGGAATCGCGTCGTGTTGCGCGGATCATTTTGCACCCCAGGGGTCAGCAGGAGATCGTCTCGCGCGATCGAAAAGGTCATCGGGACAATCGCCGCCGCGTTGCTCGTGGGGTGGTCGAGCAACCGCCTACCCGAGTCGACGTTCGAGTTGGTATGGGCGACCTCGACGTCAGGAAGGTTGTTGCCGATGAACAGGGTGCACTGTCCTTCCGCCATCGGCATCACGTAGAGGGTCTTCACAAGAGCAAGGGGCGCGTTGGCGATGAGGTCAAACCCTACCGAAAGGCTGAGTTCCCACTCGACCAAGACCGCGTTCTGCAAGAGGTTGTCTTGTGTGAGATGAACGGTTCCCGCCTCGGAATTTTCGATGGGCACCACCGCGATCGACTCCAGATCCGACGAGGCGCGCTTCAAGGCGTCGGGGATGGTCCGCGTGAACGCGACGACGGGAGTTTCCCCCTGTTCGCGACTGAAGAACCCCTGCACGCGCCGAGCGGCTTGGTCGCTGAAAGTACCTTCCGGGCCCAGAGCGTAGATGGTCTTGGTCAGCATTCGTCTTCGTGTCGTTCTTGCCGACTATGGCAGGAGGCGTCAACTGTCAAGAATGAACCCGCAACATCGTCGCTCGCGATCCGCCATGGCCGCCGGTGAGCATGACGACCCGCAGACCCTCTTCATGAAGCTGGCGGAGAACCTCGGCTGTGTTCTCTTTGATCGGGTCCGCCACGCCGACCAGACCGGCGACCGTCGTGCCGACAGATTGTGCGGTAGGTCAGTGATCAGCTACAGCTGGTTGCAGGAGAGATTCGCCGGGGCGCAGATGCCGCTGCCGAGCCCGGACTGGCACGTGGGATACCCGGCCTCGGTGCAACTGGTGTCGCGGGAACATTGGAGCGAGCAGACGGAAACGCCAGCGTCGCCAGTGCCGCAGGTGAGGCAACTCCTCCCAGGCCCGCATGGTTGTCCGCAGCCGGTCGCGAACGTCTTGCAGGTGCCACTCTGGCAACTCACCGAAGCCCCGCTTTCCCGCCATACCGCCGAGCCGTCGTCGGTCGTGGGCGCTCCCGCGGCACAACCGCAACGCGGGTACGAGAGGTCGCATGCGCTCTCGAGCGTCGCGAACGCTTGGGCCTCCGTCGAGCGGAGACCGAGCCAGACGCCCGCCCCGCAGCAGTTGGTCGTGTGTGCGACGGTCACGCAATCTTTGTCCTTCGCGCAGGAACGATCGAGCGTCTCGACCTGCTGGCATGCGCTGCTGCCGGCACCGCCGCCACGTCCACCGCCGCCTATTCCAGCGAAGCCGCTTCCACCGAGGCTCGCGACGCCGCCCGCCCCGCCCGATCCACGCCCGCCGATTGCCGTCGCTCCGGCGGATCCACCCGCGCTGCCACCGCTCCCTGGTCCCACACCGCCTGAGCCCCGGCCGCCTCCGCCGACGTCACCAGCAGTTCCGCCACTGCCGTCGCGCACTCCTCCCGCGCCTCCCGCCGCTCCGGGAGAGCCCCCGGTCGACATGGCATTGCCGCCCAATCCGGCACCGCCCGATCCAACGCCGCCCGTTCCGGCACTTCGACCGCCCGCTCCCGCCCCTCCGTCAGGCGACGAGCCATGGCCATTGCCGCCGCATCCGACGACGGCAGTCAGGATGAACCAACAAAACGTGCCGCTGAACAACTGCTTCGTCATCATCGACTCTCCTGAGGAAGGCGGGCGGGGTGAGGCGCAGGCGATTGAATCGGCGTACCTTGCGAGCGGCAAAAACCACTGTCGGTGTGACAGATTTGTCGGGCCTCGGTCGCCGCCCCGCCGGGATCGCGAGGCGTTTCGCGGGAGCAATGCAAGTCGAGGACCACAAAAGGACCTCGGCCTATCACACAGACCAAGCTCAGATCGAAGGCGCCATCAGGGGCCCGCGGGGCGCCTTCACGCGGGGAGCTGGATCAGGAAGCAGGTCGGCCATTCAGGTGTGTCGGTGACTCCTATCGCGCCACCGTGCGCTTCGAGGGCGCGCTTGCAGAAGTAGAGACCAAGCCCGGCGCTCCCCTCGATGTCAGTGGCATCCTTACCGCGCTTGAACTTCTCGAATATGCGGTTGCGATCGTCGGCCGAGATGGGCGGCCCGTCGTTTGCGATCGCGATCTCCACCCCATTCAATGGGCGCGTAGCGACCGCGATCCGTCCCTTCCGGGGTGTAAACCGAAAGGCGTTGTCGAGGATGTTCTCGAGAACTCGCCGCAGAATGGCGCGGTCCGCCGTGACCACGAGATTGTCGTCCGACGGGGGGAGGATCCGGATCTCTCCCTTCTCGGCGCGCGCAGCGTACGACTGAATGATGGACCTGATGAGCTTGGTCAGGCTGATTGCTTCGCGTTGCAGCAGGAATGTCGACTGTTCCAACCGTGAGATCGTCAGGAGGTTGCCGATCATCGTGCGCAGGCGGGCAGAGGCGAAAGAGGCATCCGTGATCACCTCGGCCAGTTCGCCCGACGAAGCCACAGGTTGCCTCTGCATCCACTCGAGCGCCGAATGGACGACGTGGAGCGGATTCTTCAGATCGTGGACGATGAATTCCATGAGCTCGCGATGTTCGCGTTGCGCGTCCTCCAACGCCGAATGACGTCGTTGAAGCTCGTCCCGCGAAGTCTGCAGAGCGTCGCGCGAATCCTTCAGCGCGAGGAGCATGTTGACACGGGCGACCAGGATGGCGCGGTCGATGGGCTTTTCGAGGAAATCGTCCGCGCCAGCTTCCAGCCCTCTCAGCCGGTGCTCTCGATTCGAGTGCGCGGTGATCAGGACGACAGGGGTGTGCGCCCGTTCCTTGCTCGCCCGGATGTGCGCGAGGACATCCAGTCCACTCAAGCCTGGCATGACGAAATCGAGCAGGACCAGGTCGGGAGCGCTGGCTTCGAACGACGCTATCGCAGATGGGCCGTCGGCGACGGCGATCAACTCGTGCCCCAGGCGGGCAAGGGAAGCCTCCAAGACCTTGAGATTCGCGGGCTGGTCATCCACCAGCAGTATGCGTCTACGCATCAGCCTGGGTTCTCGTTCAACATCCGCCAGGAGGGGTCAGGGATCACCCATTGCGTCGGACGAGCGTCGTCGTCTCATTGACGTCGTCAAGAAACTGCCACAGCGCGGCCCATTGGCTGGCAGCACCCCGCCAGGCCGCCCTGAGAGCGGACCTCTCCGTCGGGATCAGAAGGGCAAGCTCCGTCGAATCCTGCGCGTGCTCATGCTCGAGCGTCTCGTGGAGATCCAACCACGCGAGGGCATCCTTCGATAGGAAGTGCTGCCGGCGCATCTCGTCGGCGAGGCACAGGTCCATCTTTTCGGCGAACACCTCACCAACGACCAGCGCACCCACGGCTTCGTAGGAATCTTCCGCGGCGAACGGTCGGCTGCAGGCCTCCGACATCCGGCGCCCGGCTCGGAGCAGGACGTCGTCGCCGCCCGGTGGGCGCCAAGGTGAAAGTGCCGACACAAACCGATCCAGGAGCACGCTATGGATTTGTTCGAAGTCTCCCGCACCCAGTTCGTCATTCAATTGCTTGGCGAGCAGCGACGAGATGCGCGGATCGTCGATCTTCTCGATCGTCTTCGCCAGCCATCGAATGAAATGCGCCGAGATGCCTTCTTTCAAGTTGGCCATCAGGACCCAGACTGCCGCGAGGTCGACGGGGCCGCGCCCGAAGGGGACGAAGAACGGATGCGCGGCCACGTCGTGACGGTGAAATGCGGCAACGATTTCATCGGCTGGTCGTGGGTCGCCCGCCGCTCGCACCTCGGTTGCTCCGAACGCGTTGGATCTCGTCATGTCAAAACCTTCCCCGGCATCTTGTTGACTCCGAGCTCGAGGCATCGGGCGACTGCCTTCCGGAACGGCTCCCTCTCGAGAGGCTTGGTGAGGTATTCATCGACACCCGCCGCACGAGCCTTCTCCTCATCGCCCTTCATTGCGTACGCGGTCACGGCGACGACGATGATCTCGCGCGTGCGCGGATCTGCCTTCAACCTTCTGGTTACCTCCAATCCATCGATGTCGGGAAGCTGAAGATCGAGGAGCAACAATTCCGGGCCAAACGACTCGACGAGCGCCAGTGCCTCGAGCGCGTTACGCGCAGTGCGCAGCTCGTACTTGCTCAAGAGGAAAGTGACCAGCTTGAGATTCGCAGCGTTGTCGTCAACCGCGAGGATCCGCCGCTTCTCCCCGATCATGCCGACGGGCCCTCCAGCCTGGAAGGCAGCAACATCCGTAGTTCGTCCGCCAGGGTCGCGGGGCCCCTATCGCCCTTGGCAACCACGGCCTGTGCCAGCTCCCGCAGACGCTCGTGATCGTGAACGGTCAGGTCCTTCATGGTCCAAACGATCACAGGGGTCCGCAGGTTGGCGGGATCTCTTCGGAGCCGGACCAGAAACTCGAAGCCGTCCATCGCAGGCATCAAGAGATCGAGGACGACCGCCAAAGGACGTTGGGCGGTGGCGAACGCAAGCCCTTCGGCGCCATTGGGACAGCACTGAACTCTATGGCCGAGCTGCCTGAGCTTGGCCTCAATCAACCTGAGCGCGGAGGGATCGTCATCCACAACGAGGATCGAGCTGTCACTTCGTTCCGGGAGCCCCGCGCGATGGAGAGAGGCGATGAGATCGGCGCCGTTCAAGGGTTTGGTCAGATGATCGTGGACCGAGAACCCCCCGACGAACCCACGGTCGGCCACCACGCTGACCACGACGACAGGCGTCTCGGTGTTCTTGCCCTCGATCCTGATCTGATGGAGGACCTCGAGGCCCGTCATGTCGGGGAGCAATAGATCGAGCGTGATCGCGTCAAAGACGCGGCCGGCGCAGGATGCGATCGCCTCTCCGCCGGTGGCCGCGAGCTCGACGCCGTAGCCCGCCTTGTAGAGGGTCTGCAGCAAGAAGGCACGATCCCGCGAGTCGTCCTCGACCACGAGGATGCGTGGCGCCTGGCTATCGGCGGAGGGCGGGTCCGGAACTTTGTCCCCTGGGTCGGGGGGGCTGGCGACGAGCGGCAAGATGACGAAGAAGACGCTGCCCGAACCGATCACGCTCCGGACTCCGACCGAACCGCCTTGGGCCTCGACGATTCGTTTGGTCAGCGCGAGACCGAGGCCAGTTCCAGCATGTTTCTTGGCGATACCCGCGTCGAGTTGCTGGAATTCGACGAACAGTTGCCCGAGCTCGGCCGCGGCGATTCCAATACCGGTGTCCTCCACTTCGAGACGGAACATGTCCGCGCCTTCCCGACGCGCTCGCACTGAAACGGTGCCGCCTTCCGCGGTGAACTTCAGGGCATTGGACACGTAGTTGTAGAGGACCTGCTTGAGCCGAGACGGATCGAGTATGACGCTCTCGAGGTTGGCATCGACGTTCACCTGGACGTCGATGTGCTTGGACACGGCGACACTCCGCAGAACCGCCATCGCGTCGGTGATCAGATTGGAAAGATCCACCTTCTCCGGGCGAAAGGTGAGCTTCCCGGACTCGACCTTCGCCAGGTCGAGGACATCGTTGATGAGCTGCAGGAGGTGACGACCGCTGCTCAGAATCTCGCCGAGGAAATCCTTGTATGAGGACGAATCGGCGCCGACCTCCCCGCTGTGGAGGAGATCCGCGAAGCCCATGATCGAATTGAGCGGCGTTCGCAGCTCGTGCGACATGTTGGCCAGGAACTCGCTCTTGAGGCGGCTGGATTCGAGAATGCGATGGTTCTGCGCCTCCAGCTCGGCGCTCTTGGCGCGCATATCCTCAAGGCTCCGGCGCTCACTGATATCGAGCACGAACGCGATGCACTCCGAATCGTTCAACATCGCCACGCCCAGCAAGATGGGTATTCGGTGGCCGTCCTTGTGGAAGTATTCCTTTTCCCACGGACGGGTAACACCGCGCGCCTTGAGTTGCTCCACCGCCCGGTCGTCGAGATGGCGGAATTCAGGGGGCGTCATCTCCACCCACTTGACCCGCCCAGAGACCAGCTCTTCCCGCGAATAGCCAAAGGTCTCCAGGAAGGAATCGTTGGCTTCCTTGATGTTGCCGACAAGATCGCAAACCAGGATCCCCATGATCCCCGACTCGAGGAGGCGGCTGAGCGAGCGTTGACCGAGGTGAGCTCCGTCGTCCGCCTCGTGTTCCTGATGCCGCGCACGGGTGATGGCCGCGACGTATCCGTCGCCGATGACCGCCATGGACCGGCTGGAGAGACGCTGCCCGGCCTGAAGGGCACCGGACAGCAGAACCGGGCGTGTCCCCAGCTCTTCGATCAGCGGCGCGACGAGCCCTCGCGTCAGAAAATCGGCGACGTCGCTCCACGCCGAAAAGGCGATTCCCGCCCCGGCGAGGGCGGCGCCGAGTGCCGTGAGCGCGGCCTCGAGCGGGCGCCAATCTCCCGCAATCCCTTGCTCCAGCAGGCCGACGATCGCCTGCGGCACTGGCCTTGATCCCGTCATCTGCTTTCCGAGCGCGGCCAGCTCAGGACGATCGGCGACCAGTCGAGAACAGTCGCGAAGGAGCCCGGGCATTCGAAGGGTCCAGACACTCCAGAAGTCGGCCAGCCCCTGATGCTCCTCGACCGCAAACCACGACGGGGTCATTGCGTCGCGCGCCCCCGTCCGGGGGGACTCGGAAGACCAATTCTCTGGCGTCTGGGCCATAACCGCTCCCCCTATCCCCCCTGGGACGCCACAAGTCGACGTAATTCCCGTGCGGATTGTCTCAGATGCCTGAGTGGTTGTCGAGGGTGTCGTTTCGCGTTTTCGTTTTTGCCGGTTCCTTCGGCACCAGCTTCATCCCGCACTTCGGGCAGCGGCCTGGCTTGTCCGCAATGACCTCGGGGTGCATCGGACAGGTGTAGACGGTCGCCTGCGGGTTGCCGGCCGACCCGGCTTCACCGGCCGGGGCAGCCGGATTCGACGGATCCAGCGCTGTCGGGCGCGGTTTTGGCTCAGACGCGTAGGCCACGGCGCTGAAAGTCAGAAGGACCGTGGAAACGATGCTCTTCAATCCCGGTCGGGCGGACAGCTCAATGCGCATGGGGCTTCTCCTTGGTTGTGTTCACCGGCTTTGGCTTCACTGGCTCGTGCGGGTGGGCGCGATCGAAGGCCTCGGCCCACTGCACAATCTTGGCGAGGTCGTCCCCCGCGACAGTTCCAGGGTCGTCGGACGGCATCGTCGCCTTCGCCGCCACGCCGACGCCGAGCGCCTTCCGGATGGCCGCGGCGGCCTCATCCGCGTGGTGTCCTCCAAACGGATAGCGGTCCATCGCCAGATGTTCGAGAGCCTTGGGCTTGGCCTTCGCCTTCTGGCCCGAGGTTGTGTGGCAACGAAAGCAATGCCGTTCGAATGCCGGCTTCGCGGCTGCATAGGCGGCCAGCTCGTCGGGCGTCGGCTTGACGGCCTGCGAGCGTCGATGGCCGGCGTGCCCGAGGGCTGCGCCCGCGGCGCTCAGGAGAACCGTCAGAGTCAACGCACTCAGCAACTGTCTCGCCGGCCAAAAGGATCGATCTTGAACCCGTGACATCGTCTCTCCTCGTGACAACGCTCTGGTCTTGAAACGCGCGTCAGCCTCACCTCCCCGCGCAGCGAACGTCACCACTCCCTTCGCGTCTGTCAATTGTGTCCGCGCCGGTCACAGTGCGATCGGGCTGGGTCATTGTTCAAAGATCGGCGCGCCGCAGGCGCAGGGCATTGGCAATCACGGACACCGAACTGAAGGCCATCGCCGCCGCCGCCATCACCGGTGTCAGCAACACGCCCCAGAACGGGTAGAGAATGCCCGCCGCGATGGGCACGCCCAGGCTGTTGTAGACGAAGGCGAAAAACAGGTTCTGCTTGATGTTGGCCAAGGTGGCCCGGCTGAGCTTTCGCGCGCGGACGATGCCACGGAGATCACCCTTCACCAGCGTCACGCCCGCGCTCTCGATGGCCACATCCGTTCCGGTCCCCATCGCGATCCCCACCTGGGCCTGGGCCAGCGCGGGGGCATCGTTGACCCCGTCGCCGGCCATGGCCACCACCCGCCCCTGCGCCTGCAACCGCTTGATGGCCTCCGCCTTGTCCGACGGCAGCACCTCCGCCATCACTTCGTCGATGCCCAGCTTGGCCGCAACCGCCTGCGCGGTGGTGCGATTGTCGCCGGTGAGCATGACGACCCGCAGACCCTCTTCATGAAGCTGGCGGAGGGCCTCGGCTGTGTTCTCTTTGATGGGGTCCGCCACGCCGACCAGGCCGGCGACCCGACCCGCGACAACGACGAACATCACAGTTTGGCCGTCGGTGCGAAGCGCCTCGGCCCGCTCGGTTGCGGCCCCCGCCGTCACCTTGAGCTCTTCGAGCAGCTTGGCATTGCCGAGCGCCACCGGACGGCCGTCGACCTCCCCCGTCACGCCCTTTCCGGTGACGGAGCGGAACGACGAGGCCGAACCGAGCGACACGCCCCGGCCCTTCGCGCCCTCCACGATGGCGGCGGCCAGGGGATGTTCGCTCCCGCGCTCGAGGGTGGCAGCCCAACGAAGCAGGTCCTGCTCCGTGATGCCGCCGTCGATGAGCACCACCGACACGAGCTTCGGCTTCCCTTCAGTCAAAGTGCCCGTCTTGTCGACCACCAGCGTGTCGACCTTGCGAAGAACCTCGATGGCCTCGGCGTTCTTGAAGAGGACGCCCATCGTCGCGGCCTTCCCGGTGGCGACCATGATCGACATCGGGGTGGCCAAGCCCAGCGCGCACGGGCAGGCGATGATGACCACGGCGATCGCGTTGACCAGCGCGTGCGCCAGCCTTGGATCGGGTCCGAACGCTGCCCACACAGCGAAGGTGACGACCGCGATGATGATGACCGCGGGGACGAAGTAGCCCGCGGCCACGTCGGCGAGACGTTGAATCGGCGCCCGGCTCCGCTGGGCGTCGCTGACCATTCGCACAATCTGCGCCAGGAGCGTGTCGGCTCCGACCTTTTCGGCGCGAACGACCAGTCCCCCGGTGCCATTGACGGTGGCCCCAATGACCCTGTCGCCCGACGACTTCTCGACCGGGATCGGCTCCCCGGTGATCATCGATTCGTCGACAGAGCTTTGGCCTTCCAGGACCGCGCCATCCACCGGCACCTTTTCGCCGGGGCGGACCCGAAGGCGGTCGCCCACTTTGACGTCCGCCAACGGAACGTCTTCCTCGCCGCCGTCGGAGCGCAACCGACGCGCCAGTTTTGGAGCCAGACCGAGCAACGCGCGGATCGCCGCCCCCGTTCGGTTGCGCGCGGCCAACTCGAGCACCTGTCCGAGCAGCACCAACGTCACGATCACGGCCGCTGCCTCGAAGTACACGCCGATCAGACCGTCCTCACCTCGGAAGGAATCCGGAAACACCCCCGGAATCGCCGTCGCCACCAAGCTGTACCCGTACGCCGCCGCGACCCCCAGCCCGATGAGCGTGAACATGTTCAGGCTCCGGTTCCGCACCGACGCGACCGCACGCACGAAGAACGGCCAGCTGCCCCACAGAACCACCGGCGTGGCCAGCAGCAGCTCGATCCACGGGCGCGCGGGGCTGCCGACGAAGCGGTGGACGACCGCGAAAGGCAGCAGGTGCGCCATCGCGATCACCATCAGTGGGATCGACAGAGCGGCGCTGACCCACAAGCGGCGGCGCATGTCGCGCAGCTCCGGGTTCTCCTTGTCGTCGAGCGTGACGGTCTTGGGTTCGAGCGCCATCCCGCAGATGGGACAGCTCCCCGGCCGAGCGCGGACGATTTCAGGGTGCATCGGGCACGTCCACTCCGTGCCCGGCGCCGTGGGGGGAGTCGGCGCGGATGCCGGGGCTGCGGCGCCCCCCTTCGGCTGTTCAGACGGAACGAACCGCTGCGGGTCGCTACGGAACCGCTCCAGGCAGGAAGCGCTGCAAAAAACGTAGGTCTGCCCCTCGAACGTGGTCCGCAAAGGGCCGTCGACCGGAACCGTCATCCCGCAGATGGGATCCTTGCCGAGCGCTGGCCCGGCGACGGAGGGCTGGTGTCGAGGATGGTGATGCTGTTCGTGCTCGGTCATCGGCGCTCCTTGTGTTCGCAGGCCTCGCGAAGCCTGCGGTTCAATGTGAAGACGCGCAAGGACCGCCGGCATTACACCACACAGCCTGTGACCAGAATGGTTACAGGTCTCTGCCCACGCCCTCTGTCGCCAACGTCCGCCACTGTGGCGATGGCGCGCAATGCTTGACCGCCTTCTCGAGCCGCGCGTCTTCGGCCCCGACCGACTCCGGTGGAATGCGACCCACATTCAGGTTTGACAGGCCCTCCGCGATCGCGGACGCTCTACTTGCATGATGTCTCGGCGATTCTCCGCTTGGCAGAGGGTGGTGGCGCTCGCGCCGCTGCTCCTGCTCGCGGTTTTCGGGCCCGCGCAGTCGATGCTTCGGTGTCGGGTGGACGGGCTGCTGCGATCGGCTTGTTGCTGCCCGCCGACCAGCGAGGCGCCGGATAGCGGGCCGGTGGTCAAAGCCCAGGACTGCTGCCAACGCGAAGACGGGGTCAACGAACGCCCCGCCGTCGAGCTCTCGCGAAGCGACGCTCTGGACGTGGCCTCCGCGACCTCCTACGCGCTGGTCCCGGCCTTTGTTCCGGTTGTGATGGCTGAGCCGGCCCCCTGCGATCGGGCCTGGCAGGCGCACGGTCCTCCCCGGGAGGGCCCGACGCTGGTCCTGCTCAAGCACGCGTTTCTGATCTGAGCGGCGACACCAAGCGCTGAGCTCCGCGCGCCGGACCCACGGTCCAGGCGCGATGGGTGTGCGGAACGTTTCGGGGACCGTCTGGCGTCCCGGACCGACCACATCCGCGGCGTGCGCTTGGCGTTCGCCGGACGACGACGTCTGTCTCCGGTGCTTTGCCGCCCCTTCGCCGCCAGACGGTTGGTCTGCTTCAGGAGCCGTTCGTGATGAAATACGCAGGTTTCGTGTCCATGTTTTGTCTGACGTCCCTGCTCGGACCGCGCGCCCAGGCGCAGGGCGATCGAGCGGGGGATGCTCCCGCGCCGTCGGAGGCACGCCCTGCGGCGCCGCCACCCGCGGACGAAGCCGAGCTGGCGAAGCACGCCCGGCTCGACACCATCTTGCGACTCGCGCTCGAGAGAAACCGCGACGTGGCGGAGAGCCAGGCGCGCGCGCGGGCCGCCCAAGCGCGCAGCCAGGCGGCGTCGCGGCTCCCCGACCTCGAGGCCAAGTACGAGCAGTGGGGGGTTCCGCTGTCACGCCCTTACGCCCTCGACCGCGCCGACACGGTGATGCTGGGCGTCCGGCAGACGTTCCCGGCGTGGGGCTCGCTCGAGGCCCGCGGGCGCGCGGCGGCAGAGGATGCGGGCAGCGCGCGGGACGCTTCCAAGGCACGCCAGCAAGAGATCGCCGCGCAGGTGCGGCGAACCTTCGCGACCTACTACAAGGCCGACCAAGAGCTGCGGTTGCACCTCGAGCACGTCGGGCTCACCGCGCGCGTGCTGGAGCTGGCGCGTCTCAATCAACGCACCGGCCGCAGCAGCCTTCAGGACGTCCTCCGGCTCGAACTGGAGCTGACGCGGCTTCACACCGACGTGGCCCGGCTCGGACGCGAGCAGCGTTCGAGCCGCGCGCTGCTGAACGCCCTCATGGATCGCGCCCCGGAAGCTCCGCTCGGGTCTCCGGAGGACCTTTCGGTGGTTCCGGCCACGGACGCGACGGCGCTCGAACGCAACCTCGACGCCAACCGGCCCGAGATCGACGCCGCCGCCCGCGCCGTTCGGAGAAGCCAAGCCATGCTCGATGGGACGCGGCGATCGGCCCGATTCCCGAACGTGATGATCGGGCTGGACTACTGGTACATGCCGATGAACGCGGACAACCACCACGGGTATGGGGCCATGGTGGGCATCAACCTGCCGTGGCTTTCCGGAAGGCGCGGCGACGAGGAGCGCGAGGCAGAGCAAACCGTCCTGGCGGAGAATCACGCCCTCGAGTCCACGCGAAATGCCGTCCGTTACGAGCTGCGGGACGCCGCCGCGCGGGTGGATTCGGCGCGCCAGTCGTTCACCATCATCGATCAGCAGCTGGTGGTGCAAGCGCGGCGAAGCCTGGAGGCAACGCAGTCGGCATACGCCGCCGGACAAGGTGACGCGCTGGGGCTGCTCGACGCCATGCGGTCATACCTGCAAGTGCGGATCGAGCGGGTGCGCGCGTTGGCGGAGCTCGCGTCGAGCCAGGCGGATCTGGAACGAGCCGCCGGAACCGTGGCCGTGGAAGGAGCAGCCCGATGAACGCGTCCGAGGGGTTCGAAGAAGGGGCGCCGGCTGAACCTTTGGGAGGACCGCCCCCGCCGTCCGGGCCGCCGCGTGGAGCGCGGACCATGGCGGTCGTCCGTTGGGTGCTGGTGCTGGTGACGGCCGTCATCGCGGCGGGCTCGATCCTCAGCTACGCGGGCGTGCGTCTGGGAGGCGCCGAGAGCGTTTCGTCGGGACAGCTCTACACCTGTCCGATGCATCCCCGGGTGGTGCAGGACCACCCGGGCGAGTGTCCGATCTGCAGCATGACGCTGGTCCCGAAGCCCACAGGGAAGACCCAACCTTCGGTCGCCGGCACCGCGGGCAAACCGGCGATGCCCGCCGCGCCGACCCAGGGTGTGCCCGGGCTCGCCCCCGTGGATCTGACGCCCGAGCGTATCCAGCTCATCGGCATGCGCACCGCCCCGGTGACGCGGGAGCGGCTGGGAGGCGAGCTGCGCACGGTGGGCGTGGTCGGCGCCAACGAGCGCGGGCTGGCTCAAGTCAACACGCGGTTCTCGGGCTGGATCCAGAAGCTCTTCGTGTCCGAGACGGGCGAACGCGTCCGGCGCGGGCAGGTGCTGGCCACCGTCTACAGCCCGGAGGTCTTGCGCGCCCAGCAGGAGCTCCTGGTGGCACGCGGCTGGAACGCGGCGCCAGCAGCCGACGCCTCCCCGCTGGGCCACGGTCAGGAAGGTTTCACAGCGACCCTGGATGCCAACGCCCGCCGTCGGTTGGAGCTGCTCGGGATCTCCGGGCCGGAGATCGACGAGGTCCTGCGGACCGGCAAGGTTGTCGAGGCGATCGGGATCCGCTCGCCGGTCGATGGATACGTCGTCGCCAAGAACGCCGTCGCCGGCATCGCCATCCAGCCGGGCACCGTGCTGTTCGAGGTGGCGGACCTGTCGCAGGTCTGGGTCACCGCCGAGATCTACGAACTGGACATCTCTCGCATCCACCTCGGCGGAAAGGCGCGGCTCGAACTGTCGTCGTTCCCCGGTGAGCTGCACACCGGGAAGGTGACGTTCATCTATCCCGTGCTCGACGCCGGCAGCCGAACGCTCCGCGTGCGGCTCGAGTTCAAGAACCGGAGCGACCGCAACGGGCCCCGGTTGCGACCGGGGATGTACGGGACGGTCTATCTGGACCTGCCCGCCGCCAGCGGACTGACCGCGCCCGCCGAGGCGGTGGTGGACACCGGGGAGGCCCACTACCTTTTCGTCGCCAAGCAGGGCGGCCACTTCGAGCCCCGGATGGTCAAGGTTGGCGCGCACGTGAAGGACCGGGTGGAGATCCTGAGCGGGGTCGCGGAAGGCGAAACGGTGGTGACCACCGGCAACTTCCTGATCGACTCGGAAAGCCGGTTGCGGGCCGCCATTGACGGGCAGACCTCCGCCGAGTCGGCCGCTCCGTCGTCGACCTGCACGACCGAATTCGATGCCCAGAAGTATCCGGAGAAAGCGCAGGCCTGCCGCGCCTGCGAAATCCAGCACCGCGGGATGGGGACCATGGAAGACGACTGCAAGAAGACGATTCCGAAGCCCTGGCGTTGAGGAGCTCACCATGGTCGAAAAAATCATCGAATTCTGCGCCCGCAATCGCTGGCTGGTGCTGCTGGGGGTCGGCTTCGCGCTGGTTGCCGCAATGGTGTCGATCAAGCGGATCAAGGTGGACGCCATCCCGGACCTCTCCGATCCGCAGGTCATCGTCTTCACCGAATGGATGGGGAGAAGCCCGACGCTGGTCGAGGACCAGGTCACCTACCCGATCGTCTCCAAGCTGATCGGCACGCCGCACGTCACCGATGTGCGCGGCTTCTCCATGTTCGGGATGTCGTTCGTGTACGCGATCTTCGAGGAAGGGACGGACATCTACTGGGCGCGGAGCCGCGTGCTCGAATACATGAACGGCCTGCGCGCATCGTTGCCGGAAGGCGCCACGCCCACGCTGGGCCCCGACGCGACCGGAATTGGCTGGGTGTTCCAGTACACGCTCACCGACAAGACCGGGAAACACGGGCTCGACGACCTGCGGACGTTCCAGGACTTCACCTTGCGATATGCGCTGGGCAGCGTCGCCGGCGTGGCCGAGGTGGCATCCGTCGGTGGTTATCAGAAGCAGTACCAGGTCACCGTCGATCCGAACCGGCTGCGCGCCTACGGCGTGACCTTGACCGAGGTCATCGACGCCATCCGGCAGTCGAACAACGACGTGGGCGGTCGCATTCTCGAGTTTTCGGGGCGCGAGTACTACGTCCGGGGGCGCGGCTACATCAAGGACCTGGCCTCGATCGAAAAGATCGCCGTCCGGACCAGCGGCCCCGGTGGGACGCCGCTGCTGGTGAGGGACCTGGCCACCGTGCGCTTCGGGCCGGACATCCGGCGCGGTCTCCTCGAATGGAATGGCGAGGGGGAGGCGGTGGGCGGCATCGTGGTCATGCGCTACGGGGAGAATGCGCTCGACGTCATCCAGCGCGTGAAGAAGAAGTTCGCGGAGCTGAAGCCGAGCTTCCCGGAAGGGGTCGAGATGACCATCGCCTATGACCGTTCGGGGCTGATCGAGCGGTCGATCGAGACCCTCAAGCACGCGCTCACCGAGGAAGCGATCGTCGTCAGCCTGGTGATCATCCTGTTCTTGCTCCACTTCCGCAGCTCGTTGCTGCCGATCCTCTCGTTGCCGATCAGCGTTTCGCTGTCGTTCATCCCGATGTACCTGCTCGACATTCCGTCGACGATCATGAGCCTGGGCGGCATCGCGATCGCGATCGGCGCCACCGTCGACGCCGAGATCGTCATGATCGAGGCGGCGCACAAGAAGCTCGAGTCCGCGCGCCCGGGCGCCGACCGTCACAAGTTGCTCGCAGAGGCGGCCAAGGAGGTCACCCCGGCGATCTTTTTCTCGCTGCTGATCATCGCGGTGGCGTTCTTGCCCGTCTTCACGCTGACCGGTCAGGCGGGACGACTGTTCCGGCCGCTGGCGTACACCAAGACCTTCGTGATGCTGATCTCGGCGATCCTTTCGATCACCTTCGCGCCGGCGCTGCGCGACCTCCTCATCCGCGGAAAGATCCGACCCGAGAAGAATCACCCGGTCTCGCGTTTCATCATCCGGCTCTACGAGCCGTTCGTCTACGTGGCGCTCCGGCGGCCGAAGTCGACGGTGGCCCTCGGGCTGCTGGCGCTGGCCTCGGCGATCCCGATCGGGCTGCGCCTCGGGAACGAGTTCATGCCGCCCCTCAACGAGGGCGACCTGCTCTACATGCCCATCACCTTCCCCAACATCTCGATCGAGGAAGCCAAGCGCCAGCTCCAGTACCAGGACCGCATCCTGCGCTCCTTCCCCGAGGTCGACACCGTTTTCGGGAAAGTGGGCCGGGCCGAGAGCGCGACCGATCCGGCGCCCATCACGATGGTGGAGACGACGGTCCGCCTGAAGCCGCCGGAAGAGTGGCGGAAGACGCACCACGACCGATGGTACTCGGGCTGGGCACCCGGCTGGCTGAGACCGGTGCTCCGTCCGCTCTGGCCCGAGGAGAACCGGCTGACCTGGGAGGAGCTGACGACCGAGATGAACGGCAAGATGCAGTTCCCGGGATGGACCAATGCCTGGACCATGCCGATCAAGACCCGCGTCGACATGCTGACCACGGGGGTGCGGACCCCGATCGGCATCAAGGTCTTCGGCACCGATCTCGGCGAGGTGGAGCAGGTCGGCGTCGCGCTCGAGCACCTGATCGCCCCGATCAAGGGAACGCGCAGCGTCCTTTACGAACGGAACCTCGGCGGTCTGTACCTGGACATCATCCCCAAACCCGACGAACTCGCCCGGTACGGCTTGCGCGTGGCCGACGTGGAGCGGGTGATCGAGAGCGCCATCGGCGGCACGCCCATCGGATTGACCATCGAAGGCCGCAACCGTTTCTCGATCAATGTCCGCTATCCGCAGGACCTGCGCAGCGACATCGAATCGCTTCGCCGCGTGCTGATCCCGATCGGACCGAGCCCTGGCGGCGGTAGCAGTGGCAACGGCATGGGGACGCAGGGGGCCCTCGACGTGGCCCCGGGCAACAGCGCGCTGGCGTTGGTCGGCGCGGTCGGGTGGCCCCACCCGATCTTCTTGGCCCAGAACGACAACGGCGACGGCGACGGCGACGGGATGAACCGCGCAAACGGGATGCCGTCCCCACGCGGCGCCCGCATGAGCCGCCCTCGCCTCCCGAGTGACGTCGGTGCTTCGATGTCCGACGTGCCAGCGATGGGCCTCACGGGGCCCCCCATGGGGAGTGCTGGATCGGGCTCGTCCATGGGCGGGCTCGGAATGCCGGCGCCCGGCGGGGGCGGCCAGGCCGCGGGCGGCGTGCCCGGCAAACAGGCGTTCGTCCCGCTCGGACAGGTCGCCGACATCAAGATCGCCGGCGGTCCGCCCATGGTGCGCGACGAAGCCGGTCTGCTGGTCGGATACGTCTACGTCGACATCGACCCGGGACAGCGAGACATCGGCGGCTACGTCAACGAAGCCAAGCAGGTCGTGGCGCAGGCGCTGGCCAAGGGCGACCTCAAGCTCCCCGGCGGCTATTACCTCAAATGGACCGGCCAGTACGAGCAGCTCGCCCAGATGCTGGCGCGCATGAAGCTCGTCGTGCCCCTCACGGTGCTGATCATCGTCCTGCTGCTGTTCTTGCAGTTCCGGAACTTCATCGAGGTCCTGATCATCCTGCTCTCGATCCCCTTCGCGCTGATCGGCAGCGTGTGGCTCCTGTGGCTCCTCGAGTATCGCCTCTCGACAGCGGTCTGGGTCGGCATCATCGCGCTGGTCGGGCTGGCCACCCAGACGGGCATCGTGATGATCGTTTACATTGACCACGCCTTCCAGCGGCGAAAGGCCGCGGGGATGATCAACAACCTCGACGACATCGTGGCCGCGCACATGGAAGGAACGGTCCAGCGCGTGCGTCCAAAACTGATGACCGTCTCGACCATGCTGATCGGCCTCATCCCGTTGCTGTGGGCCACCAGCTCCGGCGCCGACGTGATGAAGCGGATCGCGGCGCCCATGGTCGGCGGGCTGCTGACGTCGGCGTTCCTGACGCTGGAGATCATTCCGGTGATCGTCACCTATTGGCGGCAGGAACAGCTCCTGTGGGAGCGCCTCGAGTCAATGGGTCGGGATCTTCTTCGGCGGCTGAAGAGGGACGCGCTGGTCATCGCGATCGGCGCCGCCGCCGCCGCGGCGCTCGGTGTCGCGAGCCTCTACCTCACCTTCCCCGGCCACAGCCTGGGCCTCAGCGAATTGCTCGCCGGAATGATCTTCCTGGGAGGGGTCGCCTCCTATGTCCTTCACCGACCGGCGGCACGTCAGGTGGTCTGGCCGCAGACCGGCGGCTGACGCTCGGCCCTGTCCTGTGAGATACTCGACCCCGTGCAGCGCGCCGCCTTCCTAGTCTTCCTGATGCTGCTCACGTTCAACGTGAGCGGTCTGGCGGCTATTTGCGGCGACCCTCCCTGTGACGAGAGCTGCCCCACGGATGTATCGGGCGGGCAGTGCGCGCCCAACTGTCACTTCTGCTCCTGCTGCTCGCTTCCGAAGGCGATGGGCTCGGCGGTCGTCGTGCTCGCGTCGCCTCCATCCCGCGAAGCCTCGTGGATCCAGTCGAACGAACGCCCGGCGTCTCCGGAGCCGGCGGACATCCTTCACGTCCCCATCGCCCCCCTCGCGTAGCCATCCGAAGCGAGTGGACGGAATCCGGCCGGCGCGTTGTGCGCCAACCGCTTCGTCCGTGACCCGACACGTGAGGGACCCATGAACCGTACGCTCATTGCGGCGACGCTGGTCGTCGCTGGCGCCTGGGCGCGAGTAACCGCAGCGCAGGACGGACCGAGATCCGCAACCAAAGACGCTGGACCGCTGAATGCCGACGCCGTCGTGCGCCGCGCCCTGGCGGCGAGCCCGGAAGTCCGAGAGGCGCGAGACAGGCTGGCCGCCCTGGCGGGCCGGCGGGCCACGGCGGGCGTCTGGCTCCCGAGCAACCCGACCGTCAGCGCCACCCTCGCCACGCGCCGCCGGCAGGCCCCCGACCCGGCGTCAGCCCTGAACTGGAACGTGATGCTTTCGCAGGAGCTGGAGCTCGCCGGGCAGCGCGGTGCTCGGGTGGCCACGGTGGACGCCGAGGCGGCCGCCCAGGCGCGCCGCGTGGGCGTGGCCGAGCAGGAGATCGCCGCGGGGGCCTTGACGGCCTACTACGAGGCGATCGCCGCGCGGGAGGGACTGTTGATCGCCGCGGACCTGGCCCAGACGGCGCAAGCCCTGGCGGCGTTCGCCGAAGGGCGAGCCAAGGAAGCGCTGGTGGCGGGAATCGAGGCCGACGTCGCGCGCGCGGAGGCGACGCGCATCGGGTTGGCGCGCTTCGAGGCGGAGCGTCGTCTCACCGACAGCCGCTCGGCGCTGGCCATCTTGCTGGACGTGGATGTGGATGCGGACCCGCTGACACTGCCGGACGTCCTTCCCACCGGAACGCCGGCCCCGCTGGACAGCGGCTCGCTGGAAGATCAGGCGCTCAGGCTCCGGGGCGAGCTCGCCGCTGCGCAAATGGAGAGCAAGGTCCTCGAGGGGCGCCTGGCGCTTGTCCGGCGCGAGCGCATCCCCAATCTCACCGTCTCCGCTTTCGCCGAACGCGGCGAGATCGACGACCGCATCCTGGGCATCGGCCTTTCCGTGCCGCTGCCGCTCCCCGCCCCGGTCGGGCGCACGCGCGCCGGCGAGATCGCAGAGACCTTGGCGCAGCTCCGCGCCGCCCAAAGCTCTACCGAGCTGGTGCGGCGGCGCGTCCGCCTCGAAGTGGCGCGGGCGCGGGCGGCGCTGCGAGCCCGGCAAGGCGCGGCGGGTCTCTTCGACGGCACGCTCCTGGCGCGGGCGCGCGCCGATCTGGCGTCGCTGCGGGAGGCCATCTCCGCACGACAGCTCCCCCTGCGCGAAGGCCTGCAGTGGCAGCGTTCGCTGATCGAGCTGCTCCAGGCCGACATCGGGGCCCGCCTGGGCCGTACGCTGGCCTGGGTTGACCTCCGGCGGGTGGTCGGGCTGCCGCTGGTGGCAGCAGCGCAAGGAGACGGACGATGACCGCGCGGACGTCGGTGAGCGCCACCTTCACCTGGGCTCTTCTGATCGCGGGCTGCTCGAAGGGCCACGGCGATGCCGCTCGCCCGACCGAACGGGCGGCGGCGGAAAAGACCCAGCAACAGGAACAGCGCGATGCCGCCGGACCGGCGCCTCATCAGGACGAGCCGGAGGAGCACGAGGAGCTGCCCACCAAGGTGCGGCTTCTGCCGAGCGTGGTGCGGGCGGCAGGCATCAAGACGGCGCCGGCCATCCTCGACAGCCTTCCCGCCACCGTCGACCTGACAGGCGAGATCGCGGCCGACCCCGATCGCTCGGCGCAGCTGGCGGCACGGGTCGCCGGCCGGATCGTCGACGTCCGCGTGAAAGAGGGGGACCGCGTGAAGGCCGGCCAGACCGTCGCCGTGCTCGAGTCGCCCGAGCTGGCGCGCGCGCGCGCCACGTTGGCGGCGGTCGCGGCGCGCGCCCGATCGGCGCGGCTGAACGCCGATCGGCTGAAGAGCCTGGAGGCAAAATCGCTGGCGTCCGGCCAAGAGGTCGCCGCGGCACAGGCGGAGGCAGCGGCCTTGGAGGCCGACGTCGCCGCCGCCCGCCAGACGCTGGCAGCGCTGGGCCAAACCGCGGAGCCGCTGCAGGGCCCCGGGGCGCGGGTGATCATCCGCGCGCCGTTGAGCGGCTTCGTCCTCAAACGCGACGCCGTCCAGGGCCAGTCCGTCGGACCCGAGCACGTCATCGCCGTGATCGGCGATCTGGAACAGGTCTACTTCCTGGGTCGCCTGTTCGAGAAGGATCTCGCCCGGGTGAAGGTGGCCGCGGCCACCGAGGTCCGCCTCAACGCCTACCCGACGGAGGCCTTCGACGGGAAGATCGAGACCATCGGTCGACAGATCGATCCGGCGGCGCGCACGGTCACCGCGCGCATCCTGGTCCGCAACCACGCCGATCTGGTGAAGGTCGGACTCTTCGGCACGGCCCGGGTGGTGATCGGCGCGGCCGATGCGCAGACCAAGCGTGTCGTCGTGCCTATCCGCGCGGTCACCCGCGTCGCCGAGAGGGATGTCGTCTTCGTGCGCCAGCCGGATGGCGACTTCGAGCTGCATCCGGTCACGCTGGGGCGGTCGGCCGGTGGCCGGGTCGAGCTCCTGAGCGGCCTGCGCGCGGGCGAGGAGGTCGTCGTCGACGGCGTGTTCACACTCAAGAGTGCCATCCTGAAGCGCACCTTCGGCGAACAGGACTGACGTGTCCGTCCTCAACAAGATCGTCGCCTGGTCGCTCGGTCACCGCGCGCTGGTGCTGATCGGAACCGCCCTGCTGGTGGCCGTGGGGGTGCACTCCGCGGTGAACCTGCCCATCGACGCCGTTCCAGACATCACCAACGTCCAGGTCCAGGTGATCACGGCCGCGCCGGCACTCTCGCCGGTCGAAGTCGAGCAGTACGTGACCGTCCCCGTCGAGCGCGCGATGTCCGGGATCCCCAAGGTCGACGAGGTCCGGTCCCTCTCGAAGTACGGCCTGTCGGTGGTCACCGTCGTCTTCGAGGACGGCACCGACATCTACTTCGCGCGACAGATGGTCCTCGAGCGCATGCGCAACGCCGAGGACGCCGTCCCGGCGGCGTACGGCCGGCCCGAGATGGGACCGATCGCGACCGGACTGGGCGAGGTCTACCAGTTCGTCGTGCGCGGCGAGGGCCACTCGCTCATGGAACTGGAAGAGACGCTCGACTGGTACATCGGCCCGCAGCTCCGCACCGTGCCCGGCATCGTGGAAGTCAACAGCTTCGGGGGCGAGGACAGGCAGTACCAGGTCGTGATCGATCCCAAGCGCCTCCAGGCCGCGACGCTGTCGGTGGGCGAGGTGATCCACGCCCTGGAACGGAGCAACGCCAACGCGGGGGGAGGCTACGTCGAGCACAACCGCGAGCAGATCGTGATTGGCACCGTGGGACTGGTCACCAGCCTCGAGGATCTGAAATCCGTGGTCGTCGGTACGACACCTCAGGGCGTTCCGATCACCGTGGCGAACGTCGGGGAGGTTCGCTTCGGGCCCCGCCTCCGCCGCGGCGCCGCGTCGATGGACGGACAGGGAGAAGTCGTCGTCGGCGTCGCCATCATGCTGATGGGTGAGAACGCGCGCGCTGTCACGGCGCGCGTGAAGGCGCGCATCGAGGAGCTGCGGCCGACGCTGCCCGCCGGTATCCGCATCGAGCCGTTCTATGACCGATCGGAGCTGGTCAATCGGACCATCCAGACGGTCGCCACCAATCTCGCGGAAGGCGCCGCGCTGGTGATCCTGGTGCTGCTGATCCTGCTGGGCGACCTTCGGGCGGGGTTGATCGTGGCGGCCACGATTCCGCTGGCGATGCTGTTCGCCATCACGCTGATGTCGTGGACGGGAGCCTCAGGGAATCTGATGAGCCTGGGCGCCATCGACTTCGGGCTCATCGTCGACGGCGCCGTGATCATCGTCGAGAACGCCGCCCGCCGACTGGCGGAGGCGCGCGCCGCGCGGACGCGGGAGCTCCACGCCGACGAGAGGCGGACGATCGTTCAAGCGGCCGCCATCGAGGTGCGGAGCGCCAGCGTCTTCGGGGAGCTGATCATCGCGATCGTGTATTTGCCTATCCTGGCGCTGCGGGGGATCGAAGGAAAGTTGTTCCACCCCATGGCCCGCACCGTCCTCTTCGCGCTGCTCGGCGCCTTCGTCCTCTCGCTCACGCTGGTGCCGGTCTTGACCAGCGTCTTCCTGTCCGGCAAACGAGCGGGTCACGACACGTGGCTCATGCGGAAGGCGCACCGGGCTTACGCGCCTCTGCTGCGTCGTGTGCTCGCCCGCCCTTCGGTCACGCTGGCGGTCGGTCTGGTGGTGCTGGCGCTGGGTGGGGGCCTCCTCACCCGCCTCGGCGCGGAGTTCGTGCCCCAGCTCGACGAGGGCGACCTGCTTCTCGAAGTGCGGAGGCTGCCCGGGATTGCTCTCAGCGAAACCATCGCCACCGATCAACGGGTCGCGCGCGCCCTCTTGGCGATCCCGGAAGTCGAACATGTCGTGCCGCGGGCGGGCGCGCCTGAAGTGGCGACCGATCCCATGGGCATCGAACAGAGCGACGTCTACATCACGCTGAGGCCACGGGACACCTGGCGCTCGGGCCTCACCAAGGCCGCGCTCGGTCGCGAGATCGCCGACGCCGTCGAGCGCGAGGTGCCCGAGGTCGCTTTCGCGGTGTCCCAGCCGATCCAGATGCGCGCCAACGAGCTCATCGCCGGCATCCGTTCCGACGCGGCCGCACAGATCTATGGCCCGGACCTCGAGACCCTGCGGCGCACCGGGCAGCAGGTGGTGACAGCCCTGAAGGGCATCCCGGGCGTCGCAGACCTCCGCGCGGAGCAGACCGCCGGCCTGACCTACCTGCGCATCCGCCCCGATCGAGCACGCCTGGCCCGGTATGGCCTCACCGTCGAGGACGTCAACACGGTCACCGAGACCATGGCGGTCGGAAGGAAGGTCGGAGTGGTGTTCGAGAAGGACCGCCGCTTCTCGATGGTCGTACGCACGACCCTCGACTACCAGGGAAGCCTGGACGTCGTTCGAGCGCTTCCCCTCAAGTCGGCCTTCGACCAGATCGTCCCGCTGGGCGACGTCGCGGAGGTGACGCTCGAGACCGGGCCGTCCCTGGTCAACCGGGACAAGCAGTCCCGTCGCCTCCTGGTCGAGTTCAACGTTCGGGAACGCGACGTGGTCTCGACTGTCGAGCAAGCGCGGGCCACGGTCGCATCGAAGGTACAGCTTCCGGCAGGCTACCGGATCGAGTGGGGCGGGCAGTTCCAGAACTACGCGGCGGCGCGCGCGCGTCTGGCTGTGGTCGTGCCGCTGGCCCTGATCCTGATCGTGTTCCTGCTGTGGCTCGCGTTCGGCAAGACGAAGCCCGCCCTGCTGGTGTTTGCGAACATTCCTTTCGCGGCGATCGGCGGGGTCCTCGCGCTGTGGCTGCGCGACATCCCGTTCAGCATCTCCGCCGGCGTCGGATTCATCGCTCTCTTCGGGGTCGCGGTCCTGAACGGCCTGGTGCTGGTCTCGTTTTGCCTTCACCTGCAGGAGAAGGGAGCAGCCCCGCGCCAGGCGATCGCCGAAGCCGCTGAACTGCGGCTGCGCCCCGTCCTCATGACCGCGCTCGTCGCGGCATTCGGGTTCGTCCCGATGGCGGTCTCGCACGCTCCCGGCAGCGAGGTCCAGCGGCCGCTGGCGACCGTCGTAATCGGTGGCCTCATCACGGCGACGGCGCTGACCTTGCTGCTGTTCCCCGCGGTCTACGCTCTCGCACATCGCAAGGAAGAAGCCTCGAGCAAGAGACGCCTCGGCGGTCCTGGCTGAATCTATGGACGCCGCAGCGGACGGCGCCGAAAGGCGGCGCGGCTCATCGGTCTTCCCGACGGGGTATCATCGGTGGCTTGCAAACGGTATCCCGCTTTCGAGCCGCCGCGCCTGCGAGCACGCTCGCGGCGGTGTGGTTGGTCGCCAGCTGCGGCCCCGGGCTGTCGGCTGACCCGCTCGATCCCCCGCCGCCCCCTGGCGCCTGCGGGCTCGCGACGCCTGCGTTCTGTGACCATTTCGACCAGCCGTCGCCGGGTGGCCGCGGCGGCGACCTGGACGAGCGCATGTGGGGCGTCGGACGCCTCTCGCAGCTCACCAATGTGTCCCAGTCGGCCAACAACCCTTTCCCACTGGCCACCGCGGCGGCTTGCGATGGCGCGCGCGCCGTCGGGCCCGACGGCAGCGACTACTTCTTCTGCGCCCCGACAGGCCGCAGCCCTGCCCTGCGGCAAACATTCAATGACGGCGGTGGCATCATCCTCCATTCCTTCCACCCGCGCCGGCCGTTCGACTTCGCTGGCCGGGTGGGCACCATCGCGTTCAGCGTCGATGCCTGGACCACCGACGCCGGATGGATCGAAGTGTGGATCGGGGATGAGCCGAGCCCCGTCATCCACACCGCCTTGCCGGGAATGGAGCCCCTGCCGCGCAACGGGATCGGTCTGGTCTTTCAGCCCTGCGGCGCCGAGAGCGGGCTACAGCAGGTGGTCTTGGTCGCCGATCACCAGGTGACGCGCACCATCGACCGGGTGAGTTTCGACGAGGCCGAGTGCTTCCCTGCGACACCCGGGGAACTGAACCGGATGGAGGTGCGGATCGGCGACCGCGCGATCGAGGTACGAGCCTCCGCACCCGGAGCTCCCGCCGGCCTACGACGGGCCGCGCTCATCTCGGGCCTCGACCTGCCGCTCGAGCGCGGCTACGTGCACTTCGAGGTGCTGGGCAACAACGCCGCCAAGACCGGCGGCTCCAGCGACCACACCCGTGTGTGGGACGACATGGCGTTCGATGGACCGTTTGTGCCGCTGTCCCGCGCGCGTGACGTCCCCGATCACCTGGCGTGGTGGACGGGTGCAGTGCCTGCGATGAGCATCCAGAACACGGCGTATGTCTTGCTGCCGACCAATCAACAGACGTTCACGCTGGAGGGTCTGGACCTCCGCGCCGCTGATCAGGCCTTCATCGACCTCAACGCCTATGGATTGCCGGCCGGCAGCGGATTTCGATTTCGTTTCAACGCGGACACCTGGCGCGAATGGCCCTACCCATTCGCGTCCGACAGCTGGCATGCCGTTTCGATCCCGGTCAGCGCCGGCGACCTGGTGGGCGGAACGAACACGTTGGAGCTGGCCACGTTTGCGGCTTCCATGGCGACCGTGCTGGTGGCGAACATCGACGTCACGGTCCTGCCGCGGTAGGCAGCAACGGCGCGCGCAGCGCCGGAGCCGGGCCTGGCCCGTCGAGCGTCGCGAGGAATGCGGCCAGCGCGTCGACATCGCCGTCGGACAGACCCAGCGGCCCCACCTCGGACGTGCCGGGAAACCCAGCGCTGTCCCCACCGCGGTTGAAGAATTGAATGGTGTCGGCGAGCGCGCGGTACTGCCCCGTGTGCATGAAGCTGGGGCGCGTGGCCACACAGCGCAGGCTGGGCGTACGGAAGGCGCCCTCCATCTCCGGGCCGACCGCCTGAGGTAACCGCCCGTCGTCGCCGTCGCTGAAGGCGCTGCGGGTGCTGGTCGGATCGTCGAGCCCGTGGCGCAGCCCGAGCGCCGCGCCGCGGTCGTCCCGGTCGATGAAGGCCACCACCACCGGAGCGGGCGCGAGGCCAACGTTGTGAAACCGCTGATCGGTGAAGTACGGCCCCGCGTGACACCGCGTGCACCCGGCGCGCGCAAACACGACCGCGCCGTGTTGTTCCTGCACCGTCAGCGCCGCCTGGTCTCCCCGCGCCCAGCGGTCGAACCGCCCGGGGCCGCAAGCCAGCCGTCGTTCGTAGGCGGCGATGGCCTTGCCCATGTTGACCACCACCCGCGTGACGAGATCTTTGTCGTCGGCGGCCAACCGATCGAACTCGGCGCCGTCGCCCGGCTTGCCGTGACACTCGAGCATGCCGGAGCCCGCTGGCGCTTCGTGACAACCGGCCTGCGCCGCGGTCAGCGAGGGGAAACGGGCCCCGTCCGCCAGCGGGGGAAGCGAACCGAACAGGGCTTCGTAGTCGCCGCGGTAGCGCCGGTAGATCTCCTGCGCCACGAACAGTCGCGCGCTGTTCATCTCGACCGGGGACTCGAGTGGCGTGAACACCTGGTTCCAAAGCGCGTCGCGGTGGCCGTCCCACATCAGCAGTTTCGCCTGCGCGACGTCCAGCAGCGGCCGCGCGCGGCGCAGCCCCCAGCCGGCTCCCAGCGGGATCTGGGCGCGCGGGGAGCGGTTGTCGAGGAATCCGGCCCCCGGCACGTGGCACCCGGTACAGGCGACCTTGCCGGTTTCCCCCTTGAGGCCCAGGGTGGCGACGCTGCCGTTGTTGTCCTCGTCGACGAGCTGCCCGGAGAAGCCGGGATCGAAGAACAGCCTCTGTCCCAGCGCCGCCGCCCGAGGATCGTCGGCGAAGCGATTGGTGGGATCGGCGGGCGCGGACGCCGTGTCGTCGAGCGCCTGGGCCGCCAGGGCGGCGCGTGCCTCCTCTTCCTCCGCCCGGGCGGGAGAGGTCATTCCTGCGCCGCCGCCCGCTCCCGCTCCGCCGTCAGCGGCCGGCGTCGTCGACGAGATCGTGCCGGTACATCCAAGCGCGGTGGTGATGGCCACGACGCCCATCAGCACCGCCGCGCGGCGATCACCGCGCCCGCCGGCGCCGCTCATCGGACGGTGACATCGAAGTTGGCGCCCACCAGACCGTCGGGGCCGCCGGCCTTGACCTCCAGCAGGTTGTCGCCGGCGCGCAACAGCGCCATCGGCACGGGGATGTGGAGCGAGCGTTGCTCATTGCCGGAAGGAAGGGCGGAGACGAAGTCTTGCCAGGCCCCGCCGTTGAACCGGAACTGCAGGATGCGCCCCGCGTAGAACTGATAGACGTTGAGGTTCAATGACGCTGCGGCGGCACCATCCAGGTTCATGCCGGTCAGTGGGAAGGCCAGCGGCTTGGTGGCGGTAATGCTGTACCCGATCGCCGTGGATCCGTCGCGAAAGGGGATGAGCGCGTCGGGCACATCGTAGCCGCGCTCTAGAGGCAGCACCGGCCCGTCGAAACCGACGTTGGCCCAGTTGAAGGTGTGCGTCGTCGGAAAGTTGACGTGGTCGTCCTTGCCAGCGTTGTAGTGCGCCTGTTGAAAGTTCACGTAGCCGCGCGAAAACCCCAGGTTGATCCCCTCCTTCTTGGCCACCAACCTCAGCGCCTTGGGATCGGCGCCCGGATCGGTCACCCAGAGCTCGATCGCGCTGGTGCTGATGCGCAGCTCGTAGTGATTCATGTGCGCATCGTTGACGGGGAAGCAAGGTGGCTCGCTGCGCTTGCCCGTGCCGCCGTAATCAGCCTGCATGTCGTTGGGGCCCCAGCCGGAGACGACGTAGTTGCGGATCACCTTGATCGCGCTGACGCCGTTGCTGGTGTAGGCCGGGGCATTGGGGTACTCGCACCCAGGTTGGTTGGCCAACTCGACGCCGATGGCGTCCCGTGGGAAGGGGAAGATGCCGATCAGGTCCTGATAGGGCGCGGGAGAAGGTTCGCTGGTGATGATGACCTCCGGCCAGAAGCCGTGACCGCCCGCCTGACGCCCGCCCAGGTCGAAGGCGATCACTCCCGTCCGGCCATTGAAGTCGAAGGGCTGCCGGGCGCGGAAGGAAGAGACGACGTTGCCGCTCCCGTCGTCGGCGGTCTGGGTCAGATGACCGCCGTTGGAGTCGGTGCAGATCTTGTAGTCGTCGGGCGGGACGATTCCGCTGACGGTCTGTCCGCAGATCAGGCCGTTGCCCAGGGGATAGGTGATCCACTGACCCTGGCCCGGGTTGACGCCGTTGCTGATGCGCGTGACCGACCATTTCGTGTCGTCGATGTCGCCGCCGCGGCCACCAGGCGACGCTGTGGCCAGGGTGTCGCAGAACGCGGCGGCCGGGAGCCCGCAGCCGGTCTGCCCTGGCGGGGGAGGTGGCGGTGGAGGAGGCGGCGGGGTGGAGGCACCCCCTTGACCAGCCGCTCCGCCATCCAGCGCCGCCATGCCTCCGCTGGCAGAGGCTGGCACCATGCCCCCACCGGAGGAAGCGGCTGCATCCGTGGTTGGCCCGGACGCGGCGTCAGGCGCCCGAGTCCCCTCTTGCGGCTGGGGACCACAGGCGGTGAGCACCAGGGCCGACACGAACGGGGCGAAACGCGACCTAAACTTGCGCATGGATCTCCTCCGGGCTGCGGGTTCCGAAGAGACCAACCCGGGACGGGTCTTCACATGCAGATTATTTTTCTTGTTTCCTTGGGGGCGGCGTCATTCACCCCGGGACCGCGCCTGCGCCTGCAGCTTCTGAACCTTTTCGCTGAACAGCGCCAGTCGTGTCGCCACCGTGCGCAACGAGACGCCCAGGATGGTCGCCACCTCTTCCTGCTCGAACCCATCGGCGTGATACAGCCAGGCCGCAGTCTTTACCTTTTCCGGCATACGCTCCAGCAGTTGCAACACCAGCTGGCGATCGGCGATGCGCTCTGCGCTGGAGGCGCCGTCGGCCGCGCGGTCGGGCAGCGCCGCGACCGGCGCGGGGCGGCGCTTACGATTGCGAAGCTCGTTGAAGCAGTAGTTGGTCGCCACCCGGTAAATCCAGCGGAGGATGTCCTGGTCGTCGGAGAGGCGATAGAGATGTCGGTGCAAACGCAGGAACGTCTCCTGGGTCGCGTCCTCGGCCTCGGCATCGTCCCGCAAGAGCTGCAGGCAGCGCGCATGGATGATCGCGCCGTACCGGCGGTACAAGCTCGCCAGGGTCTCGGTCGTTGCGGCCTCGCGTGGCGCCAGGCCCGGTCCTTTCACGGTAGTGAGTAAAACCCACAGCCGAGGCCGGCGTGCAGAAAAACTGCATGTGGGCCCGACCCGCGGGGTGAGAACCTGCAGATGCGGCCCTCCATCGCGCGCTTGGCCATGGCAATCACGCTCCCCGCCTCGCGGGGGTGTGCGACACAGGCGTACGCGCACTTCGCCCGGCTCGGCCGCCGCCTGAAAACGAAGCCGATCGCATTGGCCAACTTCGAGTGCGACAATTGCACCTTGCAGATGCTGCAGAACCTCGCGAGATCGTCGAGATGAGCGCGCCGCACCCCCCGCACGAGGCTGGCCAGCACCCCACCGCGGCGGATTTCGACAGGGCCGAGCTGGGCTCGTTGCCCGAGGAGCGCCAGCGCGAGGTGGCCGCGCACGTGCTCGAGTGCAGCCGATGCGCCGAGACGCAGGCGGCACTGCAGCACGCGGCGGCGCGTTTTCGCACCGAGGTGTTTCCGCGCAGCTTGCCGCGCATCGTTCCCCGCGCCCTGGCGTCCACCAGCGGCCCATCCGCCAGGCTGCGGCGGTGGTGGTCGGAGACGAGCGCGGGCTTGCGCTGGGCGCCGGTGGCCGCGGCGCTGGTGCTGACCGCCGGGACCTTCGCCTACAAGGCCCGGGGACCCTCCTCCGTCGATCAGGAGCCCGCCGTAGCGATCAAAGGCGGACCCGCGCTACACCTGTTCGTGCGTCGGGGCGATCGCGTGTTCGCTCCCCATCCCGGTGACGTTCTGGCTCCTGGAGATGCCGTGCGCTTCGTGGTCGAGCCGGCAGGCCGCCGTTACCTGCTGGTCGTCTCGCTCGATGGCGCAGGCAAGGTCAGCGTCTACCATCCCTTTGGCGGCGCGGAGAGCGCGCCGCTGGCGTCCGACGCGCGCGTCGAGGTGCCCGGAAGCGTCGTGCTCGATCGCGCGCCCGGTCCCGAGCGAATCTTCGCGGTCTTCTCGAACGCGCCGGTGTCGGCGGCGGCGGTGGGCCAGCAGCTGGCGGCCGCGGCGGGCCAAGGGAGCGGGAGCGCGCTCAAGCTGGCGCTGCCCGACACCGAACAGGTCTGGTGGGTGTTCGAGAAGCAGGGAGAGCCGCAGCCGTGACTCGCGCGCGCACGACGCTCGCGCTGGCGGTCTTGCTGTCGCTGGCGGGCGGCGCCGCGGCCCGGGCCGAGACCAGGCGGATCGCGGTGCTGGTCGGCCACAACGCCGGCTCCGGTGTGCGGCCGCCCCTGCGCTACGCCGAGCGCGACGCCGAGAAGTTGGCGCAGGTGCTGGGCGATCTCGGCGGCGTGGGAGACCAAGATCTTCTGCTCGTCAACGGCCAGCCGGTCGCCGCCATCCGCGCGGCGCTGGCGCAGGTGCGGGCGCGGGTGGTCGAGTGGCGGCGCAAGCCCGGGATGCGCGTCGTCTTGCTGTTCTATTTCTCAGGACACTCCGATGGGCAATCGCTGGAGATCGGACGCGAGCAGCTCCCGTTTGCCGAGCTGAAACGCTGGCTCGCCGACACCCAAGCCGACGTCCGCCTGGCGATCGTCGACAGCTGCCGCAGCGGCGCGTTGCTCGCGATGAAGGGCGGCGCGCTGGGCCCGTCGTTCGACATTCGCCTGATCGACAATGTGGCGGCGTCCGGTGAGGCCCTGATCACCTCCAGTGCCGCCGACGAATCCGCCCTCGAGTCGAAGGAGCTGAGCGGCTCGTTCTTTTCACACCACCTGATGTCGGGGCTGCGGGGCGCCGCCGACGTATCCGGCGACGGCCGCGTCACGCTGTCCGAGGTTTACCAGTACGCCTTCGCGCGGACCGTCAGCTCGACCGCCGACACGCTGATTGGCCCGCAACACCCGGCTTACGACTATCGCCTGTCGGGGGTCGGTGACCTGGTGCTGACCGAGATCGACGGCCGCAGCGCGCAGATCGAAGTCCCGTCGGAGATCCCGCGCCTGCTCATCATCGGCCTCGACCGCGGGCAGGTGCTCGCGGAGGTTGGCCCCGGCACGGCCCGCCGGGTGGCAGTCCGCCCCGGCACCTACGCGTTGCGCGCGTGGCGGGGCGGGAAGCTGTTGGCGGCGACGGCGCGACCGCGCACCGGGCAGGTCGTTCGCGTGGCCGCGGTCGATTTCACCGAGACGATCGGGGGGCTGGTGGCGACGAAGGGAGGCGACGATGATCAGCTCGGCGCCGAAGCGACGCTGGTCGCTCCCGGCGCGATCGTCCCCCCGCGCGTCTGGCCTGCGCTCACCCTGGCGTTCGGCGTGGAGGCGGGGGTCGCCAGCAGCACCGAGCTGCTCTCGGCGCTGAGGCTCGGGGTCGAGGGTCGGGCGCGCCACCCGCTGTCGGCGGCGGTGGCGCTGGCCACGCGCGACAGCTTCGGCTTCCGCGAGACGCACGTGCGGCTGCTGATTGCGCAGCGCTTCGGCGTTCAGGCCGGACGCCGCGTGAGGCTGCTGGCGGGCGCCGAGGCGGGCGGCGGCGTCATGGCGCAGGACCGCGACGTCGGCGCAACCCTGTGGAGCGCCGTCACGAACGTCGGCGTTACCGCCGGGCTGCGTGTGCTCGTCACCGGCCCCGTGTCGCTGACCGCCGACGCGACCGCCGGTTGGAACTTCTTGCGCTGGGACACCGGCCGCCTGCGCAGCCTGTTCCTGCCAACCGCCTGGGTCGGGGTGGCTTTCGCCCGCTGAGGCACAAGATGATAGCGCGTGGCCACGGGGAGGGCCCTCGGGCCGAGCGATCCGAAGACGACCCACGCCGCCTTCGCAGGCCCCCCCGCCGACAAAGATCTTATTGACCGAAGGTTAATACCGATGATACTGCTATTCAAAGAACGCGCTTGAGGACGAAGCCCGAGTCCCTCGTGATGGGCCTTGGCCATTGCGATCGAATCATCATGCTCCTCTGGTGCGCCACTCCGGCCGGCCGGTGGGAGGCGTGATCATGAAGACAATTGGTCGATTGGAATTTTCGTCGGTTTCGGCCTTCGCCCTGCTTCTTGTTGGTTGCGGTTCCGGAAGCGGCGCGCCCTCGGGGCCAGTCTCGGGAACCGGCGGTGCGGGCCTCGGCACCGGCGGCATCGCGCCGGGAGCGGGCGGTGGTCCGCTTGACACGGGCGGATCCCCAGCCGTGGGCGGCGGCCCTGGCACGGGTGGCTCGATGATCGGCACAGGGGGCGGGGGACCTGTCGGGATGGGCGGTATGGGCGTGGGTAGTGGTGGCGCCGCGGGCGGAGGGACGGACGTGGGCAGTGGTGGTGCCGCGGGCGGCGGGCTTGGGACGGACTGCTCGACCCTGCCCGCCGTCACCGACTACGGCGCGCCGGGCCCCTTTTCCGACGCGAAGATGTTCACGAAGGTAGGGCCGAGCGGCAACTACACGATGTTCCGTCCAGATGCATCACTCGGAAAGAACGGCTTCGTCCACCCAATGGCGACCTGGGGCAACGGGATCACGACGACGCCCGATGAGTACAACAAGACGCTCAGCCTGGTCGCGTCGCACGGCTTCGTGATCATCGCCTGCAACGACACCATGGCCGAACGGCCCTGCCTGAACGCGGGCATGGAGTGGTTGATTCAACAGAACACGGCCGACGGCCCGTTGAAAGGCAAGCTCGACACCGGCCGCGAGGTAGCAATCGGCTATTCGTGGGGTGGCGGCGCGGCCATCGATGTTTCGGATCGCCCCAACATGAAAGCCACCGTGTCTCTCCATGGCATGCCTCCGCGAGGCACCACGGCTTTCGAAATGATGCACAGCCCGCTGCTGCTCTTCACTTCTACCGGAGACATGTTCGTGACAGCCGCCAAGTACGTCACGCCGAATTACGAGAGCTCGAAGGTCCAGACCTTCTACGCCACGCTGAAGGACGATTCGGCCGGGCATCTCTATCCGGTGGACACGGGCGCCGCGATCTGTATCGGCGCCATCCTGGGGGCCACCTTCGGCGCTTGTGGAGACAGTGTGCAAGAACATGCTCCGACCATCGCTTGGTTGCGCTACTGGACCTGCGGCGACAATGGCGCAAAGAAGTTCTTCTACGGTTCGGACTGCACGATGTGCGGCAAGAGCCCCTGGGCCGCGCAGCAGCGCAAGCCCGAAGCCGAGTGGCAGTGACCGCTGGGCGTAACCTGCCGTTGCTCATCGCGCTCGACCATGAGGCGGAGTGACCGCCGGCCCCTCACGCGCCAGCGGGCGGGCGGAGGTCTAAGAAACGCTGGCAATGTGATATTCTGGTCAGCATGACTAGAATTACCAAATCATCGCCTTCGGTAGGCTCGCGAAAGTCCGTCCGCCGACGGCGTGCGCCGCCGTCCGGACACTGGCAGCTACAGGACGCGAAGGCACGCTTTAGCGAACTCGTTCGACGCGTCCGCGACGAGGGTCCGCAGCACGTCACGGTGCATGGACGAGATGAGGTGGTCGTCATCGCGGCGGAGGAATTTCGTCGCCTCCGGGGCGATCTGACGGGTGCGGCTCTCGTAGCTGCGATGCAAGCCTCCCCGCACCGTGCTGTCGCCATCGAACCGAAGCGAATCCGACCACCCGTTCGTGATGTTGTCGTCTCGTGAGCCGCTGGCTGCTCGACACCAACATTTTGTCCGAGCTGCGCCGGCCCAAGCCGGAACGCAAGGTGGTCGCCTTCATCACCGAACAACCGCTCGAGGACCTCTTTGTCAGCGCCGTCACCTTTGCCGAGATCAGGTTCGGCATCGAGACCATCGCCAGCGTAACCCGACGCGCCGAGCTGAACGACTGGCTCACCCACAAAGTACGGCCACTGTTCGCGCAGCGCGTTCTCGCCGTCACAGAGGACATCATGTTCAAGTGGCGTCTTCTGGTCGAAGACGGGCGAAAGGTGGGGCACACATTCTCGCAGCCAGACCTCATCATTGCCGCGACTGCCCTACATCACGGATTGACCGTCGTATCGCGCGATGAAAGCGATTACGAGCAGGCTCGCGTCCCGATCTTCAATCCATGGGATTGACCTGATTCTGAGATCTGCTTCGAGCCCGTCCCCTCGCGAACGAGGTGGGATCGTGGACACGAGATGCGGTCCACCGACCGAAGACCGGCTTCCCTCGCAATGGCGCCGGGGGTGGACGGGACTTTCCGCAGATACGTGTGACAGCGCCGCATTCACCCGGCGTTCCGGGGACTTATCTTGCGGGGTGGACGGGACTTGAACCCGCGGCCTCCGCCGTGACAGGGCGGCGTTATAACCAGCTTAACTACCACCCCAATTTTCAACCGACGGTGCTGCTGTCGGACGCTTGGGCTGTCGAAAAACGACCGCCTCGACGCGCGGCTGATCTACCTACGAGGGACCAGCGTGTCAACGCCCTGGTTGTTTTTTTGCCATGCCGACCACCGCGGCTCCGGCGTTTCGTGTGGTTCCACATTTTTTGATACCGTGGGCCGCCGAACCGACCGCCAAGGAGGCTTCTCGATGACGATCCGCCGGCTTTTTCCCACGACCCTGATCCTGTCCGCGTCTCTTGCGTTCGGCGCCGGCTATGCGCGCCAGGCCCTGGCCGACAAGCCGACGGCGGCGGCCGGTGCGGGAGGCGCCGGGGGCGCCGCCGCAGCGCCGACCAACTGCAAGGCGTTCGGCAGCGCGAAGTGCTGCGATCCCGCGGTGACCGCCCACCTGCCGAAGGAAGCCATCTTCAAGTCCTGCGGCGAGTCCGACGCGACCTTCCTGGGCGAGGCCGGCTCGAAGGAGACCTGCAAGTACCATTTCAAGGTCGAGGGTCAAAAGCCGGAGGACACGTTCATCCAGGTCTACGCCCCCGCCCAAAAAGAAGTGCCCACGGAGCCCAACGATCCGTTCTTCCAGTGGAAGAAGGTCGGCAAGGCCTTCCTGACCGAGAAGGCCAAGTCGCCCAAGGCGGCCCCCATGATGGTGAACTCGACCGGCCTGTGGATGCCCGGCAAGGGCTTCTTCGTCAGCGTGAACGCCTCCACCAAGGTGTGCTCGAAGGCCGAGACCACCAAGCTGGCGTCCAGCCTGAAGTAGGCGTCGAAGGAGGCGGCGGTCGGTCAGCGAACGGGCGGCTTCTCGCGCGTCCGCAGCACGACGTCCGCCAGCGGGATGGTCACGTTGAAGTTGACGTGCGCCATCCGGCGCAGGGTGTGATGGTGCGCATGATGGGCGCGCAGGCGCGCAAAGATCCCGTTCCCCCCGATCCCCCAGCGAGCCAGCGCGGCCGGGGGCAGGTGATAAAGCGCGTGCAGCGTCTCGTAGAAAACGAAGTAGCTGAGCGCGCCCACGTAGAAGATCCCGGCCAGCGGCAAGCCCCCCACCAGCGCCGCCAGGATCGCCGCCGGTGACGCGCCTACCAACAGCATCACGATGGTGTACCAGGGCATCATGATTAGCCACAGCTCGCGCGCGTTCTCGATCGGCATGTCTTCATCGGTGAAGGCCCCGTGATGAACCAGCGCGTGGTTGCGGTACATGATGCGCGGCTGCAGCGGCCGGTGCATGGGGAACCGGTGCACGGTCCACTCGAAGAAGTTGGCGAACAGCCAGAACGCCGGGAGCAGCAGCCATGCGCGGGGGCTTGCGTTACGAGCCACCCACAACGACACCGCCAGCAGACTGACCGCCAGGGTCGCCGTGCGCGCGATCTGGGCCGCCGGTGAGAATGACGCGGGGATCTTCTCGGCCCGGTTCGAGCGCGGTCGGTGCTCCGCCGCGACGGAGGCGTCGCCTTCCAAGGTCATCGATGCGGAGCCGGCACGCGAGGACATGTTTAAGGGTACCATGCGCAACGCGGCGTCGCCGGGCATGGAAGGACGATTTGGACCGAGCGCGGCGACGGTCGAACCATGTTAGAAAGCCGCGTTCCTGAAACGTGACAGGCCATATACTGGAGGGGGCACGGGTGAGCTCGCACGGGACCACATATGGGTATTCGCGACGACATCGCGCAGCCGAGATTGGGTCAATCGCGGCGGTGATGATCTTCCTGCTGGGTTTCGCCTGGCGCGTGGGTGTGGTTGTCCGTTCCCCCGCGGCCTGGACGACCATGGTGGTGACCGTCCTTCTGGCCTATGTCGCGGCCGACGTGATCTCAGGCATCGTGCACTGGGCCGGTGACACCATCGGTGACGAACAGGTGCCATTTCTGGGCCCCAACTTCGTGCGCCCCTTTCGCGAGCACCACGTCGATCAGAAGGGCATCACCCGCCACGACTTCGTCGAGACCAACGGCAACAACAGCATCGTGGTGCTCGGTCCCCTGGCGCTGGCGTTCTTGTTGATGCCCATGCGTGAGAGCTTCGGGTTCTTCGCCGCGGTCTTCGTGGCGTTCCTGGGCCTGTTCGTGCTGGCCACCAACCAATTCCACAAGTGGGCCCACGCCGACCACCCGCCCCTCCTGGCGCGCCCGCTGCAAAAGCTTGGTTTGATCCTGTCGCCTCGCCATCACGCCATTCACCACGCGGTGCCGCACGACACGCATTACTGCATCACCGTCGGGTGGATGAACCCAGTGTTGAACAAGCTGCGCTTCTTTCGCGGCATGGAATGGGTGGTCGCGCAGTTTCGCCCCCATTGGCTGTTCATCGAGGAACGCACCCGCCATGCGGCGGCGCTGGCCGAGGCCAGCCGCGCGGCCGAGAACAAGATCGCCTCTTAAGGATACCGACCGATGCCCTCGTTCGACGTCGTCTCGAAAGTGGATCTGATGGAGCTCGACAACGCGCTTCACACCGCGCAGAAGGAGCTGACCCAGCGTTACGACTTCCGTGGCACCAACACCGTCGTCGAACGCGGCCCGGACGGGATCACCATCCGGACCTCGGACGAGCCGCACGCCAACGCGACCCTGACGGTGCTGCGGGAACGCATGGCCAAGCGGGGCGTCTCGCAGCGCTGCCTGGACCCCGGCGACGTGCAAGCGGCGGGCGGCATGACGGTCCGCCAGCTGGTCAAGATCAAGCAGGGCATCGAGACCGAGACCGCCAAGAAGATCGTCAAGGCCATCAAGGACGCCAAGGTCAAGGTTCAGGCGCAGATTCAGGGCGAGGAGCTGCGGGTCACCGGCAAGAACCGCGACGATCTGCAGGACGCGATCAAGCTGATCCGCGGCGGCGACTTCGGCATCGACCTGCAATTCGTGAACTTCCGCGACTGACGGGCGCCGCGAACTCGCGGGCAGCGCCCGGCCGGCTATGCTGGAGGACGTGACGCTCCCGAGAACCCTTGGTGCGCGCGGTGCGCTGACCTGCTTCGTGATCGTGACCCTGGGTCAAGGCGCCTGCGGTTCGCACCGGGGCGCGGGCACGACCCGCTCGCCGGATGGTGGCGCCGGCGGCGCACCAGCAGCGACGCGACCGATGCGCCCCGCCCTGGCCCCGCTGGCGGTCAACGAAGCCTACGTGTACGCGGACGCCGACACGTCGGCGCGAAAGATGACCATCGACGAAGCGCACGCGGCCGGGTTGCTGGTCGTGGACCTCAGCGACGGGTGGGCGCCCTTCATCTTTCAGGATGGCAGCGACGCCGTCGCCGACCCGCCCAAACCGAACGCCTACCGGCAGACATTCATCGATCTGGCCAACGATCGCATCAACGACGATGGCGTGAAGCTCAGCGGCACACAGCACAACTTCCTGGAACCGTTCGGCATTCCCCCGGCCCTCTCGAGGGTGCGCGCGCGCATGGAGGCCGATACCTCGCCGGACCGGGCCGCGTGCGAGGCCAAGGTGGATTGGGACGGCCTGCGGGCGTTCACCGGCACCGTGGGGTACGTGGATCGCGAGCAGACCAAGCGCGAACAGAACGAGGCGCGAACCGATCCCGAATGGCTGGAGAAGGAGATCGCGCGCCGCGAGGACGCGCGTCGCCAGGCGACTGCCGATGGGGGCGCGCCCGCCGACGGTGGCGCGGCGCTGGCGTCGGCGAGCGGGGGCGGCAAGGCGACCGGAAAACACGCGGCGGTCGCCAGCCCGGCTCCTCCCGCGACCTGGCCGGTTGGCGATCGGGCCGCGGCGGTGCAGGCCCTGGCCGCGGATCCGGAACCCAAGGTGCGCGCCCGCGTCGAGCGCACGTTGCGCGGTCAGGAACGTCAGCGCGCGGTGCGCGCGGCCCAGGCGTTTCTGCTGTGTCAGCAGGTCCTGTCACCCCGCGCGAAGCTGGCCCCGGGAATCTTCGACCTGCCCACCCACGAGGCGCTGGCGAGCTGGGAACGCAAGAACGACATCTTCGGCTGGGGGCAGCTGGGTGGTGACACGCTGGCCGCCATGCTGCGCCCGCCGGCCGAGCTGGTGTACGAGACCTTTCGGCGCGTGCTGGACGAACGCGTCGCCGAAGCCGCCCGGATCGTCGAGGATGGCTCGACGACCCGGCGCAAGCTGCCCGCCAGCTACAAGGATGCCGCTGGGCAGGTCCACGTGGTGCCAAACCTGATCGACGACCACACCAAGGCGCTGCTGGCGGCCATCCACGTTGCCAATGCCGACGACATGCTGGATTTTCTGCGCCAACACGGAGACGCCGGGCTGGCCACCTTGCGTGTCGCTTTCACTCCACCGCCCTTGCCGCCCTACTACCCGGCGTTGGGGCAAGGCCCGATGGATCTGTCGGTGGAGATCGATCGCGGCGACGTCTGGTACGACTTTCCCTTCAATTCAAAGGGCCGTCCGGTCGAACAATCGCGCACGCATTTTCCGCACCTGACGCTGTACACCCACTGGCATGGTCAGCGCATCGCGCTGGTGTCCTGGCGCACCACGATTGGATCTTGGCGCAGCGAGATGCACGAGAACGGCCGCGTCTACTACAGGTACAAGAACAGCGACGTGGGACCACGCGACTGGAAGCACATCGTGGCGGGTCCCGTCTGGGTACCGCCCGAAAGCACCCCGGCCAAGGATCTGCTGACCCGCAAGGTGTTCACGCGCGAGAAGGGCCCCGAGACAGTGGTCAACACCGACGTGATGGGGCCGGGCTTTCAGTCTGCCTACGGGCTGGTGATGGCCATCCACGTCGACCACGGCGGCCGCGACAATCAGATCCGCACGCACGGTTCGGTCGACTACACCTCGATCGCGCGGCGGTTTTCTCATGGGTGTCACCGGCTGGTCAACAATCGCGCCGTGCGGCTGTTCGACTTCGTGCTGTTGCACCAGGCGTTTCGGCGATTGGGGTCGATGCCGCTCCACCTGAAACGGCGGTTCACCGTGGACGGTGAGTCGTACCGGTACGCGCTGGAGACGCGCGGTTATTATTACGAGCTGCAGAAGCCAGTGCCGGTCAACGTCACCGAAGGCCGCGTGATGGGGCAGGTGAAGAAGCCCATCGTCGACTATGTGCGCAAGCTGGGCGTCGACTACCAGGATGTCGCGGACAGCGACAACGCCGCCGATCTGACCCCACCCAGCGCGGCGGCCCGGAAGGCCGCGGCACGGCGGGCGCAAGTCGATGCCACCAGCTCGGATGCCGCCACCAGCGTCAAGGCGGTCGGGGGCAGCCACGCGGCGTCGCAGACGCCCGCGCCCGAGCCAACGTCGGACGCTCCGTGACCGCGCGGAGCCGGCGCGTGCAGGGATGCCTGGCTGCCGGCTTGGCGTGGCTGGCGCTGGCGGCCAACGTGCGGGCCGCAACGGCGCCAACAACGCCTGCGGCGCCGACCATGGCGGATGTGCGCCCGCACCTTACGCTCTCGGCTTCGATCGATCCCCGGCGCGGCGCGCTCACGGGAACCGCGCACTGGACGTTCGTCAACGGCAGCGCCAGGCCGCTCGACGCCTTGCTGTTCTGGCTGTACCCGAACACCCTCAGCCAGCGCCCCACGACCCTGGACGACGTCAACTTCCATTGGTTTTACCCGCGGGGCTTCTCGCCGGCCGCGATGACCGTGGGGGCCGCGCGCGTGCAAGGGGCCGCGCGCGCGTTCACCCTCGAAGCGTCGGCGGCGGGTGTCAGGACGCTGCTGCGGGTGGCGCTGCCGGCGCCGCTTCCGCCCCACGCGGCCGTCGAGGTCGAACTGGACTTCGCGACCACCCTGCCCGACCGCCTGGGAAACTTCGGCTGCGCCCGCGGGCGGTGCCGCCTGATGGGGGGCTTCTATCCCTTCCCCGTGGCCGTGGACGCCGTCGGGTTCGCGCTGGAGGCTCCCCCTGCCCGGATCGACTTTCACGCCCGGGTGCAAGCACCGACCGGGGCCGACGTGATCCTGGGCGACGTCACAGGCCGTACCGGCCTGGTCACCGCGGACGGCACCAACGCCCCGCATGTCACGCTGGTGATCGACCGCGATTTGAACACCGAGGTCGTCGCGCGTCCGGGCATCACCGTGCGCTATCTGCATGGGGACCGCCGGCCGCCTTCCTCGGCGGGAAACCTGCTGCCCTACGTGCGCGAGGACCACGTCGGCCAGGTGCTGGCCACCGTCGAGCAAGCGCTGGACTTCCTGAAGGCGCAAGGCGTGGACCCCGCCGCCGACGGCCCGCCGGTGACCGTCACCCTGGTGACCGCGCCCTTGCGTCACCAGCTGGTCAGCGTCCACGGGTCGGTGGTGCTGGTGTCGGAGCGGTTGTTCGAGATCTTTCCGCTGGCGCGCGTCCGCCGGTATCACCAGCTCGAGCTGTTGCGCGCGGTGATGATCGCGGTTCTGGACGCGCGCCTGCGTCCCGTCGAAACCGACGCCGACGTCGACCTTTCGGCCGGAGCCATCGCCGCGACCTGGGCCGAGGTCTTCACGGTCCGGCGTTTCAGCAAGCTCGAGTTCGCCCGGGACCTGCTGCGACCGTTGTCGTTCTTGCCCGCGGTCGATCAATTGATGTACGCGCCCTTGGTGGCATCGTCGTCGAGCTACTTCGGCGACGCCGACGAGCGGGGCGCCCTGCGTGACGACGTCCGTCGGTTCGCCCACCAGCGCCCCAGCGCGCGTTTCGTGACCGCCAAGCTGGTCGACCTGCTGACGCCCGCCGGTGCCATCGCGATGGCCAACCTGATCGTCGCGGAGCGGATTCCCCTGCGCCAGGCCGCCGAGCGGGTGTTCGGTGGTCCGCTGGATTGGTTCTGGCGCCAGTGGGCGGAGGGGCCTCCTCCCCGGGTGAACTACCGCCTGGACACCGTGCGTGTCACGCCGCTAAAGCCAGGCGGCGTGCACGCCGTGATCGAGGTCCAGCGCCAGGGACAGGCCTTGCGTGAACCGGTCGAGGTGCTGATCGTCGATCGCGACGGGGTTGGCCACACGTTGGTGTGGAACGAACCCGGTGATCACCATCGTTTCGAGCTGGATCTGCCGGCCGGGCTGGCGTCCGTCGAGCTGGATCCGCGCCACCGCCTGACCGAGAGCGCGGTCGGCGCGCTGGATCCGGCCGACGATCCCCTGGTCGACAACCGCACGCCCAAACGGTGGCGATTCCTGTACACCGGCTTCGGCGCGCTGCTGGATGTGACGAACCTGCAGGCGTCGCTGGCCGCGGCCGTGACGATGAAGCCCCAGCACGATCTGCGAAACTCCATCGACCTGCTGGCGACCCACACCCAGGCGACCGACGTCGGGGTCAGCGCCGCGTACGAACGGCACTTCGGGCGACAGGCCGACACCAACCGTCTGACCAGCGGCGCGGGCCTGGGACTGTCGGTCCAGCGCCCCAACGCGACCTTCGGGGTGGCGCCCGGCGAGACGCCGCAGCCCGGCTGGCGCGTCTCGGGCAGTCTGATGTACGAACACGACGATCGCGACTACCTGATCGATCCATGGCGCGCTTTGGGCATCGCGCTGGATGTCGGCTACACGCTGACTGCCCTGGAAAATGGCGAGCGGCTATCGCAGGTCCACGCCGGCGCGGAGTTCCTGCGCCTGCTCGAACTGGCGCCCGGCCACGTGCTGGGCATCGACATCAACGCCAACCTGACCGCTGGCGACATCCAAAAGCGGTCGCAGCTTTATCATCTGGGCGGCGCCCGCGGACTGCGTGGCTATGGCGTCGACGAGCTGCTGGGGCGGGCGCGGGCGGCGGCGCGGTTCGAGCTGCGCAACCGATACGTGTCGGACCTGGACTGGAACCTGGGCCACTTCACGGTGGTGCGTGCGCTGGGCGGCAACCTGTTCTTCGAGGCCGGCGCGGTGTCGTCCTGCGCCGACCTCTCCGTCAGCGGCAACGACGTCTTCTACGACGTTGGCTACAGCTTTCGCGTCTTGCACGATGCGTTCGGCGTGCATCAACAGCTGCTGACCATCGATCTGGCGGTCCCGCTGAATCGCCGCGATCGCGTTTGCCTGGGACAGCACAGTCTGGGCGCGCCCAGCGACGGTCAGGCCAGCCTGCGCCGTCCGCCCTTCGTGGTACTGATCTCGTTCCTGCCGAACTTCTGACCCCCGCGCCATGACCGCCCCCGCCACAAACCCCAGCGCAGACCTTGGCGAAGGGGCCGCGCGGAAGCACCTGGTGTGGATGCTGGTGTCGCTGGCTTATCTGGTCCTGGCGCCGTATTTCCCGCGCATCAACAACCCCAACGAGAACGTGCGCATCTGGATGACCCGCGCCATCGTCGAGGACCACTCCTTGGCGCTGGACCGCACCTCGGCCGTCTGGGGCTACGTCGACGACAAGGCCACCGACCAGGGGCATCTGTATTCCAGCAAGGCACCGGGAACGTCCCTGCTGGGTGTGCCGGTGCTGTGGGCGCAGACCAAGCTGTGGCACGCCTTCGGCTGGCCCTCCCCCAGCAAGCGCGCCACGACCTTTGGCCTGCGCTTCTTCAGTGTGGTCCCCTGCGTGATCGCGTTTCTGTTCGTTTTCGCGCGCTGGATCGAACGCCGCACCCGCTCGCCGGCGGCGCGCGATCTGCTGCTGGTGGCGGTGGGGCTGGGCACGATGATCTATCCCTACGGCATCCTGTTCGTCGGCCACGCCCAGGGTGCGCTGGCCGCGTTCGCTGCCTTCATGGCGCTGGGCTGGCACGATGGCCCCCGCGCGCCCCTGCGGCGCCACCTGATCCTCGCCGGCGCGCTGGCGGGCACGGCGGTGCTGTTCGAGTACCAGCTGCTGCTGGTCGCGCTGGTGCTGGCCGGATTGGCGCTGTGGCGCGCGCGCAGACACGCGGGCTGGTTCGCGCTGGGGGCGCTGCCTCCGGCGCTGGCGCTGGGCGCCTACCACATGGCTCTGTTCGGTCGTCCGTGGGCTTTCCCCTACGGTCATCTCGAGAACCAGACCTACGCCCACCTGCACCACGGCAGTGGCTTCTTCGGCCTGGGACCTCCGCAGCCGGCGGCCCTGAGCGCGTCGCTGTTCTCGGTCAGCTACGGCCTGTTCGTGTTCTCGCCCTTTCTGTTGCTGGGTCTGGCGGGCGCTGTCAAACAACTGAAGTCGCCGGCGCGCACGGACGCCCTCGCGATCCTTCTGTCCAGCGTGATGTTGCTGTTGTTTCTGGCGGGGATGACTCACTGGCGCGCCGGCTGGTGCGTGGGCCCGCGCTACATCGCCGGCTGCGCGCCGTTTCTGGCCGCCGGGCTGCTGATGAACGACCGGATGAACGACCGCCTGTTCGATCGCGGGCCTGCCGACGACAATCAGCGGGCCAACTTCGTGCTGCGCGTCCTGCTGGGCGGCTCGATCGTGGCGTCCGTTTTCATCAACGGGGTGTCGGCTGCGACCTACCCGCACTACCCCGAGGCCTTCGACAATCCCCTGTTCGATCTGGCGTTGCCGCTCTGGCGCGACGGCTACGTGCCGTCTGGGCTTGGACACGCGCTGGGATTGCCCCGCGGCTGGGCGCTGCTGCCGCCGGCGCTGCTGTGGATCGCGGCGCTGGTCCTGGCCATCGCCGGGCCGGCGCGCCGGCTGCGCGCGAAGATCGCCCAGGTGGGCGGGGCCGCGCTGATGGCCGCACTGCTGCTGACGTTGCTGTCCCGCTATGGCCGCGCGCCCGCCGCAGCGGAACAACACGCCACCTCGGTCGTACGCGCGCTGTGGGATCCGGCGCCGCGTCCTTGACGCGCGGACCGCTCAGCCAACCGACGACGCCGTGCGGACGCGACCGCCCGACGACGGCCCCGCTCCGCCGACATCCTTGGGCTTGTCCTCGGCGCGCGCACGGGTCGGCCGCGCGATGGTGGCGGTGGCCGTCCAGCTCATCTGGTTGTGCCAGCGCAGCTGCACATCCCGGTATCCCTCACCGACGAACCAGGATTCGACCTGCGCCTTCGGCAGGTAGAACGCCACCGGCGTGACCAGCTGATCGAAGACCACCGAGTGCACTTCGTCGAACGGAAAATCGTACATCGACGAGAAGTACTGCCCGTAGGGCAAGTGGCTGGGCCAGGTCCCGCCCGGCCCCGGCGCGTAGAACAGTTTGATGGCGCCCCAGATCGCCGCCGCCGGAATCGCGGAGAGCGCCTTCAGGGGGCCGTACGGCACCTTCGAAGTCAGAGCTTTGCGCACCGGATCGACCACGCGCGTGATCCATTCGTTGTTCTCCAGGCCGTAGACCCAGTAGACGATCCTTCCGCCATCGCGCACCACCGACGCCACGGCCGCCGCGCCGGCCGCCGGATCGGGCAGGTGGTGCAGCACGCCCACGGAGAATCCGATGTCGAACACCGGGCGTACGGGGGGATGCAGCAGATCCCCGATCACCACATGTGCGTTGGGAAGCTGCCGGGTGTTGCGAAACGCGACCAGCGCACTTTCGCCCAGATCAATCGAAACGATGGCCTTGGCGCCAAACCGCGCCACCAGATCCGTGTGGCGTCCCTTGCCGCAGCCGCCTTCGAACACGACCTTGCCCGCGAAGTCCTGGGGACCAAACGGTCCGACCCAGCCCAGGAACTGACGCTGGTAGTAATCGCGCAGCTCGGTCCAGCGGGTCCACTCTTCGGCGAAGCGGGCGGCGGTCTCGGTCTTCAGCGCATCGACATGGCCTCGCGTCAGCACCGGAACGCCGTCCGTGATCTCGAACGTGCACGTGCCCTGGGCGCAGGCCAGCTGCCCGGTGATGACGTGGGCGTCTTCCTCGTGCGCCACCGACGCCAGCACCAGGGCGGTTGCACAATTCGGGCAAGCCAGATACGACAAAACCTCGCGACGCATGGACGCACTCCTTTACAGGAACAAACCCCAGGAATCCAGGCGGTTGGGGGGAACCGTCGCAGGCCCGCGAACCGCTAGCGCCGCGCGGCCTTGCGCGGCCCCAGCCGCTCTTCCATGCGGTCCAGCTCCCCCTCGAACAGGTGCGACGTGAAAGGGAACAGCGTGACGTTGGCAGCGCCCGCCATCAAGGCGGGCTTCTCGATCTCGTCGGTGACGTTGGACGTCCCGGCAATCACGCGGCAACGCCGCGCGGCGCGGGACGACAGCGACGACAGCACGCGAATCGAATCGTAGGCGTGCACGTTGGCCAGGCCGAGATCCAGGAAGGTCAGCTCCGGTCGATAGCGTTCGGCCAGCGTCAACCCCATCGGCAGGCTGGTGGCCACCAGACCGCCCACATCGTGACGGTGGGATAGCCCGTCGGCCAGCTCGATGCGACCCATTCCGTTGCTCGCCACCAACAAGACAACGCCCCGGGTCGCTCGCTCGAACTGGCCGGGGTTGGTAGAAAACTCAGCAGCGTCCGCGGAGAGATCGGCCTCAACGGCCTTGAAGGGGGCCGCGGTGCCTCCGGGCTTGCGCTTCTTGCCGTCCTTGCCCTCCTTGCTTTCATCCGACGCAGGGCGTCCCGCACGCTGCACCAGCCGCTGGGCCTGCTCGACAGTGATTGATCCCGACACCAGCTGGACCAACAAGATCGTGTCCACCTCCAGCGCGTCGGCCAGCCGCACCAGGTACTCGGCGCGGTCGACATACATCTGGCCTTCCTTCCAACGAACCGCACGGGAATGTTCGAAGCCGAGAATATTGGCCAGGTCGCGCTCCCGCGTGTCGGCGCCACGCAGCTGTCTGAGCCGCTCCATGCAAAACTTCCACAATCCACCCGAAGGCGCATGACGTGGTGAATTCCTGGCCGATTTCATGGCAGCCGAGTTAATCCGACCAAATTCAGATTGCAATAATAGTTAAGGCACTTTACGTGCAATTTTCTTTGATGGTTTTCGGCTATGAAGCGCAAAAACGGCCCCCCTATCCTCGGGTTTCGTGAGGACCGTTTCGCGAACCGGAGACGCAAAAAAAGAGCGTCCCGATCGTCGGCCCCGAGGGCGTCGGGGACGTCCAAGACCCGCTGATATTTACAACGCCGGCCGCGGGAACGTATGTTCGACGCGGCAATGCATCCCCGCGTCTTCGTCATTCCTCGGTCCTCCCCCACTGGCCGCACGGCGGCACGCCTCCTGCGCGTGGCGTCTGCGTTGGGACTGGTGGTCCTGTGCACGTGCGCCAGTCACCCCAGTGTGCAGCGCGATCTGTCCAAGCTGCCGCCCGGCCAGGTCGGCTTCGACGATCTTTGTGGCCTTCAGGGTTACTTCGACGCGATCGCCGTCAAGACCGCCGCTGCCCCCGCCGAGGTCGACAGCGCCGCCATCGAACGCGCGTCGGAATTCGGAACGTCGCGCGGCGGACGCGCGCGCTTCGCTTTCGAGGACGACTTCCAGTTGACCACCCTGCGTCGCGTCCTGAATGAGAACTGGAAGACGCTGCCCCCCGAACTGGCGACCAGCCACCGCGTCGAGATCGAGGTGTCCTGGTCCGAACGAAGCGGCCTCAAGCGCGTCGTCACCGATTCGGAGCCGCACCTCTACGTGGACGGGAAGCTCTCTCCGCTGCCGAACCACGTTTGCCTGTCGGAGCTGCTGTTCGGTGAGCCCATCTACAAGCAGCGTCGCGACATGCTGGGCCTGGCCCCGCTGCCGACCGCCCACTCGCTGGCATTGGCGCCCGAGACTGACGCGGGAACGACCGACGCGGCTGCAACGTCCCCTGCCCTCCCATCATCCAAGACAGGCGCAGCCCCCAAGGCCGCAGCCAAGGAATAAGTTCCGCCGATGCCCGTTGACCACCGTTCCTTCGAAACCAAATGGCAGACCCGCTGGCGCGAGGCCGGCGTGCACCGCACCACCTTCGATCCGACGCGACCGAAGTACTACGCGCTGGACATGTTCCCCTATCCGTCGGGCGCCGGCCTGCACGTCGGACACTGCGAGGGCTACACCGCCACCGACGTGATCACGCGCTGGAAGCGCATGCAGGGTTTCAACGTGCTGCACCCGATGGGCTGGGATGCCTTCGGCTTGCCGGCCGAGAACTACGCCATCAAACACGGCGTCCACCCGCGGATCACCACCGAACAGGCCATCGGCAACTTTCGTCGCCAGATCGATTCGGTCGGGTTCGCGTACGACTGGGAACGCGAGATCAACACCACCGACCCTCAATACGTTCGGTGGACGCAGTGGATCTTCCTGCAGCTCTGGAAACGCGATCTGGCGTACGAGGGCGTCATTCCGATCAACTGGTGCCCGTCGTGCAAGACGGGGCTGGCCAATGAAGAGGTCAGCCAGGGGCGCTGTGAACGTTGCGGCACGGCGGTGGAACGCAAGGACATGCGCCAGTGGCTGCTGCGCATCACCCGCTACGCCGACCGCCTGCTCGAGGACCTGAGCGAGCTGGACTGGCCCGAATCGACAATGGCCATGCAGCGCAACTGGATCGGCCGCAGCGACGGCGCCGAGGTGGTGTTCGAAAGCGCCACGCCGGTGGCGGGCCGCCCGATCCGCGTCTTCACCACCCGACCGGACACGCTGTACGGCGCGACGTACATGGTGCTGTCGCCCGAGCATCCGCTGGTCGGCGAGCTGACCGCGCCCGAGCGGCGCGCCGAGGTGGAGGCTTACCAGAAGCAGGCCCGCTTCAAGAGCGACCTCGAGCGAACCGATCTGGCCAAAGACAAGACCGGCGTCGCGATCGGCGCGACGGCCAACAATCCCGTCACCGGCCGTGCAATCCCGATCTGGATCGCGGACTACGTGCTTTCGAACTACGGCACCGGCGCGATCATGGCGGTGCCGGCCCACGACGACCGCGACTTCGCGTTCGCCACCAAGTTCGGGATCCCCATCGTGCAGGTGGTCGCGCCGGCGGACGGCGCACCGATTCCCGCGGGCGCAGCGTTCACCGGCGAAGGCGTCGCCATCAACTCGGACACGTTGAATGGCCTGGCGACGCCGGCGGCCAAGGCGACCATGATCGCGGCCCTGGAAGCCAAAGGCACGGGCAAGGGCACGGTCAGCTATCGCCTGCGGGACTGGGTGTTCTCGCGGCAACGCTACTGGGGTGAGCCCCTGCCCATCATTCACTGTCCCACGCACGGCGCCGTCCCGGTGCCCGAAGCCGATCTGCCGGTCAGGCTGCCTGACGTCGAAAAATACGCGCCGACCGGGACCGGGGAGTCGCCGCTGGCGGCCATCGACGCCTTCGTCAACACCACCTGCCCGACCTGCGGCGCCGCCGCCAAGCGCGAGACCAACACCATGCCGCAATGGGCGGGCTCGTGCTGGTACTACCTGCGCTACCTGGACCCGAAGAACCCCGACCATCTGGTGGATCCCGCCATCGAGAAGCAGTGGATGCCGGTCGATCTTTACGTCGGGGGCGGGGAGCACGCCGTGTTGCACCTGCTGTACGCCCGCTTCTGGCACAAGGTGCTGTTCGACATCGGCGTGGTCACCACCCGCGAGCCGTTCAAGAAGCTGCGCCACCCGGGCACCGTGCTTGCGTATTCCTATGTGGACGCGGCCGGGCGCTACCACGAGCCGGGCGAGCTCGAATGGCGCGGCACCGAGCCCACACTGCGCGCCACCGGCGAGCCGCTGAAGCAGGCGGTCGAGAAGATGGCCAAGTCCAAGCTGAACGGCGTGAATCCGGATGACGTCGTCGCCGAGTACGGCGCGGACGTGATGCGACTTTACGAGCTGTTCATGGGCGAGTTCGAGCTGCCCAAGCCCTGGGATCCGCGCGCCATCGAAGGCTGCCACCGCTTCCTGAAGCGCGTGTTCCGGCTGGTCGAGGAGTTCGATCCGACCCGCGCGCCGGCGGGTGATCCTCACCTGGCGCTGCGCCACCGGACGATCAAGCGGGTGACCTTCGATCTCGACCGCATGCAGTTCAATACCGCCATCGCCGCGATGATGGAGTTCTTGAACCAGCTGACCTCGGGCGGCGCCACCCGCGAGGATCTGCAGACGCTGGTGCGGCTGATGGGCCCGTTCGCGCCGCACACCGGTGACGAAGCCTGGGAGCTGCTGGGCAACAAGGGCTTCTTGATCGAGACCGCGTGGCCTAGCTACGACAATGCGCTCACCGAGGACGCGACGCCGACCATGGCGGTGCAGGTCGACGGCAAGGTGCGTGGCACGGTGTCGCTGGCCCGCGACGCCAGCGAGGCCGACGCGCGCACCGCCGCCATGGCGGTGGCCAACGTGACCAAGTACCTGGAGGGCCGCGCCGTCGCCAAGTTCATCTACAAGCCCGGCCGCATCCTGGGCTTCGTGACCAAACCCGCGTAGGCGGAATCCACGACAAATCTGGAGCCGGTGGACGGGATTGAACCGTCGACCTACGGTTTACGAAACCGTTGCTCTACCACTGAGCTACACCGGCGACCTTCTGGGAGGCGAATGTATGCCGCGTCGGCGGGTACCAAGTCAAGGAGTCGATGCGACAGGCGAGCAGCACGCGCCGACGGCGACATCCCGAGCGTCCGCTACGCCGCCGCCTTTCGCTTCGCCTTTGGCCTGTTCTCGTTCGGGGCTCTGCCGCCCGCCGACCGCCAGCCGTGGCCATCGGCGATCAGGGTCAAAAGCATGGTGTTCAGTGACACCCCCTCGGCGGTGGCCATCTGCGAGATTCGCTCGTGCAGTGTCTTTGGGAGTCGAAGACGAAGCTGGCCCGAGTAATCCGGCGACGCGTCCTCGGGGGGAAGCACCCTCCGATCCTCGCGAAGCACCTCCAGCATCAAAGCCGCCGCGTTCTTCGCCTCCTTGGTGGCCTCTCCTTCAGTTTTCCCGTGCGCCACGCAACCCGGACCGAGCGCGGGCACACGCGCAACGAAGACGCCGTCGTCGTCGCTCCACTCGGTCACGATTCGATATCGAAACGGTTCCTGCATCACTGCACCTCCAACTGGTTTTCCTCGAAGAGACGCAGCACTTGCCGGACCTGGTAGGGCTTGGCGTTCGCCCCCTCGGATTGCAGATTCACCATCGGCAGTTCGAGCCGCGTGGCGTGCGTGAACACATGGTGCGATCCCTTCTGCCGTCGGAGAACGTATCCGGCCGCCTCCACCAATCTGCGAAGGTCCCTGAATCGGACGTTCGCCCGGCTCCGCCTCGCCTGTTCCAGTATCTCGGCCCCCGTGCGTCCCATCGGGACTATGGTACCGAATACGGGACCGGACGCCAAAGGGCTATACGGGGTGGATCAGGGAACCAGGACTCCGAGCGAAACGCGTTCAGCGCGCGCCGACCCTCATCTGGCATACCTCGAGGTAGCGCGCGGCAGGCCAGTTCACGGGCGTCGGAAAGTCCGGCGGCAGGCCCCCCAGCTCTAGGATTGCACCCGCGCGTCGGGCCAGCGTCAGCCCGGCTTCGATGTGCTTGGTGACGCTGGGCCCGCGGTGCGTGTTCGATGAAACCCACAAATGCCCGCCCTCGTCGGGCAGCAGCGCGCACGCGGCGGCGACGAGCTCGGGGTAGTCGCGCTTCTGCGCCCAGGAGGCCGCCCGCGCGCCCGAGACGGTCGGGGGATCCAGGATGATCACGTCGTACTCGGCGCCGCGGGTCTTCTCGTTCTCCAGGAAGCGAAAGACGTCGGACGTCTCCCAGCGGAAGCGCGCGTCCGTGGGATCCAGGCCCGACAAGCGAAAGTTCTCGCGCGCCCACGCCAGCGGGCCCGCCGCGAGATCCACGCTGGTCACGGACGCCGCGCCCGCGCGCGCCGCCGCCAGCGACAGCGCGCCCGTGTACGCGAACGTGTTCAGCACGCGACGCTCGCGCACGAAGCGGTGCAAACCCGCGCGGTGCTCGCGCATGTCCGAGAACAGCCCCACGTTGATGGCGCCGCGCAGGTGAACCTCGTAGGGGATCCCCAGCTCGCGCACCACCAGCTTCTCGGGAGGCTCTTCGCCGATCACCTGATCCTTGGCGCGCTCCGGACTCGCGCCCTGCGCTTTCAGGCGAACCTTCAGCACCGCGCCCCGCAAAGGGAATCCGGCCTCGGCCAAGACCGCCATCGTGGCCTCGGCCAGCAGCCGCGCGTGGCCCAGCAAACCCCGCGACAGCGCAGTGACCACGGCGAACGGGCCATAGATGTCGGCGGACAGCCCCGACAGCCCGTCGCCCTCGCCATTGACCAACCGGTATGCGGACGCGCCGTCGACCAGACCCAGCGTGCGCCGCAACGCCAGCGCCCGTGATGCCTCGCCGCGAAAGAAGGCGGCGTCCAGCGCGCGCAGGCGGGCCGTCGCGCTCTCGCCGGCGCGCCACACGCGCACCACCTCATTCTCGGGATCGGCCACGCCCAGGGCCAGCGTCTCGTTCTTGGCGTTCAGCAGCCGCACGGGTCGCCCCGGCTCGACGCTGGCGCCGGCGGCCAGATCCGACAGCGGCAATTGCGGGGGGGCTGCGCGCAGGTGATCCACCCCCAGATCGGTGACGGCAATTCCATGAAGCGACGACATGGCGCGAACTATGCGCCCCCCGCGTCGGAAATACGACGCCGACGCCAAGATGGCCGCGCTCAGGCCGGGGGGATCTCTGCCGTCGCCTCCTCGCGCGCCGATTCACGTGCGCCGACCAGGACCGGCCCCTGCGCCAGGGCGTCGCGCATCCGCTCCACGTCCAGCTCGCCTTCCCAGCGAGCCACCGCCAGCGTGGCCACCCCGTTGCCGATCAGGTTGGTGATCGCCCGCGCCTCGGACATGAAGCGGTCCACGCCCAGCAGCAGCGCCAGCCCGGCGACCGGCAGCTTGCCCGTAGCCGACAGGGTCGCGGCCAGGGTCACGAAGCCGCCCCCGGTCACCGCGGCCGCCCCCTTCGACGTCAGCAGCAGGATCGCCAGCAGCCCCAGCTCGTCGCCGAGCGGCAGGTGAATGTCCAGCGCCTGCGCGATGAACAGCGTCGCCAGCGTCAGGTAGATGGACGTCCCGTCCAGGTTGAACGAGTACCCGGTCGGGACCACCAGCCCCACCACGCCCTTGGGACAACCCAGCCACTGCAGCTTGACCATCAACCGCGGCAGCGCTGACTCCGACGAGGACGTGCCCAGCACCACCAAGATTTCCTCGCGGATGAACTTCAGGAACGGCACGATCCTGAAGCCCACCCAGCGCGCCACCAAACCCAGTGCGACCAGCACGAACAACAGACTGGTCACGTAGAACGTGGCGATCAGCTTGGCCAGCGATGCGATTGAACCGACGCCGAACTTGCCTACCGTGAAGGCCATCGCGCCCATCGCCCCCAGCGGGGCCAGCCGCATCACGATGCCCACGATGCGAAAGAACACCTGGCCCACCTCGTCGATCAACGCCTTGACCGTCGCGGCGCCCGGGCCCAGCGACGACACCCCCAGCCCCACCAGCACCGACACCAGCAGGATCTGCAGGATGTCACCGCCGGTGAAGGCTTCGCCCACCGTCGGAGGAATCACGCCCAGCAAGAAGTCGACGACGCCCAGGTGCTTGCCCGCCGTGGCGTAGGTATCCACCGCATGGGGGTCCAAGGTCAGGGCGTTGGCGTGAATCCCGGCCCCCGGTGCCACCAGGTGACCGACGCCCAGCCCGATCAGCAGCGCGACCGTCGTCAGGACCTCGAAGTAGATCAGGGCCTTCAGCCCCACGCGCCCGACTTTCCGCAGGTTGGACATGCCAGCGATGCCGCCCACCACCGTCGAGAACACGATGGGCGCGATCATCAGCTTGATCAGCCGCACGAACCCGTCCCCCAGCGGCTTCAAGGCCACGCCCCAGTCCGGGCGCACCACACCGATCAACACGCCGATGGCCACCCCCACCAGCACCTGGAGATACAGGCTTCGCGACACCGCCGGAATCCGCACCGCCCCGACGATACAGGTTCGGGCCGGCGTTTTCTCCTGCCGGCGGAGACCCGCCCGTGGCGGCCTACGCGACCTGCGCGGCGCCGGTCGAGATCTCGTGGGCCAGGGCGACGATCTCCTCGTCCATGATGCCCTTCTTGCGATCGGCCAGCGCCGAGAACTTCACGTACAGGGCATCCAGTTGGGCCTTGTTCAAGGAGAGCCCCAGCTCATCGCAGCGCGAGGACAACGCATGGCGACCGCTGTGCTTGCCCAGCACCAGGCGGCCCTCGGGCACGCCCACCGACTTCGGATCGATGATCTCGTAGGTGGTGCGTTCCTTCAGGTAACCGTCCTGATGAATCCCCGCTTCGTGCGCGAAGGCGTTGCGTCCCACGATGGCCTTGTTGGGCTGCGGGCCGAAGCTGATGATCGACGACAGCAGCTGGCTGCACGGAAACAGATGCTCGGTGTGGATCCCCGTGGCATAGGGCAGGCGGTCCTGGCGGGTCTTCAACGCCATCACCACCTCTTCCAGGGAACAGTTCCCGGCGCGTTCGCCGATGCCGTTGATGGTGCATTCAATCTGCCGCGCCCCGGCCTGGATGGCGGCCAGCGAATTGGCGACCGACAGCCCCAGATCGTCGTGACAGTGCACGCTGACGACGCCCCGATCACCGATCGCTTCGACCACCCGTCGAATCAAGGCGGCAAACTCGTCGGGCACCGAATAGCCGACGGTGTCGGGAATGTTGACGGTGCTGGCGCCGGCATCGATGACCGCGCGCGAAACCTCGACCAGATAATCGGGATCAGTGCGCGCGCCGTCCTCGGCCGAGAACTCGACGTCGGCGACATACTTGCGCGCCAACCGGATACCGGCGACCGCCGCGTCCAGCACTTCCTGCCGGGACTTCTTCAGCTTGTACTTCAGGTGGATGTCGCTGGTCGCCAGGAACGTGTGAATGCGCGGAGCGGTCTTGGCCTGATCCAGCGCGGCGGCAGCACGTTCGATGTCGAGCGGCATGGAACGCGCCAGCGCCGCCACGGACACCTTCACCTCGCGGCTGACCGTGCGGACCGCCTCGAAGTCGCCCTCGGACGCGATCGGGAACCCCGCCTCCAGCACGTCGACGCCCAGCTCCTGAAGCTTGTGGGCCAGGCGAACCTTCTCGGCCACCGTCATGCTGCAACCAGGCGCCTGCTCGCCGTCGCGCAGGGTGGTGTCGAAGATGAAAACACGATTGGAAGACATGCTGAAAGTCTGCGTGGCGCCTGGAGATTCAGCAAATTTATAATTGTAGATGAACCCATTAGCGGGCCTTATGATGGCGACCGCATGGAACTCTACGCGCTGCAGGTGTTTTCGCGGATCGTCGCCGAGCAAAGCTTCTCCCGCGCGGCGGAGGCCTTGCTGCGCACGCAGCCAGCCATCTCGCTGACCCTACAGCGCCTGGAGGCCGAGCTGGGGGGACCGTTGATCGACCGATCCTTTCGCACCGCCAAGAAGCTGGTGCTGACGGACGCGGGGCGGGTGGTGCTCGATTACGCCAAGCGCTTCGACAACCTGCGTGACGAGATGGCCACCGCGCTCACCGAGCTGCGTGACAACTCGGCCGGGCGGTTGACCATCGGGGCCAACGAATCGTCGACCCTGTACCTGCTGCCCCACATCGAGCGCTACCGTCGGCTGTACCCCAAGATCAAGATTCAGGTGCGGCGCAGCCAGTCCAGCAAGATCCCGGCTGAGCTCCTGGACGGAGGCCTGGAGCTGGGCGTCGCCAGCTATGACCCGGGCGACGAACGCCTGCTGTCGCGTATCCTGTACGCGGACTCGCTGGCGTTCATCGTGTCGCCAAAGCACCGCTTCGCGCACCGGAAGACGGTGTCGATCACCGACCTGGGGAACGAAACCTTCATCGCCCACAATGTCGTCTCGCCCTATCGAGAGAACGTGGTGCGCGAGTTCCGCCGCCACAAGGTCCCGCTGAACATGGATGTCGAGGTGCCGACCCTGGAGGCCATCCGGAAGCTGGTCCAGAGCAACGAGGGCGTCGCGTTCCTGCCCCGTATGGTTGTGCGGCAGGAGCTGGATCGGAAGCTGCTGTGGGAGGTGAAGGTGAAGGAATTTCACATCGAACGGCCGATTCGCCTGCTGATCCCGCGCGACCGGACCTTGTCGCACGCGGCGCAGGCCTTCCTGGACGTGGTCGCCAAGGGCTGAGGCTGATCCGCCCCTGACGTTCCAGCCCCGCAACATTCGACGGCCGCGCACGTCTCCCCGCTTTTCGGAAGGCCGCGGGACATTTCGCGCGTACAATACAAGCCCGGTGCCGAAAGGTTCGCCATCCCTGGTCACTGAAGCCGCGTCGTGGGTCGAGAAGCGATTCGCGCGGCTCCGCCGATCGGGCACCCCGGACGGGGTCGACTACCCCCAAGGGGATCGCCGCAACGGCATCCAGCTGCGCCGCTTCGCTGGCCCGCGGGCGTACCGCGATCAGCTTTCGCGATTGCGCATCGCCCACCTGACCGATCTCCACGTCGGCCGCATCACGCCACTGGCCGTGCAGCGAGCCGCCGTCCAGATGGCCAACGCCGAGAAGCCAGACCTGGTGGTGCTGACGGGAGACTTCGTCTGTCACAGCCAGCTCTACCTGGACGAGCTGGCCGAGGTGGTGGCCGGCTTCAAGGCCCCCACCATCGCGGTGCTCGGCAACCACGACTACTGGTCCGGTGCGGACGAGGTCGCGGCAACGCTTCGGCGGGCCGGGGTCCAGGTGCTGCGGAATCAAAACACGGTGGTCGAGGTGGCCCACCAGCGGCTGCAGGTGGTCGGGTTGGACGATTCGTACACCGGGCACGCCCGGATGGACGAGGCGGTGAAGGGGATGCGCACGGATCTGCCCACGCTGGCCTTGTCCCACATCGCCGAGGAGGCCGATGGCCTGTGGCGGCGGGGGATCCCCCTGGTGCTGGCGGGCCACACGCACGGCGGTCAGGTGACTCTGGCGGGCCTGCACGAGCTGGCGCTGGGGAAGATCGGGGGGCACCGCTACGTGCACGGCCTGTACGGGTCGCGGGGGAACGGCCACCCGCGTCCGCAGGCGTCTGCCCACAGCAAGAGCCATCCCCGGGCCGTCGAGGGCGCAGTTTACGTGGGGGCCGGCATCGGCGCGGCGGTCATCCCGCTGCGCATTGGCGAACGCGGAAAGCGCGAGGTCACCATCTTCGAGCTGGGCGCCGAACAGGGAAGCTTCGTCGAGCACCACGCCGAGCAGGAACCGATGCCGGGGCGAAAGCCGTCGCAGGCTTTGATGGCCAAGCGCGCCGCCAAGGTGGTGCGCAAGCGGTTGCGCCGCGAGAGCAGCGGTCGCTAAGTCCCGCGGGTACACGTCGTCACCGACGGGCGGTCCGCCGCTTCGAGCTCCCCCAGGCGACGGCCGGTTTCCGGGTCGCGGGCGGCGCGCCGGTGGGGTAGGAAATTGTGGTCGATCCGGACCGTGCCACCCCCTATGCTCCCGCGGTCGGGTAGGCGGGGGTCAGGTGCGCGATGTAGTCCCCTGTCTTCCCTTTTTCCAAAAACCAAGCTATAGGTCGCGCAAAGCTCGGGGTAGTCCCGGGCCAAAGAAATTAGGAGATTGTCACATGAATAAGAGAGTTTCCCTTCCTGGTACCATCCTGTCGCTCGGATTTCTCTCCGTGGCGATCTATTCCGCGGGCTGCAGCAGTGACTCCTCGGGCGGCGCCGGCGGCGCGGCCGGCGGCAAGGGCGGATCGACGGCGGCCGGCGGCAAGGGCGGCTCGACCGGCGTCGGCGGCGGCGGCAAGGGCGGCTCGACCGCGGTCGGCGGCGCAGCCGGTGGCGCCAGCGGTGGCGCGGCGGGCGGCGCGAACGGCGGCGCGGCAGGCGGTGCCAACGGCGGCGCGGCTGGCGGAGCCAACGGTGGCGCGGCCGGCGGGGCCAAGGGCGGCGCCGCGGGCGGTGCCAACGGCGGCGCGGCCGGCGGGGCCAAGGGCGGCGCTGGCGGTGCCAACGGTGGCGCGGCCGGCGGCAAGGCCGGCGCGGCGGGCGGCTCCAACGGTGGCGCGGCAGGCGGCGCGGGCGGATCTACCCTGGCCGCCACGCTGTGCCCGAGCACGGGCGGCATGTACACGGCGACCTCGACGGCGAAGATGAGCCCGTCCGAGTTTTGCGACCTCTTCCTGATGACCTGCGGAAGCGCCGTGGCGGGACACACGACCAAGGCCGAATGCATGTCGACCTACGGGAGCACCCAGAACATGACCGTTGCTTCCGGCAGCTCCAACGGCACCATCGGGGCCTGCGAGTCGTACCACCTCTGCAATGCCGTGAGCGCACCGGCCGGTCACTGTCCGCACGCCGCGGGCACCGCGATCTGCGTGGCACCCACCCCGTAGCGAGCAGAAATTCAGGCGGCGGCACTGCCGCTGATTCAAAAGGCCGGGCGAATGCGCCCGGCCTTTTTTTTCGTCCTTTGGATCCTCGCGCGGTTGGTCCAATGGCCCGGGCCCGCCCCCTTCGAGTCGCGCTATTGAAGGACCGGAGCGCCGTTCGGCGTGACCCCGGAAGGTCCGGGCTCCACCCTGAGGCTCGGTTTTTCGGGGACGGAAAGCGACGGGACCGGAGGAACGGGAGACAGCGGCGGTGGGGACAAGGGAGACAGCGGCGCGACGCCTCGGCCCGGCGCCGGGGGCTGCCATGCGCTCGCCCCGGCTCCGACCAATGAGTTCTCTGGTGGTGGTTGTTGCTCGTCGGAGGCGCGTGGGGTCTGGTCGCGTCGTCTGCCATTTTGCAAGGCGGCCCTTCGCTTTCCTTCGTCGGCGCGTGCCGGAGACCAAGAATCCGTGGGTTCGGCCGCTGGCGCATCGTCGACCGCGCCCGAGGCGCGCTCGGAATTGTCCGCCGCAGGGGGACCGCCCGATCCCGCATCCGGAGCTGTCAGCTGCCCATTCCTGACGGACGCCGCTGCCTGGTTCGGCCCGGCCGAACCTCGGTCGGGGTGGTCGAGCTCGCTCGATGGCGGGTCCTGGGCGGGCGGCGGGCGCACCGCGGCCGTCGTGTCCGGGGACGCTGGCGGATCGGCGTCGCCCGAGCCCTGCCATACCAAGGCGCCGACCCCGGCGACCACGGCCACGCCGCCGATCACGGCCAGCACCATGCGCGGCGACGGCCGCGCGCGCACCAGCTTCAGCAGGTCGTCCGGGAAAGCTCCCGAAACGTACGACGAACCGGTCACGGTGAAGGGAGTGCGCTGGCGAACCACCGGCACCGCGCGCGTGGCGCCGCTACCTGTGCCCCGTTGACCTCGGCCTTCTCCGCGGTGGTCCCCGCGCGCCTCCCGAGCGCCGCTCACGCGCCGCTTCCCTTCTTCACGCGCTTCACGCGGGCGTTCCCCGCTGGGTCTGCCCAAGCGGTCGTTGGCGGTCGCGCGGTCATCGCCAGCTTTCACTGCCTCTGGACCGCGATCCAAGGTCTTGGTCTCGGCCAAGCCCGTCGCTGCCAGACCGGCGTGGAGACGGGCGGTGCCGCCTCGGTTTTGACCGTCCGACAGTCGCAGCGTCGGGGGCACTTCGCGTGGAGCCGGCGCGAAGAGCTCGGCCATCAGCGCGGCCAGGGGCGCGCCGTCGGGGGTGTAGCCCGGGGCGGACAGCACCGCCGACAGCGCCTCGGCGGTGGAGGGAAACCGGGCATTCGCCTGGGCGGCCAGCATGCGCCGCACGATGGCCTCGACCCGAGCATCCACGCCCGCCTCGCTGGGCAAGGGTGGAACGTCCGCGTTGTTCACCTTGGCGATGATCTCGCGCGCGTCGGTGCCGTCGAACAGCCGCCGCCCGGCCAGCCCCTCCCACAGCGTGACCCCCAGCGCGAACTGATCGGTACGATGGTCGAGCGGTTCGTTGCGCAGTTGCTCGGGCGACGCATAGGCCAGCTTGCCGCGAATCAGTCCCGATTGCGTGCCAAAGCTCTGCGCCATCGCCTTGGCGATACCGAAGTCCGACAGCTTCACCTCGCCGCCCATCCCGATCAGGATGTTGTGGGGCGAGACATCGCGGTGCACCAGCCCCAGCGGGCGATGGGACTCGTGATCCCGTCGTTCGTGCACGTGGCGCAGTCCTTTCAGGACCTCGCCGGCGATATGAAGCATGACGGACGTTGGAAGGCGCCGTCCCTGACGGTGGGCGTCCTGCCCCACCCGCCGCAAGTCGTAGCCGTCGACGCGCTCCATGGCGATGTAATAGCGACCACCGCTGGCATCTTCGGGATCTGCGAGTTTGTCGAAGTCGAACACGCTGACCAGGTTGGCGTGTTGAAGCTGCGCCGCCACCCGCGCCTCGTTGACGAACAACCGCTCCAGCTCGGAATCGCCCCGGAAGGATTCCAGGACGAACTTCAGGGCCAATGACTTCACGAAGCCCTCGGGGCCCTCGACCCGCGCCGACCACACCTCGGCCATTCCTCCGCGAGCAATCGGCTCGCCCAGGACGTATTTGCCGATGCGCTGGCCCGGACGCACGGGCTGATCAGCGTTCAAGAGGCCACCCAAGTCAAGTGGCGCGTGGCGCGACTCGCGTTGACACCCTGTAAAGCGGCCTTCATGCTGACCCCATGCTCCTTCGGAGAGCGCCCGGAATTGTTGCGGCCGTTTGGTTGCTGCCGCTGACCATCCTTGCGCCCGTGGCCCACGACACCACGGCGATGGTCTGCCGCATGACGGGCGCCGTGAGCTGGGCTCCCTGTGAAGCCGCCCCAGACCCGGAGGCTCCCGCGCCCGAACAAGACGGGCTGGCGGACGCATCGTGCTGCGACTTCATCACCATCGCGCATCCCCGCGCCCCCCTCGAGACGGCTCCGGACGTTCCTCGCCCGACTTTCGCGGGCCACGCGCTCCGATCGCTTCGGCCGACCAGCCGGTTGCCGACGCGCCCGACCAGCCTGAACGCGCCCGCGATACCAGGACTGGGACCCCCGATACGGCAGCGCACGCAGACGTTCCTGATCTGAGGCGGCGCGCCCGCCCCGACCACACCACCGTTCCGGGCGGCGTGTCAGCCCCCACGGGGGGCGCATGGACGCCGTCCGCGAACGAACGCCTGTCCTTCTCTGTCCGTCCCCAAGGAGTCGTCCATGATCCCCGCAGTCCCAATCCTCAGGCATCGTCATCTTACGCCCGCCTTGGTCTTGCTCGCCGGCTGCGGCAGCGTCCAAGCCCAGCGCGGGCACGACCAGGTGGCCACCTTGGTCGCCGACCGTACCGGTGGCGCGCGCACGCGCTGGCAGGCGGGGCCCCCGCCTGACGCCCAGATCGCGGAATGGGTGCGATCGCTGCTGGCGCAAGGGCTGACCCGTGAACGCGCCATCGAGATCGCGCTGGTCAACAACCCGGCCTTGCAGGAAACCTACGAACACCTGGGCGTATCGCAGGCCGACATGGTGCAAGCCGGGCTGCTGCGCAACCCCACCTTCGGACTGGACCTGGGCTTCGGACGCAATTCCCTGGCCGAGCTTCGCGGTTCGGTGGTGCAAGATTTTCTGGATCTGATCGTGCTCGGACGGCGCAAGGAAATCGCGCGCGAGCAGTTCGTGGCAGACACCCTGCGGGTCGCGCATCAGGCGCTGGAGACAGCCGCGACGGTCAGCCGCGCCTTCGTCGATGTTCAGATGCAAGAGGCGGTCGTCGCGCAGCGCCGCATCCTGCTGGACACCCAAGGGGCGGGCGCCGCGCTGATGGAGCGCCGCCACGCCGCCGGCAATGCCACCGATCTGGAACGCGCCGAGGAGGACGCGACCCTGGCCGAGGCCCGACTGGAGCTGGGCAAAGACGAGCTGGAGCTGGTCGAGCGGCGCGAACGGCTGAATCAACTGCTGGGGTTGTCGGGCGCCGCCAGCGCGTGGACCGTACGCGAGCCGCTGGCCGAACCCACGGTCGCGGAGCCCGCGCTCGCCGAGCTGGAAAACGCCGCCCTGAAGCAGCGTCTGGACGTGGCCGCCGCGACCAGTCAGGCCCTGCTGCTGGCCAAGGCCACGGCGCTGGCGCGCAGCACGCGCGCGATCGGACGCCTGGATATCGGCGTCGACGCGCACCAGGATCCCGACGGACCGCGCGTCTTCGGCCCCAACCTGGTGATCGAGCTGCCTTTGTTCGATCAGCGGCAGGCCACGATCGCCCGGCTGATCGCCAGCCAGCGCGAGGCCGAGCGGCACCGCGAGCGCGTCGTCGGGGAGGTCCGCGCCGAGGTGCGCGTGGCCCACGCCCGCACGGCCGCCGCGCGGGACGTGGTCATGCACTATCACAACACACTGTTGCCCCTGCGGAGGAACGTGGTCGAGCTTTCCCAGCAGGCCTTCAACGGCATGCTGCTGGGCGCACCCCGGCTCCTGGAGGTCAAGCGGGCGGAGCTCGAGGCCCATCGCGGCTACCTGGCCGCGCTGGGCGGCTACTGGTCCGCGCGCGCCGAGCTGGAACGCGCCACGGCCAGTCGACTGGGTGGTCGCGCGGGCGTCCCGCTGGCGACGACCGCGATCGACGGCAAGGCAGGTGGCCAATGAAGCGCTCGCGTCGGACACCGTCGGACGTCACTCGCCGCGATCTGTTCACCACCGGGGCGGCCAGCCTGGCCGGCGGTGCCTTGCTGCTCCGCGGGCGGGATGCCGATGCAGCCGCGCCGCCGCACGGGCGGGCGCTGCCCCCGGGGCAACCCCAGCGTGACTATCTGCCGGTGGTCGTGCCCGGCGGCACCAAGCTACCATTCAAGATCGTCGACGGCGTGAAGGTGTTTCACCTGGTGGCCGAAGAGGTCGACCACGAATTTCTCCCCGGCCTGAAGGCGCTGTGCTGGGGCTACAACGGCAGCGTCCACGGTCCGGTGATCGAGGCCGTCGAGCACGATCGCGTGCGCATCTACGTCACCAATCGGCTGGCAGCGCCCACCACCGTGCACTGGCATGGCTTGCTGGTGCCGCACGGAATGGATGGCGTGGGGGGACTGACCCAAAAGGCGATCGCCCCGGGCGAGACCTTCAAGTACGAGTTCACGCTGCGCCAGTCGGGCACGCTGATGTACCACTCGCACCATGACGAGATGACCCAGATGGCGCTGGGCATGACGGGCCTGTTCATCATTCACCCGCGCCGCCCGCGCGCGCGCGTCGAGCGCGACTACGCGATCCTGCTCCACGAATGGCGCATCGATCCGGGGGCGCGCCGGCCCGACCCCAACGAGATGACCGACTTCAATCTGTTGACCATGAACGCGCGGGCCTTCCCGGGCACGGAACCCTTGCTGGCGCACACCGGTGAACGCGTGCGCCTGCGCATCGGCAACTTGAGCGCGATGGATCACCACCCGATTCACCTGCACGGCCATCGGTTCTTCATCACCGACACCGATGGAGGCGAGATCCCCGCGTCGGCCCGCTGGCCCGAGACCACCGTGCTGGTGCCGACCGGCAGCACCCGCACCATCGAATTCGTCGCCGACGTGCCCGGCGACTGGGCCCTGCATTGTCACATGACCCATCACCTGATGAACCAGATGGGGCACGGCACCCCCAACATGATCGGGGTCGACGCCTCGGGCATCGACGAGCGGGTGCGCAAGACCTTGCCGGGCTACATGACGATGGGTCAGGCCGGCATGGGGGACATGGCCGACATGGAGATGCCCATTCCCAAGAACAGCGTCGCGATGCGCAGCAGCCGGGGTCGCCACGACTTCATCACGATGGGCGGCATGTTCACCGTGTTGAAGACCCGCGACCCGGGAACCAAGGCCACCGACGAAGACGGAGGCGACGGCTGGTACGATCCCCCCGCCGGCAGCACCGCGACCACCGCCGACGATGCTGACCTAGCACGCGACGGCATCGTCGTTGTTCGACCGCCCGCGCCCCCGCGCTAGCGCAGAGGCCGATGTTACGATGCCGGCCCATGGCATCTGCTTTCTTTTGGCGCGGACCGGCGCGGTGGGCTCGCATGGTGATGGCGGTGGGGCTCGCCCTCGGCCCGCTTGGGGGTGCCCACGCAGCGGGATCATCCACGCATCCGCGCGTCGCCGTGCTGGATTTTCAAGGCACGGGGGCCACCAAGGACACCGAATCGCTGGGCGTTGGATTGCAATCCATGCTGACCACCGACCTGGCCCAGGTATCGGGGATCGCGCTGGTCGAGCGGGCGCGGTTGCGTGACGTGCAGAAGGAACTGAAGCTCTCGCGTTCGGCCCTGGCCGATCCTGGGACCGCGGCGCGGCTGGGCAAGCTGGCCGGCGCGTCGCACCTGATCACCGGTTCGCACACCGAGCTGAACAAGAAGATGCGCCTCGATGCCCGGCTGGTGGAGGTGGCCACCGGCAAGGTGGTGCTGGCGTCCAGCGCCGAGGGGGACATCGACGCCTTCTTCGAGCTGGAGAAGACGCTGGTGGGCAAGCTGATCGACGCCATCGGCGTGAAGCTGTCCGCGAAGGAACGGGGTGCGGTGGCGCGCATCCACACCACCGACCTGGAAGCCTTCCGGCAGTTCAGCTCGGGCGTTCAGCTGTTCGATCAAGAGAAGTACGACGATGCGCTGGTGGCGTTGCGGGCGGCCTTGAAGAAGGACGACGACTTCAAGCTGGCGCGGACGACCTTGGACACCTACGAACGCCTGGCGGCCGAGCTGCGCGCCCGGGCCACGGACATCGACGCCGTCGAGAAGGCCTCGGAGCGGGAGGAAAACCAGGGTCGCCAGTCGGAGCAACGCAAGGTACTGGACCGGCTGTTCGAGCTGGCCCGCGCCACCGGCGGCGACCGCTTTCGACGCGCAGCCGCCACGTACATGCTGGCCTGCGAACACTCGAGGCAAGTCTACGGCGCGTCGCTGTATGGACTGGAGGATTCCTTCGCCGAGAAGCGTACGGTGGACGCGCTGGCGCAGCGGTACTATCCGGATGCCCTGGCCCTGTTTCCGCGACTCCCGCTGGTGGTGCACTGCCTGTCCGACAATGGCGGGCCGGCACCCAGAAGCCTCGCCAAGTTCGAATCGGAGTTCGACGAGATTGCCAAGCGCCTGGACATGTCGTCGGGCTGGAACGTCAAATACACGCTCCGCACGGAGATCATGGCCGCAAACCTTCATCTGGACCGCCGCGGCGAGGCCGACCTGACCGACAAGGTCTACGACCTGATGTCGAAGCTGAAGCTCACGAACGACTGGCGGATGGAGATGCTGGAAAGGCGCGCGGCGTTGCGCACGGCCCTGTTCGACTTCGACGACACCGTGCGCTTGCTGAAGCAGGCCGCCGACATCGCGGAGAACGACGCCCAGTTTGGTGGAGGCACCAAGGCCGACCGCCTTCGAAAATACGCCGAGCGAATCGAGGAGATCTCGGTGATGTCCGAGGCCCTCAAGCGGCTGGGCAACAAGCCGCTCGCGCGGGAATACGCCGCACTGAGGCTGGCCATGTGGTCCAACGACATCAAGAACATCGCCAAGACTCTGGAACCTCCCGACCTCCTGGCCAGGCTGGCGGCGTTGAGAAGGATCCGGATTGACGATTGGGTGCTGGTCGGTCGCACGCCGGTGTGGCTGACCGACGGCGCAGCGGTCACCGGCGCGCGCGCACAGGGCATTGCCACCGACGAGGTCCGATACTACGGCGAAAGGCGTCCCGTCGAGACGGTTCTGGTCTTCGAGGGTGTTCCCCGCAAGGATCTCAAGGCGTCGTTCGAGCTCGGGTTCGGCCTTCCGGCGGACTTCGTCCCCGACGGGATGGAGCGCCGCGAGCAGCCGAATGCCGCGCATGCGAGCGTGATCTTCTTGTTCGGGGCCAAGTGCATCGCCTGCGACCGCACACCCGATCTCACGACGGGCAAGTGGAAATTCGAAAAGCGACGGATGGAAGCCTGGGGCCTGGATATCAGCCCCAGCGAGGTGCGGCTGGTGCAAGTGTCGCTGGCCAGGTCGGGGGGCGGTGGGAACGCCCCGCGGCTGGCGCTGACGGCCAAGGGAGCGCAGCCGGCCGCACTGACGGAGGCCAACCTTCCCGTGGCGATCCAGCTTCAGGGGACGCAGCTGACGGCCACCATCCAGGGCAAGACGTACACATTCTCGGTTCCGCCCGAGCGGGCGGCCGGCTTCTACGGCGTGCTGGTGCGCGGTTCGGGCTTCGCAGCGATCCGGAAGGTGCAAGTGGGCCCCGGCGCAGACGGGCGTTGATCGACGCGCCTCAGCCGCCGAGCGTGTGTCGGCTGACCACGCCCGTCACGCTGTCGTTGCCGGCGGTCACGTAAACCTCGCCGGCTGTGTGGACCAGCACCCACCGTGCGTTGCGATCGGTGACCGCCTCCAGCGCGGCCAGAAACTTCGAATCGAGCGCGTACACCTCGATCGCTTCGGCGCGGTGAATCGCCTTGCCACGCGCCGCCTCGCGAGGCAGCTGCGCCGGATCGTTGTGGGTGAAGATCACCACCCGCGGCACGGCCTTGCTGGCCTTGTGCAATCGCTCGGCCGAGGGAGTCCCCACCTCGATCCAGGTCCGCAGGTTCCCTTGCGCGTCGCGGATCCACAGGGCGGGCTCGTCGGTGTTCGACAGTCCCTTGGAAAACGCGATGCCCTCTTCGTAGCAGAGGCAATAGGCAATCACCCGCGTCAGCAGATACGGCATGCTCTCGGACGGGTGCTGCGCCACGCGCAGATCCAGCGATTCGTAGACGCCCCGGTCCACGTCGGAGAGATCGATCTGGATGTGATACAGCGTCGCGCCGAGAGCCATGGGCGGAAGAGTGTAGTCGCTCCGACCGATGATCTTCCGGACAGACTCGATCCGACCAACATAGCCCACAGGGACCCCAAACAGCGGCAATGGGGACGCACAGGCCCAGAAATAGAGCCACGATTGGTCATGTTCGCGGGTTTTGCGGGTGCAATCTGCTCGGGCATTGCGTCAATTACCGGTATTTCTTCGTCTGCGGGGCACCTGTTGGCAAAACTGGGCTCGACAGACCCGAACTTTGGATTTAACGTTCTGGCTCGTTTCTTCAACCAGGAGGTTCTTGTCGTGACGCCACCCCGTTCATCCACCGCCCGCCGCCCGCAACCTGCCACCAAGCCCGTCGCTGCGCCTGTCGCCGCGTCTGGCACGAAGGTGGCCAAGGTCTCGCCGGTCGCTGCCGTCGCGCCGACCGGGGCCGAGAAGCTGATCCGCTGCCTGGAGCGTGAGGGCGTCGAGTATGTCTTCGGACTGTCGGGCGGTGCCGCGATGCCGATCTTCGACGCGCTGGTCGATTCGAAGATCAAGTTGATCCTGGTTCGCCACGAGCAGGGCGCCACCCACATGGCCGACGGCTACGCCCGCGCCACCGGCAAGCCCGGCGTCGTGCTGGTGACCTCGGGCCCCGGCGCGACCAACACCGTCACCGGCCTGCTGACGGCGCTGATGGACTCGGTGCCGATGATCGTGCTCACGGGGCAGACCATCTCGCCGATGCTGGGCAAGGACGCCTTCCAGGAAGCCGACGTCACCGGCATCACCTACCCGGTGGTGAAGCATTCCTACCTGGTCAAGGACGCCAACGACATCCCGCGCATCGCGCGCGAGGCGTTTCATCTCGCCAACACCGGTCGGCCCGGTCCGGTGTTGATCGATCTGCCCAAGGACATCACCTCGGGGCCCTGCACCGCCCCCTTCGTCGATACCGTCGACTTGCCGGGCTACAACCCGCCGGGCAAGGGTGACCCGACGCTGCTGAAGAAGGCGGCCGCGTTGTTGAGCCGGGCCAAGAAGCCCGTGCTGTACGTCGGCCACGGCGCCGTCATCTCGGGCGCTGGTCCGGCCATCATGCGGCTGGCCGAGAAGCTTCAGGCGCCGATCGTCAACACCCTGCTGGGCAAGGGCGCCTGCCCCGAGGACCACGAGCTGCACCAGGGCATGCTGGGGATGCACGGCACCGCCTACGCCAACAAGACCGTGATGAACACCGACTGCATCATGGCCATCGGCGCGCGCTGGGACGATCGCATCACCGGCAAGCTGTCCGAGTTCTGCGTGGGCGCCAGCAAGATCCACATCGACGTCGATGTGGCCGAGTTCAACAAGATTGTCCGCCCCGACGTGTCCATCGCGGCCGACGCCCGCCTGGCCATCGAGGATCTGATCCCACTCGTCACCCCGTGCGACAGCGGGGCCTGGCTGGAGGAGATCGACGGCTGGCGCAAGCAGTACCCGCTGAAGTACGCCAAGCAGGGGGGCCTGCGGGCGCAGCTGGTGCTCGACCGTCTGGACAAGCTGGGCGGACGCGACTGCATCCTGACCACCGACGTCGGTCAGCATCAGATGTGGGCGGCCCAGTTCTGCCGCACCACCAAGAATCGCCACTGGCTGTCTTCCGGCGGTGCCGGCACCATGGGCTACGGCTTCCCGGCCGCCATCGGCGCCCAGTTCGCCCAGCCAAAGAAGAAAGTATGGTGCATCGTCGGCGACGGCGGCTTCCAGATGACCTTGGCCGAGCTGGCCACCGCGGCCATCCACAAGCTGCCGGTGAAGATCTTGATCATCAACAACTCTTACCTGGGGATGGTGCGCCAGTGGCAAGAGCTGTTCTTCGACAACCGCCTGTCGGGCGTCGATCTGGTCGGCAACCCTGACTTCGTCAAGCTGGCCGGCGCCTACGGCATCAAGGCCTGGCACGTACGTCGTCCCGCCGAGGTCGATCGCGTGCTGAAGGCCGCGATGGACTACAACGAAGGACCGTGCCTGGTCGAAGCCGAGGTCATGAAGGAGGACAACGTCTTCCCGATGATCCCGGCGGGCGCCGCGCTGAAAGACATGATCATCGATCGCCCGAAGCACAAAATGGAAAAGCCCACAGGATCTACCTAGTCATGACAGCTACAGCCATCAATCTGTCCTCGTCCCCCATTCGCCCCCTGCCCTCCACCAGCATGCACACCGTCTCGATCCTGGTGCGGAACAAGCCCGGGGTCCTGGTGCGCATCGCGCTGGTGTTCTCCCGGCGCGGGTACAACATCGACAGCCTGGTCGTCAGCCCCGACGTGGCGGACGGCGGATTCTCGCGGATGACCATCACCTGCAGCGGTGATCCCGAGACGCTGGAACAGATCGTCAAGCAGTGCACCAAGCTGATCGACGTCGTTCACGCCATCGATCACACCGGCCGGGCGGTCATCGAGACCGAGATCGCGCTGGTCAAGATCCACTGCCCGCTCGACACGCGGACGGAGATCCTGCAGATCGCCGAGCAGTACAACGCCAAGGTCGTCGACTACGGCACCGACTCGCTGATCGTCCGCATCTACGGGGCCAGCGACAAGCTGGACGCGTTCACCTATCTGATGCGGCAGTTCAAGATCGTCGAGCTGGTGCGCTCGGGCAAGATCTTGATGGCCCGCGCGCTCGAAACCACGTAGCCCGGTTCCGGCGCCCGCCGGCCGGGACCTTCATCTCCGACGATCGCGTAGCCAGTCCGAGCACCGGGAGGTCCAGCTTTGCTGGACCGGCCCCGCCGTCAAGCAATTCCGTGGGGGTCTCGCAGGGGGCCGTCCGCGGCCCCTTGCGGGTCTTGGGGGTCTCGCAGGGGGCCGTCCGCGGCCCCTTGCGGGTCTTGGGGGTCTCGCAGGGGGCCGTCGGTTGGCCCCTTGCGCCCGTCAGCGGTAGAGGTTGAACGTTTCCAGGTGCAGCAGCGACCGGCGGGCGACGCGCAGGCGGACGTACTGGGCGCGGGTGGTCGGGAAGTCGGCCTTCCAGGTCGAGAAGGTCTCGAGCTTGCGGGTGACCTCGCGCCAGGTCACGCGGTCGTCGCTGACCTCGAACACCAGCGGAACCGCGCGATCCGGACAGCAGTCGCCGCGGTTCTTGACCGACAGCCGGCGGAACGCCTTGCGCGAACCCAGATCGAACTCCACCCAGGGGCTCTCTTCTTCCAGCGTATGGAAGAAGATATTGGTCACGGCGTCCGCGCAGTAGTGGTCCTTGGGCCGGCAGATCTCCAGCGTGGTGCTGGTCCGCCACGGTTGGTCCTTGGTCAAGCTGGGCTTCAGGTCCAGCGACAGGGCCACCTTCACGCCGACGACGATCACGATCAACGTCGCGAACGACAGCACCATACGACGGACGAAGAGGGCGCGCAGGCGCTGCGCTGACAGCGTCAACCGCGTCAACATCGCGGTGGACAGCGCCTTCAGATCGGCCAGGCCCTGTTCCTGTTCGGAGCGCTCCCGGCGTCCCCAGCTTTCGCCGGACACGGTCAAGACGGTGCGCAGGCGTTCGCGGACGGCCGCGTCGGGGACCAGGTCATTCAAGACCCCGTCGGGTAGGCGATCGAAGGCCTCCACGATGTCGGCGGGGGCCGGGTCCGGCGTTCCCGCCGAGAGCGCCCAGAAGGTCCCGTTGCGCAGGATCCCGATCAGGGCCGGCAGCAAGGCGTTCGCGCGCTGCGGATCGGCGGAGGCCATCGTCTCGGCGGCCAGCTGCCGCACCGCCAGCGCCTGCCGCAGATCGGCGCGCTGCCGTTCGGAAAGCGTCGGCAGCCGGTCGAGCGCCCGCAGACGGGTCGCCTCGGCGCTGCCCCAGACGCCGCCGTGGATCTTCCGGACCAGCGTCACCGGGGACAACACGACCGCGCGCACCAGCCCGCGCTTGCGCGATCGCGGCACGGGTTGTTTGTCCTCGTGTTCATCCTGGGTGAGGTCGCGTGCAGCTTGGGTCATCGGGCTCCTAGCAGGGTGCGGGCGGCGTCCGTGCCGGCCCCGTTGGCGTCGCGCCGGAACAGATAGATCCCCATCTCGGACGCGACCAAGCCATAACGATGACGATCGAAGGCCGACTTCAGGGTCCCCGGAGTGTACAGGGCCCCGGCCCGCACCAGCAGGAAGTCCGCATCGCCGTGAGCGAAGCGAAGGTCGTAGGCGTTCACGCGGGCCGCCACGTGCGGCATCTCGGACTCGGACGCGGCGACGCTGGCGTCCTTGGGGATCATCGCCACGAGCTTCTGCAGCGCCGCGTAGCGCTTTTCCTCGTCGGGCGTCATCTTGAACTCGACCTTGCCGAAGCCGCCCACGAAGGTGTTGTGCTGGAAGATCGCGCCGAAGGCGTAGCTATGAAAGAACATTGTGACCGCCATGGCCCCCAGGGCCGCGTTCCGGCGGATCGCCCCGTCCCGCGGCGCGCGCGACAGGACCCGCAACATCAGGATGGCGCCACCCAGCAAGTACGGCGCCCCGTGCAGCGTGTAGTGGAACGCGATTGACACCGTCGGAGGGTAACCGGTCGTCAGCAGCGTGAAGAAGAAGCCCGGAATGCCCAGCAGAGCCAGCGCTGGCCGCCGCAACGGTAAGAACACCAGCGGCACCATGATGTGAAGGAAGTAATTGGCCTTCACCTCGGTCAGCAATGTCTTCAGGAAAAAGGACGGGTTGATCAACACCGTCTGCACCACCGAGCCGTAGCCCGGATGCCCGGGCGCCTGCAGCTCCTTGTAGATCTCCTGGAACCAGCCCTTGAACAGCAAGGGCATGATGATGAACTTGATGATGATGAACCAAACGATCGAAACCACCGCCAGCACCGTGCCCAGCCTCGGCCGCGCCCCGGTGACGATCAAGAACAGGCCCAGCACCGCGATGCCGACCGCCACATCCTCGCGGTGCGCGTAGAGGACGAACACGAAGACCGCCACCCAACCATTGCGACGGGTGGCAATCGCCCAGAACAGGCAGAAGCACCAGAATGGCAGCGGCATCAGCTCGTGGAAGTCGTAGAAGTTCGGACCATGCACGGGCGCGTACAGCAAGTACAGCAACGCGAAGGTCGCGGCAGCCCAGCGCGGAATCTGCGTCCTGCCGAACAGGTACATGGGAATCGCCGCCGCACCCACGATGACCGCCTGATACACCAGCAGGATCTCCGGCCCCGGCTTCAGCGCGAACAGGGGCAGCCAGGCGAAGAACATGGCGAAGATGGCGTGGTTGCCGATGAAGTGGCCACCGTCGACGCCAAAGAAGACCGGACAGCGCCAGGGCTGGCCGTGCATGGCATTGAAGGCCCAGTTGACGTGAATGCCCAGATCGAAGCCCGAGGTCCCGAACCGGCGGTGGTGCAGCAGCGTGTACTTGCTGAAGTAGACCGCATAGAAGATCGCCCCGGCGATCACTGCCAGCAGGGGCAAGTGGCGCCGAAGCCTCCCCGGCCACGCCAGTCGATGCAGCCGCCAGGGCCAGGCCAGCCCGGACAGGCAGCCTCGCAGGGACCATTCGACCGTCAGGCCGAACACCGCCAGCAAGCACAGGTAAACCAGCGTCTGCTGGGACGCGAAGGTATAGGCCAGCAAGGTCGGCACGATGCCGAGCGGGATCAGCGGGCGCAAGGTGATCGCCAGCCGCTCGAGCCCCTCCAGGGCGTCCACACGAGCGGTCCCCTTTCCGCCGGTCGAGAGCAGATAGACGCCGCCCAGCGCGATGCCCAGAAACGCTCCGGCCGCGACCGCCACGAACACCAGCAAACGCTGGTCATCGGCCAGCGCGTTGGCGCGCAGGAACGCCTCCAGCATCGGCAAGGACATCGTGGCCGTCTGGATGAACAGGCCAACGCTCCCGCCGATCAGCGCCAGCGCCGCCGCCACCCGCAGCAATCGGCCCGGGATCAACTGCGATGGAGCCCTGATCGCGTCGAACCGGATGGCGTCGTCCGAAACCGCCAGGTCTCGCATCACGCGATCACGCGACGTCTCCGCGTGCCCGCGGAGCACCGACGAAGACCCTGGCGCCAGACGAAGCGTGTCCCACGACCGGCGCAATATATCCTCGCCCCGGTCCCCGCACCACCCTCATCGCGAGCCCCCGCGCGTGGGAAAACAGTCCAGATCCTTCGACATGTCGCGCCCATTGAAATCCGCGACGATCTTCATGTCGTCCATCCAGAGATCGTGCAGACGAGAGAACCGCAGCCGCCCGGACCAGGCCGTGTAGAAGTTCAGGTTGACCTCGGCCCCGCCGTAGGTGTTCCGGAACGCGCGGATGCGGTTGCCCAGCCATTCGTAGTCGGCGTTGTAGATCAGGAAGTGCTTGACCGAGGTATCGTTCACGTTGGCGGGGCCGCAGGTGTAGGCGGTCCCCAGACGCGTGCGCAGGCGTTCGAACACGGCATGGCTCATCCGCACCGGTTGCTTGTCGGCCAGCAGATCCCGGGCCGCGTCGTCGCTGTTGGATTCGTCGGTGTCATGCACGACGTGCCAGGCCTTCACCGATTGAGAGACGATGTTGGCCACGAAACCGCCGCACACCAGCACCACCACGACGGGCGCCCACCGCGGGCTGCGAACACGAAGAAAATCCCAGGCCACGGCAATGCCGCGCGCAAAGCACAGGCCCACGAAGGGCGCGATCATCAGGTACTGCCGGACGATCAACAGGTGGTTGCGGGCGAAGACGACCGTGAACGTCCCGATGAAACTGAACCAGGTCAGGGTCATTCGCGTCTTCCGGCGCAGCAGGTCGGCAAGGCCCACCAACCCGAACAGCGAGAAGAACACGGCGATCGCCGGGAACGGCGAGGGAAACGCCGCGAAGTACCACAGGAACATGCGCAGCGAATGTTCCAGGTTGCCCACGTAGTGGGGGTTGTTGGTGGGCGTGGTGTTGTAGTCGGTGCTGCCGCTCCGGATGACGTTCAGGAAGCGCAAGGGGTCAAGGTAGAACTCGGGGCTGAGCGCGAAGCTGAACAGAAAAAACACGGTCGCTCCCAGCGCCATGCGGGACAGCCGCGCCCGCCAGCCTGCCAACCCGGGAATCACCCACGGCGTGACCAGGATCGGCATCACCGCGAACAGGCCCGTCAGCTTGCACGCGAACACGGCGCCGGCTGCCGCCGCGGCGCCGCAATACCAGCGTACGGCCGAGGCCGGACTGCGCGCGTGCCAGGCACCGCAGAACAGGAACAGCTCGAGCGCGCTGAACTGGGCCAACGGCGTGTCGATCGCGATCCAGCGCGCGTGATAGCCCAGCTCCCAGGACAGCGCCATGAAGGCCGCCCCCGCCAGGGCGGCGCCCGTGCGCCGGGGCCAGCAGCGGAGCGTGGCCAGGTACACCCACAGCGCCGACAGCGACGTCACCGACAGGAAGACGCAGCGAACCCGCATCACGTAGTCGGCGGTGTTCAAGAGGCTGGTGGCGGCGGCCTTGAACGCCACCACCGCGGGCAGCGCCACCACGTCGACGGAGACGGGTTGGGTACGCAGATCGTGCAGCATTCCCAGGATGTTCCGCCACTGGTCGGCCAGCACCACCGGAAACCCGAGGGTGAAATACGGCCCGCCGTAACTCAACGGTTCGGGCAGCAAGGACAGTCGGTTGACGCAGCCCTGGACCCCGGCGACGTGATACCACTCGTCCCAGTGACCGCCGAAGTTCAGGCCGGCCAGGCCGATCCCGATGAACGTGCCCATCAGTCCCACCACCAGCGCGGCTGCGGCAAGGGGCTTTGTGAAAAAGCGGACCGCGGCCAGGATCCCGCGGGAAAGGACCGCCTGAACGCGGTGGGCGACGGCGGAGAGCCTGCTGGGCGGCCGGAACATCGGGCGCTTCTTATCGCAGGTTTCGGCGCACCGGCAAAGGGTGAACGGTCACGTTTCCGCGATCGCCAGCGGCCCTACCGGAGCGTGCACGAGAGGGTCAGGCTGACGTTGCCGCTGGCCGGGCCCGCCGCCATCGTGCAGGTCGCCTCGTCGCAGACCTGAAACAGCGTCGGGGTCCCCGGACTGGCGCAGGCGGATGCCTGCGGTGACAGTCGATAGCAGGGAGCGTTGCCGACGAGCGCGTCGCACTCCGGCAACAGGGAGGTCGTGACCAGACCGGTGGACGAGGACACGCTGGCACGTTTGACCTGGCACTGGTGGCCCTGCCCGTGGTCGGCATCGTTCACCCACGCGATGTTGCCGGGCACGCAGGACGCGGCCAGCTTGGTGTGAAGCCGATCCGCGATCCCCACCAGCGCGGGCTGCAAGGTCGCGGCGCAGATCGGATAGAACGTCCCGTTGGCACCGAAGGTGTCCACCCACTGGTGGATGCGCACCGCGGGATCGCCGTATTCGATGTCGCCGGAGGCGGTTGTCACGGTGCACGAGTGTTCGATGTTCGGGTCAATCTCGCCCATGGCCGCCGCGTTGGCTTGTGGAACGACCCGGTAGGGCTCCACCGGACCGGCAATCGCAGCGACCAGGATGTCGTCGGGATTGTCCTTGAACGTTCTGACGTGCTCACTGAACTCTTTAACCGTGGGCCACAGGTGGCCTTGCGTGGGATCTGGGTTGCCGTTCGTATCGAAAACGAACGGATCGGTCTTCCCCATGTCTTCGGCCGAAACACAGTTGTTCAGCGTGATCCCACCGGCGGGGGGGGCGTCGTGCGGAGGCGGCACCCCGTCGCAGAGATGACCGAACTCATTGCAGCGATACGACCACAGAGCGCCCAGGCCGCTGGGATCGGTGACCGAATTGACGGCGGGATTCAACAGCAGCGACTGGCTGCTGACCGAGCAGTCGTCCTCGTTGGTCAACATCACGATGCCCAGCAGCGCATCCTTGCGCAGGAATCCGCCGTTCTGGGGGTGCTCGGCCTTCGACATCGCGGCGTAGGTCAGCGCGTAATAGGTCGATTCGAACTGGCTCTCGAAACCGCAACCGGTGTCGCCCAGCAGCGCGATGCACCTGAAGGCGTCGCGAACGTCGCCGTCGAAGTTGGCGCCCGAGACTCCGTCGCCCGTCTCCAGGAAGGTGGCGCCCGCGTGCAGCATGTTGCAGGTGCCGTTGCCGGCCCCGCCGGGTCCCTGCTGGAAGTAGCCCTGGTCATCGCCCGGGTGCGATCCGGATCCGCATTGATTGACGTTGCCCCACGCGCCCCCTCCGAACGACGACGAGATGACGGCGACGTGCAGATCGGGAAGGCCCTGCCCGCTGGGATCCTTGAGGGCATCGATGAAGCCGCCCAGTTGCGCCCCCAGCTTCGCCTGCAAGGGCGCCATCGATTGCGAGGTGTCCACCATGAACAGAAGATCCAGCTTCGGCTTCAGGGTCTGATTGATGGTGCGGGTGAACGTGCCTGCTCCGGCTGCGCCGCCAGGGCCGCCGGCGCCCCCGGCTCCAGCGAAACCACCGGCCCCGGCGCGTCCTCCAGGGCCTCCGAGGGAGCCGGCCGTACCGCCGCCGGCCGGGCCGATGCCAGCCGTGCCGCTGCCTGCCGTGCCTGGAACGCCTGCGTTCCCGCCCATGCCGCCCGCGGCGCCGACGCCAGCGTTGCCACCCACGCCACCCAGACCGCCGCTGTCCCCACCCACCCCGCCGCCGATGCCTGCCACAGAGCCGCCCCTCCCGCCGCCGGCCGGTGCATCCAGCTGGCCATCCAGCCCGCCGTCCGGGTTGCTGGTGTGGCTTTGCCCACCGCAACCCAAAGCCGCCAGCAAGACCATGCCAATGCCTCGCCCCAGGACGCCGACACACTTCATGGCCAGCAACGATATCAGATGGCCTGCGCGAGGCGCGCGATCGCCATCACTGCGAAGTGCAGGGTACGCCCGCCGAGAGAGTCACCCCGCGGGCGAATGCGCACCCCGGGATCCGCAAATATCGACCGTTTGGTCTATCCCAGATTGTGGAAAACCCGCTGCACGTCCTCGTCCTGTTCCAGCGCATCGACCAGCTCCATGACCTCAGTGGCCTGGGCTTCGTCCAAAGTCGTCAGATTTTGTGCGACGTACTCGGATTCGGCCGACTGCACGACCAGCCCCCGAGCCTCGATCGCGGCCTGCAACCTGCCGAAGTCGGCGAACGCGCACCGCATGATCGTCTGCGGCTCGCCCTTGTCGTTGGTCCCCTCGCCCATCTCTTCCAGGCCGTGGTCGATCAGGTCCAGCTCCAGTTCCTCCGGATCTTTGCCAGCCAGGGCCTCGGGCGCGAAGCGAAACACGCCCATGCGCTTGAACTGGAACGCGACGCTGCCCTCGGCGCCCATGTTGCCGCCGTAGGTCTTGAAGGCGTTGCGCACGTTGGCCACCGTGCGGGTGACATTGTTGGTCGCGGTCTCGACCAGGACGGCGACGCCGTGGGGTGCATAACCTTCGTAGTTGACGATGTCGTAGTTCTCGGCGCCCTGACCGGACGCCTTCTTGACGGCGTTCTCGATCCGGTCCTTGGGCATGTTGGCCGCGCGCGCGTTCTGCAGCACGCGGCGGAGCGTCGAATTCGAGTCCGGGCTGGGACCGCCGGCTTTCACCGCGATGGCAATGTCCTTGCCAATGCGCGTGAAGGTCTTGGCCATGCGGTCCCACCGCTTGAACATGGTGGCTTTGCGTGTTTCCCAGATTCTTCCCACGATGCGGGATCCTTACCAAACCAGCGGGGGGAGACGCCACGCCTGGTTTTCTGAGGTTATCGCTACAGCACGAACTGAGACAGATCCTCGTCCTTCATCACGCCGTCCAGGCGCTCGCGCACGTAAGCCGCGGTGATCGGGATCGTCACGGTGCCCAGCCCCGGCGCCTCGAACGCCAGCTCGTCCAGCACGCGTTCCATGATGGTGTGCAGGCGGCGCGCGCCGATGTTCTCCATGCGGGCGTTGACCAGCGCGGCCACGCGCGCGATCTCGGCGACCGCATCCGGGCGAATATCCAGCGTCACGCCCTCCGTCGCCAGCAGCGCCGTGTATTGCTTGGTCAACGCGTTCTCGGGCTCGGTGAGGATGCGCACCAGATCGTCGTCGGACAGAGATTCCAGCTCGACACGAATCGGGAACCGCCCCTGCAACTCGGGGATCAGATCCTTGGGCTTCGAGACATGGAACGCGCCCGCCGCGATGAACAGCACGTGATCGGTCTTCAACGCGCCGTACTTGGTCGATACCGTCGATCCCTCGACGATCGGCAGCAGGTCGCGCTGCACGCCCTCGCGCGAGACGTCCGGGCCGCCGTGTCCTCCTTCGCGCCCCGCGACCTTGTCGATCTCGTCGATGAAAATGATGCCGGACTGCTCGGCCCGGCGCATCGCCTCCTTGGTCAGCTTGTCGACGTCGATCAGCTTGGCGGCCTCTTCCTCGATCAACGCCTCCAGCGCCTCGGGCACCGTCAGCTTGCGCCGCTTGGTCTTGCGCCCCCCCATCTGGGGCAACATGTCCTTCAGGTTCAGCACCATCTCTTCCATGCCGGTCCCCGAGAACACATCGATCACCGACTGCCCGCCGCCCTCGGCGGTATCGATCTCGACGGTCCGATCGTTCAGCTTGCCGTCGCGCAATAGCTTGCGCAGGCTCTCGCGCGTGGCGCCGCTGGCGTCGCCCCCGGGAACCGACAGCGCCCCGCCCACGTCGGGCGTGGCGCCGATCGGCGGCATCGGAATCGCGCCGGCCGGTGTCGCTGGCGTCCCCGTACGCGGCGTCGCCTTCAACGTGGACGGCATCAGTACGTCCAGCAAGCGGTCCTCGGCGTGCTCGCGCGCCCGCGGCAGGACGCGCTCGCGCTCCTCCTCGCGCAGCATCTGGATGGCGGTCTCGGCCAGATCGCGCACCATCGAATCCACGTCGCGCCCCACGTAGCCCACCTCGGTGAACTTCGAAGCCTCGACCTTCACGAACGGCGCGCCGGCCAGCTTGGCAAGGCGCCGCGCGATCTCGGTCTTGCCGACGCCGGTGGGGCCGATCAGCATGATGTTCTTGGGCACGATCTCGTCGCGCATGGGGAGCGGGACGTTCTGCCGCCGCCAGCGATTTCGCAACGCCACAGCCACGGCGCGCTTGGCGGCGCGCTGACCGACGATGTAGCGATCCAGTTCCTCGACGATGGCCTTGGGGGTCAGCGCGTCCAGCTTGATCCGGGACGCAACGGGGGGCGCGGACGACATCAAAGCTCCTCGATGACCAGGTTGGTGTTGGTATAGATGCAAATCTCGCCGGCGATGTTCAGCGCGCGTTCGACGATGGCGCGCGCCGGCAGCTCGGTGGCGCCCAGCAAAGCGCGCGCGGCGGCCAGGGCGTAGGGGCCGCCCGAGCCGATCGAGGCGGCCTCGCCGTCGGGCTCGATCACGTCGCCGGTCCCGGACAGCAGCAAGATGCGTTCCTTGTCGGCCACCAGCAGCAGCGCCTCCAGACGGCGCAGCACGCGGTCGGTGCGCCAGTCCTTGGCCAGCTCGACGGCGGCGCGCAACAGGTTGCCGTTGGTGTTCTTCAGCTTGGCTTCGAACTTCTCGAACAGCGTGATGCCGTCGGCGGCCGAGCCGGCGAAGCCCGCCAGCACCTTGTTGTCGTGCAGGCGGCGCACCTTGCGCGCTGTCCCCTTCACGACAGTGTTGCCCATCGTGACCTGGCCGTCCGAGCCGATCACGACAGAGTCTCCGCGGCGGACAGCCAGCACGGTGGTCGAGCGAATGCGAGGTTTCGTCATGGGTCCGCCACTTCCTAGCACAGGCTTCACGCGCGCGAGCGCGGATGGGCCTTGTCGTAGACGGCCATCAGGTGGTCGATGTTGACGTGAGCGTACCGCTGGGTGGTTTGCAAGCTGGCGTGACCCAGCATCTCCTGAATCGAGCGCAGGTCGGCGCCCTCCCCCAGCAGGTGGGTCGCGAAGCTGTGGCGAAGCGCGTGGGGCGACACCGGACGGACGCCGGTGGCGACCTCGCGACGGGCCAGCAGCCGACGCACCGTACGCGGATCCAGCCGGCGTCCGCGCGGCGTGAGGAACAAGGCCGGCGTGGGCCCTTTCTTGGCGGCGGTCAGCCAGGCGGCCCGGCGAAGCAGGTAGGCCGACAGTGCTTCGGTCGCCTTGCGTCCGATCGGCACGATGCGGTCTTTGCGGCCCTTGCCCTGGCGCACCTTCACCTCGGCTTCGGAGTCCGACGACGAGATGTCTTCCAGATCCAGGTTGCACGCCTCGGATACGCGCAGACCGGCGCCGTAGATGATCTCGAACAGCGCTTCGTCGCGTTCCTGCGCCGCCGCCGTGGCCGGATCGTCGGACGTCGGCACGCCATCCAGCAACCGGCCCATGTCTTCCTTGCCCAGGAACGCGGGCAGACGCTTGGTGCGCTTGGGCGCGCGCAGGGCGCCGACGGGGCTGGCGGCCACCAGGCGCCGACGGAGCAGCAGCTTGAAGAACGCGCGCAGCGACGACAGCTTGCGTCCGATGGTCACCGCGTCGTTGCGACCGTGCAGGGATGCCAGGTACGACCGGCAGACGATGGTGTCCAGGTCGCCCAGCTTCGGCGCGCGGCCCAGCAGGCGTTCCGCGAACGCCGCCAGCTCCTCCACGTCGTGAAGGTATGCCCGCAGTGTGTGCTCGGAGGCCCGCTTCTCCGAGCGGAGGTGGTCCCGGAATGTGCCTATCGCGTCCTCCATCGTTGAAGGATCGTAGCCCACCCCGGCGGATCCGGCGATTTTGGCTAGAGCCGCACGCGCAGGACCACCCCCTCAATCAGGGAGATGCCCATGGCGCACCGCGCCCAGAAGCCCCCGCCACCAGACGCCGTCGTAGGCAATGACGAAACAGACCGCTGACATAAGCGCGCTCAGCAAGCAGACGCCAACCGCGCTGCGCAGCGCGATGCCGACCGCCGGCTTGGACCGTGGGACCCAGGAAATCGAACAAGGCACCCGCCGCGGATCCCATGTCAGCCGTGAAGGGATGTTAACGGAAGAAGCGGCGGCGTCGCGAAGAGAGGCTCGTTACCTTCGTCCTTCCCAGCCAGGGCGGTTACGATGGAAACGGCTTTTCGAACTGGTCTCCGCTTGTCTTATGGTCGACCCAGGCTGGCGGACGACGGTGCTCCCGAAAAAGCACCAAGGAACGACGGTCGGATCACATCTCTTCGCTTCAAACAGGAATGACATCGATGAGTATTTTGCGGGTTCGAACGGGGGCGGTCTTGACGATGCTTGGTCTGGTTGCTGGCTGCAGCGGCGGCGGCACGCCGGGGACGGGTGGTAAATCGGCAAGCGCCGGCGGCGCGAACGGATTGGCCGGCGCGAACGGTGCCGGGGGCACGCAGGGCGCCGCCGGTGGCAATGGCGGAGCGGGCGGCGCCATCGCGACGGGCGGTACCGCGGCAGGCGGCGCCGCGGGTGGCAGCGCGGGCGCGGCCGGCAGCACCGTCGGCGTGGGCGGCACCACCGTCGGGAGCGCGGGAGGCAAAGGCGGCAGCCCTCTCGCTGGCGCGGGCGGCAGCGTGGTTGGTGCGGGCGGCTCCCTCGGTGGCAAGGGCGAAAGCAACGCCAGCGGTGCGGGCGGCACCCCGAGCGGCGCGGGTGGCGTTGGTACCCGCGACAAGAAGGTCGGGATCGTCATCGTCTCACAGTCCGCGATCGTCCTCCATCCGGCGCCGGCCGGCGCCAGCGTCGCGTCGGGTGCACAGGCCAGCTTCAGCGTCTCGGCAGGGACCACCGACGATTGCCCTACCACCACCTCCGGGGATTGCCAGGCGGTCGAGTGCGCTCCGATGGCGAACCCTACGTCGTCGACCGCCACGCAGTATCAGGCCGGTGACGTCTCCATCACGGGACTGCTGCAGTCTCCGCTCGTGCTCACCTACGGCATAAACGGTCTGAAATCGTACATGAGTACCCCGACCATGAGCTACCTGTGGACCGCGTCGCGGCTCGCCACGGTCACGGTGACCGGCTCCGCCAACGTCCCCGCGTTTACGTTGGGATTGACGGCGCCCACCCCGGTGACCCTCACCGCGCCGCTGGGCACCCCGGGGACGACCGGCACCACGTACACCATCTCGAAGGCGGGACCGTTGAACGTGGCCTGGACCGGCGGCGTGGAAGGCAGCGTCACGGTCGACCTGATCAGCGGGACCACGCAGACGGGCCGGGCCCAGATCCAGATCCACTGTTCCGTCGACGCATCCAAGGGGATGGTCACGGTGCCGGCGACGTTCATGACGAAGCTCGGTGCCAGCGGCTTCTTCACGGCCGGCGTCACCAGCATCGCCGACAAGAACGTCGGCGACTGGCTGATGTATTTCCAGGCATCCACGTTGATGGATAGCGACAGCGCCACCTTCACAAATTAGCCGCGATACAACCGCGCGTTCGAACTTCGGTTGCCGAGTTCGCCTGAAGGTGGCATGCACACGCCATGGCAACCGCTTTGGTGACCGGGGCGAATCGCGGAATCGGACTGGCACTGTGCCTCTTGCTCAAGCAGCGCGGTTACGACGTGATCGGCGCTTGCCGACATACCAGCGCCGCGCTCGACGAGCTGGGCGCGCGGGTCATCGACGGCGTCGACGTGACATCGGACGACAGCGTCGCGCACCTGGCGCGTTCGCTGGCCGGTACGCCGCTGAACCTGGTGATCCTGAACGCCGGGATCCTGCGCGAAAGCGGCCTCGCCAATCTGGATCTGGCAGAAGTGCGTGAACAGATTGAGGTCAACGCCGTCGGTCCCCTGCGGGTGGCGCACGCGCTGGCGCCGAACCTGGCCGAGGGCGCGAAGCTGGCGCTGATCACCAGCCGGATGGGATCGATGGGCGACAACGGCTCGGGCGGCTACTACGGCTACCGGATGTCGAAGGCCGCGCTGAACGCAGCCGGTGTCTCGCTGTCGGTGGACCTGCGCCCGCGCGGCATCGCCGTCGCCATCCTGCACCCGGGCTTCGTGCGCACCGAGATGACGGGAGGTACGGGCAACGTCGACGCGGCGGACGCCGCCAAGCTGCTGCTGGCCCGCATCGACGCGCTGACCGTCAAGACCACCGGCCAGTTCCTCCACGCCAACGGCGAAACCCTTCCCTGGTAGGGCGCGCCGCAGGCCGCGCTGTCGATGCCCGAGGCGGAACAGAAGGCGCACTTCGGCCTCGAAGGCGAACGATCAGGGGTCTTCGTCGGCACCCGCCAACTGCTTCGTCCGTTCTCGAGTCAGCCACGTCTTGATCGCCTCGGGTGAAGCCGCCGGGTCCTTGGCGCGCGCGAAGCGCACCCATTCGTCGCGGTACTGGATCCACGCGCGTTCGGCCTTCTTGATATCGGCCTTGGTCACGGTTCCCAGGTCGTCGGCGCCAGCCTTCATGACGTCGGCATAGGCTGCGTTGAGCGCTTTGTCGGCGGCTTGATAGTTTCCGGCCGTTGCCGCGGGCAGCTTCTTGGCCTCGAGCATGTCCATCAGCGAGACGAAGCCGTCTTCGAGCCGCTCCTCTTCTTCGACCTCGAGCATGGCGCGCGCTGTCCCCGAGAGATCCACCTCACCCTCTGATCTCGCACGAAAGAACGCGTCGGCCGTTGTCCGCAGGCGCGCGAAGGCCTGGCGCTCGGCCGGCGTCCAGGCATCGAGCCGTGCCTTCCAGCGCCGCTGTCGCTTCACCTGTTTGAAGCGCTGATCGTGGGCCGCACAGGCCCCCATCATGAAGCCGCTCGTGATGTCATCACAAAGGTCGAAGGTCACCCGGCCACTCCGCTGGCGCTCGAGCTTCTCCAGGTGCGCGAGACGCCCCTCCACCTCGGCGGGCGCGCCGTCGACCTCGCAAGCCAGCCTGACCGCAAGCTCGGGGTTGCGCTTCACCCCCGCACCGGTCGCGTAGATCATCATCAGGATGGCCGTACCTCCGAAGATCGTTTCTTCGCGGGAGTCGATCTGAGCGTATGCACAGAGGCGGGCCTTGGCGGGATCGGCGCGTCCCGTGATGCCGTAGTAAAGGTCCTCCGCGTCGCAACCCTTGAGCGCTGCCTTCTGCGCCTCGCTCGGTCGGTCCTCAGCGGGAAACGGGACCTTCTGAACCCGAGCGCATCGCGGATCCGGGTTGGCAGGGTCTGCCTGCGCGGACTCGGTCGCAAGCAGAACGATCAATGGCAAGACGCGCGTCACCTTGAAAGCCACGCTGGGACCATATCAGGTCAATTCGGCCGGGACCCGATGGGCGCAAGCCGCGCCTTGCGAGCGACCGCTGTGCTGTTATGAAGCTACCCCTCACCGATGACCCCCTCCAAGCTGCCGCCCCGACGCGTCGTCGAGCTCGACATCGTCGCGCTCGATCCGCAAGGGTGCGGCATGGCACGCGTCGACGAACTGGACGTGCGGGTGCCGTTCACGCTGCCAGGCGAGCGCGTGCGCGCGACCCTCTGGCGCACGGAGCCGGCGCCTGGCGATGCCGATCTCCTGGAGGTCCTGGTGGCCGCCCCCGAGCGCGTCGCTCCGCGCTGTCCGCTGTTCGGTCTTTGTGGGGGTTGCCAGCTTCAGCACCTGTCGTACGAACGTCAGCTGGACTGGAAGACCCAGGTCGTGCGCGATCTGGTCGCTGCCCACGCCCTGCCCGTCGACGTCGCCCCGTGCATCGGCTCGCCCCGCGCGTTCGGCTATCGCTCGAAGATCACGCCGCACCACGATCACCCGCGCGCCGATCGCCCGCTGACCATCGGGTTTCTCAAGATCAACCGCCGGCACGACGTCGTCGACGTGGTCGCCTGTCCGCTGGCCACCGACGGGATCAATGCGCGCCTGCCCTCGTTTCGCGCCGAGATCGCCGAGGCCGCCACCCGGCGCAAGCGCGGCGCCAGCTTCCTGATTCGCGAGGCGACCTCGGGCGTCACCACCGATCCCGACGCGCGCGTCACCGAGACCGTCGGCCCGCTGAGCCTGGAGTTCTTTGCCCGCGAATTCTTCCAGAACAACCCGTTTCTCCTGCCCCGCCTGGTCGACTTCGTGATCGATGCAGCCGCCGTGACCGGCGCCCGCAGCCTGGTCGACACGTACTCGGGCAGCGGCCTGTTCGCGCTGGCGGGCGCCGCGCGCTTCGTCGACGTCGTCGGCGTCGACGTCAGCGCGGGCGCGATCGTGGCCGCGCGCCAGAACGCCACCCGCAATCACCTCGCCAACGTCCGCTTCGTCGCCGCCGATTCGGTCCGGATTTTCGCGGAGCTGACCGTCCCCGGTGCCGACGCGGCCGTGATCGTCGATCCGCCCCGCAAGGGGTGCGACGACGCGTTTCTGACCCAGCTCATCGCATTCGCCCCGCGCACCATCGTCTACGTCTCGTGCAATCCAGAAACGCAGGTGCGCGATCTGGCGCGCCTCATAGGCGCCGGATACCGCATCCGCGCGATGCAATCGTTCGACATGTTTCCGCAGACCCGCCACGTCGAATCCGTGGCGGTGCTGGACCGCGCCTGAGCGTCGCGCAATTTCGCGGCGACCGCCTACCCTTCGCCTATCCTACCGGTGTGAACCGCGCCATCGCCGTCATCTATTCGCACCCCTACCCCAGCCGCTCGCGCGCGGGCCGCGCCTTGCTGGAGGCCCTGCGCGATCTGCCGTCGGTCGACGTGCGGCCCCTCTATTCGTTGTATCCGGACTTCGACATCGACGTCGCCGCCGAGCAACAGGCGCTGCTGGCCGCCGACCTGATCGTCTGGCAAGGGCCGTTCTACTGGTATGGCGTGCCCGCGTTGATGAACCTTTGGTTCGAGAAGGTGCTGACGCACGGCTGGGCCTACGGCGACGAGGGCCGCGCGTTGTGTGGCAAGACCGTCTTGTGGGCGACCACCACCGGCGGACCGGCGTCGTCGTATCAGCCGGGCGCGATGCACGGGCATCCCATCGAAGCGTTCGTTCCGGCCATCTCTCAGACCGCGCGCTTCTGCGGCATGCGCTGGGTGGACCCGCTGATCGTGCAAGGCGCCCACCGCATGACCAAGGATCGGCTGCGGGACGCGGTCCGGACCTATCGCGAGCGGGTGGAAGGGCTGGCGGCAGGCCTGAGCCCGGGGAAAGGTCTGTCATGAGCGGACATGGACTGCTGTTCGAGGCGATGGTGTACCTGGCGGCCACCGTGATCTTCGTGCCGCTGGCCAGCCGCTTCCGGCTGGGCTCGGTGCTGGGTTATCTGATCGCCGGCTGCGCCATCGGCCCGTGGGGCCTGCGCCTGGTGCAGGACGTCGCCGCGATCATGCACTTCGCCGAGTTCGGCGTGGTGCTGATGCTGTTCCTGATCGGCCTCGAGCTGGATCCCAAGCGGCTGTGGAGCATGCGGCAGGCGGTGTTCCGCGGCGGCGCGCTGCAGATGGGCGTGACGGGTGCGGTGCTGGCGTTGGGAGGCATGGTCGCCGGGTTGCCCTGGCAAGCGGCGCTGGTGGCGGGGCTGGCGCTGGCCCTGTCGTCGACGGCGATTGCCGTGCAGACCATGCGCGAGCGCGGGGTGCTGGCGGCACCGATCGGGACGAGCGCGTTCGCGGTGCTGCTGTTTCAAGACATAGCGGCGATTCCGTTGATTGCGCTGGTGCCGCTCTTGGCCATGGGGCCCAAGGCTGCCGGCGAATCCGGCGGCTTGCTGGGCGTGTTGAAGATCGTCGGCGCGATCGGGGCGGTGGTGGTCCTGGGTCGCTACCTGACGCGGCCGCTGCTTCGCATCGTCGCCAAGACGGGGCTGCGCGAGGTGTTCACCGGCTTCGCCTTGCTGCTGGTCATCGGCATCGCGCTGATCATGTCGGCCGCCGGCATCTCGATGGCACTGGGCGCTTTCCTGGCCGGCATCCTGCTGGCGGGCTCCGAGTACCGGCACGCGCTGGAGACCGACATCGAACCGTTCAAGGGCCTGCTGATGGGCCTGTTCTTCATCGCGGTCGGCATGTCGATCGACTTCGGCCTGGTGGCCAGCCGCCCGCTGCTGATCCTCCTGCTGGTGGTGGGGTTCACGCTGCTGAAGGGGGGAACACTGCGCTTGATCGCGCGGCCGCTGGCCATTCCGAAAGGCCAGGACTGGCTGTTCGCGTGCCTGCTGGCCCAGGGTGGCGAGTTTGCCTTCGTCGTGTTCGGCGTGGCGGGCCAGGCCCACCTGCTGCCCGGCCAGTGGGACGCCATCCTGACCCTGGTGGTGGCGCTGTCGATGGCGGTGACCCCGCTGGCGCTGGTGGTGCACGATCGGCTGGCCGCGCGCGCCGCCAAGGAAGCCCGCCCCGCCGACGACATCCAGCACCAGGGCGCGCCGATCATCATCGCCGGCTTCGGCCGCTTCGGTCAGATCGTGGGCCGCCTGCTGTTCGCATCCGGGCAGCGCGCCACCGTGCTGGATCACGACGTCGATCAGATCGAACTCCTGCGCAAGTTCGACTTCCGCGTGTTCTACGGCGACGCCACCCGACTGGATCTGCTGCACGCCGCGGGCGCGGCCGAGGCGCGATTGCTGGTGGTCGCGGTGGACAGCACCGAGGCCAGCCTGAAGCTGGTGGACCTGGCCCGCCAGCACTTCCCGAACCTGGCCATCGTCGCGCGGGCGCGCAACATCAGCCACTGGGTCGCGCTGCGCAACCGCGGCGTCGAGTTGATCGAACGCGAAACCTTCGAATCAGCGCTGCGCATCGGCCGGCGGGCCCTGGAACGCCTGGGGATTGCCCCCTACGAAGCCCGCGAGCGGGCCGACACATTTCGCCGACACAACCTGGCGCAGCTCGACGAGTTGCTGCCCATCTTCGGCGACGAGGCCAAGCGGCTGTCGGCGGCGCGCGCCGGCCGCGCCCAGCTGGAGAAGCAGTTCGCCAAGGAGAATGCGGCGCTGGACCGGCGTACGGGCACCTGGACTCCCGAAGCCGAAGAGGAGCAGGACCAGGATCGCGTCCCGGCCGCCAGCGTCTGATCCGTGCGCGGGCCCGGCGCGGCGACGCGACGGCCGACCCGCGGCACCTGATCGCACCCGATGCGGCACCTTGCCGCAGTCGGCATCGAGGGCCCGACCAGTGCCACGGAAATACCTGGCTCGAATCGCGCGCTTCGTTGGCTGGGCGGTGGCACTTGCCATGCAACGAAGGCGCAGGCTCCAGCGAAAGGTGGTGACATGGGCAATCCCCGAAGACTCGAATTCGGCCCACACGGCCTCCAAACGGAAGAAGCGAAACCTCCAATCGTGCGCCGGATCGCCGTCGCCGACGACACGCCCCAGGACCTGGAGGTGCTCCAGGAGATCTTGCGCGGGCCGAACATCGAGATCTTTCCGGCCACTGGAAGCGGAGACTTGTTGCGGGTTCTCGGGAAACACAGGCCCTTGGACCTTGTCGTCACGGACATCGACATGCCCGGGCTCGAGGGTCTGAGCGTCGTGAGCCTGGCGCGAGCGGAAGGAATGGACACGCCCGTCCTTTTCGTGACCGGCGCCCTGACCCGTTCCGGGCTGGAGACAAGAGCGGCTCGGATCAGCAACAGCCGGCTCCTGCACAAACCGATCGACGCCTCGGCCCTGCGCCTCGCCGCGCTCGAGATGATCGGAGATCCATCGTTGAAATGGGCATAGCGCCTGACGGGCCGGCAGATGACGTCCCTAGACTCGCGGTATTGCAGTGGGAAGCAGCAGGCCGCGAGCGGCAAAGCCGGTCATGTGGTCCAACCCGTCCAGGTACTTTTCGCGCATCCCCGGCACCGCCCGCAGGTGCCACAGGGCGTCCGCGTTGGTCCAGGCGCCGTTGCGCGCCGTCCGCACGCTCCACATCGCCACCACGTCGTCGACGCCGTGAAACCCGGGGTCGATCGCGCGGGCCAGCTGGCACAGGTAGCCGTCCTTCACCTGCTTCTCGGTCGCCGCCAGCAGGTCATTCACCTGCTCGTAGTCGGCGTGGCTGATGGGATCGCCACCCGACATGCCCAGCGCCGCGAAGGTCTCGACCAGCGCCACCGGGAGGTCGCGATTGATGTGCGCATTCATGCCGGCCAGCGCGAACTGGATGGGCGCGATGGTCGCGCGCGCGCGGGCCTCGAACAGAGGGACCCACGCGTGCGGAACAGAAGCAGCGCCCGCGTCGAACGCCTGCAAGGCCGCGAAGTACAGGTTCGCGAACGCCACGTCCAGCGTGGTGATGAACAGCGCGTTCCGGTACCGGTTCTGACTGGCGGCTGCCAGCACTCCTTCGGTCACCGCCAGGTACAACCGATTGAAGCAGGAGATGCCGTCGCGCGGGTCCAACACCCGATCGATGTCGCGCATCACGACCAGCACGTCATCGGGGCGGGACACCGGCGTCTGCGTCAGGATCGGCCCGAGGGTGCTCACGAGAACAACCGGGTCAGAAAGTCGGGGTGCAGGCCCAGCTTCAGGAAGCCGGCCATGCCGAACACCACGCCCAGCCCCCCCAGTCCGACGCCGAACCACAGCAGCGTGCGCTGCCGGGTGAGCGCGGTGATCCCTAGCAACGCGATGGCGACCGACATCAGCGCTTCGGCCAGATCGAACTGGTCGTCGTGGACGTTCAGCGCATCGTAGTCCTGCTGAAACCCCTTGGCCTTGGCCATGATTTCGCCCTTCTCGGTCTCGTAGACCTTCACGCGCCCCGCGTAATCGGCGATCTTCTTCTCCATCCGGCTGCGCGCGTCGGCCGACAGCTCAGGGCGCAGGTCGCGTTCCAGCGTCAGCTGGTCCAGCACCGATTCGGCCAGGTTCAACTTCATCCCCTTGGCCTGGTACAGGTTCCATTCGTCGACCGCGCTGGCCTGGTCCTGCGCCATCGCCTGCACGATGTTGCCATCCTTGACGTTGCAGAGGGCCATGAACGTCGCGAGGATGGCCACCATCAGCGCGATGATGGAATTCATGCGGTCGCCCCCGCCCTTCTCGACGGCTTGGCTGGCGACCTCGGCTAGCTCGCTCATATTGCGATACTAACCCAGCGGGCACAGCGGCTTCGCCCCAGAGGGAGACCGCATGACGACGGGCTTCACTGAGAAGAACGAATCCGAGAGATCGCGTCGTCCCAGGGCGTTCCCGTCGGACCTTCCCTATCAAGGTCGTCGAGCCGTCGGTCCAGTTCTTCCCGCTGGGCCGGTGTAAGCAGCGAGGCACTTGCCGAGGCATCCAGACTGTCCCATAGACGTTCGATCAGATCCAGACGTTCCTCGGTCGTCAGCCGATCGATGTCGATGGCGGGAAGCAACATTGATTCAGTATCCCACGCCGGCAGGTCAGGCGCCGATCGCGGGCGGCAAGTCTTCGATCGAAGAAATTACCTTCCATGCCTTGGCAAAGTCCTGCGCCGCCGTGAAGTCATTGCGAACGATCACGCAGTCCAGACCGGCCGATACGGCCGATTGCAGACCGCGTGAGGAATCTTCAATTGCCAACGCCTGATGCGGGTCTGCTCCAAACCGACGGAGCGCCGCCAGATAGGGCGCCGGATGCGGCTTCGCGTGGGCACAGTCCTCGATGGTGATAACGAAGTCGAAGAAGGCGAGCAGGTGACGGTCGCGGTGAATGACGTCCAGGTCCTCTCGACGAGCTGTTGTTACGACGGCCATCCGGTATAGCCCGCGTAGCCGCTGAAGGACGTCGACAATGCCGGGCATGTCGATCTCCTTTTCCTGTAGGAACGTCTGATAGAGCTCGTCGCGCCGCTTCTTTGCGAGCGCAACAGCGGTGTCAGGAACGTCGGCCTGTCTAGCGAGATCCCAGCACGAACGTCCTTCAGCCATGAACTCGAGATATGTCTGCTGGCTCAGGCCGACGCCAAGGCCGTGGAGGCATTCCTGGGTGGCGGCAAAGTACCAGCGCTCCGTATCGACGAGAACCCCATCGTGATCCCACAGCAAGAACTCGCGCATCCGCTCGTCCCCCCAAAGACAGGAATCTAGGAACCTACGCCGCGCCGCTCTCCGGCGTCTCGGCGTCGATAGTGTAGTCGCAGCCTTCCTGGATGCAGCGGATGCGCGTGCCCGACTTGGTGATCTTCTTGACCACGAACGGGGCCGCGCACTTGGGGCACGCCTCCGGGATCGGGCGATCCCACGAGACGAAGTCGCACTGGGTCTTCGACCAGTTCGAGCAGCCGTAGAACGGCTTGCCCTTGCGCGAACGCTTCTCGGTCACGTAGCCGCCGCACCCCGGCTTGGGACACGCCACGCCCAGCGAGATGGGCGCGGTGGTCTTGCAATCCGGGTACTTCGAGCACGCCTGGAACTCGCCGAAGCGCCCCCGCCGGATGATCATCCCCGAGCCACAGGTCGGGCACAGCATATCGGTCGGACGGGTCGTGTCCACGATCTGCAACGTGCCGTCGGCCCGCCGCAAGAACTCCTTGGTGTTGCGGCACTCGGGGTAACCGGTGCAGGCCAGGAAGTGACCGTTGCGGCCCCACTTGATGACCATGGGCTTGCCGCATTTCTCGCAGACCTCGCTGGTCGGCTCCTCTTCCTTCTTCAGATCGCGCATCTCGATCTTGGCTTTCTCCAAGTCGAGCTTGAACGGCTCGTAGAACCGGTGCAGCAGCTTCACCCAGTCGGCGGTGCCCTCTTCCACCTGGTCCAGCTGCTCTTCCATCTGCGCCGTGAAGTCGCTGCTGACGATCTCCGGGAAGCTCTTCACCAACAGCGAGTTGACCATGCCGCCCAGCTCGGTCGGGTGCAGCCGGCTCTCCTTCTTCTCGACGTAGCCGCGGTCCTGCACGGTCGACAGAATCGCCGCGTAGGTCGAGGGACGGCCGATGCCCTTTTCTTCCAGCTCCTTCACCAGCGTCGCTTCCGAGAAGCGCGGCGGCGGCTGCGTGAAGTGCTGCTCGGGCTTCACCTCCAGCAACGTCAGCGTCTCGCCCTGGGTCAGCTCGGGCAGCGCGCTGCCCTCGTCCTCGTTGGCGGCGCCGTCCTCGACCGTCTCGGCGTACACCTCCAGGAAGCCCGCGAACTTCATGACCTGGCCCGACGCGCGCAGGCCCACCCGGCCGGCCTCGATGTCGATGCTGGTCTGATCGAACACGGCCGGCACCATCTGGCAGGCGACGAAGCGGTTCCAGATCAGCGTGTACAGCTTCAGCAGGTCCTCGGACTCGCGCTCGTCGCGCCCGCCGCCCTTGATGGCCCACAGACGCCGGACGGTCTCGGGGTCGTACTTCATCGCCGTCGGGCGAATCGCTTCGTGCGCGTCCTGCGCCTGCTTCTTCGACTTGTAGACGATCGGCTGCGGCGGCAGCGACGCGGGGCCGTACTTCTCGCCGATCAACGCGCGGACCTCGGCCAGCGCGTCGTCCGAGATGCGGGTCGAGTCGGTACGCATGTACGTGATGAGACCGACCGGACCTTCGTCGCCCATCTCGACGCCTTCGTACAGGCGCTGCGCCAGACCCATGGTTCGCTTGGGCGAATAGCGCAGCTTGCTGGACGCTTCCTGTTGCAGCTTCGACGTGATGAAGGGCGGAGGCGGGTTCTTGCGGCGTTCCTTGCGATCGATCGACGCCACGCGCGGGGACGCGTTCTTCAGCGCCTCCTCCACCTCGCGCGCCTTGCCCTCGTTCGACAGGTCGACCTTGGCGCCATCCAGGCGCACCACCTTGGCCGTGAAGGGCGGCGGGTTGCCGCCCTGCAGGTTGGCCTCGACGGTCCAGTACTCCTCGGGGATGAACGCGGTGATCTCCTGCTCGCGCTCGACCACCAGGCGCACCGCCACCGACTGCACGCGGCCCGCCGACAGGCCGCGCTTCACCTTCATCCACAGCACCGGGCTGATCTGGTAGCCGACCAGGCGATCCAGAATGCGGCGCGCCTGCTGCGATTCGAACTTGTGGATGTTGAGATCCATCGGGCCCGCGATCGACTCGGTGATCGCCTTCTTGGTGATCTCGTTGAACAGCACGCGCTGGATGTTGCTGTTGGACGGCCGGACCTCCTCCGCCAGGTGCCAGGCGATGGCCTCTCCCTCGCGATCGGGGTCGGGCGCCAGCAAGACCCGCGACGCGATCTTGGCGGCCGCGGTGATGTCGTCCAGCACCTTCTTCTTACCTTCGATCACCACGTACTCGGGCCTGAAGTCGTTCTCGAGGTCGATCCCCATCTTCTTCTTGGGGAGATCCTTCACGTGGCCCACGGATGCCTTCACCGTGTAGCCGGCGCCCAGGTACTTCTTGATCGTCTTGGCCTTGGCAGGCGACTCGACGATGACCAGGATGCCGCCGGCGCCCCGCACCTTCTTGGCCGGCCCCTTTTCCGCTTCGTCTCCGCCGTCGTCGTCGTCTTCTTCGTCCTCGTCGTCATCGACCGCCAGTCTCGCCAGGGCCTTGGCCAGCGATGGTTTCGGGATGGCGGGATTGGCCGCAGGGGCCGCCTTTCGCTTCTTGGCGGCCGGCTTCTTGCCCGCCGCTTTCTTGGCCTTGGGAGACACGTCGTTGGCGGGTGCGGCCCCGGCCACCGCGCCCTCGACCGGTTCGGTCGCCGTGGTCTTGGGCGCCGCCTTCTTCTTTGCGTTCGTGCCGTCGGCGGTCGGCTTCTTCGCCGCCGCACCCGCTGCTGCCTTCTTAGTTGCCACGGGGTACCTCGAACCTTCCACCGGGAAGTCGCCTTACCCGGCCCTTGAGTTCAGCTTCCGTCAGCACGCCCAGTACCTCGCCAAGGGGGCGCTGAAGCTTTAGCGCGAGCCCCTCGGCGGAGGCCGTCCCCCCCAGCCCCACCAGGGCCTGGTTGAGGTCCAGAAACGCAACCGAATCGTCGTCGGCGACCGCAGCGCCACACGAAACCGGCCGTTCGCCGGCCAGCGCCGCCTGCACACCGGCGGCGTCATTCACCTCGGTGGCCAGCCCGGCAGCAAGCAGATGATCGGTGCCGGCGCTGCCCGGAAGGGCCAGCAGGCGACGACCGAGTTCCCAGCCCAGCCGCGCGGTGATCAGCGCGCCCGAGCCCAGGCGGCATTCACCGACCAGGATCGCGTCCGCCAGCGCCGCCACCAAGCGGTTGCGGGCGGGAAATTGCCCGGGACGCGGCTGCACGCCGGGCCCGTACTCCGAAAGCAGCCCGCCGCCGCCGGTCAGGATCTGGTCGAACAGGGCCGCATGGCGATCGGGATAGACGACGTCGATCCCACAGCCCAGAACCGCGAAGGTCGGGCCCCCGGCGGCCAGCGCGCCCCGGTGACCAGCAGCGTCGATGCCCAGCGCACCGCCCGAAAGAATTGCGCACCCCGATCGCGCCAGCGCCTCTGCCAGGGAGGCGATGCGCTTGCAGGAGGCTTGGCTGGTGGACCGCGAGCCCACGATCGCCAGCAGAGGGTCGGCCCCGCCCGGCAGCCGGCCGCGGACCCACAAACCACGCGGCGGACGCTTCAAATCATGAAGACGGCGAGGGAAATCCGGCGTGCCGGCCGGCACCAAGCAGGCTGTGGAAGCAGGCCCGCGCAGCGGCGAAAGTTCGCGCATCATGTCTTCCATTGTCGTGCGCGGAACCGCCGAGTTGTGAAGGAAGAGGCCGGGCATGGGAGCCGGTGGAGATAACCCCAGCCGCCCCCGGGGTCAAGGACGGGTCTGAAAACCCCTAAAGTCTTGAGTAGTTGTAGGAACGGCGGGAAGCCCTCGCGTTGCCGGAGGCGGTTCGACATGGCACACTGCCCTTCCCCCGATGCTGCCTTACCGCCCCTCACGACTGGCTGCACTGAAATCCCTTTTCGCGCTGAGCGCCGTCCTCTTGACGGGGCTGGCCGCCTGCGATCCGAACCCTCCCCGTCACGTCGGGGGGTCGGGAGGAACGACCGGCTCGGGTGGCCAGACCGCCTCGGGCGGAATGACGGGCTCGGGAGGGGAGACGAGCTCGGGCGGCGTCACGGGTTCGGGCGGGGTGGCGGACGGAACCGGCGGCATGCTGGGCAGTGGCGGCGGCGAAGGCGACGGAACGGGCGGCCTGTCCAGTTCAGGCGGCGCGACGTCGTCAGGCGGCGCGGAAGGTGGAGCGATGGGCACGGCGGGGGCCGCCGGCAAAAGCGTGGGCTCGGGCGGCGCCGCCGGCGGCAACAGCGGCGGCGGGGGTGGTCCCAGCGGCCCGAACCTGATCACCAACGGCGACTTCTCGATGGGCGAGACGTCCTGGAAGGTCGATGTCGCCAGCGTCGCCCATTCGATTGTCGACGGCCGCGAGTGTCTGATGGTCTCGGGCGGCGCGGTCAGCTTCTTTCTCGGATGGCCGGCCGCGGTCGAGAACGCCTTGACCCTGAAGGGCGGCACGGCCTACACGCTGTCCTATCGCGCCTCCAGCACCGGTCCGTTGAGCGTGAAGGTCGAAAGCAAGGTGGGCAAGGCCGTCACCCCGTTCACCGACGATCTGCCGCTCGTCACCGATATGGTGGGAACTTCATTGCAGACGTTCATGCACACGTTCACGCCGACCGCTGACGACACCCAGGCCGGCGTCGCCTTCAAGGTCACGCCGGGCACGATGACGTCTCAGATGACGACGGTCTGCTTCGACGACGTGGTCCTGGCGAAGCAGTAGTCGTCTCGCTCGCGCTGGCTGGCGAGCGCTTACCGAACGAAGACGCGGCGAGCGCCGGGGGCCTGCTGGTGGCCGAGGGCGATCGATACGTAGGACTCGCTTGGATCTTCCTCGTCGGCAGCGACCGTGTCCTGGATGGGCTCGGTCGCCAGCGCCCCGAGGTCCCAACCGGTCAGCGCGGTCTCCAGGGACAGCCCCGCGCCCATGCAATCGGCCACGGTGTCGACGAACTCGGCTTCGTCCTCCTCCATGACGTCCGTCGTCCAGGCTGCGGCGAGCGAGCGGCCCGCGAAGGCCGGATCGACCGCCAGCCGCGCGCGCACCCGCGCGAAATCTCGGCTCAGATGCTCGGCTGCTGCGCCGTCTTGCTCTTGCGCGGCGTTGGGATCGCCGGCCTTGGCGGGCGGCGCCTTGCCGGCCTTCCCTTCCTTGTGCGTGCTAGCGCCGTGATTGCTAGCGCCGTGCTGGCTAGCGCCGTGATTGCTGGCGCCGTTGCCAGCGCCCAGGTCGCCCATCCGTCCCGTTTCCAACCAAGCCCCACCCACATCCATCGCGTTGCCCCTGTTGCCCATCGCGAACCCCCTTTTTCTAGAGGCCATCGTACGCCTCTAAAAAACCAGAGTGGGTAAAAAAATTGCAGCCAACGCGTTTCGGAGAAAGCGCGCGCCTCGCTTGCGCCCGATGAAAACCGTGGCAGTCGCGTTGCCGCGCGCCCCGCGCGCGGTCAGTACCCGCGGCGAAGCTCGGCGGTGTCGCCGACGTGAAGCTCGCGGTTTCCGCGGGAAATCCAGCCCACCGTGGTGGCCTCGCCCACGTCCACCGCCAGGATCTCGGCGACCGCGTATTCGGGAAACCTGGAATCACGGGTGTCCCAATCTTCCAGGACACCCTTCAGACCATCGCCCTGGCGCAACACCAGGAAGCGGTTGCCGACCTCGACACCGTGGCGATGGCCGCGGTTCAACACCACGTACGTCTCGCTGCCCAGCAAGAAGTTCGGATCCATCGACGCGGCGATCTGCGCGGTCAGCTGTGCGGCGTTCGGCTTGGCGGCGATCGGGCGACGCTGTTGCATCAGCGGGCCCACGCGGTAACCCCGTTCCACGGGACCTGCCAGATTCACCAGGTGCCCACTGGTAATGGCGTGATCGGTCGCCCGATCGATCACGACCTCGCCGAACACGTGCACCAGGTAGCCCAGCACCGCCTTCGAGCCGGGCTCTTGCACGGGGTGTTCACGATCGACCTGATAGACGGAGTAGCGCGCCTCGGTCTTGGGCACCCGCCCCGGCGGGAACTCGACATAGGCGTGATCCCCGGTGGCCAGCATGATCTTCTCCTCGACCGAGCCATTGATGGTGCCCGCCGCCTTCAGCGCGCCTTCGTCGACGAAGCCCAGCTGGCGCAGCTCGGGGTTGGCAGCCCGGCGGCGCACGGGGGAGCGCAACGACGCGCGCGCGACCGTCGGCTGGGGAACGGGGTCGTCCGCATCGTCTTCGTCCATCGGCGTGCCCGCATTGGGCGCGATCTTCGCGGATTCGCCGTCGCGCAGCCGCACCACCTGGCCGGGAAAGATCCAGTGCGGGTTCAGGATCTGGGGATTCAACGCCCACAGCTTCGGCCAGTCGGCGGGGTCGCGAAAGAACGCCTGCGACACGGTCCACAGCGTGTCGCCCGGGCGGATCCGGTACGTGTGACGGGCCGGGCCGCTGCCCGAGTCAGTGATGGGCGGCGCCAGCAAGGTGGTCTCGGGCGGCGGCTTGCGGGTACTTTCCTCGAAGGCCTTCTCGGCGCGTTCGGCGGCCTTGTCGGCGGGCTTTTCCACCGCAGGTTTGTCGTTCGCCTTGTCGGGGGTCGCGGCGGGCGGAGGGGCGGCCACGCTGGCGCGGGGAGCGGCAAGCCAGGACGCGCCCAGCAACAAGGCGGACCTGCACCAGGGGGAAGCCAACCGGCGTCTGGTCACGGCCTCTCCTTGCCGGAACGGAGCTGCGGGAGCGGCGTCAGCGTCGCGGGAACCAGGGCCGGCACGGGGGAGCCCGCCGGCAGGGGGACGACCGTTCCCAGTGTCGGAGCCGCACTCACGCGCGACGGCCTCGTCGGGGTCGGCTCCTCGTCGGGGTGGGCCAGCCGGAAGCTGGCCAGCCGGGCGGCATCGTGCTTGGGAAAGGCACGCGTCAGCGATTCGAGCACGCCGGTCCCGGCCGGCGTTTGGCCGGTGGCCAGCAGCGTGAACCCCAGCTTCAGCATGGCGTCTGGCACCTTGTTGCCGTGGGGATAGCGCTCGATCACACGGCGGAACTCGGGCTCGGCGGCACGGTAGTCGCGCCCGTCGTAGAAACACTCGCCGATCCAGTACTGGGCATTGTCGGCATAAGCATGGCGAGGGTTCTCCTCGAGGAAGCGGCGAAACCCAGCCAGCGCGGCCTGCTGATTCCCGGCGCGCAGCGACTCCAGGGCCTCGCGATAAAGCCGCAGCACCGACACGTTCTCGGAGGACCCCGCGCGCAGGCGCGCTTCCTTGACTGGCTCCGGCGCCGACAGGCGAAGCTGTGGTCGCCGCGCCCCCGACGACGACAGGCGCGGGTTGCGGGCGCCGCGCATCTTGTCCGTGCGCAGGGCCTCCCCTTCGTATTCCACGACCTGCTCGGCCACCAAACTGGACTCGAGATCGTCGGTGCCGGTGTCCTCGGGAGACACGGCGCTGGCGGTCGCGGCAGCGGAGCCGGCGGCGATGCCGTCGCCGCGCAGGACGCGCGCGGGGAGCACGGCGGGCGCGCGCTGTTCGGAGGCGATCCGCCGGCTGTCCAGGTGGTCTTCAAGAACGAAGATGCGGTTCTCGAGCTCTTCGATGCGCTGCAGATACCCGGCATTCTTGGCGCGCAAGGCGACCATGGCCCGCTCGGTCTCGGCCGCCCCGGGCCCCGTCTTCGCGGCGGTTGCGCAGGCCGAGGCCCCGGAAAGGGCCAGGAGCACCATGGCTGCGCCCCAGCCTCGCCACGGATTGGCGAACCCCCGCCCACCAAGATGGCGCCTGCTCTCCGTCATGCCGCGCGTGCCGCTCATACCGAACCCGCGCGGACGTCTTCGACGCCGCGCCGGAATCCCGATCGTAGGGTCGCCGATCGGAATGGTCAAAAAACCCGCTTCAGGGACGGAGCCGTCTGGTCATCAGGACGTCGTCGACCGATTCCCCGTCGATCCGAAACTTGTCGACCAAGGTAGCCACGCGCTGAAAGCCGCAGCGCTGATACAGGCGCTCCGCCGCGACGTTGCCCCCGAGGACACTGAGGTCGATCCATTCCAGCTCGGTCTGGTGGACCGCCCACGCGATGGCGTGCTCCACCAGAGCCCGACCCAGGCCGCGCCGGCGGTGATCGCGGTGCACGCCCATGCCCAGCAAGCTCCGATGGGCCGTGCTCGGCTCGGGGAGCGCGCGCAGATCGACGTGCCCGGCGGGAGCGCCGTGTTCGTCGAACGCGACCCACGCCCGTCGCCATCCCGGCGCACCCAGGGGGGCGACGATGCCCATACGAAACAGCTCTTCCTTCTCGGACGCGCGCCAGGGCGTGTGCCGCGAATAGGGATGGAACAAGGGGAGTCCGTTCTTCCCGTTGTCCTTCAGCTGATCTTCCAGGTACGCGAAAAAAGCATCCAGGTCGGCGACCTGAAGGGCTCGAATGGAGGGCGGGGGCTCCGTGGTCTGCATTTGCGGTGCGGCCCTTGGACAAAGCTGGCGTCAGCGGACGCGAAGCGCGGCGATGGCCTGGCGGTAGTCGGCGGCGTGGAACACGGCCGAGCCGGCGACCAGGACGTTGGCGCCCGCGTCGACGACGATGCGCGCCGTGTCGGGGGCGATGCCCCCGTCGACCTCGATGTCGAGGTTCAGCTTGCGTCGGGTGGCTTCCGCGCGCAGCGCGCGGATCTTGGGGACCACCGCCTCGATGAATTGCTGCCCTCCGAAGCCGGGGTTGACCGACATGATCAAGACCTGGGTGAGGTCGGGCAGGATCACATCCAGCGCCGAGAGCGGCGAGTGCGGGTTGAGGGCCACGCCCGCGCGCTTGCCCAGCGACCGAATGTGCTGGACCGTGCGATGCAAATGCGGGGTCGCCTCGGCGTGAACCGTCAGCAGATCCGCGCCCGCCTCGGCGAACGCCTCCAGATAACGTTCCGGCTCGACGATCATCAGGTGAACGTCCAGCGGCAACTTGGTCACAGAGCGCACTGCCGCCACCACCAGCGGGCCTATGGTGATGTTGGGGACGAAGCGACCGTCCATGATGTCGACGTGAATGGCGTCTGCGCCTGCGGCCTCGGCGGCCCTGATCTCGTCGCCCAGGCGCGAAAAGTCGGCGGCAAGAATCGACGGGGCAATACGGATCGGGGCAACGCGGATCGGATCGTTGGCGGGCACGGTGACTGAATAGTACGACGCTTTCGGGTCGGGTCGATGGCGTCGACCTTCAGCCCACCGAGGCCGTCGCTTTCAGGGTTCCTGAAAGATGGCCAGACGGCGGGTGTTGGCCACGCCACCGATCTGGGTGAATTCGCCGCCGACCACCAGGCGCGCCTTGCCCGTGGCGGGATCCAGGAAGTGCTTGATGGCCCACATGCCGAAGAACCCCTGGCCGCCGTCGGTGCTGTCCAGCGTTGGCAGCCAGCAGTTGATCACCTGGTCCTCCAGCCCCGAACAGGCGAGCCCGGCGTGGGCGGCATCCACCTCCAGCGCGCCCGTCTCCGCGTCGAGCGCCGCCAGCTTGTACGGATCGGGTTGGTTGAACAGGCCGTCATGGAAACCGAAGTACACGTTGCCGCCCATGGCGTGAATCGCCTGGACGTCGCCGCCCGCACGGGGACCACGCCACAACACGCGTCCATTGTTCGCACCCGCCACGCCGTAGGCTTGCACCCGGTTGCCCGTGCCACCAACCCCGGCGAACAGGCGATTGGTCGCCTCGTCGATGTCCAGCGACACGACGGGCTGCGCGCCCGACGAGAACGTCCCGGGCTGCCACACCCCCGACGTGCTGAGGGCGACCAGGCTGCCTGAGTGGCCCTGCACCGTGGTAAAGGCCCCCCCCGCGTACACGCGATCGGCGGTGGCCAGCAGCACGCTGACCGGCCCCCCTTCGACGCCGTCGACAAAGGCGTCGGAATCCAGATCGCCGGTGCCGACCTTCAGGGCCACCAAGCCCGCGTGATTGTCCGAGGGCGCGTTGACCCGCGTGAAGTTCCCGCCCACCACCAGCCGCGTGACCGCCGGTTCGACGGTGTGATCGGTGACGACGGCCAGCGCGAACACCCCGGTGGCCACCTCGGGATCCAGCTTGCCAGCCAGGTGGGCGGTGAAGCGCCGATTCACGACGCCGGTCACCAGATCCACGGCGGCCAGGCGCTTCTTCAAGCCCATGCGCGAGAACGTGCCCCCGACGAACAACGATGTCCCGTCGGTGGCCAGCGCCCGCACGGTTCCGTTGGGCGCCTCGGGCTCGG